>OFES01000006.1_pt1 | contig 194932 bp, 180 predicted proteins | sample 1521151 | NCBI WGS metagenome assembly OFES01 (sample SAMN04272335, study PRJEB24112) | coral metagenome | biome: Coral reef; feature: Shallow seawater; material: Coral tissue | host: Coral | place: China: South China Sea | collected 2014
TTCATGATGACTCTCCGGCTAAGATTCGTTGACGTTTCTACAGGAGAAGAGACAATAGCCGGGCCAAAGTCATCAGAAAGAGGTTAAGAGAAGAAAAAATATAGAGTTAGAGGGCGTGCTACCGAGGCAACAAAAAGGCGCGCAAGTGTGTAAAAGAGGGCGTAGTGAGCGCAAAAGAAACAGTTGTGTCAGGCGGAAAAACAGCAGAAAGGAACGAAGGAAAAGCCGGGCGGGGTATTTCGGTTTTGCCGGTCGTATAGGTAAATTGTCGTTGGCTCTGAGTGGAACCCAATCATCATTAAATTCGTAACGGTATGGTAAATTCTGATCCGAACTGTCTTTTCTGTAAAATCGTGAGCGGTGATATTCCCGCCGATATTGTCTATCGCAATGAGCATGTCCTGGCGTTCAGGGATATCAACCCCGCAGCCCCGCAGCATCTTTTGATCATTCCGGTAAAACATATCGCATCCCTGAACGACCTCGTCGGGGAAGAGGATACCATCATTGCCGGGCAGATCATGCAGGCTGCGAAGGTTGTTGCGAAAAAGGCTGGAATTGGGGATTCAGGTTATCGGCTCGTGTTCAATACCGGACCGGATTCTCTCCAGAGTGTTTTTCATATTCACGGTCATCTTATCGGTGGCGAGAGGATGGGTTGGCCGCCATTTCCGGGAACTTCGGTTGAGCATGGATGATTGCTGATTGAGCAGTGTGCGTTACATGCAGGTAAAAAAAGTTTTTGCCCGTATGGCGAGGTGGTGATGAAGCTTTTCGGAGTGAGCCATTAACCAGGAGAGTGACCTATGAATACACGCAATGATGCATTTGGGGTTCTCAGAAAGCTGAAGCTTTCCGATGGAGAGGTGAGTTATTACTCGCTCGAGGCAATCGAGTCGAAAGGTCTCGGTGCTGTTTCAAGCCTGCCTAAAACCGTCAAGGTGCTGCTTGAAGCTGTTTTGCGTAACGTAGACGGGTATTCGGTTCGAGAGGACGACGTTGCCGCCCTTGCAGGATGGAATGCTCTCGCCCCGGCGGTTTCGGAATTTCCGTTCAAACCTGCCAGGGTTGTTCTTCAGGACTTTACCGGTGTTCCTTCCGTTGTCGACCTCGCTGCCCTCAGAGAGGCCTGCCGGAGGTTTGGAAAGGATCCGGAAAGCATCAATCCTCTCGTTCCCTGTGATCTGGTCATCGATCATTCGGTCCAGGTCGATTATTATGGATGTTTGGATGCTCTGGAAAAAAATCTCGACAAGGAATTCGAGAGAAATTTCGAGAGATACGCGTTTCTGAAATGGGGGCAACAGGCGTTTGATGATTTCCGTGTCGTTCCTCCCGGAACGGGAATTGTTCACCAGGTTAACCTCGAGCATTTTGCAACTGTAGTCCGACGGGGTGAAGGTATGGCTTTTCCGGATTCCCTTGTCGGTACAGACAGTCATACAACCATGATTAACGGTCTTGGGGTGCTCGGATGGGGGGTGGGAGGAATTGAAGCTGAAGCGGTGATGCTCGGTCAGCCAATCAGCATGCTCCTGCCGAAAGTGGTTGGTTTCAAGCTTACCGGTGAACTTGATGATAGGGTCAATGCTACCGATCTTGTGCTTACGGTGACCGAAATTCTTCGTAACGAAGGTGTTGTGGGTTGTTTCGTCGAATTTTTCGGTTCAGGCATGAAGAGTCTTTCTCTGCCAGACAGGGCGACTGTTGCGAATATGGCGCCGGAATACGGAGCGACGGCAGGTTTCTTTCCTGTCGATGGGGAGACGCTTGATTATCTCGCTATGACAAACAGGCAGGAACATGTCGAGGTGGTCGAGCGTTACAGCAAGGACCAGGGATTATGGCATGATGATGGTCTCGAGATAAGGTTCAGCAAAGTTCTGGAGCTTGACCTCGGAAATGTTCGTTCCTCACTTGCAGGTCCGAAAAGACCCCAGGATAGAATTGATTTCAGGGCGATGCAGCCTCAGTGGAAAAGGGATGTGTATACTGTTTATGGAAAACAGGCTGCCAATGGGGTCAGCAATATGTCTTCAGAAGGAGGGATAGCAGATCAGGAAAGTGTTGATCCCGGCAGAAACGGCATCGAGGTCACGATGGATGGAGAGGTTTTCAACCTTCGACATGGAGATGTTGTCATTGCTGCCATAACATCCTGTACCAATACCAGCAATCCTGCAGTGTTGATTGCTGCGGCTTTACTTGCGAGAGCAGCCCGGGCAAGAGGGTTGACGGTAAAGCCCTGGGTGAAAACTTCGTTTGCACCAGGTTCCAGAGTTGTCATCGACTACCTTCAGGCTGAGGGGTTCATGGAAGACCTCGAAGCTCTCGGTTTTGCCACTGTCGGTTTTGGTTGTACAACCTGTATAGGCAACTCCGGACCGTTACCGGAAGCGGTTGCAGTGGCTGTCCGCAAAGGCGATCTCGTTGTCGCGGGAGTACTGTCCGGAAACCGTAACTTCGAAGGCAGGATCAATCCTCTTGTGAGGGCGAACTACCTTGCCAGTCCTTTGCTGGTTGTGGCCTATGCGCTTGCCGGTACGGTGAACTTCGATTTTGAAAGTACACCGATCGGCACGGACTACAAGGGGGTTGACGTCTACCTCCATGACCTCTGGCCCGATGATAACGACGTTGAAAAACTGGTTGACGTCATTATCCGGCCTGAATATTTCAAGGAGCGCTACGCCGAAGTGCATTTTGGCCCGGAACAATGGCGCTCGATTCGAGCGGCGGAGCAGGAGCTGTATCAATGGGATCCAGCCTCGGAATATATAAAAGAGCCTCCCTTCTTCCGGGGAATAGGAATTCAACCGGATCGTTTGCAGCCGATTGAAGGAGCGCGTTGTCTCGCGCTGTTCGGAGACAGTATCACGACGGATCACATCAGCCCTGCAGGTGCGATTCAGCCTGATCAACCGGCCGGGAAGTATTTGCTGAAGAACGGCGTGGATGTGAAGGACTTCAACAGTTTTGGCTCGAGAAGGGGGAATCATGAGGTTATGATGCGGGGAACGTTCGACAACATCCGAGTAAGGAACAAACTGGCTCCAGAAACCGAGGGCGGTTTCACCACCTGTTTTGCCTCATCGGATGCAGAGCCGCAAATCATGACGATTTTCGATGCATCCCTGAAGTATAGGGAGGAAGGGGTCCCTCTTGTTGTCATTGCCGGAAAGGACTATGGTATGGGCAGCAGTCGCGACTGGGCGGCAAAAGGGACATGGATGCTCGGGGTACGGGCGGTCATTGCAGAAAGCTTTGAGCGTATACACCGTTCCAACCTTGTCGGCATGGGTGTGCTGCCGTTGCAGTTCCTGCCCGGCCAATCTCCCGCTGCGCTTGGTATTTCAGGCAAAGAGGTTTTTGATATTGTTCTTGATGAGACGCTTGAACCGGGTTCGGCTGTTTCCGTGACCGCAAGGAACCCTCGGAGTGGTCGGGAAACAAATTTCAGTGTGCTATGCAGAATCGATTCCTCCGTCGAGATCGACTATTACCGTAACGGAGGGATTCTACATACGGTTTTGAGGAAAATCGCTGGCAAGTGAACCTCGACCGGCAGCTCTTTGTTATTCCTATGAACGGCTCTTTTTTCACAAAGAATTATTCTTATATTTGGTTTCCTATTGATATTTGATCTAAATAAGTGCTCTTGGCTTTATCGGGAGAAATATTTGAAACATGCTGTTATCTGATCTGAAAGTTGGAGATAAAGCGGAAGTAACGGGACTGCTGGCAGAAAGCGGTATCAGGAGAAGAATTCTTGATATGGGGCTTGTAAAAGGCGTTCGTTTTAAAGTGTTACGCGTTGCCCCGCTCGGGGATCCGATTGAAATTGTTTTCAAGGGGGTTTACCTCACACTGAGAAAAAATGAAGCTGCCGGGGTACAGGTTGAAAAGACTGGAGAAGTGGGCGACGGAAGGCCTATGGGGAACCAGAGAAGCCGGTGGAGGTTCGGGAGTTAATCCATGAGAGATCTGAAGGAAGTAAAAGTTGCTCTTGCGGGTAATCCCAACTCGGGTAAATCCTCTCTTTTCAATGCACTGACCGGTTCTCACCAGAAAGTTGGAAACTTTTCCGGTGTGACTATAGAAAAATATGAAGGTTATGTCGATTACAGGGGGTACAGGATACGGGTCGTCGATCTTCCCGGAACCTATTCACTGACGGCGTATTCTCCGGAAGAGCTGGTTACAAGAAACTACCTTATTGAAGACGTTCCGGATATCGTCATCGATGTTGTCGAAGGACCGAATCTCGAGAGAAATCTACTGCTCACCACTCAGCTTATGGAAATGGAGGTTGAGCTTCTGGTTGCACTCAACATGTTCGATGAGGTGGAGGCTCAGGGAATCGATATCGATGTCAAACAATTGCAGCGACTTCTGGGTTGCCATATCGTACCGACTTCTGCGAAGAAAAAACAAGGTCTGGGTTCTTTGCTCGATCATGTTATCCGGATTTACGAAGGAAATATCGAAATAAAGAAAAACAAGCTTGCCTTCAGACCTGAAGTCGATAGCGCTACAGATGAAATAACACAACTGCTCGCTCATGAACCTGAGCTCGGTAAATATAACCTTCGATGGCTTGCAATCAAGCTGCTGGAGAACGATAAAGAGGTATACAATCTGGTTAGACAGTATCCTGTCTGGGTGAAAATCGAACTGGCACTTCAGCATGTTATACAGGAAACCGAGGCGGTTTACAAGTCGGATCCGGAAATCAGTATTACCGAGGACCGTTATGCGTTCATACGTGGTGCCATGCAGGAATGCGTGAAGCAGCGCCGTGAAAAAAAGCAGTCGCTTACGGACTATATCGATCTTGTTGTTCTGAATCGGGTACTTGGGCTCCCGATTTTCCTGTTTGTGGTATGGGTGATCTTCCACATGACATTCACTCTCGGAACACCGATAATGGATTGGCTGGACGCCCTGTTCGGCATGGTTGCCGAAAGTGTTTCTCCTTTGCTGCCGAATGATACGCTGAGGTCCGTACTCGTTGACGGAGTGATTGCCGGGGTGGGTGGCGTGCTGATCTTTCTGCCGAACATTATCCTTCTTTTTATCGGCCTTTCGTTTCTCGAGGCATCAGGGTATATGGCCCGCGCAGCCTTTGTCGTCGACAAGGTCATGCACCGTTTCGGGTTACACGGGAAGTCCTTTATACCGATGATTACCGGGTTCGGCTGTTCGATTCCGGCAATCATGGCTACACGGACGTTGAAAAGCCGCTCCGACCGGCTGGCGACAATCATGATTATTCCTTTCATGAGCTGTGGTGCGAAACTTCCGGTCTACGTGCTCTTGGCCGGTGCATTTTTTCGACCGGCGGTTGCGGCAAATGTGATGTTCGGTATTTACATGCTCGGCATCATTGTCGGTTTGTTTTCGGCTCTCATCATGAAAAAGACCATTCTGAAAAGCGAATCGGAACCTTTTGTCATGGAGCTGCCCCCTTATCGCTGGCCGAGTCTGCGATCCGTTCTGGTACAAGCGAAGACCAAGGCCATGATGTATCTCAAAAAAGCCGGAACGATTATCCTCTTGGCTGTGCTTCTTATCTGGACATTCAGCAACTACCCGAAAAATCCCGAACTCGATGCCGGGCTCGAGCGTCAGATTGCGACAATAGAGCAGACAATCATCGATGAAGAGCAGAAAGAGCGAGCGATCATAGAGGCTGAAAACAAAGTCAACGCCAGTCAGCTTGAATATTCAATAGCAGGCAGGGCGGGAAAACTTCTTGAGCCGGTCATACGTCCCCTTGGTTTTGATTGGAGGATCGGGGTGGCTTTGGTGACAGGGCTTGCTGCAAAAGAGGTTGTGGTATCGACGATGGGAACGATCTACTCTCTCGGCGAGTCTGACGAGACATCGCCGGAACTGAAAACCATTCTCAAGAACGATCCCGGTTTCGATGAAGCGACAGCATTGAGTCTTATGGTGTTTGTACTGTTGTACATCCCCTGTGTTGCTGCTGTCAGTGTCATGAAAAAAGAGATCGGTGAGTGGAAAGCGGTTGCCATCTATGGCGCTTACGCGTTGACGGTGGCATGGATCTTTTCATTCATTACCTATCGTCTGGCTCACCTCCTGCTGTAGGAGCACCTCTATTGAATATATGGTTGCGTAAACTGACTCTTCGTTAGGCGGTGCTCGAAATCCTCATGTATTGGTATACGCTCCGATTTCTGCGCTCCGTTCGCCTCGTACTCATCTTGCTCACTGACAACATGAATAGAGGCACCATGAGGATTTTATGGGTAGAATACCATCAAATGTTTGGTGGCGGAACAGGAACGGGGTAAGGATATTTTTTTCTGTTGCGGCGGTATTCCGGACTACTGTCTTTCTACTGCCGGTTTCTCCTTTTCCTCTCCGTCGTCGATTTCGACAAGGCCGTTTTCCTCCGCGCGGGTGATGATGTCATCGATACTCATACGCATGTCCACCGGTGAACCGTCGACCATACGCAGGGTAACGAGAGGATGCTTTGCCTGATGCTCTTCCATTGCTTCCTGCCAGTGTTGCTGAATCGAGGGATCAAGTTGGCCCCATGCCTGTCTTCCTCTGCATTTGGGAAACTTTGAGCATCCAAGCCACAGTCCTCTCTTACCGGTTCTCAGGTAAAGCGGTGCCCCGCATTTCGGGCAGTCGAGGTTGGTTTCAAGAGGAGGTGTCTTTGGCGGTTCGATTTTTCTTTGTTTGTCGAGCTTCAGTATGGTGTTGCATTTCGGATAATTTGTACAAGCAAGAAACGGTCCGAACCTTCCGTTTCGCAATACCATTCTACCGTTTCCGCAGCCGGGGCATCGTATGCCTGTTTCCGTTGGGCGAACTTTTGCAGAAGCTATCGATTTAATGTTTCTGCATGACGGGTAATTGGAGCATCCAAGAAATTTTCCGCTGGCAGTCCATTTTATCACCATCTTTCCTTTTCCGCATTTGTCGCAGGTTTCTGCATCGTGGTTCTGCGGAAGTAGAGGATCGTTTTTTCTGACGCTGAGTGCGGTTTCAAGAGGCCTGTAGAAGCTGTCGAGGACTTCTTCATAGTCATCTTCTCCTGTGGCGACCTTGTCAAGCTCATTTTCCATATGGGCTGTAAACTTGACATTGAATATATCCGGGAAGTTAGCGACCAGAATGACCGAAACATCCCTACCGAGTTCAGTCGGGATGATTTTTTTCTTCTGCAGCTCGACATAGCGTCGATCCTGGAGTGTCGAGAAAATACCGGCATAGGTAGAAGGGCGCCCAATGCCGTAGTTGTCAAGTTCCTTGACGAGGCTCGCCTCGGTATATCGGGCAGGAGGCCGGGTGAAACTCTGTTTTTTCTCCAGATCATCCAGATTCAGCGTTTCATTGACCGAGAGCTTTTTTGGAAGCTGAACGATCTGCTCTTTTTCCTCGTCGTCGCGTGTGGATTTTCTCGCTTCGTAATCGAGCTCTTTCTGCTCATTATATACTTTCAGGAAGCCGGGGAAAAGGATCTTGCTGCCGCTAGCGCGGAACAGAAACTGTTGATCGTGATCGGAGACTTCAACGCGAGTCTGCTCTATCTTTGCCGGAGCCATCCGTGATGCAAGAAATCTTTTCCAGATAAGAGCGTACAGTTTGAACTGGTCGGGAGAAAGGAACTGCCTCATGGCTTCAGGGGTATGCGAAACCAGAGTGGGCCTTATGGCTTCATGTGCATCTTGCGTTTTTTTGCTGTTTTTCGCCGCTTTCGCTCCTCCTGCGTACTCTGCTCCATACTGCTGAGTGATGTACTTCTCCGCCTGTTCGACCGCTTCGGAGCTGATTCTTGTAGAATCGGTTCTCATATAGGTGATCAAACCGGTAGCGCCTTCCGCACCGATTTCGATTCCTTCGTAAAGCTGCTGTGCGATGCGCATGGTTTTCTTCGACCCGAATCCAAGCTGATTCGATGCAGCCTGCTGCAGAAGTGAGGTCGTGAACGGCAGGGGAGGTTTTCGTTGCTGGAGTTTCGGGGTGATTGCCGATACTCCATATATTCTCGAAAGGATGGCCGAAGCGGTTTTTTCTGCTTCTTCACGGTTGTTGATTTCGGCCTTGTCCCCGTTTATTTTGACCAGCTTCGCCGAAAATGTTTCCCCTGTAGTCGTCGTGAAATCGGCAATAATGGTCCAGTACTCTTTCGGCTGAAATTTTTCGATCTCGTCTTCGCGCTCACAGATCAGTCTGAGGGCGACGGACTGTACTCTTCCGGCTGACAACCCTCGCAGCACTACATTCCAGAGAAACGGGCTTATTTTGTAACCGACTATTTTGTCAAGACCCTGTCGGGTTTGCTGTGAACGGACCAGGTGATAATCTATTTGATGAGGATGCTGAATCGCCTCGACAATGGCCTTTTTGGTTATCTCGTTGAACAGAACTCGGTGAACGGGTTTGCGGGTAAATTCAACCTCGTTTGCAATATGCCAGGCGATGGCTTCTCCCTCACGGTCGGGGTCTGTGGCGATGAGAATATCGTTAGCTTCCCCGGCGAGTTTTTTCAGTTGCCTGACTACTTTTTCTTTACCGGCTATAACTTCATAGCGAGGCTCGTAGTGGTTGTCGAAATCCAGACCGATCTCCTTTTTCGGGAGATCCTTGATATGGCCTACCGATGCAAATACCATGTAATCTTTTCCAAGATATTTGTTGATGGTTTTTGCCTTTGACGGGGATTCGACAACAATAAGTGTTTTTTCTTTTGCTGACGAAGTTGCTGAAGAAGAAGCCATTGAGAAGCCTTACAGGTGATAAAAAGGTTTCATTGAACGCACTCTATGATGTAATAGAGATACACCGAACTTTGGAAAAGATAGGGGTTGGATGGCAAAAAACAAATTTTGCTTGGCTGAGTATCGCTGCAGAGGTTTACATAATCGGGGGTTATACAGTTACTTTTATTCTTCATGAATCGTAGGATATCCCCGCTATTGATCGTTGCTTCACCTATTGATGGAGAATGAATCAACTCTGGACTTCGCAAAGGTTCTCCGTGGCCGACATAGAAATTTTTAGTATAATTTCCTAACCCATGTGTCTCGTTAAGAATAAAATGCAGTTTCCGTGAGTGAATGTGCCCGCCGTCTCAGATACCATGCTTTATTAGTTCTGCTGCTGATCATTGTCATGCCTGGCAAGTTGATTGCCGTGTCGCTCGACAGAGCCAAACCTGAACAGCTTGCACTGCATGCTGTAAAAGGCTTTCAGCAGGGTTATACCCTCAATGTCAGCGCTTTGCGGACAGATGGGGTGGTTTATGTTGGTCTGGAGTCGATGGCCCGTGCTCTTCGACTGCTCAGTAAGAAGGACGGTAACCAGTTGAAAATCGCCCTGGAAGGAAACGGAAAAACAACGGTCTGCCGTTTTACCGGGGGGAGTAACTTTGTGGGTATTGTACCGGAAAAATCGGGTATGGGCGAACGAGTCATACATATGCGTTCCGCTCCTGTCCTCAAAAACGGGACTCTCTGGTTGCGGACCGTTGACGCGGTACGTTTTTTTTCCATCTGGATGGACCGGCAGGTGGTCTATGACCGTGACAAGGGTGTGATCGACGCTTTTTTATGGAGCGCGGAACCTGGGTCGGGAAAGAGCCGGATCGGGATTGTCCGGGACCAGGATCGCTATATCAGTGCAGGAGGCCCCTCGCCGCAATACAAAGGGCCGACGACCATAACCGGCATGAGGGTCGATGAACTCGCAAACGGTGTGGTCATCCGTTTAAAGGCGTCGGGAGCGAAAACCGCTGCTTCGTTCATAAAGCCTGATAAAGCAGGGAATGCGTCGCTGACTTTTGAAACAGCCAAAGGGAATCCAGCGGACATATTCAGGACGTACAGCCAGGGACTCGTAAAGGAGATCCGGGCAATACCGCTCGGAAAAGGCGCCATGCAGGTCAACATTGCCCTGAATACCGAATTTTTCAATGTGAAATCCAGCGAGTATCAGTGGGATCCGAGGACAAATACCTATGTGATTTCTGTTATGAGCGATATCGATGTTCAGGCAGCCTATCAGGCAGAAAAAGAAAAACGAATCAAGCAGGAACTTGCAAAGGATTTGCAGAAATGGAGGTTCGATACCATCGTGCTCGATGCCGGGCATGGTGGGAAAGATCCCGGTGCCGTTGGGCTCGCAGGAACCCGAGAGAAAGATATCGTGCTGAAACTGGTACACTATCTCGGTGCAATCATTAAAAAAGAGTGGCCTGAAATCAAGGTTGTTTATACGCGAAGCGACGACAGGTTCATACCGCTCAAACAACGGGGGAAAATCGCGAACCGAAACGACGGTAAGCTTTTTGTCAGCATTCATTGCAATGCAGCTGAAAACAGATCTGCGAAAGGGGCGGAGGTCTATATCCTCGGTCCTCATAAAAATCAGGCCGCTCTCAGGGTCGCCATGCTTGAAAATGCTGCTATAAAACAGGAAGAAGATTATCAGAAGAAATACAAGGGATTCAGTGAAGAGCACTTGATTATGAGCAGTCTTGCACAGAATGCCTTTACTCTTCAGTCCAAGGAGGCAGCGAGGCATGTGCTCGAAGGGATGGAAAAAAAAACAAAGATAAATGGCAGGGGGGTTCGCCAGGCGGGATTCATGGTTCTCTGGACCCCTTCGATGCCGAGCCTATTGGTCGAAGCGGGATACCTCTCGAATCGCGAAGAGGAAAAAATGCTTAGACGTCCCGATGTGCAGAAAAACATTGCGGTGGGGATTTTCAACGGACTGAAACGTTACCGCACAAGCTACGAAAAACAGCAGCTCGCCTCGGGTGCCGGTGCACAGCCGAAAGGGTGAGCGCTTACTGCTTTATCCGGAACAGTTCTCTTATTTCTCCATCTGCATGATGTTGACTTGTCGATGTTTGATGGCTATTTTAATTTTGACCAATTAAAAATAATGTCGATATTGTGTTGTTTGTCATAGTTTTTTAGATGTTTTTTGCTGAAACGAATGCTTTTACAGCAAGCTCACTATAAACAACAATCGGTGTTACTATGGATGCGTTTATGGATGCGTTTTGCCCAACAGCGCCACAGGTGCGGGCTCCCTATAGCCAGCTGAACAATCTTCTCTATAAAAGTTATCTCCCTTTGATAATAAACAGTGCGGCCGAGATGGGCTTGTTCGATGTGCTGTCGGCAGGCGACTCTTTTCTGGAAAAGCTGGCTGAGGAGCTGAATGCGAATGTCCATGTGCTCGATGCGCTTCTGGATGTACTCGAGGCTGTCGGTCTTGTTGCGGTGCAGGATGGCTGCTACACACTGACTTCGATGTCGGGGACTTATCTTGTCAGCAGTTCGAAGGTCAATCAATTACGAGCTCTTCGAGGGTTTTCCGGTAGCCGCGGGCCGTTCGACAATCTCGTAGAGGCGTTGAGACACGATCACGTCAAGACGTTCAACAACAGGATCTGGGCGTCGGAAGAGGCTGCCTTGTCCATGGAGCAGGTATCGAAAGCCGGGATGATACAGGAGGTTGTCTCCTTCATGAAAAGCATTCCCGGTTTCAGTGGTGCCAGGAGGATGTGCGATATTGCAGGAAGCATCGGTTACTATTCCCTCGCCATGCTTCGTGAAAACGATGGTTTACAGGCTCATGTCTACGATCTTCCGGAGGTGTGTGCTATAGCGAGAAAGGTGAAACGAGATGATGAGCATTTTGAACGGGTGACCTTTCATGATTTCGATATTACCGGGTCCAGCTGGGTGGACGACGGTTTCGATCTTTTCTTCTGTTCTCATTTTCTCTATGAGTTCGGTGCAAAGGGAACTCTTGTGGATTTTCTGAAAAAGGTCAACGCCTCGCTCAAACCGGGAGGTTATTTCGTCTCCAGCCATATCTCGTCATACACTACAGGGGAGAACCGCTTGACGTTCGCTATGGTGGAGTTGATGACCAGGGCTATGGGGTACCCGACGCACAGTCTTCCGGAGGAAACCCTGAAAGAAGCTCTGGGCAAAGCGGGATTCGGAGATTTTACCATACAGGAACCCAACGAGGACCTTGCATTCGCAACGATGTTGCTTTCGGCGAGGAAGCTGCAGGAAACCCTGTAAGGGCTGTCGTCATAACCATCGCTGTTTGGAAGCTGTTAATGGAAGCGTTCACGCATCCTTCGGCTGACAAGACAATGATGGTGACGGACCGCTTTTTGGTTCTGTATGTTCAAGGACGGAACATAGCGTTTATCTTCCGAACAATGTATTCGAGATGCTCGTGATTCGTGCCGCAGCACCCTCCCAGGATTTTGATGCCATATCGTTTATTCAGCTCTGTCATCAAGTCTCCCCACTCGGATACGGGATCGGCCCGAAGTGTTTTCGCGCCGTCCAGCTCGCAATGATCGAAAGACGAGGCGTTTGCCTGGTAGCCGATGATGCGGGAAAGAACCGATTGAGAGAGGGAGCCCGCTTCGAGAAACGATGGGTAAGCGCAATTGATCATGTAGCCGAGAGGCGGCCGACTGCAGGCTGTATCGATGCTTTGAACCGCCAGTTCCAGGCTGGTTCCGTCAAGAAGAGTGCTGTGCCGGTTGATAACGAAACTGATGATAAAGGGAAGCCGGGTCTTCGACATCGCCATGGCGATGCCCGTCGCTTCCGGCAGTGCGGGTAAGGTTGCTGCTAACAGTAAATCAGCACCCGCTTCGCTGAGCTTATCGATTTGCCAGGAATGGAATGATCGAGCCTCGTTTGTCGAGAGACCTTCTTCGGGAGTGTAGGCATCGTTTTTACAGCCGACCAGACCCCCGATGAAAATGTTTGAAGACCATGTTCCCCAGGTCGCTCTGATATCCTCGAGAAATCTTACGGCGTCGGTATTGACGTTGTGGGTTATACAGGACTTCGACAGCCGTTCCTCGTTTGCCCGCCATGTTGGAGTGCTGACGATCATGGGAACATCGTGGTTCCTGGCAATTTCGAGGTAACGCCGGAAAAGCGCTCGTAACGCCTCCTTGCCCGATGTGTCGTAAATCAAGAGAGCATTTTCAAGGTAAGGGTGCAGCGTTACCTGTCCTGATCGTCGTAGTGATTCGATGATGGATGCTTCAGTGAGGATTATGTCATGGCGCTGAAGTGCCTGCTGAATATTCATGCGGTGTGGTGGTTGTCATTCTCTGTGTCTGTGGACGTTACTGTTTCGTTTTCAGGAAATTAGAAAATCAATAGTTTTTATGAACACCATTACCATAGTGTTTGGTTTTTTTGTTTGTTTGCAAACTTGTCAACTTGATCGTAAATTCCGGTTGACAATGGCGGGCGTCCTTTACGGCGCTTTTTTATTCTTGTACACACTGATTGCTTCATGAATCAACTGACCTTGCATATTCTCAATCGGCTCAAGGCTTCGAATAGCTTTTTGTCGGGTGGTGAGTTGTGCCGCGAATATGGTATGACCCGGAGTGCCGTGTGGAAGCATATTTCACAGCTTCGGGAAAACGGTTATACCATCGAGGCGGTTTCCGGCAAGGGGTATCGCTTGAACGGCAGTCCCGATCTTCCGGTTTCACAAGAAATTGAACCTCTGCTTCGAACAGACAGATTCGGCAGGAATCTCGTATGTCACGAAGAGGTGGATTCGACAAACGTTCAGGCTAAAATCCTGGCTCGTCAGGGAGCGCCTGAGGGGAGCGTTTTCGTTGCGGATTGTCAGACCGGCGGTCGTGGTAGAATGGGCAGAGTTTGGGTTTCTCCTCCGGGAGCGAATCTTTATTTCTCGGTTGTTCTCCGTCCTTCGGTTCCTCCGGTGAGGCTTTCACAAATTCCTCTCCTTGCTGCTGCTGCAATCCATCGGGCTTTTGGGTCATCGGTAGAAGGGGTTTCGTCAATGATCAAATGGCCCAATGATATACTGATAAGCGGGCGGAAGGTCTGTGGTATTCTCTGTGAAATGGAGACAGAACCCGATATGACGCATTTCGTGATTGTCGGGATAGGGATCAATGTCAATCTTCAGGATATTCCGGGAGAAATAGAGGCCGTTGCAACCTCTCTCTTCCTCGAGTCGGGTTATGAGCATTCCCGGTCCGATATCCTTTCGTCCATACTCAACCATTTCGAGCCGCTTTATGAGGAGTGGCAGGAAGCGGAGGATCTGCGTGATTTTTTACCCTATCTGGAACGGTATGCGTGGCTGAAAAACCGGGACGTCGAGGTAGAACACTATAAGAATACCCTTTCAGGGCGAGTTCAGGGAATGAGCAGAACGGGTGAACTGCTGCTCGAGGAAAAGGATGGGACCGTTATTGCAGTTTCTTCAGGTGAAGCCCGCTTGTGTAAAGGATCATTATAAACGTTCGAGAGATGAGGGCGCCTATACACGAATCCATACTCAAAGCTTACAGTGTTCTGGAGACCGGTGAGCCGCTTCCGTTTGACGTTGCCATTGAGCTTGCATGTCTTGCAGGAGAAGATGTTCCAGATCTTTTGTCACTGGCAAACAAGGTAAAGAACCGTCATGCTATGCTGACGGATGGCTGTTTGCATAGCTGTTCCATCATCAATGCAAAATCCGGTTTTTGTGCCGAAAACTGCCGCTTTTGTGCACAATCATTGCACAACAGTGCGGACGTGGAGCAATATCCATTGCTTGATGTCACGCGTATTCTGGAATCTGCCGGTAACGTTTATAAGGAAGGCGTCAGGTTTTTCGGGATCGTTACCAGCGGCTACGGCTATAAAACGGTCAACCCGGAGTTTCTGAAGATTGTCGATAGTATCGATCATCTGCAGCAGGAGTATCCCGGACTACATGTTTGTGCGTCTCTCGGAGTGCTCGGTGAAGAACCTGTCCGTGTGCTCGCGGAGCATAATGTTGCACACTACAATATCAATATCCAGGTTGCTCCTGATCGTTACGATGATCTCATTGCCACCACTCATTCTCTGGATGAGCGTCTCGAAACCGTGCGACTGCTCCGAAAGTATGGCGTATCGGTGTGCTGTGGCGGGATACTGGGGGTTGGTGAAACAATGCGTGAGCGTCTTGACTTCATCTATGCTCTGCAAGAGCTTGATATTGCGGTTATTCCGCTCAACGTGCTCGTACCGATAGACGGGACTCCTTTACAGGGTGTCGAGACTCCGGCAGTTACCGATATTGTTACAACGTTCGCGCTATGCAGGCTTGCTCATCCCCGAAAAATCATCAAGTTTGCAGCCGGGCGTGAGACGGTGATGAAAGATTTCCAGGGTCTGTTGATGCTTGCAGGGGCGAACGGATTGCTTACCGGAGGATACCTGACAACGAGGGGACGAAGGGTCGAGGATGACAGGACGCTCACGCAGCAGCTTTCAGGTTTCATGGGGAGTACGGATTCATGAGCCTGAAAGAGCATATGCAAAAAGAGCTTGAAATGCTCAGGGGGCGACAGTGTTTCAGAATGTTTCCCGAAACAGGGGAGCGCCGGGGAGCATCCATCGAATCAGGAGGACGGAGTGCCCTGAACCTTTCCTCGAACGATTACCTCGGTATTGGTGATGACGGGAAGCTTCGGCGAGAGTACCTTCTTTCGTTCGATCCGCTGAACAATGACGACCGGTTCGGCCTGGCCAGTTCATCCTCACGTCTGCTCACAGGGAACCACCGGCTCTACGAAGAGCTGGAAGAGTATCTTGCGGCCTGGTACGGCAGATCAGCCGCACTGGTGTTCAACAGCGGTTATCATGCAAATATCGGTATACTTCCCGCTTTGACGACGCGGCATGATCTGATCCTCAGTGATAAACTGAACCATGCCAGCATCATCGACGGATGCAGGATCGCTGATGCGGATTTCAAACGATTCCGTCACCTTGATTACGATCATCTCGAAATGTTGCTTGATCAGGGCCGTGAAAAATATCGCCAGTTGTTTATCGTCAGCGAATCGGTTTTCAGCATGGACGGTGATCTGGCCGACCTGAAAAAGCTTTGTGAACTCCGTGAACGGTATGATGCCTTCCTGATAGTCGACGAAGCACACGGTGTCGGGACATTTGGTGAGACGGGGCAGGGGTTGTGCGAAATATCGGGGCTCACCGGTTCCATCGACATCATTGTTGGGACATTCGGCAAGGCGTTTGCTTCTACCGGTGCCTACGGTATCATGGACGGTGTGGTCCGTGATTACCTTATCAATACCATGCGTCCCCTGATTTTTACCACAGCCCTCCCACCGGTGGTTCTCGGGTGGAGTAAAATGGTGCTGGAACATCAACGAACGAAGGTTGCAGAGCGAAGTCATTTGCATTTTCTTGGCGTACGGTTACGTGATGCATTGAAAGAAAAAGGAATGCGCACCGCCGGTGAAAGTCAGATTGTGCCGGTTATCGTGGGTTCGAACAGCAGTGCTGTTCGAACGGCGTCGGCGTTGCGTGACGCAGGAATTCTCGCGCTGCCGGTTCGTCCTCCAACGGTGCCTGAGAATACTGCGAGAATACGTTTTTCTCTCCGGGCGGACATCGGATGGGAGGGTGTATCCGGTATTCCGGAGATATTGCATGCCGTACGTTGATCATTTTATAAAAAACGGTTACACGCTACCTGCCACTGAACGATATGATTACTCATTGGATACAAAGAAAAGGATATAGCCGGCTCCTGATTTTTTTCAACGGATGGGGGATGGACAGCCGGATTGCCGATTATCTCCAGTCCAATACTTCCGGGTTCGACAGTGATATTTTGCTTTGTTACGATTATCGTTCGACAGATCTGTCTGCAGATGTTCTCGGTGCGGTCGCCGGATATGATGAACGGATGGTTGTGGCATGGTCCCTCGGGGTGTGGGCGGCATCCCGGGCGGGATTACACGGGATTGACCGGGCATTGGCGATAAACGGCACCGTGAATCCGGTAAGCAGCGATGAAGGAATTCCGCCCGATATTTTTCGGGCAACGCTCGATAACTATGATGAAGGGAACAGAAAACGGTTCATGAGGCGGATGTGCGGTGGTAAAGCCTCTTTGTTCGAACGGTTTCTCGATATTGCTCCTCTACGTACTGCTTCCGATCAAAGAGAGGAGCTCGCGTTGATTCTGCAGAGCGTCGAGAAGAATGTTGAAGAAGGGGGCGTACCATCATGGAGCTATACGGAGGCGTTGGTCGGCGGGCGTGATATGATTTTTCCACCGGTAGCCCAGGCATTTGCGTGGCGTGGGATAAAGCATACGGTGGTGGATGAAATGGCCCACTTTCCGTTCTTCGATTTCAGCAACTGGCAAACGGTGTGTACATGCATGGAGCGGTGAACAAAGAGCTTGTCAGGCAGCGGTTTGCCAGACGCCTGAAAGAGTATCGCCGACATGCGATCATTCAGGAAAGCATGGCATGCGAGTTGGCCGAATTGATTTGTGGCAATAAAAAACCACCGCTGTTCGGGCGTGTCCTGGAGATAGGTTCGGGTTCAGGATCGTTTACCGAAGCATTGCTCAGTCGTTGTGATGCAATGCGTTATGTGGCGAACGATCTGGTAGGCGAAAGCCGTGAGCTGGTCCGCAGGATCGTTTTGAATCATGGTGTACGGGAGTTCTCTTTCATAGCGGCGGATATCGAGGAGTGTGAACGTCTACCCGATACCGTCGATCTTGCAGCATCGAACGCAACCGTTCAGTGGCTTACAGATATGCCCTCATTTTTCTTGAGAATGTCCGAGATTGTCAGGCCGGATGGGCTTCTTGCGTTCAGTACTTTCGGGCGAAGAAACATGCTCGAGGTCAGTTCGCTTGAGGCGCATACGCTCAGCTACCATTCTCTTGCCGAGCAGGAAAAAATGGCCCGGCCCTGGTTCAGGCCATTGGTTCTGCATGAAGATGTGCGCAAGCTCGATTTCAGGAGCCCTGAAGAGGTGCTGCGTCACATAAGCCGTACTGGGGTTAATGGTCTTGCCCGTGAGAGATGGACGAAAACACGTCACCGCAGCTTTGTCGAGCGTTACCGTTCGTCGTTTCCTTCGGGATCCGGAGTACATCTTACCTATCATCCGTTGTTTTGTGTTTTTCGGAGAAAATGAGCGTGACGTCAATATTTACAATGGAAGAACGTGCTTTTCGGCTACACGTAGGCTTTTTACATAACCGTTGAGTAACTCAACGATTCAACCGACAAAAACAGGTGCCTGGCAAAGTCATTGCAATAACGGGGATTGATACCGGTGTGGGTAAAACGGCTGCAACCGGTCTTCTTGCGCGTACTCTTCGTGAACGAGGTAGAAACGTCATAACGCAAAAACCAGTCGAGACAGGTGGTGAAGGCGTTTCATCTGATATTTTCAGACATCGTGAAATCATGGGGATTGATTTGTGCGAAGCCGATCTTGACGGAACAACATGTTCTTATCTGTTTCGGTATCCGGCGTCTCCTCACCTTTCAGCGGCAATGGAAAAACAGGTGATCGATGTGTCGGTGATAGATGATGCGACACGTCGGCTGCAGGCAAGATACGATATTGTTTTACTGGAGGGTGCAGGGGGGTTGCTGGTGCCGTTGAACGAGGCGTTGCTGTTTGCCGATTTTCTTCAGGAGCGATCATACCCTCTCATACTTGTTACGTCATCCCGGCTTGGCAGCATCAATCATACCTTGCTTTCAATCGAAGCCTGCAGGAAAAGAGGGTTGCGGCTTTGCGGGCTGATTTACAATCATGCAGGTGGCAGTGACGGTGTTATTGCCTGTGATACACTCGAGGTGCTTCGAGACTTTCTCGTAAAGTATGGTTATTCCTGCCCGGTTGTTGAACTGCCGGACATGGAAATGAGCGGTTGGAGACTTATGAACATGGATCTATTGAGGGTGTTCGATGAATCTTGATTTCGAAAGGGAGCACATCTGGCATCCCTATACATCGATGCGCGATCCCCTACCGGTGTATCCTGTGAAGAGTGCGTCGGGGGTCTATATCGAGCTGGAGGATGGGCGGCGTCTTATCGATGGGATGTCCTCCTGGTGGGCCGCCATTCACGGTTACAATCACCCGGTGCTGAACAAGGCGGTGGAACGGCAACTTCAGAAGATGAGCCATGTGATGTTCGGAGGATTTACACATGCACCGGCGCTACAGCTTGCAGAACGGCTTGTCGGCATGACCCCCGATTCCCTGCAGAAGGTGTTTTTCAGCGATTCCGGATCGGTTGCCGTCGAGGTTGCGATAAAGATGGCGCTACAATACCAGCAGGCTGCAGGCCGACCGGAAAAGCATCGTCTTCTAACGGTCAGGTCGGGGTATCACGGCGATACCTTTGCTGCAATGTCTGTCTGCGATCCGGTTACCGGTATGCACAGCCTTTTCAGCCGGATGCTTCCCGAACAGATTTTTGTCGAGGCACCCATGCGCGGGTTTCATGAGTTCTGCGGCGACGACTGTATCGGGGATCTAAGGCAAAAGCTCGAAAAGCACCATCGGGAGATTGCGGCGGTGATTCTCGAGCCGGTCGTGCAGGGGGCGGGGGGCATGCGATTCTACTCTCCCGATTATCTCCGCAAGTTACGATGGTTATGTGATCGCTTTGATGTGCTTCTGATCTTCGATGAAATCGCCTCGGGATTTGCACGAACAGGTAAAATGTTCGCCCTCGAGCATGCCGGGATCGTTCCTGACATTCTTTGTTTGGGCAAAGCGCTTACCGGGGGGTATATGACTCTTGCTGCAACGCTCACAACCGATAACGTTGCGTCGGTGATCTCCGGGGCTGATCCAGGAGTGTTTATGCATGGTCCGACGTTCATGGCGAACCCGCTGGCGTGCTCCGTCGCGGTGGCGAGCATCGATCTGCTTACCAGTATGGAATGGGAAAACAAGATTCGGCATATCGAAAAAGGGCTTGTCGCCGGTCTGCAACCATGTAGTGAACTTTGTGGGGTTGTCGACGTTCGTGTTCTCGGAGCGATCGGTGTCGTCGAGCTTGAGCAACCTGTCGATATGGCAGCTGTTCAGGAGCTTTTTGTCGGAAGAGGAGTCTGGGTGCGACCTTTTGGAAAACTGGTCTATCTCATGCCTCCCTACATCATCTCCGAGCAGGAGCTGAACATTCTGACCGGCGCAGTGTGTGAAGTTGTTGAGCAAATACTGCGTGAAAAAGGGTGATATTTTTCTTTCGAAAGTGAATTAGTTATTATTTTTGCTTATCTTAAGGTGTTGCAGCCTTGCAGCAAGGTGTTCCCCCACTTTTCAATTGTACCTACAATAATGGCTGTTCAATCACCGTATAATCGTTACGATAAGGGCGTTCCACGTTCGCTCAGGCCGTATCCTGCCCGAACTCTCGTGGATATGGTCGGAAAAACCGCCAGGGAGGTTCCCGAAAGTCCGGCTCTTTTTTTCATGGGTTCGACGTTGAAATATTGTGACCTCGAGCGGCAAAGCGATGCTTTCGCGTTCGCGCTTGTCGAAGCCGGGGTGCGAAAAGGCGACCGCGTTGCGCTTCTTATGCCGAATGTGCCTCAGATGATTGTTTCCGAACTCGGGATATGGAAGGCAGGGGCTGTGGTTGTTCCTCTGAATCCCCTCTATACAAGTCAAGAACTGGAGTTCGCGTTGAACGAATCCGAGGCTGAAATCGCTGTCGTGCTTGCGCTGTTTTACGGAAAAGTGAAGGCTATTCAGCCGAAGACCCAGCTTCGTCGAGTTATCGCAACCGGTATCAAGGAGTATTTACCGCCGGTAAAAAAATTGCTGTTTACCCTTATGAAAGAAAAAAAGGAAGGGCATGGAGTCCGTGTGGAGTCGCCTGACTTGCTTTATTCCAAAATGATTCGGCAGAATCTGGGAAAAAAGCCAAGCCTGTCTCTTCCTTTGCCAGGTGATACCGCTCTTTTTCTCTTTTCTGGTGGAACGACAGGAAAGCCAAAATGCGCTGTGAGTTCCCATGATTCTCTTGTGATGACAGGTATGCAGGTGTCAGCATGGTTCGGCGATGTCCTGATAAAAGGAAAGGATATTTTTATCCTCAACATGCCGCTCTTTCATGCATATGCGCAGGTGGGTGTCATGGCGACAGGATTTGTCGGAAGACATCCGTTGGCTCTGCTTGCCGATCCAAGGAATATGGATGATCTTTTCGAGACGATCAGGAATCTGAAACCGGCGTTACTTCCCGGAGTACCTACTTTTTTCAATGCCATGCTTCGTCATGCTACGGTGTTTGGAGAAAAAAGCATTTTTGGATGCCTGAAAATTTGTGTTTCAAGTGCAGGCCCCCTTACTCCTGGTATAAGGGAGAGGATTGAGCAGCTGACGGGCGGGAAGTTCATCAATGCTTACAGCCTTACGGAAGCAACTGTCGCTACGGTGCTGGAGCCGGTTCTCGGGCTTAAAAAAGCCGGGGCGACAGGTGTGCCGGCTCCTGACGTTGTCGTCAAAATTCTCGATGATCAGGATGAAAAAACCGAACTGCAGGTTGGTGAGACCGGAGAAGTCGTGATTTGTGCACCTCAGCTCATGAAAGGTTACTGGGGCCGTCCGGAAGATACGGCGGCCGTGCTTCGTAACGGCTGGTTATATACGGGGGATATCGGCTATCTCGATAACGAGGGGTATCTTTATATCGTCGATCGTAAAAAAGATGTGATAAAACCCGGCGGTTTTCAGGTTTGGCCGAGCGAAGTCGAGCGGGTTATCTGCAGTCACCCCTATGTTCTGGATGCAGGTGTGAGCGGTGTGTTTGATGACTACCAGGGTGAAGCGGTCAAGGCTTGGGTGGTTTTGAGGGAAGGGAGGCAGATGACAAAAGATGAGTTGAGGCACTGGTGCCGTAAGGAGCTGGCAGTTTTCAAGGTTCCGAAAGCAGTGGCATTTGTCGATGAGTTGCCAAAATCACCAATCGGCAAGCTTCTGCGCCGCAAGTTGCATTCGATCGATGAAATGGTTTCTGAAACATCCTGATGTCATGTTCTTACAGCTTAGGCAGAAGCCAGATGCCAAAGGAAGAGTGCCGCATTTCCACTTTTCAAAGTCATGCCGGACTTGATCCGGCATCCACAGACAAAGGCAGGAAAGCCTATGGATCCCCGGTTCGCGCTCTGCTTGCCCGAGGATGACAAGAAAGGAGATATCAAACTGCCCTGTTAAATAGTTGTTTTCGATTTCACGGGTTGAGCGCCCGAGGCTGTCCAGCCTCGGGCGTTGTATCGCTCTCTTGTTACTTTGTAAGGAGGATGACGCCGAGAGCGTCGATATACGTTCCGGCACGCCCGAACAGGCCGAAAATGCTCGATCCGGGGGGAGCGCTGTAGGTGTAGTTGACCGAACCGCCGGAACCTCCCCAACGTTGCTCACGGCCATTGCTGGTCAACAGTTGCATCGAATCGATGACTGTGCCGTGCTTGCCGGTGATTTTTACGATTGTTTCCCCGGGTTGTAACATGAATACACTGAGTGTGCCACCATTTCCGCCATGCTTCGTGCCTTCTATTTTACCACCTTGTTTGTTTTTATAGACAAACTGTATTGCATCGATACGGCTACCGTGCCATATACGAACCTCCGTGACAATAAGTCCCTGGGTTTGGCTATCGGTATATTCGTTACCGCCGGTTCCACCAGAGGCGCCGCAAAAGGAAAAGGTTTCTGCAGAAGCTTGTTTGACCGGTAGCGTTACGCTGACGCCGATCAACAAGACAGCCATTACGATAAAAAGAAAAGGTATTTTTTTCATGAGGGTGTTTTCTTTTTCTTGAAGGAAGCTATCGAGGGTACTGCCGCGGTACATACTTTTGGAATATATGAATTTATAGTTGAAAAAGAAGTGTTTTTGCTGAATAATTTGGGTGCATAATGACAGCTGAAGAGTTACAGAAACTTTTTGGCCCTGAAATAAGGAGGCTGATAGACGTACACATCGAAGAGGATCCTTCAGCTTTTGCATTGAAATACCATGGAGACGTCACTATGCCGGTAAGGGCTGTCGCGGAACAGATCGCGTGCAGGCGAAAGGCCGCTAAAAAACTTCCGAAGCTGGTAAGTAACGATCTTCTCTATACGACACTGTCCCTCGAACAGGCTTCCGGAGAAAAGACGGCACGTTTCAAATCGGCCCTGGATGGAATGGCGGGAAAAAGATTGCTGGATATGACCGGAGGGCTTGGCATCGACAGCATCTTTTTTGCAGGCAGGTTCGAGGAAGTTCTCTATGTCGAACGTGATGAGGTGCTTGCGAAGGTCGCCGCTCATAATTTCAGGGAACTCGGTATCGGCAACATTCGAGTTATTTCTGGCGATAGCGTTGAGCTGCTTGAGGCAAGCGCTGACGATAGTTTCGACTTGATATATCTCGATCCTGCAAGGCGTGAAAAAGGAAAGCGTTCGGTATCTCTTGAAGCTGCGCAGCCGAATGTGATTCTGCTGCACGATCTGCTGTTGCAAAAGGCAGGAAAGGTTTGCATCAAAGCATCACCTGCACTTGAAATCAGCTCGCTCCATGAAACGTTGCCTTCGCTTTCACGGGTTATAGTCATTTCGGTCGCTCGGGAGTGCAAGGAGATTGTCCTGATCTGCGAAAAAGATAAAAGACAGGGGGCTTCACGAGCAGTCGTGGATGCGGTATGCCTGTACAAAAATGCTGAAACGGTTATTTCTGGACGAGAGGGATCTGTTGAGAAGAATACCGTCAAGCTCGGCCTCGGGAAATATTTCTACGAGCCCGATCCGGCAATCATCAAGGCCCGTCTGACAGACGTTCTGGCTCAAAAACACGAAATGCTCTACATCAATCCCAAGGTTGACTATCTTACATCGGATAGAGAGATCGTTTCTTTTCCCGGCAGGAGGTTCAAAGTCAAAGAGTTTTTTGTCTATAGCACGAAAATATTTCGGCGTTTTCTAAACGATGCCCGGATAGATGCAGCAGGTATCCAGCGGCGTGATTTTCCTTTGTCACCCGAAGAGATACGGCGTAAGTTCAGCCTTGGAGAAAGCGATCGATTATTTCTTTTTTTTACTCGTAACGCTTTTCTCGAACCTGTTTGCATTTGTTGCGAAAAACTGTGGGATACACATGAGTCTCGAGGAGCTGCGGTTCATGGCAGGCGGCCTTGGAGTGGATTGGAATTTTCGTCATGAAGCTGTTGCAGTTCCTTGAGTGCCATGCCGTAGCGTAGTCCCTGAATGCTGACCGTTATCTCCGCTACACCGAGCAATCTCATGAACTGGTGCAGGATGAGCGTTCCCATGGTTATGACATCCGCTCTGCCTTCCGGGACTCCTTTGTCGATGATTTGTTTGACGGTCGATGACTTCAGTTCTTCGAGCAAATGTCTGACCTGGTTGTAGCGGAGTGGAAAATTGTGGATTTTGGCAGGGTCGAACTCATTCAGCTCCGAAACGAGTTTGGCGATTGTTGTCAATGTACCGGCCACACCGAAAACATGCTCTCTACCCGAAAAAAAAGGTTCGAGTTTGCCGGTAAACATCCTGTCGATTTCCTCTTTAGCCGCATAAAATTCAGTTTCGGATGGTGGTTGATTTGCAAATATCCGTTCAGTGAGTCTTACCGAACCCATATCGAGACTGACACTTTGCTCTAAACGAGTCATGTCACCCATCGATATTTCCGTACTGCCGCCGCCGATATCGATAACGGTGAACCGCTCGGGTGCATCTTCCACGCCTGCCACCGCTCCTGTGAACGTTAACGCCGCTTCCTCTTCACCACTCAGGGTTTTGATGACGATACCGCTTGCCATGACAACCTCATCGATGATCTCCATGCGATTTTTCGCATCGCGCAAGGCACTCGTTCCTGCAGCGACAATGCTTTCCGTTTCATGTTCCTTGCTCAGCGCCTTGAAATCGAGCATGCACTGAATAAGACGCTGCATCGCGGCATGATCGATAATCTTCTGTTCATCGACATTTTTTCCAAGCCTTACAATGGTCTGGCGATGCAGTACGGGTATTATCCTGTTGTTGACCGGATCCAGGTCTGCAATGAGCAGCAGTGCGGTATTGGTTCCTATATCGATAAATGACGACCGTTTCATAACAAAGGTAAGTGGGTTTTGTATGTAGGATCTGCAAGACAGGAGAGCCACTCTTCTTCATAAAGGGTGCTGATAATGCGGTACTCGAGTCTTTCAAGCAGTTTTTTTAACCAGGGCTCATCGTAGATCATGATCCCTGAAAGAAGGACGGGACAATCGGGCGCTTTGTTTTTTACTGCCGGTAGAATTCTGTCTATGACGTTGCGGTTGATGTTTGCAAGTATGAGATCATACCGTTCGGCAAAGATGATATCCAAATCGTCTTCAGCGTCGAGCATGTCGACCCTGATGTTTTCAGCAAGGTTCTCCTCGATGTTTTCACGAGCGTTTTCAACTGCCCAGTCATTGTTATCGAGAGCAAGTATCGGCTGGTTGTTACCGAGCTTCCTGCACGCGATGGCAAGAACGCCTGTACCGGTTCCGATATCGAGAATACGCTTGTTTTCAAGATCGATGTTTTCGATTTGGCGGAGCATAAGCCGTGTTGTTGCGTGATACCCGGTGCCAAAAGACATTTTCGGGTTGATTTCAATCACGGTTTGTCCTGGTTTCGGACTGTGCTCTTTGTTTTGCTGGACGATAAGGAGACGGTCGGATATTTCGATTGGTTGAAGATGTGCTTCCCATTCAGCATTCCAGTTCCTGTCCGCCATGTGTTTGATGGTGAACGGAGGGACCGAACCGAAAGAAGCTTCAAGAGTTTTCATGATGTCCTGTTTTTTCTCTTCCGACCACAACGTGTCTGGAAGATATGCATACAGCTTGTTTGTTTCTTCCTGGAAATATTCGATCTCTTCGCCGGATAACAGACCTAGGCATGGTTCAATCAGTTCAGGCGGAAGAGTGAATACCAGTTCGATATAATCGTGTGAAGTTGCCATATCTCGTTTTTACAAAAGTCAAGAGAGTTTGGGTTGTCATCGCTTTTTTGCGCCAATATACAGCTTAATACTGCATAATATAGCATGGCGATCGATCATTGTAGATGTCTACTGCCGGAATGATGCCTTGATTTCCAGCAGGCGCACGGCTTTGACAAAACGCTTCTTGTAATATCTTTCATCGAGATTTCCCATGGTCACTCCTCTGCTGGATGAAGCATGTACGAAAAGATTTCGGTCAAGGTAAATTCCGACATGGTCGATTTGGTGGCTGTTGAGCTTGAAAAAAACCAAATCACCCCTCCTGAGCTTTCCCGGGGATATTTTTGCTCCGATTTTTGAAAGTTGCCGGGATGTTCGCGGAAGATGAGCTTCGAAGGTATCTTTATAGATATATTGTACGAATCCGGAGCAGTCGAACCCTTTGACCGATTCTCCTCCGTAATGATAGTCTGTGCCAAGCAGAGTGCTTATGGTTTCAAGCATTTGAACAAGTTTGTCTTCATCGGCCCGGATTGGCAGAGGGGTATATATTTTTGTGTTTTTTCCGCTATATTTAACGCCTTGAGAAGAGTAGCTGCTTGTACAGCCGCAAAAAAACAGTGTAGTACATACAAGCAGGCAGCGAATCAGGTGCCGCCGGTCCTTGATGTTTTGCGGACTGGAACTGCTTATTCTGCATGTTTTGTTCTGCATGTTTTTTATCGACCTGTTTAACAAGGGAAGCGGTTGCCGAGCAGGTAATTCACGGGCAAGCACAAGGTCTGGGTCAAGTGATCACTATAGAAAGATAATAACTGTCATGGCTGTAATGAAATTTGGGGGGACATCGATCGGGTCGGGTCCCGCCATGAAACGGGCAATGGAAATTGTTGCCGAAGAAAAAAACAGGAGCGTGCCGCTTGTCGTGCTCAGCGCATGTAGCGGGATTACCAACAAGCTGATTCGGATTGCCGAAAAGGCTGGTGAAAGCTGCCTTGAAGAGGCGATGGCTCTTTCAGGTGAAGTGCGGAAGCACCATCATGACTTGGTAGGTTTTTTGATAAACAACGATAGACGTCGAGAAGCCTTACTTGAAAAAGTGGATGCATATGTTGCCGAACTCGATGTACTTATCAAGGGAGTCGATATTGTCGGTGAGTTGACTGCTCGATCTTTCGACACGTTTTGTTCATTCGGTGAACTGCTCTCCACTACCATTTTCAGCGAAGCGATGCAGGATGCCGGCTATGAAGCTGTTTGGCTGGACATACGCGAGGTGATGATAACCGATGATAATTTCAGCGCTGCTCGTCCGCTGGACAATCTTTGCGAGGCAAATGTAAAAAATGTAGTCAAACCGCTGCTTGAAGAGGGGAAGGTTGTTGTCACTCAGGGGTTTATCGGATCCACAAAAGACGGAAAAACAACAACGCTCGGCAGGGGAGGTTCTGATTTTACCGCAGCGCTTCTCGGGGCGTGGCTTCCTTCGAACGAGATACAGATATGGACAGATGTGGATGGCGTGATGACCTGTGATCCGAGGATTATTCCTGATGCAAGAAGCATCAGGGTTATGACGTTTACCGAAGCGGCGGAGCTTTCCTATCTCGGGGCCAAGGTTCTGCATCCCGACACCATTGCTCCGGCAGTGAAGCAGAATATTCCTGTTTATGTGCTCAATTCACTGCACCCGGAAGCGAAAGGGACCGTTATTACCGATAACCCGGCAACCCTCGAAGGTATGAGCTATGGCGGGATGGTCAAATCCATAGCGGTAAAAAAAGGCCAGTGCATCATTAATTTCCGATCCAACCGAATGCTTGGCCGACATGGTTTCATGGCGAAGATTTTCGAGGTGTTCGCTCGTACAGGAGTTTCGGTTGAAATGATTTCAACGAGTGAAGTCTCCGTATCCCTGACGGTGAATGAATCCGCTCAGCTTGAGGAGCTTCTTACAGAGTTGAGAAAAATGGGTGATGTTGAGATCGAACCGAATGTTGCAACTATCAGTGTGGTCGGTGACAATCTCAGAACGTCAAAAGGCGTAGCCGGTAGAATTTTCAGTGCCATGAAAGATGTCAACATAAGAATGATTTCGCAGGGTGCATCCGAAATCAACGTTGGTTTGGTAGTGGAGGGGGGAGATGTTTCGAAAGCGGTTCAAAGTCTCCATCACGAGTTTTTTTCAGGCAACGAGACGAGCGGTATATTTGAAACACCGGTGAATAAACGATAGCCGGTTCTTCTCGTTTGTCGGCAGAATAGTTTACAGTGTGTTATCTTGAAACAAAAGGGGCCTCTATTTCGTTGAAAATCCTGATTATACTAGGGACCAACGATGTGATTGAGCCGGAGAATATAATAGAAGTACCCGATAAATCGAATAAGGGATATGGATTATAAAACGGCAGGAGTCGATATCAGCGCTGGAGAGGAGTTCGTGCGATTGATCAAGCCCGATGTTCGTCGGACGTTTACCCGTGGAGTCATGACCGATATCGGAGCATTCGGGGGTTTTTTTCAGCCGGATTTTTCGGGTTACGGCAAGCCTGTTCTCGTCAGCAGCATCGATGGGGTTGGCACGAAACTGAAGGTTGCGGCTGAAGTGGGCAGATATGATACTATCGGAGCGTGTCTGGTCAATCATTGTGTGAACGATATTCTGGTGTGCGGTGCGAAGCCGTTATTTTTTCTCGACTACTATGCATGTGGAAAACTCATGCCGGCGATGGCTGCGGATGTTGTCAAGGGAATGGTGACGGCATGCCGGGAAAATTCCTGCGCTCTGATCGGCGGTGAGACCGCTGAAATGCCGGGGGTTTATGCCGAGGAGGATTTTGACCTTGCAGGAACGATTGTCGGTGTTGTCGATCGTGACAAGGTGATCAACGGGGCGTCAATATCGGAAGGTGATGTGATGATCGGTCTTCCTTCAACAGGGTTGCATACGAATGGCTACTCGCTCGCAAGGAACGTTTTGAAAGGCAAGCTTCAAAATACCTGTGATGGTCTCGAAGGCACGATCGGCGAAGAACTCTTGAACGTCCACCGTTCCTACCTCCAGGTTGTCGAACCACTGCTTGGAGCTGATGAGCTGCACGGCATGTCGCATATTACCGGTGGCGGGTTGATGGGAAATACCATGCGGATTGTTCCGGAAGGCCTTTCTCTCGATATCGAATGGAAATCCTGGCCTGAGCCGGTGATTTTCGATATCATTCGAAAAGAAGGCGATGTCCCGGAGGAAGATATGCGCAGAACATTCAATCTCGGTCTGGGCTTGGTTATGATCGTATCCAAAAACGGGGTAGACAGCATAATGGCAGATTTGAAATCAAAAGATGAAAATGCTTACATTGTAGGCCGAGTTTCTCGGGCATGACATGCTTGCCGCTGTCTGTGTTTTGATTATGGATTACGAGTCATTCAATCCTCAGAAGGCAGCGTTTGCGGCTTGTAAACAACAATTTTAACGTTTGATACGGGTTTGAACATAACCTGGGACCAGGACTATTCATTATGCTTACTTTGATTGTGATTCTGATCGTGAGCTACATCATTGGCTCGATACCTACCAGCATCATCGCCGGTAAGCTGCTCAAAGGCATCGATATTCGTGATTACGGCAGCGGTAATGCCGGTGGGACCAATGCTTTTCGTGTTCTCGGATGGAAAACAGGGCTGACGGTTACCATTCTCGATATCGTTAAGGGAGCGATTGCGGCAATATCCGTCGTGGTGTTTTTCGAGGCACATCCTCTCGGGCCCCTTCCGGATATCAATCCTATCGCATTGCGGTTGATTGCCGGGTTATGTGCGGTTTTCGGTCATGTCTTCACCATTTTTGCCGGTTTCAAGGGAGGCAAGGGTGTCAGCACGGCAGCAGGTATGATGTTCGCCATCGCTCCAGTGACAACGCTTATCGTGCTTGGGATTTTCCTGCTTGTTATCTTTTTTTCAAGGTATGTGTCGGTTGCCTCCATGCTGGCTGCAGTGGCTTTTCCATTGATTATTGCAGTGAGAAAGTATCTGTTCGATCTTGGCGAGGGTTTGGATTACTATATCAAAATGTTCAATACCAGGGTATTTATTCATGACAGCCTTGATTACCATCTTTTGATTTTCGGACTTATTGTCGCTTTGGCGATCATTTATACCCACAGGGCAAATATCAGACGGCTTATTTCAGGTAATGAAAACCGGGTTACTTTCCACGGACGTTCCTGATGCGGTATGCGTTGGGAGAAGCAGATGAAGATAGCCGTATTAGGAGCTGGGAGCTGGGGGACGACGCTTGCTGTATTGCTGGCAGAAAAAGGGTTTTCTGTCGATCTGTGGGCGCACCGTAAGGAGTTTGCGCTCGAGCTCGACCGTTTTCGCCAGAATTCACGATACCTTCCTGGTGTCCTGTTTCCCGATTCCCTTCATATAACCGGAAACGTTTCGAGCGCTGTCGAAGGTGCAGGAATGATCGTTACAGCGGTTCCGTCGCAGGCATTGCGTGAAACACTTTCATTACTGCGTGAATCCTCGCTTGATGAAACAATCATCGTCAACGTCGCCAAAGGTATCGAGCTCGATACGGGCAGGCGTTTGTCGGAAGTAGTGCTTGACGTGCTTCCAGGCATGTTACCTGATAAAGTCGCTGTACTCTATGGTCCGAGTCATGCAGAAGAGGTTTCGGAAAAGCAGCCTACAACGGTTGTCGCGGCATCCTCCTCTCTTGAAACAGCGAAGAAGGTCCAGGATGTTTTCCATACCAGCTCTTTCAGGGTGTATGTCAATACGGATATCGTCGGTGTCGAAGTGGCTGGTTCGGTTAAGAACATCATTGCAATCGCGGCGGGAATCTCGGATGGTCTTGGTTTTGGCGATAATGCCAAGGCGGCGATCATTACGCGAGGGCTTGCCGAAATGTCGCGTCTTGTCGTCAGTCTTGGCGGTGACCCGATGACCGTATCCGGACTTTCCGGGATAGGAGATCTGGTTGTAACCTGTCTGAGCCGTCACAGCAGGAATCGGTATGTTGGTGAGCAAATAGGAAAAGGCATGAGTCTCGATGACGTTGTCACGCACATGAAAATGGTGGCTGAGGGGGTTCCTACCACGAAAGCCGTTGTTGCACTGAGTAAAAAACTCGATGTGGATATGCCAATAACCGTTGCGGTGTATGAGATGCTTTTTGACGGCAAGCCGGCAGAAAACGCAATACTGGATTTGATGACGAGAGAACCGAAAAGGGAGCTGGAGGAGTAAAGAGACTGCAGGGCGAGACAACTCTTTACTGATATTTCTTCGGATACTCGTACCATTCCAGTTTGCCCGAATCCATCATGGTGTGCTGCCACAAAGCTGGTTTCATGTCGATTCTGACAATTCCGCAGGTGACGATATTTTCAAGGTGCTCACCGGAAATGAAGTTTGCGAAGGAGGTCAGTGTCGGATTGTGTCCGAAGAGCATGGCCGAGGAGCAGCTGTCGGGAATTTCCCGGACAATCTGCAGCATTTGATTGATCCCGCCTTCATAGATTTCGATGCGCTGTTCGATCTTTTCATAGGGATACCCCAAAACTTCACAGAATGTTTCCGCTGTCGTCAACGCACGGTTTGCCGGGCTGGAAATGATGAGGTCGACCTGTACGTTGTTTTCGCGCAGCAGGTTTGCCATGAAAGGCGCTGCTTTTCGCCCGCGTTTATTGAGAGGGCGGTCGAAATCAGCCTGGTATGTATTGTCCCAGCTCGATTTTGCATGCCTGACGAGGTAAAGGGTTTTCATTTGGAAACAGTTACGTATTGTTGCTTCAGTGTCGAAATCCTTTGATAGGAGCTGTCTATTCGCGCAGGCGATATTGCCCCGTTTTCGACAAGTGAATGAATGATCGAGATGGCTTTTTGGGCAATGCCGGGATCATAGCTTGAATTGTTGGCAAAAAGCAGGATGTCGACACCGGCATCGATGGCTTGCAGGATTGCTGTTTCGAGGCTATAGTGGTCTGAAACCGCTTTCATCTGCATGTCATCACTGATCACCGTACCTTTGAACCCGAGTGAGTTACGCAACAGTCCTGTGACGACGGGTTTTGACAATGTTGCCGGAAAAACGCTGTCGAGCCGTGCGTTGTAGACATGTGCTGTCATGACGAGGTCGGTGTAACCATGATCGATGAGCTTTCTGTAAGGCTCGAGTTCGGTTTTGTTCCAGCTTTCGGTTATGTCGGTGAAGTCCTTGTGGGTATCGGTGGCCGAGCTGCCATGACCGGGAAAATGTTTGAGTGTTGCGATGATTTTTTTCGTATGTAGCGCTCTGACTGTTGTGGTAGCCTGCGACGTCACGATCTCCGGATCGGCCGAATAACTTCTTTCCAGAGAGCCGATGACTGGATTTTCAGCGTTGCTGTCAAGGTCGACCACTGGAGAAAAATTGACGTTGATTCCTGCTTTTTGAAGAGATTCCGCGATATTCAATGCAGCACGGTAGGTGCTGTCGGGATTGTTGAGCAATCCGAGCTCTTTTGCCGAAGGACTTTCGGGAAACCCGTATTTTGTTTTCAATCTTGCTATTCTGCCGCCTTCCTGGTCGACAGCTATGAGCAGAGGTGTTTTCGCCACTTTCTGCAGTTCGTCTGTCAGTTTTTTCAACTGCTGCGGAGAAGTAATGTTTCTTACGGGTGATTTCGACGGAACGTCGTAATCGAACAGAACTACTCCTCCCAGATTGCGTGCTGTTATATCTTCTTGTAGATTGGGCGCTTCCTGCAGGGTTGTACCCCGAAAGCCAACCATGATCATCTGCCCGATTTTCATGGTCAACCGATCCTGAGCAGGCAAGACATCGGCAGAGGCGGCAAGTGTATGCAGGATCAAAAAAGAAACGGCAAGGATGCTGTGTTTCATGAGTTCTTTACAATTCAGCGGATGTCTTGTCAGGACGCTCTGCTTTGACAAGAGAAAGGATTCCGTCTTTGACCGTTACGTTTACGGAGTCACCTTCCTGAACGGAGCCTTCAAGGATCAGTTCCGAAAGCTTGTTGGTAATATGCCGCTGCATGACCCGCTTGAGCGGCCGAGCGCCGAAAGCGGGGTCGAAACCAGCATTGGAGAGCCACAATAGCGCATCGTTTTCCAGCGTTAAACCGATGTTCTGGCGAAAGGCGAGTTTTTTTATCAGATTGAACTGTATCGTGACGATTTTTTCCAGATCTTCCCTGCTGAGAGGTGTGAAAAGGATGACTTCGTCGATACGGTTGAGAAACTCGGGACGAACCTGCTGTTTGAGGAGCTGAAAGAGCTTTTCCTGAAGGGTTTCCAATACGGTATCGCGATTTGCACCATCCATCTTTTCCATTTCACTCTGGATGAGCTGCGCACCGATGTTGCTTGTCATGATGATGATGGTGTTCTTGAAATTCACCGTATGGCCTTTACTGTCGGTCAATCTGCCGTCGTCGAGAATCTGTAGCAGGATATTGAACACATCGGGATGAGCTTTTTCGATTTCATCGAGCAGAACAACCGAAAATGGTTTTCTCCGCACCGCTTCGGTGAGCTGTCCCCCCTCTTCATAGCCGACATAACCCGGAGGAGCTCCCACGAGACGGCTGACGGTGTGGGATTCCATGTATTCGCTCATATCGATGCGTATCATCGCATCCTCATCGTCGAAAAGATATTCGGCGAGGGTTCGGGCAAGCTCCGTTTTACCGACTCCTGTCGGGCCGAGAAAAATAAACGATCCAATCGGTTTTTTTTCATCTCCCATGCCTGCACGTGACCGTTTGACCGCTTCGCTGACCGCCTGAACGGCTTTATTCTGGCCGATCACGCGCTTATGCAGTTCTTCGTCGATGTGCAGAAGCTTTTGCCGTTCAGACTGGAGCATCTTGCTGACCGGTATGCCGGTCCATTTGGATACGATATCCGCAATATCTGTGGCATCGATCTCTTCTTTAATAAGAAGTTCACCAGATGCGCTTTTCTCTTCGATTTTCCTCTTGTTGTCTTCAATCTCTTTTTCTATCGCTGCGATACGGCCATAGCGTATTTCGGCGACTTTGCCGTAATCGCCGCTTCTTTCGTACTCTTCCGCCTGGTGTTTGAGGTCTTCCAGTTCAGATTTCAGTTTTCTGGATTCTTGGACAAGACCTTTTTCCGCATCCCAACGTGCTTTGATCCTTCGCTGTTCTTCATGGAGGTTGGCAAGCTGTTTTTCAATTTCTTCTAATCGTTGTCTGGTATCCGAAGAGTTCATACTTGCATTTTGATGAGTTATGAAATAATGTGTTAAGTTGTAAATTTAAAGCTTAAATCGAAAAAAAACGCAACATCCCGAAAGTATCGTTTTTTTGCTGTCTTCCGGGATGTAATAACGGCTATACAGGTGGAAAAGTTCTCGGTTGGATCAGTTACCATTCCAGATGAAACGTCGCTTTTTTTCATTGCCGGACCATGTCTTATCGAGGGACGGGAGATGGCTTTTGACATTGCGTCTACCCTGCAATCGATTCGTGACTCGGAAAACGTTCCGTTTATTTTCAAGGGATCGTTTCGTAAGGCGAACCGATCTTCTGCCGGTTCTTTTACAGGGATCGGCGATATCGAGGCGCTTGAAATTCTTGGGGAAATCAGAGAGCGTTTCGATATGCCGGTACTTACCGATGTTCATGAAACGCATGAGGTGGAGCAAGTTGCACACTATGTCGATGTGCTGCAGATTCCTGCATTTCTCTGTCGCCAGTCCGACCTTTTGAAAGCGTCAGGAAACTCGGGTCTCTGCGTCAATATAAAGAAGGGACAGTTCATGGCTCCCGAGGATATGGCAATGGCTGCCGATAAAGTCGTCCGGACGGGCAACTCACGTGTGATGCTGACCGAAAGAGGGACGACGTTCGGGTACCACAATTTGGTGGTTGATTTTCGGGGTATTCCAAAAATGGGTAAAACCGGCTATCCGGTCATCTATGATGCAACCCACAGTCTTCAGCTTCCTTCCGCAGGCAAAGATGTTTCCGGGGGTGAACGGGAATATCTGCTTCCGATGGCAAGAGCTGCCGTTGCCGCAGGGGTTGACGGTCTGTTTTTCGAGGTTCACCCTGATCCTGACAACGCTCTGTCCGATGCAGCCACTCAGCTAGCGCTCAAGGATTTCCCTGCGGTTGTAAAGCAGTTGCAAAAGCTTCATGCTTGTTTGTCTTGCATGATCTGAATGTATTAATTAAGCAAAACATAAAACTCAGAAAACAGTGTCAGGTATAAACTACTTTGGGATTCAGCTGTCGTCAGGTGACGCATCCGAGCGCTTGCAGAATGCATTACGGCAGGTCAAGGCGTTGATTTTCCCTGTCGAAGGTATTTTGACGGGAAGCCAGGTAACGTTCAATGATCGCGGTGAAGAGATCTGTTCCTGTAATGTGAGGGATGCTCTTGCGATACGTGAAGCAATGCAAAGGGGGCTTCATATTGCTGCGATTTCGGAGCGGTCGAGTGACGCACAGCGGCATTTGCTCGACCATCTTGGAATAGAGTATGTGTATCTCGATTGTGATCGCAAGGTAGATGCTTACCAGGAATTCAAAACAGGCCTTGGCCTGGAGGATGAAGAGTGCGCCTATATTGCCGATGATGTTGTCGATATACCTGTCCTTGAAAAAGTCGAGCTTTCCATTACCCCTATTGATGGAATAGAATACCTTCGCAATCGTGTTTCCTATATTTCTGCCTATGAAGGCGGGAAAGGATGCATCAGGGAGATGATCGAACTGATTCTCCAGGAGCAGGGAAAGTGGGAGTACAGCGAATACTCGGCCATGTGAAGAAACAGCCAGAAGACCTGATTTCGGAATTCAGTAGACGGTGCCAGAGGCTTAATTTTCTTTGGAGCGTATTTGCGAAATGATTTTCCGGCTTTTTACCGGCGGTTGGTTGTCGCTGTGCATCGAGCAATAGTTCTGTAAAATGTCACATAGCTGCTGACTCTCTTCGGGTAAAACGTCGAGATCGCTGACCGACAGAATATCGGTTTTGGCGAGTGCGTGCATAAGCAGATACACCGGGATCGGCAACGGCTGTCCGGCTTGGCGTGAGTGAATCGCCGGAGGTTCGAGCGCGACACCTCCCGGGTCGTAGAAAAGGTAAAGAACGCTGTCGGGTCTCTTCTCGAGCGTCGCCATGATACGATCGCCGGTCATGACACAATGTTCGATAGACGGCTCAAAACCCATGTTCGAGATAAGCCGGAGGAGAAACCATGCCACGACTGCATCGGTGTTTTTGCAGGTGTTGCAGAGGCTTTCAATCGTCCGGGCGAGAGCATCGAAGAGGCGGATATTTTTTTCTTCGTTTCCTGTTGTGTTTCTGATTGTTTCAATGATACGATAGATTGCGCTGAAACGTTCCATGTCCGGTTCTGCGGTCATCGGGCTTCTGATGATCCGAGCTTCGCTGACAAGGTGCAGGTTGCGATTGGTTCCCTTGTACAGCACCACTTCGAGAAGGTTGCCGGTGCTGAACAATCCTGAAAGCTTGCTTTTGGGGTTCCTGCCACCTTTGAGAATGACGGAGAGCCTTCCGAAGTCCCTGGTATAAAGCGTGCATATCGTCGAGGTATCCCTGAACTTTATTTCTTTGAGAACGAAAGCCCTGGTTTTGGTAAGCACGGTGCGGATTTTTTTATTCGGTAAAATAATTATATATACATCTACCTGGTATTGTCAGGTTCAGATGTGCAGCTCTAGGATACAAAGTATACAAAATAACAGACAGACGGGGGCCTCCATTGGCGTTTTACAACAAGGGAAAGGTACCCGAAAATAGATTACGGAGGTAATTACAATGCCAACCTACCAGTATCGTTGTAAAAAGTGCGGATGCGAAAAAGAGATTTTTCAGAAAATGAGTGATGACGCGGTGACGACATGTCCTGAATGCAATGCTGAAACGTTTGAACGGGTTATCAGTGCAGAAGGAGGGTTTTTGCTGAAAGGCTCGGGATTCTACAAAACCGATTACAGCGAACAGAGTTGTGAAAGTGCTTCTTCAGGATCATGTCCGACAGGTACTTGCCCCCTTGCCAAATAAATTCGGGTTTTCCATATATCGAACAAAAAGCCTTTCCTTACCGGAAGGCTTTTTGCATTGTTTTCTTTTTCATTACCCAAATTCAAAATACAGGCTTCTCATCGTAGCGCAGCCTGAAGCCGGATAGGTCGATTTTTCTACTGCCTCTCAGTTTGTTTGGGTACTGTTTTCCTTCAACGTTGCCGCTTACCGCTATTCTATCAAGTTGTCCCTCGGCGAACGACATGACTATTCTGTTACCGCTCGAGTAGTTGATCCCTGTCGGTGCTTGGTCTTTGTCATAGGTATGGTAGAGGCTCCGGGCCTGTGAATCGACTTGTACGCCGGTTACCGTTTCCTGTTCATCGAGCTCGATGAACAGGGTTTTACCGCTCAGCTGGTTGTACAACTGCCTGCTTGGATCGAGAGTGTCTCTGGCGGCAAGAAATGCTTTGCCGATGACGGTGATTGTTTCAACGTTCTTCTTTCTGTTCAGCTCTTTGAGTTGTACAGCAATGCTGTCTCCGCTGAGCTGGCGTTCCCCTTGCCATGCAATAGCGTCCTTGTAGATCGATATCTGGTTGCCGGGGTTGTCGATACGCGCTCGCTCGGATTTCGTGATCAGGTCATCATCGAGAAGCCGCCCTTTTACATTGTTTTCAAGCTCTGCAATTCCGGTATCTGGATAATAGAGTGCCTTGTCGCAGTATACTTCCAGTTTGCGGTCGGTCATGAAAATATTGCCGCGTAGCTGAACGATACCGCTTTCAAGAAACTCGGTTGCCTTGTCACAGGAGAGCAACAGGTTTTCCTGAACAAAGACGACATTGCCGGAAACGGAGCGAACCTCTTCAATCCGTCCGGTTGGAGAACGTTCTTTTCCTCCCTGCAGTTTATCGGCCTGTTGTAAAATAATTTTCTTTTTTTCCGCATGGGCAGTATTATGATTCATCTTCACGATACTGTCGCTTGCCTGAAACAGCAACAGGTACAGCAGGACGAGCGCAAGTGTTTTGGTTCCCTTCATTTCCTATAGGGATGAATTGATTGACGTGTTTGAACAATGTAAAAAGGATTTCTCTCGTGAAAAAGATTCTTTTGGTTGCCGGTGACCGATACGGTTTGTTGAAGGTTCTCCCTTTATATAAGGCTCTGCATGAGCATGATGGATATGAGGTTCTGTTTGCCGCAGGTTCTCCGCTGCCCCAGGGGGAAAAGTCGGGTGAAGATCTTCCGCAGCTTTTCGGGATTTCCGAAACTATCTTTTCAGTCGGGACCGAAGGCATTTCACCAGTTGGTCGAGCGGCTTCGGCAATGACAGCTTTTGAAAAGCTTTTTGTCGATGAAAAACCTGAAATTGCCGTTATTGGCGGAGACGATGATGTTGCTTTAGCCGCAGCACTCGCTGCTGTAAAACTCAGCCTTCCGGTTGCATATATCGGTGCGGGTATGCGGGACTATAATCGCAGGTCACCTGGGGAGGTCAACAGGAAGCTCATCGATGCGGTTGCCGATATTCTGTTTGTCAGTGAGCATAGCGGTGAATACAACCTCATCAATGAAGGCTATGATGAAGACAGGATTTTTTTTGTCGGTGAAATGACCATCGACAGTCTCGCCACCCTCATCGGGAAGGCTAACAGCTCCAGTGTTACCGGTGATTTCGGTGTCGAGGCAAAGAAATATGTTCTGGTTCTGTTTGACCATGCGGCTGGACTTGACGATATCGGTGTTCTCAAGAAAATGGTCCGGGTGGTAAAGGCCATTGCCGAAAATCATCATGTGTTGATGCTGGTCGATTCAGATGTTGGAACCGTTTTACGGGAACATGAAATGGAACCTGCCTTTACGTCGCTGCCAGGGGTTCAGGTCATACAGTTTCCCGGGTATGTCGAACTGCTGCGGCTGGTCAAGGATGCTTTGTTTGTGTTGACCGATTCATTGTCCGCCCAAGCCGAATCGACGGTCATGAAGGTTCCGTGCTTGACGATGCTTGACGATACTTCCAGTCCTGCAACTATCGAGGTCGGCACCAATGTTCTTGTCGGAGACAGGGAAGAGGATATTCTTCGAGGCATTGGCGATGCTGTGGAGGGAAATTTAAAACACAGGGCTAAAATTCCGGAAAAATGGGATGGCGCCGTAAGCCAGCGTATTGTCGATGTATTGGATCGGCTTTTCAGGGAATGATCGTGGCAATAGTGCCGGTACGGGGGCTCGTGAACAGGTGAAAAATGTTTCTTCAATATCTATTTTTGGTTTGCAGAGCGTTTTCCGAGCAGAAGCGTTCGGGTTATATCATATCGTGATGCAACGACTTCGATCAGGATCGGACCTGCTGTTCCAAGCGTTGTGCCGGGGACGAAAAGGAGCCATATGTCGTTGATGCCGGTGCTCTTGGCTGTAATTCTCGAGGCCGCGGTGATAAAAACATGGAGGAGGTAGATAGCGTAGGAATAGTTTCCGATAAAGGCCATGAATCCCGACAGCATCTTTGTCATAAAGATCGGTTGGGGGCCGCCATATTCTTTTCCGTACAGTAACAGAAAAATGATGATAAAAGCAGGGAGGGTTTGTTGTCAGGTTTCCCGTTGTTTATCGGTGTTTTCCCGGGAAGTTCGTACCCATTCATTCCTTTTTTTTCGAAGCAGCATGGCTGCGTACAGCGGTATTTTCCATAAAATGTAGAGCGGTGCGGCAGCAAGCACGAACCAGGTTGTTATGGGGGCGTGCCGTTGTATCTGGCCTGAGATGACATACATGAACAGAATCAGCCACCAAAAGGCCGGGACAAAGAGCCAGGCGCCTTCGAGGAGCAGGAACGATGCTGTTGTGACCAATGCGAAAAGTATCACGAGCAGTGAAAGCGGAGGGATTGCAAGTTCCGCTAAAGCAAAGAGGTATCGGAAATCGCGTGAACGGGCAAAAAGAGAAAACAACGGCCCGGTCATGTTTTTTACCAGGGAGAAACGGCCTCCTTCCCATCTGCTTCGCTGGCTTGAGGCGTGTTTGCCCGAGGTGACCATCTCGCTGCGTATTACGGCATCCGGATTGTAATGGACATCGATACCGTCCTGTAAAAGGCGCAAGCTGAACTCCATATCTTCTACAATGGAGTGGCAGGGCCAGCCGTAGTGTTCGAGAACACTTGTCCGGAACGCCATGCCGTTTCCTTTCAGGACGGCTGTTCCTGAAAGCACGACCGAGCCGGCCATGCGCAAATGGTTGAAGACATTGAACGCGGCATCGATGAGGCCGGGCCGCCAGCCTGCGCCCGGATTGCTGACCCCGTTGTATGCCTGCAGAACGCTGGTCTCCTGCAGGCTGAGCGAGGCGCTTATCTCGCGCAGATAGTTTCTGTCCGGAGTGACATCGGCATCGATAATGGTGATGACGTCCGTGTTATGGTAGAGGTTGCGGTGATGGTGGAGGAACCAGTCCAGCGCCTGACCTTTTCCCCTGTTTGACATATCATGGCGTTCAGCGACCGTTGCGCCTGCATTGCGGGCATGCTCTGCTGTCAGATCGGTACAGTTATCGGCTATAACGTAGATTTCGAAACGGTTTGCGGGATAGTCGCTTTCCTGAACGCTTCGAATGGTGCGTACAATTCCCTCTTCTTCATTGTGGGCGGGGATGAGTACTCCGATATTGAGGAACCGGTTCTGTTCCGGGATCTCTTTCCTGAACAGAAACGCTGCAATGGTTGTTACAAGCAGATAGCCGGCAGGGATGCTGAGCAGGACAATCAGGACCTGAAGTATTGTATCGACAACGCTCATGTTCTCTGGTTTTCTTCCTGGAAAAGTTTGACCATACCGCTGTTGTTGGAATGCTGATTATATCGATCGAGCACTTTTTGCCTGCCTGCTTCGCCAAACTTACGCCGCAGTTGGGTGTTCTGGAGCAGTTTCCCGATCTCTCCAGCAAGATCGTGTGAGTCACCGGGTACCGCAAGCAATCCGTCTTTTTCGTGATCTATCAGTTCAGGAATCCCCGTTATGCGTGTTGCTATAACAGGGATCTCCTTTGCCATGGCTTCCATCAGCACGACGGGTACTCCTTCGGCAAAACTTGCTAGGATGAAGATATCCGCCTTGTCATAATAGGCTCTTACCTTGTCCTGACCGAGAGCTCCGGTGAAGGTGACCGTTTCGCCGAGCCCGCTCTCTGCCGTACTGTTTTCAAGGGAGGCTCTGTCGGGACCGTCACCAACCAGGGTCAGGTGAAAAGTGTATCCCTCGGTTTTCAGCCGTGCACATGCTTCAAGCAGAATATGCTGTCCTTTTGCCGGTACCAGTCTGCCTACGCAGAGCAGTTGTATTATTGCATTGTTCGGTTCGGGTCTTGGTGCATAGAGTGCAGGATCGACGCCGCATCGGACAATGTGGTACCGGTTCCATTCCGACGGATCGCCGATTCGCATGACCTGGCTTCGACAGTAGTGGCTTATGCAGCGGATAAATGAAGCATCCCTGATTTTTTCAGGAAGCATGGCCGAATCGACAGTGTAGAAGATATCCGGACCGTGTATGGAGAGACTGTACGAAATGCCTCCGTAATGCTTCATGAGCCTCGCGACAAGAGCTGTGGGATTCGCGAAATGCTCGTGGATGTGTGTGATGTTGTTGTGGTGTGCCCACTCGAGGAGGATACCGGCCTCGGCAAGGTAAGCAAGTGCCTTGATAGGACTTTTGGGTCCTGTGGTGAAGAGCTTGAGTGCGGAAGCCGTCATTCTGAGGTATCCCGGAAAGTTTTTTTTCAGGCAGTGCACATGAGCTTTGAGCATGGCGAGTGGTGAACGGGAGAGAACCACCATGGTTTTATCGGCCTCACGTTGTTCGTCGGACGTCATGACATAGAGGTCTCCGGGCTTTCGGATCGAAGCTGTGTGAACGTTTATCCCGGCTTTACGAATCGATTCGATTTCCCGATAAATAAAGGTATGGGAAATAGCGGGGTATTCGCTGCAGAGGTATCCTATCGGTGTATGGTTCATGGTGTAGGGTTTGAGAGTCTTGTCTGGAGCTTGTTCCGCCTGTTTTTCAGCGGTTTGTTGAAAACGCGTCCTGCATAAAACCGAATGATGCCGAAGAACTGCGGGAGCGCAACCAGTGAACAGTGCCAGGCATATTTTTTTGCGTCATTGCGGTCAAGGCGGTTTTCCTTCATGAACTTGTCGACTTTGAAAAGTCGCGGGCCGAGGAGAAGAACCGTTCCCCCTGTCAGACACAGCGCTGCTGTCGCAATACCGGCGATATTCTGCTGAACGACAGGTATGAAAAGGCCTGCAATTATACCGGCAAGAAATCCGCCGCCTTTGATGATTATCCGCCGTTGTTCTATTTTCCAGAAGCTGCTCCCGGTTACTCCGATTCTGCTCTGTACCGCAGCAAAACCATATCCCGAGCGATATGACCGCCGAAGGTACTGTGTTGTTTTCAGCATGGCCAGATCATGATGAGTCATGAGTGCATCGAGCATGAGAATTGTCCATCCCGCCCCGTGTATCCGCCAGCTCAGCTCAGGGTCTTCTCCACCGACAAGTTCTTCATCGTATCCTCCTGATTGTTCAAGAGCTTCACGGCGGATCATCACATCACCGCCGAAACTGTCGCATTCACCGGGAAGAACGTTCCATTCGAGGTCTCCTATCCAGTTGAAAAAAGATCGTTCGGGGTGCAGTTCCTTTCTGTAGCCTCTGACAGCGCCGACCTCCCGGTCGTTCATGGCTTCAACACCGGTGGTGAGCCACTCAGGGGCGAGGATCGTATCGGAATCGAGGAACTGTACGTAGGGGGCTGATCCTCTTTTCCAGCCGGCGTTTCTGCCTGTACCGGGAGTGGGAAATTCCAGGCTGAGCTCGATTACCGTCACTTCCGTGAACGTTCGGGCGATCTCGATACTGCGGTCGGTCGACCCTCCATCGGCATAAAAAATATGCAGCAGCGCCCGTGGATAGCTGCCGGAAAGGATCGAGTCGATACAGCGTTCAAGGGTTTTTTCGCTGTTGATCCCGATGATTACGCAATCGATCGATGGATAGTCCTCTTTGGCGGTATGATGATCGTTGTGTTCCTGGTTCATTTGTCGGAATGGTTACCCCTTATGAAAGGGCGTTTGTTTGGATGTTTCATGATTTTTTTCCGTTTCATAATGGTTTTTCAGACGTATGACGAATCCTACGACGATGCCGAGTATGACTCCGGCATTGTTTGCCAGAGCGTTCAGCGCATGGAACGGTTCTCCGGTTACAACGACGTTTATGGACTCGAAAAGGTAGCCGAGCGGTGTCATTGCTATGGAAACGAGAAAGGCGGTTTTTCTGTCTGCAAGCAGAACCATGGGAACAAATGAAAGTACGCTGTAAAGGATGATATGTGCCAGAGTGTCCAGGCCGTAGAAATTCGCTATGATAGTATTGAACGGTATGAGGCTTCCCGCAAGGATAAGAACCAGGCTTGCCGACCAGTATCCTATCATCTTTTTGCCGTTGTCGAGCTCGGGTTTGAGCATCGGGCTGTTTTGCTTCATGATATGCAAGTGGGATGTGGCCATGTTCGATCAGCTGATAAACCTTGATAGTGATATTTCCGGTTCGGTGATGAATCGGGTTGTGGAATGAATCGTAACGGGTGATTCAGCTTCGGGTATCGATACCGGAACTTCCGAGTGCAGTCGTAACATCACACCGATGATGCCGCCGCTGAAAAGCATATATATCGGGTTGATCATCGAATTGAGCAGGTTGTCGATCATATAGATTGCAAGAAAAACAGCCATGACTGCCGGTGCCGCCCATTGCTGTTCGTTCCATCGATTGGGTTTGACACGCAGCAGAAAAAGTACCACCGGTAACTGTACTGCGATGATCAGGGCGATGAGCCCGTATATACCGTTCTGGCCGAGGGTGATGATCCATAGACCATCCGCGATACTGATGTCCTTGCCTTTGTCGTCGTAAACGCGGGAGCGACCGAAGCCACCCCATCCGAAAAAGGTTCCCTGGAGTGCTTTATCGATGAGGATCGTTTCGTTATCGAAGCGGAACTGTAGTGACTGCGCACGCTCTTCACTGACTTTTTCCGCAACGAATTGTGAAAGGTTTCTACCATCCCATGTGCCGGTCGTTCGTGTAACGATATAGAGGTGAGGTGTCACGAGAAGAATCAGAATCAAAATTCGCAGCTTCATTTTATTTGTCAAAAAGATGACTATGAGACCGAGAAAGAGCAGAGAGACCGCTCCGAAGGATTTCATCATCATGGTTGTGAAAACAAGCAGCAGTAACAGATAGATCGTCGGTACGAAAAGGATTTTTTTCGGAAGGCTGCCGGATAAGTAAAGCCAGGCTCCGAGAAAGACGGCAATGACCATCCACATCGAGGTCATGAGTCCGTGATCCATGTACACCATCGGTCTGAAACCGCCGCCAGCTCGTATAGTCTGCAGGAAACTGTGCTGGTGAAAGCCGTATGTCATGCGGTGGAGCTGGGGACTCATGATCATTTCGAACCAGCAGAACGGAATGTAGACGATACCCCCGATGACGATGGCGAGGGCGAGGATTTTGAGCCCTTCGGTGTCACTGAAGTAGATTCTTGCGATGTAGTAGGGGAGTCCCCAGGTAATGCTTTGGTACATGGTTTGGGACAAACCGTCATAGGGTCCGAGTCCGTTGGCGACCGAGGAGAAAAAGGGGGCTGTGCACCACAGAAGGATAGGGATGTCAGCCGCACTGAACCGGAATTCACTGAACCGTTCTTTGTCGAAGATCCAGGCTCCTGCCAGAATGCCGACACAGGTCGCGGTTGTTTTGGTATAGTCGGGCAGTGCCGGTAGATTGTATGCTACGACCGGAAGAAACATCCAGCCTGCTACAAATGCGGTGGCGGCCGCTATTTTCGCCTCTAGACGCGAAAAAAGTATCATGACGAAAGGGATCCAGCCGAACATTACGATCGGGACCATAATATTGCCAGGTACATTACCCATAAGGCAGACTCCTTATAACTCTTTTAAGCGCAGCTCCCCAGGAACGCTCCGGATCGTAGAACTGCTCCTGAAGGGTTTTGCAGCCTTGCTGTTTTTCACGGTAAAGATCTTTTGAAGAAGAAAGTTTCTTGACAGCTTCGAAATATGACGACGGGTCGTCGGGAACAGCTTCCACGACAGCTTCTTTCACGTAATCGAGCGCCGGACATACTGACGAGGTGATCACCGGTCTTCCGGCAAGGATAGCTTCGGCAACGACTTTGTTGAACCCCTCTTCGAATGAGGTTCTGGTTGGAACGATGAAGGCATGACTCCGATTGATGTGTTCCAGCATTGTTTGTTGGCGGCAGTAACCGTGCAAATGAAAAAGGTGTTCGATTCCTTTGTTCCTTGCAGCCATTCTGAGCGGGTCTTCCTCCGAACCGTCACCGCAGAGGTGCAGGGTGACATCATGTATTCCTTCACGGTCCAGCATCAGAGCGATCTCGAGAAGGTCGTAGACTCCTTTTTCGGTTTCCATTCGTCCAGCATAGAGCAGGTAGAATGGCCGCTTGTCAGTGGGGGGGGGAATGGTTGCGAACAGTTCATGCCGGTAAAATGGGATGAATGGATAGATGGGCACGGTGTTTCCCCCTGTCATATCGAGCAACTGGCGCCGGATATCGTTCGAAAGGCAGAGTATTGCCTGCGCCCTTTTGGCGAAAAGACGACGGCTGAGAAGTGAAATGAGCCTCGCTCTGGTCGTTTTGTCGCGGCTTCTGGGCCAGAGGGTACAGTGCAGGGAAACTGCGAGATGCATTGTTTTCGGAGCGAGCCAGACAAGAGAGAAAAGGTATCCTGTAGCGTCGGCCATGACAAGGAGGTCGGCATCGACAGCCGATGCCCGCTCTATGATTTTTCGGACATAGCGTATTTGTTGGATGTGGAATGCAATGCCTCTCCTTGCAGGTCCTTTCGGGAGGTTCTCGACGGTGAACTGTTCAGTCGTGATGCGGTCTTTGCGAGGGCATGACGATACCGCAATCCCTTTTGCCCCGAGTGATCGGCAAAGGTCGAAAAACTGGCTGCTATAGGTGATGGCAACCTGGTGTGGATCGTCTCTGCCTTCATGCCAGCAGGAAAAGGTCGTGACGATGTCTCCCGGTCCGGCAGCGTAGAAGAGATTGAGCTGTTTGCCGGGCTGTTTTCCGTTCTGCGTATTCATTCGCCGCGTTGTTTCGTTGATCTTTTCGCCATGTCTCGCCTTTTATTTATGGTTGTTTCGTTCACTTTTGGTCTGCCGTTTTATCTACTTTTTTTACCTGTGCGGGTATGCCGACTGCCGTCGCATGGCTCGGGATATCGTCGATAACAACGGCGTTGGCCCCGATACGAGCATGATTGCCGATGTGAACCCCCCCGAGGATCTTTGCTCCGGCCCCGATATCGACATGCCCTTCGATTACCGGGAAGCCTTGCTTTGGTCCTTCACCGACGGTTACCTGTTGGAAAATCAGGCAGTTTGGCCCGATTGTCGCTCTGGGATGTATGACGATGCCATTTGGATGGGGAATGAGAAGGCCTCCTCCTATTCGAGTGTTGATGGGGATGTCCGCCCCGCAGACAGCACTCCAGAACCTGTGGCTCAGTACGGCGAAAGGTTTCATTGCTCGTGACGTAAGGCCCTGTTTCTCCAGTCGCTGGTAGAGTCGAATCGCCGAAAGCATTTTTTTTCCGGGTTCATAGCGTCCGGGAATGATTTTTTCCCTGTCCCAGTCGGCTTCTGTTGCTGATATCATAGTGCTTCTTTTGTTTTCCAGATCCCGGTGCAGTGTTCTTCGAGAAGCCGGGCTCGTTGTTCGGCAACCTGTTGCCAGGTGAACTGTTTCGATCGTTGCTGTGCGAGATTTCCGATCTCTCTTCTCCTGTCTGGGTTTTCCACCATGAGTGTCATTGCCTGGGCCCATGCATCGATGTCCATATCCGGCAAGATGGTGCCGTTCTTGGTGTTTTCAACGATTGCGCCTCCACCCATGGCGGTGACAAGGGGGGGGATGCCATGGGCCATTGCTTCATAAGTGACCATCGGTCCACCTTCCTCGAGGCTTGGAAAAACAAAAACGTCGGTTTTTCGGTAAAGCTGGCCGATATCTCTGGTATAGCTCACATGACGTACGTTTTTGGTGCTCTCGAGTGAAGGGTAGTGCTCCTGTATTTCGGGAGCTATAGAGCCGCACAGCAGGAGTTCTGCGTTGAGGTCCGCCCGTTTCCATGCTTCGAGAAGCAACGGTATTCCCTTGCGAAGACAGATGGTGCCTGCAAAAAGAAAGATCGGGCATGAGGCGTTCGGTGACTCTTTTTCTCTGGACGGGAAACGTTCAGGAGACCATCCATAGCTGGTGGAAAGCAGTTTGCGCTCGTCGACGTTGTTTTCGAGCATGGATTTACGAACCATGGGGCTGGGGCAGAACACGGCGTCTACAATGTCGAGTTTACGGTTCTCTTCTTCAATGGCTTCGTCGGTGATCGCTGTCGTTACAGGGATGTTCCAGTGTTCGGATGCCTGTTGCAGGATACGCTGCGCACTGTGCCTGTGGCAATTGATACGTTCGATGATTATGGTTGTGCCACGTCTTTCGAATTCTTCGAATATTTCCAGAGAGAGTCCGGCCCACAGATAGACGTAAGGGGACTGTTTCTCCGTTTTTAGAAAATGGCGTTCGGCGATTCTCCGGGGGATAGCCGGATTGGCCAGCCGGTAGACAATTTTTTTTGCAAGACCGCTCATGGCGGGCTTGAGCCAGGAATAGCCGAGCGCCGTGTCGGCACTGGGAACGGTCAGGCTGACATCTCTGTCGCTGTTGTGCCAGTGCCGGCAGAGTGAGAGAGGTACGTGACTGTTACCGAGATTCGATGCATGGTATCCGAACAGTACGGGCAGGTGGCTCATTTTTTTCTCCCCCATTTCGTTTTCGCCTGTATTTTTTGCAAAAGTGTTCTTGCCATTTCCGGTGTATTATGAAAGAGCGTTCTTGCTTTTTCCTTTGTTTTTTGCACCAGTTCTGTGGTTGATGGTAGTTCTCCGAGAAGCGTTTCCAGCTTTTCGGTATTTACCCGGTTGAGAAAATCAGGGCGTTTTTCAAGCAGTTTATCGATACTGAAAGACCGTTTGCAGCCTCCCCAGTTGAGTACAGGGGCGATTACCGGAGCGTTGAGGTATACCAAACGTTCGGCAACGGTTCTCAAGTCTCGGAAAAGCGTGCTGTCACCGAGCGCGATCAAGGTGGTTATGTCGGTGTGAGTCACGAGGTTTTCTGTCAGGTCACTTTCCTGGAGGGGGGCTGTATCGATGCAGATGATATCGTATTCCTTGCGGATCTCTTTAAGGACAGTTGCCAGTTTTTGTTGTGGAACGCTTTCACCAGTTGTGTTTCCTGTCGGCATGATATCCATATTGTTTTCCATTTCTTTGTGTATTGTTGTTTTCCATGGAGTCGATGAAGAGAGTATGTCAAGAAGTCCGGGTGCATCGGCAGGTATAGCAGGTACAAGTTCTGTCGACAGGTTCGAGGTATCCGCATCGATGAATAGAATTGTCGGTACAAGGGTACCGAGTGCACGTGCTGTGTTGAACGCGATCGAGCTGCTCCCGACGCCTTTTTCGATACCGGTAAACAAAATGATTCCTGCTCCATGTTGTTCCTGTTCGTGTTTCAATCGTACAGCAAGGCTGCGCAGGGCTCCTGCTGTAACGGGATTTGAATCGATCTCCTGAGCGGGCAGTGCTTTTCCTGCATCCGGAATGACTGCTGCCGGGGGATGGCCAAGTCCGTGCTGGATATCTTCAGGTCGGCGTATGCGATTATCGAAAAAGTCATACGCGAGAAACAGGCCGCCGGTGCTGCCGAATGACAGAACGAAAAAGATCAACATGAGCTTTTTAACGTTAGAGCCGGCTGCACTATCGGGTTCACGCGCCTGTGACTCGATGGAGATGCGTAAGGGAGCTTTGCCTTCGACCTCGAGTTCGTGTATTCTTGTATCGATACGGTTGAGCAGTGCACGTTTGTGCTCGAGCCGGGAGTCGAGAGCTTGGCCGAGATGCATACCAACTGAAATACGGACACCTTCTTCCTGGTTTTGTTTTAACTTTTCAAGCACTTCAGTTTCAGCGTTCGATGCTTTTTCAAAGCGATTTTCCGCGAGTATCAGACTTTTTTGAAGGTCATAGTCGCGCTTGCCGTAAAGAATTGTTCGAGCATTGTCGCGGATTTCATTTTCCAGTTTGTTTTCGTAGCGCTGCATTCCTTCCATACGTTGTTCGACATAAATACGGTCGGGATTGTCTTTAGTCAATCCGTCGGTTGAACTTCTCATCTGCTGGAGTTGCTGATAGGTCCAGGAACTGGTGAAATCGAGAGACTGATCTTTTATGACAAGTTCTTCGACCATGGGATCGAGAGAAAGTGACTCGAGCAGCTCGTTTGCTTTCAGTGTTGTGTTGAGGTTGTTTTCGGCGATAACCCGCTCTTCGAACGTTCGGACATAGAGTTTTTGCAGCTCCTCGGTTTTTTTGCTTGCAAGGTTGTAATCTTCTGAAAAGGAAGCGGTATAGATATCGCCGGTAAGCTCGCTGAGCTGTTCCTCGATGTTGGTTATTTCAGCTGTCAGTCCCTGTTGTTTGCTGCGAAGAAAGGTCAGGCGTTCGTTGTCCTGCATTTCCGTGTTGGTACGGACTTTTTCAAGAAAGACTTCCATGAATGTGTTCAAGAGGGTGGCGAGGCCTTTTCTTTTCGGACTTGAGACAGTGACCTGGATCAGATGGGTGCCGCTCATGGGTGTGACTTTGATGATCAAACCGAGAATGTGTGCACATTTGTCGGCTGGAAGCGCTGGAGGCAGTACAGCCGCTTTTTCTTCGGGTGTGAGCTTTTCAACGGTTCTTTTCAGAACACTGAACTGCATCATTCTTTTGGCCTGTGTTCTGGCATAGTCCTGGTAGTAGTTGATGATGGAAGGGTCTTCACTTTTGGTTATGAGTGACGGAATCACGGGATCGATGCGCATGAGCGCTTTCGCTTCATAATTAGGCTTGCTGATCAACAGGACGATCGGGACGGTGAGGGTGAAGAGAAACGAACCGATGATCAGAGCAAACAGACCGTATCTTTTCAAAAACCCTATTGTATCGAAGGCTTTGGACGGTTTACCGTGAGGCAGTGGATTTGTCGTTGTCTGAAAGTCCGCCATTATGGTTTTCTTTTACTTGCGGAAAAAACCGGCAACAGGTCGGCGGCTCTTTGTTTTTCATCTGCATTCAGTACGGTATACCAGAGGATTGTCAGGGTGACGGTGATGTAGAGTATTCCATAACCCAAAACGATCATGATCGTCTCTATTCTGCCTCCTGAAGGTAGCGTCAGGGTTGTGATGTAGATGCCGGCGGCGGGAATGAGAGGAACAAGCGCGGGTATGATCGCGTGCCGTGTCAGTTCTTTCAGGGAAATCTGGAACGTGAAATTGCTTCGCCAGAAAAAAAATATGGCGCTGGCGGATGATGCGGCAGCCAGGGCGCCAGCCGCTCCTGCTAAGCCGTAAGATGCGGTTGCTGACGGGAGCCACAACAGAACGAGGACCAGCTGTGCCAGCAGGTATTCGAATTCTCTGCCGTTTCGGTCGATACCGCGGAATATAAGATTGCCCGGCCCGGTGGAGAGCTGCATGGTATAGGCCAGAGAGATGAAAACCATGAGGATTATCGCCTCATTGTAGCCGGTTCCTACCCATGCGTTGATCAGCGGGGTTGCAGCTGCGATCAGGAATGCGAAAGTGGTTATGCTTACAAGGTTTGTATAGCGGAGTCCGTTGAGGTAGAGCATTCTCAGTTCACCTTTGCTGAGCTGTTCCCCATGTCGATGCTTTTTTCTGAGCGGTATAAAAAGGACGATCGATACAACGGCGAGGAGCGGAGCTGCAGATTCTGCAGGAATCGGGAGCATCCGATTTACCGAAGGCAGAAAAAGGGCTGGCACGGATCCTGCAATAAACATGAACAAGGCGATGTGCACATAGTTGCGGGACCGTTTTGCCGGTGAATCGTGAGACTCTTTTTCCCATGAAGCATCGAGATGAGCTGCTGTCGGCAGAAAGGGGCCGAAAGCCGATTCGGATATTTTTTTTGCGGTAAACGGTAACTTTCGGCCGATTTCAAACATTCCTACTGCAGCAAGGCCGGATATGGCGGTGACAAATATCCTGTCGAGAGCGTTCAGAAAAATACCCACTGCGCCAAGTGCCTGTACTTTCCCGCCGAACACGAAAAAAAGCCGAAAATGTTCATGGTTTATGAGACGGGGTGACAGACGGATTCCGGGAAGAAGGCGGCGGATGAGCAGCCCACAACTCCAGGTTTCAAGGATAACTCGTAACGCGTAAGCGTAGAGAAGGCCCATAATGCCCGTTCCGAAAAGAAGAAAGGCTATGATTGCGGCAACTTCTGCAAGACCGGCAAACGTGGTGATGGTTTTTTCTTTTGCGATTTCATGCAGTCCATTGATGATGAAGCGGAATCCGCCAAGAGTCAACTCGAGGCTGAAAACCACAGCCGTTCCGAGAAAGATGGACGTCGCTATCGATTGCTGTGCCTTGTCTATCTGAAAGATATCGTGAATCAGCGGCATGAACAGATACAGCAGCAGAATGAAAAACAGGCTGAATACGAGCATACAGGCGATACCGGTTGAAAGGAGTCTGCCGATCTCGCTTTGACGGCCTTCGGCAAGATAGCGGGCTGTATAGCGGATATACGTGCTGTTGATACCGAACCCCCCCATCGAGGCGTAAGAGAGAATAATGAAGCAGAGCGACCATAAGCCGAATTCAGCGAGGGTGAGATAGTTCAGGATGAACGGTGTCAGAATCAGTCTGCTGACAAGATAGATTCCAGTTGCTATCATGCCCGATAGTGCGTTGCCTGCCATTTTTTGCTGTATGGAACGGTTCAGATCCATGGTACGGGCATTAGTCGCTGCTGGTGTTTACAAATCCTTCCTGACCCCAGAGTTCTCTGCGTATTTCCTGCATGATGCCGAATGCTTCCGCATTGTCGGTTATGAGGTTGAGGACTCGCAGGGGCGGTATCAGTTTTTCGATCGTATAATTGAATTTTGTCATGCCGTCGGGACTGACAAAGACGATATCGTTTGGCTTGAGAGCGAAGTTCTGGCTGAAATCCCCATGTTCCAGGAGTTTTTTAAGGTTCACTTTTATAACATCACCTTTCATGTTCTGCTGTCTGATGATGAATACTTTTTCGGTGTTGGCATGATTGCTGATTCCACCTGCAAGCATGATCGCTTTGAAGACATTCATGGTACGTTTGAGTTGAATGGCTCCAGGTGTAATGACTTCACCCATGACATAGACCAGCTCGTCTTCGGCTTCCGGAATGAAGATGATGTCGTTGTTTTTTATTCGGGCATTCAGGGCCATATTGCCGTTTTGGAGAAGTTCCTGAAGATCTATCCAGATAACCGTGTCTTTTCCCCTGATGATGGCGCATTTCGTCAGAAAGGTTTCTTTTCCGTGATAAGGCAGTCCGCCGGCAAGTGCGAGCGCTTCGAGAAGCGTGCCCCTGCCGGGGAAATTCACGACACCCGGTTTGGTGACCCTGCCAAGTACAAATGCCTTGTTGTTCTTGTGCTTTTCCACTCTGAGCGTTACTTCCGGTCTTGTGTAGAGCTTTTCGAGCTTCGAAGTGATTATCTGTTTTATTTCCTGTGGTGTGCGGTTGAGAACGTTGATGCTGCCGATTCTCGGAACAGCTATCAGCCCATCGGGTGAGACGACGATGTTTTTCTGGGACAAGTCGGGTCTTTTCCATACCTGGATATTGATTTCATCACCTGGTCCGAGACGGTACTGGAATTTTTTTTCAGGAGAGAGTTGGGCTATTTTTTCAGCGGATGCGAATTCCTGTGTTTTTTTTGGGAGTTCTACATTGAAATCCGATTCGGGAGGAGGAACGAGTGCTGTTTCTTCGGGTGAAATGGTCGTACAGGATAACAGGAAGAAAAACAGAAGAGCCAGTAGAACGCCGAAGCCATGCGTATCGCTATGGTTTCGAACCGGGATCGCTTCTGAAACTCTTTTCCTGAACGCGCTATGAGGTGAAGTGTTGTTCTGCAGCATGCTTTTGCAATGAACATGTTTTCAAGCCCTTTGAACGGCCTCTCTTTCAATGTGTACCTCGTACCCCGATGGCTGAACGGGTAAAAATGTTCGACGGGATGTACGGAGATCGAGATGCCTACAAGATGTACCTCAAGAACTGTGCCTAACGCTTTTTTTGTCTAAGATTTTGAGAAAAAACAGGATACAGGCTTTTCTCATGAACTGTTCGCTGTCATTTAGCGAGAAATGCTTTTTTGCTCTCTCATGTTGAGAGAGGTTTTGAAAGGGTTTATTTTTTTGCAATGACTTTTGCCGGAATACCAACCGCTATCGAATTGTCGGGGACTGATGAGATGACGACGGCGTTGGCCCCGATATCGACATTGTTGCCGATCGTGATGTTGCCGAGCAGTTTTGCGCCAGCTCCGATATTGACGTTGTTTCCTATCTGCGGAGCGGCTTTTTCTTCGATATTTTTGAGACCGACGGTCACGCCGTTTCGGACGATGCAGTTGTCTCCGAAGCGGGCGTATCCGCTGATAATGATGTCGCCGAAATGGTCGATACGAAAATTTTTGCCTACAGGAACTTCACAGGGAAGCTCTATGCCGGTAAGGATCTGTATGATTTTGTAGAGCAGTTTGTAAAGAATGGAGAACGGTATCCGGATGAGTCTGTTTGTGATGGAGTAGCGCCATTGTCCGAAACGGTAGACAACCATGACCCAGAACCCTTGGCTGCTCCATTTTCCCTCGTAGGTGTCGAGGTCTGAACGTATGTTGCTGAAAAGTGCCATTGGCTTTTACCATGGTGTGGGAGGTGAAAGACGGCCGAATCGGGTATCCTGAAGCGATCCGGTGATCTGGTGCATCACTGCCGCAGCCGCTGTCCGTTTCTTGTCTGCATTGTCGCCGGGCAAGAGAAGATTTTTCGTGTAACGGATAGCATGCCAGAGCAGTTCGACGCCTGAGCTGGCAAGCACTGCACCGAACCCGCGGTTTTTTCTGTAATACAACCATTCGCTGCGCATTCTGAACGTGAGAATCTGAGACGCTGCGGAATCAAATGTCATATCTTTTCTTGTCTTGCTGCTGGCTCCCCCGATGTGGAGTACTTCGGCGTCAGGAATGAAGCAGACTTTCCAGCCTTCTTTTTTAGCTCTCAGGCAGAGGTCGGTTTCTTCGTAATAGATGTAAAAGCGCTCGTCGAATGCACCGATTGCGTCGAGCATGTTTTTACGTATGATCGTAAAGGTTCCCGGTACCCAGTCGACTTCGAGAGGCCGGTCATGAGCGAAGCCGCCGAATTCATGCCGGTTGAAAAATGGTGATTTCGGGAACCGCGCACTTAAACCCGAAAGCGTGAGGAATTTTGAGAGTGGCGAGGGAAACCGGCGTGCCGATGGTTCGAGGTTTCCTTCGGGGTTGATGATTTTACCCCCGCATATGCCGCATTGGGGCTTGGCGTCCATGAAGGCTATGGCGTTTTCGAGCGATGTCGGGCCGATATATGCATCCGGGTTGAGGAGGATGATGTAGTTCCCCTGAGCGATATCGAATGCCTGATTGTTTGCGGCTGCAAATCCCATATTGCTCGAGTTTGCGATGAGAGAGACGTTTTTGAACCGTTCCCGAACCATGGCTGCTGAACCATCGTGAGAGTCGTTATCGACGACGATGACTTCCATGGTAATTCCATTGCTGTTTTTAAACAGGGCGTCAAGACACTGTGCCAGGATATCCCTTGTGTTATAGCTGACAATGACTACTGTGACCATGAGTGCTGGGGGGTTAGTGTATTTCCGGTTGTTTTGACATCGTAATGGTATTGGTGTTGTTTTCCCGACGGCAGGAGACGGTATCCATGAGCGAGCGTATAAGCAGCAACCCGTAGCCGCCCTCAGGATAGTTTTCGATATCGGGAGCAGGAGGCTCGATGGTAAATGCCGGGTTGCTGTCGGTGATGGATGCGGTAAGCTGTTTTTCTTCGAATCGAAAAGAGATCGTGACCGGTTGCGGATGTGACGAAGGCGATGCGTAACGGGCGGCATTGGTAAACGCTTCACTGACCGACAGTTCGAATGCGTGCTGAAAATCATCGATTCCTTTCGAGACTTTCATGGAAGAGAGAAACAGCTCCGCTGTTTTCGAGGCTGTGAGGGAGGCAAGTCGGGTGAAGCGGATGTTTCCCGGTAGACAGAGGGTTATGGTACTGTCCTTCATTGACTTGCTGTTTTCGTTCTGCAGTGCTCTGCTGCCGACCGGGCATCGTCGTAGACGTCGAACAGCTGGAAAGCTTGGGTTATTTCAAAAACTTTCCTGACGTTATCGTTCATACTGGTCAGTACCATGTCTGCTTTTTTTTCCCTTTTTTTCCGGGCAATTCCTACCAGAGCCCCAAGACCGCTGCTGTCGAGAAAATCAACTTGAGAAAGATCGAGAACAACGGTTGCCGAGGTTTCCGATAACACTTTGTTCTCATTCAGCAGGGATGCCGTCGATGCGTCGAGTGTTCCCACTGGCGCAACGATAGTGATGTTGTCGAGTTTTGTTTCTTTGATAATCATGCTGTCGTAGTGTCATGGAATCTGTTAATGAGGGATTTCATCGTCAATCCTATATCCTGTAAAGGATTGCTGTGTATCGCGTAGAAGCGCTCCACAATTGCGGCATCGCTTCCTCCGACCGGCCAGTTTTCCGCTTCGGCGTAACTGAAGACAGCAGGCCGGTAACCGGGGGTGGCGGCAGGGGGGGAAAGGTTTTTCTCCTCTGCCGCTATCGGTGCATTGCCGATAAGTGAGAGTTTACCGCCGACCACTCTGAATAGTGTCGGGAGTCGGTCGAGAGAAAGGGCGAATGCAATGGCGCTTAGCGGTCCGCTTCGCTCGATGCTGACGTCCGGCAGGGAGATGACACCCTTGCAGGTATGGTCGTAGCAGGTTTTTCTGCTGCTTTTCCATTTGCCTTGTACGGCGAGTATCGGTGTGATCAGGATGAAAGGGATAACCAGCAGAAGAATCAGTACGATCGCAGTAAGAGTGTGTACGATGGTTCTGAGAAGATTACCGATACCGCGTGCCGTGTCTTTTATACCTGTCAGTAAATGGGGGTCTTCCATTGCAATCGATACAGCTCCTTGCGGGGAGATCAGGGTGTTGCGGTTGGCCATTTTGTGTTCAACGTCGAGTTCCTCGCCAATGTAGGTGTTGTCGAGAACGATGCTTTCCGTTATCCTGCTTTTTCTGTCTATGATGACGTTACTGCCGATGACGGCGTCAGGGCCGATGACCGATCCTGCGAGTATCTGAACATTGTTGCCGATGCTGACCGGTTTGATGATTTCCGCGCTTTTGCTGATCGTGACGTTTCTGCCGACATAGCTGTCAGGTTCACTGCCATAACCCGGAAGAACATAACGCGATGATTCATGCCGTAGGATATGCATGGAAAGGTCGTAGTAGCTTTCAACGGAGTCGATAGGGGTGAGTGATACCGCGGTCTCATCGTTGTTTGCCATGTTTGATTCGGAAACTGTGAAGAGGCGTATACTGCCGGTTGTACAAGAGGCTACCGTCCCGTCCGGCATGGAGTTGAAAAGATCTCTGTAGTCGTTCTTCTTGTCATATCCGACGAACACGAATCCGTCAATGACCATGACCTTCGAATCATTACAGAACCTTCGGTTCTTTTCGAAGATGGTTTGATGGTCATCCGACTCTTTTATATGAGCATAACTCATCTGAACACCCCAGCGACTGCCGTCTTCACAGTATTGCTCTACTTCCTGCAGTGGCCCGTCGCTCAGCAGGCGTATCTCGCGGCTGCCTGCAAGGACTGCAAAATCTACGAGAAATTCGACGAAGGGTTTATTACAAATCGGCAGAAGCAGTGGCGCGAGCCCTTGCAGTGCGCTTGTAACCCATGCGTAGCTGTTCTCCCTGATAGTGAGCAAGGTTTTCATAGGTTGTTTTTTTATTGCTGTTTTCCTGTGTTGAAAGAGTCGAGCGCTTCATGGCAGTCGTGATAGATGGAAAAAAGCTGTTTTGCCTTTGTCAGCTCGAAAACCATCGATACTTTGGGGTCGAGGCATGCAAGCCTGAGGTCTCCGTTTTTTTCGAGAGCCTTGCGCAGGCATCCGACAATGGCACCGAGCCCGCTGCTGTCGATGAAGCTGAGTGCGGAGCAGTCAAAAACAAAGTCGTTTGTTTGTTCGAGCCACTCGGGAAATTTTTGCAGCAGGATACCGCTGTTCGTTGCATCGAGGCGCCCTTCTATCCGTGCGACGCCTATGGTCTTGCCCGTTGATGTATCAAGATGCAGGGTCATTGAAAATTCTCCGTTAGTATGCCCCTTTTCCGATAATGACGGCAGGGATGGTTTTTAAAAGAAGTATGAGATCGTTGCCGATACCGGCACTTTGGATATACTGCAAGTCAAGCCGTACCTGATCGGTAAAAGGAATGTCGCTTCTGCCGCTGACCTGCCACAAACAGGTTATACCGGGGATGATATGCAGGCGCTTGCGCTGTTCAAGAGTATATTCGGCAACCTCGTTGGGCAGCGGCGGACGCGGACCTACCAGGCTCATGTCTCCCTTGAGAACATTGACTAACTGGGGAAGTTCATCGATACTCAGCTTACGGATTATTCTGCCTGTCCTGGTGATTCTGGGGTCCTTTTTCATTTTGAAAATCACTCCTGCCGCGGATTCATTTTGCTTCGATAAACTTTCTTTGATGGCATCGGCATTGACTACCATGGAACGGAACTTGTAGAACCTGAAATGTTTTCCATTGTGTCCGACACGCGTTTGCACATAGAATATCGGGCCGGGATTTTCGATCCAGATGGCAAGGGCTGTCAGGAGGAGCAGTGGAAACAGCAGAATGAGAGCTGTTATGGAAACCACAAGATCCAGTCCTCTTTTCAACAGATAGGAGAGCCTGATCGTGAATTCCCAGGCGGCAACTTTCAACGTCCTTTTGTATTTCATGCCGGGGTTGAGTGTTCCGCTGATTTTCTGGATCAGTTCCTTGCGTACCGTAGGGTCGAGTTCCATTGCTTTCAGGGGTTCATGCTTCTGGTAAAGAGTTTCCATTTCATGACGCGGTAGAGAAAAACAGGGTTGCCTACGATGTATCTCCGCCACATTCTGCCGGGTTCCTGCATGATGCGGTATACCCATTCCAAACCTGTTTCACGCATCCACTCGGGTGCACGGCTGATGTTGCCGGAATAAAAGTCGAACAACCCGCCCACTCCAATGAGGATTTCCGGTTTGAGGTGCCTGCGGTATCGAGCTATCCATTTTTCCTGCCTCGGTGCTCCGAACGCTACCAGCACTATCGATGCTCCTGAATTGTTTATCGTTTCGATTATTGTGTCGCTCTGCGTATCGTGGTCGAAGTATCCATTCGCTGTGCCGGCGATGGTGACATTGAATGCTTCTTTGATTTTTTCGGCGGCCTTCTTGGCTACACCGGGTTTGCTGCCGAGCAGGAACAGCGATTTTTCATCTTCTGAAGCCATTGTACAGAGATAGGGGAGCATGTCTGTTCCATTGATGTTTTCCCTTAAAGGTGTCTGCAGGAGTTTTCCGGCGATACTGAGGCCTATGCCGTCGGGGAAGATGTAGTCACCTTTTTCAAGCGTCGAATAGTAGTCGGGATCGTCGACCATTTTGTTCATGCAATCGGGATTGACGAAAAAAATGCTGCATTGTTTTTTCTGTTCGAGGTGTTTTCTCATGATCGAGACGGCTTCTTCCATCGTGATATTGTCGATGTCGAGCCCAAGCAGATGAAATACTGTTGATGGTGCACGGTCTTCTTCTTGATAGAGCAGTGCGGGGAAAGCGCGCAGAAACAGTAAAAGATCATAAAACGGACGTTTCCTGAAGATATATTCCCACTCTATCGCCGTCTTTCCTTCATGTGCGATCTTGGTTGATCTGCGGATATCCCAGAGAGAGACAATGCCGGGTTTGATCGTTTTGATATATGCGTCTTCAGCGTTTCCCGGGCCATCCTCTTCTTCTCTGATTGCCGTACCGACAAGCGCAAGACGTCCGGTAAACAGTTCCAGAAAAAGCGGTAGTCCTGAAAGGATGGCTGCTGTCGTGTTGAAGCGTTGTATTGTGATGGGCTTTGCCGTTGCATTGAAAACGCTGTGTTTGGAAAAGACAGGGGTGCCTGTAAAGAGCTTTCGTATCGTAAACACGATAAACGTGGGTAAATAAAGCAGAAGGGTGACGGTAATGCCAACAGAGAGCTCGATGAGCCGTACCATTGCTTCTGCAACAATTGCACTCAGCCTGAAAACAATTCGCCTGAGTCGGCTTCTCAGCATGGAAAAACGTCCCGATAAACGTTTTTCGAGAGACATGGCTGAATCTTTTCTCTGATCCATTGGTTTCTGGTTTCGGTCTTTCTGGGTTTGGGTGATGATCCTTTCCGCGTATGCAAAAAAGCTTCTGTAGCTACCGAGAAATATCAGGCCTGCTGAACGGAGGTTTTTTTCCTTTTCATGATCGATGTCGGCCGACAGGCAGATCATGTTTTGCGGGGCGAGTTTCTGCCTGACACGGTGAAGCAGTCCTGCGTTGAGTTGTACCGGAAAACTGTCGGTCATGATGGCAAGTCCTATGGCGTGGCGTTCTGGTGCCAGTTGCTCGAGCTCGTTTTCGGTTTCGGTGAGGGTCACCTTGTTGTATCGGCTTTCAAGCAGTTGGAAGAGATCGGCAACCTTCTCTTTTTTACCGAATATGACTGCTTTTGCTGTCATTTCGGTTTTCGGTGTGTTCGTCCCGGGATATTCTGTATTGGGTTCCATTCCTGCCAGATTGAGCATGAAGAGGTTTCCTGCTGTTACTGTTGCAAAAAAGGGGCCAAAAGTGACTGATGGTTTGAAAGTCCCGTCAGTTCTCTGTCGGTGAAATTTCCGCTCTCGGTTTGTATCGGAGTTTTTCTGTCAGGATGCGAGAATGTTTCGGGATTGTCTCTCAGGAAGAGAGGGTGGATCAGATGCTATACAGTTTTATTCTGCGATAAAGGGTTGCCTCGCTGATACCGAGAAGCCTCGCGGCAGCCCGTCTGTTGCCGGTCGTTTGATCGAGTGCTTTACAAATGGCTTCTTTTTCGTGAAAAGCCATACTGGACGGCGGTATGGTGGGGGGCTTCCGGCTACAGGCGTTTTCAGGCAAGGTGATCGAGAGATCCTCCAGTTCGATGGAGCTTTCCGGGGAAAGTGTCACGGCATTTCTGATGACGTTTTCGAGCTCCCTGACATTGCCAGGCCAGTCATAACGGCAAAGGGCGGAAAGTGCATTGCTGGAGACGGATTTTTCCGGGTATCCTTCACCGGCCATTTTTTTGAGAAAATGTCCACAGAGTAAAGGAATGTCGGAGAGTCTTTCCCTCAGGGGAGGGGCATAGATGGTAACGGTATTGAGGCGGTAGTATAGGTCTTGACGGAATGTTCCTTTGGTGACGGCTTCGGCAAGGTTTCTGTTTGTCGCGGCTATGATTCTGATATCGACCGGATAAATTTTCGATGATCCGACCGGTTTGACGGTTTTTTCCTGGAGGGTGCGCAACAATTTTGTTTGCAGGGCAAGGGGGAGTTCACCTATTTCGTCCAGAAAAAGCGTCCCACCGTCCGAGGACCTGATCAGGCCAAGGGTATTGCGATCCGCACCGGTAAACGAACCTTTCGTATGTCCGAACAGCTCGCTTTCGATAACACTTTCATTTATTGCCGCGCACTCGACTGGCATGAACACCCTCTTTTTTCTATTGCTGTGATCGTGGATCGATCGGGCTATAATCTCTTTGCCTGTTCCGGTCTCTCCCTGCAGGAGAACCGTGGAGGTTGTCGGTGCGATTTTGCTGATGATGCCTTTGATTTTTTCTATCTCAGGGCTGTTGCCGGCAAGAAAATTGCATGTAAACTGTTCCGATTGCCGGTTCATTTCCTGAAGTTCCGCATGAGGGGAGGAGGCACCGGTAAGGAGCATGTTGCGATGATGTGAAGGAAGAGCCAAGAGGGTAAGCAGGGTTTTGGAAAGCTCGTCACTGTTGGCGAAAAGCATGATTTTTAACGAAGGTCTGTGCTTGAGCATCTTTTCTGTAATTTGAACGAGGCAGGCGGTTCCTTCGTTTTGAACCGCAAGAACAAGGTCCGGCTTTTCGGTTGTTACAAGCTTTTCTGCATCAGATGGGCTTTCGGCAAAAAAAACGTTCAGGTCGTCTGCGTCGGAGTCCGGTCTTCGATGGTTTTTATTTGAAAAGCTGTCGAAAATTACAATGGTTGCAGTCATAGGTCACCTTTTTTCATTCGTGGCGGCTTACGTTTTTTTCTTCCTTGTATCTTCAATCCGGATAACAATACAGGTGACATCGTCGTCAAATTTATCGTTTCCGGAAAAAGTCGTTATGGCCTCGTGAATCTTTTCTATCAGTTTATTCGGTGAAAGATGATGGTGGCTCTCGATCAGAGCTGCGAGCCTTTCCGTTCCGAAAAGGATGTCACTACCGGGAGAGCGGCTTTCGGTAATGCCGTCCGAATACAGTACCAGCAGGTCGTTATTCTCAACCGGACAGGATACGGTTTCATAGTGCTGCATTTCAATCATTCCTATCGGCAGGTTTGTTCCTTTGACGAGAGTACAGGTTCCGGTTTTCGAGTGAAAATGAATTGTCGGGGTGTGCCCGCAGTCGATTATCGAACATTCTTTATTTTCTAGGTCGAGCCGCAGAAAAAAGAGGGTGGTGAAGGTGCCGAGTTCGATCAGTTCATTGGTGCACCGAGCATGTACAGCGGTGAAAGTATCTTCTATATCGGGCAGTTGTGCGCCGCGGGACTTTGCCTGCGCGAGGGATTTCAGGAAAAGATTTTTCACTCCAGCACCGACGAGCGCCGATTGTATACCGTGTCCCATCACATCACCGATGAGAATATCGACATGCTGTTCGTCATAAATCACGAAATCGGTGAAATCGCCGTCGAGGTGCCCCGACGGGAGCATCAGCCGGTTGATCGCCGCCCCCTCGAGAGTGACGGGTGCGGGATTTTGCAGGAGCTTTTTTTCGATCTGTGATTCGAGCGCTTTCTGTAACGTGTCGTACCGTTGCCGGCTTCGTTCTGCCTCGATTCGGGCGGATATGTCACGGGCGATGATAACCGTATGGGGCAAGGTGTCGATATGAACGCATCCTTTTGATATTTCAAGGGGCAGGTTCGAGCCGTTTTTTCGTTTTCCTTCCACCTGATGTATTACGTTTTGACCATTGATGTTTCCACTTTCTGAAGGAAGGCCGCAAAATTGCTCCAGGTTGATGTCCAGACTTTCGGGGTTCATGACGAGATCCAGAAAATGCTGTTTCCTGTACTCGTCGCGTTTGAAGCCGAACATGATTTCGGCTGCGCTGTTACGGTAGATGATTCTTTGTTCCTTGTCGAGCATGAAGACGGCATCGTGTGCGGCATCGTTCATGGAGCGGTATTGCTGTTCGCTTCTCTGCAGTTCTCTCGTTACCGATTGCAGGGCTTCGTTTGCATCGATCAGCTCCTGATTTTTCACCGACAGTTCGTGAAACAGCTCTTCCCGCTCTGTTTTGATGAGGTAGTAGTCGATCGCATCGTTCAGTATCGCTTTAAATGAAGAAGGATCGACCGGTTTTGGAATGAACCGGAAAACTTCACCGGTATTGATGGAGTCAATTATCTGGTCGATGTCCTGTGACCCGCTGAGCATGATTCTGATGGTGTCGGGATAATGCATTTTAATGGTCTTGATCAGTTCAAGACCATTCATTACGGGCATACGCAGGTCGGTGACGACAACATCCACAGATTCATTGGTCATGAGCTCGAGGGCATTCTCACCGCTATCGGCGAAATGCTTGTTGAAGGCCTCACGTCTGAGAAAACGCCTTATCGAGCTGAGTATGTCCGACTCGTCGTCAACAAAAAGAATCGTGATGTCACTTCTTTGTTTCATACATTTCTCATTCTGTTTGAGGCTCGAGGGGGAGTGCGATCGTAAATACGGTACCTCCTTCAGGTGGACAGTTCACTGTCAACTGTCCACCGTGTTTATGGACGATGATATCATATGAAATGCTCAATCCAAGTCCGGTTCCCGACCCGGGTTCCTTTGTCGTGAAAAAAGGTTCGAAGATCCGGTGTCGTATTGCCTCCGGTATTCCGGGACCGTCATCTCTGATATGACAATACACGCTTTGGTTGTCGTATCCGGTGTCGATGGTGATGGTCCCTTTTTCCTTTTGTTTCAGGGATGCGATAGCGTGTGCGCTGTTGACGATAAGATTCAGAAATACCTGGTTCAGCTGTTCGGGGTTACAACGGACAGAGGGGATTTTGCCGAAAAGTGTTTCAACATTTGCATGGTAACGGTATTCATTGCGCGCGATGACGAGTGTATCTTTTATGCCTTTGTTGAGGTCGAACGGTACTCTTTCGTCAATATCGTGTTGGAATGAAAAGTTTCTCATGCTCTCGATAATTGTTCCGATACGTTCGAAACCTCGCTCCGATTCGGCAAAAATTCCGGGAAGTTCGTCGATGATCGCATCGATGTCAAGCTCCTTGTCGATAGTGTCGATTTTTGCAAGGGAGTCAGGAGGCAGTTCACCGGCGTTTACCCGGCGGCTTACTGTGCGGTATTCCTGGAGAATGTTTTGCAAATCATCGAGGTCTTCTTTCAATGTGGCAAGGTTGAGCCTGACAAAATTGACTGGGTTGTTGATCTCATGGGCAAGGCCTGCAGCAAGTTGACCTATCGAAGCGAGTTTTTCCTGAAGAATCATTTGCTGGTGTGTGATTTCAAGTTGCCGAGATCTTTCCTGAACGCGTTCTTCGAGGGTCTGGTTCAGTTCCCGAAGTTTTTCTTCGGCCTCTTTTCTTTTGGATATGTCGAGTATGATTCCCCGGATACCGAGCGTTTTTCCTTCGCGGGTCACCGGGGCTGTATACACGAGAGCAGGGAAGGTCGTACCGTCTTTTTTATAGCCTTGATATTCGTTGTTTTCGAACGGTTTGCCGTCGAGCAGCAGTCTTATGTTGTTTCCAGCCTTTTCTCTTTCTTCGGGGGCAAACAGTTCTGTGCTGTCAATGCCTTTGGCGAGGTCATCTTCACTGTGGCCGAACAGTTCGAGCCCACGGTTGTTGCTGTAAGTGATGATACCTTCACGATCTGTTTCAAAGATGGGCTGCGGCAGCAGGTCAGCGAGTTCCTGGAACCGGCGTTCGCTTTCAGCAAGAGCTTCCTGTTCCTTTTTTCGTTCAGTGATATCCTGCTTAATGCTGATATAGTATGTGATTCCCTGTGTCGGATCGATAATCGGGCTGACGATACAGTGCTCGGCGTAGAGATCCCCGTTTTTTTTTCTGTTGATGAATTCACCCTGCCATACTTTCCCTGACGAGATTTGTTGCCAGAAACGTCGGTAATACTCACCGGACTGCTTTCCGGACTTCAGGATACTGATGCTTTGTTCTTTCAATTCCTGCTCGGAGTACCCTGTTATGGCGGTGAACCCGGGATTGGTGTATTGTATGATCCCTTTTTCATCGGTGATGACGACGCCAAGGGGAAGCTGCATCATTGCCGTTGAAAAAAGATCGAGATTGTGACGGAGTTCCGATTCGTAAAGAGCGTTTTTAGCAGTGATGGCAACCCGGTCAGCTCCAAACGGTTTGAGAAGGTATTCATATGCCCCCATTTTGAGGCAGCGTAAAGCCTGTTCGATATCGTCGGACCCGGAAATCATGACGACCGGTAACTTGAGACGATGCTCATGGATGTACGAGAGTATCTCCATGCCGTTTTTTCCGGGCATATTGATGTCAAGAAACAAGAGATCGATCCGTGAACGGTTCAGCATTTCCTGGCAGGTGTTACCATCCGATGCAGAACGTGTCGTATAGCCCAGTTTTTGGAGCGTGTGCGTCAACATCTTACGCATGATAGCACTGTCATCGGCTATGAGCACTGTTGTCGCTTTCTTTTGTGCAGAAAAAGCGGTTCTGCTCGCCTCGGGGGTATTCATGACAATGTGGCCTGTAGGGGATGTCATGAGATTTGGGGTAAAGTGGTCTTGCTTACCGATACGTTACATTCTGGTACTGCTTTAAGGTTGTTTTGTTACCGCTATTCTCACGTCCTGGTTTCTTCGGTCAATCGATAAAAAAGTCAAGCTGTCCACCCTGTGCGGTTGATGACAACGGGTTGTGGAAGCGAATTTTACTTCTTTAAGACTTTACAATATAGTAATTATTTCTGTTCCTGGATACTCTAACCGGATACGACCGGAGTCCACCGGTCGGTCTGCTGTAACCAGGATAGTGTAACTGTTTATGCGTTATGCAAGGGTATTGATACAGCAAGGGTGCAAGACGTTTATTTCGCCAGAGCTATAGGATAGGTTCTTCAATGTTCTATCGGGTTCTCAAGAGGTGCTTTGAAAGGTGAGCGTTTCCTGTCGTTTTGTCTTTTCTGTCGGTATGATTACGAGCCTCCGATTCCGCCATCGATATTCTGGCCCTGTCAAAAATAGCCAGACGTTTAATGACTGGTTACCCAGTGCGCCAACATCAAAAGTCCTGGATTCTGGGATTATGAGGGTGGGATATTCGTAAAATGGGAGGATCAGGGTAGATGCTCGTATTATGCGATATGAGGAATTTTTTTATGGATGAACAAATACAAATTACGGCATGTTCTCTCTTGCTGCCGTGAGAAGCGGCTTGGAGATGCACCGCTCGATAGAAAGATTTCTCGGATACTGTCGTCAAGATAACCATACGTTGATCCAAAAAAAGGGAGAAGATATTGGCTATTCCAACATCGCGAACAAAAGCACCGGCAGAAATCGGAATCGACAGAAAAAAATGTACAGGGTGTGGGCTCTGTGTATCTGTTTGCAAGGATTTCAGCATCGTAATGAAAGAGGGAAAGGTCGAGGTACATGATCATCCGCTGTTCGGGTGTATAGGCTGTGGGCACTGTATGGCAATATGCCCTTCAGGAGCAATCGAGGTATCAGGACGCGAGTTTTCACCTCACGATCTGTTTGAGCTTCCCGATCGGAAAGATGCTGCGACCTACGAACAGCTGCACATTCTTTTTCAGAGGAGAAGAAGCGTAAGGGAGTTCAGGGAAGCACCTGTTGACGGTGATTTGATAAAAAAGATTCTGGATACGGCAAGGACAGCTCCTATGGGGTTACCGCCTTCCGACGTGAATGTTCTTGTCCTGAACTCCAGAGAAAAAGTGAGATCGTTCGCAGAAGATTTTTGTTCTTATCTGGAAAGCATGAAGTGGATTGTGTCCGGATGGTTTTTATTGTTGATGCGTCCTTTCTGGAGCAAGGAAAGTCATGAAATGTTCAAGAAGTTTGTTAGACCGCTGCTTCATGCCTATACGGAAAACATACAAAAAGGGATCAATCTCGTAAGTTATGACGCACCCATGGCGATGTACTTTTACGGGTCGCCCTATACAGATCCTGCCGATCCTATTATTGCGGCTACGTATGCCATGGCTGCTGCCGAGGCACTTGGATTGAGTACCTGTATGATCGGCGGAATACATCCTTTCATTCAAAATGGAAGAAAAGCGAGGGAGTTCAGGGAGAAACAGGGAATAAGATCTGCAAGCAGAGAGGGCTTGTTCGTGCTGTTCGGGTATCCAAAAGTGAACTATACCAAGGGAATACGGAGAACGTTTGCATCGACAGAAGAGAAACAGTAGCAAGCAACGCTGTACCCTGTCATGAATCCAAATTCATTTGCCCACCACTATCACTCGGCAGGAGACAGGTTCAGCCGTCCGACAGCCTCCGTGACGTCTTCCGGCCATATAAAGATCCGGTTGTAAGGCTTTACCTTGAAATATGATTGAGGATAATAAATTTCGCGTGTGGTCATATCCATGCAGAACCTGCTGATCCACGAGTATTTTTCCCTGTTGGACAGCCTTTTGCCATGGACTATTTTCCTGGTCACTTCATAGAGTTTGACGCACATCCGGAACTCGTACCCCGTCAGGGTAAGAGGGTCGGCCCATGCCCCTTTTTTTTGTTTTACCGCCTCTTTGCCGGTTTCCTGCAACAGCACCAGGTCGAAATGCTTCGGCAGGCTCGGGTAGATTGGTAACGTCGCGGCCCAGCCTTCGCTTACCATCAGCAGGTTGAAGGTCGCACGATCCTTCGCCGACATGCCGGCGCGCTCTTCTGCATTGTAACTCGGGGCCAGATAAACGAGCAATCTGCCGTATTGATCGAAAGGTTCGTCGGCCGCACGGAGGTAGACACTGCGTTTCCGACTGCTGTCGGGCTTGCTCAGCTTTTCCTCGATCAGGCTGCGGAAAACTTCAGTTGCTTTCTTTCCCTGTTGTTCCTGGAGGGTGCCAGCCTTTCCCGTGGATAGTTTAGAGTGCAGTAAGGCGGAGAGATCCTCGTTGATCGGCGCGAGGCCCTGTTTCATCCATTCCGCTAACTGAGCCAGATTCTCGTCCTGATTCGAGGGCTTTGCTCTGCCGGGGTAATGTACTTCAGGGGTGTCGATGCTCAACATGCGAATTGACATCGAGACATACGGTGTATCGCCGTCAGTCGCTCTCAGGTATTGTTTTTTGCCGAGAGAGTCCAGCTCGAAGCCTTTGGGGTCCCAGAATATTCCAACCTTTTGCATGCTCACTCTCCCTGCTGTTTTGTACACCGGTTAATGAAGCACACTTCACTCGATTATCTTTAAAATACCGAATACTTCACTATTGTCAATGATTTCGCGAGTAAGCGATACGCTCAAAGCGTACGACATCTTATTATTTGATGCGGTTGAGGAATCGGAAATCCTCGGCCCTCATTCGAGCACAGACGTTATTAACGCTTTTTCAGCAGCCCCGCTCGAAGAGCGGATTGTTTTGCAATCCGGCGGTGCAGTGAAAATCGACAAACTCTACCGTGAAAGTTGTGGCTTCTAAACTTTCACGCTTTCAAAGCCGTAGTCATCGTGATATCTTACCGGATGAGAGAGTATTCATGTAAGGGAACTACAGATCAATAATAAGTACAACCCGTCTTCGTCGGTATAAGCAACCAACTCTAAAGAAAAAAAGCCCGGCTCATCACCGGACTTTCCGTTTCTCAAGACTTATAATCCCCACCAGGGTTCTTTTCCTTCCTCTTTCCATACTGTGGCTTTTTCAATTACCTTCTTGGCCTTTTCCTTTGTTTCGTCATCATACTGCTCATATTCTTCGCTGTACTCTGAAAGTCGAAGAGAAACGAACCAACGATCGTTCATTTTCCGCATCCATATCGTGGACCTGTAAATATCACCTCCGAGAGAGTAACGGAAAAGCACAACGCCTTTATCAGCAACAGTAAGAGAATCAGCAACCTCAAGTGTGTGAATAATTTCAGGTCGATGCTTCCGGAAAAACTCGTATTTGTCATAAAGAGTGTTAGCCGGAGCTACTGGTATCCAAACTTTTTTCAGGTAACCAATGGCAAGATCCTTCATATACCTATTATCCACAGATTTCAAAGGACTCTCAGTCTGTACAGGATTCTTCTGTTCGCAGCCAATGAAAAACAGCGCGGTAAGAACAATAAAAAACAATGATTTACTCATGATCCCCCATTGATGAATGTTGATGAATACGCCAAAAATAACGCTCATCGCCTACAAAATCAAATGCCGGGAACGGCGGCTGCCAATCCTTTCTTCAAGACATCAAACAACTCATCCATTCCTGTGTCCAAAGAATAGGGGACGTTCGTAACTACTGAAGAATAGGGGACGTTCGTAACTACTGTAACGTATTTGCGCAAAAGACAATTGAAAGATAACCGTACGCTGAGGATGATACGCTTGTCGATCACAAGTATCTATTCCTTTATTGAAGGCAAGAGTTCAGGAGATGCTTTATGTACCTATGATGGAACTGACGTTTTGTTTGTCCAAAGAATAGGGGACGTTCATAACTACTGCAACGTATTTGCACAAAAGACAATTGGCGATAACCGTACGCTGAGGATGATACGCTTGTCGATCACAAGCATCTATTCCTTTATTGAAGGCAAGAGTTCAGGAGATGCTTTATGTCCCTATGATGGAACTGACGTTTTGTTTGTTGAAAGATGCCGGTGAGGCATGGCTTACATTTGAGTGTTGCGTAGAAATGCGGTATCTTTCAGAAGGTCCTGTGAAAAATCTGTGCTTTTGTTGGGACTATAGGTACCAAATCATAAGTGGCACCAATGAATCGGCAACCAACAATCGAGAAAAACCATGGATGAAGCAATAGTACAAGAAAAGCCAACCACCGAGGGTACCGCAAAAATCGTCTACATACTCTATCTTGTAGGGCTCGTATTTGGTGTTACAGCGATAATCGGTGTTGTCATGGCGTATATCAATAAAGACGATGCTCCGGACTGGTTGAAAAGTCACTACGAATTCCAGATCAGAACGTTCTGGATAGGATGTCTTTACCTGTTCGTAGGGATAATACTCTCTTTTGTTGTTATCGGAATACTGGTACTAATATTCTGGGTGGTCTGGTTAATTATTCGCTGCGTCAATGGCTTAAAGTTTCTCGACCAAAAAGAAGCACCTCCAAACCCGACCGGATGGATGTTCTCATAGCAACTACATCGTTCTGCTTTATCGATTGTCCTTCATTCTACCGGTGTAGCGTCTATTCCCTCAGTACACGTTCCTTATAAACAACTCCGGATCGACGCTGGTGCCGTAGAGGTAGGGGCCGTTGAGAATTGAACAAACAGTGTATGTACTGCGTATCTTTTGAAAGATATTGATGATTTCTGTTACATTGATTATTAGAATTGGGAAACAAAGAGTTTAAATATGATATCAGTTAAAGACTTTAAACCTGATTATATAACTGATGCCAAAGGTCGAAAGCGAGCAGTGATTTTACCTCTTAAAGAATATGAAGAGCTGCTTGAAGACTTGAGTGACCTTGCTATGGTCGCGGAGAGGCGTGATGAGCCTGTGATTGCTCATAAAAAAGTTATGGAAGAGCTAAAACGCGATGGGTGTCTACCAGATTGAGTGGAAGTCGTCAGCATTGAAAGAGTTAAAACGGATCGATAAAGCAGTGGTTCCTCGAATTGTCGATACCGTTCAGTCGTTGGCATCCAACCCTCGCCCTTCGGGAGTACGTAAAATTAAAGGGGCAAGCCGGTTATTCCGGGTGCGAGTTGCCAATTACAGGATAGTCTACGAGGTGGTAGACGAGAAGTTGCTTATACACATTGTCCGGGTTCGTCATCGAAAAGATGTCTATTTAGACAAGTGATACTATGGCTTCTACTGTCATTGAAATTCTGCAAACATAAAAAGCCATTGAGTCGTTCTGGTTACCCCACCTAATATTCACTTTCCACAAACAACTCCGGATCGACGCTGGTGCCGTAGAGGTAGGTGCCCCAGTGGAGGTGGGGGCCGGTGGAGATACCGGTGCTGCCGACGGTGCCTATGGTTTCGCCTTTGTTCACGACATCTCCTTCCTTGACGCTGATCGAATGCAGATGCAGGTAGATCGACGTCAGGCCCTGGCCGTGGTCTATGATGACGGTGTTTCCGTGTACATGGAAGCGGTTTGACTCATAGCCGGTGAGCATGACTTTTCCCGGCGCAGGACTTTTTACCGGTGTGCCTCGGGGAACGGCGATATCGATGCCTTTATGGTAGCTCGATACAGGAGCGCCTTTGTAGGAGCGCTTCACGCCGAAAGGGCTTGATTTTCTGCCGCTGCAGGGATAACTGAAGCGTTCCGACCAGAGCTTTTCGCTGCTCAGTGTTCGGAGCCCCTGTTTCACCTGCTCTTTTTCCTCCTTGGTCGCTTTCAGGCTGTTGGTTTTTCTGTCGAGCCATATTTTCTGAACAGGCCGGTTGTTTGATACAACCGTGACGGGAATTTTTTCTTTCCAGTCATCGGCCTTTGCAAGTATGGCGTAGCTGCCGGGTTTCGACAGGTTCTCGACCGGTACGAGTGCCCGGTAACTGCCGTCTTTCTGCCGGAACATGGTAAAATGTTCACCATTGAACCAGAGGTCTGGAATGAAACGGGTTCCCGATACCGTTGCGGTAAAAAATTCACCCTGTTTTTTGGAGACGGTATCCAGGGTGAGGCTTGGTTTTGTATCGGCGACGGCTTCTGACAATACGCCTGTTAAAAGACAGAAAAGCAGGATTGAAAAGCGTTTCAGCATCTCTTTCATGGATGGTCAGTCTATCTTCAGCGTATGCAGTTTGTCGAGGTTCTGGTCGTATACCGTCATCGATGCGTTACCGAGCTCGATCATTCCGCAGGAATAGTGGGGCGGTTCGTTGCGTTTGAGGAACGGCGCCATGGTCATGAAGTGAATACCGTAACGCTTGAAATACGCACTGCGGTGCAGGTGACCGGTGAAACAGGCGGTGATGTTCTCGTAGCGTCTCAGTACATCCGTTACTTCGTCGTGGTTCCACAAGAGGCCGTGCGGTTCGTCGGAGGTTTCTTTGAGTAAGGGGAAATGGCAGAAAAGGATAACCTGTTCTCCCGATTCACGTGTTTCGTCAAGCTGTCGTTCGAGCCAATGAATCTGTTCTTCTCCGACGGCTCCGCTGTAAAGGTTTGCCCAGGGATCATGGTTCAGGAGATTTTTTCTGGCTTTATCGGAAGTTCTTTCAGGTCTGGATTCCGGATTGATATCCATACCGTGCAGTACGATAAAGCGTATGCCGTTTATGCTGAAGGTGTAGTACGGTGCATCGAGTCCGGTTTCTTCGAGGTAGCGGTCCAACGGAGCGCCGAGGCAGTGGTTGCCGGCAACATGGTACAATGGTCCGGGGTATTCGCGGAGAACAGCGGTTGCTCCCACGAGGTTTTCCACTGCTTCAGGTCCTTTACCGTCAATCAGGTCACCGAGTTGTACGACAAACGCCACCCGGTTTTCTCGCCAGAAATCAAAGCAGGTGTGCAGGTCGTTTTTTTCCTCGATGCGGTCACCGTTACCATAATGAATGTCGGTGATGACGCCGAACTTGAGGGAGCTTTCTGCCATTGTTTTTCGGTGATTCAAGAGATGCCATGGCACCCCTATGTATTGTTATGAGCGGAACCTCTCTATCTGCTCAACGAAGCAATTGAACCGTGCAATAAATACATTGGGGGCCAATCAGTTGGTGAATTCCGACAAATACTTTTCCATGAAATCGTCTATATCGCCGTCAAGGACGGTTTCTATGTCGTGCCGCTCATGGTTCGTTCTGTGGTCCTTGATTCTGCGGTCGTCCATGACGTAGCTGCGGATCTGGCTGCCCCACTCGATTTTCTTTTTCTTGCCTTCAACTTCCTGCTTGCGTGCTTCTTCTTCCTCACGCTGTTTCTGATAGAGCTGAGCTCGCAGCATTTTCATTGCACGTTCCCGGTTCTGAAACTGTGAACGTTCCTGCTGGCAGGATACGACGATACCGGAAGGCATATGCTTGATACGTACGGCAGTTTCAACCTTGTTGACGTTCTGTCCACCTTTGCCACCACTTCGGAAGGTGGATAGTTCCAGATCTTCCTTGCGGATGTCGATCTCGGCATCCGGTGGTGCTTCCGGATAGGTAAAAACACTGGCGAACGAGGTGTGGCGGCGGGCGTTCGAGTCGAATGGCGATACTCTCACCAGACGATGTACGCCGTTTTCTGCTTTCAGATACCCGTAGGCGTATGGGCCCAGTATCTCGAGCGTGGCGGTTTTTATGCCTGCCCCTTCCCCTTCCTGATAATCATCCGTATAGACCTTGAACCCTTTTCGTTCCGCCCATCGCATGTACATCCGGTAGAGCATTTCTGCCCAGTCCTGGGCTTCGGTGCCGCCAGCGCCTGCATGTATGGTGATCAGGGCGTTACCGGGATCATCCTTGCCTGAAAGCATGTTTCTGAACTCGATAGCCGTGATTTCCTGCTCGATTGCACCGATGCGGGGATCAATCCCTTCAGCGAGAGATTCGTCACCCAGTTCTTCTGCAATCTCCAGCTCTTCTTTCAGCTCTGTGCTTTCCTTTTCGAGTTTTTGAAACCCTTCGGTCCAGATCTTGTGTTCACTGATCTCAGCAAGAATCTTCTGGGCTTCCTGCTGGTTGTCCCAGAAATTTTCTTCTGCGGTGATCTGTTCGAGTTCTCCTATTTTTTTCAGTCGTTCATCGACGTCAAAGATACCCCCGTAACTGCTCGATGCGATGATGTATTTCGTGCAGTCGTTCTTTTTCCGGTTCAAACATATTGTTTCTCCTGTTTATAGGTGCCGCTGCCAGTAGTGTTGGAAGCCTTGCCAGAGCGCTCTTACCATGAAACAAAGGCGCACTTGTGCTATTTTTGCCCTTTATTATCAAGCTCCTGCGAGCTTTTGCAAAGAGCAGAGAGCGGACTATACGTATTGTGGTTCGACTGGCAGGCTTACAGCCTGATCTTTCAATCCTAAAAAATCATTTTTTTCACATAATGCAAACGCAACTTTTCCCTATTTTGCATCAGTTTACAACAGATATACCCATTTTCCAATGAGTCATACTTTTTATCAGCGCAAACCTTCAGTCAGTAATCGAAAATTCGATGGCAGAAGACGTGTCGTTATCGAAGGAATTTCACCTGAGATAGACGATGGACGTTATCCCGCCAAAAGAGTTTCGGGAGAAACGGTCGCGGTGGGAGCGGATATTTTTTCCGATGGAGCCGATATCGTACGTGCGGATCTTTGCCATCGGGTCAAATCGTCGAAATCAAAAGCATGGAAACGTGTTCCTCTGAAGCCCCTTGTCAACGACCGTTGGGAGGGGGCCTTTGTTGTGGGGGAACCCGGTATATGCGAGTATACCATCGAAGCATGGGTTGACCATTTCCAGACATGGCGGAGAGGGTTGATCAAGAAAATAGACGCAGGTCAGGATGTTACCCTCGAACTGAAAACGGGGGCAGTGATGATCGATGATGCGGCCGGCCGTGCACCGAAAAAAGATGCCGCACGATTAATGGAACTGGCTTCGATCGTTACTTCAGCCGAAAGAAAGGTTGCGGAGTCGGCAGCTCTATGCGACGAGCTTCATGATCTTATGCAGCGTTACCCTGACAAAGCGTTTGCCGCGCAGTACGGTCGCATCCTTGAAATAAAGGTCGATCAGAAAAAAGCGGGATTCAGTTCCTGGTATGAACTTTTTCCTCGTTCCTGGGCAGAGGAGCCTGGCAAACACGGCTCTTTCAAGGAATGTCTGCGCATGTTGCCGCTTATTTCCCGGATGGGATTCGATGTCGTGTATCTTCCCCCCATCCACCCGATCGGTTCGACGAAGCGGAAAGGAAAAAACAATGCCCTGGTTGCCCAGCCGGATGATCCCGGCAGTTGCTGGGCGATAGGAAGTAGTGATGGCGGGCATAAGGCCGTTCACCCGGAACTTGGAACCCTGAAGGATTTCGAGGCATTTGTCCGTGAGGCTGACGACCATGGCATTTCAATTGCAATGGACATTGCTTTCCAGTGTTCTCCTGATCATCCGTATGTGAAAGAGCATCCCCAATGGTTCAAATGGCGCCCAGACGGAACGGTACAGTTCGCGGAAAATCCACCAAAGAAATACGAAGATATTCTGCCGATTGATTTTGAAACGGATGACTGGGAGAACTTGTGGATCGAACTCAAAAGTGTGATGCTTTTCTGGATAGAAAAAGGGGTCAGGATATTCAGGGTGGACAATCCGCATACCAAGGCGTTTCTGTTCTGGGACTGGGCTATCAGCGAGATACAGAAGGAGTACCCCGATACGGTTTTTCTGGCCGAAGCATTCACTCGTCCGAAAGTCATGGCAAGACTTGCCAAAGGGGGCTTCAGCCAGTCGTATACCTATTTTACGTGGAGAAACACCAAGAAAGATCTTCAGGAATACCTCACGGAACTGACGACTACAGGACTCAAAGAGTACATGAGACCGAATTTCTGGCCCAATACTCCGGACATTCTGCATGAAGAGCTGCAGGCAGGGCATCGTTCCACATTCATTACCAGGATGGTGCTTGCAGCAACGTTGTCTTCGAACTATGGAATGTATGGCCCTGCATATGAGCTCTGTGAGCATGTACCCGTCAGAAAAGGAAAAGAGGAATATCTCGATTCGGAAAAGTACGAGATCAAGCAGTGGGACATGGACAGACCGGGGAATATCCGTGCCGAAATCACAGCGGTGAATCGTATACGAAAAGAGAATCCAGCTCTGCAGCAAACCAACGACATCGAATTTGTAAGAGTTGACGCAGGAGAGGGGCATGAGCACGATATGCTGATGGCGTATCTGAAGCGTTCGCCGGACGGCGGGAACATCATTCTGACAGTCGTCAATCTCGATCCGCAAAATACTCATGCCGGTTGGTTACGGTTTCCGCTTGAACGATTCGAACTGCCTCATACTCATCGTTTCAGGGTTGAAGATCTCTTGAGTGGGCGTACGTATGAATGGGACAGCGAGTGGAATTACGTCGAGCTGAACCCCGAACAGGTACCGGTACATATCTTCAAGGTCCATCTGTACCTCCAATAGTCACGAGTGTTTTATTAACCAGGAACCCTGAAATCAAAAACAGCGGTTTCGAAATTATCTCTCAAATTATCATTGCCAAACTTTATGCCGCGAGTTTCTGACGCATATCAGCCCGAGCCACTCTGGTACAAAGACGCCATTATTTACGAGGCGCACGTGAAGACTTTTCATGACAGCAACAATGACGGTATCGGCGACTTCGAAGGATTGCGCCAGAAGTTACCTTACCTGGAAAGCCTCGGTATTACCGCGATCTGGCTACTGCCGTTTTACCCGTCACCGTTAAAGGATGACGGCTATGATATCGCCGATTACATGGAGGTCAATCCGGATTACGGTACCATCGAGGATTTCAAATTGTTTCTCGATGAAGCTCATGAACGGGGGTTGAAGGTGATTACCGAGCTGGTCATCAATCATACATCGGATCAGCACGCATGGTTCCAGCGCTCCCGTAAAGCCAAGCCTGGTTCGGTCGAAAGGAATTTCTACGTATGGAGCAAAGATCCCGGAAAATATGCTGATGCGCGGATCATTTTTCAGGACTTCGAGGCTTCGAACTGGAGTTATGACAATGTTGCCGAAGAGTATTACTGGCATCGTTTCTACCACCATCAACCCGATTTGAATTTTGAGAATCCCGCTGTTGAAAAAGCAATCTACAAGGTGCTGGACTTCTGGCTGGAGATGGGGGTTGACGGACTGCGTCTCGATGCGGTCCCCTATCTCTATGAAGAAGAGGGGACCAACTGTGAAAACCTTTCCCGTACCCATGAATTTCTAAAAAGGTTACGCAACCATGTCGATAGGAAGTTTCCGAATCGCATGTTGCTCGCCGAGGCGAATCAGTGGCCGGAAGACGCGGCGGAATATTTCGGAGAAGGTGACGAGTGCCACATGAACTTTCATTTTCCTCTTATGCCGAGGATGTTCATGGCGCTTGAAATGGAAGACCGGTTTCCTATTATCGATATCCTCGAACAGACCCCGGAAATACCTGAAAGCTGTCAGTGGGCCTCTTTTCTGCGCAATCATGATGAACTGACCCTCGAAATGGTTACCGATGAAGAGCGTGACTATATGCGCCGCGTTTACGCAAACGATCCGAGGGCGAGAATCAATCTCGGGATAAGGCGCCGTCTCGCCCCGCTTATGTCGAGCAACCGCGGCAAGGTAGAGCTTATGAACATCATGCTGCTCTCGCTTCCGGGTACACCGGTGTTGTATTACGGCGATGAGATCGGCATGGGTGACAACTACTATCTTGGTGATCGTGACGGTGTGAGGACTCCCATGCAGTGGAACAGTGACCGAAATGCCGGTTTTTCGAGAGCCAATCCCCAGCAGTTACAGCTTCCGGTGATCATCGACCCGGAATACCATTACGAAGCGGTCAACGTCGAAGTCCAGGAAGGCAACATCAACTCTCTCTTGTGGTGGATGAGGCATATGCTCGTGATAGCGCGCCGTTACAAGGCGTTCAGTCGAGGAGATGTAGGGTTCATCCATGCCGAAAATCCTCAGGCACTGATATTTACCAGGAGCTATGAGGACGAGACCATGCTTTGCATCATCAACCTTTCCAAGAGCCCTCAGGCGGTGAATATCGATCTTTCTGAATACGAGGGATTCGTACCCGAAGAGGTGTTCAGCCTCAGTTATTTTCCCCGTATCAGATCGACACCATACACCATTACGCTCGGGCCTTACGGGTATTTCTGGTTCAGGCTTGTTGAAAGCCATGAGGAGATCGAGGATCGCCCCTATCTCGAACACACCTTTGCGAAGGTGTCTCACTGGAAGGACCTTTTTCGGGGGAAATATCTCGAACGTATCGAGACCAGGATTCTGCCGAAGTATATCCGAAACTGCCGTTGGTTCGGAGGGAAGGCACGCAAAATAGTCAGGGTTGCAATAAACGAGAACATCGAGGTCAGGGGGCATGACAATATACGTTACCTGATTGTCGAAGTTCGCTACCCAAGCGGTCCGAACGAGCTCTATCAACTTCCTGTATCCTACGTTCCTGCCGAACAGATAGATCAGGAAGATGAAAACTTCTCGAAGCGGGTCATCGTCAAAGTCAAGGTCGGTGAGCAGGAGGGATATCTGTGTGATGCGGCCTGGCAGGAGGATTTCCATAAGGTGTTGCTGGACATGATTGTCGGGCAGTCCGATCTCAAAGGCAACGCTGGAAAAATAACCTCGTTGCGGGGAGCGAAACTCGACGGTTTTCTTGCCGGGGGAGCGGTTGATGAAATCGACTCCACATTGTTCGGTGCCGAACAGAGCAATACGTCCATAATGTACGATGACTCACTCTGTTTGAAACTCTACAGGAAGATCTCTTCAGGTGTTTCGCCCGAAGTTGAAATTTGCCGTGTACTGACCGAAAATACAACGTTCGATAGTGTGCCGTTGTACCTCGGTACGCTCAATTACACTAAAAACAGAAGGGAGCAGTGCTCTCTGGCTGTATTACAGAATTTTGTGCCCAATCAGGGAGACGCCTGGAAAGTCACTCTGAACTTCGTGCACCGCTACTATGGAGATGTGCTTGCAAAACAGCACCTTATCGAAACGGTTCCGGAACTTCCGGTTTCCGGAGGAAATAAAGTACCGATGCCTGCGATCATGCATGAGCTTATCGGTGAGGTGTATCTTGAAATGGTCAAGAAGCTTGCCGAAAGAACGGCAGGTATGCATAAAGCGCTTGCTTCGAAACGGCTTGGAGATGACTTTGCACCGGAACCCTTTACAACGCTTTACCAGCGTTCCATTTACCAGTCGATGCGCGAGCAGGTGAAGAGGGGGATGGTGATGTTGAAACAACAGAGGAGAAAAATCGCCGTCGAGCATCAGGAACTGGCTGAAGAGATACTCGAGAGCGAACAGGCTATCCTGCAGCAGCTTTCCCATATAAAGCAGGGAAAAATAGATGGCGGAAAGATAAGAATTCACGGTGACTACCATCTGGGTCAGGTACTGTTTACCGGTAAGGATTTCATTATCATCGACTTCGAAGGAGAGCCCGCGAGGTCACTGAGTGAACGACGTCTCAAACGCTCGGTTTTCAGGGATCTTGCCGGGATGATTCGCTCGTTCCATTATGCAGCCTTCAATGTGCTGATAAACGACAAGTCGATCAGGCCGGAAGATGTCGAGTATCTCGAGCAATGGGCTGAACTATGGAGCTTCTATGTGGGAGAACATTTCTATGAGATGTATGCACAGCAGATCAAAGGCAAGGGTTTGATTCCGAAAAACCAGCAACAGCAGTCCATGCTGCTTCGCGCGTACCTTATGGACAAGGCTATTTACGAGTTGAACTATGAGCTGAACAATCGTCCAGAGTGGGTTGGTATAGCGCTCAAGGGATTGCACAGGCTGTTGGAGTCGTAATGTGCCAATACAGGTATTCCGGGATCTGGTGACGTTACCGATCCCGGCGGAGCCGGGACAGAAATATTCACGAGGCTGTCTCGTTAGTCCAATAATAAGTCTTTCTGTCGTCATCCTCGGGCTTGACCCGGGGATGCATCTTCCAATGAAAGTCAGTGTGGATGCCGCATCGAGTGCAGCATGACTCTCTGCTTGAAACGTATGCATGGAGATCGATTGTCGTGGAGCTCTTACCGCTCGTTACCGTGTATTGACATATCGGTTGATTTTGCGTGGAGGCATGAGTGTTCAATAGAATAGATTCCATTACAGGACTATGGAAACATTTTCTGAAAGCGCGGAAAAGATTCTCCAAAAACTGCAGGTGACGCCAGATGGGTTGACGTCCGAAGAAGCCGCCCGAAGGTTGAAGCGATATGGCGAGAACCGGCTCAGGGAAGAGGAAAAGATTTCGGTATGGGCGATTTTCCGTCAGCAGTTCCAAAGTGTTCTTGTCTGGTTACTGATCGTTGCCGTTCTTATTTCCCTTTTACTCGGTGACGTTCTCGAAAGCGTGGTCATCGGTTTTATTCTTGTCGCCAACAGCGTCATCGGATTTCTGCAGGAGTTCCGGGCGGAAAAAGCTCTTGAAGCCCTGAAAAGAATCTCGGGTTTGAAGGCCAAGGTGCTGCGTGACGGGCATGTCGTCAAGCTCGAAACACGCCTGTTGGTTCCCGGAGATATTATTCTGCTTGAAACAGGTGATCGTATTCCTGCAGACGCGCGTCTGCTGGAGCTTATGAATCTGGAGTCCCAGGAATCGATGCTCACCGGTGAGTCTACGCCGGTAAACAAGACAACTGAAGAGGTTTCGCCTGAAGCTCCGCTTGCCGAACGCTTCAACATGGTTTATTCGGGGACGATCGTCGCAAAGGGACGAGCTATGGCGGTCGTTACCGGAACCGGGATGGAAACCGAGCTTGGCAGGATTGCCGAGCTTCTTGCAGATGAGAAAGACGGGCGCCGTAGTCCGTTGCAGAAAAAAATCAACCGTTTTTCACGCCGTCTCGCTCTTATCGTCATCGTTGCTGCAGTACTGATGTTTCTGCTTACCTGGTTGTCAGGCGAGGATTTGCTCGAAACCTTCAAAACTGCGCTCAGCCTCGCTGTTGCCGCCATACCCGAAGGCCTTCCAGCCGTAGTGGCCCTCACGCTTGCGAAGGGAGTACAGCGCATGGTGAAAAAGAATGCGATCGTGCGTCACCTTCCGGCAATTGAAACGCTGGGGTCTTCGTCGGTTATCTGTTCGGATAAAACAGGGACCATGACGGTCAACCGTATGAGTGTCAGGAAAATCTATGCCGATGGGTCGGAACTCGAGGTGGGAGAAGGCAATCCGTCGGAAGCAGCCGGTGCACAAGATCTTGAACTGCTTTTCAGAATAGGTGCTCTTTGTAACGACGCGCGGCCCGATCCTGACGGTGGAATTTTCGGTGATCCGACGGAAGCGGCACTCCTGCTTTCGGCAAAACAGCACGGTCTTGATTCTCTTGAACTCCAGGGGAGATATCCGCGCATTGACGAGATAGGTTTCGACTCGGAGCGCAAGATGATGTCCACCCTGCATGATGTTTCAGGCGCAGGGATGGTGATGTATACGAAAGGTGCACCGGATGTGCTGTTGATGCAGTGTACGCATGTGATGATGAACAATCAGGAGGTCCCTCTCGATGATGCGCTTTACCGGGATATTCTGCAGAAAAACGAAGCTTTTGCGCAAAACGCCTTGCGGGTGCTCGGTTTTGCGTGGAAAAGAGTGCACAGTCGTGATGATTTTACCGAAAATAATCTGGTTTTTGCCGGGCTCCAGGCGATGAACGATCCTCCGAGACAGGAGGTGATCGATGCCGTTGCTCGATGCCGCAGTGCCGGGATCAAGGTTGTTATGATTACCGGAGACCAGAAGCTGACGGCAGAGGCTATAGGCCGTGAACTGGGCATAACCGGGCGTGCAATGACAGGTGCGGATCTCGAGGAAATTGACGATATCGGTGAGGTTGTCGAGGACGTGTCGATTTTTGCGCGTGTCAGCCCGGAACAGAAGATCAATATCGTCGAGGCATTGCAGAAAAAAGATCATGTTGTCGCCATGACCGGTGACGGTGTCAATGATGCCCCTGCTCTCAAGCAGGCAGATATAGGCGTTGCGATGGGGCGGGGCGGGACGGACGTTGCGCGAGAAGCATCGACAATGGTATTGACCGACGATAATTTCGCATCGATTGTCAAAGCCGTCGAAGAGGGGAGGGCGATCTTCGATAATCTCAGAAAGTTCGTTTTCTCTCTTCTCGCAGGTAACATAAGCGAGGTGATGATCATAATTCTTGCTGTTCTTGTGGGGCTCAAGCTTCCCCTCGTGGCAATCCAGATACTCTGGATCAACCTCGTAACGGATGGATTGCCCGCGCTTGCTCTCGGATTCGAACCGAAAGCGCCGAATATCATGAGACGCCCTCCTGTCGCCAGATTGTCTTTTATTGTCGACAGGCTGATGATCATCCGGCTTGTGGTGGTGTGTTTTGTCATTACGGCCGGTTGTCTGGGGCTGTACATCAATGCGCTCTATTCTACGGGCTGGAGCTGGGGTGAAGCTCTCGATAGCGCCAGCCCGGACTATCTCTATGCCTCGACCATGGCGTTTACTTCGCTGGTCATCCTTGAAATGGTCAACGCTTTTCATGCCAAATCCGAAACGGAAAACATTTTCACCCTCAAGGCTTTTTCCAATCCCTGGCTGACAGGAGCGGTTGCTTTTTCCTTAGTTCTGCATCTCGTGGTTCTTTATTCGCCCCTGAATCACGTTTTTCACTCGGTACCGCTGGGAATTGCTGACTGGGGGATAATACTGGGGGTGAGCGCAGTGCTGATTCTTGCCGATAGTATCTTCAAAACAGTCGTCAAGCAACGCCAAGCGGGGGTATGGCGATGAATAGATAGATAAAAAGCAGGAATTGAAATGCTGCTACCTCAGAAACATCTCTCAGCTGTCAAGACAAGGAAGAGTGCTGAGCACAATTCAAAGGTCTAACCGATTTTCGAGGAAATCCTCCGATGCAGCGGCGCTGATATCCTTGCGCCCCAAATCGTAATCATCGGTTTTCTTTCGCAGAATGACGGTTCCCTTGTTATCGACGGCATAATAATAGACGGTTTCATCGTCTATCTGAAGCTCCTTTCTTATTTCCGAAAATTTTGCTGATTGCATTGTGGTGCTCCTTGTAACTTGGTTTTGCTTGTATCCGGGTCGGTAATGAACCGTGTTTTCTTGAAATGTAGGTAGTATTTACTGGAATAAGAAAGCTGCCTCGATATTATCGTTTAACGAGAATCTGCACGTTCCTGCCGAAGCATTCCCTATGTGAACACGGACTTCCGGCAGGCACTGAAAGTGCTCCTTGCCGAATTCACCCCTTCCATCCCACAGGCAAACCGTGGTTGAGGATTTCGGGAGCAGACTGCCGGAAGGTTTCGATCGTTCAGCCTCTTGTAAAACAGTGTTTTTTTTGAGCTTGAGCTTCGACTGAAATGAGTCTGTCTGTGTAAGGGCGTTCTGCTGCAGAGTGAAAAGCAACAGCAAAACTGTGAACAACAGGGTGAGAGAGGGGAACGCCGTGTTTTGTAAGACCGGATGTTTCATACGAAAACGGGTTGGTCGAGTTATCGGTCTCGAAGGTAGTGAACCTTCCTGTTCCAATGCATTGTAAGTACAATAATATAAATCATTTCTACCGTTTCCGGCAGCTATAGCGTTCCTGTTTCACTGTCAATTCTGTTCGACGGCTGCCTTCAGGAAACAGGGATTGTCGGGGTGAAAGAAGTTCTCGGCTTAAAAGCTTGGGATCATATCGAAATGAAGAGTCTCTACTACTGCTCTCTTTTCACCTGTTCCCACAATGTATCCAACTCTTCCGAGGTGTGTTCCCGCCAGCTTCTTCCCGATTGGTTGACCAGTCCTTCGAGGGTTATGAAGCGTTTCATGAACTTGTTTGTCGATTTACGCAAAGAGTCTTCGGGATTTACTCCGATAAAGCGGCTGTAGTTGACGATAGTGAAGAGAATATCTCCGAACTCCTCCTCTTTTTCTTCTTTGCTTCGGGCATTTCTCAATTCTTCGATTTCTTCGAGGAGTTTGTCGAGTACGTTTTCATCGCTACTCCAGTCGAAGCCGATACCAGCTACTTTTTTCTGCACCCGGTAGGCCCGGAGCAGTTCTGACATTGCCTTTGGAACACCGTCGAGAAGGCTTCTGCGCCCTTTTTCTTTCAGTTTGAGGGATTCCCAGTTTTTCAGTACCTCCTGTTCATTGTCGGCGACGGTCTCTCCGAAAACATGGGGATGTCGGTTGATGAGCTTGTCGCAAAGAGCGTCGAACACTTCGGAAAAAGTGAACTTGCCGGTTTCTTCCGCCATCAGCACCTGAAAGGCGACATGGAGGAACAGGTCACCAAGTTCTTTCTGCAGTTCCCGGTCGTCGTTTTCATCGATGGCATGGATCAGTTCGTAGCTTTCTTCAAGCAGGAGATGTGACAACGATTCCGGGGTTTGTTTGCGGTCCCATGGGCATTCGGAACGGAGCACTTTTACCAGATTGATGACCCGATCGAACTTTTCCTGCAGGGTACTGCCTTTTTCATTGAGGACCTCGTTTCTGAGATGTGTTATATCCCGCTCTTGAGATGGTTCCATGGTGATGATCCAAAAGTGTTATTCGTATGCTCGAGGAGGCTCGGTGTCGTGGCAAAGTTACCATTTTATCGATGATTTTCAGTACTTTTGAGCAGGCGGTTTCTATCAATTCGCTCCGTTCCCCGGTTACAGTTCGCTCTGTGAAAGAATGGTGGAGCTGCTCGCTGCAAATCATAGGTGTTTTGTAAAAAAGCATTTCTCTGAAAAACAATGATGTCATGGATCTGAAAGGCAAGGTTGCAGTGGTGACGGGTTCGAGTTCGGGAATCGGTTTCGATCTTTGCGGGCTGCTCACTCAAAAGGGTTGTGTTGTGTACGGTTTCAGCCGCCGCAGGACAATAGTGGATGCCGAGGATTTTACCTGGTTGCAGACCGATGTGACACGACAGGAGGATATCGATCGTTCATTCGACACCATCTTCAGCCGCCATGATCGGGTTGATCTGCTGGTGAACAATGCGGGTTTCGGGGTGTTCGGGGATGTTGAAACCATCTTGCCGGAAACGTGGGTTAGACTCATTGCAACCAATCTTACGGCAACCTTTCTCTGTACGCGAAGGGTGGTGCCGGGTATGAAAGCTGTTCAGGGTGGCACGATCGTAAACGTTTCGTCTATTGCCGGAAAAAAAGGGTTCAGGGGTGGCTCTGCATATTGTGCATCGAAATTCGGCGTCAACGGTTTTTCACAAGCGGTTATGGAGGAACTGCGCGACTACGGCATCCGGGTCTGCTCGGTGAATCCGGGTTTGACCGACACGGAGTTTTACAGGGGTGACGGGGTCGATCCGGAACAGCTGATGAAATCTCAGGAACTTGCCGCGCTCATTGTTTCCCTGATCGAGCTTCCCGATGCGATGCTGCCGGATGAAATACAGGTAAGGCCGATTAAACTGGATTGATATAATTATCGTTATGAGTGAACCATTGTCTCTCGTCGCTCAGAGTGAGCCGATTGCCGCCATAGCAACACCGGTGGGGGTTGGTGCGCTTGCTGTTGTGAGAATGAGCGGTGAGGGAGTTTTTTCTATTGCCGACAAGGTTTTTTCCAAAGTCCGTTCGCCCGAAACGTCACTGGCCGACTCACCAGGGTATACCGCTCACTTCGGAAAGTTGCATGACGGGGACCGGATGATCGATGAAGTTATCGTGCTGGTGTTCCGGTCACCCGATTCGTTCACGGTCGAGGATATGGTTGAAATCACCTGTCACGGCGGACCGGTGGTGACACAGCAGGTATTGAAGCTTCTGCTCGATAGCGGCTGCAGGCTTGCAGAGCCGGGCGAATTTACCCGCCGTGCGTTTCTGAACGGAAGGATCGATCTTCTGCAGGCCGAAGCGATCGGAGAGATGATCCACGCCCGTTCGGAATCGGCCTATCGAACCGCGGTCAACCAGATGAAGGGAGGGCTTTCCGGGAAACTCGGTGCCTTGCGGGAACAACTGCTGCAATCCTGTGGTTTGCTGGAACTCGAGCTCGATTTCAGCGAAGAGGACGTTGAATTCCAGAGCCGCGAGGAGCTGGCAGGGCAGATCGAAACATTGCAGCGTGAAGTCGAGCAACTCGTTGACTCCTATCAGCATGGCAGATTGCTGAGTGAAGGTGTGGCAACCGCCATCATCGGCAAACCCAACGCCGGCAAATCGACGTTGCTTAACGTTCTGCTTGGTGAAGAACGGGCGATCGTCAGCCATATGCCGGGTACCACAAGGGACTATATCGAAGAGTGTTTCATTTACGATAAAACCATGTTCCGGCTTACCGATACGGCAGGGCTTCGCGATGCAGAAGAGGAAATCGAGCATGAAGGTATCCGGCGCAGTTACGAAAAAATCGCCGAGGCCGACCTTATCCTTTACCTGATGGATATCGGTTCTTCAGATTATGAGCAGGAGGTGCCGGCTGTTACCGAGCTTCGGGAGAAGCACCCTGACGGAAAGCTCCTGATCATAGCGAACAAGACGGATACCGCTGAAGACAGCGTGAAGCGGATGGATATTGTTTCGGAAAAGACCGGGTGCAAGGTTCTTGGTATTTCTGCTCTGAAACAGGACGGCCTCGATGTTCTGAAAGCCGAGATGAACATGATGGTCGAAGGTTTGGACAAGCTGCACGACGCGAGCGTACTCGTCACCAGCATGCGTCACTACGAAGCCCTGCGCAATGCTGCCGATGCCCTGCAGAACGCTCATGAACTGATCGAAGCACGATCGGAAACCGAGCTCATAGCTTTCGAACTCCGCTCAGCCCTCGATTACGTCGGCGAGATCACCGGAAAAGTGGTCAACGAGGAAGTCCTCAATGTCATTTTCGGTCAATTCTGTATCGGGAAGTGAAGTATCTGAAGCAGCAGGGGTATCCAAGCAGAGTTTTCACCATTGAGAAGCCCATGACGTCGTATGGAATTTTCGAGACAACAGGTGAGCATCGCCGGTTTTCATAAATCCAGATGTGTCTGTGAGGTAGTGCTGGTTCGACGAATAATGCTCGGGTGTTCATCGGCTCGATAGGTAATTCTGCTTTGTATATATGCACCTGTTTTGCTTTTTTCTTCGGTAGAGGTCGATTGCGCCTCTACGAGCTGTTTGATCGATAAGCAAGCTCAACCGGAAATACATCCAAGCCTGAATCGGCAACAAGGATTTTTAGCCGTAGCGATCAAATAAAACCTGACTCGAAAGTCTCGAGAAATTGAATATATTCGGTACGGATGCATCGCGGCTGGTATATGTATTATTGATCGACTCGATGTAATTCTTTGGATTCAAGAACGGTCAGTTGGCGTTAGTGACGAAGACGGATGAGAGTATAATGGTTGTGGAGGATAGTGACATTTTCAGCGAATCGGACGGTATTCGGGAACTCGGTTACGACGAGTTGTCGCCGGCCCCGATAGAGTCGGCAGCAGCGTTTTCTTCAGCGCGCGTCGTCGCGGTTCATAAAGACCGTTTCGTCATTTCAAATGGGCGTATAGACGTGTTTGCCGAGTTGACGGGCAGGTTTCATTATGGAGCGGAATCCGCAGTAGACCTGCCGACAGTAGGGGATTGGGTTCGTGCAGACTTCTTCGATGATGACACCCACGCTGTTATTCATGAACTCATTCCACGGAAAAGTCTCTTGAGACGCAAAAGTGTCGGCAAGAACATCGATTATCAGTTGATCGGTGCAAACATCGATGTAGCGTTTGTCCTTCAGTCTCTCGACGACAATTTCAATCCGAGGCGCCTCGAGCGATATCTTGTGATGATTCACGAGAGCGGGATCGTACCCGTTGTGCTGTTCAGCAAATCCGATCTATTTTCTCCCGAAGAAGTGGAACAGAAGCTTGCGAGTATCGGCGATTTGGTCGCAGGGCTCGATGTGATTGCGTTCAGCAGCGAAAACGGCGCACATGTAGAACAAATCGAGGCATTGATGAAGCCTCGCAGGACCTATTGTCTGGTGGGTTCCTCAGGAGTTGGCAAATCGACCTTGCTCAATCGGCTTTTAGGGCGTAATGAGGCCGCGACGCAGCCTGTTCGGGAAAAAGACAGTAGAGGCAGACACACCACCACGCATCGAGAGTTGATACGGTTACCCTCAGGCGCTCTTGTTATCGATACTCCCGGTATGCGCGAATTAGGCAATCTCTTTATCGAGACTGGAATCGGTGAGACGTTTTCCGAAATTGCGGAACTCGAGCGTCAATGCAAGTTCAACGATTGCTCTCATACCAATGAAAAAGGCTGTGCAGTCCGGGCGGCGATTGAACGTGGAGAACTTTCCGAGCAGCGCTACGAAAACTACGTCGCTATGCAGCGCGAGGCAGCCTATAACGAGATGTCATACTACGAAAAACGCCGGAAAGACCGTGCATTCGGAAAAATGGTCAAGTCCGTGAAAAAACAGAAAAAGATACGTTAGCACGCAATGGATGATGCGTAATCAGAAATCTGACTCATCGCTTTCGAACTCCACTCCACCCTAGATTATATCGGCTGGCTCAGCGGTAAGGTTCTTAACAAAAAAGGCCTGGATGTGATCTTCGGGCAGTTTTGTATCGGGAAGTAGGGCATGTCAGCAGGAGAGGTTTCTGGTCTTCACTATACTTACTACTCGATGGATTTATTATGTTACTATAAAAGTAGTAAGAGCTCAGTATGGAATGAGGATAGCACTTATGGCGCTGTATAAGCACAGGATTTGAGAGCATTCAATCGAATTGAGTAAGAGTGTTCATATACAGTTTTTCGTAACAAAGTAAAAAACTCTTTTATGGCGGTATGGCTGATTCGAGCTGGCTCTCAGGGTGAATATGAGCAGAAGTTCATTCAGGAGAATCGTGTTTACATTACCTGGGATGATCTTGATGTTAATCTTGCAACTCTTGGCAGTCGCAATGATCTCATCAAGGAAATGAAAAAAAGGTATCCAGATGCCAAAGAGAGGACTATTGCCAACTGGGCTTCTCAGGTCTGGCCTTTTGCCCACGATATAAAAAAAGGCGACCTCATTGTTCTCCCTCTAAAAATGCAACGCACGATTCTGATTGGAGAGGTATCCGGTGAATATCATTACGAACCAAAAGGACCGTCACCTTTTTTTCATTGGTTACCTGTAGCTTGGATCGATGAGGCTATTCCCCGCTCAAACTTTGGCCAAGACCTACTCTATTCTTTTGGGGCTTTCAAGACTATTTGCCGGATTCAGCGAAACAATGCTGAAAAACGCATTAAAAAGATGCAGGCAAATGACTGGGCATCGGAAACACTTTCTGATATAACCGGTAAAAAAACGACTATTGCCACTGATGAGTCTTTGGTCGGTACTGAAAGTACAGATCTTGAAGAGATTGCAAGGGACCAAATCGCAAGGTTAATCGATGCCCGTTTCAAGGGGCATGGTCTTACCAGGCTTGTCGAAAGCATTCTGAAGGCTCAGGGTTATGTTACTTACCGGAGTCCGGAGGGGGCTGATGGTGGTGCAGATATTCTCGCAGGAAAGGGATCGCTCGGTTTTGGTGCTCCAAAACTTTGTGTCGAGGTAAAGTCGGAACGTTCCCAGATAGACCGTCCAACAGTGGATAAGCTGCTCGGTGCAATTACCAAGTTTGGTGCAGAGGAAGGATTGTTTGTTTCATGGAGTGGATTCAAAGGCAATGTCCAGAAGGAACTCGCACCCAGCTTTTTCCGTGTAAGACTTTGGACGCAAAAAGAATTACTGGAAGCATTGTTTGCAAACTACGATAAACTTGAAGAAGATGTCAAGGCGGAATTGCCTCTCAAGCGTATCTGGATAGTAGCCCACCAAGAGGATTGAAAATAGGAAACATTGGTTTTATAATTTTGAAAGAAGAGGTTGGTGAACAGTAAAAAAGAAAAGAAAAATAACGGCGCCAATCTCGGCTTTGAGAATCAGCTTTGGGCTGCTGCCGACAAGCTCAGAGGGCATATGGATGCGTCTGAGTACAAGCACGTCGTTCTCGGTTTGATTTTTTTGAAATATATCTCTGACGCATTCCAGGCTGAGTACAAGCAACTGGAAGCGACGAAGGATACCGAATACACCGATCCCGAAGACCGCGACGAATACGCCGCCGCAAACATTTTCTGGGTACCGAAGGAAGCTCGTTGGGATGAATTGCAGGCGAGCGCACGCCAGCCGACCATCGGCAAGCTCGTTGATGACGCGATGGTTTCTATTGAAAAGGAGAACCCGACGCTTAAAGGTGTGCTTCCCAAGGATTATGCCCGCCCTTCTCTCGACAAGCACCGTTTGGGCGAACTCATCGATATCGTCGGTAAAATAGGTCTTGGAGACGATGAATCGCGTTCGAAAGATATTCTCGGTCGGGTATACGAGTATTTCCTTGGGCGTTTTGCAGCGGCTGAAGGCAAGGGCGGTGGTGAGTTCTACACTCCCCAGTGCGTGGTGAAGCTGCTTGTCAGAATGATCGAGCCCTATAAAGGTCGCGTCCTTGACCCTTGCTGCGGATCGGGGGGGATGTTTGTCCAGAGTGAACGGTTTGTCGAAGAACACGGCGGCCGTTTGGGGGATATCGCCATCTACGGGCAGGAGTCCAACGCCACTACCTGGCGCTTGGCCAAGATGAATCTGGCAATACGCGGGATCGACGCCAACCTTGGTGGGCGGCACGCGGACAGTTTCCATAACGATCTTCATAAAGATCTCAGGGCGGATTTCGTCCTCGCCAATCCGCCCTTCAACATGAGCGACTGGGGCGGGGAGCGCCTTCGGGAGGACGCACGGTGGAAATACGGAATCCCCCCGGTGAACAATGCGAACTATGCCTGGATTCAGCATTTCATCCATCATTTGTCGCCTACTGGGGTAGCCGGTTTCGTCATGGCAAACGGTTCCATGTCCACCAATACTTCAAGCGAAGGGGAAATTCGCAAGAACATCATCGAGGCCGACCTGATAGACTGTATGATCGCCTTGCCCGGACAACTTTTCTACACGACACAGATTCCGGTATGTCTTTGGTTTGTCGTTCGTAACAAGAAGAACGGCAAGTTTCGTAACAGACGCGGCCACACGCTTTTTATCGATGCGCGCAAGCTTGGTTCGCTCGTTGACCGGACACATAAAGATTTTTCCGACGATGAAATCGGCAAGGTGGCCGCAACCTATCATGCCTGGCGAGGCGAAGAAGGTGCAGGAGAGTATCAGGATGTAGCAGGCTACTGCAAGGGTGTGGGGATCGACACGATCAGGGAACACGGCTATGTGTTGACGCCAGGTCGCTATGTGGGCGCTGCCGAGGTCGAGGACGACGGTGTTCCTTTCGAACAAAAGATGTCGGAACTTTCGGCCACGCTTTACGGACAGTTCGCCGAAGCGGAAAAGCTCGAAGCTGCTATCAGGAAAAACCTGAAGATTCTGGGTTATGGCGAGTAAGCGTTCTGACTCCGGCGAGGTTTTGGTCCCTGATGAACGGATCATGCAGTTGATCCGGCTCGTCAGAGGCCAAAAAGCTATACTCGACGCCGACCTTGCCCTTCTCTATGAAGTCGAAACGAGAGTTCTGGTACAGGCGGTCAAACGCAATATCAAGCGTTTTCCCGGGGATTTCATGTTTCAATTGAGCAAGGAGGAACTCGGTAACTTGAGATCACAATCTGTGACCTCAAGTTGGGGTGGACGCCGGTACCCTCCCTATGCCTTTACCGAACAAGGCGTGGCGATGCTTTCGAGCGTACTTCACAGTGACCGGGCCATTACCGTGAACATTGCAATTATGAGAGCCTTCGTACAGCTCAGAGAAATCATAAGCAGTAACGCCAAACTGGCTCGAAGGCTCGAACAGCTTGAACAAAAATATGATACACAGTTCAAGGTTGTTTTCGAGGCGATCAGGGAGTTGATGAAACCACCGGAACCGGGCAAGAAACGGCCTATCGGGTTTTAGGTGGAAGGTAAATCGAGATGAATTTATGACTCAAGGTAATATGAAATTAGGGGAAATTGACTATGGGCTTTGAATATAAAGGTTTGGCATCGGGTCATTTCCAACTACCTGATGGATGGTCGCTAACTACTATTCAAGAAGTTGCCAAAGTCAATGAAAAAGCCATCAAGAAAACAAATGCGCCATCACATATTCACTACATCGATATTGCATCTGTAGATAGAGGACAGCTCTTGGGAATCCAAGAATTACCTTTTGAGAAAGCTCCTAGTCGTGCAAGAAGAGTTGTTAGGGATAAAGACTCTCTAATCGCTACTGTCAGGCCAAATCTTGAGCATTATATGTTCGTTAAACAGTCTAAACAAAATACAATTGCCTCGACAGGATTTGCGGTAGTCACTGCAAAAACTGCTGATCCAAGATTTCTTTATTACTATCTGACATCAAAACCATTTACTGCATATCTCACACAGATTGCAGAAAGTCATACATCAGCTTATCCTGCATTCAATCCTGACGTAATTGAGAAAGCAGAGTTAGTTCTCCCCTCGGATAGTGAACAGCGTTTCATAGCCCATATCCTCGGATCACTGGACGACAAAATCGAGTCGAACCGACGGATGAATGAAACCCTTGAGGCGATGGCCAGTGCCATTTTCAAATCCTGGTTCGTGGATTTTGATCCTGTTCACGCAAAAGCTGAAGGTCGAGACACCGGCCTGCCGGGCGAGATTGAAGAGCTTTTTCCCGATAGTTTCGAGGAATCGGAGCTTGGAGAGATTCCGAGAGGGTGGGAGGTTGTTTCGTTATCCGAAGTTTTGAACATTGTTGGCGGTGGAACACCAAAGACAAAAGTGAAAGAGTATTGGGGTGGCGATATCCCATGGTTTTCAGTTGTAGATGCACCCACTGAAACAGATGTATTTGTTATTGATACAGAAAAACATATTACAGAGATTGGGGTAGAGAAATCATCTGCAAAAGTGTTGCGTAAAGGGACAACTGTAATTAGTGCACGAGGAACGGTTGGAAAATGTGCTCTTGTTGGACGCCCAATGGCTATGAATCAATCTTGTTACGGTATCTACGGTAAGAACGGAGAAAGCGACTATTTTATTTATTTCACAATCAGGAAGCAAGTTGCTGACTTGCAGAGAAGTGGACATGGTTCAGTTTTTAATACGATAACAAGGGATACATTCAAAACTATACAAATCGTACGTCCTCCGACGAATCTTACTATTTCATATGCGAGAATAGTAGATCCTTTATTGGAACTGATTTTAGCAAATCTTCATAAAAGTGCAACTCTCGCATCCCTCCGTGATACCCTCCTGCCCAAACTCATTTTCGGCGAGCTACGCGTACCGAATGCCGAGAAGTTTTTAGAGGAGGTCGTATGAGCAAGAGTAAAAAGCTCAGCAATCCGTTTTCTACAGGCGGTGGCGGTGTTCGTTTTGAAGTGAATGTTCAGGCGTCGTTTGTCGCGCTCATGCTCACAGGTGGGTGCGCCCCTTGTCTTCCTTGCTGGCCCATTAAGGAGATCAAACTTCAAGGCAAGATCGATGGTTTTGATACAGACGACCTCGTTGTCGTCGTAGAAAATGTGAATAGCAAGGAACGGCAGAAACTTCTCGGCCAAGTCAAGCATTCCATTGCCATCACGCACGGCAGTGCCTTGTTTGGAGCGGTGATGCAAGCTGCCTGGAATGATTTCAATAATCCCAAGGTGTTCATAAGGGATAAAGATATTATTGCGCTGATCACAGGACCTCTCAGCGCGACCGATGCACATAATATGCAATGGTTGCTGAACCAGGCGAAGCACACTAAGAACGTTGGTGAGTTTTTCAGAAACGTCCAGCAGGCGAATTTCAGTCCAGCAAAGAGCACGGAGAAGCTTGAGGTTATTCAGCACCATCTGAAGACGGCAAACGGCGGCAACGATGTTTCAAGGGATGAACTCTATGACTTCTTGAACCACTTCTATTTACTCGGTTACGATCTTGGTAATGAGTTTGGAGTTGTCCTGTCTCTGCTGCATTCCCACATTTCCCAATTCCAGCAGCAGTATCCGCAATGGGTCTGGTCACGGGTTGTTGATACCGTACAAACCTGGAATCAGGATGCCGGTACCATCACGCCCGGCAAGCTGCCGGACGACCTGCTGGAAGCCTTTAAGCAAAAAGCCGTGGTGGAGATGCCCGAGGAGTTCAAGGAAACTCAAGAGAAACCTAAAACCGATTGGAAGCAACATCCCGACGCCACCTATCTAGCACTGGCAATTCTGATTGGCGCTTGGCAAGATAAAAGTCAATGCGACCTTGAGGCGATAACCGATATGCTAGGAATCAGTTATGATGAATGGCTAAAGAAGTCACGGGAAATATTGCACTGCCCTGACAGTCCGTTGTCTCTTAAAAACGGCATCTGGAAAGTTGTCAATCGAACCAAACTTTGGAACCTGCTGGGATCGCGCGTCCTTGATCAGAACCTCGATACGTTTAGATCGCTGGCTGTTTCCGTACTGAAAGAGCTTGATCCAGCTTTTGAATTACCTGCCAAGGAGCGATACGCGGCAAGCATTCATGGCAAAGTACTGAAGTGTTCACATGTATTGCGAAAAGGCATAGCCGAGGGTTTGGCCATTCTGGGCAGCCAGCCTGATGCGTGCGGTAACTGCTCGCAAGGGAAAGTTGAAGCAACCTGCGTGTTGGTGATACGTGAACTCTTGATTAAAGCTGACTGGGTTTTGTGGGGCAGCCTGAACAGTTTGCTGCCCACCTTGGCTGAAGCTGCCCCCGGTGAATTTCTCGATGCGGTCGAGAAGGCGATGCGCCTTACGCCCTGTCCCTTTGATGAGCTTTTTTCTCAAGAGGACAACGGCATCACCGGCAGCAATTATTTGACCGGCCTACTCTGGGCTTTGGAAGGGCTGGCTTGGGATGAACAATACCTAGTTCGTGTCTGTGTTGCGCTTGGTGAGCTTGCCAGTCATGATCCCGGCGGCCAGTGGGCCAATCGCCCATCCAATTCGCTTTCAACAATTTTGCTGCCATGGCTTCCGCAAACGTTGGCATCTGTTGACAAGCGCAAGGTGGCAGTGCGGACAATCCTTAATGAATGGCCGGATATCGCCTGGAATCTGATTATTCAGCTTCTGCCTGGTCAACACCAGACAACTTCCGGATCTCACAAACCAAGTTGGCGCAAGACAATTCCCGATGATTGGGAAAAAGGCGTTTCACATCGAGAATACTGGCAGCAGGCATCTTTCTACGCGGAACTTGCGGTGACAGCCGCAGGCCAAGATACCGTTAGGCTTTCCGTATTGGTTGACCATTTTGATAACTTGCCTAAACCCGCTTTTGATCAACTTGTCGAAGTTCTTGTCTCACAGCCCATTTCAGAACTTCCTGAAGAGCAACGACTTTCGATTTGGGACCATCTGACGAAGTTTACAAATAAACACCGGCGGTTCTCAGATGCGAAATGGGCGTTGCCTGACGAACTGATTACCTGCATTGAACAAGTTGCCGAACAACTTGCCCCAACAAACCCGTTCAATTTATATCAACACCTCTTTACAGATCGTGATTTTGATCTCTGCGACGAGCATGGCGATTGGAAAGAGCAGCGAAAAAAACTCGACACGCGACGAGAAGCGGCCGTATCAGAAATCTTTCAGAAAAATGGTGCCGAAGGTGTCATTCGATTTGCCGAATCCGTTTCTTCACCCGGACAGGTTGGGAATGCGCTTGGTGTTATTGCCGATGATGTGTTTGAACAGTCCTTTTTACCGCACTTTCTGGATACAGCGGACAACAAGTGTAGTGCATTGGTGGGCGGTTTTATCTGGAGGCGCTACCACCTCAAAGGTTGGGATTGGTGCGACGACATCGATAAATCTGATTGGACGCCAGCGCAAATAGGTCAATTTCTTGCCTGCTTGCCATTTACCAAGGAAGCATGGGATCGTGCTTCTATATGGCTTCAGAAAGACGAGAGTGAATATTGGACCCGCATCGGCGCCAATGCTTATCAGGCTGATGGCGATATTGCCATTGCTATTGACAAACTCATTGAACATGGCAGACCACACGCTGCAATTCACTGCTTGGACAGGATGCGCTATGCTAAGCAGCCAATCGATGTAAATCAATGTGTTCGAGCGTTGCTCTCAGCGCTTTCTTCCAGTGAGCCTAGCCACACCATGGATGGGTACCACATCATCGAACTGATCAAGTTTCTTCAGACGGATCCTTCGGTTAATCAGGACGATCTCTTTAGAGTGGAGTGGGCATATCTCCCCTTGCTGGATCGCAATAGTGGAGCAGCGCCCAAACTTCTTGAAAGCAGACTGGCCAATGACCCAGAGTTCTTTTGCGAGGTAATCCGACTGATCTATAGGTCCAAAAAAGAAGATCAGCCGTCGAAAGAACCCATCGAGGCATCAAAAGCAATTGCAGCAAATGCCTGGCAACTGCTCCATGATTGGACGATACCACCGGGGACACAAGAAGATGGAACGTTCAGCGAAGAGCGTTTTACCGAATGGCTCCAAAACGTAAAAGATTTTTGCACTGAATCCGGCCACTTAGAGGTCGCACTCATCAATATTGGCGAAGTATTGATTCACACCCCACCCGATCCAGACGGATTATGGATAAGCCGCGCTGTCGCTGCCGCACTGAATGACCGTGAAACTGATGATATGCGCAACGGCTTCAGGACGGGGACATACAGCTCACGCGGTGCTCATTGGGTTGACCCATCCGGTAAACCGGAGAGAGAACTGGCTGAACAGTTCCGAAGTAAAGCTGAGGAAGTAGAGAACGCCGGTTTTCAACGATTTGCTGTTACGTTGAAAGATATAGCGGAAGGTTATGATCGAGAGGCTGGGCGCATCGTTGCTGAACACCGGCAGGAGGAAGAGGAATGAAACTCAAATCCCTCCTGCCCAAACTCATTTCTGGCGAGCTACGCGTACCGGATGCCGAGAAGTTCTTAGAGGAGGCTGGCGTATGACCAACGAAATCATCCTTTACAGCACCCCGGACGGCGACAAGAAAGTTGGTGTATTGTTTCACGATGAGAACTTCTGGCTGACGCAGAAAGCGATTGCAGAACTTTTCGGCGTTGAAGTCCCGGCCATTAGCAAACACCTTGGGAATATATTTGATTCAGGAGAGCTGGAGCGGGAGGCAACTGTTTCCATTTTGGAAACAGTTCGTCGGGAAGGAAACCGTAACGTCAAACGAAAGCTGGAATATTACAACCTCGACGCCATTATTGCCGTGGGGTACCGGGTCAACAGCTACCAAGCCACCCAATTCCGCATTTGGGCTACCAATACCCTGAAAGAATTCATCATCAAGGGCTTTGTGCTGGATGATGAACGGCTCAAACAAGGCAAGCTGTTCGGCAGGGACTATTTTGATGAACTTCTGGAACGGATTCGGGAAATCCGGGCCAGTGAGCGGCGATTTTATCAAAAAATCACCGATATTTATGCACTTTCAGCAGATTATGACAAACACGCTCCCGTAACCCAGGAATTCTTTGCCACAGTTCAGAACAAAATGCACTGGGCCATTACCGGAAAAACCGCCGCGGAAATTATCTACGAATCGGCAGGTGCCGAAAAAATGCACATGGGGCTCACAAGCTGGAAGCAGGCGCCTGACGGGAAAATCCTGAAATCGGATATCTCTGTTGCCAAAAACTACTTGAGCGTAGCTCACATCAGAGAATTGAACCGGATTGTGACCGCCTACCTCGACCTTGCCGAAAATCGGGCTGAACGGCAGATTGTCATGAAGATGGAAGATTGGGTTCAGTTTCTGCACAGTTTTCTGGAACTTTCCAACTACCCGATTCTTAAAGACAAGGGAAAAGTAAGCGCGCTTGAGGCGAGATTGAAGGCCGAGCAAGAATACGAAATGTATAGGAAGCGACAGGACCGGGAATATATTTCCGATTTTGACCGGGAAATTAAGCGCGTTCAGGGCAAACAAGAGGAAGATGATGAATAAAACCTCCGAAACCGTTCTCGAGCAAACCGCCCTCGATTGGTTCCAATCCTTGGGCTGGGCCACAGCTTTCGGCCCGGCAATCAGTCCCGGTGAAGCAGGGGCAGAACGGGATGATTACGATCAGGTTGTTCTCGTTGGAAGGCTCAAAACTGCGCTTGAAAACATTAATCCGAATATCCCGCCGGATGCTGTCGAGGATGTGATCCGTAAAATCACCCGTGTCGAGTCGCCCGGTCTGATCGAGAATAACCGGCGTTTCCATAAAATGCTTACCGATGGTGTCGATGTTTCCTTTATGCAGGACGGCGCGGTGGTCCACGACAAAGTCTGGCTGCTTGATCTTGAAGAGCCGGAAAACAACGACTGGCTTGCTGTTAACCAGTTCACTGTTGTCGAGGATCGCAAGAACCGAAGGCCGGACATCGTGTTGTTCGTCAACGGGTTGCCCCTGGGGGTGATCGAACTCAAAAATCCGGCAGATGAAAAGGCGACTATTCGCCACGCGTTCAACCAGCTTCAAACCTACAAGAGCGATATTCCCGGTCTTTTTATCTATAACGAACTGCTTGTTCTTTCCGATGGTCTCGAAGCTCGGGCCGGGACGCTCACAAGCGGCTGGGATCGCTTTATGCCGTGGCGTACCATTGACGGCAAAGAGGTTGCCCCGCGAGGCTCTGTGGAACTTGAGGTACTGCTCAAAGGTGTCTTCGAAAAGCGGCGTTTTCTCGACCTTGTATTGAATTTTATCGTGTTCGACGATGACGGGAGCGCCATTGCCAAAAAAGCTGCGGCATATCACCAGTTTCATGCTGTGAACAAGGCTATTGAATGCACCTTGTCGGCATGCGGTATCGATGCTGAGCCAGACATGTTGAATGCGCGTTTTCCGAAGCATGACGAGCACAATCCTTTTACAGTGCGAGAACCGGAATCCGCTTACGGTATGGGAACCGAACACTTCGGCGGTCAACGTATCGGGGTGATCTGGCACACTCAGGGAAGCGGAAAAAGCCTTTTGATGGCGTTCTTCGCAGGGAAGATCATCCGTCATCCAGCCATGAAAAATCCTACGCTGGTGATGATTACCGACCGGAACGATCTTGATGATCAGCTTTTTGGCACATTTTCAGCTTGTGAGGATCTGTTTCGGCAAACACCTGTTCAGGCGGAAAACCGGGAGCATCTGAAGGCGTTGCTTCAGGTCTCCTCCGGTGGAATGATTTTTACGACGGTTCAGAAATTCCTGCCCGAAGCCAAGGGGAGGCAATATCCTGAACTCTCTGCACGGCGCAACATCGTGGTTATTGCAGATGAAGCGCATCGCAGCCAGTATGACTTTATCGACGGATTCGCTCGTCATATGCACGACGCCTTGCCGAACGCCTCATTCATAGGGTTTACAGGTACACCTATCGAGCGGGACGACCGCAGTACGCCTGCGGTTTTCGGTGACTATATCGATACTTATGACATTCTGCGAGCGGTCGAGGACGGTGCCACGGTACCTATTTATTACGAAGGAAGGCTGGCGAAGATTGGATTACGGGAAGAGGAAAAGCCGAACATCGATCCAGAGTTTGAAGAAATTACCGAAGGTGAGGAGGAGTCAGACAAGCAGAGGCTGCGAGGCAAGTGGGCCGCTCTTGAAGCGATGGTCGGTACAGAAAAAAGAATAGCGCTTGTTGCGGAAGATCTCGTCAATCACTTTGAAGAGCGACTTGCAGCTATGGACGGCAAGGCTATGGTTGTCTGCATGAGTCGTCGAATTTGTGTTGAGATGTATAACGCTATCGTGAAACTAAGGCCTGACTGGCATAACGATGACGACGACAAAGGTGTGTTGAAAGTCGTGATGTCAGGTTCGGCTTCGGATCATGCTGAATGGCAGACCCATATTCGCAACAAACCGCGACGTGAGGCTCTGGCTGCTCGATTCAAGAAACCGGACGACCGGATGAAGCTGGTGATCGTGAGGGATATGTGGTTGACCGGGTTCGATTGTCCGTCTCTGCATACGATGTACATCGACAAACCAATGCGGGGGCATGGGCTCATGCAGGCCATAGCGAGGGTCAACCGGGTATTTAAAGACAAGCCGGGAGGGTTGGTTGTCGATTACCTTGGCATTGCCGACCAGTTGAAACGGGCTTTGGCGGACTACACCGAAGCCGGAGGACAGGGTAAAGCCGCAATTGACCAGAATGAAGCGGTTGCTTTGATGCTGGAAAAGTTCGAGGTGGTCGTATCCATGTTCCATGGATTCGATTACGGTTCCCTTCTCGAAGCAGGGCCTGAGAAGCGCCTTAGCGGTATTGCCGCTGCTATTGAACATATTCTCAGCTTGAATGAGGGGAAAAAGCGCTATCTGACAGAGGTAATGGCGTTGTCGAAAGCATTTGCCCTCGCTGTGCCGCATGAAAAAGCTCTGGGGATACGTGATGAAGTGGGTTTTTTTCAGGAAGTCCGTGCCGGTTTGGCCAAAGCAACGGTTGAGGGCGAAGGGAAAGCCTTTGATGAACTCGATACGGCCATACGTCAGCTCGTATCGAAGGCGATAGCATCGGAAGAAGTCGTTGACATTTTTGCCTCTGCGGGTCTGAAGAAACCAGATATCTCCATTCTTTCGGATGACTTTCTTCAGGATGTGAGGCAGTTGCCTCACCGGAACCTCGCAGTTGAATTGTTGAGAAAACTCTTGAACGATGAAATCAGAGTCAGCTCACGCAAAAATGTTGTTCAGGCAAGATCTTTTGCTGAAATGCTGGAGAAGTCCATACGAAAATACCAGAACCGGGCAATAGAGGCAGCACAGGTTATCGAGGAATTGATCACATTAGCCAGGGAGATGCGCGAGGCCCAACAGCGCGGAGAAAATCTTGGCATGACTGACGATGAAATAGCGTTCTACGACGCTCTTGAAGTGAATGACAGTGCGGTGAAAGTTTTAGGAGATGAGACCCTGAAAACAATTGCCCATGAATTGGTTGAAGCCGTTCAGAGGAGCGTAACGATAGACTGGACAGTACGCGATAATGCCCGCGCTCAGATACGCGTGATCGTGAAACGAATTCTACGCAAATATGGGTACCCCCCGGATAAACAAGAAAAAGCAACACAAACAGTTCTGGAACAAGCGGAGGTGCTTTGTAAGGAGTGGATGACTTAATTTTGTTAATGAGGATGTTCAAGGTTTAGAGGCTTCAGTAAAATAGGGGATGTTGTTTATTAGCTTTAAAAGTATGGATTGTAATACATGATTAACGTTCGATAATAGAAATAGTTACAAGCACTTCTCTCCTCCGGGATAACCGCGATCTTGGACGGAAATCAGCATTTTTCCATTAGGATTTATTTTGTCTTCTTGTCTATACTGATCAATGGTAAAATCGGTAAAGCTCGGATTCTTTTTTCCAATTCCACAACATGGACTCGATTACGCAAGCGGCTCTTGGTGCAGCGGTTGCTCATGCCGCGTGGCATAAGCCGTTAGGTCGAAAAGCTTTTCTTTGGGGGGCTTTTTTCGGTACGCTGCCTGATCTGGATGTTGTTTTCTTTCCCCTCCTCGATGATGTTCAGCAGCTTTACTGGCACCGGGGCGAGTCCCATTCGATTTTTTTTGTTCTGATTGGCGGCGCATTGCTCGGCGCGCTGTTGTGCAGCGCCAGATGGAAAATAAAGATCTCTCCTCAACGGGCCATGGCGGGAATGGTACTGATACTGGCAACCCATGTGCTGATAGACTATTTCAATAGTTACGGAACCCAGTTGCTTGCACCGTTTTCACGATTTGGTTTCAGCCTCGGCAACTTATTTATCATCGATCCGCTTTACACCGGACCACTGTTGCTGGGTATTATAGCGGCAGCATTTTCCAGATCCGGGCATGGATACAGATTCACATGGGCGGGACTGGCAGTAAGCTCTGCATACGTTCTCTTTTCGCTTGTCTCCCATGCATACGCAGATTCGGTGTTCAGCCGTCAGCTGGAGGCAAAACAGATCGGGGTGAAAGCTTCTTACACAGGCGCCACTCCGATGAACACGCTCTTATGGCGGCATGTAGCGCTCACCGATTCCGGGATTCTGATAGGTTACTTCTCTGTTGTCGCAGATTCTGGGGAGGAAAAGATCGAGTTTGTGACCGTGCAGAGGAATGAAGCACAGATTGCCCCATATCGGGGTCAACGCAATGTTGAAGCGGTGGATTGGTTTTCAAATGGTTTTTGGGTGGCCGAAGAGATTGATGGTGTTATAACTATGGCCGATCTCAGGTTCGGGGAACTGAGAACCGATCCAAACGACCCTCCTGAAAAGTGGCAGTACATTTTTTCCTGGGAGATACCGGATGATCCCGATTCATTACCGCAGCGATCAGTCAGCCTTAAAGAAAGCCGTAAGGCGATTGATACGTTATGGGCCAGGTTGACCGGGGATACTCGCGAGAGGAGTAAGTTTTAAAAGGATGCTATCAAAGCGAAAGAAAGGAAAAGAATCGTAGCCATGAGGATGGTCAGGTCACTGATTTTTCGCATGAACGCTTCCTGTCTCTCTTTATACATACTCGCGATAACGATTACGGCTGCATTGTTCGCCAGCAGAAAATAGGTGACGTTCGGAAGAATGTTGGTGAACGTGAAATAAAAAATGAGTGTTCCGGAGATCAGGCTGGCGATGATGAGGAGCTGTTTCGTTTGTGGAAAAGATAAGGTGTTGGCTATTGTTTTGATACCGCTCAAGAGATCGCCGCGGTGGTCGCGCATGTCCCACATCACTTCTATAAAAAATGCGCAGATAAACACATAACCCCAGCATATCCACGCCATAAGTGAAAGTGGCCGACCTTCGAAAAGCAAAGGCAGAAAGACAAGAGCGGTTGCCCAATCGAGCGGAGGGGTGAGGTTTTTTACGATATAGATGTCTTTCAGCCGCCGGGCACCGTTCAAATTTCCGGAGAGAAAGGACGGAAAACACTTGTGGTTGTAGAGATACCCGATGAAGATTACGAGCACTGTTGCCCAGAAGGCCGGCTGTCCGAATTGGAACGATATAACGAGGCAAATGACGGAGAGCGGGTAGAAGGTCACGTAGGTGATGAGCTTTCGGTTTTCGAGAGCGTTCTTCAGCCCTTCGGGATCGTTCGTAGCATCTTCCGCTTCATCGGTGAGCCGGTTGTCCTGATATATAGAAAAGGTCAGGAGAAAAACGCATAAAAGGGTCCATCCATTTACCGGAATATCGAAATAAATCGACCAGCTCGCGGCGCCCAGCGCAGAAAGAAATGATAGATGAAGTTTATTTCTGAAAAAGTATTGGGGCACGATTCGCTGTTGCTTTCCGGATTTTTGGTGGTATTTCGTGTCTCGTTGATATTCTGACAAAATAAGAACTTATTTGCAGAAGTTTCTTTTTCTTCTCCAATCAACAATCAAAGCGTTTGTCCGGCTTACTCTTCGTCGCCTTTGAAGCGAACGGACTAAGTGGCATCTGTTTGTCTGGAAATGTTTTTTTGTGTTATGCGAAAAATAAGCGTAAATACTAGTTGCCTGTTTTTTTCATGGCTTTGTTAACCACAAGGATAATTTCTGTAGTATGACTCGGCCTGTGGGATTTTCGGTATTGCTGTTTCTTGCAGTTTTTTTACTAGTAGTATCTTCTGTCAAAACAGCGTGTTCAGCATCCTCCAATGGTTATCTCAATGCCATATATGAGGAATGGGAGATTTCTGAAGATGAGACAATGGGGGTTGTCGGGTTGAGCCTATACCACAATTTCAGCGACTTTTTTTCTTTGGGTGTGGGTTCATGGATGGCTGTCAAAGGGGAGCGTGGTGGATTTATTACGCTTGGTGTAGACGGTAACCTTTGCTTGCCCATCACTGAAAGAATTGCTTTCGAGTCAGGCGTGTTTATCGGTGCAGGTGGAGGGAGAGGCGGGTATACTCTGAGCGGTGGAGGTCTCATGTTGCGTCCTCATGCCCAGTTGACCTATGATACCGGTTCGCTCGGCAGGTTGTCTGCCGGGATAAGCTATGTCCGGTTCCCCAACGGTGGTTCTATCGAGTCGACCCAGCCCTACATCAGCCTTTCCTTGCCGTTTTATACCTCTATGGAAAACGGATGGACGGATGACCATCCGGATGCGATGGCGCAGAAAAGGGACAGTAGTTCAAGGTCGAACTCTTTTGCTGCTGTTGTCAGGGATTTGCATGCAGCATCGGGTGCAGAAACGCTGAACGGTGCAGCTCAGAGAGATTTTACCTTGCTCGGAATCGAGTGGCGGTCCTATCTTAATGATAGCTGGTACGCTAAACTGGAAACCGAGGGTGCCGCCGGAGGAAACAGCAGGGGGTATATGCAGATTCTGCTCGGAGGCGGTGCCCAGATACCAGTTGCCGGTAATCTTTTTGTTAACGCCGATGCCTCCGTAGGTGGTGGTGGCGGCGGGAATGTCGATACCGGTGGAGGTCTTCTGCTCGATGCTTCCGCCGGTATCGGATATTATCTGACGTCTGGTCTTTTTACCGGTCTTTCCGGGGCGTATGTCACCGCTCCCGATGGGTCATTCGAGGCGACCAGTCTTGCTTTGAAGCTCGGGTATCGGTCCGGGGGTTCTCCTGCGAACGATGAAAAAGGTATCGGAGGGCATTCTGAAAAACCTTCGAATATGAGACTTCGCCTTGTCAATCAAATTTATTTCAAGGCATCGGATCTCTGGCGAACGCATCAGGCTGACATGAATGTCGAAAACATAGGGATTCAGGTCGATGGTTTTCTCGACCGTAACTGGTATTTGACCGGTCAGGGGCTTGCCGCTTATGGCGGTGATGCCGGAGCGTATATGACCGGGCTGCTTGGTTTAGGGGTGAGGAAAAACATCGTCGACAAGGCATTTGTCAATGCGGAGGGGCTTTTTGGTGCAGCAGGCGGCGGCGGGCTTGCAACCGGAGGTGGATTGGTCTGGCAGGGAAATGTCGGGCTTGGCTATGATCTGCATCCCTCGTTATCCGCTTTGGCAACAGTGGGGCGGATCGACGCTTTCGACGGAGATTTCAAAGCCGATGTGTTTGGCCTGTCACTTGCGTACAACTTCAACAGCTTTTTATTGCATTAGGGGGAAATAATTCCGAGGAGTTGTATTTTTCCCTTATGAATCCTGATTTATTCAATAAGGGAGCAATGGCAGACCGTCGTGAGGTTGGAGTCGATATTGTCGATATAAGACGTATCAGGCTGTCATATGAGCGCTACGGCGAGCAGTTTCTGGAGAGAGTGCTGACGGAGAGGGAGATCGGCTATTGCAGGAAAAAGAAGGATATGATGTCGAGTGTTGCGGCGAGGTTTGCTGCGAAAGAGGCTGTGTCGAAAGCGATCGGGAGCGGTATGTCGAGAGGATTTTCATGGAAAAGCGTTGAAGTCGTCAACGATGAACATGGTAAGCCTTCGTTCCGGGTGCTCGATAAAGCGTTTGGTGTCGCAGGTGAAAACATCAGGTTATCTTTGTCGCACAGCGGTGATTATGCCGTTGCATTCGTTTTTCTCGATCTATGATCTACCCTCTTCAGAAAAGGGTTTTTGACACGTTTACGGTAAACAGTGAAGGAGATCGTTATGGAGTGCATGAAGACTGTGACCATTCAGTGTCCCTATTGCGGTGCCTTGAATGATGAACTTATCGACTGTTCGATCGAACCCCCTGAAGAATTTGTCGAAGATTGTGAAGTGTGCTGTAGTCCGATGTTGATCAGGATCTTGTCGGTAGACGGTGCGACTCCTGTTGTCGAGGTTCATCGCGAGAATGAGTAGACTACAGGTTTTTTGATCAAGGCTTACCCCCAGTCGAAAATGGCCCCAAAATACCGCATCCTGTTCCTGAGCCAGCCAACGACAGGACATGTAAATACATTACTTTCGATGGCTCTGCAGATGCGGGAAGAGGGGCATTGCGTCCGTTTTTTAATACCCGGATCCAGGCTGCCTTTCAAGCTGATCAAGGGAGTGGTTGATAGAGTCGGAATGTTACAGGCTGCAACGGCAGTGCCACGGTCTCTGAGAAAATACAATCTCTCTTGTGATATAGTCGATGTGCCTTTGGTGGTTGGCCTGCAAAGTGTTTTGCTTCCTTACGCAACCGGGTACAGGGAGACTCGCTATGCTTTCGATCTCATGAGCAGAGGGACAGGCTACTATACCCGACGTATTCTCAGGTATCTCGAACAAAACGAATTCGATGTGCTTGTCAGTGATTTTGCGTTGCCGGCAAGCCACATCGCAGCAGAGGTGGCGGGGATCCCGTGTGCTGTTGTTTTTCACTCCGGATTACCGTTCAAGGGGGATGGAATTCCTCCTTTCGGTAGTGGTCTTCCTATTGGCGATTCTTTTTCCGAAGCATATGACCGCTGCTTGCGGGTGGAAAAAAAGTATCTCACCCGGCTGGACAAACGACTCGATACCGTCAGAGAGAAATGGGGACTTTCACCTTTTCCTCGGGAATACCTGCGTGAACCTTACTCCCATTGGTTGAATCTTGTGGTAAGCGCTTCAGCTATCGAAGCGCCTCGCGATAACCTTACGGAAGGCACATTTTTCGTCGGGCCTTGTTTCCATAACCGGACGGCTCATGACGACATGTTTCCGTTTGAACGTTTGCGAGACGACAGGTTCAAGATTTATGTTTCGCTCGGGTCGGTGTTCAACAATAAGCCGCAGGTATTTCGAGCAATCATGACCGGATTGGACAAGCCTGAGTATCAGGTGATCGTCAGCGCCGGGAGTGCCTACAAGACACTTCGGAATGAAAGAGTACCGGATAATGTATTGCTTTTTCGATGGGTGCCTCAAGTGTCCCTTTTACCGAAAGTGGATATGGTTATCGGGCATGGGGGCAACAACAGCACCAATGAGGTGTTGGCAGCTGGCAAGCCGCTTATTGTTATACCGATTGGAGGTGAACAAGGGGATAATGCCCGGCGAGTCGAATATCTCGGGGCGGGTCTGCGTGTGGATTTGGGTTCGCTCAGCGCAGAGGTAGTCGCTGACAAAGCAGCTCAAATACGGTTCGACTCGAAGTTTGTGGCTCGTACGTTGGAAATAAAGGAAGTGTTGGATAAAACTGATGGTGCTAAAACGGCTTCGAAACTTATCCAGCGTCTTGCTGAAACGAAAAAGCCCCTGAAACGGCATTCTTCGATTCCTCTGACCGTTACAACGAATGACCACATCTCTCTGGATGCGAGCTGGGATGCGGCATGAAAATGGTTTTGCCGATACTGTATGTGCGGGTTTTTAACGTATTTCATACAGGTAATGTTTTAAAATGAATGTATATTACCCTTCAAAATCAACCAGGTACATAAACCAGCCCCTATTCCAATACAGTGAAGTGTCGTTGAAATCATTATCCAGGTGTTGCCGGTTTGGGTATGGTGAACGCTAATCGGTAATACAGCCTGGGATGGCACTTTCAAGACGGGTACACTGTTCTTTTCTGAAAAAGTCCCGGAAAGCAGGAGCAGAGAGTGGGGGCAAGGCCCAGAGGGGAGCAGTTCGGTTTGTTTTGAAGGTTGCAAGGATGGGACTGTTTGCAGAGTTTGGTTTGCCTGGACAATTCTGATCAGTATTTAATTATCCGAGAATGCGTTGGTTGCTTGTCGATAAGATCCTTGAAATGGAACCGGGTAAAAAAGCATTGGGGGTACGATGTTTTTCCCGCTCGGAGCTTTTTTTTATGGACCATTTTCCGGGGTATCCAATTGTCCCCGGGGTGCTTCAAGTCGAGATGATCGCCCAAGTTGGCGGAAAGTGCATCATGGCGGCAAACCCGGGGTGGCTTCCCGTTCTGACATCGGTGAAGAGTGCGCAGTTCAGGAGGGCGATAGAACCGGGTGACAGTGCGCTTATTCATGCCGAAGTGACTCTACGTAAGTCGTATTCCCTTGCAAGCGGGTGGATAGAGGTTGATGGTAAAAAAGTCTCCTCTGCGGAGGTGATGTATGGCCATGTTCCAATTCCGAAGAATATATCAACGGGTGATTTGGAATGTGGAACAGGAGCGGGAATATGAGCAGAATTCTTTGGCGCAGGGCTCTTGTTCCCGATCAAGGTACTGTCGAGCAGTCTTTCACAAGCGAGTATTATGGCAGTTTGCTGGCGATTCCAAGGACAAAAGCACTTGCGGTCGAGGAGCGTAAAGCTCCACTCCCCGACAGGAAAGTCTACCGGTCGATGAGTCGTGCCGGTGTTTTGCTTTCTGTTGTGTGCCTTGAAGGACGGGAGGCCATAGAGCCTTTTCTCGAAAATTCTCCTTTCGGTATCGGGATCTATTGTGCTATCGAGAATGGGCCGGTCGATCTTGGATCGACAAGTGCAATGCTCGATGTTTCACGAGAGGATTTTGCCGAGCAGTACAGGAAGTTTCGCAATCCAAAAATGTTTCTCAAACAGGTAACCAATCTTGCTCCGGCACAGATGGGCATATTTCTGGGGATCATGGGCCCTCTCAATGTTTATAACAACTCTATGCACGGGTCTCTTCACGCTCTTGAACAAGCCGAGATAGATCTCGAGGAAGGAAGAGTGGCGGCAGCTCTCGTCTGTAGTGCATTTGGTTTTGAAGATCCGCTCGTTCTTGAACGGATTCACAGGAACGAACTCGATGACAGGGTTCTTTGTGAGGGGGCCGGAGCATGTCTGCTCGTTCCTGACGGCACACATTCTGACTGGAATGATCTGGATTATGCAGACACCGAATCATATTACGGTATCAGCCACCAGATTATTATGCAAACATTAACCAAGGGGGATACATGATATCGGAAAACGAGCTTTTCGAAAAAGTTGAAGAAGCTGTTCGTACGGTTCTCAATACAGATGATGGAGAAATCAAAAAGGATAGCATGTTCAAAGCAGATCTGGATGCAGAAAGTATCGATTATCTCGATATCAGCTACGAGATAGAGCAGCGAACAGGGATGGAACTTGACTTTACGGAAGCTTTACAGTATATCACAGACAGGAAAGGGGCCGATATAACCGATATTTCGGTTCAGGATGTTCTTGATTACATGATGCATGCTATCAAGGAAAAAGAAAAAGAGTGATAATGCATGATGTAGTTGTTACACAGTACGGGATCGTTTCCCCCATCGGCAACTCTATTCCGGAGTTCGAACAAAGGATGTTTGCCGGCGAGTCTGGCATAGTTGATGTCCGGGGGTCATTTGTCGGCAAGGATTTTCCTGTCCCGTTCGGAGCGGTTGTCGATGACTCGTCGATTCCCTCGGCGGAAGAGCTGAACATCGAACCTCGTACTCAGACTCATGGCGGCAGATATTCGCTGTATGCTTTTCAGCAGGTTCTCGATCGATTACCGGAAAATCTACCCATTGACGGTATCGTTCAGGGAACGCCGGCCGGAATTTTTTTTGAAATTGTCCGTCATTCTCTGCGTAATTATGACCCTGACTCGTTCATATGGGATGAGATCCGAGCTGAATGGGTTGTTGAAATCATTGCGGACCGCCTGAGATCATTCGGGCACGGTGATATCCCTCCACAGTATCAGATCAGCGTCAATTCAGCGTGTGCCGCCGGAGGCCAGGCTATAGGTATGGCCTACCGGTTTTTACAATCAGGACGGATGAGGAGGTGTCTTGTGACGGCGGTTGATGCAGGAGCATGGGAGAGTCAGTTGATGAATTTTCACCTGCTTCACACTCTCACGGTCGACGATCTGCCGGCGCATGCTGCAAGCAGGCCTTTTGCCAAAAGCCGTTCAGGTTTTGTCAAAGGTGAGGCCGCGGCAGCCCTCCTTCTCGAGACGCGTCAGGCGGCTGAAGAGCGAGGCGCGGACATACTCGCTGAAGTATGCGGTTATGCTTTTAATTCCGATGCATACAGGTTGACGGATGGCAGGGAAGACAATCTCTGTGTCGTCAAAGTGATGCAAGATGCCATTGCCGATGCTGGTATCGAGCCGAGTATGATTGATTACATCAATGCCCACGGGACCTCGACACAACTGAACGATCGTCTGGAGACCCAAGCGATAAAAAAGGTTTTCGGACAAGATGCTTACCGTATTCCTGTCAGTTCCCTCAAATCTCAAATCGGTCACCCGACGGTTGCCGCAGGTGCGGTCGAAGCTATCGCATGCATACTCATGTTACAGTGCCAACGAATAGCTCCGACGATCAACCTGACCGATCCTGATCCTGAATGTGATCTCGATTATGTCTCTGAAGGATGCAGGGACGTCACCCTGGATTATGTTCTCAGCAACAGTTTCGGATTCGGAGGGCAGAACGCCTGTCTTGTTTTCAAAAAAGGGAGTGCATGATGGAAAAACGTCTTGCTCTGATTACAGGAGGTACTTCCGGCATAGGGTTTGGTGCGGCAAAGGCACTTGCAGGTAGATGTGATCTTGCACTTGCCTATGCAGGTAATCATGATAAAGCGCAGGAGGCTCTCCGGCAGTTAACGAATTTTGGTGGCGAGGTGAGGCTTTTCGCAGGGCGGCTTGGCGGTTACGATGATGCGAAACAGTTGTTTCATGATGTTGTTTCAAGCTATGGAAAACCGCCTGAAATACTCATCAACTCTGCCGGCCGGATCAAGGACGGTTTTTTTATGCAAACAGATTTTTCAGTTCATGAACAGCTGATCAGGGAGCACCTTTTCGTTACGATGGCAATGTGCCAACTGGTTTTGAAGCCCATGTACGGAAGACGCTTCGGCAGGATTGTCAATCTCAGCTCGATCAGTGGATTTTACGCCAAACGAAGCCAGGTGAATTATGCGGCAGCAAAAGCCGGGATCATAGGTTTTACGAGAACCCTCGCTCTTGAAGTGGCTCACCGGGGTATTACCGTCAATGCGGTTGCTCCGGGATTGATCAATACACCAATGACGACCGGTATCATTCAATATCTTGAAAGCGGATCGGGAAAGGAGATTTCGAAAAACATTCCTGCAGGGTTTATCGGTGAACCGGATGATGTAGGGCCACTGATCGCTTTTCTGTGTTCCGATCAAGCTCGTTACATAACCGGTTCCGTGATACCGGTCGATGGGGGAAGATCTTTGGGAGATACTGGAATATGAGACATTTAACAAGCAAGATTGCCGTCGTCACAGGTGGGACAAGGGGTATCGGAAGGGCAATATCTCTTGCACTTGCTGAAAGCGGGGCTCATGTGTATGCTCTTTATGCAAGAAGCCGCAAAAGTGCAGAAGCTCTTGAAGAAGAAGCATTGGAAAAAGGATTGAAGGTTTCCACCATCAGAGGCGATCTTTCTCATGAAGAAAGTTACAAAGAGACGGTACGGCAGCTTCATGAGTCCTGCGAACAGGTCGATGTGTTGGTGCATTCAGCGGCAAGCGGAGTACACAAGAAAGCCATGGATCTTTCGGAGAGGCATCTGAAATGGACCTTTGAAATCAATTTCTTTGCTGTGCACAAACTGACGACGGAACTGGTAGGCAAAATGAGAAGGGGGAGCAGGATTATCGGGATAACCTCGCCGGGAGGTACACGGGTCATTCCGAAATATGCGGCTGTCGCTTCTACGAAAGGGGCGATGGAGGCCCTTTTTCGTCATTATGCCTTTGAGCTTGCTCCAGAGGGGATCACGGTGAATCTCGTATGTCCCGGGCTTGTGATGACAGAGGCGGCAAAAGCTCTGCCTGAACTTGAACAAATGCTGAATATGACACTAAACTATACTCCGTCAGGAGAGTTGACTTCCCCTGATCAGGTTGCGGAGTTGGTCAGATTCCTGACGACTGACGCCGCAAGGCAGATTGTCGGACAAAATATAGTAATCGACGGCGGTAAAAGTCTGCTGGCGTAACACAAATTATACAATGGATCAAAACATCAACGATTCTTTGGGCGGGGTTGTCCTTTCGGATTTTGTTTCGGTCAAGCCTTCACCTCCGGTTCCCCAGGAGCTTGCAAATGACCTTCTTGCAATGGCGATAGCCAAAGCGAAGTGCATTGAAAAGAATGTTTCCAGCCAGAAAGAGGTCGATGAGCAACTGAAAAAGTCAAGAGTCAAAGTATTGCAGTACGGTGTGTCTCCGAAGTACATCAAACAGCGATACATGGTGCTTGCCGCATCTGATTCCGAAGGGAAAATCACTATAGGCCAGAAAATCGCCAGTAAAGGCAAATATCTGAGCACTGCCCTGAATTCTCCACTCTTTAAAGAGATTATTTCCGATCACAAAAATCCACAGGGGCTCGATCTGAAAGAGAGGATGATGTTGTATGACAGATTTGCGGGAAAGTGCATCGGCGAGATGTATGAAGGAGTTGAAGAGCCACCCGATGATATCATACATGTAACCTGTTCCGGGTACTTGTCGCCGAGTCCCGTCGAGCAGTTTTTTTCGGAGAAAGGATGGTTGAAGGCTACGGTGACCCACAGTTACCATATGGGTTGTTATGGTTCTCTGCCGGCTCTGAGAATGGCTCATGGTTTTTTGAGCTCGGCAAGAATGGGAATCACTCCGCCGAAAGAACGAGTCGATATCGTGCATACCGAGATTCTAAGTGCTCACAGCAAGATTGTCGAAGATTCTCCGGAACAGATCATCACCATGACCCTGTTCGGTGATGGTTTTGTCAAATACTCGGCTTTTCCCGAGGGAACATTTGCCGGAAACGGCAAAAGGGGATTGAAAATTCTTGCAATCAAAGAGCATATGATCAAGGATTCTCTCGATGGCATGACATGGCATCTCGGGCCCCACAATTTCAACATGACTCTTGCATTGAGTGTCCCTTATGCAATCCGTGATACGGTTAAACCGTATGTTCAGGAGATGTTTTCTGATCTCGGCCTGGATTTTGAGCAGGAAAAACAGCAGGGGAACATTGCGTTTGCAATACATCCCGGTGGGCCGTTGATCGTCAAGAAAATCTGTGAACAACTGGGTCTTTCAGAGGAGGACGTAACACTGAGCAGCAAGGTGTTGTATGAAAACGGTAACATGTCATCTGCGACCATTCCGTATATTTTGCGGGAAGTGATCGATGATGATTCGATTCCGGTCGGCGCGAAGGTCCTGAGCATGGCGTTTGGGCCGGGGCTCACCATTGCAGGTATGATACTCGAAAAAGTATAGTTGCAGGTGTGTACGCCGATATTTGTCAGCAAACACCGGAGCCAATGCTCGAGTGTGGCGATTGTTTGCTTTTCCTGATCATTGAACGTGTAGAGGAGAATGGTTACAAAGATTATCAATCAGTTTCTGAATCCTTACCTCGGCCTTTCGGCATCGAACTGGTTTCGTTTGATTATCAGAAATAAAGGGGTTGACTTCAAAAGGATTCCCATTGCGTTGTTTATTACTGCCGGTCTTTTTCTTATGGCTCCATTTCGGATGGCCGGGGCGATCGGTCGTCGATCGGCGATAAACACTGCAAACCTGTCTGAACCCCCTATCTTCATTATCGGTCACTGGCGTAGTGGAACGACTCACCTTCACTATCTCATGTCGGCTTCCGGAAGGTTCGGGGGTATCTACCAGATCGACGCCGTGTACCCTTATTTCAGTCTGTGGATAAGAAACAAGCGTTCTTTGCTGAACAGATTGCTTAGTAAGCTTTCGTTTACACGGCGTATGGACAATGTGACTTTCGATGTGGATTCGCCTGCTGAAGAGGAGTTTTCGATAGCAAACGCCTCACTGTACAGTTTTTTCCATGGCAGGGTTTTCAGAAAGCACTATCGTGAATACTTTACAAAATTCGCTCTTTTAGAAAGCCTTTCGCAAGAAGAACGCGCCCAGTGGGAGCGGACATATAATGATGTCATGCTGCAGTCGAACATTTGCAGCGAGGGAAAGAGGCTTCTGCTCAAGAATCCGTACAATACGTCGAGAATGAAGGCTCTTCTTTCGATGTATCCGGAAGCCAAGTTTGTTTACATATACAGAAATCCATACGATGTTTACGCTTCAACGATAAATTTGCACAAAAAAGCCGATTGTTACGCTTTGCAGGAGGTTTCACAGCAAACAATGCAGGAAAACGTTTTTTTGGATTACAAGTTGATTCACGACAAGTTTTATGAGGAGATCGAGCAGGTTCCGAGAGGTGTCTGTTCGTGCTTAAAATATGAGGATCTTGTCGAGAAACCACTCGAGGAAATGTCCAGGGTGTATAGGGAAATCGGGCTCGATGGATTTGAAACAGACCGCAAGGGAATGATAAAATATCTTGAATCGGTAAAAGATTATACAAAGAATTCATTCAGGTTGGGAGACGTCGAGCGGAGGAACATCGAGAAAGAGTGGGGGAAATACTTTCGGCTTATGGGATATGAGACAAAACGAGAGCCGATGAAAGGTCTGTAATTACCGTGAATCTTTTATAGCCGTTTAACCATGGGTAATGATGCGATTGCCGAGCTCGTCAATGTCTCCAAATATTATGGAACAGGTTCCGGACGGGTAACTGCGCTGGACAGTGTTGATCTTTTCCTTGTCAAGGGGGAGGCTGTCGTGCTTGTCGGGCCTTCCGGAAGTGGAAAATCAACCCTCCTGCATCTTCTCGGCTGTATCGACAAGCAGGATGATGGACGTGTTGTCATTGACGGGTTTGATACATCTTCAAAAAGCCTTGAAGAGCTCGCACCGCTTCGCCTCGATAAAATCGGATTTGTTTTCCAGTCTTTCAATTTGATTCCGGTGCTGACAGCGTATGAGAATGTCGAGATTCCTCTTCTGTTCAAGGGGCTCGGGTCTTCTATCGTTAAAGACCGCGTCGACGAAGTGCTTGACAGCGTTGGGTTGTATGACAGGAAGCATCACTACCCAAGGCAGATGTCAGGCGGGCAACAGCAGAGGGTTGCCATAGCGCGAGCCATTGTCGGTAATCCGTCGCTGATTCTTGCAGATGAGCCTACGGCAAATCTCGATAGCAAAACAGGAGGGGAGGTTCTTGATTTGCTTTTACATCTGAGTCAAAACGAAGAAAGGTCTGTTTTTGTGGCTTCTCATGATTTGGTTGTACTTGAAAGGATAAAAAAAGTCATCAGTATACTGGATGGAAAGTTGTCCATCGAATAATCATTATAATCAGTGAATATTGTAAAGCTTGCGACTATTGCGCTCAGAAACCTGTTTCGCAACAGCAGGAGGACCTTCATAACCGTTCTGGTTTCTGCAGCCGGTTTTGCCGCATTGGCCATTCTTGCCGGTTATATGGACTTCAGTTTTTACGGTTTGAGAGAGCTTACCGTTTGTAAAGGATTTACGGCTGGAGGAGGAACCGGACATATTCAGATTTTTAACAGAGAGTCTTTGCAGAAAGAGGAGCTTTTTCCACTGCAGTACGGTATCGAGGCCAATGAGAAAATCCGGGCGGATATCGAGTCGATAGAAAAAGTCTCTTTTACCATGCCCCGAATAGAGTTTAACGGTCTCATCTCGAATGGCGACAAATCAATTTCTTTTCTGGGATTGGGGGTTGATCCCGAAAAAGAGGCCGGTTTGATACGATACTGGAACTCGCTGGAAAAAATGGCAGGCAAGAACATGAGCGATGCCGCATACAGGCAGCTCGAAAACACCGGTTCGTACGGTGTGCTGCTTGGTCAGGAAATGGCAAAAACCCTCAATGCAGGAACCGGCACAGACCTGATGCTCATGAGTACGACGGTGGACGGCGCCGTCAATGTCGTTGATGTCAAGGTCGCCGGAATCATCCGGGGGGCGATGAAGTCGATTGACCGGCACTATCTCGTGGCTCCTCTCGAGACTGCCATGAGCCTTCTGCAGACCGATCGGGTATCGAACATTGTTGTTGTGCTCAGGCAAACTGAAGATACAGCCCCGGTCGGCAAGCTTATCGAGACGAATCTGCGTAATCAGGGTGACGAACAGGCTTTTTCGGTAGTCCCGTGGCAAGAGCTTGCAACCTATTATTATTCGGTCAGGGACGTCTACAACATTATTTTCGGTTTTACCGGCGCCATCGTTGTTGCTCTTGTGTTTCTGAGCTGTGCCAACACCATGCTGATGGCGACCATGGAACGGGTGAGGGAGATCGGAACTCTCAAAGCAATAGGTGTTTCGAATGTCTGGGTTGCGCTATTGTTTCTTTTCGAGGGTTTTTTTATAGGGATTTTAAGTGTTGCCGGCGGAGTGGTGCTCAAGATTATATTCTCGGTAATTATCAACAATTCCAATGTCAAAATGCCGCCTCCGCCTGGAATGACGTCTTCATACCTGCTCAAGATTTTTTCTGCAGTTGAGTTTATGCCGTCGATAGCGTTACTCATTATCTTTTCGACGACTTTGTCCGGTTTGCTGACGCTGCTGAAAATCCGAAAGATTTCAATTGTCAATTCATTGACCCATGTATAACGTACCGGTTGCAATTATTCTTTCCATAACGATAGGTCTGTTTTCAGGGACCTGTCTTGCGGAAACCGATCCCGTTAAAGAAGCTGTGGATCCGAAAGCTTCTGAAATCCTTCGCAGAGCTGACAGTGCGAGGTCTCCATGGCCTGATTTCATAATGGCAGCCAATATAGCTTTCGAAAAGCATGGTCAACTGAAAAAGGAAAAATTTCGGGTTTTCGTAAAAGAGTATCTCAAAAGCCTTGTCAGTTATGTCGAGCCCTTGAAACAGCGCGGTAACATGCTCTTGATGGTAGGTGATAATCTCTGGTACTACGTGAACGATACCCGGCGCCCGATGCGGATTACTCCCATTCAGAGGCTTTCTGGCGGAGCATCGTATGGCGATATTACAAGACTGAACTGGTCGGAAGATTATCGTCCTGAACCTGAAGGGGAGCAATCGATAGCCATTGGAGAGCGGTCATTCGATACATGGTTCTTGAAACTCGAGGCAAATTCAAAAAGTGCAACCTATCATACGATAGATCTCTATGTCGAAAAGGGTACTTTTTTTCCCCGTAAAGCGGTGGTGTATCTTCAGTCAGGAAAAAAGATGAAAACAATGTATTTTACCGAATACAAAACGATGGCTGGAAAGATGATGAATACACGTATCGAGTTCATCGATCATCTCAGTTCGGACAGCATGACTTCGTTGACTTTCAGTAACGTCGCCGTCAAAACTTCTCCCGACCGTTTTTTTCTCAAATCAAGTCTTTCCTCTCTTTACAGCGAGGTTGTTTATTGAGCGGTATATTTTTTATCTGCAGTGAGTTACTGCAGGCTATGTCTGCATACTCCATAATATCCGATACTCCGAACAATGAAAAACACGTTACATTCAGCGGGTAGGGATAAGTCCCTCTTTTTGTGTCGAAAAGCGGTAATGGTAATCCTGATTTTGCTTTATTTCTGCGGTGTTCGATCTCTCTATGCCGAAGACACGATCGAGGCTGGCGGTTCTCCTCTCTCATATTCTTTCAGTCTGAGAGGTGAAAGTGAATGGATTGACTTGAGCGATTCGCGTTTGAACCCTGACAACATTCTTGAACGCTACGATCAGCGTTTCGAAAGTTTTCTGCTTGGTGATGTTCGGTATCGCGGGCTTGGCGGGGTTTTCGAAACGGAGTTCCGTCTCGGTTATGAATACCTTTCCGGAGAATCCCTGACATCTTTCGATGATAATGAACTCGACGCGGTTATCAATCAGTTGTTCTACCGGAGTTCTGCAGAGCCTTTTTCATTTGTCCTGGGGAGAAAAAAAGTTCGTTGGGGCGTTGGCTACTCGTACAGTCCCACCGACCTCGTTACCCAACTGAAAAATCCCGAGGACCCGGATGACAGGCTCAGCCGGGTTAAAGGAGCTGATTTGTTACAGGTTTCCTATTTCAATGGTTCGAGCCAGATTGACCTTGTGTATTTTCCCGAGGTTGACTGGGGATTTGAGGACTCTTTTATCGCAAAGAACCGGTTTGGAATGAGATGGTACCAGTTCATCGATCCGTTCGATCTTTCATTTGTCGGATCGGTCGATGACGATGGAGAGTGGGCTGCCGGTTTGAACACTTCGGTCGCTGTCGGTAACGCGCTTGAATTGCACGCCGAGTATCTATACACTTCCGAAAACAACAGGAACTATCCTGATACCGGAGTAGACCCGATACAATATATCAATCCATATTTTCGTGAATCCGGCGACGGGATTCACGATGTGGTGCTCGGTGGACAGTATACGTTTGAAAACAACCTGAATCTGACCCTTGAATATCTGTACAGAAGTTCAGGATATTCCGGCAGTGAGTTCGATGCATACTCCTACCGTGTTGCCTGGCTCAATGATCAATATATGCAGCTGGTCGATCAAAGTCCTGCGATTGCCGGGCTGAGTGAGGCTGCCATGAATTTCAGGACACCCCAGCGCAAGCATTATCTGTTTACGAGGTTGTACCATCCCGAGGTTGTGAATTTTATTTCACTCGAGATGTACAGTTACGTCGGTTTGGAGGATGGCAGCGGTCTTTTTGTGATCATGCCCACCTACAAAGGTTCGGATTATCTGGACCTCTATGTTCGCTTGAAAAAGTTCTGGGGAGACCAGGATTCGGAGTTTGGGCTGGTTCCTGAGGATTTGAGCGCCATTGTAGGTGTCTCTCTTTACTTTGGGGCATAAAAAAACTCCCGTGGTTGCACGGGAGCGAACAAAGTATTGCGGTTTTGCAACAGCTTATGAGGTTTTCGAATTGCCTTCGTAAACTTCAATGCGTACATTCGTCACACCTTTTTGCAGCAAATCGATCTCCTTTGCTGCCTCGAGTGAGAGGTCGATGATTCTTCCTTCGATGTACGGTCCACGGTCATTGATCCTTACCAGGACTTTTTTGCCGTTGGAAAGGTTGGTAACGCGAACCATTGAATTGAAGGGCAGCGATTTGTGAGCTGCGGTCAATTCATGCATGTTAAAACGCTCGCCATTGGCTGTAAGGCGCCCATGGAATCTATCGGCATAGTATGACGCTTTACCTTCAGTAACCATGAAGAGTTTGCCGAGTTCTTTTTCTGCATCAGGCGCGGCAAGCGAATCACGTTGTATCTGCAGCGGATTGTTTAGGTCACATGGAGCCGGGATAGCAGAGATGCCGGTTTGTATGGTGGTATAATTTGCACTTGTCTGGCAGCCGGTCAGCTGAATAAGGAGGAAAAAAGCTAATAACGTATGAGAGGCGAAAGTGATTCGTCTGGTATCGACCATATTATCTTTGTTTGGTTAAGTCTGTTCCGGTTAAGTCTTGGTTCAATTGTCGGGAACAGATGGTATTTTTTGCGAAAAATACCTGAAAATCGATGAAACGCATTATATAATCTAAAGAAAAAAAAGTAAAAACAAAATCGATAAAGATTTTTCGCCTGTTCTGTTGTTGAGGATTTCGAGGTGAAGAGGTGTTGTGTAAACTATTGTCGCATGAATACGGTTATTAGATGTGCGATGTATCTGTCACGTATTCATGCACTTAATAAGAGATAACAGTATGCGTTTGATTCTGATGACCGGAAAAGGCGGGGTTGGAAAGACCTCTATGGCCGCTGCTACAGGGCTTCGCTGTGCTGAGTTGGGTTACAAGACACTGGTGTTGAGTACAGATCCGGCCCATTCCCTTGCAGACAGTTTTGATGTCGAACTGGGGCATAAACCGAAAGAGGTGTGTCGAAACCTCTGGGGTGCGGAACTCGATGTTCTCGAAGAACTCGAAAAGAACTGGGGATCGGTGAAACGATATATAACCGAAGTATTGCAGGCTCGGGGGCTTGAAGGTGTTCAGGCCGAAGAGTTGGCGATTCTTCCGGGATCGGATGAAATTTTCGGGCTTGTCAGGGTATTTCGCCATCACAAGGAGGGGAACTACGATGTGCTGATTATCGATTCGGCTCCTACTGGTACCGCTTTGCGGCTCCTGAGCGTTCCCGAAGTGACCGGATGGTATATGCGTCGCTTTTACAAACCCCTGGAGAAGGTTGCGGTTACGCTCCGGCCTATCGTTGAACCGATATTCAGACCGATTGCCGGTTTTTCGCTGCCTGACAAGCAGATGATGGATGTTCCCTATGAATTTCATCAGAAGATCGAACGACTGGGTGAGATTCTGACCGACAATACCATTACAACGGTCAGACTTGTCACCAATCCGGAGCGGATGGTGCTCAATGAATCATTGAGGGCGCACGCCTATCTCAGCTTGTACGATATTTCTACCGATTTGATTATCGCCAACAGGATTATTCCGGATGAAGTTACCGATCCTTATTTCCAGTACTGGAAGGAGAACCAGAAAACATACCGCCAGGATATTTATGAAAATTTCAATCCTCTTCCTGTAAAAGAGGTGCCGTTGTATTCGCGTGAAATATGTGGACTCGAAACCCTCGAGAAACTCAAGGAGTTGCTCTATGGTGACGAGGATCCTTCTCAGGTTTACTATAAAGAAAACCCGATGCGGGTCGAACAGGTTAAAAACGGCTATACCCTTGAAATATCCTTACCTGGAATAGAAAAGGATCAAGTTCAAATCAGCAAAAAAGGCGATGAATTGAATATTCGGATTGGCAATCATCGCAGGAATCTTGTGTTACCCCAAGCGCTTGCTACATTGAAGACTGTCGGTGCCGAAATGGAGAGCGAGCTTCTGAGGATTACCTTCGAAGGCGAAAACGGCAAAAGCTCCGGCAAAAAAAGTAAAAAAAACTGATAAAAGATGGTCTCTTTTCGCCGGGGGTTGATTTTAATCGTCGTTCTTGTTAAAATATTAAATATGCAGTATACCTATACCCCCAGTTTAATTTAACCGTTTCATACGGTGAGGAGGAGAAGAGCGTAATGTCTTTTCAGATAGGCGATCCGGTTATATACAGAAAACCCAAATGTTCCCCGTGTCCAGGACCACGGGCAAGGCAGGTATATCCGCTTGAGCATGGAGAGACGTATCATTATGTTGTTGACAAGTTTTGGAAAGTTGTCGGGGTCAATGATGATGAAACAGTCGATGTTGTCACCCGGACTGGAAAAACACATCGATTGGAGCAGGATGATCCAAATCTTCACAAGGCACGTTTTCTCACGTACCTTGTATTCAGAAAAAGATTTCCAGACCTCGAGGCGTTATAAAATACTTTGAGTTACCTGTATTCCGTTTAATTAATCTTCACCTTCGCCTACAGGTTCCGAGCCTGTTTTCAGGTGATGTACTTCAGTGTCGAACCACAGTGGTTTTTCATTTCGGAGCATGCTGACGACAACCTGAAACTCCGATGCATCCTTGAAAACCCTGTTTTCAATGAGTTGATTGCTGGAATCATACAGAGCGATTCTTCCTTTATGCTCGTTGAGGTCCCATCTGCTGTAATAACTTGCAACAAGTATATTCGCCATAGTTCTTCAAATTATGATGTTATTGTTTCAATAATTCCTCTTATTCATTCCGGGCAAATCTCGCTCCCTTTCGTGATGCCCAGCCAGGGGTGGCATTTTCTCCCGCAGGGGTTAAGGTCGCTGCTGAAATCAGCGCGTTATCGAAAACGGTATAGATGAGCTTGGCTCCGGTGAGGTTTGCCCCTCTAAGATCGGCATTGGTGAAATCTGTATCGTAAAGGTTCGTGTTTGAGAGGTTGGCGCCGTTCAGCTGTGCGCCATAAAGCCTGGCTCCGTAGAGTTCCGCACCGCTGAGGTTCGCCTTGCTTAGATCGGCGTTTTTCATAAAAGCGCGTTCGAAATTCGACCCTTGCAGGTTGGCATTCCGGAATACCGCTTCTTGCAGACTTGCTCTTTTCCATGAAGTATTGACAAGATCCGATCCGGAAAAATCTGCACGATCGAGTTTAGCGCCATTCATGGTTGAGCTCGTCATCGTCACTTCTTTCAAGTCCGCACCTTCCAGGCCGGCATCGTCGAGATTTTCCTCTTGCAGGTCCGGTTTAATCTCGGGATTCTTTTTTCGCAGGGTGTTCCAGGCTGTTACATCCTGTAGCTGGAGTGCTTCAGCTTGTTTTGCAATGTTTTCGGATTCGAATTCGTGGATTGTCGTCGAACTGGCGGGTGTTGTATCGGCCCGAAGCGGCTCGGATTGCATGACAACCGGTTCTTTCTCGGCTTCCTCGACGTATTTCGCTCCATTTAAGGAGGCCCAAAGAGAGGTTGCTCGCTTACCTGACGGAAGGATCGTATTGTTTGAAATCATGGCTCCATTCAGTCGAGCCTGTCTGAATAGCTTAGAGCCTGTCAGGTTCGCTCCTCTGAGATCGGCTCGGCTCAAGTTTGCATCAAAAAAATGACTGTTTTCAAGAGCTGTTCCAGCCAGGTTTGCCCCCTCGAGGTTTGCAAACCGGAAATCAGTTCCAGTAAGGTTCGCATCGTTAAAGTCAGCGCCTTTAGCATAGGAGTTTTTAAAATCTGCCCCTGAGAGGTTTGCGCCGTCAAAATTGGTGTCCTTGAGGTTTGCCCGTTTAAATTTGGCGAGCATCAGATTGGTATTGCTGAAATTTGCACCATTGATATTTGCTCCGTTAAGCTGTGCTCTTGCCATGCTCGCATTGCTGAGATCGGCGTTATTGAGAACGGCATCATCCAGGTTGGCTTTGTCGAGGCTTATTACTTTTGACGGGTTTGCGGCGCGCATGGAGTTCCATGCACCGATATCTGAAAAAAGCTCTTCAAGCAGTGAGGAATCATATCCGAAGGCTGACGTGCAGGCCAGACTGCCCTGTAATATGAGAAGCAAAGCTGAAAAAATCAGGGTTTTTTTCATGAGAACATCGTTAAAACATGTTGAACAAAAGGTACTGTTGTAATATAGGTAACGATGGGGTCTGATTGGAACAATCAGATCCTTGACCGCAACAAAATAAACGAACCAGCTACAATGAGAAATCCTCCGGCCCATGCAGATGAAGGGGGGATTTCGTTCCAGAAAAAGTAGCCGTATAGAACGGAGAAGACGATCGAGGAGTAACTTGCTGCCGCGACAACCGGGGCGTATTCCATTCTGTAGGCAAGTGTCATCAAATATTGTCCGATTGTTGAAAAAAGCGCAACGCCCCCAAGAAGCAGCCATTGATCGAGATCGGGCATGATGAATGATGGTCCCATCCATAAGGAACCAAGCAGTGCGGTAACGATAAAAAAATTAGTGACGATCGTTGCAGGATCATCGGTGCGATTCAGCTTACGAACCAGCAGGTGTGCTATTGCCGACGCCGTAGCAGCTCCGATACTGGCCCAGGCTGCAGCGGTCCACCCCAAAGAGGGGTCAAGAATAAGCACAATACCGGCAAGGCCTGTTCCAATAGCGAACCAGACGGAACGGCTTGTTTTTTCTCCAACGATCCAGGGGGCAAGAACAGCAAGAATAAGTGGCTGTGTTTTTCCGAGGAAAACGCTGATGGCAAGAGGTATATGTGCCAGCGCATAATAAAAGCCGGTGATTGCGAGGAAACCGAAAAGAGATCGTAGAAGAAGCGTTTTCCATGCTGTTACGACCAGTTTTTTTTTCTGCAACCACAGTGCTCCGAGAAAAAAAGGAAGTGGTAAAATACTCCGAAAAAAAATGATTTCCGGAATAGGCAGTGAGGAACCGATTCCTTTAATCATTGCCGCCATTGTGGCAAAACAGACGGAGGCTATGAGCATCAGGATAACGCTCATGGAAGTCGAGTTCAAAGGTTAAAGAAGTGTCGATGCTTAGCTTATTCAGGTGGCGGTTTTGTCGATAGAGACATACCGTATACGCATGTGATGAAAAAGCTGATGGTTTCTATAAATTCGTTGGCTGTCTCAAAAGGTTAGCTTTTCCTTGTTCGAGCCGGCGATCGTCAATAGTTCAACTGTTCCTCGTTGTTATCATTATCGTACCTGACTTGAGACATCCGTATATGTAATTCATGGGGTCGGCATGACTTTTCCCTGGTGACAATGTTGATTTCAACCATTATCGACCAGTATGCGACAGCGTGAATTTATTTCTGAATGGCAGATATACTTCGTGTACCGTTCTTGACCGGACCGGTGTTTGTACGATGGGAAAAAAAGCAAAAATTGGAGAGGAATCATAATCGCGGGAAAAAAATATCAAGTAAGTTTCTGGTAGAAACGAAATATGTCATGGGTGCGTTATGGCTATATAGTTAAAAAGTTAAAAAGCAAAGCCCACGATTGGAGGGTATAGTCATGACAGACACTACGAAATATACAGGAAAGGTTCTGGTAGCCGGCGCCACCGGCAAAACCGGACGGTGGGTTGTATCCCGCCTTCAGCATTACGGCATACCGGTAAGAGTTCTCGCCCGTTCTCTCGAGAAGGCAAAAGAGTTGGGCGATGTTGAGGTTATCGAAGGCAAGATCCAAAATGATGAGGATGTCGCAAAGGCTGTCGAAGGTTGCACAGGTGTTATTTCCGCTCTTGGATCGAGCGAGGTTTTTGGTGAGGCTTCCCCTGGAGAAGTTGACAGAGATGGTGTCATAAGACTTGTTGACAAGGCTGCACAGGCTGGTGTGACGCATTTCGGACTTGTCAGTTCAATGGCGGTAACGCGGTGGTATCATCCACTCAATCTTTTTGCGGGAGTTCTCAGCAAGAAATTTCAGGCTGAAGAACACCTGAGAAATGTTTTCGGTATGGATGGTCGTTCCTATACCATTGTTCGTCCCGGAGGTTTGAAAGATGGCGAGCCCCTGATGCACGACCTGCATGTCGAGCAGGGGGATAAAATGTGGAGTGGCTGGATGAATCGTTCCGATGTAGCAGAAATGCTGGTTGTCTCCTTATGGACCGAAAAGGCAAGGAACAAAACTTTTGAGGTTATCATGGAGGGAGAGGACGAGCACCGTCAGGACAGCCTAGAGAAGTATTATGACAGGTTGGCGAGTTAGCATCGTGAATGCAGACAGCAGAAAAATATGCGCAGGTTCAGCTGAAAAGATTGATAGAAGCTGTCTGCATTCTTTTCTTATCGTAAGTGGTTATGCACACGTGAGGTGAAATCGGACATTTCATCAGGAAGGCCGTTTTGATGCAAGAAAGATGCAGTTTGTCGGAGACTCGAAAGTGTCGTTGAGTCAGCAACAAGTTCATACCGGTGCAGGGCTGTTCTGCTGAAACCCACAAGCCAGCGCTGGCGGGCTGGCGGCAGTGTTGTGACCCGATAACTGTCCCCTTGAAAGAAGCTCTGCCTGTCTGTAGAATGTGTCGATAGGCCCAGGGAAATCTACACCACGAATCAAGCCTGCAGTCTGAAACCTGCCGGATGCACGATATGATCAGCAAGGCGACAGAAGCCGCAAGAGGTGTGTGCGGTTTCAGGCGAAAGTTTGTTGTTGAGAAATGATCGGACATGCTTTTCCGAAACATTCATTGTTGAGATGCTGCTGGTTACAGGGTATCGTATAGGATGCCATCAGCGGTATATCCAGCAGGTGCACAGAAAGTTCTGCCGCTTTTTTGATCGCAATCCAACAGTCCCGCTGACAACAGCGTGCAGCTTCAAGCCGTGCGATTTCTTCAAGCACGGCAGCAGTTACCTGTTGGACGGTTTTTCTCTGTTCCGGTTTTACGGGATTGGCTTGTAACATGATGCTGAATGCGATTCCGATTCCTGTAGCGGCGCCGCATATACCCATAAAACCGCATGATCCGCCTGCTATGGTTTTACCCCGGCTGATACCGCTCGAGATATTCATATCGAGAATATTTCCCCCGAGATTACGATATGTCGAAAGTATGATGCCCGGCACCATTGCATGGTGCTCTGGACCGTGAACCGGAATGGCTGGGTGGCTTCGTATCTGTTCGAAAAGGCGGAGCATATCGGTTTCCTTCGAGGTGAGACAGTGGTGAGTGATGACGTCAAGCGCATCTTCCGCATGGCAGGCATCACAGACATAATGTCCTTCGGTGCAGCTGACTGCAGACTGGAACAGCTGCCCGCAGTATGTGCATACCTGTTGTTCTTCCGTATCGGCGTACTGGAGAGAAGAGCCGCAAACCATACAGTCGGCGGAATGTTTGATTGCTGCTGTGCTGTTCGATGATGCAGCTGTACCGTTACCGCTGTGCTCTTCGGGTGCTGTATAGCATGAACAGCAGTTTTCCGCCTCTATATTGGTGACGTACCCGTTATTGTCGAATACGAATACGGTTTCCCCAAGCGCTTCTGCCTGATGCCGATCGATAGTTACTTTTTTGCCTCTCGGCATGAGGGTGTTGTTTTCGGTACGGATTTCAGGAAGCGGCCCCCGGTACATGGCTTGAACGGTTTCCGGGGCAGGTGGTTTACACGCGCTGTAGGTCAGTGAAAAAAAAGAATGTTTCCGAACAACCCGATAAGGGAAGCGCTTTATGAGGTGTATCTGTTCAAAACCGGTTTCCTCGAGAAGTCCCATCAGATGGGATTCAGTCAGTGCTCCGGCGATACACTCCCCCCGCAGGGTTTCGTCGTTGCGTATCGAGGCATCGGGCTCCGTTTCACAGACAACATCCGAGATAACCAGCCTGCCTCCCGGACGGAGTATCCGGAAGATCTCCGAGTAGGAACGGCGTTTGTTCACCGAAAGGTTCATGACGCAATTGGAAAGAACGACATCGGCAGAAGCCGTTTCCATCGGAAGGTCTTCGAGGTAACCTTTGCGGAATCCGAGGATGTTGTAACCGAGGTTGGCGCTGACTTGTTTTTGCGCTTTTTTTGCCAGATCCAGCATGGGGACCAGCATGTCGATACCTGTTACCGACCCTTTTTTTCCAGCCAATCGTGCAGCGATAAAGCATTCGACGCCGCTTCCGCATCCGAGGTCTACAACGGTTTCTCCTTCTGAGATTCCTGCATCGATGACTGGACTACCGCAACCGTAACCGCGGAAGCGGTACTCCGGCGGGATATGGCTTACGATTCCGGTATCGTAACCGACAGGGTTGAGTATATCCGGATTTGCGTCACCTACGGCATCCTTGTAGAATTCCTGAATCGAAGTGAGACTGTTTTCCGATGCCGCGGCAAGCAAGCAGTTCGAGTGAACCAGCGCTATATTGCCATGAGCGCCGCAACTTTCAAGGATTTCTCCCATCTGGAGCCGGATGGATGGTTTTTTTTGCCGTGTATTTCCTGCAGGAACCATTCGGGTGATAAGCCAGAGAGCGGTTTTTTCATGGAGTGGAAGATAAGGGTCGTTGCCCGAAAAGGTTCTACGATGGATATAGCTGTGATCAATATCTCCTCCCCCAAGGATGTAGCGCATCGGGGAAAGCTTGTCGACGATCGATGCAAGGCGGACTTTTTCAAGGATCGGGCTTTTTTTCCATGCATCGGACAGGCCTTTGTCAAGTGGTGTTGCAAGTTCAGGAACACCTATAAGCGCAGCTGAAGGGTACAGTTTGTTGTCCGGGCCTACAGCCATTGATTCCCAGCCGGCTGTGCTGCCGTCGTGAATGGTGCCGGGAGGAGCGAAAATGCGGGTTTTGAGTGATTCGATGTTGTCTATTCGTAGATCGAGCGATTCGGCCTTTTGCACGGCTTTTTTCAGGTTGTAAAAAATAGTGTCAGGGTCGATGAAGTCTTCTCCTTTTCCTCTGCCCCGGACGAAATACCACATGAAATGGATATTTCCAGCACCGGTTTCTGCTGCATATTCGACAAAATCGGTCATATCCATAATATTCTGCCTGGTGACGCACATGGAAAGCGTGTACGGCACGGATCGCTCTTTCAGCCAGCAGAGAGTTTCGCCAAGTCGTGCAAAGGCTCCTCGACCGCGCAGGCGGTCATGGTTTGTCTCCATTCCATCGAGACTGATTTGAAGATGCAGACGTTCAAGCAATGAAGATGGTATGCATTCAATATGACGGCGAATCGAAACCCCATTGGTGAGTACTACAACATGAGCGTTTTCATGAGAGAGCAGGTTTATAATGATGCTGTCGATGTCGGGATGAACAAACGGTTCCCCGCCAGTCAGCGCGAAAAGTCTGCAGCCAAGCCTGTAAGCTGCTTCGGCATGGGTCGCGATGTTTTCTGGCGACAATTCTCTCCTATCGCCAGGTGAAGATGAAAACAAGCAGTGTGTACATGCCATGTTGCAGCGATTGGTGACATGAAACCAGAGTTCCCTTATGCTCGAGAGATTCAGCATGCCAGCACGGCCCTGGTAGGTCTGTGTACTGCTTTCAGGAAGCCGTGATAGAAAATACCGTTGCTGAGCCGTGGGAAGCACGCCTTTTTCTTTCTGCATGTCTTGCAGAGTCATGTCACCTTCTTTGTCGGGGACAAACCAGTTTGACGTTGTGGTGCTGACGTAGATGGGGGTTCCATCGAGACAGTGCCGTTGCCATGATGACATGATGTCTTGCATGCGTGAAAAAGGTTGGTTGGCGGGACTCTCTTCGCGGATAAAACTCCTCTTTTTTCCAAAAGGTTTCTGAGAGGTTGAAAAGATGTTTTGGTGATGCGTTCATTCCATCAGGATGGAAACAGAAATATCAGAGTCGTATCTGCAATGGTGATGTGTCTCCATGAATCGGTTTTTTTATCCGATTTGTACATACAATAGAGATCTGCTTCAATGCTTTTCATGATCGGGATTTTCACGCCGAAGCTGAGTCTGTTCTGATTGATCTTTTTTTGTAAAAAAACAAGCCTCGTTGAAGAGGCTTGTTTTCAATACTGTTGTCAGTATCAGGTGAGATTTTAAATCTTTTTGCCGATAGGAAGAATTGAGGTAACAGTGTCGCCGATTGTTCCGGCAGCCGATTGAACAGCTGAGAGAACATTGTTGCCAACATAGCCGACTGTCTCGGCTACTTGCCAGCCGGTAGCGCTGACGGCTTTTATTCCAGAGGTGGCAAGTTCTCCGAGACTTGCTACAATCGAGTTTAACGGGGTCGAAAGGTTTTCAACAGAGTCGTTGAGCGTTTTTGCACTGCGTTCGAACAGCTCACCGACGGTTTTACCGGTGGTCTCAATGGATGGCATCAGAGTCTGTAAGCTGTTGTCTACAGCTATTATCGGTGCTGCTGCGAGGTTTCCCAGGTTTTCGAGCAGGCTGGAAAGGGCCTTGACAGTATCGTTTGTTCCTTCGGTTGCCATGATAATGTTCTCCTCTCGTTATTTAAAAGAAAATGAATCGGTTGTTTCGGTTTGTACTGCTAATGGCATCAAGGTTTGCATGAAATTGTTTGAATGGGCGAAAAAAAAGCAGCACATACCGTTTGGCTGTGCTGCTTTGGAGTTCCTTAATGGCTATGCGAAAAGCTTAATCTCTGAAACGCTGCTCGATAGCTTTTGTCGGGCAAGCATATCCGGATGCTTCGGGTGAGGAGCCTTGCAAACCAGCACCGCCTGGACCTTCCTTAATATAAGGATAAGCGTTTTTCAAAAGTCTCTTGGTTGTTTTACCTACTCCTTCCATATAATCAGCCATTACCCACCAGTGACCGTCGGTAAATATTTCCACTATTTTTCCATAGGCTACAGCCCAGTCGGTAAACGCTCCAGAGGCATTGTTCATGGTACAACTCCCGATTTTCGAATATCAAGTTAGATTAATTCCTTGCAGATAATTTATACAATTAAAGTGTTTTGCACAAAAAGATTTTACCTTTTACCGCCGGTTCCTGCAAAGATTCCCTCTACGGTCCATACAACGAGCAGGTTCACAAGGACCGATGCGATGATGAACCATGTCCAGGCAAAACCTGCATAGGCCAAAATCCACACGGTTCCCAAGCTTGAAAGCAGTCCCATTGCAAGGCTGATGGCATGAAATTGTTTGTTGCTTTTGGAAAGGAGAAAGAGACCGAGAAGACCACCGTAGGTATAGGAGGCTATTGTAAATCCTATCTCGATAATGGTAGTATCGTTTTCATCGAATACCAGTGCGATGCCGATAAGCACGGCGGCCCATCCAAAACTTATCAGTTTTGAGCGGTTCAGTGTGGTGTTACCTCCAAGCAGGTCGGTGACCGTCGATGAAGCTAGGGAGTTGATAGAGGAGCTGAGCGTGGACATCGCGGCTGAAAGGACACCTGCGAGCAACAGGCCTTTAAGACCGACAGGAAGGTGGTTGACGATGAAGGAAGCGAATTCCCGATCTTTTTCAACCTGCATGTCTCCGATAAAAAGGTAGATGAGTGAGCCGGCAAGCAGGAAAACCGCGAATTGCAGAAAAACGAAAACACCGCTTCCAATCATGGCTTTTCTTGCGGCGCTCAGGTTTCTGCACCCGAGAACGCGTTGGACCAGCATATAATCCACACCGTGCGAACCGAGCGAAAGCAGGATTCCGCCGATGAAAGCGCTGAAAAATGTCCATGGTTCCGAAAAAATGTTCCAGCCAAAATCGATCACTTTCAGCTTTTGTTCATGAGCAAGATTCGCTAGGGCTTCGGGAAACCCGACAGGAAGATTCGACGCGATAAACGCGATGGTGATGATGCCGCCGAAAAGGTAGAGGATGAACTGGACGCTGTCGATCCACACGATTGTCCTTATGCCGCCGGCAAGCGTATACACCAATGTGACGATACCGATGACCAGCACGGAAACGCCGAGAGGCCAACCGGTAACCACTTCTACCACAACTGCCGTAGCAAGAAACCTTACACCATCGGCAAAAATTCTGGTTACAAGAAAAACCATTGATGCAAGCTTCTGCATATTGTGGCCGAAACGTCTGCCGATCACTTCGTAGATAGAGTCCACCCCTTCGCGGAAATAGATGGGCAGAAGAATGGCACTGACCAGTATTCGGCCAACAATATAGCCAAGCGCAAGCTGTAGAAATGTCCAGTCACCACGAAAGGCTATACCGGGGACGCTTACAAACGTAAGAACCGATGTTTCGGTAGCTACGATAGAAAACATGGCAACTATCCAAGGCAGGTTGCGCCCTCCGAGAAAGTAATCATCATTGGTCCGGTTGCTTTGTCCCTGCCATATACCGTAACCAGCCATGGCCAGAAGGAAGCAGATAATTATGGTCAGGTCAAGAGTATGCACGGTTGCTCATTTCGCTCGGTGGAAAGAATGTATAGAGGTATCCATGATATAGCGGTTTATTCATAAAGGTGATAGGCCTGCTTACAGGTGGTAAACTCTCGTTCGTCCTCATGCCATGATGTTCTGATCTTTTCGAAGGATTGGCCGGATTCGATCATCGTTCTTATTTTGCCGCTGCCGCAGAGGAGGTCGAAAGCCGGGTGAAGATCGTTGAATTCGTAAACCTCACGGATAAATCGAACTTTTTCCGAATACAGGTCGTGGAGCACTTTGGTGAGGGCGACTCCTGTTAGAAAAGGTCGAAAGAGTTCCTTGTCGGTCACATGGATAAACAACCCTCCTACAATGCCGTCCTGATACTTGTGAAACGATGGTTTGAAGTAGGTTGGGCGGAAAAGGACGCCTTCAAGCTCGTAGTTCATGATATGGTCAGCAACTGCATCAGGTTCGATGAACGGTGCGCCGAAATGGAGGAATGGCGTCGTAGTACCTCTTCCTTCAGAGATGTTCAGGCCTTCGAACAGGCACATTCCGGGATAAACCAGAGCGGTTTCCCATGTCGGCATGTTCGGAGAAGGGACTATCCATTGTTGTCCGGTTTGCGGGAAATACGATGAACGTTTCCAGCCATGCATCGGGATGACGTCGAGGTTCACATCGAGTTTTTTGTGATCGAAATACAGCCGGGCGAGTTCTCCTGCAGTCATCCCGTGGCGGGGAGGAACCGGAAGTACGCCGACGAATGAACGATAATCGCTGGATGAAAGCGGGCCTTCGATGCCCAGTCCGCCCAGAGGATTCGGCCGGTCGAGAACGATAATTTCAATATCACGGCCGTTTATGCTATCCATGAAAAGCGCGAGGGTATTGATGTAGGTGTAATATCGCGAACCGATATCCTGAATATCGAAAAGCACCAGATCGACATTCTCTAAAGCACTTTCATCCGGCAGCAGTGTTTCCTTGGAATTACCGTAAAGACTGATTGTTTCACAGTCGGTGTCCGGCTGCATGGTGACGGCTATCTGATCCTGTTCCGTTGAAAAGAGTCCGTGTTCGGGAGAAAAGATTTTTTTCAGAGAAAAACCTTTTTTTCGCAACTCATGCCAGGAATAGTGCAGGGCAGGGGTGACCGATGTCTGGTTTGTGATCAGGCCGATGTTACGGTTTCTCAGACGGCTGGTGTCCTGGAGGAGTATGTCAAGACCTGTTTGTATCATGTGAGGAACTACATGGTGTTTTGTTGAACTGTCAGGCCATATGTTCATGAATGCCGGATAATCGGATCGCTGAATGGCTGAAGAGCAAGAAATCCGGTTTGTCTATTCTGTCAGCCGGTAGTATAGGGAAAATTACTCACTCCAAAGAAAGCATGCCTTGCGGAAAAGCTATTACCCGGTCAAGGTTGGTATCTTTCGGGACGGTTGTTCCCGGCAGGAGTACGGAATCTTTTACCGTTGCACCGTCTTCAATATGGCAATTTCTGCCGATTATCGATTCATGAACCGTTGCATTATCTGCAATGACAGCCTGTGATGAAAGCATATGCGGTTCGAAGCCTATTTGGCTGCCTATTCGTTTACCGATCTGGAAGATATTTTTCCTTTTTTCGATGTTTGCCTGCCAGAAGCTTTGCGGTGTTCCTATATCCTGCCAGAAACCTTCATGGCGAAAGTAACCAAGGCTTTCACGTTCGATAAGACCGGTGAAACCCGTATCGACTATACTTGAGAACTTCTTTTCAAGGTACTGGAAAATCGACGGATCGAGAATGGCCGCTCCTGCATAGATACAGTCGGAGCGTATACCGGTTTTTCGCATGTTTCTGAAATCCCTGATCTGCTTCTCATGAATGCCGACGTCACCGATTGTTTTTGCTTCTGCGGTTTCGAACAGCATGAGCGTTCCTGCATTACCCGAAGATGCATGGGCTTCGATTAACGCTTGCAGGTTGAAATCAGCTATGATATCGCTGTTGATTACAACGAAGGGTTCACCGTCATCGAGCAGTTTTTCGCACTGTTTCAGTCCACCTCCGGTTCCGAGAATGGTGGTTTCCTCTGAAATGTGCATGTCTATCCCGAAATTATCGTTTTCGGAAAAGAAACGGCGGATATGGTCTGCATGATGGTGGACGTTACAAATTACCGTTTCGATTTTCGTTTCTTTCAAAAGGGTGAGAGTGTAACAGATGGCGGGAAGATTAAGAACCGGGATGAGTGGCTTGGGGACGGAGTTTGTGATGGGGCGGAGACGTGAGCCGAATCCTGCAGCCAGAATAAACGCTTTCATGGTTACGGTTGCACCAATGTATTTAAAATTATCTCACCGGCCGTCGCTAATTCGGGTTGTCTGCCGATATAACCGGGGAGGTAAGCGAGCGTTGGGGTTATGTACTGCTCGAATTCTTTTTTTTCAAGAACGTATGCCTGATGGAAAAAAGTGCCGAGCGCCTTTACGTTTCTTTGAAACGCCATAATGTCGAATAAATAAAGATATTCATCGTAATCCATGACGGTAAGCTTGTTTTCCATGAGCAGTCTATAGTGGTAGTGCTGCATATCGGAAACGAACTGTTCATCGAGCGTAACATAAGAATCTTTCAACAGCGACACCGCATCGTATTGGGGCAGGCCCATTCTGGCATCCTGAAAATCGATAAGCACAAGGCCGTTTTTCGAAACAAGTATGTTCCTGCTGTGATAGTCCCGGTGGTTGAGTACGAAATGCTCCTTCCTGAACAATAGTTCAGAAATTTTTCTGAATTCCTTTTGCAGTGTTGCGAGCGTTCCTGTTCGCAGCTTGGTGGAATGAGTGTTTTCAATGGCATAAGTGATGAAAAAATCAAATTCGAACATCAGCTTTTCCGGGTCGAACGACCGGTTGAAAGGCAGTGAGTCCGATTTTCCCGTGATTGACTGCAGACGACTCATGCAATCGATGCTTTTTTGGTAAAGCAGGGCGTTTCGGGAAGGGTTTGCAGATATCATGTCCTGGAGCAGGGTATTGCCGCAATCTTCGATCAGGATGGATGAGTCCGATTTACGGCTCCCGATAACCCTGGGTACAGGCACGGAATGTCTTGTGAGCAGGCGCTGAATTTCAAGAAACGGGTATTGATCCGAAGGAAAAGAACCAAAGTCGGGATCAATACAGAGTATCCAGGTTTTCTCCGGGGAGAAGACACGATAATACTCTCGGCTCGATGCGTCACCAGCTACTTGCTCTATTCGAAGTTTCCTGAGCTCCGGATTTGAAAAATAAAGCTCCAGGTGATGTTTTTCAGAAGCCATGATCACTCTGCCTTACTATAAAAAAAAACACCTTATACAAAATTGCATAAGGTGCTGGATAAAAAATAGTGGAAATAAGCTCTTACTTGGAGCCGCCACCAATGTTTGAAGAAACATTCTGCAATACCTGGTTTACGGTATCAACCATGTTTCCCATGAGATCTGTCATGGTTTTTCCGAGTGGGCCAATCATCTCTGAAGCGGTGTTGACACCGTTGTTGAGCATCTCGACCTGTTGCTGAGCAAGTTTGCCGAAAGTGTCGACAAGGCCGGAAATCGCACCGGCAAGATCGTTGTTTGAGCCGTTTGACATGATGTGTATTGTTTTGATTAGGAAAAAGACGCGAAAAAAATTATTGAATACCTGCTGTGGTCGTCGAAACAGCAGTAAGCGGTTATTTTCCTGAAAATTAAAACATTTTCAAATCTAACGCAAATACAAAATAATGACGGTTAGAAAGAGCCGATACCCTACTGATCTGCTTTTTGTTTACCGATAAACTTGTTGAGTAGAAAAACGATAACGACCCCGGAAAGATAAAACGCTACAGGAGCGAACAACGTGGTATAGTTTATTGTGTTTTCCATCGGTTAAAAAATGTTTTTTTTGCTTGTTGGTTTCAATGCATGGTTTTTCTCGAAAGTCGCGAGCTGGTCACGAAGGTGCTTTCTGAACGCGAGGCTCGAGAGCAGATTGATCAGAGGGTAGGGATTGGCCCGAACTCTGTTGACGATGTTTTTCCAGGAATAACTCTGGTAATAAATCTGCATGAACTTGTGCTGGAAAGAGACCGGATCATAATGCTTGGATTTCACGACAAGGTTGAGGGCGTTGTATTTCTCCCAGTCTTCGTCGGTAATCAGCCCGCTTTCCTTGTATTCATGATACATTTTTGTTCCTGGATAGGGAGTGATGATCTGAATGATCGGCATAAAAACGTTGTTTCTGCCGATAAATTTGACCAGTTCATCCATATCTTCGAAGCTATCCAAATCCGGATTGACAAGGAAATTCGCCTGAATGTTGAGACCGGCTTTTCTGCAGCGTTCAATGACTTCGACAATCTTGTCGGCAGAATTGACGTGGCCTTTGTTGTATGCTTCGAGTGTACTTTGCTTGATCGATTCAAAACCGACAAGTGCCATGTTGCATCCAGCATCGACAAGTTTTTTGATCGTTTCGTCGTCTTCGAGGAAATTCATGCTTAAAAAGACGCTGAACATGATATCGCACTCTTTGAGCAGGTCGAGTGCATTCCAGAGCTTGGACTTGCTGATGCCCAGGTTTTCATCGCAAAGCATAAACCACGGCTTGGCATTTTTCTTGTCAGTACTTTTGAAAAAGGCTTCCTTTGCCGCTACGATCTGCGCTTTCAGGTCGTCATCGGCCTGCCGCCGGTAGAGGGTTCCCGTGAAGTTGGGGGTGACGCAGAAAGAGCATTTATAGGGGCATCCTCTGGTAATGTATATCGGTATCGATTTCGTGCTGTCGACTTTTTCTCTTTTCGACGCTTCGGCTATCCTTTTGTAATCGAGAGGTACAATTTGTTTTACCGGAGGAAAATCCTTTGCATCGTAAGATGGCTTGAGATTCCCTGCCACAACATCATCGAGAACTGTTTGCCAGAGGTTTTCCGCTTCACCACAGACAATACAGTCGGCATGACGAGCCGCTTCTTCAGGGTTGAATGAGACATGCAAGCCACCAAGAATGACTCTTGTGCCTTTTTTTCGGAATTCATCGGCGATTTCATACGCTCTCGTTGCATCGATGGTGCGCGAGGTGATGCCTACGAAATCGTAATCGCCATCGTAGTTTACTGTGTCGTCGAAGTGCTCGTCGGCAATTTCTATGTCATGGTGGGGAGGAGTGAGGCTGACCAGAACACCAATTGCCATGTGGAAGAGCGGTTTCTGGTTGGTCTTCGAATCTTTTTTGCCCTTGGGAGCGACGAAAAGGATCTTCAGCGATTTTTGCTTGTCTACTACTGCTTTACTCATGGCTGAATCATGGCTAATATCCGATAGAGTTGTTCACAACTTGTTATGAATCGGGCGTTACACCTCTCTTATCGGTATGGCAGAATGCTAATGTTAACAGAAGCATGCGTCTCGCTTCCATTCGTTATTGATTCACAGTATAGTAAAATAGCTGAGATAAATGAAAAGTACGGGATGGCGTTTTATAAACAAATTATCGATACCGGTAAACTTTCAGCAAGGAGTTCCAAGGATTTCTTTTTTGTGTGAAGGGTTATTCCTATATTGAGCCTTTAAAAACCGGATAGCCGGAGCATTCAGTCCAAGTCGTAAAGGCCATCATGTGCTCCGCTACGGTAGTGTATTTCTTCATAATTGCATTCCCGGAAACCATGCCGCGTTATACTCCTGAGCAGTTAGCCAAGCGAAATTCTTCTGTCTGGACAGACGTTCAGCTTATTCTTGCACCCATTCAGTTTTTTGTTTTTCTGGCGGGTGTCGGTGTGACATTCCTTTATTACCAGAACAACGAGATCTTCAGTTTCTACTGGGTGAGCATTGCCATCTTGTTCAAGACGTTTCTCTTCGCTCTCTTGTTCATAACAGGGGCTTATTTTGAAAAAGAGATCTTCAACAAGTGGATTTTTTCCAAAGAGTTTCTCTGGGAAGATATCGGGAGTGTAACCGCAGGAGCATTTCATCTGCTTTACTTTGTCATGGCCTATCTGGGGGCATCCGAGGATGTTCTTGTCTGGGAAGCTTTTCTCGCTTACTTCACGTACGTCGTCAACGCTTTGCAGTATCTCGTCAGGATCGTTCTTGAAAAGCTCAATGAAAGACGTCTCAAAACGGAAGGGGTTGTATAGAATTTAAGCACGTTAACGTATAAAACACCATTGATTATGCTGGTTGGCAGTTTTAAAAGTTTGTGGAACAGGGCGGTATTCTACGTTGGTCTCGGCTGGCTTGTCCTGATTGCTTTGATATGGAATACCGATCAGCTTCCAGCGTCGGCTGATCGTCAGATATATATCGGAGTCATCGCTGCAGGTTTTCTTCTGGTTTACGTTTCCGGATTTATCATCGAAGCAATGTTCAAGCGAAAGCAGGCTGCAAACCGGTAGATGTTCCGGCTTTTTATTATTATTATCGAGTTTTTTCTGTAATTAATTTCTTTTTAATTTTTTTGATGGCAAAAGGCAGTTTGAGTTTCCGCTGACCGGCAAGCCGGGGTTACGAAAATATGCATGTTGCCAGACAACGACCCAATAAGGTGATGCCATGACTACAGCCACAGCGACAAAAAGGGTAATCAGCAAGGAGGACATACATTTAAAGGCGCGTTTGCTTTCCGAAGGAGCGAAAGTGACCGTAAACAAGCCGCCGGCAACAGGTTTCAATCCGTTCCGCGCTATGGTGATCAACGGCAGTGATCTTGCAACGCTTGTGCGCCAGGAACCCTATACACGTCTCGAAGTACAGGTCAATGGTGACGAACTCGAGTTTTTCGACTGCGGTAAACATCTTGCAAGCGGTAGAATGCAGGAGTGGTTTTCATGGCGTGATGGCAAGTTGAGCAACGGCCGTCCTGTCAATGCCGCAGTTATCGGCATGAACCAGGATATCATCAATATCCATTACAGTTACAGTTGTGATAACAACAATACCGGAAAATCATGCAAGTTCTGCTTTTTCTTCGCCGATCAGCATGTCGGCGTCGGTAAAGAGCTGGCCAAGATGCCTCTTGGCAAAATAAAAGAACTTGCGAAAGAGCAGGCCGAAGCGGTGAAAATAGCTACCGATGCTGGGTGGAGAGGCACTCTTGTTGTTATAGGAGGCCTGGTTGACCCTTCAAGAAGGAGCCAAGTTGCCGATCTCGTGGAGCTCGTTATGACTCCTTTACGTGAACAACTCAGTCAGGAAGTGTTCGATGAGCTGCATATTACGGCAAACCTTTATCCGCCGGACGATTTCAAGGAGATGGAGCGCTGGAAGGCTTGTGGAATAAATTCTACCGAATTTGATCTAGAGGTGACACATCCAGATTATTTCAAGGCTATTTGCCCAGGTAAGTGCGCTACATATCCTCTCGAATACTGGCTTGAAGCTCAGGATGCTTCTGTGGAAATCTTTGGACCGGGAAGAGGCACAACGAGTTTTATCCTGATGGGTCTCGAGCCGATGAATCTGATGCTCGAAGGGGTTGAGGAACGTATGTCGAAGGGGGTCTATCCGAATATGCTTGTCTATCAGCCTGTTCCCGGAGCCGATATGTTCAGAATGCCTCCGCCGAATGCAGACTGGCTGGTTGAGGCTTCTGAAAAAATTGCGGATTTGTATTTGAAGTACGAAGATCGCTTCGATATGCCGCTTGCCCAAGATCATCGTCCCGGTTATACGAGAATGGGACGCTCGCAGTATATCATCCTTGCCGGAGATGAGCTTGCACGACGGCTTCAGGAACAGGGTAATGAACTTCCCGAGGCCTATCCTGTTTGTTGAGCAGGAGCCAGCCAGGTGGTAACTGAACGAGAGGCTGTCCCGAAAGGACAGCCTTTTGTTATTGTAAGCGGGTATCCGTTTAACGTTCAGCTTGTTCCATGCTTGTTTAACAGAACGGATATTGTATTACGATCCGCCGGAAACAGAAACAGGCTGTTCGTCTCGTTCAGCCTGTTTTGGTGTTGTTCGATTTTCTCTTGCTTTTCAGGGGAAGGGCTACAACCAATCCTACAACCAATCCGCCAGCAATCTGGCTTCCCAGCTCCAGCGCTCGAAATGGTTCAGTTCCGTAATGGTAGCATGATCGAGTTCCTCGCGTGTAAAGTCGAATCCTGCATTTTTGATGATTTCCCAGCGCACTTCCTTGTTTTCTGCATTGTTGACTTTATCGGACAGTTCATTGTCCGACTTCATTTGTTGCAGGAATGCTACGGCAGAATTTTGTGACATATCGTGAATACTCCAAAGAGAAGTTTAAAAAATAAACAAGATGAATTTTAATTTAACGAATAATCTTTCCTTGAGCAAAAATCCCTCTCGACTACGGTTATTCGAAAAGACGAGGAGGGGGGTGGGTGGAATGGTGTTGAATCGCTTGAAGAAGGTTAAATAATATAGTAATATTAAGCCTTGTTCCGCTTAACCTTATTATTGACGCCACACTATGTTGGAAAGCATCAAAACATCTTATCCCCTCGTCCATGACTATTTCAGTTCTTTGAATGGCGGAGAGAAACATCTGCGACAGGTCAGGGAACTTGACAGGTACTGGAAATACATCGAAGAACGTTCCATACCGACTGTTGTGCTCGACGGTGATGCGTTGCCGAAAAGTGCAGTCATCGCCGGTGAGTATGATCTGCTCTATGCCGGTGGAACACTGGGTATCCTGCATGCTGCCGTGATGACGGAAAAATTCGGTTGGAAAATTCTTCTACTTGACAAGCATGTAGCCGGGAAGTCGACCCGTGACTGGAATATATCGAGAGAAGAGCTGAATGTTTTCAACGAAGTCGGTCTTTTTACTGAAGGGGAGGTGGAGGAGTGTATCACCTGCAAGTACAAGACAGGATGGGCGGAATTTTTTGTGGAAAACGGTGATAAAAAAAGGCTTTATATCGACAACGTGCTTGACTGCGCTGTTGATGCGAATCTCCTGTTGGGCAAGGCCTTGAAAAAAATTCTCGGCAACCCGTTGAACAAGGTCTGTAACAGGACGGTTTTCAGGAAGATATACCGTTTTCCCGACTATGTTGTCGTAGAGGTTGAGAACCAGGATCAAGAGGTGAGTTATTACAAGGCGAGGGTTTTTGTCGATGTGATGGGGATCATGTCACCTGTGGCGATGCAGCTGAATCAGGGGCGTCCTCAGACGCATGTTTGTCCTACAGTCGGTACCATTGCGACAGGGCTCGAAGGTGTCGATCATGAGGTTGGTGAAATTCTTGTAAGCACCGAACCGGCCGATATGAGTTCCGGAAGTGGTCGCCAGCTTATCTGGGAAGGATTTCCTGCTGGCGAGGGCAAGTACATAACCTATCTGTTTTTCTATGATTCGGTCGACTCGGATAACGACAAGAGTCTTCTCGGGCTTTTCGAGACCTATTTTGAAAAGCTGCCTGATTACAAGAAGCCGGGACCTGATTTCGTGATCGATCGTCCGGTTTTCGGTATTATCCCGGCATATTTCCATGACGGATTTTCCCGAACGAGGATTATCGCCGATGATCATATCCTCATGCTTGGGGATGCAGCAACCCTCGGTTCACCCCTGACTTTTTGCGGTCTGGGGTCCCTTGTAAGGAATCTCTTTAGATTAACGGAGAATCTGCACGAAGCGCTCGACCGAAATACGCTTGACAGGGAATCTCTCGAAGCGGTCAGTGCATATGAACCCAATGTCGCAACAATGGCGAATCTCATGAAGTACATGTGCTTTAACGGCCAAACCGACAAACCCAACTTCGTCAATGAATTGATGAACGAGGTTATGATCGTGCTCGATAATCTTCCGTCGCGTTACCGCGAAGCCATGTTCAAAGATTCGATGCAGTTGGCTGAACTGCTGACCGTTGGGGTGAATGTTGCATGGAGATACCCAGAAGTGCTCAAAGCGACTTCTGCCAAGCTTGGTCTGAACGGTTCGCTCGGTATGATAAAAAATATGGTTGGCTGGGCGCTTTCCCCGACACAGTAGCATATCGTCATGAATTACAGTGTGTCCCGCCTTCTGCCTTTATGTCAGGCTCAGTACAGCAGATGTCCGCCTGTACTTTACAGAGCATGCTTTCCGTTGCCTGTTGCATGATGCTCGACATGATTTTTTCACTCATGTACTTCAGGAAATTTTCCGGCATGAGATTCAACGGAAATGACAGTGTGAAGTCAAGAGAGATCTGTGTCTCGAAATGTACAGCCGTGCGATTGTCTTCCTGGTGGTGCAGGAAGATATCGGAGTCTGACTGCCCTATAAAGGTATGGTTGTTTTCGATGGTTAGCTCAGGAATGGTTTCGGCACTGCGCCATCTGATTTTTCTACCCGGCTGATTCAGGTCGGGAGCAACTCCATTGGTGTTTTGTTCTGTGAATTTTATAAGGGTGTCACTTCCTGCCGGCACAAGTTCTTCGGTCTGCTTTACAAAGAATATCGCAACAATTGGATTGTTTCGAGGATCCTCCACTTCAAACGTCCATTGAAAAATATCCAGCTCAGTGAGGTATGAAACGTTTTTACAGTAGGGATTACATTTGATGATTTTTTCGTGATCGCTGAAATAGATACTTGAATCTTGCAGACAGGATTCCAGAGTGACAAGTGCTTGACTTTTTCCTACAACTTCCATGAGATCATATGTGACTTTTCAAAAATGTAACAACTCAGAGTAACGATTATCCTTCGTCAACAGTTCCAGGAGTGTATGTTTGAGACGATACTGAAAAATATCTACCTTTCCTGATGAATAATACTGAATTTTAGTCTTTGCTTAATCTTTAATATCGACAGCCATGCAGAACATTGTTGTTACCGGAAGTAGCAGGGGGATAGGACTGGGCCTTGCACGGGCATTTCTTGCCAAAGGGTGCAGAGTGGTTATCAGCAGTCACACCGCTTCAAACCTCGAATTAGCCATGGCTGAATTGAAAAAAAGCGATCTGGCAGGGGACTGTTATTCTCATGTCGCCGACATGACGGTTTTATCCGAGGTGGAAACACTGTGGAATAAATCCACGGAAGATCTCGGGAGGGTCGATATATGGATCAACAATGCAGGCGCAGCACATCCGATGCAGCCATTCTGGAAATTAAGCGGTGACGAGATCAAAAACACCGTTGACGTAAACCTTATGGGAACGATATACGGTTCACACGTTGCCATGCGCGGCATGATTGCCCAGGGTTCGGGCCATATTTACAATATGGAAGGGCAAGGTGCGGATGGGAGCGTGATCGCAGGGATGGGCGTTTTTGGAACAGCAAAGGCCGGTGTGCACTATTTTTCCAAATCATTGATCGCGGAGGCCAAGACAGTACCGGTTAACGTCAGTACCCTCATTCCCGGCATAGTCAGAACGTCACTTCAGGCCGGAACAGCCGGTACGACGACCGAAGGGCGTATCTTTCTGAATATGCTCGGTGAAGATATCAGGCCCGCCACCGAAGATCTTGCGGGGAGAATCCTTGCCAACAGGTCTCATGGTGCGTGCATCAACAGGATGTCTCCACCCGATATGATCGGAAAAGTGGTATCGGCACCTTTACGCATGATCTTCGGTCAACAGTAGCATGAGTTTGAAGATGCAAGAATATACTATAAACCGTAACAGCATCGCTTTCCAGCTGATACAGTAAACGCTATCAGGCTATGTCCGAGGAGTTACCGTTCAGGATTATCTTCGTCAGCATGTACGTTGCAGGATTTCTGATGAGAGGTTTTTTCACTCGTCGGCTAACACGTGCAGGTGAACGTATCGTGCCCGACAAGATGGTAGATCGTTACAGTAGCCGCTTCAGAGTCGTTTTCCAGGGCGTCATGTTTTTTTTATGGATTTTCATTGTCGTGAGTTACGCATGGTACCCTTTCTGGATGAAGGGGTTGGGGCTTGCGCTTCCTCACTGGCTCCGGTATGGGGGAGCTTTTGCGGGTTTTGCGGCTTTCGTCCTGCTGATGTGGACCATGAATGCTCTCGGGCGTTACTGGAGCCCTTTGCCTCGGCTGAGGGAGGGACATGAGCTGATTACCTCCGGTCCCTATCGTTTTGTTCGCCATCCGATGTACTCGGCAATGATTGTGTTATTCCTCTCGTTTGCGCTTGTTACGGCAAATGTACCGGTTATTCTTTCAAGTTTCCTTGGGATTATATTTACGATTACATGGGGTTTGAAGGAAGAACGGATGCTGATCGATTATTTTGGAGAGGAATATCGGGAGTACATGAGGCATACGGCTGCATTCTTCCCCTTGCCCGGGAGGAATATGAGAAAAACCGTATAACGTTTTTTTAAGCAGATGTTGAAAAACACCCGGTTTCACTATGAGCTTCATAGAAACAGACAGGTGCCGTCTCTACTACGAGGACACTGCCGAAGGAAGAGGTGACAAGCAGGAGACTGTCGTTTTTTTCAATGGCTGGTCGATTTCTTCAAGGTATTGGAAGCCGTTGATCGATATCCTTTCACCGGAATATCGATGTGTTTCATTCGATCAGAGCGGAACAGGCAGGACAAAAGCCTGTAAACCCTCTCCTCCCTTCACGGTAATGGGGTTTGCCGATGAGGCTGTCGATTTGCTTTCGTCTCTCGCTCTGCTCGATGAGAGAAAGCTGCATATCGTCGGTCACTCGATGGGCGGGATGATTGCGACCGAGGTATGTAACCGGTATCCGCAAGCACTGATGTCTGCCACCATCATCAATTGCGGGATTTTCGATGATGAGCTGCTTAAATCGTTTCACCATGTTCTGGTAGGTGGAATGATCGACCTTTCCATGGCTTTCAGGGGAATTTTCTCCATCGAGCCGTTCAAGTCGCTGTTCATCGATCGAGCTATCACGAGGCCTATCGGGGAGAAATACAGAGATATTTTTGTCGAAGACTTTGTGACGAGCGATATCGAGGCCTCGAGCGCTGTAGGCAAGTTCACTATAGATCCGGCGACCATAGCAAAGTATACTGAAGAATCCGTGCAAATCAGGGCACCCCTTCTCTGCGTTGCCGGCATGGCTGACCGCACGATACCTCCTGAAGGAATGATTACGCTTTTTAACAGGAGAAAAGAACAGGAGGCGGTTCCAACCGAGCTGATACAATTCAACGATGCCGGTCATTTGCCTATGCTCGAAGTTCTGCCGGAGTTTGCCGGTGTACTTCGCAAACACCTTCTTTTCTCGCATGACTATTGTTTCTGAGTAAAGCAATTGGCTGGATTTCACATTGTTCGATCTTGCATTCTCTCTTTTTTGCTTGGTAATAACTGAGAGATTGCGATGCTTTTCCAGTGGTTCCGGAATCCGTGCTTTCAGTCCGGGCTGTATGACATTGTGGTGTTTTGAAGAAGGGCTGCAATGAAGTGTTTGTTCTGAAATAATATTTTTGTATGTTTGGTACCTATACGGGGTAGGGGTATATGTTTGGCGTTTGGTTAAAGTCTTTCAGAGGAAGGATTATGGATGATATTGTTTCCAGGTTGAAAAAAGTCGATGGGCAGATACAAGGCCTTGTCAGGATGATAGAGCAACGGGAGCATTGTGAAAAGGTCATCGTTCAGTTTCAAGCTGCAAAAGCCGCATTGGATAAAACATACTCTCTCATGTTGAACAGCAGCTTGAAAGAGTGTTTGAACGAACACGATTCTGAGAATATGGAGCGTATACTGAAGCTCATATCCAAAAAGTAAGTTGGTAAATCATTGACGAAGAGTAACAGCATGAGTTTTAGAAAAAATCTCGGGACGGAGTATTCTCCATTGTATTTTCTCGCTTCTCTCGGAAGCGGTGGGATCGCGGTGAGCTTTTTTATGTTCCTGATGTTCATGGTCGATCATGAAGGTCGTCCGATTCCTGTATTCGAAGATATCCAGACTGCTTTGGTTTCGGGTGGGCCTGCGGCTGTTGTCCTTGTTGCAGTAAGCTATACCGGTATCCTCTGGTACGCTTTTCAGCATTATCGTCTGTTGTTCTGGAACATCAGAGAGTACAACATATTCAGAGGCACCGAAGCTTTCGCTACACTCAAGAGCTCGGACGCCGAGGTACAGCTTATGGCTATTCCCCTGACCTATGCTATGGCGATCAATGTGATGTTCATTCTCGGGGCAGTTTTCGTGCCCGGACTTTGGCGCGTTGTCGAATATCTTTTTCCGTTTGCCATGCTAGGATTTTTACTGGTCGGGATATATGCCGGGGTGATCTTTCTTGTGTTTTTTTCGAGGGTCATCGCGTACGGTAATTTTGATTGCGAACGAAACAACAGCCTGAGCCAGATGTTGTCGGTATTTGCGTTTTCGATGGTAGGTGTGGGTATGTCGGCTGCTGCGGCAATGAGCCATAATGTGATCTCTTCCGGGCTCGGGATTATTCTTGCATCGTTTTTCGCTGCGATAGCCGTTACTTTCGGCGTGATAAAGATCGTGCTGGGATTTCGTTCCATGTTGTCGAATGGAGTGAACTACGAGGCTTCGGTGTCTCTCTGGATCGTCATTCCAATTCTGACGATTCTCGGAATTACCGTGAACAGGATTTCCATGGGACTGGTTCATAATTTCGGCGTTGAGGTACATCCCTGGTTTCATGTCATTGTTTTCACCGTCCTCATCGCCGTTCAGGTTTTGTTCGGTTTGCTGGGTTATACCGTTATGAAGCAGTTGGGGTACTTCGAGGAGTTTATTGGCGGCGGAGGTAAAAGTGTCGTGACCTATGCAGCAATCTGTCCGGGTGTCGCATTTTTTGTGCTTGGCAATTTTCTCATCAATAAGGGTCTGGTTGCCGTTGACTTCATCGACAAGTTTTCTGTCGGTTACTTTCTCCTCTATATACCTTTGCTTGTCATACAGGTCCAGACTATCAGGGTGTTGATGAAGCTCAACAGCAAACTGCTGAGCGCCTGAGGCAATAGGGTTACTGTAGGAAGATTTAAATCAACGATCATGAAAGGCTTGAAATTTGTTGTAGGATACATTGCGGCGTTTTTTTTTCTGCTGCCCGGAGCCGTTACCGCGGCTGAGACCATGAGGTTGTCGCTCGATGAATCTCTGAGGCTTGCGAGAGAGAACAACTATGTGTTAAAAGCTGCGAAAGCGAGGGTTGACCAAGCTGAGGCGAGATATGTGCAGAGCAGGAAAGCTTTTTTGCCGAAAGTTACATTGTCCGAAACGTTTATCGCGACGGATGACCCGGCATCTGTCTTTACGTACAAACTTCGGCAGGGGTCTATTGCTGCGGCCGATTTTAATCCGGCTGTATTGAATAATCCTGATGACATTTCAAATTTTAATCTGGGCGTTGAGGTTATGCAGCCGATTTTCAACAGGGATGCCGCTATCGGCAGATCGGCAGCCTCACTATCGAGAAAATCGCAGGAACATATGCTCAGAAGGTCAGAGGAGACTATAGCCCTCGAAGTCAAAAAGGTCTATTACGGGCTCGTGCTTGCAAGAAAGAATCTCGAAGCGGTCAAGAGTTCCATCGGTGCGATGCAGGTTCATGACCGTGAAGCTGCAAAAGCTTACGGCAAAGGTTTGATCACCAAATCCGACAAATTGTCGACCGCGGTACGCCTTGCTGAACTGACGGAACAAAAGCTGATGATCGAGGATGAGATTCGATCGGCAGAGGATGGATTACGGTTTCTTCTTCGCCTCGATGGCGATATGGATATCGTACCGGTAAACGGGCTTGAAACCGATGGTATCGCTATACCTGCAGATGAACCCCATATGCCGGAAGGCAGGGCCGATATCGAGGCTTTGGAAGCCAATGCTGATGCGGCAGGATACCGGTACGATATGGAAAAAGCCAAGCGGCTGCCGCGTTTGAACGCTTTTTTTCAAAAAAGCTGGAATGACGATGATTTTCCGGGTTTCGAGCAAGACAGCTGGACTCTGGGGGTTGCCATGGAATGGACTGTTTTTGACGGGTACTCAAACATCGGTAAAGCAATGGAAGCCAGGGCAGGAGAAATGGAGGCTCGTTACAGCTATGAGGAAGCAAAAGACAAAGGGATCTATGAAATTCGTAAGGCGTATCGACTCTTGCGGACGGCTAAGTCACGGATTCGGGTTGCGGAGCAATCGTTGAAAGAGGCAAAAGTGAGCCTTGATTTCATCGGTGAGCGGTACCGTTCCGGAATGGCTATGACTTTTGAACTTCTGGGCAGGGAACAGGCATATACCTATGCTCGTATGCGTCTGAACCAGGCAAAATATGATCTTATCATTGCGAAGAGTGAGCTGGATTATTATACCGGGGGGTAACAGAACGATCAAAACGCATATCGTACCATGAAGCATACAATAATTTTCGCGTGTGTCGGACTTTTTGTCTTGTTTGCCGGTTGCGGAGGTAAGAAGATCGAATCGACGAACGCTGAGGGAGAACGCCGGACAGTTGAGGTGGACAATATCGCAACGGTTCGGTTGGGAACGGCAAGCGATGGGCGTCAGGTGCTTCTCGTTCCTTCAAATGCTCTCTTCATGCGAGGGCAGCTCGAGGGCGTTCAGGTTGTCGGTGATGATGATACCGTTTCGATCAGATGGGTAAGAGCCGGTAAAACTGTTGGTGATTATATCGAGGTGCTCAGCGGACTTGGAGCGGGTGAATCCGTGGTTGTTCCGCATGTCAAGGGAGTCCGTGAAGGGGATAACGTAACCGTCAAGCCGTAACGAAGGAGGGGTGTGCCGATGAGAGAGGGTATTGCTGGGGTTCTTGCAAAGCTGTTCATCAACTCCAAGCTGACACCGTTGCTGATGATCACAGCACTGCTTGTGGGCATTCTGGCGACATTTATGACTCCCCGTGAGGAGGAACCCCAGATTTCAGTGCCTCTGGTGGATCTGTATTTCAGCTATCCTGGAGGTAGTGCAAAAGAGGTCGAGGAACGGGTTGCGAAACCCGTGGAAAAGTATCTGACGGAAATCGAGGGTGTCGACTATGTGTACTCGACATCCCGGAAAGATTTCGCTCTGGTTACCGTTCGGTACAATGTCGGAGATGACACCGAGGAGAGCATGGTGAAGCTCTGGGCAACCATAATGAAAAACATGGACAGTATGCCTGCTGGCATGCAAATGCCTCTTGTCAAGAAAGTGACGATCGACGATGTGCCCGTTTTGGCTCTTACCTTCTGGAGCGACAGTTACGGCCCCTATCAGCTTAGAAAAGTGACCGGTCAAGTTGCCGATGAACTCAAGAAAATCGAGAACATCGGTGATGTAAACCTCAACGGCGGCTTGAAACGTCAGCTTAGAATCCTTCTCGACAAGGAAAAACTCGCTCGATACCGGATTACCCCACTACAGATAGCCAGGCAGCTCAAAGCATCGAACAGTCAGGTGACCGCAGGGACGTTCCAGCAGATGAACAGGGAGTTCACGGTAAAGACCGGTGAGTTTCTCAAGACAGCCGAGGATGTAAGAAATGTCGTAGTGGGCATAGACAATTCAGAGACTGTATATCTCAAAGAAGTTGCCGAGGTTGTCGACGGGCCGGAGGAGGTTGAGAATTACACGTTTTTCGGTTACGGTGCTGCATCGCATGATACTGGCATACAGGGTGAATATCCGGCTGTAACGCTCACGGTTGCAAAACGGAAAGGGACTGATGCCACAGCTCTTGCAAGCAAGGTTCTGGAAAAAGTCGAATCACTCAAAGGCTCGATCATCACTTCAGGTATCAATGTGACTGAAACCAGGAATTACGGTGAAACAGCTTCGGAAAAAGTGTTTACTCTTCTCGAACATCTTATTGGGGCTGTCGTTGCGGTTACCATTGTTGTCGGGCTTTTTCTCGGTTGGAGGGGGGGGCTGGTGGTGTTTGCATCCGTACCCATAACGTTTGCGTTAACACTGCTTGTTTACTTCCTTTTCGATTATACGCTGAACAGGGTGACCCTTTTCGCCCTGATCTTTGTGACCGGTATCGTTGTCGATGACTCGATTATCATTGCGGAAAACATTCACCGGCATTTTTCGATGAGGAGAATGCCCAAGCTCCAGGCGGCTATCGCTGCGATCAACGAGGTTGGTAACCCCACTATTCTTGCCACGTTTACGGTAATCGCATCGGTTCTGCCGATGGTATTTGTTTCCGGTCTGATGGGTCCGTACATGAGCCCTATGCCGATCGGTGCGTCTCTTGCGATGATTTTTTCTCTTTTCGTGGCACTGATAGGGACTCCATGGCTCGCTTTTCGTTTGCTCAAGGCCGGGGAGGAGGGACATGTCGAGCAGTACGATATCAGAAAATCTATCTATTACAAGGTGTACGACAAGACTCTCGCCCCGCTGCTCGACAGCTGGTGGAAGGCAACCATCGCCTATGTGTTTGTCGGATTGTTGCTGCTGGGTTCGATCAGCATGATTCCGCTGAAAATGGTTCAGCTTAAAATGCTTCCTTTCGATAACAAAAGTGAGTTTCAGGTCATCATCGACATGCCGGAAGGCACGACCATCGAACAAACCGCGAGGGTTGGCAAGGACATCGTGTCATATCTCAAGACCGTACCGGAAGTTGAAAACTATCAATATTATGCCGGTACGTATGCACCGATCAATTTCAACGGTCTTGTGCGTCATTATTATCTTCGCCAGAGTCACAATATGGCGGACATACAGGTCAACCTGGTGCACAAGGGAGAACGGAGTGACCAGAGTCATGCCATTGCAAAACGGGTGAGGCCGAAGGTACAGGAAATCGCCGCGAAATACGGTGCAAACGTAAAGGTCGTGGAAGTGCCACCCGGGCCTCCTGTACTTTCGACAATTGTCGCTGAAATATACGGGCCGGATATCCAGCAGCAGATAGCTCTCGCCCGCCAGATCAAAGCCATCATGGAAGACACTCCCGGAGTTGTTGATGTTGACTGGATGGTCGAGGATGATCAGAAAGTGTATACGATGGTGATCGACAAGCAGAAAGCGGCGTTCAGAGGCATAACCACGGAGCAGATTACCCATACGCTTCGTATGGCACTCGATGGAGTTGACGTCGGACTGTTGCATACAGAAACCGAACTTGAACCAGTAGAACTCGAACTGCGTCTTCCAATTTCCGAAAGGGCATCGATACTCGACCTGTCCGGGATTTTCCTGAAATCTCAAGGGATGAATTCGTTGACGACACGATTGCCGGCGGGCGAAATGATTCCTTTGACGGAGCTTGTTTCCATTGAAGAAACCATCGAGGATAAAAGCATTCATCGCAAGGACCTTAAAAATGTGGTTTATGTCACTGCCGATGTCGCCGGTGTCACTGAAAGTCCGGTCTATGCCATGCTTGAGATGGATGACGTGATAAAGCAGCTCGAAACACCGGGAGGATACTCGATATCTCCGCTCTATACAGCACCTCCGTTCAATGAAGAAAGGCTTGCGATGAAATGGGACGGTGAGTGGCAGATCACTTTCGAGGTGTTCAGGGATCTTGGAGCGGCATTCGCGGTCGTGCTCGTAATCATTTATCTGCTCATTGTTGGGTGGTTCCAGTCATTCAGAACTCCGCTGGTTATGATGGTCGCAATTCCACTCAGTCTGGTAGGAATCATACCGGGTCATTTCTTTCACGGAGCATTCTTCACCGCCACAAGCATGATCGGCATGATCGCTCTGGCAGGAATCATGGTCAGAAACTCCGTGCTGATAATCGATTTTATCCAGTTGCGAGTTCAGGAGGGGATTGAGCTGAAAGAAGCCGTTATCGAGTCTGCAGCCGTTCGTACACGACCGATTTTGTTGACGGCCGGCACAGTGGTTATCGGTGCGATTGTGATCCTGTTCGATCCGATTTTCCAGGGTCTTGCAATATCACTGATGTGGGGTGCTCTGCTTTCGACCATATTGACGCTTGGCGTGGTTCCGCTTACGTATTACCTCGTCGAGAAAAAGTGACTCCGGCTGTGAGCCCTGTAAAATGAACACTGAACTGTGAGAAAGTAGTATTCACTATAACTATTCCGAGGGATAATGAAATTTCTTGCGATAATGGGCCATGAGGAAACCCGCCCCCAGGTACGTGATCTATTCAAGAGGTTTGAAGTGCTGATGTTCAGCAACATGTCGATCAAAGGTTGTTATTGCGACAAGGGTATCACCGATCAGGCATGGTGGCCGGCCGACAAGGGAGTTGGTTCTTATTCCTCACTGTGTTTTGCGATACTCGAGGATGAGAAAGCTCTACAGATAATCGAGGAGCTCGAAAGCAATCCTATTGCCATCGAACCCGGTTTTCCGGCGAGAGCGTTTTTAATGAATGTCGAAAAAATGGTTTGAAAACATGTACCTCAAACAGTTTCGAACAGGTGGAGACCGGAATTTCGGTTATCTGGTTGCCGACGAAGAAAGTAATCAGGCTTTCGTTGTCGATCCATCGCACAACCCTGCGAAGATTGTCGATGAGGCGTCTGATCAGGGGTTCACTATCCGGTATATTTTTTGTACCCATGGTCACTATGACCATATCAACGGCAATGAGGAAATCGCTCGCTTGACAGGCCTTGTCCCTTTACTTTACGGTTCGGTTTGCCCCAAGACCGGCCACAGGATCGATGATGGCGTTTTGCTTCCTCTCGGAGATCTTGATATCCGCATCATCCATACTCCGGGCCATACGGAGGACTCCATGTGTCTCCATACCGGCGATGCCCTGTTTACCGGTGATACGTTGTTTGTCGGCAAAGTCGGTGGTACCGGTTTGGGGGCGGATGCCGAAGAGGAGTACCGTTCTCTCCATGAAAAACTCATGACTCTTCCCGAGCATACAAGAGTGTTTCCCGGTCATGATTACGGAACCGCTCCGCACTCGACCATAGGCCACGAAAAAAAGACGAATCCATTTCTCATTCAGCCTGATGTCGATGCGTTTATCGATCTGAAAAAGAACTGGGCTGCCTACAAGAAGGCACATGGGATAGCATGAGGAGAGGGATCCGGCGGCTGTCTCGAGCAGACGGTCAACCGCTTCTGTATTATCTGTAAATCAGGGGCATCTCCAGTCTGGCCGGACAACTGTCAATTCCGATCCGAAACCCTCAGACAAACAGTGTTTCGTAATAAGTCGGTGACAAGCCTAAACGAAAAGAAACTCGAAATTGATTTTCGTACATTTATCGTGCTTGTAATTGGTGTTTGCCAACTTCAGTTTGAGCGGATGTGACGATCCGAAAGGGCGAGTGCAGAAAAAACGGTACTCGATACCTGTGAAGACCGTGAACTGCGCAATGCAACGGTGACGCTTTGGATCGTTGAGTAGTACTATGCATCCAGAAATCAAAGAGATTCTTCACACATTCTATTTCATCTTCCTTGTTTGTAGAGGGGCGTCGGTCTTCTCACGGTCAAACAAGGGATTGTTCGTTATTCTCGAAAGAAGCGTGCTATGATCCATTCTGCCTATTGAAAGGGGTGTTGATTCCCGTGTCAATCATGTGAATGACTAAATGAATGAAGCTGATTGTGACGATAGAGATTTTTTTTGTACATTTACTGCTCGTGCCCATTAATGGGAAGAGGCTTTTCTGTCTTTTTATAGTATTCATATATAAGTATATGCTTGTATATTCTAACCGATAACATGAGGGTCATATATCCTTATTAAACAGAGACTTATCGATATGGATCAGCTTGTAAAATTACGCACGCAGCCTGTTTCTGCACTGATGCAGAAGGATTTTCATACTATTAAAGGCAGTTGTACTGTTGCTGAAGCGATTCAGTTAATGAAAAAGGACAACCAGAGCGGACTTATTGTCGAACCCAGAAATGAAGATGACTGTTACGGTGTTGTGACCGAGAAAGACATTCTGGAGAAAGTTATCGATCCGGGAGAGGATGTTCATCGTGATCCATGGAACACTCCTGTTTTCCAGATTATGAGCAAACCTGTCATCAGCATCAACCCCAGTCTGAGGATCAAGTATGCTCTGCGCCTTATGAAACGGACAAATGTTCGCCGTTTGACTGTCATGGATCATGATAAAGTGGTTGGTGTTCTCAACATGAGTGATGTCCTCCATGCTGTCGAGGAGCTGCCGGCCCATGACAACAACGTTGCTTTATAGCCTACCGTCGTTACTGGATTTCGCTTCTTTTTAACGTATTTGTGATTCATAGAAAAACGGGCCTGGCCGATGCCGGCCCGCATAACCACTGAAGCTGCGGGTGCAGTTCACAGAAGGAGATTTAACTGTATGAAGCCATTCGATATAGTTGTGGTGGGTGGCGGTGGTGCTGGGCTGTATGCAGCCATGGAAGCCATGAAGGTCAACCCTTCACTCAATATAGCCGTGCTGTCTAAAGTCTACCCCAATCGTTCGCATACGTCTGCTGCACAGGGAGGCGCAAATGCGGCTCTGGCTAACAAGGCAAAGGACGACACTGTTGACATGCACATTTTCGATACCATCAAAGGCAGCGATTACCTTGCTGACCAGGATGCTGTCGAGATGCTTTGTTCGGAAGCTCCGAAGATTATCAGGGAGCTTGACAATATCGGCACGCCATGGTCGAGAATGGATGATAAAACCATTGCGCAAAGGCCTTTTGGCGGTGCAGGCAGACCTCGTTGCTGCTATTGTGCCGATAAAACGGGGCACACTATTCTGCAAAGCCTCTATGAGCAGTGTCTCAAAAAGGGTGTTTTCTTTTTCAATGAATACTTTGTTTTGAGCATTGCAACCAACGGCAGCAAGTCGAAAGGGTTGATTGCGATGAACATGCGTACCGGCAAGGTAGAGGCTTTTCGGGCAAGGACGGTGATTCTCGCTACCGGTGGTTATGCGAAAATGTACTGGAATCGTTCCAGCAACGCAGCCGGTAATACCGGGGACGGTCAGGCAATCGCCTACCGCGCAGGAATTCCTCTCAAGGATATGGAGTTTGTCCAGTTTCATCCGACAGGATTGAGAAAAAGTGGTTTGTTGGTGACAGAAGGGGCCCGCGGTGAAGGTGGTTACCTGGTCAACAACAAAGGGGATCGTTTCATGAGCAATTATGCCCCTGAGAAGATGGAGCTTGGTCCGCGTGACCTTGTTTCGCGTTCCATTGAAACCGAAATCCTTGAGGGAAGAGGATTCGACAGCCCAGCAGGACCTTATATGCATCTTGACCTGAGGCATCTCGGTGCCGATCTCATCAAGTCAAGGCTTCCCCAGATTCGGGAAATGTCCATGTATTTTGAAGGAGTCGATCCGATCGATGAGCCGATTCCTATCAGACCTACCGCACACTATTCCATGGGAGGGATCGACACCGATATTGCCGGGCGTACGGTGATGGAGGGTGTGTATGCTGCCGGTGAGGCCGCCTGTGTATCGGTACACGGGGCGAATCGCCTTGGGGGTAATTCTTTACTGGATATCCTCGTTTTTGGAAGAATAACAGGTCGCACGGTGGCGGAAGAAGCCAAACAGTTCGATCCGGCCGAGATTTCCCAGTCGGAGCTGCAATCGACAGAGGATGAGCTCAGGGAGTACATGAAACCGTCTGGCCACTATGAACGTTACGGAGCGCTTCGCGAAGAACTCGGTTACACGCTTGGACAAAATGTCGGAATTTTCCGTGAAGCATCTACAATACAGAAAGGTATCGCTGATGTCGAAGAGCTGCAAGAGCGCTTCAAGCATGTCAGGGTTTTTGATACCAGCGATGTGTTCAATACAAACCTGTTGCAGGTGCTTGAACTGAAGAACATGCTTGATCTGGCAGAAACTGTTGCGGCAGGAGCCTCTGTACGTGAAGAGAGTCGAGGTTCTCATACCAGAACCGATTTCCCGAAGCGCGACGATGAGCTATGGCATAAGCATACAACGTATACAAGGGTAAACGGTAAACCGCAGATCGGTGAAAAGCCGGTAACCATGGGTAAACACGAGTTGCAGGAAAGAACTTATTAAAATCTTCGGGGAACGGGCGGCAGCTTCGCAAGAGAAGGGTTGCTCGACCTGGATAACATTCAGCAGGACGTGAGTTATGGCAGAGCATAAAGAAGAAATGAGGGATATCACCTTCAGGATCAACAGGTTCAACCCTCAAGTGGATAACAAGCCTTACTTTGATGATTACACCATTCCGGTTGAAAAAGGGATTACCGTTCTCAGGGCTTTGAATTATATCAAGGAGCATGTCGATGCAACCGTGAGTTTCCGGGCGTTCTGCCAAGCCGGCATCTGCGGTTCCTGCGGCATGAGAATCAATGGGATCTCTAAACTCGCCTGTACCACTCAGGTGTGGGACGAGCTTGTGAGGTGCAAGGTCGACAATGTTATCAAGGTTGAGCCGTTGCGCAACATGCCGTTGATCAAAGATCTCATTGTCGATATGGATCCGCTGGTTGATAAAATGAAGAAGTATTCCAACTGGGTCGAGTCGATCATGCCGGAAGAGCGGATGGGGGAAAAGGAGTTTTTGATTGCCGAAGAGGAGTTCCAGGAATATGATAAGGCTACCGACTGTATTCTTTGTGCGTCGTGTATGTCCGAATGTTCAATTTTGCGTGCGAATAACGAGTATGTTGGGCCTGCCGTGCTGTTGAAGTCACACAGAATGAATGTCGACAGCCGGGATGGAGCGCATGATCTGCGGATTGCCGAGCTTGTCAAGGATCATGGCGTCTGGGATTGTACGCACTGTTACCGATGTCAGGAAACCTGCGTGAAAAGCATTCCGATAGTGGACGGTATTCACGGTGTGCGTGAAGATGCTCTCGTTTCCCGCGGAGTCAAAGATACGAGCGGTGCGAAGCATGCGGAAGCCTTTATCGAAGATCTTCAGAAGAAAGGAAAACTTGTCGAGGCAACCCTGCCGATCAGGACCAACGGCATGGGGTGGACGTTGAAAAATCTGTTGCCGATGGCTTTTAAAATGATCTTGAAGCGCAGAACCCCTCCGCCACCACCTCTTGTCAAACCGGCAAAAGGAATCAAGAAATTCCGTGAGGAGTTCCAGGAGATGTCGGATCGTATCGAGCGGGACCAGAAGGATCAAAAAAAATAAACAGGGGGAACAGCAGTATGAAGCGGTATGCATATTATCTCAGCTGCATCAATGAGTCCATGACCAAAGAACTCGATAAATCTATTGATCTCTGGCAGAAAGACCTTGATATCGATTTTGTAAAGCTGCATGAAAGCACTTGCTGCGGAGGAAGTAACCTTGATTACGTCAGCCCGAAGCATTTCGCGCTGGTAAACGGGAGAAACATTGCATTGGCGGAGAAGCTCGGCCTTGATCTGGTGACCTCCTGTAATACCTGTCTTCTGACAATAAGGAGCGCAAAACAGAAGCTCGACGAGTCGGAAGCGCTTCGCGACGAGGTGAACGGCATTTTGAAAAAAGAAGGGCTCGAGTACAAGGGGACGTCTGAAGTACGACACTTACTCTGGGTGCTCAACGAGGATATCGGTCTCGACACGATCAACAAAAAGGTCAAGGTTCCTTTGACGAACTATAAAATCGCACCCTTTTACGGATGTCATATTCTTCGTCCTTCATCGATACTCGGTAAGGATAATCCGCTCGAACCTTCTTCTCTGGATAAGCTTATCGAAGCTCTCGGCGGAAAGGTCGTTCCTTATGAGCACAAAAACAAATGTTGTGGTTTCCACACGCTGCTTGTCGCCGAGGAAGAATCTCTGAGCCTTGCAGCCGAAGCCCTCGGTGAAGCGATCGAATCACAAGCGGATTTTATCGTAACACCTTGTCCGCTTTGCCACACCGTACTTGACAGCTATCAGGGGAAAGCCCTGAAGCGGTCGAACATCAAGAGGTCAATTCCGGTTTTTCATCTTTCTGAAATGGTTGGGCTTGCTCTCGGCTATACGTCTCGTCAGTTGGGGATAAAACGCCATATCGTGACATGAAAAGGCTTGATGGCCTGGTCGTTCGGTGGCTGGATGGCAGGATGAGCCGTTTGGCTGCCCTGCTATTTTAAAAACGTGCAAAAAAGCGTAGCTTAGCACTTTCTTTGATTGCTCTCACCCTGGGGAAAGACGATGGCAGGTGAGCAGCGTTTTTCATAACTTTTTTAATTTTGCATTGCAGCATGCTCAAAAATGATCTTTTTCTGCGGGCACTAAAGCGGCAGCCGGTACCAAGAACGCCAATCTGGGTGATGCGTCAGGCAGGGCGTTATTTGCCGGAATACCGTGCAGTCAGGGAAAAAACCGATTTCCTGACTCTTTGTAAAACTCCTGAACTTGCAACGGAAGTAACGATCCAGCCCGTCGATATCATCGGTGTAGATGCAGCCATTATCTTCTCGGATATTCTCGTTGTCAACGAGGCTATGGGCATGAATGTTGAAATCATCGAATCCAAAGGTATCCGGCTTACTCCTCCTATCCGGTCCCAGGTAGATATCGATCGACTTATCATACCGGATATCAATGAGAAGCTTGGTTATGTAATGGATGCTATCCGCTTGACCAAGAAAGAACTCGACAACCGTGTACCTCTGATCGGATTTTCCGGTGCGGCATGGACGCTCTTTACCTATGCTGTCGAAGGCGGCGGCTCGAAAAATTACGCGTTTGCCAAGAAAATGATGTATCGTGAGCCGAAGATGGCGCACATGCTTCTCAGCAAGATTTCTCATGTCATTACCGAATATCTGTTGATGCAGATCGATGCAGGAGCCGATGCCGTCCAGATTTTCGATTCCTGGGCAAGTGCTCTTTCCGAGGACGATTACCGTGAATTCGCTTTACCGTATATCAAGGAAAGCGTCCAGGCGGTAAAGACCAAATATCCTGATACCCCGGTCATTGTATTTTCGAAAGACTGCAATACAATTCTTTCCGATATTGCCGACACAGGCTGCGATGCCATGGGACTCGGGTGGAATATGGACATTGCCAAAGCACGCGCAGAACTTAATGACAGGGTGGCAATTCAGGGTAACATGGACCCGACCGTCCTTTATGGCACCCACGATAAAATCAGAGCGGAAGCCGCAAAAATCCTCGAGCGTTTCGGTAAGCATACCGATACTTCAGGTCATGTTTTCAATCTCGGCCACGGTATACTTCCCGACGTTGAGCCTGAAAACCTCAAATGCCTCGTTGATTTTGTCAAGGAAGAAAGCACCAAGTACCACTGAGCCTATCTATTTTCTTTCTCTCTCGACTCCGCTTTACCGACAAGTTAAGCGGAGTTTTTTTGTTATCCTCATACAAGCTGCCCGTTTTAGTATATTTAAGTCATCTGTAGAGAATCACTGAACGATTGCAATGAACGTCAAAAGCTAACCGCTATGGCCCCATCGAAAACGTTCAAAGAAAAGCTTGCACATATCATTTTCGAGTATGACACCATTCCGGCACGTTTATTCGATCTTTTTCTGATAGCCGCGATCATTGTGAGCGTTGTTGTTGTCATGCTTGATAGTGTGTCAGGTATTCATGAGGTGTTCGGGGACTTTTTTTATGCGTTGGAATGGTTTTTCACCATCCTGTTCACCGTTGAATACAGCATGCGTTTGTATGTCGCAAGCAACAGGCCTCGTTACATAAGAAGTTTTTTCGGGATTATCGACCTTCTGTCTATCCTGCCTACCTATTTCAGTATTTTTTTCCCCGGTACACAATATCTCCTCGTTATCAGGTTTTTCAGGGTACTGAGAATTTTCAGGCTTCTCAAGCTTGTGAAGTTTGTCAAGGAGGGCGAGTACGTCAAGACCGCAATGGTGGCTTCGAGCCGTAAAATTCTGTTTTTTCTTTTTTTCGTGCTCGTTACGGTCAGCATAATCGGTGCGCTCATGTATCTGATCGAGGGTGAAGAGCATGGTTTTCACAGCATTCCTGAAGGGGTTTACTGGGCGATCGTAACCATAACGACAGTGGGGTATGGTGACATATCGCCCCAGACCGTTCCGGGAAGAGCCCTTGCGGCGATGTTGATGATTATCGGTTACAGCATCATCGCCGTACCGACGGGAATCGTATCGGCTGAAATGGCTTCGATGAACGAACAGATACAAGCCGATCTGTCGAAGATGGATAGATGCTGTAAGACTGTCGACCATGACGGTGATGCCAGGTTCTGCAAAGTGTGCGGTAAGCCACTCGACTGAACATGGTGTCGATGGGATCGCGGACGATCTGGGTGGAATGGGTCCGGTTTATTTTCTGAAAGGACCGATGATACCGTGTTTGATTTTCGGCGGTTTGATTGTATAGGTTAAAACAGGACGGTAGGCATGCTCTGAAACACTTTCAGCGATACTGCCGCTGATGAGGTGAGCCAGACCTGTTTTGCCGTGTGTCGGAATACAGATGAGGTCTGCCTGCATATCCCTTGCAAAATGCAGTATTCCTTCTTCCTCACTGTCATCGTTGAAAATGTTGATGGTATAATTGCTGAGCTTCTGCTCTTCGGCGAACGTTTCCATCAGTTGTCTGCTGTACCTCGAAGTCTCAAAATGCGATCTTGTATTGATCTTGAGAAGGTGCAATGTGGCATCATAGAGTGCAGCAAAATCCTGCAGCGTGCTGAAGCCTTCTGCGATTTCTCCATAAAAATTCGAGCCGAACACGATATTTGAAGGGGAAAACCATGTAACAGGCTCCTTGATTGTAAGGACAAGACAGTTTGCATGCTGGATCACTTTTTCTGCCGTGGAACCGATAAGAAACCTGTTGATTCCCTGTCTGCCATGAGAGCCGATGACGATAAGATCATAGTGCCCTTCAGCAGCTTTCCGTGAAATTTTTTCATATGGTGTGTCGAAATCCACTGAATAGGTTATTTCGATATCTTTACACACTTCAGATTCAGCGGTTTGCTCGAGTTTTTTCTCGATTTCTTCAAGAACGTTCGTGCTGCCAAGGGTACGGTATGCAATGATGTCCGTGATTTCCGGATAGTCGGGTACTTCTATGACATGGAAAAGGTGCACTTGCGTGCTTCCGCTTTTACGTGCTATGCTGATAGCTGCTTCGAAAGCATACGAAGCCTGGTCGGAAAAGTCCGTTGGAACAAGGATCTTTTTCATGGCCTGCGATACTTGGTTGATGCGCTCTTACTTTTTTCAAGGTAAGAAAAAGCAGCGTATATATAGCAGTAGTGACAAGTGACAAGTGACAAGTGACAAGTGACAAGTGACAAGTGACAAGTGAGGCAACTTTGCCAACAGGATGGAAGGTTGAAATTCCTGTTTGCAGGGGTTTTACTATATTATGCCTCGGTAAGTATCTATTATCGGAATAGACGGTATTGTACATGAAGGGAAAATCCCAGGAGTTCGGCGGTTGTTGTGTTTCGGATAAATCAATGGAGGATCTTGCACGTTCATCCCTGTTGTTCAGTGCAAGTCTCAAGCAAAAGGTTGCCGAAACGCAGAGTTCGGCGATTGTGGCCATGTCTCATGTTATTTCCGATTCTTTCAAGAGAGGCGGCAAGCTCTTGCTTTGCGGAAACGGCGGGAGTGCAGCCGATGCACAACATCTCGCAACCGAACTGACAATTCGTTACAGAAGCAGTGTTTCCAGGAGGGCTTTGCCTGCAATTGCCCTATCGACGGATACATCAGCGCTTACCGCTGGAGCGAACGACCTTGGTTACGACCAGGTTTTTGCTCGTCTGGTTGAAGCATATGGTGACGAAGGGGATGTGATCGTCGGAATCTCTACCAGTGGCAACAGCAGGAACGTGTATAATGCACTCGAGCGAGGGCGCTCATGCGGACTGCACACGCTTGCCCTGCTCGGTGGAGATGGCGGATGTATCAGAGATGTTGCAGACCTTGCGGTTATTGTGCCTTATGCCGAAGCGGCAGACCGGATACAGGAATGCCATATCGCCATCGGGCATGTTATTGTCGACTGTATCGAAAGAATCATGGGGTATTGTGGATAAATAGGCTTTTTAATTCCTAAACATTCAAGTAGATGACCATTAAAACAATAGAGGGAACGCTCGATGCAAAAAATACCAGCTTTGCACTTGTAGTTTCCCGATTCAATGACTTTATCGGCCAGAAACTTGTTGAAGGTGCGGTCGACTGCATTCTCCGCCATGGCGGTGCAGAAGAAAATATTGAGATTTACAAATGCCCCGGAGCGTTCGAGCTGCCTGCAACAGCTAAGAAAGCTGCAGTGTCGGGCCGCTACGATGCCGTTATAACCCTTGGAGCGATCATCAGGGGGGCAACTTCTCATTATGATGTGATTGCGGCCGAGGCAACGAAAGGTATTGCGCAGGCAGGTCTTGAAACCATGATCCCGATTACATTCGGTGTATTGACCACCGATAATCTCGAACAGGCGATCGAACGGGCGGGAACCAAGGCTGGCAACAAGGGGTTTGACGCCGCGCTTGCCGCAATTGAAATGGTCAACCTCTATCGGCAGGTGTAGCCCCCCGACTCGGCTTGTTTGCGGTGCTTGTAAGTCATTGAAAAATGCTCTCGGCCATAAACCATGCCGGAGGATTTCAGCCGTAAAGCTTTACTGACCATCGACGTCCAGCGTGATTATGTTTTGCCGGGTCCTCCGGCCGCTGTTGCTGTCTTCGGTTTTTATCGACAGGTGGAAGAGGAGCTTCTGTACATGGGCGTTCATCTTTATTCTACCGTGAACTGGTCAGGAATCTCGATTGGTGACTGGCTGAATGAGGCTTTTCAATAATGGATGGTTGTTTACTGCTCTTCCGGGTCCTGTTTCGACAGCCAGCGCTGTAAAGGAGCGGAAAGGGTTTCGGAAGAGAGGGGTTTGCTTATAAAGTCGTTCATGCCCGCCTTGAAACACATATCTCGATCTTCCTGGAGGGTATGAGCGGTCATGGCTACGATCGGGATACAGGGATCCACACGATCGAGCGATGAGGATCTGATGATTCGGGTGGCTTCTAGTCCGTCCATTTCAGGCATCTGGATATCCATCAAGATGAGATCATAGTCTTTCAGCTTTAGGGCTTTTATGGCTTCGGCACCATTGTTTGCAATATCCGCGGAGTATCCCATTTTGTTCAGCAATGCGATGACTACACGCTGGTTGATGAGATTATCTTCAACAACCAGTATCGCCGGTTCTGCCTCGGCGTTCGACACATGAGCACGTGGTTTTTCTGTTTTATCAGGAGAGAACGGTAGACCTGTGTGCGTTTTAACCGTCGATGACAAAGAGTGGTTTTCATGGTCGGAAAACGGTATGGTAAACCAGAATTCGGAGCCTTTTTCAGGCTTGCTTCTCAGGCCGATTTCTCCACCCATGAGGTCTACCAGCCGTTTTGATATTGTCAAGCCGAGTCCCATTCCTCCATATTTTCGCGTGAAGGAGGAGTCGGCCTGAGTGAACTCTTTGAAGATCGAGCCCTGCATCTCTTCGGAAATACCTATGCCGGTGTCCTGAAAAGAAAAATAAAGCAGGTGGTTTCTGCTTGTTCTTTCCGATGCTGTGGCTGCTGTAAAATAGATACTGCCTTTTGGTGTGAACTTTATTGCGTTGTTTCCAAGATTGACGAGTATTTGTCTGAGGTATTCTTCGTCACAGGTAATGTGCTCGGGAATGTCATGGCTGATACGACTGCCGAAACGTAATTTTTTATCTTGCGCCTTGAGTTTGATGACTTCGATAATTCTCAGGAGAAGATCCCTGAGATTGAATGTTACCGTGCTTGCCTTTACACGGTTTGTTTCAAGACTTGTGTATTCGAGCACTTTGTTGATGATGTCGAGCAGTATATCGGCGCTTTGCCGAAGTGTATCGGCATATTCATGTTGTTTGGGAGTCAAACCGGTGTCGAGCAGCAGGCTTACCATGCCGGTTATGCCATTGAGAGGTGTACGGATTTCGTGACTCATATTGGCGAGAAACTCTGATTTTGCGATATTCGCGGTTTCAGATTCTATAGCCATTCTGTTGGCAAAAGCAATTTCTTCTTCGAGACTGGTGTTGAGTTTTTTCAGCTTGGAGTACATCCTTCTGAGTTGAGTCTGCTGCCGCTTTTGCTCTGAAATATCGACAAAACTTTCAAGCAGGTACTCTTGGCCTTCGATTGTGATGTACTTGACCGTTTTAAGGATGGTAAGCATTTTACCTCCTGCTTGAATAAGCTGTTGTTCTGAATCGGTCATTAATTCTTCATTGTCGCCAGGAGGAATCATACCTATAAAAGGACAGCTCTCGTGTTCGTAGGAGCAGATGAACTTGCAGCAGGTTTTTCCTGTTATCTCTTCATGTGAAAGTCCGATAATCTTGCATGCAGCTGGATTGACATCGAGTATACGGTGTGATTTTGCGTCGACAAGTACGATTCCGGATTGAACTGCCTTGAATATCGCTTCGATGCGTTCTTTGTGCTCACGAAGCTTTTCACGGCTCTGTTTTTGCTCGCTTATGTCGATACTCAACAATCCAAAGAGCTCATCTTTCTCTGCGGAAAGGGGGATGGAAAACAGAATCATTCGGTAATACCGTTTATTCCCGGTTGACGGTGTGTATTCCTCGATAATGATGTTTTTCCTGTTTCTGGAAACACTCTGGAGCCCCTTTTTCAGGAGTAGAGCCTCTCTTCGGGGCATTATCTCCCATACTGCTTTTCCTGAAAGCGCTTCTCTGGGAATGGACAAAAGGTCTGCAAACGCGGTGTTCGCTGACAACAACCGTCCCTCACTGTCAAACGTGCTCAGTGGCAAGGGCATATGCTCTACAAGTCTGTGCATCGACCAACATGTTTTCAATTATGGTTCACAATAGTGCGTAACCATCATTGCCAATTTCTTCGACTTTCTTGTTGATATGTGGGGTGTGGCAGTGATATGAGTGGGGCAGAACTGCCGTAACAGAGAAATTTTACAAAATTTTACTTCAAAAATAAAATAATATTTTCCCTTTATGATTATATAGTTGTTGGGGTGTTGTGTGAAGGGAAAAAATGGGCAGAGCTCTACGCTACAGTTTTGTAGCGTTTCATGGAGCTGGTGATGGCCGAGTAGGTTATGTCTTGTAGTTCCTGAGCGTTTTTATCTTTGGTTTCAATCGGTTCGCCTATAATGAGCTTTACATTCGATTTACTTATTCTGAGACTTTTTTTCGGTGTTATGCGGTTGCTGCCGATAATCGTTACCGGTAAAATCGGTGTATGCGCTTTTTGGGCAATCATGAATGCTCCTCGCTTGAACGGCTTGATCTCCCCTGTTTCCGATCTGGTGCCTTCAGGGAAGATGTGGACCGAGCGTCCGTTTTTCAGAACTTCCGAAGCTTTCAGCAGGCTTTTCAGGGCTTCTTTGTTTTGTCCTCGTTTGATCAGGACGTAGCCTGCCTGTTTAATGGCCCAGCCGAATATCGGAATTTTACCCAGTTCCTCCTTGGCCACGAAACGCATGTTGAGATGTATGGCGCCGAGTATGAGAGGGATGTCCGCCATACCGGCATGATTGCTTACTATTAAATAGTTTGTATTTGGGTCATAACGCTTTTCACCGGTTATCTCGATGCTTATTCCCATGAGCCGGGCACAGAAGCGGCCCCACCATGCAGCCATTCGGTGGAAACGGTCGCCTGATGGATCGATAAGGTTGACGACAAGCGCGATCAGTAATCCGAAGAACATTACCGGTATAACGATAAGGAAAAACAGAAGTGTCTGGAGAGTCATGAATGAATACTGTTGAGCTGTTTATTTGTTGAGCTGTTTATTTGTTGAGCTGTTTATTTGTTGAGCTGTTTAGGTGTTTCTTTTCTTGTTTCGTGTAAAATTCAACGATTCAACAAATCGACAGTTCAACAATTACCTCTTTACTGTTTCAAAGCTTCATAAGAAATGCAGCGAGGTCTCTGTAGTCCGGACTCATAGGAATCGAGACCTTCCGTCTGTCGAGAACCTCCTGAAGACGGTCAGGAATCGAAATCTCCATATCCAGGGCTTTTTTTATCGCTTCGATGAATTTTGCCGGATGTGCGGTTGACATGACGGCGGCGGGTTCATCGAAATCCTCGTTGGTGGTCCTGAACTTTTCCAGTGCCCGGAACCCCACGGCCGTGTGAGGGTCCATGATATAGCCGAAACGGTCATAGACGTCGCCGATCGTTTCAATCGTTTCATCATCGGTGACAGCGTAACCGGTAATGTCGGCAGCCATTGCTCGGTAGTCATCTCCATAAAAATGCCTCAGCCGGGCGAAATTACTCGGATTGCCTACATCCATCGCCGATGAAAGAGTTGCTACGGTCGGATTCGGTTCATACCGGCCCTCTTCGAGATAGCGGGTTACACTGTCGTTCGCATTGGAGCCTGCGATAAAATGGTTTATAGGGAAACCCATCATTTTTGCGAGAACCCCTCCGGTGAGGTTGCCGTAATTGCCGCTTGGAACCGAAAAAACAGCTTTTTTGCCCGGATACCGGGTTGCAAGCTGCAAAGATCCCCAGGCGTAATAGAATGTCTGAGGGATAAGGCGGGAAATATTGATGGAATTGGCTGATGTCAATGCAAGGCGTTGTTTCAGTTCAGCGTCCATGAACGCTTGCTTGACGAGGCGCTGGCAATCGTCGAAGTCACCACTCACTTCGAGTGCCGTTACATTGCTTCCGACGGTTGTGAGTTGCTGTTCCTGTAATCTGCTGACCTTGCCCGAGGGATAAAGCAGCACCACCCGTGTATTCGGTACTCCTTTGAAGCCGTATGCTACAGCGCTGCCGGTATCACCCGATGTGGCAACCAGGACGGTGATGAGCGTATGGTCTTCCTTTGCGAAATAACCGGTGAGGTGGGCCAGGAAGCGTGCACCGTAATCCTTGAACGCCAACGTCGGGCCGTGAAAAAGTTCTTCGATGTAGGTCTTTTTTTCCAGCCCTACAAGAGGAGTTTTAAACGTGAAGCAGTTTTCGACTATTTCCCAGAGCTTGTCATCGGATATCTCTCCTTCGTTGAACTTTTTCGCTATGGCGAATGCAATGTGATTGAAGGGTGCTTCCTTGAGCAGCTCGATTTCATCTATTGAAAACCTGGGAATTTCAGAAGGAACGTAGAGCCCTCCATCGGTTGCAAGACCCTCGAGAGTAGCTCTCTTAAGAGATGCGGGTGTTGATTTTTTATTTGTACTGTAGAAAATCATGAGAGTGTGCTTAAATGATTTTTGCGCCTTCTTTGCAGACAGGTGAAACCCATATATCGGACTGGAGTTTTTCACGTATGCTCGAAAACGCCTGCTTCATTGCCTCTCCTACCTCGCAAGCTGTTTCATATGAGGAAGAAAAGGCAAAGATTGATGGGCCGGATCCGGCAATACTGCATCCAAGCGCGCCAGCTTCGAGAGCTGCGTTTTTGACATTGTAAAAACCAGGAATCAGTGGCGCTCTTTTGGGCTCGGCAATTGCATCGACAAGAGACCGTCCTATCAACTCGTAATCGGATGTTAGCAAGCCGGAAATGAGCGCCCCTACATTACCCCACTGCTCAGTCGCTGTTTTAAGGGAAATCGTACGGGGCAGGACAGAACGCGCATATGCTGTCCTCACCTCGATGTGCGGGTGAGCGAGTGTGCAAAAAAGATTGTCGGGGGGTGGAATCGTAACCAGGTCGATCGGGTTGTAGCTTCGTATCAGTACGAAATTGCCAAGCATGGCCGGCGCTGCATTATCAGCATGTGCGGATCCGCAAGCCACGCGTTCTCCTTCAATGGCGAAGTGTACGAGCTCCATTTTGCTGCAAGGATTTCCCATCAGTTCATTAGCGGCAACCAGCGCTGCTGCTGCACTGGCAGCACTGCTGCCCATGCCGCTGCTGAGGGGAAGGTTTTTTTTGAGCTGAAGCTCGATATGGCCTTCGAAATCGATTCCTTTATTGGTTCTGATGTATTCGAGGAATTTGAGAACAACGAAGCTGGAGGTGTTTTTCTTAGGATCTCTCGGTAAGGCTCCGCCGTCGCCCGTGATCGATGTTATCGATACAGGGAGGAGATCTGTCCTTTTTTCTCTTTGGGTCAGAATTACCTCGTCACCCGGCTCCGTAATGGCAAACCCGAGAACATCAAAACCACAGGCGACATTTCCGATGGTTGCCGAAGCAAATCCAGTGACAGTTTTCATATGAGTTTACAGTTGCGGTATTCCCTTGCCAATAATATAATGATGTGTTAATTCGAAGGTACTCCAGGTTGTCGATGGCAATACAATGTCCCAATCCGGTTTGATTTTGCCCGAATTGCCTCGAGTCTGTTGGATTGAGCCAATAATAGCTCAAGTTGGATTTGAATTACTAACAGCTTTTCCTTAAATTCACAATTCAAGGTTTTTGGAAAGGAATTGATGACGGAGTCTGATTTCTAAAAGAAAGTATAATAAATAAACTTTCTTCATTCTTAACAAATAACAAAGCTAATTACGATATGTCTACAACAGTCAGGCCTGATGAGGTTTCAGCCATACTCCGCAAGCACCTGGCGGGGTTTGAGTCGGAAGCGGATGTCTATGATGTTGGAACCGTGCTCCAGGTGGGTGATGGTATTGCGCGTATTTATGGGTTATCAAAAGTGGCTGCCGGTGAATTGCTCGAGTTTCCGGGTGATGTCATGGGTATGGCGTTGAACCTTGAAGAAGATAATGTCGGCGCCGTTTTGTTTGGAGAGTCAGACACCGTAAAAGAAGGGGATACAGTAAAACGTACCGGTATTCTCGCTTCGATTCCTGTTGGTGAAGCCATGCTCGGCAGAGTTATCAATCCTCTTGGCGAGCCGGTCGATGGAAAAGGCCCGATCGAAACCAAGATACGCCTTCCTCTCGAGCGAAAGGCTCCCGGGGTGATTTTCCGTAAATCGGTGCATGAACCGCTTCAGACCGGTCTGAAAGCGATCGATTCCATGATCCCGATTGGGCGCGGTCAGCGCGAGTTGATTATCGGTGACCGTCAGACAGGTAAAACGGCTGTTGCAATCGATACCATCATCAATCAGAAAGGTAAGGACGTTTACTGTATTTATGTTGCTGTCGGTCAGAAAGGTTCCACGATTGCTCAGGTTGTAAACACGCTCGAGAAATTCGGGGCTATGGAGTACACGACGGTGATTGCATCCTCGGCTTCCGATCCGGCTCCTATGCAGTTCATCGCTCCTTATGCAGGGGCGGCTATCGGTGAGTTTTTCCGTGATACCGGCCGTCATGCATTGGTTGTCTATGATGATCTTTCCAAGCAGGCTGTTGCTTATCGTCAGCTTTCCCTGCTTCTTCGCCGTCCACCAGGACGTGAAGCATATCCAGGTGACGTGTTTTATCTCCATTCTCGTCTTCTCGAGCGTGCTGCGAAAATAACCGATGATCAGGAGGTTGTGAAAAACATGAATGACCTGCCTGAACCATTGATCCCAATGGTAAAAGGAGGGGGGAGCCTTACAGCTCTGCCGGTTATCGAGACACAGGCGGGTGACGTATCGGCATACATTCCGACAAACGTTATTTCGATTACCGATGGCCAGATATTCCTCGAACCGAACCTCTTCAACGCGGGTCAGAGACCGGCGATCAATGTCGGTATTTCGGTTTCCCGTGTCGGCGGCAGCGCCCAGATCAAGGCTATGAAGAAAATCGCCGGAACGCTCCGTCTCGACCTTGCTCAGTTCCGTGAGCTTGAGGCGTTCTCGAAGTTCGGTTCCGATCTTGACAAGGCAACGAAAGCGCAGCTCGACCGCGGTGCACGCTTGGTTGAGATACTCAAACAGGGGCAGTATGTCCCAATGGCGGTTGAAAAACAGGTTGCCATTATCTATCTCGGTACTCAGGGGCTACTCGATCAGCTCGAGGTTCAGTACATTCGGAAGTTTGAAGAGGAATTCCTCAGTCTTCTCGAGCACAAACATGATGATCTGCTGAAGTCGATTTCGGAGACAGGTCAAATGGATGCCGATGTTGCGAACAGGTTGAAAGAGGTTGCCGAACAGTTTCTTGGTTCATTCAAGGCAAAGGTAAAAGCGTAGAAAGCTTGATGATTTTCAGCAATTCAACAACCAAAGAATATTCATGGCAACCTTAAAGGATATACGAACACGAATCTCGAGTATCAAGTCGACGCAGCAGGTCACCAAGGCAATGAAGATGGTATCTGCAGCCAAGCTTCGCAGAGCTCAGGATGCTGCGATCCAGGCTCGCCCTTATGCCGCAAAGCTGAAAGAAATGCTCGGTTCGCTTTCAACCAGGGTTGATACCTCTCTCAATCCGCTTCTTTCCGGGCGTGACGATGTGAGAAATGTCCTGGTTGTGCTCATTACGTCCGACAGGGGATTGTGCGGAGCGTTCAATGCCAATATCATCAAACTGGCGAATAAAGTCGTTACCGAAGAGTACGGTGATCTGCATCGTGATGGAAGGGTGGAGTTACTCTGTGCAGGAACGAGAGGATATGATTATTTCCGCAAGCGTGGTTTTGCTGTTGAGAAATCATACCCAGGTGTTTTTCAGAATCTGCATTTCAGCGTCGCGAAAGAGATCGTCGAATATGCTTCGGAAAAGTATCTCAATGGCGAGGTGGACAGGGTGATTGTTGTGTACAACGAATTCAAGTCGGTTCTTGCTCCAACGCTCAAAAAAGAGGTTCTTTTGCCAATTTCGCCTGAACAGGATGAGGGGCAGGAAAAGAGCAGTGGGAGTTCGAGCGATTATATTTACGAACCGTCACCGTCATCCATCATCGATGTTCTCGTTCCCAAACATCTCAACACCCAACTTTGGGGGATGATGCTTGAATCCAACGCTGCAGATCACGCAGCAAGGATGACCGCAATGGATTCGGCAACGGAAAACGCAAAAGAATTGCTGAGAGTTCTGAACATCAGCTATAACCGTGCGCGTCAGGCCGCTATCACGACAGAACTCAGTGAGATTGTCGCGGGTGCCGAAGCGTTGCAGGCCGAATAAAACGCTTTACGTTCGATATCATCGAAGCGCCCCGAAAAGTCGGGGCGCTTTTTTTTTGCTGCGATGTTACGGTTGAACCCTTGAGTTTGACCATTTGTATAAATGATTTGTATCTTTGACTCTGCTTTTATCACAGTGTCAAGAGTTTACACCACATAAATAGCACGATGAGCATGAAGGTTTTGAAATTTGGCGGTACGTCTATACAGGATGGCGACAGGATCAGAAACGTTCTGGGTATTATACGCAGAACTGTACAGGATACGCCTGTGATCGTCGTGGTTTCCGCTATCCGGAAAGTGACCGATTTGCTGCTGGAAGCAGCGGTTATGGCCAGTGACGGGGATGCCGGTTACAGCAAAAAGCTTGGAGAGATAGAGACTCTTCACAGGGAGCTTGTTGACGATCTTATTGAAACAGCCGGTAGAAAAGAGGTTGAGGAGTATCTGCAGGCTGAACTGACCGAGCTTGGTGATGTGTTGCACGGCGTGTGCCTGCTGCACGAGTTGTCCGATAAGAGCAGTGCTTTGATCATGAGTTTCGGTGAGCGGTTTTCGGCCTGGATTATAAGCAGTTTTCTTCGTCAGGAAGGGATTGAAGCATCGTATGTCGATGCCAGAAATATGATAGTGACCGATAGCAACCATTGCGACGCGAAGGTTGATATGAAGGTATCTAAAAAGCTTATCAGGGCATGGTACAAGGGGACCAGCGGTGTTCCTGTGGTTACCGGTTATATCGGTGCTGCGCCGGACGGGACGGCAACAACGCTCGGACGGGGGGGATCGGATTATACTGCCACGATTATCGGCGCGTCGGTAGGTGTGGATAAAATAGAAATATGGACCGACGTCGACGGCTTTTTCAGTGCCGATCCAAAACGGGTCAGAGATGCATATGCGTTGCCGTTTATCAGTTACAGCGAAGCAATGGAGCTGTCACATTCGGGGGCCAAGGTTTTGCATCCCTATTCGGTACATCCTGCCATGAAGGCAGGGATTCCCATTAGTATCAGAAACTCGTACAACCCGGATGCCGAAGGAACGCGTATCGGGTTGTCGGAAAAAAGCGAAACCGTTCCAGAAAGGCCGGTGACCGGTCTCAGTTCGATCAACAGCGTTGTGCTGCTCAATCTTTCCGGCAGCGGGATGGTTGGTGTGCCGGGAATTGCTTCCAGGCTTTTCAGTTGCCTGGCAGGCCATATGATCAATATTATTTTTATTTCACAGGCTTCGTCCGAGCAGTCCATCAGTCTGGTTATCAATCTTGCCCAGGCGGAAAAAGCTCGTCGGATTCTTGAAAAGGAGTTTGCCGTCGAGATTGCTGCACGGCAGATAGAATCTCTGACTCTCAGAAGGCATATTGCCATTATTGCGGTTGTCGGTAATGACATGTCCGGTCATCCCGGGGTATCGGCACATCTTTTCGAAACCCTCGGAAAAAACGGTATCAATGTCATTGCCGTTGCACAGGGGGCCAACGAGATGAATATCTCGTTTGTTGTTGACAGCCGTGATGAAGACAAGGCTCTGAACTGCGTGCACGAATCGTTTCTTCTCTCTCGTCGTACCGTACATGTTTTTATTGCCGGAACCGGAACAATTGCGAGAAGTTTGATCGGGCAACTCCGCGATCATACGCTTACACTCAGAAAAGAGATGGAGCTCGATGTTATCGTCAGCGGTATGGCGAATACGCGGGCTATGGCTGTCAAGGATGCCGGAATCGATCTCCGGAATTGGGAAAAAGCTCTCAAGCCAAGAGATGACGGCAAATCAGTAAAGAACTATATCGAACGGATCAAGGCAAGGAACCTGCATAATTCAATCTTTGTGGATTGTACGGCAAGTGCCGAAGTTGCTGAGAGTTATCCGGATCTTCTGGCATCGAATATTTCCGTTGTCACGGCAAACAAGCTGGGAATGGCCGGTTCATGGGCTTTGTATGAAACCATTCGGGGCGCTCAGTATTCTTCGAATGCGCGTTTTCTTTACGAAACCAACGTCGGAGCGGGTCTTCCGATTATCAATACCCTCAACGATTTGCGTAACAGTGGTGACAAGATCGTTAAAATAGAGGGGGTTCTCTCCGGAACATTGAGCTATATTTTCAACGAACTCCGTAAAGGTGGAAAGTTCAGCGATATTGTCAGGCAGGCCAAAGAGGCGGGTTACACCGAACCGGACCCGCGTGAAGACCTTTCAGGAGCTGATTTTGCAAGGAAATTTCTCATACTTGGCAGAGAACTCGGTTACCGGCTCGATTATGAAGATATCGAGTGTGAGAGCCTTGTTCCCGACCACTTGAGGACCGACATGAGTGTCGATACATTTATGGAAAAGCTGAGTTCTGCCGATGCAGGGTATGATGAGATGATCAGGGAAGCTGCTGAAAACGATATGACCATCGCTTATGCGGGTGAGATCAGTGAAGGTAAAGCACGCATCAGTGTGAAAATGCTGCCGCTTTCTAACCCTGTAGCTGGGTTGAACGGTACGGAGAACATGGTAGTGTTCACAACCGACCGTTACCTCGACACGCCACTTGTAGTCAAGGGGCCGGGGGCCGGGGGAGAGGTGACTGCCGGTGGAGTTTTCGCCGATATTCTGCGAATTGCAAGCTATTTGATTTAAAAGAGATGAATGCCGAGGTCATATCAATCGGTGATGAACTGCTTACGGGGCAAAGGATCAATACCAATGCCGGGTTTATCTGTTCAGAGCTTGTCGGTGCCGGGGTCGGTGTGAAAAGGATCATTGCCTGTGCCGACAGCGAAGATGCCATTGTCGATCAGTTTACAGATTCGTTGCAGCGTTCCGATATCGCCATCGTGACTGGAGGGCTTGGACCGACAAGGGACGACAGGACGAAGCAGTCGGCACTACGCTTTTTAAAGAGGTCGCTTGTGCTCGACGAGGAAGTCTATGCCCGAACGGTTGAACGCTACCGCAGTAGTGGACGAGAGCCTTCGGCATATCTGAAACACAATGCGATGATAATCGACGGGGCTACGGTGATCCCGAATGAGAAGGGGCTAGCACCGGGCATGATCATTCCATGGAACGATGGGGGACAGGAACGCTATCTTGTTTTAATGCCAGGTGTGCCGCAAGAAATGGAGGCTATGATGCGGAGCACGGTGGTACCCTTTTTTTCAGGTAAATCGGGTGTTTGTATTGTTCATTCACCTATCAAGACGACAGGTATCGGTGAAACAGCTCTTGCGGACATCGTCCGTGAAATCGAGGATAATCTGTCGGATGGCACGTCGCTGGCCTATCTCCCTCATGCAGCCGGTGTTGATCTTCGGGTCAGCTCGATAGGAAGCGATAAAGAGGTCGTTGAAAATGATAACCGAATAACCGTCGATGCAATCGCCAGTAGGGCTGAAGCATTTGTCTATGCAACGAGCGATATTTCTTTGGAAGAGTGTATCGGCAGGTTATTGCTTTCGACCGAGATGAAGATTGCAACCGCCGAATCTTGTACCGGAGGCCTCATTGCTACGAGACTGACCGATGTTCCCGGTTCTTCGCGGTATTTTGTACAGGGTTTTGTCGTCTACGACAATGATGCAAAAGAGGAAACTCTTGACGTAAAAGCTCAAACCCTTGTTTCCCACGGCGCTGTGAGCGAAAAAGTCGCCGCTGAAATGGCCGAAGGTTCTCTTTTGACTGCCGGTGCGGATATTGCGGTTTCTACAACAGGGATTGCAGGCCCTGGGGGCGGGACAGAGAAAAAACCAGTCGGAATGGTGTGTCTGGGCCTGGCGTATCGTAACGGGATCGGCAGCATCGAGATCGAAACAGCGACCTTTTATACGCAGGGTGACCGTTTGCGCAATAAAATCCGGTTCAGCGAAGCCGCTTTGAGGATGGTGTGGAAAAAACTCAGGGATTTATCAACGCGAGATTGAACGTGTAACGTATACCGTCCTGATACTTGAATGCTTCGACGTGAAGGGTATCACGATCGGTAATACGGTAACTCCCGGATATGGTGCTGCCTTTCTTGTCCTTTTTTTTCTTTTTTTCGTTGACAGTGATGATTCCTTTGCCTATGGTCAGGGTGAGTTTTTTATCCTGTATTTCTATGTCTCCATTTCCAAGATAACCGTAATTACTGCCGAAAAAGGAGCCGTTTGCCTCGATTGTGTAAGTGTGGTCGCGGGTTACGGCTCCGATAGCTTCGAATGTGTTGATTGGGATCGGTACATTGAGAAATTCCGGAGTAACGGAAGCTTTGACAAGCTTCCATGTTCCGATGAGCTTTTCCGGGTCGGTAACCGTTTTCATTTCGGCTGTAACGGCATCGGGTTGAGCCGAACCGGAACCGGTTTGATACTGGAACGATGCTATACCGACAGCACCGGACAATGCTAAAAGCACTAGTATGAGCCAGATTGTTCTTTTCCTTGTCATAGTGGCGATTCTCCGAAAAAAAGGAGTCGTTAGGTACTCGTAAGGGTCAAAAAAATAATTTAGAGGTTTTTTCGCAAAAAGAGGTTTTTGGGCTGAAGTTTTTTTAGCTATTTGAAATGTCTTGTTTCCTTTGAAAGGGTATCGGATTGTAAACGCAAGAGGGTAAAGACGTTGTGTCAATTTCAATATGATAAACGAAAAAGCTTCATGCCGAGAATTAACAGGTTACCTGATATCGTTGCGAACAAAATATCAGCCGGTGAGGTTGTCCAGCGTCCGGCTTCAGTTGTAAAGGAGCTACTGGAAAATGCCATTGATGCCGGTGCGTCAAGAATTACCATTTCTGTTAAAGAGGCCGGTAAACAGCTTGTCCAGGTCATCGATAACGGTGAGGGAATGGAAGCGGAGGATGCTACGAGGTGTGTCGAACGTTTTGCAACGAGCAAAATTTCCTCTGCCGAAGAACTCGATGCTCTCGGAACTCTCGGGTTCAGAGGAGAAGCCCTTGCGAGCATTTCGGCAGTTTCGCATTTCGAAATCAGAACCCGGCGTGAGAGTGACGACGTTGGGATTCAACTGCGCTATGAAGGAGGTGAACCTGTTGAACAAAACATCGCGGCATCTGACCCTGGTACGATGATAAGCGTCAGAAACCTCTTTTTCAACGTTCCTGCCCGAAGGAAGTTTCTTAAAACAAACGCTACGGAATTCAAGCACATTTTTGAAAGCGTCAAAGCACAGGTTCTTGCATATCCCGAGATTCAGTGGCAGATGTTCAATGATGATCAGGAACTGTTCGATTTTAAAAGCACCGATATTTTCGAGCGGATCAACTTTTTTTTCGGTGAAGACTTTGCCGATAGCCTGATAGAGGTGCATGAGGATAACGATTTTCTTTCTCTTCACGGTTATGTCGGGAAACCGGCGATGCAGAAACGCCAGAAAAGCGAGCAGTTTGTTTATGTAAACAGGCGCGTGATACAAAACAGGATGCTTTCTCAGGCATTGCAACAGGCATACGGAGAACTCCTGATAGAGCGCCACTCCCCTTTCGCGCTTCTTTTTCTCCGGCTCGATGCTCAACAGATTGACGTCAACGTTCATCCGTCGAAACTCGAAGTCAAGTTCGAAGATGAACGAAGTGTCCGAACGATGTTTTATACAATTATAAAGAAAGCCGTTCGGTCTCAGGATTTTTCACCCAACGTCGGTGGTGCAAATTTTCCGGAAGGAAATCAGCAGTTTTCCCGGAGAGGTTCGGAGGTTCATGAAACAAAGCTTGAATATCACAAGGTTCCTTCGGCGGCATCGACAACCGGTGAGCTCTACGGCGAGTATAGGGAAAATGAACGGTATGAAAGGATTCCTGGAAAAAATATTGTCGGTGAACAGAAAGAAATGTTTACACAAGAAGAGATGTTTGCAGCAGAACGAGACCATTTCGTTGAACCTCAAAGAGAGCTGCGCAGAAGCGATTTCGTACAAGCTTCAGGAGGAATTGCGGATGATGATCTACACGGAGAGCAGGAGTCCGATCCAAAAATTTGGCAGCTGCATAACAAGTATATAGTCTGCCAGATTAAGACCGGACTGATGGTTATCGATCAGCATGTTGCCCATGAAAGGGTTTTGTATGAACGGGCAGTGGATATTATGAATAACAACGTGCCGAACTCACAGCAACTGTTGTTTCCTCAGAAAGTGGATTTGAAATCATGGGAGTTCGAAGTTTTCGAGGAAATATGTGGTGATCTCGAGAGGCTTGGTTTCAATCTCGGTACGCTTGGAACAAGGACTGTCATGATAGAAGGGGTTCCCCAGGATGTGCGTAGCGGTACCGAGGCCTATATCCTCCAGGAAATGATTCAGGAGTATCAGCAAAACGCCGAAAAGCTCAAGCTTGAAAAACGTGAAAATCTTGCGAAATCATATTCCTGTCGTAATGCGATAATGAGCGGTCAAAAATTGAGTATCGACGATATGCGTTCGTTGATCGACAGACTTTTTGCAACGAACATGCCCTATGTTTGTCCGCATGGTCGCCCGGTTATTATCAGGATATCGCTCGAACAGCTAGACAGAATGTTCGGGCGCAAGTAGATTTGTGGTGGATAGGGAAAAGTATTACATTGAATCCCATACCCTTGTAGCTCAGTGGATAGAGCAACAGTTTCCTAAACTGTGGGTCGGCAGTTCGAGTCTGCCCAAGGGTACAGACTTCCTTTCTCTTCCACCTTGAATATCTGCGTTTACGCCTTACCTCTGCTCGATAAGAGTGTTTACCATTAACGGTAATAACCCCGTTGCTTTTCGTAAGTGGGGTCGTACTGGTCCCAGAGCCAGCCGGCGACATTTTCCAGCTCTTCATCCGGCAAGGACATTGCAGGCATCAAACCGAAACGTTCTATGACATGAGGCATGAGAACGGATTTGCTTGCATCGGGAGTTTTCATGAATGAAACCATTGCGTTTACAGCATCTTCCTTGTTGCCATACAACATTCTGTAGCGTGAGGCAAGCCTGACAATGGGAGGTGCTGCCTTTGCCGGAGGACGCATGGAATGGCAAACTTCACAGTTTCTCTTGTAGAGCTGCTCACCGCTCAATTGATCGGAGACCGTGTTTTCCGCAGCTCTTGCGGATTGAAGAAACGTCGTGTGGAGGAAAGATGGCACGGTTGAGAAAGCTGCCGTGGCCGCAATGACCAGTGGAAAAAAGCGTTTCATGTTCATAAATATCTGGTTCTTTGAAAGCTATAGACAACAGGAAATCATAAGGGCAAGATACTCGGTTCGGGTTTCGTTATGAAACAGCATAAAAAAGAGGCTGATTCATTGGCCCTGCAATTTTTCTTCATGCAGTCGTCCGCGGGCTTGACCGGAGATCAATCTTCCAAAGAACGTCGGTATGGATGCAGCCCCGTGAAACAGAGGTTCGGATTTCACGGAGCTGCACGACTCTCTGCCTGAAACGTATGCATAGTGACCGATTGTCGTGAATCAGCCTCTTTTTTCATGCGCGTCAGTGCAACGATGGTTTTCTACTGGCAGTCACCGCCTCCTTGAAAATTAGGATCGTACTGATCCCAGAGCCAACCGGCGACTTTTTCCAGTTCTTCATCGGGAAGGGATATCGCCGGCATCAAACCGAAACGTTCAAATGTTGCGGAGCCAAGAATGGATTTGCCTACCGACGGTTCTTTCATGAACGATACCATATCGGCGACCGCACCCGCTTTTTTGCTGTAGCGGGCTCTGTACTGCCCGGCAAGAGCGACGATCGGGGGTGCGCTTATTGCCGGTGGTGTCATCGAGTGACAAGATTGGCAGTTGTTTTGATAGATTGTTTCCGCTTCTTGCCGGGCAGCTTCAGCTGCTTCTTTTTGTGCAATGGTTTCAAGGTTACTTTCTGAAACGGAACCGGTGTTTGTTTCGGCAGGAATTTTCGGTTCTTCAGCTGCTACAGGCTGTTTTTCGGGTACAGGATCGGTTTGCTTCTGACATGCGGAGAATGTCATTGTTGAAACGATCAGTAATGCTCCGAGCGCAAGAGGTGAAAAAAAGCGTTTCATGTGTATCTTTGATTGGTTCGGTAATACATGGCAATGGCATAGACGTAATCAGTACCGAAAAGCCATTGTGGAAATATGGTTCTCGTCTGTCACGAGGAATGACCGGCAAAAAAAGCTGCCTGAAAGATCATGATAAAAAACTCATGACCGTGATGCAACGCCGGACTGTTTTTTTGCAAAATCCCCGATTCAGATGAAATCGATTACGCAAACGATAGGGCTTTTTCTGCTCCTGGTATTTTTCGATATAGGCAGATACTGGTTTGTTCCTGATGTTAACGAGCTGCAGGAAAACAACCCTGAAACAACTGCCTTTATGCAGTATCGTCAACGGCAGTGGGAAAATGAAGGGAATGAAAAATCAATCAGTAAGGACTGGGTACCGCTTACACGCATTTCCCGTTATGTGCAAGAAGCTGTATTGATATCGGAAGACGACAAGTTCTGGGAGCACGATGGCTTTGATTATGAAGCGATCGAGTTTGCGATTGGAAAAAACATTGAAAAGAGACGATTTGCTTTCGGTGCCAGTACAATTACCCAGCAACTTGCCAAGAATCTTTATCTTTCGCCTTCCAGGAACCCGGTTCGAAAAATCAAAGAGGCGATTCTTACCTGGCGTCTCGAACGCAGCTTGCCCAAAAAAAGGATCCTGGAAATTTACCTCAATGTTGTCGAATGGGGTGATGGGATTTTCGGTATCGAAAAAGCGGCGTTGTATTACTACGGGAAAAGTGCCCGGTTGCTTACGGCACGTCAAGCGGCAAGCCTTGCCGCGGTGCTGCCGAATCCACAGAAGTTCAGGCCTGATGGTGCTTCGCCGTATGTTCGGCGGAAAGCGGAACGTATATACAGGATTATGCGCAAGAGGGAAGTTGTTTCTTTCGTTAAGCTCCAACCAGGAAATTGATAACGGTTCGGAGAGAGTTTTCCGTAATCTCCTTTGTGACAGTGTATTCCTGGAAGTGCGAGGAATTGCGTAATTTTTGCATCTCGATGATTTGCCAACAAATGACGATCCAGGAGGTGACAATGAACTTCGAGGACAAATTACACGAAGAGATTTTACAAACGCTTGAACGGCGTTCAAGGATCGATATGACAAAGCTAACGTTTCTTACAACCCTTTTTGGTATCGGGACAATTGGGAAAATTGGTATCATCGGCTCACAGGGAGTTTCCGATATCACATTGTTCGGAACGGTGTATATCGCACCGTTCGTCGCCCTGGTCTGCGACTGTTTCATCCTTCGTGAACTCTGGTCGGTACGCAGGATCGGTCATTTTCTCAGTCGACACGGTTGTCATGATGAACAAACGTTCGAATGCTTTGTCAAAAGCATGCGTAATCCTTTCTATCAGTATGGTTTTAAAGGATTGAGCATCTTGACCATTATCATTGCCGCATGGATGCTTGTTGTCCAGAAAGGCGGGATAGTGCTCTTGAATAGCAGTGATTACGCATGGGTTACATTGTCGATGCTGGGGTGGTTTTTTGTCGATCATCGGGGATATGGTATGCTGAAAAAACAGTTCGATCAGGATTCAGGTGCACGAAAATGGTTCTGGAAGCCGTTGAGAAGATCGGAGCTCGATGTGGAGTGAATCTTTCCTGTTTCGATGGAACATTGCTATGAGCTTCTGGTTCGAAACAGGGTATCGTAATCGCGGTTGGAGCCGGTGAAGCAGGTAGATAAGCTATAAATACAATGTCGGAAGCACATATCAGGGTTTCGGGGCTCAGGAAATCATTCGGAGATGTGACGGCCGTTGACGGGATATCCTTCGATGTCATGGATGGTGAGCTTTTCGGATTTCTCGGCCCCAATGGAGCAGGGAAAACCACAACCATCAATATGCTGACGGGATTGGCGCGTCCCGATGCCGGAACGATTACGGTTGGCGGAATCGATTGTACAAACAAAATGAAATCGGCGCAGCACCTTATCGGTGTGGTTCCTGATGAAAGCAATCTTTATCCCGAGCTCACCGGGTATGACAATCTCTGTTTCTGCGGAGGTTTGTACGGTATGCGGTCGTCAGAGCGTAAGGGAAGGGCAGTCGAACTGCTGGAACTGTTCGGTCTTGCAGGGGTGGCGGAAAGAAAATTTTCCGGGTATTCAAGAGGTATGAAGCGACGATTGACCATCGCTGCCGGGATAATGCACTCTCCTCCGATACTTTTCCTCGATGAACCTACGACAGGGATCGACGTGCAGAGTGCCCGTTTGACAAGAGAAATTCTGCAGGAGCTGCATCGATCAGGTACCACCATTTTTTTAACGACGCATTATATCGAAGAAGCTGAAAGGATGTGTGATCGTATAGCCTTTATGGTGAATGGATTGGTGGTCAGGGTTGATTCCGTGAGTAATCTTGTAAAGCCTGTGGAGGGGCGGGAGGTGGTGCAGGCTTCGGTATTGGGGACGGAAGTTCCTGATCTTGAAATACTTGGCGATCTTTTTCCTGACTATGGTATCGGTCGAGCGGCCGATGGAGGGATTCGCATCGAATCGACCGGGAAGATCGATGTCGGGGTGGTTGTGCGAGTGCTTGAAGATCAGGGATTTGACGTTGTCGAGGTGAAAAGGACGGCGTTGTCACTCGAAGATGTTTTTATAAGGATTACCGGTCTCGAGGCAGGAGTAATGAATAAATAAGTGGATAGAATGTCTGGTAATGGTCGTTCTCGATAACAATGACAGGAAGGGAAAGCTGTTTACAGCGTTCATGAGTATTCTTATGAAGGATATGCGGGCATATTATCTCAAGCCGCCGAATATCAGCTGGGGGTTGCTTTTTCCCCTCGTATGGACAGGGATGTTTTTCGTGAAATCGGGCATGGGTTCGGAAAATATTCTCTCTTTACTTCCCGGTATGGTTTCGATTTCCATTTTGTTCGGGACAACTTCCATGTTGGCGGTGACGGTTACATTTGAACGCAAGGCAAAAGCTTTTGAGCGTTTGTTGCTCGCCCCTGTTCCGCTAGGTCTTTTGATGTTTGCCAAGACAAGTGGAGCGATACTTTTCGGGATTTTCAATGCTTTTGTCCCTTTTCTCATCGGTTTTATTCTGTTAACGGATTTTTCTGCATTTGTCTGGGAGGCGATTGTTCCTGCAGTGATTCTGATTGCCGCAGTTTCGACATTTCTGGCTATGTTCATAGCTGTCTCGGTCAGTGAGGTTTTCGAGGCACAAACATTTTCCAATTTTTTCCGGTTTCCAATGATGTTTCTCTGCGGGCTGTTTTTTCCAGTCAGTGAACTGCCCGATTTTCTGCAACCTCTTTCATTTCTGCTTCCTCTGACATATGGTACGGATATTTTGCACGGGGCTATTGCCGGAAACAATATGATGCCGCTTTCATTCGATTTTCTGATGATGTTGCTTTTTATACTGCTTCTATTCGTTTTGGCACTCAGGAACATTCATCGAAAGTGGGTCATGTAACCACATCGAAAAAAGCTACCGAACCATAGCCAACGACAGTTTCCCTGTCGCCAAAAGACTTGTTGCCGCTGTTTGCATAGCTGAGCACCTCTGTTGTCCAGCCGAAACGTTTAGCGAGCTGCAGAAGGGTTTTAATGGTGTCCGGTCCGCAGAAAAGCGTTTCTTCCCGGGGAATGTTTTGCATCAACGTTCTTCGAACGTGTTTCTCGAGGCCATTGATATCCTTTCTTGCAATGTATTCAAGGGTTCTGCTGTCAACGACGTTGGCGTTGTGAAAGGACGGGTAATGAGAAAGGTCCGTGCTTGCTATGACAAGGTCGCCGGTTTGTAGAACTGATGAAAGGATTGTCGTGCAGGTATCATAGATTTCCGGTGGATTGTTGCCGAAAAGCAACGGAACAATGCTAAAACCGGGTTCCAGGGAATGTTGAAGAAAAGGAAGCTGCACTTCAAGAATATGATCCGACTGGTGTGCTCTCTTCGAAAGCTGAACAAATTCAGGATAACGTTCATGTAATTTTCTCACGAGAGCTGTGTTTACCGGGACGTCTCCCAAAGGAGTGGCCCAGATGTCGTTTTCATCGAGTGCGATTCCTTCGAACAGTGCGCTATGGGCGTTTCCGATCAGAAAAATCGTTTGAACGGCGCAGTTCGATAGTGTGTTATAGGCTACGGCAGCGACATCACCGCTGTAGCTGTAGCCGGCATGGGGAACCATGATTGCCCTGATTTTTCTTTTTTCGGGCTTTTTTTCAGGTCGGCTCTCCAGGAGAGCAGCGATGAGAGCCGTGAGTTCATTTGGATCGGATGGGTAGAATGAGCCTGAAAAAGCAGGATGTCGGGAAGATGGTGCCATATCTTTTTCCATCAGCGCTGTGTGACGATGGGATAACCGCATCCAGGGCAACTGCCTGCTTTGTCATGACATATCGTTGTATAGCGGTGCCGTTCCACAACGGCTGTTCCACATTTTGGGCACAGAGTGTTCGTGTGATGGTGCTGGTCGTAAACATAGGCGAGCCCCGCTTTTTTGCCAATCGCATGAACCTTTTCAGTGCCCTCTGCTGTCGTGGCCGGAATGCCATGTGATTTCCATGAAATCCAGGGAATGAAAGAGGTAAGATGCCATGGCGTTTCAGGCCCGAGTTCCATTGCAATGAAATCGGCAAGGCGCCGGAGCATTTCGGGAGAGTCGGATAAACCGGGAATCAACAGGGTTGTTATCTCCAGGTGTATGTCCGAGCGGGCAAGGCGTTGAAGGTTTTGCAAAACGGGGCGCTGGAGAGCGCTGCATGTTCGCCTGTAAAACGCATCTTCCATTGACTTCAGATCGATGTTTACCGCGTCAAGCAATGGTTCCACCGTATCCAGACAGTAGTCCGACATATAGCCGTTACTCACCCAGATATTTTTCAGACCGGCTGATCGGCTGTGCTTCATGATGTCCAGTGCATATTCTGCGAATATCGTCGGTTCGTTATAGGTGAAGGAAATGGATGGGCATCCTCTTGCAAGAGCATCCTGGACAACAGAGACTGCGGTTCGGAACGGTGGTTGTCTATCGTAACCCGACTTTTGGCTGATTACCCAGTTTTGACAGTTGTCGCACCTGAAGTTGCAACCATGGGTCCCAAGGGAAAAAGTCAGGCTGCCCGGTAGAAAATGATAGAGAGGTTTTTTTTCAACAGGGTCTGTTCCTATCGCAGCAGGGTGTCCGTAATTCAGTGTGAAAAGTTTTCCTCCCCGATTCACCCTGGTTCGGCAAAAGCCGGAACGGCCATCGCGTATTTTACAAAAATGATGACACAGATCACATTGTGCTACATTATCCTGCAGTACATGATAAAATTTCGCTTTTTCCAGCATCACAATGGTAAGGGTGGTAGAATAGTCAAACCATCAAATAGTCACGGTGCCCGTATAGACTGCTTTCGCAGGTCCGGAAAGATAAACCTCTTTCATATCGTCGGAAAAATCCACGTTTAGAATATCGCCGCTTCTTACGGTTACACTGACGCAGGTCGATGATACTTTCCCCAGTTTGTAGCTCATTAACGCAGCGGCAACGGCTCCGGTTCCACATGCGAGTGTTTCGGCTTCCACACCTCGTTCGAATGTTCTGACGGAAAGTGTATCGGGCCCGGTGACTTCAAGAAAATTTACATTGGTGCCTTCCGGAAACAATGTACTGTTGTTGCGAATGGTGCTCCCGGCATTTTCGACATTGAAGGTGTCGAGCTCATCGGTATAGATGATTGTATGCGGTGATCCGGTGTTGACGAAATGGCAGGAGAAGCCATTTGCATAAAAATTATTTCTGAAATCATCGGGTATCGTCATTTTCAGTTTCACACATGCAACACCGGTTATCCATGCGTTATAGCGTTCACCGTTTGCCGTAAAAGAAATTGTATTACCGGAAATACCTTCGGTATAAGCAAAATAAGCGGCGCATCTACCGCCATTGCCGCACATTGAACCCGGCTTCCCATCTGCATTGTAGTATCGCATGTTGAAATCGAGTGCTTCGGAGGGTTCTATGAGAATCAACCCATCTGCCCCTATGCCCGTTCTTCTTGTACAGAGAAAAAGAATTTGGGATTCTGTCAGGTTGACGGGTTGCTGTATGGCATCTATGACGATGAAATCGTTGCCGGCACCCGACATTTTTGAAAAAATGATCTGCATAATGAACTGTTTTGGTTGTATGATGATTTCAGCCGGACTCTGCAACAGGGCATGCTTGGATAGAGCCGGTATCTTCAGCTATTATAACAGATCCGGTTGCCATACCTTCTGGAGAGCCACCCCAAAAAAATTTATTATTAAATAAATTTTCTTATCTTAATCGCTACAGTAGCCGGGATTTTTTTTAGTAAATTAATTGTCGATATCGCTTCATTGAAGGTTTTCCCGATCTGTATAGAACTGCAGCACATGGTAATGATCCGGTCAGTAATACCCCGATACAAAGCAGGGCTCAGCGAAATGGTTGTGCACATGAACTCTCTGATTTGCATGCAGTTATGAGACGAGCTTCATATTTCTTTACGGTTTTTTCAACCAGTTAATATGTCCAAATAAAGGAGAGAATACAATGGCTGATCAAGCGAATCCAACTGGAGTCAAGCCAAAGGGGAAGGTGCCCCCTCCTAAAGGGAAGGTTCCACCTCCAAAGGGGAATGGAGCGCCTGCCGGGGCATCCGTGATCAAGGAAAAGGATGCCGCGCAAATGAGGCGTTTCCTGTTTCAGCGAACAGAAACCCGGTCAACGAAATGGTATCAGGTGTTTGATACCGATAAGCTTGACGATGAACAGGTGGTTGGCGGCCATCTGGCATTGCTTGGTGTGCTCGGGTTTGTTATGGGAATTTACTATTTGTCGGGAATGCAGGTTTTACCGTGGAATGGGGCGCCTGCTTTTCATGACAACTGGTTCTATCTGACAATCAAACCTCGAATGGTTTCGTTGGGTATCGACACGTATAGTCCAAAGACCGAAGATTTGATGGCGGCTTCCTGGAAGCTCGTTGGATGGGCGATGCTGCATTTTGTTTCGGGCTCCATTCTCATTTTTGGTGGATGGCGTCACTGGACGCACAATCTCACCAATCCTTTTACAGGGCGTGCCGGTAATTTCCGCGAGTTCAGATTCCTTGGGAAATTCGGTGATCTTGTTTTTCAGGGCACCAGTGCAAAAACCTATAAAGATGCTCTCGGCCCTCATGCAGTTTACATGTCACTGCTCTTTCTTGGTTGGGGGCTGCTCATGTGGCTTGTTCTTGGTTTTGCTCCCATTCCTGATTTCCAGACAATAAACTCCGAAACCTTCATGTCCTTCATTTGGTTTATTGTCTTTTTCGCTCTTGGTGTGTACTGGTGGCAAAATCCACCGAATGCGGCCATTCATCTCAATGACGACATGAAGGCGGCGTTTTCAGTGCATCTCACCGCAATTGGATATATCAACATCGCTCTTGGTGTCATTGCTTTTGTTGCTTTCCAGCAGGATTCCTTCGCTCCTTATTATGCCGAGCTGGACAAGTTGGTTTTCTATATTTACGGTGAACCCTTCAACCGCGTCAGTTTTGATTTTGTGCAGGAAGGTGGACAGATCATTTCCGGGTCCAAAGAGTTCGAGGAGTTTCCCGCTTTTGCGATTCTTCCCAAAAACGGTGAATCGTTCGGTATGGCTCGGGTTGTCATCAACCTGATTGTTTTCAACCATATCATCTGTGGCGTTCTCTATGTATTTGCAGGTGTTTATCATGGTGGTCAGTACCTGCTCAAGGTTCAAATCAACGGATTGTATAACCAGATCAAGTCCATCTGGGTTGCCAAAGGCCGCGATCAGGAAGCACAGGTCAAGATTCTCGGTACCATCATGGCTCTTTGTTTCGCCACGATGCTTTCGGTTTATGCGGTTATCGTGTGGAACACTATCTGTGAGCTGAACTTTTTCGGTACCAATATCATGATGTCGTTCTACTGGCTCAAACCGCTGCCGTTTTTGCACTGGATGTTCGAAGATCCAAGCATTAATGACTGGGTTATGGCTCATGTGATCGTTGCCGGTTCACTGTTCTCGCTTATCGCTTTAGCCCGTATTGCATTTTTCTCACATACGTCACCGTTGTGGGATGATCTCGGTCTCAAGAAAAACTCGTATTCCTTCCCTTGCCTCGGTCCTGTATACGGAGGTACCTGCGGTGTATCCATCCAGGATCAGCTCTGGTTTGCTATGTTGTGGGGCGTCAAGGGTCTTTCGGCTGTTTGCTGGTATATCGATGGTGCATGGATTGCTTCCATGATGTACGGTGTGCCTGCAGCCGATGCGAAAGCATGGGATGCTGTCGCCGGATTGTCACATCACTATTCCGCCGGTATTTTCTACTACTTCTGGACGGAAACCGTGACGATTTTCTCGAGTTCTCATCTGTCGGTCATCCTGATGATCGGTCACCTTGTCTGGTTCATTAGCTTTGCGGTCTGGTTCGAAGACAGGGGATCACGTCTCGAAGGTGCCGACATTCAGACTCGTACTGTCAGATGGCTCGGCAAGAAGTTCCTCAATCGTGACGTGAAGTTCAGGTTCCCTGTGCTGACGATTTCCGACTCGAAGCTTGCCGGTACGTTTCTATATTTCGGCGGTACATTTATGCTGGTCTTCCTGTTCATTGCAAACGGTTTCTATCAAACCGATACTCCAGCCTTGCCACCTGTTGGTGATGCTGCAGGTGCTGGGCAGCAATTGTTGACTCAGGTGGTTGACTTTTTTATAAAGCTGATTGCTTGATGAGGATGTAAAGGAGCCGTGATTCGGCTCCTTTAACTTCTCGTTCATCCTTTGTAAAAAGAAAAATTGTTACTTAACAAAGATAGGAGGGTTTATGGCCGATCCTGTAAAACAACAGGGTACAGCGCCTGCTAAGGAAGCGGTAAAGCCAAAGCCGCCGGCACCTAAAGCGCCGGTTCCCAAAGCGAAAGCTGCTGCTCCTGAGGTAAAGCCGGAGCCTAAGGCGAAGCAAGCTGCTCCTCAGGGAACGTCAGCTCCAAAAGCGAAACAGGCTGCTGTACCGAAAGGGGCAGGGGTTTCGCCGGTATCGAAAAAACGCATGGTAAATCTCGATGTTAATCTTGGACGTACAGGCCGCAGGATGGAATCTGCACTTCCGATAGTCAAGCCAAAACCAAAGCCTGTTGCTAAACCGAAACCACCTGCACCTAAAGCGAAGGGTGGTCCTCCTTCGGCGAAAGGTGGTGCTCCTGCTGCTAAAGGGGCGGCTCCAGCAGCCAAGGGTGTTCCGAAACCCGGGGCAAAGCCTGTTGCCAAGAAGAAAGCACCTCGCCCGAAGAAACATTATTTTATTCTTGAAAACCTTTGTGTCGGTTGTGGGCTCTGTCTCGACAAATGCCCGCCCAAGGTTAATGCGATAGGTTACAAGTTCTATGGTGATGTACAGGAAAACGGTTTCCGCTGTTATATCGATCAGGATGCCTGTATATCTTGCTCAGCATGTTTTTCATCGGACGAATGTCCTACAGGAGCACTTATTGAAATACTTCCGGATGGCGAGATTCTGGATTTTACGTATACACCGCCGGAGCGTCTGGATTTCGATTTACGCTTTTTGCACCGTTTCCACAAGGAGAACAGGTAGAGCAGGTTTTTGCACGAATAAACGTTGTAAAAGCATTGCCCGAAAATGGGCAATGCTTTTTTTGTTGTATGAATAATCATGATTTGTGATGTCTGAAAGTAGAGAGTGTGCGGGAAAGGCGCTTGTTATTATTCCAACCTATAACGAGTCTGAAAATATTGGTGCGTTGCTTGATGATATTTTTACTCGTTACCCTGAAGATCTCGATGTTCTCGTCATCGATGACAATTCTCCTGATGGAACGGCAGATCTGATAAGAAGGAAACAACAAAGCCATGAACGGCTTTTCCTGCACGAACGACCCGGGAAAATGGGACTGGGGACGGCGTACATCGAGGGTTTCAGATATGCGTTGGGGCATGGCTACTGCAGCGTTATAGAAATGGATGCGGATTATTCCCATGACCCCGAAGTTATCGGAGTCATGCTTGAAAAATCAGCGATGACGGATCTTGTTATCGGTTCACGGTATATCAACAATACGGTAAATGTCATTAACTGGCCGCTTGGCAGGCTGGTGCTGTCGAAAATGGCGAGTATTTACACAAGACTTATTACCGGTATGCCGGTATCAGACCCGACAAGTGGATATAAATGTTTCCAGGTTCATGTTCTAAAAGAGATCGACCTCGACAGGGTGAAATCACAGGGGTACTCTTTTCAGATTGAAATGAATTTCAAGGTATGGAAAAAAGGATTTACGATTGATGAAGTTCCGATCATTTTTATCGACCGTGCTGTCGGAAAATCGAAAATGACGAAAAGAAACATTGTCGAAGCTGTTTGGGTTGTTTGGTGGCTGCCGATACTATCGTTGTTCCGCCGCTTGTAAACCAACATACAGAGGTGGTTGGCGGCGCGGTGCCTTTTTTCCTGCCGTGCCGCCAGTGCCTCCTGTACAACGATTATGCGCTTTCTTTTTCCTCTTTCGACGTAACAATCTGACTCGCAACATCTTGCGGTACCTCTTCATAGTGACTGAACGAACAGCTATAGCGCGCTCTTCCCTGTGTCAGGCGAACAAGCTGCATATGAAAGTCCCGTAATGAAGATTGAGGAATATGAGCATTGACAATCTGAAAACGGGAATCTGCATCCATACCGATGATTTTACCTCTTTTGCTGGATATTTCTCCTACAATTTCTCCTGTGTATTGCTCCGGACTCTGTACGCTGAGCGTGTAGTACGGTTCAAGCAAAAGGGGTTTGGCTTTATCGAATGCTGCCTTGAAAGCCATACTGGCTGCTATTTTAAATGCGAATTCAGAGCTGTCGACAGGATGGTGTGAGCCATCGTACACTACAGTTTTCAAATCGACAACAGGGTAGCCGCACAGAACACCCGCAGTTACGGTTTCTCGAAGACCTTTTTCAACTGCAGGTAAATAACGGGTAGGTACCACACCGCCGACAACCTCGCTCGAAAATGAAAAACCTGAATTTCTCTCGGTAGGTTCGATGCGTACCCATACATCGCCGTATTGACCCCTCCCACCGGATTGTTTTTTGTGCTTTCCTTGCGCACTTGCTGTTATCCGGATTGTTTCACGGTATGGGATCCGTACCGGCGAAGTTTTAACCGAAACATTGAATTTTTTTTCAAGGCGATTGAGAATCGTGTCGAGGTGGGTTTCGCCGAGTGTTTTGAGGATTGTCTGGTTGAATTCAGTGTCATGTTCGATACTGAAGCTCGGGTCTTCTTCGTGCAGGTGAAAAAGGCCTGATGATATTTTTTCTTCATCACCCTGTGCAACGGGTTCGATTGCCGTAGCCAAGAGTGGTTCCGGAAAAATGATCGGACTGATTCTGCAGTCGGTTCCCTTGTCGGCAAGAGTATCGTTTGTATGGGAGTCTTTGAGCTTGACAACCATGCCGATATCACCGGCAAGCAGCTTTTCGACAGGGATCTTTTTTTGGCCTTCCATGGTATAGACCTGCCCGATCTTTTCGAGTTGTCCGGTCTGGGCATCGATCAGTTCGTGGCCTGTTTCAATGTGTCCGGAATAAACCCTGAGATAGGAGATCTCGCCTACTCTTGGTTCGGACATTGTTTTGAAGATAAATGCGACTGTCGGGCCATCAGGGTTGGGGTCGAGCAGCTTTTCATTGTTTTTGTTGCTACAGTAAGCATGTTCGGGTCCGCGTTCTATAGGTGACGGGCAGAGATTGACTATGGCGTTGAGGAGGCGTTCAGAACCGATAAGGTGAAGTGGTGATGTACAGAAAACAGGGAAGAAAGTTCTGGAGAGTAGAGCTGATTTTATACCGGCACGAAGTTCGTCTTCCGTCAGGTTGCCGACTTCGAAATAACGGTTCATGAGTTCTTCGTCGGTTTCGGCAACGGCTTCGACAAGCTTGAAATGCAGGTCCTCGGCACGTTTTTTATATAAATCGGGTATTTCGGAAACAGTCATGCTGCCAGGCTTGTCAGGGCTGAATACAAGCTGTTTCATCAGCAGGACGTCGATAATGATATGATGTCCCAAGCCTTCTTCAGCAGGGAATTGTATAGGGGTTACTTCATGTCCGAAATGATCTTGAAGTTCCTCAACGGTTCTGGTATAGTTTGTCCTGTCGGCATCGAGTTTTGTCAGTACGAATACGGTTGGTTTATAGTATTCTCTGGTATAGTCCCAGATAAGGTCCGTGCCGACTTCCACTCCGATGGACGTGTTGACTGTCAGAAAAACGGTATCGGCCACGCGCATGGCTGACTTGACATCTCCATGAAAATCCGGGAGGCCCGGCGTGTCTATGATATTTATTTTGTGTTCATTCCATGTGCCGTGAACAAGGCTTGAGTTGAGACTGTGCCGCCTTGTTATTTCATCTTCTGCATAATCGGAGATTGTTGTTCCATCTTCGATAGTGCCGAGACGGTTGGTGACTTTCATGGAAAGTGCGAGTGATTCGGTAAGGATGGTTTTGCCTGAACCGGCATGGCCTGTGATAACGATGTTACGAAGTTGATCGGATTGGACTGCGTGCATAAGTAGGACTCCTTGTTGTTGAATTGCTGGTGCCCGGTAATACCGGACGAACAATTTGCGGAGCTGTTTGTTGTCGAGAGGAAACAGCCGATAAAAAAGAAAAGTAAAAAAAAGTTTCTTAAGCTCAGGCGGCATTGATGAAAAGCTGGCGAATAGGTGATAAATTCTTATGTTTAGCGGAGGAATTGTCCCCGTTGCGTCTCATATTTTTTTACCGGCTTTTTGAACATAAAAACCAATCGTTATCATGCCATTAATCACCAATGTAATCGCCCGGCAGATTCTTGACTCTCGCGGAAACCCAACCGTCGAGGTCGATGTCCTGACTGAAACTTCCTATGGCCGAGCGGCTGTGCCAAGTGGAGCATCGACAGGTATTCATGAGGCAGTTGAATTACGTGATGGGGATACGGATATTTACCTGGGAAAAAGTGTGATGAAGGCGGTGGACAATGTCAATACGGTTATCAATGATCGTTTGAGGGGTATGCATGTTACCGAGCAGACTGAAATAGACAATACTCTGATAGACCTTGACGGAACATCGAACAAATCCAATCTTGGAGCCAATGCCATTCTTGGTGTCTCTCTTGCATGTGCCAAGGCTGCTGCTGAATATTCAGGACTGGCTCTTTTCCGGTACATTGGGGGGACTCTCGCCAATACGCTGCCTGTTCCGATGATGAATGTGCTGAACGGTGGTGCTCATGCTGACAATACGGTTGATTTTCAGGAGTTCATGATCATGCCCATCGGTTTTACGGCTTATTCTGATGCACTGCGTTGCGGGGCGGAGATTTTCCATGCTCTCAAGGCTCTGCTCAAAAGCAAGGGGCTCAGTACGGCTGTTGGTGACGAAGGTGGTTTTGCGCCTAACCTCGGTTCAAACGAAGATGCGATAGAAGTCGTTATCGAAGCTATTGGAAAAGCAGGTTATAAAGTCGGTTCACCTACAAATGCCGGGGGCTTGGGTGATGCTCAGGTGATGATAGCTCTCGATCCGGCGAGTTCCGAGTTTTATGATGCCGATCGCAAGAAATACGTTTTCAAGAAATCGTCCGGTAAGGAGCTTGAATCAGGGGAAATGGCTGAATATTGGGAGAAATGGTGCGGAGACTATCCCATCATCTCCATAGAAGACGGGATGGCTGAGGATGACTGGGATGGCTGGAAAGTTCTCACCGAAAAGATTGGGGATCGTGTTCAGCTTGTCGGAGACGACCTTTTCGTCACCAACACCAGCAGGCTCTCTGACGGCATCGGCAGGCAGGTTGGCAACTCTATTCTTATCAAGGTCAACCAAATTGGCACCCTCACAGAGACACTGCAGGCTATAGATCTAGCGAAGCGTAACGGTTATACCTCGGTGATCAGCCACAGAAGCGGAGAGACCGAAGATACGACGATAGCGCAGATTGCGGTCGCAACCAACGCCGGTCAGATTAAAACAGGTAGCTTATCCCGCTCTGACCGCATGGCAAAATACAACGAGTTACTGAGGATCGAGGAAGAGCTGGGCGCTGAGGCATACTATCCAGGTGCGAAAGCATTCAGGGTATAGATGTTCTGATGTTGCCGGGTAACGGTAAACCTTCAAAAGTCAAAGCAGTGCCGGCTTTTGGTCAGAGAGGGCTTCGAGCATCGGGGTCGTTGTCGGGTCTTGGGATCGAAATGGGGTTACATTGATTATGATTTCGATGCCGATTTCGATAACGGCCCCGAACCCATCGAGGGAGGGAATGCTGCCGGTGGAAAAGTCAAAAACGAACGGATGTGCGGTTGAAACAGCTTTTATCTGACATATGGGCATATGTTCTGTCCCACCCGAGAAAAATATTTTTACTCGCTCTTGCAGGTGTACTGGTGTTATGGGTTGTTTTTGGAAATTACGGGGTGGTCGCGAGGTTTCGTATGGAGGCAGAGAATCGTATGCTCAGAGAGCTTCAGGAACAAGAGGAATTGAGAATCATTGAAAACACCCGGAAAATCCACAGTGCAGACAATCCGGAGACGATAGAAAAGATAGCCAGGGAAAAGTATAATTTTTCAAAAGATGACGAGACTCTGTTTATTATCGAGGATGAAAAAAAATAAAACAGTGCACCGAAACAACCTGTTTGACAACGATATCTTCCCGATATCAAGCTAAAATAAATAATTAAGTAGTATGCGAAGTATGCAACATTTTCCGATAGCAGTGTACCATTACAGCCGGAGACTGACGCACGAAGTTGGTTTTGGCCCCCTATCTCTTGGAGGTTACCAACCCATACGAGTCGAGTCGATGACGACAACGCATACGATGGATACAACTGCATCTGTAGAGCAGTGCAGGCGGCTCTATGAGGCGGGTTGCGAGATTATCCGCCTGACGGTGCCGACAGAAAAAGACGCCAGTAACCTTGAGATCATTCGGGATCAACTTCGTCGAGACGGTATAACGACACCATTGGTCGCTGATATTCACTTTTCAAGGAAAGCTGCCCTGAAGGCGGTGGAGTTTGTCGAAAATGTTCGCATAAATCCGGGAAATTTCGCCAATACGAAGAAGTTTTCGAACGAGGAGTATTCGGATGAAGCTTTCAGGGCTGAATACGAAAATGTAAGGAACGAGTTTCTTCCTTTAATCGCAAAAGCGAAGGAGTTCGGGGTGTCGATGAGGATCGGAACCAATCATGGTTCGCTTTCAGACCGTATTGTCAGCCGTTATGGTAATACACCCGACGGGATGGTCGAGGCGGCACTTGAGTTCGCGAGGATCTGCGAGGATGAAGGGTATTATGATATTCTTTTCTCGATGAAGTCATCCAATGTTCGAGTGATGATACAGGCATACAGGTTGCTGGTGATGAAAGCGGATGCCGAGTTACGTCATGCCTATCCGTTACATCTTGGGGTTACCGAGGCTGGTGACGGTGATGAAGGGAGGGTTAAATCCGCAATGGGTATCGGAGCGCTTCTCGAGGAAGGGCTTGGTGATACCATACGGGTTTCGTTGACCGAAGATCCTGTCAACGAGGTGCCTGTAGGATTCGCATTGGTTAAAAAGTATAACGATTACCAGAAAGTTATGGGCGACAAGGGGCATATGCCTGTCAAGCAGCTTATCGAGTCTCAGGTTGCGAAGCCGGTCTTCGATATGCCACCCTTCGATCCTGTCGGTTATAGCAGACGAAAAACAACGGTAATCGAGACAGGGGCCGGCGGTATCGGAGGAGAGTACCTCCCGATGGTGGAAACCACCGCCACGCAGGTGCCTTCGAACCCGGACCTGCTGCTTGCGGAACTCAGGAGCAGGCTTGCCGTTGAGAGGCCGGATTCGGTTTTTCGCTCGGAGTTTGTGACTGTTCCGGTCTCATCGCTGGAGGATGCGGCGCGGCTCGATGCGGTACTCTGCAGACTTGGTGCATACCGGGAACGTGTCGGTGTTTCTTTGAAAGATATAGCACTTGCCCCGGTGTTTATGAGTATCGCCGCCAAGGTGCGCTTAGGAATTGTCGAGGGACAGATGATTGATAAGGATGTGCTCGATGGTCTCGATGACGGGAGTGCGGTACTGGAGTTTTGCTTCATACATGAAAACTCCTCGACCAGTGCTTCGGCTGATGTTCTCAAAAGAATTGCGTTGAGAGTCGATGCCATGGGATTACGACGCGTATTGTTTTCCATTGATTCTGCAGATGCTGTCTATGCGTATCGTTATCTTGTTCGGAGTTTCAGTCAGGCTGGGATCGATTATCCGCTGGCAGTTCGGTATAGCAAGGGGAAAAAAGATCGTCTCGAAGCACTTATTGATTCTGCGATTCAAATCGGAACTCTCTTTTGCGACGGTATAGGTGATATGCTTGCACTGGAGAGCGAACTTCCTGAAGATGAGGAGGTGAGGCTCGCTTTCAACATTCTGCAGGCGGCGAGAGTTCGGATGTCGAAAACGGAGTTTATCTCCTGTCCGGGATGTGGCAGAACCTATTTTGACCTCGAAAAAACAGCTGGCATTATCAAGACCAGAATGTCACATCTGAAAGGTTTGAAAATCGGCATCATGGGGTGTATCGTCAATGGTCCAGGTGAAATGGCAGATGCGGATTTCGGTTATGTAGGTTCGGGCAAGAACGGAGTCAGCTTGTATGTTGGCAAAGAATGTGTCAAGTCGAACATTCCTGAAGAGGATGCCGTTGAAAAACTGGTTGAACTGATCAAATCGCATGGGCGATGGGTTGACCCTGTGGAATAGCTGAAAAAGAGTGTTTGCAAGTATTTGATAGAAACTGGAAATGGTAATCGGCACTAAAAGTGGTGTTGAAAAAGAGTGCCGATGCAGATGCTTCCTGAGGTATTGTGTGAAATCAGGAGTACACTGTGTACCTGGCAGTGTCGAGTGAAAAAACGGGTAACTATGTCTTATACGTTGATAACCGGCGCATCAACCGGAATTGGCCAGGAGTTTGTACGTGAGTTTGCGCGACGGAAGTGCGATATGGTTCTTGTTGCCCGCTCTGAGGAGCGGTTACAAAGGCTCAGTGCAGAGGTGAACCCTTCGGGTAATCTTGATATTCATGTGTGCGCTGAAGATTTGGGAGATCCGGATAGCCCCGGAAGAATTTATGAATATAGTGTTCAAAAAGGGCTTAAAATCGGGCTGATTGTCAACTGTGCGGGTTTCGGGTTCGCTGGCGACTATACGTCTATGCCTTTGGCGGATTTGCAGGAAATGGTACAGGTGAACGTAGCGGCAATGGCATTGCTTGTACGACTCTTCATGCCGGATATGATAGCGAAAAAGAAAGGAGGTATCATAAATGTGTCGTCGGTCAGTGGATTTCAGGGCGTTGCTTTTTTAGGGCTTTATTCGGCAACAAAATCATTTATCACAACACTGAGTGAATCGCTTCACGAAGAATTGAAAGACAAGGGGATAAAGGTTGTCGTCGTCTGCCCTGGATACATAGAGACTGGGTTTCATGCAAGGGCGCATCAATACCCCGAGCAGAGTATGCTGCCTGTTTCGGAACCTTCCGTGGTTGTCAAAGCATCGATCAAGGGACTTTATAAAAACAGGTTACATGTTTTTCCGACATTTCTTGACTTTTTGCTGGTTTTTCTTCAACGTTTTCTGCCGAGAAGCACAGTATTGAAAACGGCATCATTTCTGGCACCTCTCAAGTTATAGAGATGGCTCACAGACTTTCAACAATGTTTTTTTGAAATCAGTCAGGTAAGGAAAAGCGATTTTTTTTGGAATTTGATTTTATAGGATTATATTACCTGCCCTGTTTTTTTGAAGCTGTGCTGGTGTAGCTCAATTGGTAGAGCAGCTGATTTGTAATCAGCAGGTTGC
>OFES01000007.1_pt1 | contig 191949 bp, 177 predicted proteins | sample 1521151 | NCBI WGS metagenome assembly OFES01 (sample SAMN04272335, study PRJEB24112) | coral metagenome | biome: Coral reef; feature: Shallow seawater; material: Coral tissue | host: Coral | place: China: South China Sea | collected 2014
GGTTCAAATCCCGTTGGGGTCACATACTATCTCTCACGAGATCCGGCTTGTTTTTTTTATGAGAAAAGATCCGTTTTTATGAATTCAGGTTGCCGGATTATCGTGGATGATAGCTTTTTTTCTGTACAGCTCTGTTCGATTATCGATCAGAGCTTTTTTGTTATCTAATACAGAAACGGGTCTCACATGAAAATCTCCGTAGACTGGCTCAAGGATTTCGTTCCCTCCATTACTTCAGATATACCTTCCCTTGTCGATCAACTTACCTTTCTCGGACTCGAAGTCGAGGATATCATAACGAAGAAGTTGCCCGATTCTCTTGTTGTTGTTGGAAAAGTTGAAGAGGTCGGACAGCATCCGAATGCCGACCGCCTGAAGATATGCCGGGTCGATGTTGGCGGGGTCGAGCCATTACAAATTGTTTGTGGAGCATCCAATGTGGCTGAAGGACAGCTTGTTCCGGTCGCAATGATCGGTGCAAAGCTCGAAACACCCGAAGGTGAAAACTTTTCCATAAAAAAATCGAAAATACGCGGTGAGCGTTCGTTCGGAATGATCTGCGCTGCCGATGAACTTGGGTTATCGGACGATCATTCAGGAATTATGGTGCTCGAAGAGCATTTCGAGATAGGTCAGCCTGTCGCCTCATATCTTCATGCCGATACCGTACTTGATATTGCAGTAACACCGAATCGTCCGGATGTTCTTTCGCATCTTGGGGTAGCGAGAGAAATTGTGGGTACTGCACAGGTAGCATTGCCGGATATCTGTACAGTAGACTTTACAAGCTCGGAAAATCTTGTAAAGATAAAGGATCCTGATGCATGTCCCTATTACAGCGGTATCGTTATCCGCAACGTGGTGGTGAAGGAGTCCCCCTCATGGCTTAAACAGAAGATTGAAAGTATCGGGCTTCGCCCGAGAAACAATATTGTCGATATTACCAACTACGTTTTGCATGCACTCGGCCAGCCTCTTCATGCCTTTGACCTCTTGAAACTGAAGGGGAAAAGCGTTGAGGTACGAACCGATATGAGCGGATCGATCGTCGCTATCAATCAGGAGTCCTATGAATTGAAACCTGGTATGCCTGTAATCTGTGACAAGGAAGTGCCGGTAGCCATAGCAGGTATCATGGGTGGTTACGATTCGGCCGTGAGCGACTCGACAACCGATATATTACTTGAATCGGCATATTTTTCTCCAGGTGTAGTGAGAAAAGCCTCGAAAATTCTTGGACTGACAAGTGACTCGGCTTATCGTTTTGAACGGGGGACCGATCCGGGAAATGTGCGTTTTGCGGCACAATTTGCGGTCAAGCTCATTCTTGAACTTGCAGGGGGAGGAATTACAGAAGCTGAGGAAGCCGGTTCGATTCTTCCCGAAAGAAAAGCGGTTGCATTACGCCCAGAGAGAGCCAATGAAATTCTTGGCTGCTCGATATCCATGGAAAAAATGGTTTCCATGCTGGAGAATATCGGTTTTATCATGACTGCCAATGACAAAGATGAATACCTGGTATTTTCGGTTCCGACATTCAGAGTCGACGTTGAACAGGAAATCGATCTTATTGAAGAAATAGCCAGGCTGGAAGGGTATAACAGTATTGCCGCGTCAGAAAGGATGGTGGCAAGTTATCCCCAGTCAAGGAAAAATCCCGAATATTTTCCTGATTATCTTCGCTCTGTCATGATTGGTTTGCAGTTCAGAGAAATTCTTACGAATCCTTTGATAACGAAGCGTGATGCTTTGCAATTCGATCAACACTCGGTTCCGGTGTTGAATCCCATCAGTGAGGGTCTTGAAGTTCTCCGTCCTTCCCTCGTGCCGACAATGCTGAAGGTGATATCCCATAATATCAAGCATGGGATAAGAGATATGCGGCTTTTCGAAGTGGGGCATTCGTTTTTCGCTTTGAATGAAGATGGTGATACAGCGAAAAGCATGACTGAAAAAGAGCAGCTTGTTTTTGCCGTTACCGGAAGCCGTTATCCTGTAAACTGGGACCGAAAGAAAGAGCAGGTTGATTTTTTCGATATGAAAGGTGCGGTGGAGATGCTTTTCGGGAAATTGAATTTGCTTGATAAATCATCATTGAATATTTATAATGAAAGCACGCTTTCCATTACATGTGACTGGAAGGGAGAAGATAAACCCCTGAAATTACATGCCGGGAAAGTTCAGCAGATAGCGCCTGAGGTGCTTGAGGCATTTGATATCGATCAGCAAGTTTTCGTTGCTGAAATCGATACTGAGGTTCTCGAGCGTTGTTTTACCTTGAATGTTCGTTACGAGCCCCCTTCCAGGTATCCGGTAGTTGAAAGGGATCTTTCATTTATACTTCCTGAAGGGTTGGAGGTTCAGAAGCTGGTCGATTGTGTGAAAACCAGTGATATTCTGATCAGTAGCGTTCGGGTATTCGATCTTTTCGAAAGGGAGCCGGAAAACAATGCCGGTAAGGTAGATAGAAGTGTTGCGCTGTCTCTGAATATTACAGATCACTCTGGAACTCTTAAAGAAGAAAATGTCAAAAAGATTCTCCAGAAAGTCATGGAAAATGCAGAAAGCAGGCTTGGTGCGGTAATTCGGCAAGTTTGATGCGTAAAGGTATGGAGAGACGCATGGAAGGCAGCGAAAGTTCTGGTCTTGATCTGCTTGACCGACGTGTTGCGCAGGTTGTTGAACAGCTGGCTGATTGTCGAAAACAAAATGAAATGTTGCAGGCTGAAATTACGAGTCTTCAGTCGATATTGCGATCATGCAAGCTTTCCGTTTCAGGAAGCGGGCAAGGTGGAGCGGTCGATGGTTTTTCCTATGAGGAAAAAGTACAGATAAGACAGAAACTGGTTACGATCCTGCAGAGAATAGAAATTGAGCTGAGAAACGAGATGCCGGGTTGAGAGGTTGATGGAAAAGATAAATGTCAACATCTTTGGAGATAACTATCCGTTAAGGGTCGAGAGTCGTGAATCGACGGAACAGGCTGCCTATGAAGTCGATGAAATCATGCAGCAGTTCGCCGGAAAAGCTCCTGACCTCGAGGTTAAAAAGTTTGCGGTACTCGCTGCAATTCATTTTGCAGAGAAAAAAAACGAACTCGTGGCAAAGCTGTCATCGATGGAGAAAAAAATCGATCAGCTAAATCTTTTTCTTGAGCAAAATTCGTTCTAATCGTTTACATTAGAAGTAGAAGAAATATCCGCACCGATTACAGGGGTGTTTTGTAAGTAAAAGAACCAACACTTAAGAACTGGGAGCTGTACTCTTCTTTTGGATTGCAGGCCTTGCTGAGCCCAAGGGTTCAGAGGATTTCTGAAAAGGGATCCCATAGGAAGCAAAAAATCTGAAGGAGGCGCCCACCGTACCGAATACGGGTTCTTAAATCTTACACATCCCTGCAGGTGCGGATTTTTTTTTGCATTAAAAAGTGCCCTTTTTTATCGGATAACGGGCGCACAAAGGAGGTAGAGTTTAATGGGGATTGTCGTTAATCTTGTTTTACTGGTTATTGCATCACTTCTGTTTTTTTGCGTAGGGTTTTTTATCGGTCGTTTCATGCTCGAAAAGATCGGGACGACGAAAGTACTCGAGGCAGAGGAACGGGCAGTTCAGATTGTACAGGAGGCCCAGAAAGAAGCGAATGAGTACAAAGATCTGAAAGTCGCCGAAGTGAATCAGGAATGGAAAAAGCGAAGACGTGAATTCGATGCAGATGTTACGGTAAAAAACAACAAATTCAACCAGTTACAAAAACAGATCCGCCAGAAAGAAAATAATCTGAAGCGTCAGAGTCAGGATCTAAAGGAAAGCGAAAAAAAGGTTGCCGAAAAACTCAAGGGGCTCGAACATGACAGAGAGGCGGTTGCAACGAAGAATAATGATCTCGAGCGGATTATTACCGAACAAAACCAGAAGCTCGAAGCGATTGGTAACCTGCAGGCCGAAGAGGCAAAGCGGGAGTTAATGGAGAATATGGTTGCCGTTGCACGGGAAGAGGCGACGGAAACGATACACAAAATTAATGAAGAAGCGGAGCAGGAAGCGAACAAGATCGCTGAAAAAACTTTACTGACTGCGATACAAAGGGTTTCTTTCGAACAGGCGACTGAAAGTGCGCTCTCGGTTGTTCACATTCAGAGTGACGAACTCAAGGGCCGAATTATTGGGCGTGAAGGTAGAAATATCAAAGCCTTTGAAAATGCGACCGGTGTCGATATCATTGTCGACGATACTCCGGAGGTCGTTATTCTTTCCTGTTTCGATCCTTTGCGCCGTGAGCTTGCCAAATTGACACTCCAAAAGCTGCTTATCGATGGGGTTATTCATCCGGTTGCGATCGAGAAAGCCTATGAGGATGCGAAAAAAGAGATCGATGACGTTATCATGAGCACGGGAGAGGAAACTCTGTCTTCTCTGCAGATTCCCGATATGCCTTCAGAGCTTGTTTCTCTCATAGGGAAAATGAAATTCCATACGGTCTACGGGCAGAATCTTCTGCAACACTCGCGTGAAGTAGCCATGCTTGCAGGTCTCATGGCCGCTGAAATCAAACTCGATGCGAAGCAGGCTAAACGTGCAGGATTATTGCATGATATCGGGCTTGTCCTTCCGGAAAGCGAAGAGCCTCATGCCATTGCGGGTATGAAATATCTTAAGAAATTCAGAGAGTCAAGGATTGTACTCAATGCCATTGCCGCTCATCATGGGGATCACGAAAAGGAAAGCCCTATTGCCGCTCTTATCGAAGCAGCCAATGTGATTTCCTCTTCACGGCCTGGGGGCAGGGGTGCTGTGACGGCAGAAGGTCACGTAAAGCGTCTTGAAAATCTTGAAGAAATTGCAAAAGGTTTTCCTGGTGTCATCAAGACATATGCGCTTCAGGCAGGAAGAGAGATCCGGGTTATTGTCGAGGGAGAAAATGTCAACGATTCTCAGGCTGATGTTCTCGCTCACGATATCGCTCATAAGATCGAAGAAGTAGCCGATTATCCCGGCCAGATAAAGGTATCGATTATCAGGGAGAAGCGCTCGGTTGCCTATGCGAAATGAGGGAGTAGTGACGAGAGACGTGTAACAAGTGACAAGTTCAGAAAAAATCGACAAAGGGCTGGCCAGCTTGCCGGCCCTTTTAGTTCTCAATCCTTAGTTCTTAGCTGAAAGCAACGAGTGCTAAGAAATGAATGGTTTTCAGTTCGCGGTTATGAGTTTTTAGATAATAGCTGTCATTTTTTGGCTTGACGCAGGTTTCGGTTGCTGCTATTTTCACCGTAGCACTCAGCACTCAGCACTCAGCACTCAGCACTCAGCACTCAGCACTCAGCACTCATTTACAGAGTTCCTTTTGTAGATGGCACAGATGTCCCTGTAATCGAAACGGCCTGTTTGAGTGCATACGCGAACGCCTTGAAAAGAGCTTCGATTTTGTGGTGTGTATTGCTTCCTTCGAGAACGGACAAGTGGATGTTCGCCTGTAGTGTTCGGGAGAGTGAAAGGAAAAAATGTTCGATCATTTCGGTTGAAAAGCCGTTGATATCGCTACGGCTGAAGTCGCATTTGAAAACACAGTAACTTCTTCCACCGAGGTCCAGGGCGCAACGCGCAAGCGCTTCATCCATCGGTATCATCGACCAGCCATATCGTTGAATACCTTTTTTGTCTCCCAACGCTTCCTGTATTGCCGAACCCATGACTAAGGCGACGTCTTCAACTGAATGATGGTCGTCGATGTCGATGTCTCCCTTGCACTGTAGCGAAAGGTCGATGCCGGAATGCTTGCTGAAGTTTGCAAGCATGTGATCGAGAAAAGCCACGCCTGAATCAATGGAGTGTTGGCCTGAACCGTCAAGGTTCAGTTCAATCTGGATATCGGTTTCGGATGTTTTACGCTTGACTTTTGCAGAGCGATTGTTTCCGTTTGCGTTTTTGGACATGAAATGGGCTATCTGAAAATTTTATTGACAAGATAGAGTAAAAAGCTTAAAATAAACGAAAGAACGATCGATGTCCCGATAGGGAAATAAAATTTGAAATTGTCTCTGACTATTTTGATATCAAAGGGGAGGTTGCCAAGCCAGCGCATGTAAACCGGTGTCCCGGTCTTCTGAAATGTTATGAGAAGCACGCCTGCAACGACAGCAATGATTCCTATAACGACGAGTAGTTTCCCGATTTCGGTAAACACGTCTTGGATTTTTTCCGAAAGTTGCTAAATTAAGCCCTTCGTTATTTAAAAGAAGGTACGATTTTTGGTAAATACCTTTTTAATTAACAACATCCTGAGGGATTATGCACGTTTTTCTTGTTGTTCTGATTCTGTTATCGTCCATCTTGCTCATTGGGGTTGTCCTTTTGCAAAACCCTAAAGGGGGGAGTGGTTTGACCAGTGGAATGGCGAGCTTGGGTACTGTCCAGAATCTCGGAGTCAGAAGGACAGGCGATTTTCTGAGCAAGACAACGGCAATTCTTGCCGGCGTTGTTATGGTACTCTGTTTTGTCGTTCAGTTCACACTGCCTTCCAGGCAGTCATCTATAGATACCAGGGAAAGCATCTTGCAGAAAGAGCTGCCAGCCGTACCTGCCCCGGCTCCGGTAGAAAATGCACTACCTCAAGCTGCTCCCGAAAAAACGGCTGAATAAGTCAGAAGTAAAAATTATGGTATGCGTTCGTAGCTCAAGTGGTAGAGCAACTGACTCTTAATCAGTGGGTTGAGGGTTCGACTCCTTCCGAACGCACAAAACAAAAAGGCTTACAGATGGAAATCTGTAAGCCTTTTTGTTTTAAAAGAAAAGTAGGGTACATCCTATAGTGTTAAACGTTGCTTCGCGAACAGTTCTTTCGAATGATTGGAAGTCTCCGATACTAATCCTTTAAAGCGTTTTGAGAAAACAGGTGCAGAAAGTTAGTGTGCCAATAAGTATTCTACGGTTCAGCGATAGTGATATTTTCTGTGATGCCTAAGGTTTACCTGGAATCGGTTGTCTGAAGCGGTCTGACAATGCCGAAAACGTCAGGACGAACGTTACATTTTCGTGCATACAGGTGATTTCAAGTATATCGTTCGGTTTTAAATCGGCTTCCTCAACGATATGAAGCGGAAAGGCGATCTGGTTTTTCGATCTTCACTGAGTTTTAGGGCTCTTCGTGTCAACACAGGTTGACAGTATGAAAGAAAGAGAAGAAGAGGTTTCCTATGAAGAAACCTCTATAATGTTAGCATCAAGAGATTATTCGCTGAGGTAATTTCGGCAAGACCAGATTTTTCCGGAGAAGTCTCAGTCTTTATCCTTGTTTGCGAGAAGCTGTTCTATCGGAGCAGCTTCGGGAAGGATATAGACTATGCCTGCTTTAGGCTTGAAGAGAGGGGTGAGTACGTTTTTGAATAGCGGCTTGGAAACATTGATGCAGCCCCACGTGATTCTGTTGTCCGCTGATGTGGTGGAATTGAGGCGGGTTTTCCTTCTCTGACCGGGGACGTTGGCGACCGGGTGCAGTCCGACAGCGTATTTGGTGTCGACCCATAAAACATCCTTACCCCTATGGTCGGGCCCAAATACCGATACGTAGCGCCCTGAAGGAGTGACGCGATCTTTGTGACCTATGGATGAAAGCCGGGCATTGAGGGTTTTAGGGTCGATTCTATCTGATTTTGCGATACCAAGCAGGACCGGTCCATGGTCCACAATCTTGCTTTTGGCATCAAAAACAAAAATGTGGGCGTTTTTCTTGTCGATAATTGCGTAAGGGAGTTTCCGGTTATCCTTGTTCTTTTTAACCCAGGAGACGGTTTTTCGGACTTCTTCGGAGGCGAAATGAAGCTCCTTGCCGTCCTTCGCTCTGGCGTTTTCACTGTTGATAATGACCAGCGATAAAAGAACCGACAACAATACAGCTGATTTCCAGGTATTACTGATGATCTTTATTGCTTGTGTCATGGCAAGGAATGTTTCATTAGAAAAATAACAACTTTATATACATATAATTTAAAACACAGAAACACTATTTACAAAATAACTGATAATGCCTTCCTCTCATTCCTTCTTCCGGAGCCGACGATTGGTTTCCTTTTTTCTCCAGGTGCTTATAAAGGTTAACGTTTCAAAACATTTAGACGTTCAACAGGACTTGCATAAGGCAGCCTCTCGTATCGTACCTGTTTTTCACTATGGATGCCGTATCACCCTGTGTAATTGACAATATGTATTACGCAGGGTGTTTTGACTTCTCACTTTCACCATCCTTTGTGTTTTCGGTCAGTGATTGCGGGTGAATGTCTTGACAATCAAGAGTCTTGCCTATATTATCGCGATGGTGTTCGTCTTTTCATGCGAAAAAGTAATGATTGATATCAATGAAGATACTGTATCGCTACATTCTCAAAGAGCATGTCGGTCCCTTTTTCTTTGCCTTTTTCACCATTCTCTTTGTTTTTACACTGCAATTCGTTACCCGTTTTTTTGACCGTTTTGTCGGCAAGGGTCTTGAATTTTTTGTTGTCGTCGAGCTGATTGTGCTGCAGATTGCCTGGATGGTTGTGCTTGCAGCTCCTATGGCGGTATTGATAGCAACCCTCGTCGTGTTCGGGAACCTTACGAACAGCTCTGAAATAACCGTCATGAGAGCTGGCGGGTTGTCCCTATATAGGCTTATCGTTCCGGTTTTACTGGCGGGTGTTTTTCTCACGGTTTTGATGGAACGGTTCAACAATATTGTGCTTCCGGAAGCTAACTATCAGGCAAAACAGCTGTTGAGAGATATAACGAGGGCAAAACCCAGTTTCGGTCTCACGGAAAATGCTTTTTCAGGACTTGTGGATGGATACTCGATTCTTGTAAGGGAGACTGGAGATGATGCTGAAACGCTCAAGGGGATTACGATTTACGAGACGAAAGAAGATGATGACAAAACTGTCATCACAGCTGAAAGAGGGAGTATTGCGTTTACGTCCGACTATCATTACTTGATTTTGACGTTGTTTGACGGACAGATGCATGAATTGAGAGAAGAAGACAGTGAAGAATATAGAATCACGACCTTCGACAAACATCGTTACGTTTTTTCTTCAACCGGCTACGGTTTCGAACGTACCGACGGTAACGAAATACGCCGGGGCGATCGAGAGTTGTCAGCCAAGCAGTTGTATGCTGTGGGGCTGCAATTTCGAGAACGCAGTAATGATGCTAAAAAGCATATCAGCGATGTTGTTTCGCGCGAGCAGGAGACGATAAACAAGCAACGTGATTCGGTCGAGCCGGCAATTGCCTCAGTAACCGGATATACCGTTGAAAAAAAAGCACAGGCTCTGCAACAGGTGGAAAAAATGCTGGCGCGAATTGACAGGGAAATCGACCATATGGAACGCAGCAGGGATATGTATAACAAGTACATGGTTGAGTTTCACAAGAAGTACGCGCTATCATTTGCCTGCACCATTTTTGTGTTAGTCGGGGTTCCCCTCGGAGTTCTCGCGAAACGAGGTGGTTTCGGGGTCGGTGCAGGCTTGTCCCTCTTGTTTTTTGTGAGTTACTGGTCACTGCTCATCATGGGTGAAGAATTATCCGACAGGAGTTTGCTTGATCCCGGAATAGCGATGTGGATAGCTAATGCTGTCATGCTGTTGATCGGTACCATTGCCCTGATTCGCGTTTCCGGTCTTGCTATTGGTTCAGGTCGGTAGCTTCATCCTGGATTTGAGAGGTGGTTCTATCCTTACAGAGTTTCTTTTTGTTGCCGTTTCTATCCAGGCAGACAAACGTAATCTGGGTAGTGAAAACCATTTCACGTTCTCCTGTGTCGATACTGTCTTTATATGCGTTGACGGTGTATTCGACCGAAGTTTCGCCTTCGCGGTTTTTTACGGTCTCAAAGCAGAGAATGGTCCCTTTTTTTATGCTTTTTCTGAAGATGATCTTGTCCATGGCAACCGTAACGAAGTTGCAGCCGGGATAGTCCAGCGTAACGGCAATGTATCCCATTTCATCTATCCATTTCAGCAAATTACCGCCGAACAGGTAGCCATAATGGTTGAGGTGCTCGGGTAGAACGAGTTTATAATTTTCCATGTTATTTTTTACTTGAACGTTGATGAGGGTATTTCTAAAAACCATTTGACGCCGGCCGTACCATGATGACCTTTTCTTTTTCCGCCAAGACCTGACCGATAGGCATGTTTCTGGCCCGTCTAATATATTTTTTTTCGGAATACATAACAGGAACGAGTTCTGAATGTTTTGCAGAAGAGTAAAACGCCGCGATTTCGGCAGCTTTCTCTATTTCAGTGATGTTTTGCATCGTTGCGCCGCGTAGAATACAGTGCGAGCCGGCTACTCCACGAGCGTGAAGCCAGATATCATGTGGTTTTGCAAAGGAGAATGTAAGCTCTTCGTTGTTCTTTGCGTTTTTTCCGACATAGAGTACCGCTTTTTGGGTGATTGAAAATACTTTGAACGGTAATGGCTTTTTCTCTTTTTTCGACGTACGTTCAATCCCGAGCGATTGTAGTAAAGAGTGGTTTGTTTGGTAGTAATTTCTGACTTGAGAGGGTGTTGAGAGGTTCGAAGACAGCTCTATGAGTCTTGCGAGCTCATGCTTCTGTTTTTCAAGCACATTCTTTCTTTTTATGCCGCCTTCTATTTTTTCTTTCGCTTTTGACGCTTTTCGAAACCACGCTGCCGCATTTTGCTGCAGAGTCATTTCCGGTTTTAGAGAGATTGTTATGGGGTTGGGTGGCTCGTTAAATATATTCTTTACCGTGATCTGATTCTTTTGATGGTCGGTATTGTACAGATTTGCCATTATGAGGTGTCCGTTTCTCTCATAGTCTTCGGCTTGTTTTCTGAGCTTTTCACGACGAAAAAGAGCGAGTTCTCGTTCGATTTTGGTCATTTTGTGATGGAGTTTTTTATCGAGTTCACCGACAAGCTCTCTTGTTTTCAGGAACTGCCATGTTCTGCCGCTGTAGAGATTCAGACCTTCTTGTATTGTTTCAAGGCGGGTAGACGTTTTTGTGGAGTTATGCAGTATTGAAAATTCAGGGTAGTCATCTTTGCCGATATAGACGACAGGATGTGGGTCGAGCAATTCATAAAAAAGTGTAGCGAACTCTGTATGGATATGTTCAGCAGAGTGATTGTTGTCGCAACGGTCGATAAGTTCTCTTGTTAGCTTGCGATCAAAACCGGGAAGCATTTTTATCAGTTTTGAGCGGAGGTCTTTTGCTGGCGTTTTCGAGAATCGTGTCGAAAAAAGGGCTCGATCATAAACAAGCGGTTCGAGTGAACGCAGTATTTCAGGCTTTTCGTGGCAGCTTTCTTTTTTTTCGGAAGCATTGACAGGGGGCCCATGCTTGAAGGCATTGATGGACATACCGTTTTTTTCCAAAAGAACGTTTGTTTTGGCACTGAAAAGCTGCAGGACTATTACGTAATTATCTTCGAGTCGTAACCGGATTATCCTGTCACGGGGATCGATGATTATTTCGGCGATTTTTTTTTCGGCGATTTCAGGCATCAGATCCACGGTGTTACGCTGCTTTCTGTTCAATCCTTCTCTGGTATAGATGCAAAATCTTGGATGACCTGTGACGACAACAAGCTGCAGATGGTTACCCTTGTTGGTTATCAGGCTGATGGTGATTTCGTTTCGCTGCTGGGAAAATACCTCGAACACGTAGCCGTTCTTTAGCAGCTCGTCCAATTCACTTGCCAGATGGTACAGGGTGAAATAGTTACGCAGCATCGTTTTTCTGTATGTTTTTTCTTTCTTTATTTGTAACAAATCAGGTTGTATTGCAATTCCTGACGCACGGCTGTGTGATCATCGAGAGAATGGAAAACGTGCAAATACAATACGCTGAATAATTTTTTGAAACAATGTATCAAAATCCGGTCTATGCCTGAAAATGTCCGACAAGACAATTGCTGTTCTCCAAATGGAGGAGGTGACGGCTTCGCCGATGAGCAACGGCTTGGGTGGCATGAGTATTTCATGAGTGTTGCTCATCTGATTTCGCGTAGGGCTACCTGCACCAGAGGGCATGTCGGTGCAGTGCTCGTTCGGGATAACAATATTCTTTCAACCGGTTACAATGGCGCTCCTTCAGGGTTGCCTCATTGCAACGAAACTACCTGTAAAATCTATAGGAGCACCCATCCTGATGGAACGGTGGAAGAGAATTGCGTCAATACCATTCATGCCGAGATCAATGCAATAGCACAAGCTGCAAAACATGGTGTTTCCATCAAGGATGCCGATATTTATATCACTTCCAGTCCTTGCATACATTGTCTGAAAGTGCTGATCAACGTCGGTATCAAAACCATTTATTACGACAAACCCTATAAGATAGACCACATTGCTGAACTGCTGCGTCTTTCGGGGATAAAACTGGTGCAGGTACATGTCGAAATGCCATCATCATCGACATGACAGCGTATGGCCGTGAAGAAAACAAGAAGAGATTTGCAGCATCATGAACGTTATATGTCGCGCTGTCTACAGCTTGCCCAAAGAGGTGCCGGCAGTGTCAGTCCCAACCCTATGGTTGGTTCTGTAATCGTTGTCGATAACCGGATTGTCGGAGAAGGTTTCCATCGAAGATTCGGTGGGCCGCATGCCGAAGTCAATGCTATCGCTTGTGTGGATGATGAAGCTTTGTTGACCCGATCTACCTTGTATGTCAACCTCGAACCTTGTTCTCATTACGGTAAAACCCCTCCATGCAGTGATCTTATCATTCAAAAAAAGATTCCCAAAGTTGTTGTCGCTTGCAGAGATCCTCATGAAAAAGTCGCGGGAAAAGGTATCGGTAAACTGCGCGAAGCCGGGGTGGATGTCATAGAGGGAATTCTGGAAGATGAGGCCCTGAAATTAAACGAGGCATTTATAAAAAGTCATGTTAAAAACATGCCTTTTGTCGCCCTCAAGCTCGCTCAGACCCTCGACGGAAAGATAGCAACCGTCACTGGAAGGTCGAAATGGATTACCGGAAAGGAATCGAGAACCCATGTGCACAGTTTACGCAGCCGTTACGATGCAGTTCTTACAGGATCGGCAACCGTACTTGCCGATGATCCTCGTTTGACGGTTCGCCATACAAAAGGGCGCAATCCCCTTCGTGTCGTCCTGGACCGGACGTTGCGACTGCCTCTCGGAGCGAAAGTTTTCAATAAAGAAGCACCGACGCTTCTTTTTACTTCGGTCGAAAGCTCCAATACCACGAAGCTTGACCGCTTGCAGAAGAACGGTGTCGAAGTTGTGCATGTTGACGAAAAACATGGCGGTCTCGACCTCGGGGAAGTTTTATCGGTTCTTCATGCAAAAGGTATCCTTTCCGTTTTCGTGGAATCAGGGGCCAGACTTTCAGCTTCTTTGCTTCGGTCCATGCTTGTCGATAAGGCTTATATTTATATCGCTCCCAAACTGTTCGGCGGTGACGGTCTTGACTCTTTTGCCCCTCTCGATGTTCATACTCCCGATAAGGCTTTTCTTTTTCGTTTCGAGGCGTCCTTCTTTTTTGGAGAAGACCTTTTGCTCGAAGCCTACACGCGGTAAACTTCATTCAGTCGCGATTTTCCCACTCTTTTTTCGTTAAAAACTTCTTTCTGTCGGTGTTTTTTACGGCATCGATTCTCCTGGTTTTCCTCCTTTTTTATTTGCGCATTTGGTTTTATGGGTGGTTTTTTATAACATCATACTTTATGAGTATATGTATATATATTCTCATGAACATATGGTTCTTGTTTGAGGTTCGAAGGAAAAGAAGAGGTGCTTACAGCACCGGCAAAAACAAGAATGCGAGGAAAAAGCAACACAATCACTTAGAAATGCAGCAACATGAAGAAAAAAATTCTATCATTATTGTGCCTCTTCATGATCTTGGCACTGCCATCCGCCGTCAAGGCGGAAGAAACAAAGCCGAGTGTTACCGTCTATGGTAATCTCCGTTATTCTTTCAACTACATTGACGAAGATGGAGGCGGGATGGAGCGCTGGAAGGGGACGGATAACGTCTCACGTTTCGGTATCAAGGGATCGTACGGTAACGAAGATGTAAAAGCCTTTGTTCATTTGCAGGTAAGAGCTTTTGCCGACAAAGACGCCGACAAGGACGCCTTCGAACAGCGCTTTTTCTTTGGCGGATTTGAAGGTGGTTTTGGTAAGGTAACCTATGGCCGTATGACCAATGCCTACAAATTTCCCGGTTATGCTCTCGATCCATTCTATGACCTTTCCCGGATCAGCTCGAACGGGTGGTTCGGCGGTGGCGGGGCATCTTATGGCTTGTCCTCTGCAACCAACGGTTTTACCGATAATTCTCTGCAATACTTCTCCCCGAATCTGAACGGTTTCAAACTGGTTGGTGGCATTGCTTTTGATGACAGCGAAGACGATAACCAGCTCGCTTATCTTGCCGGTGGTTCCTATAGCACAGACGGTTTTACTTTTGGGGGGGTCTATGCCGATAATCCGGAGAAAAAAGTGGTCTATCCGAACATAGCTGCAGATGGTGATGCAATACGTGCGTATGCAACCTATAAGGGAAAGGGCTGGAAAGCCGGCGCTTCGTATGAAAATATCGACATCAAGGGTGGCCCTGACAATGTCAACTATTTTTATCTGACGGGAACGGCCATGCTGGAAGAGGCTAAAACCGATCTTTCACTCTCTCTCGGACTGGTTGACGATGGTGCGGCAGAAGGTTTGGGTATAACCGGAGGTGCATTCTACAATATCCTTGACAATGCACAGATTTATGCAATGGCAAGCTATGCAGATCTTGATTCTGATTACACTCCTTATGTTCTGTCGGTTGGTGCGATTTACAACTTCAAATACACGGCCAACTAAAATGAATGAAAAAGATTGTTCTTTCCTGTGTTACCGTTGACAACATCCAGAAGCCGGACTGCCTTTCTCCGTTGGGCAGTTCGGCTTTTGTTTACAAGTCTGATAAAATAGTTGTAATTTGTGTGCGTCGAGATTGATTCGTTGATATGTTTTTGTTCACAGCTGTTCCAACTTTCCTGAAACCCCTAAACATTCGATTGATATGGTAGAAAGTATCGTTCAGAACAATGATCTGGGTAAGTTACTGTTGCGTTTGCCTGTTGGTGGACTGATGTTGTTTCACGGGATTCATAAGCTGAAAAACGGACTCGGGTTCATTGAAAAATCACTCTCTGATGCAGGCTTGCCCGCTTATCTATCTTATGGGGCGCTGCTCGGTGAGATCGTTGCACCACTATTTATCGTTCTTGGTATTTTTTCCCGCCCTGCTGCACTGGTTGAGGCATTTGTGATGATTGCCGCAATCTATCTGGTGCATGTTCCCGAACTCTTCGCTCTGACTCAACATGGTGGCCATGCATTGGAACTACAGTTTCTCTATCTGTTCGGTTCTCTGGCCATTGTTTTTCTCGGTTCAGGCAGGTACAGCATTTCGAGGGGAAGAGGCTTGTTGGATTGAAAAAAGTCAGATTCTCGATGAGATAATGGATGTAATTATAGGAAAAGCTGTTGTATGGGATGAGTCGACATTTGCTGGAGCTTTGTGATATAACTGCATATCGTGGTAAAACCCCTGTATTCAAGGGTTTTTCTCTGGCAATCCCGGAGGGATGCAGCACAGCTGTGCTCGGTCCCAACGGTGCGGGTAAGACAACCTTGTTAAAGCTCATCAGTTGTGATATTTTTCCTGTGGCTTCAAAAGGTTCCCGGCTGAACATTCTTGGTCGGGAACGTTGGAATGTTTGGGAGTTACGTTCCCGGTTCGGTATCATCTCTCACGACCTGCAACATGATTATTTGGAATCTGCAAAAGGTTTGAACGTTATCCTTTCAGGATATTACTCGAGTATCGATACGTGGAGTTATCAAAAGTTTCTTGAGAGTGATATCGAGAAAGCATCTCTCATTATGCGCAAGTTGGGTATTGAAACTCTTGCCGAACGTTCTTTCGGGGAAATGTCTACCGGTCAACAGCGGCGTTTTTTACTCGGCCGGGCATTGATCAACGATCCGGGAACACTGCTTCTCGACGAACCTACAACCGGGCTTGATCTCAAGGCGTCGTTTCAATATCTGGATATTGTCAGAAAACTGATCCACGACGGAAAAACAATCATCCTTGTTACACATCATGTTCATGAAATTCCACCGGAAATCAAAAGAGTGGTGCTTATCAAAAACGGGAGGATTTTTTTGGATGGAGAAAAAGCCGAGGTGTTGACCTCCTCAAATCTTTCAAGTCTTTTCGAGGTTCCTGTACAAGTTGTCGCTTCAAATGGTTTTTATCAGGTTTTACCAGGATGAAGAACGAGGGGGTACGCTCTATTTACGTGCTTTTTGCGAATCATATATCTTTTGGGGTGGGTGAAACAATTCAAACTCTAAAGGTTTTCGTTTACAGGAACTTTGTTCGAGTATTTTCCGTTTTCCCATACTGTTTCTTGAGATCCCGTTATAGTTACCACATTGAAATACAATATTTTATAGTTACAAATCACTGAAAAAACATGGCCAACATTACATTGAAAGGAAATCCAGTGGCGACAGTTGGTGAGTTGCCTGCCAAAGGAACTGACGCTCCTTCGTTTACTCTTGTGAATAAAGACCTGGCTGAAACAAGCATGACGGACTTTAGCGGAAAAAGGATTGTTCTGAACATCTTTCCGAGTCTCGATACGCCTGTTTGTGCAGCTTCGGTCAGGCGTTTCAACCTCGAAGCTTCGAGTATTCCCGATACGGTTGTTCTTTGTGTATCTGCCGACCTGCCTTTTGCCCACAAGCGTTTTTGCGAGGTTGAAGGAATAGAGAACGTGGTGTCTCTTTCTGTGTTCCGTTCCCCTGAATTCGGTAATGATTATGGGGTTACCATGGTTGACGGTCCGTTGAAGGGAATCCTTTCTCGCGCTGTGGTGATCGTTAATGACCAAGGAAAAGTCATTTATGCCGAACAAGTGCCTGAAATAACTCAGGAACCTGATTACGAAGCGGCCTTGAAAGCCATGGTGTAGAAAAGCTCCATGATCGTTTTGCGAATGTTTAATTCATTTTTTTACCTATGCAGCAGCAATATCGTGAAGAAGTGGGGAGTTCTGTTGAAAAAAGGATAGAGCTGCTCAAAAGAGAAAGAAATGCAGTGATTATCGCTCATCATTATGCTCCGGCCGAGGTGCATGGTGTTGCAGATGTGCTTTCGGACAGCAGGGGGTTTTTCGACGCGGTTGTACAAGGCTGTGAAGCGAGCACAGCGATTGTGCTCGCTCCGGCTTTTTTTGCGGAAATAACGGCAGCCATGTGGCCGGAAAAAAAGGTTCTTGTGCCTCAAATAGCCGAGTGTCCTGTCGCAAGCCACAGCAATCTCGGTTTCGACAATATCGCTGCATTCAAAAAACGTCATCGTGGTAAACCGCTGGTCTGTTATGCAACGTCTCCGCTCGAAACAAAACTACTGGCCGACTATGTTGCTTTTCCTGGAGAAGTTGTCGATACCATTGAAAACGTAGATGCCGATGAGGTTCTTTTTGCCGGGGAACGGAACTGTTCGGACGATGCGGTCAAGAGGTGCGGCAAGAAAGTCATTGCCTATAGCGGGAATCCGGTGTGCAATGTATACAATTCGGCAGACCTTTCCGATGTGCAACGTTTGAAAGACGAGTTTCCCGATGCATGCTTGATGGCCCATCCGGAATGTAAGCAAGAGGTGATCGATGCTGCGGATTATGTGATGGGAACCGGTGAAATGCGTGAGCAGATAAGTAAAGACGGAAATCCGGGGGCGATCATACTTGGTACCGAACGTGGCTTTTTCGACAGAATGCGGAACGAGTTTCCCAAAAAAAATATCCTGCATTTAAGTTCTTACCTAACGTGTAATGTTTTTAAGGTGTTACGGCTGAAAACCATTGTGGAATCCCTCGAGAAGATGTGTTACCCAGTAGAGGTCGATCGGGTTGTTGGCGAGCGTATCCGTACGCTCTTCAATCGACTTTTCTGAACAAAAGTGTTTTTCGAAGAGCTGTCTTGCAGGTAAAGATTTCGTGTGAACTTCACTGGAAAACGTCGGAAAATGCTATATATGAGTAATGAATTCGGCAAAATTCGATTGCCTGGAAAACAGTAATGGTCTGGATTATGTTTACTGGAATTGTCAAAGATATCGGGACGATAGAGTCAATACGTCGTCAGGGCTCGAACCTCCGAATTTGCGTGCGCTATGAAAATGAACATGAATTCGGTGACCTAGCAATTGATGAAAGTGTTGCGATTAACGGAACGTGTCAGACGGTAGTGGCTCTTGGTGAAAAGAGGTTCGATGTCAATACAATCGAGGAAACGCTGAAAAAAACCACGCTCGGTACTTTCGCTCCTGGTATTTCCGTAAACCTCGAAAGAGCGTTGCGTCCTTCGGACAGGCTTGGAGGGCATTTTGTTCAGGGACATGTTGATTGCGTCGGTAACGTTCTCCAGGTGCGGGAGCTGGAAGGAAGCAGAGAAATAAGGATTGGTTTTCCAGAGAAGTTTCAGCCATTTATCGTACCGATAGGCTCTATAGCGATCAATGGTGTCAGTCTTACCGTTGCTGACGTCAGGGAAAACAGTTTTTCCGTTGCTATTATTCCCTATACGTTCGATAATACGACCATCAACCATCTCAACGTAGGGGATGGGGTGAATCTGGAGTTTGATATACTCGGTAAATATATCGTCAAACAGCAGGGGCTTGTGAAAAATGTTACGAGCGGTGCCGGAAAAATCAGTGAAAGCTGGTTAAGTGATTTAGGATATTGATGTCGCACATGCAGGATGACCTTTTCGGGTTGCCTTCCAGGGAAAAAAGAGGCTCCGGTTTTCAGCCGCTTGCCGAAAGGGTGCGGCCCAAAACTCTCGAGGAGATGTACGGTCAGGAGCACCTTATCGGTGCTGACGGTCCCCTCAAAAGGTTTCTTGTGCAAAAGCGCTTGCCGTCCATGATATTCTGGGGTCCTCCGGGCTCAGGTAAAACAACCCTTGCGGAAATTTGCGCATACTCGCTGGATTTTCGTTTTGATTCGCTCTCCGCAGTCGATGCAGGGGTGAAAGAGGTCCGCAAAGCGCTTGAGCTCGCAGAATCGGCGCAGAGAATAGAGGGACGCCAGACCCTGTTGTTTATCGACGAGATTCACCGATTCAACAAGGCGCAGCAGGATTCACTGTTACATGCGATCGAACAGGGGATTGTTGTGCTGATAGGGGCGACAACCGAGAACCCTTCTTTCGAGGTCAACCCTGCTCTGATGAGCCGGATGCAGGTCTACATTCTTGAGCCTCTTGGTGACCGCGATATTGAAGCTGTTGTCAGACGGGCATTTGAAAGCGATAGCACGATTGCTTCATATCAGGTGGCCATAGATGACTGGGATTTTCTTTTGCGCTATGCCGGTGGCGATGCACGGAAAGCTCTGAATGCTCTCGAGGCTTCGTTGTCGATGGTCGATACTTCCACCGTTCCAGTTCATATATCAAGAACCCTGCTTGAAAAAGCGCTTCAAAAAAAGCTTCCGGTCTATGATAAAAAAGGGGAGTCGCATTACGATGTCATATCTGCTTTTATCAAATCCATGAGAGGGTCCGATCCCGATGCGGCGCTTTTCTGGCTTGCGAAGATGCTCGAAGGAGGAGAAGATCCGAAATTCATAGCTCGAAGAATGGTGATTTTCGCCAGCGAAGATATCGGCAATGCCGATCCATATGCTCTTACGCTGGCAGTATCTGTTTTCCATGCTGTCGAAGTGATCGGTCTACCCGAAGCGAGAATCAATCTTGCCCAGGGGGTGACCTACCTGGCAGGCTCTGCGAAGTCAAATGCAAGTTATCGGGCGATAAACGATGCACAACACTATGCCGGGCAACAGCAAGAGGCTCCAGTACCGATGCATTTACGAAATGCCCCTACCAAGTTCATGAAAGAGTCGGGATATGGCAAGGGCTACAAGTACCCGCATGATTATCCGGAACATTTTGTCAGAGAAAGGTACATGCCTGAAGGCCATGAAACAGTTTTTTATCATCCGACTGCAGAAGGAAGGGAGAAATTCATCAAGGATCGTCTTGAAAAGCTTTGGAAGGGAAGATATTGATCATTGTTCATGCAGATCGACGAATTCGGTATATTTTGCCTTTTCAGTTCTTGATACGAGATTTGTTTACCATGCGAACTATCGATAAATCTTTCTTCTCCCTGATTTCGGTGGGGTTTCTCACACTGTTGCCATTGGTTCTTCCTGCTGTTGAAAGAAGTGTGAGCGGAGAGACCGTATTGACTCTTTCGCTCGATGAAGCGGTATCAACCGGGCTCGATCGTAATCGTGATCTCGAGATTGCACGGCTCGATCGCGATATTGCCAGTCAGAAAGTGCGCGAAGCATGGGCGGACATGCTTCCTCAGCTCGATGCAGGATTCGACTATACAAGAACTCTGGAACCGTCGATCATCTATTTTCCTGATATCGAAGGCGGTGATCTAACCCGATTGATTCCCCTGGAAGTGAGTCTGGACAATTCAATGAGTGCTTCACTATCGCTGACACAGCCATTGTTCGACCTTAAGGCTATTGCCGGGATACGAGCATCCACTACGGTGAAAAAGATTAGCATGGAATCGTATCGTAAGATCAAAGCAGAAGTTATCAGCAACATTAAAACATCATATTACAATGTTTTGATAGCAGCCGAACAGGTTAAGATACTGGAGCAAAGCATCGCACGCTGGGAGACGGCTTTGCGTGATAGCAGGTCGCTTTTCAAAGAAGGGGTAGCTGCAGATATCGATACTTTACAAGCTTTTCTTTCTGTAGAGAATATCAAGCCGGACCTCATCGAAGCAAAAAACCAGGCAGTGATCGTCAGGACGAAGTTCAAAAATATCATTGGTCTTGATCTTGTTCAAAACGTTATTTTATCTGATTCACTTGTTTATCAGCCGGGAAAATACCCTCAGGATGTTTCGGCAGCCTATGCCGAAGCACTTGCAGCACGACCCGAAGTCCGCCAGTTCGAACTACAGGTGGAAGCCGATGCACAAAATGTCAGTAAGACAAGAGCCGAGCGTTTTCCGACGATTACCGCCGTAGGTCAGTTGCAGGCGCAAACACAATTTGACGATGGGACAGCCATCGAGAATACAGACTGGCCGGTGACTTCATATATCGGGGCGCAGGTTTCCCTACCGTTGTTTACCGGGTTTCGCACCAGTGCACAGGTCGAACAGGCGAAACTTGGTCGCTTGCAGTCCATCGCAAGGCATGAAGATCTGAAAGCCGATATACGAGCTGAGTTGGAGATGAAGCTTTCCGATCTCGAGGAGTCGCGGAAAAGGATAGAAGTACAGGATAGAACAATTCGTACGGCCGAGAGGAGCTATGAGATTACGCAGTTGCGTTTCCGTGAAGGCGTCGGTTCACAACTCGAACTTTCCGAGGCTGAACTTCAGCTCAACAAGGCAAAAACCAACTATCTCCAGGCTGTTTACGATTACCTGATTGCCCGTGTCGAGTGCGACAGGGCTCTTGGCAGAACTGTTAAGCCCGAGCATGGGCTATAAACTGTGTTCTTGATTGTCGGGTAAGTACTCGAACTACTTGTTGAGAGGAGCTTCGTTTTCCTGATGCCGGTTTACATGGTCAGGTTGTCTTTACGCCGTTTTCTCAGTATGTATTTTTCCAACTCGACAAGGAACAGCACTGAAGAACTGACCAGCAGAATGGTGAGCCAGTCCGACAGGCCGATCGGTACAGTTGCAAACAGAGCTTGCATGAATGGGGCATAATTGAACAGTGACTGTAAGACAATGAGTATTCCTATCGCATAGAGGACGGCAGGGTTGCCCAGTAGTCCCTTTTTCGAGAAAACAGATGCCACAAAGAAGCGTGAACTCAAAAGATAGAATATTTCGAACATGACAAGTGTGTTGACGGCGACGGTTCGCGCCATGTCATGAGAGTACCCTGCTTTTTCATACCAGAGAAAGAGCCCGAAAGTACCGCTCAGCAGGATAAGCGAAACATACACGATTCTCCAGACGATAAAGTTAGAAAGGATGGGTTCGCCGGATTTCCTTGGTTTACGTTCCATCACGTTGTTTTCGGATTTTTCGAACGCAAGGGTGAGGGCGAGCGTTACCGCTGTAACCATGTTGACCCAGAGGATCTGTACCGCTGTGACAGGCAGCGTATAGCCCAGTGCTATGGCGAAGAGGATGCTGAGTGCTTCGCCCCCGTTGGTCGGCAGGACAAAAAGAATGGATTTTTTAAGGTTGTCATATACTGTCCGTCCCTGTTCGACGGCACTGGCTATAGTTGCAAAATTATCGTCGGCAAGTATCATTTCAGATGCTTCTCTGGAAACTTCCGTTCCTTTCTGTCCCATTGCGATTCCAACGTCGGCTCTTTTAAGGGCAGGGGCGTCATTGACGCCGTCTCCTGTCATCGCCACGACAGCGCCATTGGATTGGAGCGCTTTGACCAGCCTGATTTTATGTTCGGGGCTGCTGCGAGCAAACACGTCGATGGAATCGACGTGTTGTTGCAGTTCCTCGTCGCTCATAACCTCGATTTCCGTTCCAGTCAAAGCTCGTAATCCATCGCCGATGCCGGTCATTTTTCCGATGGCTCTGGCGGTATCGATATGATCGCCTGTGATCATCTTTACGCGAATACCTGCCTGCTGGCAACGTTTGACAGCCATGATGGCTTCGTCTCTCGGAGGGTCGATCATACTGACAATCCCGATCAGCGTCAGTCCGGAGGTTACATCTTTAAATGTCAAAGTTTCTTGTCCGGGCGCTGTCTTTTTGCTGGCTATGGCAAGTAATCTATGACCCTGGGCGGCCATTTTTTGTGTTATGTTCTCCCAGTATTGATAGTTGAGAGGTTCATCGGTTTCACCATGCTGTTGTTTCGTACAGCGTTCAAGTACAACCTCGGGGGCTCCTTTCAGGTAGGTAAACGTCCTGTCGGTATGATCGTGATGTAAGGTTGCCATGAAACGGTGTTCGGATTCGAACGGAATCAAATCGATCCTTGGCCAGTTTTGGCGTTCCAGGTCCGGGTCATAACCTGCTTTTTTGCCAAGGACACAGAGGGCACCTTCTGTAGGATCTCCGGATATTGTCCACTGTTCATCGCGAAACTGAAGGGTTGCATCGTTGCATAGCAGGGACGCATGAGCAATGGCCCTCATCTGGGAATGGTTCCGGAGATCAATTTCTCTGCCGTCAAGCTGAAAGGTGCCGTGAGGATCGTAGCCAGAGCCGGTGACTTCGAAGCGTTTTCCCGGGAGGGCAACTGATTTGACCGTCATTTCATTACGGGTCAACGTACCGGTTTTGTCCGTGCAGATGACCGAAACCGATCCAAGGGTTTCAATAGCCGGTAACCTCCGGATTATGGCTTTTCGATGAGCCATTGCTTCTACACCGATCGCAAGAGTTATGGTCATGATCGCGGGTAAACCCTCGGGAATGGCGGCAACAGCAAGACCGACAGCTGCATTGAACATTTCTGTCAACGAGTAGCCTCTTACGAAGACGCCGAAACCAAAAAGCAACGCTGAAAGAAGAACAATGACAATTGTCAGGGTTCGAGCGAACTCATCGACGCGTTGAAGTAAAGGGGTCTCAAGGGTTTCGATTTTACCGAGCATGGAGCTGATTCGGCCGATCTCCGTTTGGTCACCAGTTTCGGCAACGACACCTTCACCTTTTCCGTATGTGACAAGTGTCCCTGAAAATGTCATGTTTGCGCGTTCAGCCAGCGGTGTATCGTTCTTGATTGTCGTGCTGTTTTTTTCGACAGGAAGTGATTCTCCTGTCAATAGTGACTCGTCGATGCGAAGGTTTCTGACGGAGATGAGACGCATATCCGCCGGTACTTTGTCGCCTGACTGCAGAATGACGATATCACCAGGCACCAGTTGATCGGAGGGTATCGTGTATGTTCGGTTGTTCCGGCGGACCATTGCCTGGGGCGAAAGCAGGTTTTTAATGGCATCCAGAGCTTTCTCTGCCTTTCCTTCCTGAATAAACCCGACGAGCGCGTTGATGATGACCACGCCGAGTATTACCCAGGCATCGATCCAGTGATCGAGGAGAGCGGTAACAACAGCCGCAACGAGGAGAACGTAGATCAGGATATTTTTGAATTGTGACAGAAACTTCAGAACCGGATGCTGTTTTTTCGCCGGAGTGAGACGATTTGGTCCGTATTGTTCCTTTCGCGGTAAAATCTCGTTATTGGCCAAGCCTTTGTGTGAAGTCGAAAGCTGATGAAAAACTTGTTCAGCGGTTTTACTGTGCCAGGCTTGCTGCTCTTTCATGGTTTTAACCTCTTGATTTTTACATATCCTTACAATGGGGTTCAGTTGTTTGTTCCCAAGCTTTTTCTGTCTTCTGCGAGGATGATGCATTTGGTGTAAAGTACCGTTTGTCAGTCATGCAGGACTGAAGAGCTGGAAATTTGTTTTGGCAAGGAGGATGATGTTTTTTTGTCAACAACATTTGGATCGGTGATGGCAAGACGACTGACAATACAACTTGGGATGTATGTCACCCGTGCCGGAGCTGGGAATCCCTGAAAAGAACAGAAGTGCAAGGTAGCACAATCCGTATGGCCGAGAAGAGCTGTGAGCTTATACAGTTGCGTTTCCGGGACGGAGATACAGATCAGCAAAGCTTTTCGCGGAGCTGCAACATACGTAAAGCTTAATAGTAAGTGGTTTATAGTTATCCGCCGTATATGAGGGCGTGAGGTATGATGTAGATTTCGGAAATTCCTACGGAGACTTTCCAGTTATCGTCAACTCTTACCTGCTTGATTTTCGAGCTATCATCGGTTGTAAAGGTGTTGTTTTCGACGTAAAGGGTTCGGAGAGTATTCTGGTTTTCCGGTTTAACCATCCAGATTGTCGCACCATTCGGTTTTCTTTTAACCCTGAATTCACAGAATGATTTGATGTTTTCTTTTTTGCCGGAGCAAACTATTCGACCGGAAGCATCTCCACTTGCCGGCCATTGAATACTGCTGTTTCCCGACATCTCTTTTTTCTCTCCGGTAATATCGAGCTTCAGGGTATAATTTGCAGTTTCATTGCGGCGCGCGGCGCTTCGCATCATGTACACCTGTATGATATAGTGACCTGTTGCCGGTAAGGTTCCTGTATAACGGTTTCCGTTTATCGAACCTATGAACATGGCTTCGTCTCCCGGTCCCTTGCCAGGAGCGAAAATGTTAAAATAATTTGCGGTGTTGTCGCTCGACAGTACAACATTCATTGTCTGTCCGGCAGTTGCCTTGAGCGCGTAGTTTTTTGACTGGCGGCCTGTGATAGCGGATTTTATTGTGGTGCCGGTAGTTCCCGGAGCGAATATCACTTCTTCAGTGTTCTCCATGACTGTGCCGTCGGATGGGTTCATGGTGTTATTTGCCGCGCTTGTTTCGGCCGTATTGTCCTCATTTTTCTTGACGGGTTCTTCGGTTACTTGCTCGACTGTTTCTTTCAAGGTTCCGTTTTTTTTCTGAACAACGTTTTCAGTTTGTTCTTCTGCTTTCGGGGTGCAGCCGGTTGCGATAAAAGAAAACAGCAGAAGTGAAAGGGCGAATGGCTTTTTCATGGTTTTTCCTCGAAGAGTTGACTGTAGAGTGATCCGAGTATGCTGAATGTTTATATGGGGGTTCGGATAGCCTTGAATTCAATGCGTTCTCCCATGGTTCTGAGAGGACGATGCATTCGAATATGATGGTCAATACCTTTTCTCAAGGCATTAAGTTCCCGGATTTCTTTTCTCTTACGACCCGTTTGACGGTATATACGAGCGTTGAGGACTGTTCGTTGTTTTGTACTCCCTTACGCATACATTGTATCCCACGAAGGATTCCGCTGGTCAGAGAGGATGCATATCGACGTCCTTTTTCGCGGTGGATAATTTTTTCGCTGTAGATACAGTTGTAAAGAGTATCCAATATGAAAGGCTGCATCGAGGTTATTTCAAGACTGTGTTTTTTGAGCAGCTTTCCTAGGGTTTTTGGCGTGAAGTGGTAGAGATGTCGAGGGGCATCCCAGGCTACCCAGTGCTTGCCGTAAAAGCTTGCATCGTAGCTTTCGGCATTTGGAAGAGCGATAATCATAGCCCCTTTTGTATCGAGATATTGAGCGGCTTTGTCAAGTGTTTCGTTGATTCGGTGAATATGTTCGAGTGTATGCCAGAATATGATGCGGTCAAAAGTATCTGAAAGTGAACTTTCACAAAATGGAACGGTCTTTACGTCAAGTCTGTAATTTTTCATTGCAAGAGAAGCTGTACCGTCGTCCTTCTCGAACCCGATGCAGTTTTCAGGGGGAAGGCTGTTTCTTTGCTGAAGTATATCGAGCAACTCACCACTGGAACAGCCTACCTCGAGTATTTTTGAGCCGGAAGAGAGGGGAGAGGCTATTTTCTCGATCAGTGATGCTTTTCTGCCGAGAGTGAATTTTCTGAGGATCAGGTAGAGGGTGTCTCGAAAAGATTTCGTGGTTTTTGCGGACAGGTACGGATCGTAGCATGAGGAGGGATAATAGGCTGTCATTTCAGTTTCGTCAGGGCAAGGAGAGAGATAGATCAGTTCTGACAGAGGATCCTGGACCAGTTGCCATTGTCGGCTGTTTTTGGAATCGAGCCGGTCATTGACCGTCATGAAGGGGGTTGGAGATCTGTTACCGGTTATGGGGCTAGCGGGCCTCTCCATGATTTTTATTTTCCGGCTTTTTCCTGAACTATTTCCTCGATAGCTTTCCGTAGCTGATTGTAAAGTCTGCGCATATCGTTGCTCAGCACTTTGGTTTCTCCGACAACTGGCATGAAATTCGTATCCCCTTCCCAACGGGGTACGATATGGAAGTGGATATGTGAATCGACACTTCCGCCGGCAACTTTTCCTACATTGACGCCGAAATTGAACCCGTGCGGATGGATTGTTCTTCGAAGCCCTTCGATGCCGATATCGGTGAGCTGCATGATTTCAAGCTTCGTTGCGTCGTCAAGGTCGGAAAGCTCAGGTGTTTGTTTGAAGGGGATGACCATGAGGTGCCCGCAGTTGTAGGGAAAAAGATTCATGATGATGAAGCTTTTTTTCGCGCGGTGCAACACGTAGCGTTCCTCGTCTTGTTCAGGAGGGATATCGGTAAAGATATCTTTTGCCGGGTGGAAGGGATGACTTTCATCCTTGAAAGATTCCATGTACACCTCTCTCCATGGCGAATACATTTTTTCCATGCTGGCTGTATTTTGCTGCAGGGGATAGCGTCGTACCAAAGGTGGGACTCGAACCCACACGGGTTAAACACCCACTGGATTTTGAGTCCAGCGCGTCTACCAATTCCGCCACTTTGGCTTGTGAATGTATCGAAATGCCCAAGACGGTTTTTCAGATACATTCCATTTTTAGCGTGCGAGAGAAGGGACTCGAACCCTTACGCCTTGCGGCACTAGTTCCTAAGACTAGCGTGTATACCAATTTCACCACTCTCGCATTCTGCGATGAAAAAAGAATATAAGTGGTTTTTTCTTTAATAAAAACTATCTTCCATGATAGTTGATTTTTTATGCGTAACTTCTTTTTTGCTCCTTGCTTACTCCATGTTTTTCCATCGCTTAGCATCGCTGATATCCTGGTTGATTAGCCCGATAGTTGTGGCACCCGCAGCATATTTTTTTGTTGCACGTTTCGGTTTCAGAGATGACCCTGCTCGATGGGACTATTTTTTACTTCTTTTTTTTGCCAGTACTGTTGTTCCAGTACTGCTGATATACGGACTGAAGAAAATAGGGAAGGTCTCCGACTACAACATTACTTTTCGCGAACAGCGCTTTCTGCCTTTACTCGTCATGGTCGGAGTCAATTTTCTGGGATACGAGTTGATGCAGCAACTTGAAGCACCAAGAATTTTTACCGGCATTTTACTGTTTAATGCAGTAAATACGGTGCTTATTCTTCTGATAACCCTTCAGTGGAAGATCAGTGTTCACCTTCTTACGTTAGCATCTTCAATAGCGTTGCTGTATATCCAGTTTGGTGCTGTGGTGTTTTGGCCCATGTTTCTTGTTCCGGTACTGATGTGGTCGAGAATTTATTTGAAAGCGCATACGTTCATGCAGACTCTTGTTGGCAGCTTGATCGGTTTTCTGGTCATGTTTGCCGAATTAAAGTGGTGGATTGGATTGTGAAGAAAAAAAAGTATGCTGTTGTTATTGTAACATATGGTGAGGTTGAAAGACTGACGCTGCGAAATCTCTGGCCAAGTACCCGGAGAATAGTCAAGGTCATAACCCGGCAAATTGTCAAGGTACCGAAATTCCTGGTCTATCTGATTGCGGATTACCGGTCAACGCGGCATTATATCGACTGGCGGTTACACAACTACGAGTCAACCCTTGTCGCTACCAATAGAAGTCAGACCAGGTCGATTGCCGATCAGATCCGTAGAGATGATCGTTCTATTCTGTCTTCCATAGATGTCGATGTTTTCGATTCCTACTATTTTGTCCCACCGTATCTCGAGGATTCTCTCGCAAGTATTCAGGCGCAGTATGATGGGGTGATTGTTGTTCCGATGATTCCAGTGGAGTCAGCTTTTTCCTGTGGGGTCGCTTGTCAAATTGTGACGGATATTTACGGAGATCAAAAGTTTGAAAAGACCCGTATGCTGAACAAGCTTTGGCAGGACAAGGAGTTGCACAGGCTCTATACCGATTATCTGTTTCAGAATATCGATAGGTCGTACCTGGGCAAAGCTGGAAAAAAGGGGTTGGTGCTTGTTATTCACGGCACTCTTGTGAGAGATCGTGCGGGAAATCCTCCGAAAGTATTTACAGGATTGAATGAAACTGGTGAGTTTTTCGAGATGGTGAAAAGGCAAATAATAAATGATCCTCGAAATGTTTTTCATGGAGTCAAGCAGGGGTGTATGAACCATACAACGGGAGGTGAATGGACAGCTGAAACCGTTCAAAAAGCTTTTCAGGAGTTCCAGGCCGAGGGGTACGACAGTGTGGTGATGTTTCCCTATGGTTTTTTTGCCGATAACAGCGAAACAGAGTATGAGGCACGAACACTGCTTGAAAAATCTCCGTTTACCTACAAGCAGTATGTTCGCTGTATCAATGGTTTTCCGCAGTTTGCAGAATGGCTTGCTGCACGTATTGTCGATGAAATGGAAAAGCTTCATGCAGTTCAGGAGGTCTTCGAGAATTTGTGGTCTGAAAAAAAAATCGGTGAACATGCTGGAACTTGAGGAGCTTGAAAAAAAAGCCGGTAACGATCCGGGTGATAATGAGAAACAGTATGAACTCGCTTTGGCGTATATCGGTGCCGGCAGGTATTCCGAGGCGGTTGGTGTTCTTGACGGGTTGCTGAAAAAAGATTTCCGGAATGTCAATGTTCTGTATTCAAGGGGGGTTGCCCATATGTCAACCGGGAACTATCGTCAGGCGGGTCAGGATTTTCTTCGTTCAGTTGCGCTCGACAGGGATTTTCTGCACGCATACAAGAACCTGGGATTCGTACAGTTGACCATGGGAAAAGAGGCTGCGGCTGTCGGTACTCTGGAAAGGGTTCTCGACATCGATCCTTCATATGTTGACGCTTATTGCCTTCTTGGAGACGTTTATATCGATATGGGTGAGTATGGCAAGGCGAGAGCGGCGATCGAGAAAGCGCTCGAACTGGAGCCGGATGGGGCTGAACCGCATTGTAAGATGGCGATGTACTGTCTTTCTCAGGGCGATTTCAAGGGCTTGAAGGAGCAGCATTTGATATTGAAGGAACTCGATCCTTCCCTTGCATTGCAAATCGGAGGGCTGTTTTTTGATGAAACCTGAGGTGAAGGATGGCTGTACAAGAAAGCAATTGATGAAAACAGGGCTTCAGATTGTTTTCGCTATAGCCTGGTTTCCTATACTGTGGCTGTTTCTTTCTGTGACTCTCGGAAAATTGTTTGCACTGTTCATCGGGATTGTTTGGCTTGAACACTCTTTGGTAATCGGGTTGTCACTATTGTTGACTTTTTTTGCATTTCGCTACCTTGTCTTGCTTAGTGAGAAAATATTCGGGGATAATTAGTTTTTGCCTTTTTTTATATTGTTTGTTGGTTTATTTCATTTCTTTATTAAGGTTGTTTCGTGCTGTGGTAAAGTGTGGGGATGTTTTCTTCTTGGCTTTTTTTTGTGGTTTCGAGAACAATTTTGTGTATATTGGGCGCACTTGTTAAAAGCTTGTTAAAACAGAGTCTCATGAGCCAGAGATATCAACGTAAAATATATTCTTATGGACCAAACGTTGAGTGATTTCGGCACCATTTTTGTTTTTCTTCTCCTCGGTATCGTTTTTGTTATCGGAGGTTATCTGACCGCCCGCCTTTTACGCCCCAGCAGACCCAATCCTGAAAAACTTGCAATATACGAGTGTGGTGAAGAAGCTGTTGGTTCTGCCTGGATTAAGTTCAATATACGTTTCTACGTCGTTGCCCTGATCTTCATTATTTTCGATGTCGAGGTTGTTTTTTTGTTTCCCTGGGCCACGGTTTTCAAGCAGCTTGGTGATTTCGCATTGATCGAGGCGCTTGTTTTCGCAGGTATTCTGATCGTTGGTCTGGTGTATGCGTGGGTAAAAGGTGATCTGGACTGGGTCAGGCCGACGCCGAATGTTCCAGCCATGCCTGTTATCGATGAAGATGAGAATGACCGGTAATACCCCGATAGAGAATTAATATACAAGCATAAAAGGATATGGGATTACTTGATGCAAATATATCGAAGCACAATGTGCTGGTGACCTCGGTCGACAATGTCATGAACTGGGCTCGTCTCTCTTCGCTCTGGCCTATGGGATTCGGATTGGCTTGCTGTGCTATCGAGATGATGGCTACAAATGCTTCCAATTACGACCTCGAGCGTTTCGGTATTTTTCCTCGTTCGTCCCCACGTCAGTCAGATCTTATGATTGTCGCCGGAACCGTTACCATGAAGATGGCAGAAAGGGTTATTCGACTGTATGAGCAGATGCCCGAGCCGCGGTATGTCCTTTCAATGGGGAGCTGTTCGAATTGTGGCGGTCCTTACTGGAAGCACGGTTATCATGTGCTTAAAGGGGTAGACAGGATAATACCGGTAGACGTCTATGTTCCCGGTTGTCCGCCAAGGCCGGAAGCTCTTATCGGCGGTTTAATGAAAGTTCAGGAACTGATCCGTATGGAGCAAATTGGGATTTCACGTGCAGAGGCGTTGAAAAAGCTCGAAGAAAAGAGCGTCGATCCAAGTCAGCTTATACAGCAAGCGCGAAAAGGCGCAATGGCGTCATAAAACAATTCAAGCAGATTCCGGATGGAAGATACACAGGAAAATAAACCGCAGTCAGCCGAGGTTATCGCTGCGAAAGCAGCCTGGCAGATTATCAGAGAAAAGTTCGGTGATGCTGTGTCGGAGCTGGATGAAAATGCTTTCATGCCTTTTTTCGAGGTATTGAAAACGGAGCGTTGGAGAGAGATCGCTCTTTTTATGCGTGATGATGCAAGGCTTCGTTTTAATTATATGGCTTGTCTTTCGGGAGTCGATTATCCTGAAGAAGAAAAGCTCGGTATCGTATGCAATCTCGAATCGCTTGGAGAGCATGGCCACAAAATTGCTGTCAAGGTTAAGTGTTGTCGTGACAAGGGGATCATTCCATCGGTTATGAAGGTGTGGAAAACGGCAGACTGGCATGAAAGGGAGGCGTTCGACATGTACGGAATGAGGTTTGGAGGTCATGATGACCTCAGGAGGATTCTATGCCCCGAGGACTGGGAAGGATATCCTCTTCGCAAGGATTACCAGGTGCAAGAGACCTATCATGGGATCAAGGTGCCGGATTAAGGAATCGAAAGACATGTTTTAATTGTAAAAGCACTACAGATGCAGGAGTTGGGAAAGGCGGAATATTCATCAGTCAGGGTGACCCCTCAGGGGGAGAACCGGGTGATTATTGAAAAAGACATCTCGAGTGAAGAGATGATCCTGAATATGGGGCCTCAGCATCCTTCGACTCATGGTGTTCTTCGGCTTGAGTGCAAAACGGATGGTGAGGTTGTTATCGAGGCTGAGCCCTATCTCGGTTATCTCCACCGTTGTTTTGAAAAACATGCCGAAATGGTTGACTATCCGGGTATCGTTCCTTTTGTGGACCGAATGGACTATCTGGCTTCCATGAACAACGATTTTGCTTTCTGCATTGCCGTTGAAAAGCTTCTCGATATCGAAATACCAAGACGTGTCGAGTTTATCCGCGTCATTGTGTCAGAGTTCAACAGGATAGCATCCCATCTGGTCGCTATCGGTACCTATGCTATCGACCTTGGCGCTTTTACACCGTTTCTTTTTTGTTTCCGTGACAGGGAGCACATCCTCAACCTTCTGGAGTGGGCCTCCGGAGCGAGAATGCTCTATAATTATATCCTGATTGGCGGGGTGGCTCATGATTTTCCTCAAGGTTTCAAGCAGCGTGCTTCCGAGTTTGTCAAATATTTCAGGCCGAAAGCGGTTGAACTCCAGAGGCTTTTGACGGAGAACGAGATTTTCGTTAAACGTACCAAAGGAGTCGGCATGATGCCGGCCGATGTTGCTGTCAACTATGGTTGGTCCGGTCCCATGTTGCGTGGTTCCGGTGTTGAATGGGATCTCAGGAGAGACGATCCGTATTCCATTTATCCGGAGCTTGATTTCAAGGTTTGCGTTCCCGACGGTAAGTTTTCCGATATCGGGGACAGTCTTTCCCGTCACGTCGTCAGAGCTCTGGAGATGGAGGAGAGTCTCAAGATTATCGAGCAGTGCCTGGAAATGATGCCGGAGGAGGAAGGTTTCGATCCCAGGGCGGCAATTCCAAAGCGTATAAGACCGAAAGCCGGTGAGGTTTACGGTCGTGCAGAAAATCCGCGAGGTGAACTCGGTTTTTACATCCAAAGTGACGGGAAATCAACCAAGCCTCTTCGTTGCAAGGCACGCTCATCCTGTTTCGTAAACCTCTCCGCTATGAAAGAGCTTTCTCGGGGACAACTTATTCCTGATCTTGTCGCAATTATAGGCAGTATCGATATTGTGCTTGGGGAGGTAGACCGATGAGTAACGGAGCTCTTTTGCCTAACAGTTTTTCTTTAGTCATGAGTACAAGTCTCAATGCATGGTCCGATGCGCTTTCAGAACTCCATCTTTTCGGAATACCTCTTGGGCTGATTGTCATTGCGGCTATTCCTCTTGTTTTTATCGCTCTCTATGCCCTGACATATGGTGTCTACGGTGAGCGGAAAATATCCGCATTCATGCAGGATCGACTCGGTCCTATGGAAGTTGGAAAGTGGGGAATTCTACAGACTCTTGCCGATATTCTGAAACTACTTCAGAAAGAGGACATCGTCAATAAATCGGCAGACAAGTTTTTGTTTGTCATCGGACCCGGTGTGCTGTTTGTCGGGTCGTTTCTCGCTTTCGCTGTTTTACCTTTCGGACCTGCGTTTATCGGAGCCGACCTCAGTGTCGGACTTTTCTATGCTATAGGTATCGTCGCCCTCGAGGTTGTCGGTATTCTCGCTGCCGGCTGGGGTTCGAATAACAAGTGGGCTCTTTACGGTGCTATCCGGAGTGTAGCCCAGATCGTAAGCTATGAGATCCCTGCGGCAATCGCCATTTTGTGCGGTGCCATGATGGCAGGCACATTGAGCATGCAGCAATTCAACCTCCTTCAGCAGGGTGAGTACGGATTTCTTCACTTTTTCCTGTTTCAGAATCCTATCGCATGGCTGCCGTTCATTATTTATTTCATCGCATCTCTTGCTGAAACGAATCGTGCTCCGTTCGATATTCCCGAAGCTGAATCAGAGCTTGTGGCCGGGTATTTCACCGAGTATACCGGAATGAAATTTGCAGTTATTTTTCTTGCGGAGTACGCGAGCATGTTCATGGTATCGGCGATCATTTCAATCGTTTTTCTCGGCGGCTGGAATTCACCGTTACCGAATATCGGCTCTCTGTTGCTCAATGACTGGACTACCGGTCCTGTCTGGGGAGCATTTTGGATCGTGATGAAGGGTTTCTTTTTCATCTTCATCCAGATGTGGTTGAGGTGGACGCTTCCAAGGCTGAGAGTCGATCAGCTCATGCATCTTTGCTGGAAAGTGCTTACACCGTTCGCTTTTGTGGCATTTGTGCTGACTGCAGTCTGGGAGATTTATGTCAAATAGGATTCAGAGAAAAACATGAGTGAGTATTTCAGGGATATAGGCAGCAGTATCACAACCATTCTCACCGGTATGGGAATCACCCTGCGCCATTTTTTCAACGCAGTCAGGCGTAAAGGCGATGCCGGTATCGATGAAGAAAATTACTTCAATCAGGTTGATGGCCTGGTTACACTCCAATATCCGAGAGAAGCGGTTCCAACTCCCGAAATAGGTCATTACAGACTCTATAACGATATCGATGACTGCATTGGATGCAACCAATGTGCGCGGGCATGCCCGATCGATTGTATCACCATCGAGACCATCAAGGTAACCAAGGATGATCTTGCTGTTTGCGGTAAAACTTCAGGTGGTCAGCAAAAGCGGTTTTGGGTACCTGTTTTCGATATCGATGTCGCACAGTGTATGACATGCGGTATCTGTTCTGCCGTTTGTCCCACTGACTGTCTTTATCATACACAGGTAAGCGATTTTTCCGTATTCAGACGGGAAGACATGATCTATCATTTCGGTAACCTGACAAAACTGGAAGCCGAAGCGAAACGCAAGAAGCTCGAAGAAGAGAAGAAAGCGGCACCGGCACCGAAGCCCAAGCCGAAACCCGCACCGAAATCTGGATCTGACAAAGGTTCCTCATAGGCACAGTTTAAACACTAATGGGTGTATAACACATGACGAATACGACCTATACTGTAATTTTTTATTTGTTCGCCGCAATTACGGTCTTTTCAGCTGCTTTTGTGGTTTTTTCAAAAAATGTCGTCTACTCGGCATTTTCTCTGCTGTTTACATTTTTTGGCGTGGCTGCACTCTATGTTTTTCTCAGTGCCGACTTTATTGCAGTGACCCAGATTATCGTGTATGTCGGGGGGATTCTGGTGCTGCTGCTTTTCGGTGTCATGTTCACCAACAAGATCATGGTGACCAACCTGAAGACAGAGGTTCTCAACATTGTGCCCGGTATTATTTTGCTGATCACCATAACAGGTGGGCTTATCTATACCTTTTTGACAAGAGCGGACTGGTATACAACGGATGACCAGTTGCAGGGGAGTGTCGTGGAAAAGATCGGTTTCGAAACCATGTCACGATATGTCCTGCCTTTTGAAATGGCTTCGATTCTCCTGCTGCTCGCTCTAATCGGAGCAGCATTTCTTGCCAGGTTCGATAATCCCCGAAAAATGAATGAAAAGTAAATTCTCATGGATTTTTTCAACACAATAGGGCTCAATCACTATCTCGTCATATCGGCAATACTTTTCGGGCTGGGTCTGTTCGCAATCGTTACCCGCAAGAATGCCATTGTCGTGCTCATGGGAGTTGAACTGATCCTTAATGCGGCTAACATCAATCTGCTCGCTTTTTCCAAATACAATGGTGGAATGGAAGGCGTTATGTTCGGTCTCTTTGTGATTGTTCTTGCCGCGGCGGAGGCTGCAATTGCTTTGGCGATTGTCATCAATATTTATAAAACGTTCAATACTGTGGATGTATCCAGTATTGATTCACTGAAAGAGTAAGTTATAACAAGGGAATCTGGTTCTATTGTTTTTCTGTAAAGCCTAAAAAGATATGCACAACCTAATCCAGTTATCAATAATCGTACTGCTGCTTCCGCTGCTTTCGTTTGTACTGTTGATATTTTTCAATCGTCGTTTGCCACGAAACGGTGACTTTTTGGCTGTTGGTATGCTCGGGGCGACATTTGCCATTTCCGCCTGGATTTTTTGGAATGTCATTGTCGTCGGTTACGATCCTGCATTCAAACTTACCTGGAATTTTAACTGGATCGATTTTGGTAATGTGCCGGGAGTCGGCCCATTGACAATCAAAATGGGGATACTGATCGACAACCTGACGGCGATCATGCTGACGATGGTTTCGCTTATCAGTTTGCTTGTGCACATTTATTCAACCGGTTATATGGCCGGAGATAAATACTACGGACGTTACTTCGCATATCTCGGTATCTTCACCTTTTCGATGCTCGGTATCGTCCTTTCTGACAGCTTGTTTTCCATCTATATTTTCTGGGAACTTGTCGGACTATCCTCTTATCTGCTTATTGGTTTCTTTTTTGAAAAAGACAGTGCGGCAGATGCTCAAAAGAAGGCATTTCTCACCAACCGTGTGGGTGATATCGGTATGTTGCTGGGTATTCTTATTCTCTATTCACAGTTTCATACTTTCGGATACGATGAGATTTACGAACATATCAAGGCCGGTGATTTTCACATGTCCCAGGCTTGGCTGACAGCTGCCGGTATTCTTCTTTTCATGGGATGTGTCGGAAAATCGGCGCAATTTCCTCTACATGTCTGGCTTCCCGATGCGATGGAAGGCCCTACTCCGGTTTCGGCTCTTATTCATGCAGCCACCATGGTTGCTGCCGGTGTGTATTTCGTCGCAAGGATCTTTGTTATTCTTACGGTTGATGCGCTGCATGTCATAGCATTCATCGGTGCGATTACCGCTTTTATGGCTGCCACGATTGCCATTACACAGCATGATATCAAGCGCGTTCTGGCATACTCGACGGTTTCGCAGCTTGGATATATGGTCCTCGGACTGGGGGTTGGCGCCTACTCTGCAGCTCTTTTCCACCTTCTTACCCATGCGTTTTTCAAGGCATGCCTTTTTCTCGGTTCAGGCGCCATTATCCATGCGATGCATCACGAGCAGGACATGAGATGGATGGGGGGGCTGAGCAAGAAAATGCCATGGACTTTTGTAACGTTCACTCTTGCAACTCTCGCTCTTGCCGGTCTGCCACTTACCAGTGGTTTTATGAGCAAGGATGCCATTCTTGCCGGTGCGCTAGGATTTGCTGAAGTTGAAGGTGGCGGTATATACTACCTGATACCGATTCTCGGGTTTTTCTCTGCGATGCTCACGGCGTTCTATATGGGCCGACAGATTTGGCTGGTATTCTTCGGAGAAAGCAGGACTCATCTCAAACCTGCCGGTGGACACGATGACCATCATGAACATGATGAGCACGGCCACCATGAGGTCCACGAAGTACCTTGGGCGATGAGAATGCCCCTTGTTGTTCTGGCTGCCTTATCGGTTTTTGCGGTTTACTCGCCGGATCCTCTCGATGGTGCAAAAGGCTGGTTCATGCATCTGGTGCAAACTCCGGAAACGGTTGTTACCGCAGGCATGGTGAGTGAAAACGCCAGTGCCCATAGCGTATCGGAAATGCAGCATGAGACCGTCATGGAAGAGTCGGCAGCGGATCTTCATATGAATGAGGTCGTTGCCAATGAGAACGTCACTGAGGCAGTGCATAGTGAAATCGACGGAAGCGATCATTCGGCAGCCGCCACTCATGCAAACGCTGAGGAGCATGCCGTTACACATAACGCGGAACACGATAAGCTGCATGGGGACGAGCATCATGGGCCGGTATTTGACGATCCGCGTCAGGCAGCGATTGCTCATGCAACACATGAAAATCATGATCCTGCCATTATGTATTCGAGCTTCATGGTTGCACTCGGTATAGGGCTTGCGCTGATTGTATACGCCTTCGGATTCATCGATCCGGAAAAAACGGCGCAGCGCATAAGACCGCTGTATCTTTATTCGTACAACAAGTGGTACTGGGATGAAATATATGATGCTACGTTCATCAAAGGTTCGTTGTTCTTATCGAAGCTGTTGGCCTGGTTCGACAGCAATATTGTCGATGGTATCGTGAACGGGCTTGGTGCGTTGGTGAGAAGGTTGGGAACGGCAAGCGGCAATTTCGACCACTATGTTGTTGACGGCCTTGTAAACTTCACTGCCTTTTTCGTTCAGACATCCGGGGCAGCAATGAAAAAAATCCAGACCGGAAAAGTTCAGACCTATCTTGTCATGGTACTTGTTGCCGTTACGGGATATATCGTGTACTACTTTTTTCAGCTAATGCCCTAGCTCATAGATGAAGAGATGTTTTTATTTAATCTGAAACTAACAGATAACTGAAGATGCTGAGTTTAATTGTATTTCTGCCCATCATAGCCGGCCTGATAATTCTTGCAGTGCCGTCATCACAAAAGCAGATCATCAGGATCGTAACATTACTTGCCGCTCTCGTACAGGGTGCTCTTGCCGTTCTCATCTGGCAAGGCTACGATCCCTCTCTTCCGGGTATCACAGCCGCTGTTGACGGTTCGCTCGATGGTTCGTTCCAGTTTGTCGAAAGGCTTCCCTGGATTACATTGGACCTCGGTAACTTCGGCACTTTGAATATCGAGTATTTCATGGGTGTTGACGGACTTTCCATTACGATGGTAATTCTGACGGCACTCATTTCCATTATTGCTGTCTTGTCGAGCTGGACGATACAAAAACAGGTGAAGGGCTACTTCATTTTGTTCAACCTTCTGAGTACGGCGATGATGGGGTGTTTCGTGGCTCTTGACTTTTTCCTGTTTTATGTGTTCTGGGAGCTCATGCTTCTTCCGATGTATTTTCTCATTGGCATCTGGGGCGGTCCGAACAGGGAGTACGCAGCCATCAAGTTTTTCCTTTATACGCTGTTCGGCTCCGTTTTCATGCTACTGGTCATGATCGGACTGTATTTCAGCGTTATCGATCCTGCGACCGGTAATCACACGTTCAGCATCGTTGCAATGGCAAGTCAGGAAAACTATCTTCCCGGTTCAATTTTCGGGCCGGAAAGTGTTGTGTGGCGTTATGCAGCATTCATCGTGCTGTTTATCGGTTTTGCAATCAAGGTGCCAATGTTCCCGTTCCATACCTGGCTTCCCGATGCCCATGTCGAGGCGCCGACACCGATTTCGGTGATTCTGGCTGGTGTTCTTCTGAAGCTCGGTACCTACGGTATGATGAGGATAAACTTCCCGCTTTTCCCAGAGGTGTTTCAGGCATCACTTTATGTTATCGCTGTGTTCGGAGCGATCAATATTCTTTACGGTGCATTTTGTGCACTGGCTCAGTCGGATCTCAAGAAGCTCGTTGCGTACTCGTCTATCAGCCATATGGGGTATGTGCTGCTAGGGCTTGCGGCCAACAACACTGAAGGCATGACCGGCGCGTTGTATCAAATGTTCAATCATGGTACTATCACGGCGATGCTTTTTCTTCTTGTCGGTGTTATCTATGACCGTGCACATACTCGCCAGATCGACAAGTTCGGCGGTCTGGCCTCTTACATGCCGGTTTATGCCGGAATCGTTACCGTTGCATGGTTTGCATCACTTGGGCTTCCGGGGCTCAGCGGGTTCATTTCCGAGGTCTTTGTCTTCGTAGGGGCGTTCAGTTCCGAGAATATACGCTATGTCGCTATCGTTTCAGCATTGGGCATTCTGTTCGGTGCCGTTTATCTGTTATGGTCTCTGCAGAGGGTTTTTCTTGGAAAACGGAGGCCCGATGCGGTTTACGAGCTGCACAAGGATGCCGATGGTAACGATCAGATCCATTTCCATGACTGGAAAGGCAAGAACGACCTCGATGGAAGAGAGCTTGCAATGCTTGTTCCTCTTGCGGTGATTATCATTTTCCTCGGTATCTATCCGATGCCGGTTCTCGGTATGATAACCACAAGCATCAACAAACTTGTCGAGGTGTTGTCGCCGGTTGTAATGACAGCCTTGAACTGATCTGGGATGAAGTTGTAATGAAAAAGCAGAATGCCGGAAAAATAAATACGAATAACGTTTTTTAGAACATTCACGTCAATAATATGTACGAGCTACCATCCGGTACTGAAATTCAGGCGGTGATTACGACTCTGAAGTCCAGTGCAGCATATTATCTACCTGAAATATATCTGTCAGCTCTCTTTCTCGTGCTGATTCTGGTAGATCTGATTTTCAGGCCGAAAAAGCACCATCTTCTTTCGATTACATCACTTGCAGGTCTTGCGGGTAGTCTCTGGTTTATCTGGCAGCAGCATACAATGACCGGACAAGAGATCTTTTTCGGCATGTATGTCATCGATGAGTTCGCGATCTTTTTCAAGTATTTTTTCGTGCTTTCGGGCATTCTGACCGTTTTTCTTTCGATGTCCTCGGATGAGCTTAACAACAGGGCATCAGGGGTAGGGGAATACTATGTTCTTGTTATAGGTATGGTGATCGGCATGGTGATGATGGCATCGTCCACTGACCTGGTAATGATATTCGTTTCGATGGAGCTTGTCAGTTTTTCCGCATACGTTTTGACCGGTTATTTGAAGCGTGAGCGACGTTCAACTGAAGCGTCGTTGAAATACCTTGTTTATGGTGCGGTTTCTTCGGGCTTGATGATCTATGGTTTTTCAATACTCTATGGTCTAACCGGGGAAACCAATATCTCTGAAATCAGCACCGTTTTGATTGCGAGGGGGCACGATCCGGTAACACTGATGATCGCTTCGATCATGATCCTTACCGGTATCGGATACAAGGTCGGTGCAGTTCCCTTTCATTTTTGGAGTCCCGATGTCTACGAGGGTGCACCTATTCCGGTTACCGCTTTACTGTCTGTCGCATCCAAGGCGGCCGGATTCGCATTGCTCATCAGGTTTTTCTATGTGGCGGTTCCTCACGGTTCCGAAACTGGTGCGTTCACGCCGGGTTCCGAATGGCTGATGCTATTGATGATCCTGTCGGTCGCTTCGATGATTTACGGTAACGTCGTCGCTCTTTGGCAGAAAAATGTCAAAAGGCTGCTTGCATATTCTTCGATCGCTCATGCAGGCTACATTCTCCTTGGCATTATCGTCATGGATGAGCTGGGAACTCAGGCGACATTGTTCTACATGCTTTCTTATCTCTTCATGAATTTCGGCGCTTTTCTTGTCGCTGTGATCATCGCGAACAAGACTGGAAGCGAGAACATCGAAGATTATCGGGGGCTCGGCCGGAGAATGCCCCTTACCGGTGCGGCTATGACCGTGTTCCTGATTTCACTGGTAGGACTTCCACCAACTGTAGGTTTCATTGGAAAGCTGATGATTTTTTCCGCTCTTCTCGCAAAAGGTTCGGTTTTTGTCTGGCTTGCTCTCATCGGGATTCTCACCAGCGTTATTTCTCTGTATTACTACATGTTGATACCCCTGAACATGTATCTGCGTGAATCGAAGCAACCGCTTCCCGATACCATCAAGACCGGTTTACTTCCAAGGCTGGTTACAGCATGCCTTATGCTGCTGACGTTGTACTTCGGTATTTTCTTTACACCGCTTTCCGATTTCGCACATTTCGCGGTTACAGTGTTCGGCAACCAGTTGTACTGACAAGGGCTTTCATCATGTCAGGGCTTTGGAGTAAAGCAAACAAGGTGTTACAAAAGACAGCCTAAAACCTTATGCCGTCCTGCACAATAGTTCTTCGGAATTCACGGCAATGCGCTATCCAATCTTTCTTATGGTCATGCCGGACTTGATCCGGCATCCATGATGGAACGCATGGAAATCGATGGGTTCCCGTCTCACACGCTTCGCTTGCCCTGTCCACCGAAGCACTCCGTGTAATAGAGAGCTGTTAACAGTAGGGAGTTTGCGAAAATTGTTCGTTACTGTTCTCAACCTGCGCGAAAGAGGTTGGATTTTTTGACCGCATCGGCAATGGGCGCCGGAACCATGGTTTGCCAGCTTGAATCACCCAGCTCGATTTTTTCTACAACCGTACGCGACCAGATGTTCGCTACGTTCGGATTGAAGTCTTTGATATCCTGAATGAAGTTGTTGTTTTTGAAATACTCCATAAGCGGTTTTATATGAATTGAGAGGGTGACTGAATCCGATGTAAGCAGCATATCTTCATTATCTGCTTTCTCCGGATAGACATACATCTGGGTGTTCTTGCCAAACATCGTTCCAAACGCTTCCAGAAATCCTCCATCCAGATCTTTATAGTTTTCCTCATCGAAGATATCCTGCAAATTGTGAACTCTGACGGCAAATGCTACACGGCGCTTGCAGATGTCCGACAAATAATGGCTCAAGGTATGGAAATGCTGAAAGTGCGAAATCAGTACCGGTTGACTGATGGAGGTCAGCATGTCGATACGAGCCAGGAAGTCTTCGCTGTCGATGGATCCTCGTTCAATCAGACGGTTCATGGAGATTTCAGCGAGAGTCATGATATTTTCTCTCTCTTCTTCAGGCAAATTGCTTCTGAACTGTTCCGCTCCTTTTTGAAGCATTTCCATGTTCAATAACGTTGGCGGGCGGAAGCTACCGCGGAGAGCGACAATGGTTTTCTTGTACAGTTCTTCCGAGGGTTGCACCACGTTACCCCTGTCATTGAACATAATGACATCGGTGAAGCAGTTGTTGACCAGTTCGAGACTCAGAAGGCGGTCATCCATATGACGAAAAGCCGGACCGGTAACCTTGATCGCGTCGATCAGTATGCGCTCGTTCGTTAGATTGTCCATCAAAGAGCGAACAAAATATTCCATACTGTCACTCGCGTAATAACAGCTGTGAATCAGGTTGACTCCAAATGTCCCGATGGCTTCCTGCTGAAAAAGATTTTGATTGTCCAGAAGCTTGATATGGATAATTATCTGACTTGGTTCGTCTCCTGGATTTTGCTGGAATTTCACACCGGTCCAGCCATGGTAATTTCCGGCACCGCGGTATCCCTTTGCGGTTACCGTATTTGCATAGGTGAAGAAACGAGTGCTTTCTCCCCGTTCGAGATCAAGGCGTTGCATCAGGGTAGTGCATTCAGTCTTCAGCATGCTGATCAGCCGTTCTTCGCTCACATAACGGCCGGTTTCTCCATACATTGCATCTGACATGATCATATCATAAGCAGACATGGTGCGTGCAATGGTACCCGCAGCTCCTCCAGCCTGGAAAAAATGACGAGCTACTTCCTGACCGGCACCGATTTCTGCAAAACTGCCATAGAGGGTTTCATCGAGATTGATCTGTAGGGCTTTTTGTCGAGGGGATAAAACATTATGGGGAGACATATCTTTTTTCAGTTAGCTGTGATTGAAATTTCGCTCTTGTTCTGTGCCTTTACATTGCTCTTTAGGCAGGAGTATCCTGCACTGTCTTGTACGTGAAAAATAGGTACATAGAGTAACAAGCCCAGAGGGGACAAGGAAGTTCCTGGTAAAATATCAATGTTATAAGGGATTTTATGTGTAAGAGGATTTTACTGAAAAATTGTTTTTATATGGTTGTTTTTACTTAATAATTAAGGATTATTTAGGCTTTATGTGAATAATAAATTGATTGCATATTTTTATGTGTGACATTGTTTGTTATGTTTTGTTTTAAGCAATTGTTAACTTTCTTTTGATTTTGCTTCATAATCTCTTCAGAAGTCATGGGCACTTCCATGTATTGTCACAAACGGCATGAGTACGAGGCGAGCGGATCGCAGAAACCGGAGTGTACAGTGAACATGTGAGAATTTTCTGCACCGATCACAGAAGTAATCATGGTGCGCTGTAAGTCAATAAAGGTGTCCTTATGTCAACATATCGAACAGTGTTGTTCACTCTCGTGCTGTTTCGGTAATCAGGAGGTTTCAATGGATAAACAACCTACTTATGCTGAGATTTTCAAGTCACGAGGTATAAGCCGTCGTGATTTTCTGAAGTTCTGCGGGCTCACCTCGGTATCTCTGGGACTTGCACCTTCTCTCCTGCCAAAAATCATCCATGCCATGGAGACAAACCCAAGAACGCCGGTTATCTGGCTTCATGGGCTTGAATGTACCTGCTGTACGGAGTCGTTTATCAGATCTTCTCATCCTGTCATGGCAGATATCATTTTCAATATGATTTCGCTCGATTATGACGATACACTGAGTGCAGCAGCAGGACATCAATTGGAAGAGGTGCGCAGAAAGATCATGAAAGAGTACAAGGGCCAGTACATTCTGGCCTGTGAAGGGAATGCTCCTACAAAAGACGACGGTGTCTACTGTCTTGTTGGCGGAGATTCTTATCTGAACGTTCTGAAAGAGACCGCTGCCGACGCCGCCGTGGTTATTGCATGGGGTGCATGTGCTACGTTTGGTTGTGTTCAGAATGCCGCCCCAAATCCTACCGGTGCTGTTCCTGTTTCGGAATTAATCACAGACAAGCCGCTTGTCAATGTTCCTGGCTGTCCCCCGATTGCTGAAGTAATGACTGGTGTTATTACGCATTATCATACCTTCGGCACTCTTCCCGAGCTTGACCGGCTGAAAAGGCCGAAAGCTTTTTACGGTACGAGAATCCATGACAAGTGTTATCGCAGAGCATTTTATGATGCTGGAATGTTTGTCAGGGACTTCGATGATGAATCCACAAGAAAGGGGTGGTGCCTTTACAAAATGGGTTGTAAAGGGCCGACGACGTACAATGCCTGTTCAAAAACGGAATGGAATCAAGGGATCAGTTTCCCTATCGGTTCAGGACATCCCTGTTTTGGCTGTGCCGCACCGGGGTATTGGGATGACGGGCCGTTTTATACAAGGCTTGCCGATGTATCGTTTCTCGGTACCGATATGAATGCCGACAGGATCGGTGTGATAGCTGTTGGTGCTGCGGCGGCAGGTGCAGCGGCTCACGCTGCCGTAACGGCAGTAAGAAAGAAAAAAACAGATAGTGAAAACGATCAACTCGAAGGATAAGAAAATCGAGTTACGGAAAACATGAATCGGTGTGTTCGCAAGTAACGGGAGAAACGTATTATGGCGAAAAAAATCGTTGTCGATCCAATCCCCAGAATCGAGGGACATTTGCGTATAGAAGCGAAACTCGGGGAAAACAATGTCATTGAAGATGCATACAGCAGCGGTACTATGTGGCGAGGTATCGAAATTATACTCAAAGGTAGAGATCCCCGTGATGCCTGGGCCTTTGCTGAGCGTATCTGTGGTGTTTGTACGACGGTTCATGCACTTGCGTCTGTGCGGTGTGTAGAAGATGCCCTCGATATAGAAATACCCAAAAACGCAAGGATTATCAGGAACCTTATGAATGCAACCCAGCAAACCCAGGATCATCTGGTGCATTTTTACCATCTCCATGCACTGGACTGGGTCGATGTTGTCAGCGCGCTCAAGGCCGATCCCAAAGAAACATCCCGCATAGCGCAGAGCCTTTCCTCCTGGCCTAAATCGTCACCCGGTTATTTTAATAATCTGCAACAGAAGCTTGTCGGCTTTGTCGAAAGCGGGCAGTTAGGAATTTTTTCGAACGGATACTGGGGACATCCGGCTTATAAACTCCCCCCCGAGGTCAACCTTATAGCGGTTGCTCATTATCTCGAGGCTCTTGATTTTCAGAAAGAGATTGTCAAGATCCATACTGTTTTTGGGGGAAAGAATCCGCATCCAAACTATCTTGTTGGCGGCATGGCCTGTGCAATCGACCCGAACAGGAACACGGCGATCAATATCGAGGTCCTCAGCATGGTAAAGAAGATCATCGAGGATACTAAGGTTTTTATCGAGCAGGTCTATATTCCCGATCTGATTGCAATAGCCGGTTTTTACAAGGACTGGCTCTATGGAGGCGGTCTTGGTAATTACCTCTGTTATGGGGATTTTCCAGAAAAAAGTATCGATGATGCAGCGTCACTGTTATGGCTGAGAGGTGCGATTCTCAACAAGGACCTGTCGACGATTTACGAGGTCGATCCCCGGGATCTGAACCAGGTGACCGAAGAGGTAAGCCATAGTTGGTACACTTACAGCAATGGTGACGGCAAGGGACTTCATCCCTGGGAAGGGGAGACAAACCCTAAGTACACCGGTCCGAAACCTCCATTTGAATTTCTCGATACGGACAAGAAATACAGTTGGTTGAAAACTCCCCGTTGGAAAAACAATCCTATGGAGGTTGGACCGCTTGCAAGAGTGTTGTTGGCCTATGCAAAAGATGATCCTATGATCACGGAAACGGTTGACATGATTCTCGGCAAGCTCGAGGTTGGCCCGGAAGCTTTGTTTTCGACGCTGGGAAGAACTGCCGCCCGTGGTATCGAGTGCCTGCAGACCGCCGGGTTTATGATGCATTACTACAATCAGCTTGTCGACAATGTCAAGGCGGGTGATCTGAGAACAGCGAACACCGAGCTGTGGGATCCTTCCAGGTGGCCGAAAGAAGCAAAAGGGTTTGGTTATACAGAGGCTCCCCGTGGTGCGCTTGGGCACTGGATTCATATTAAGGACGGCAAGATAGAGGATTACCAGATTGTCGTTCCTTCGACATGGAACGCTTCACCACGTGATGCAAACGGAGCTGTCGGTGCTTACGAATCGGCTCTCGCCGGAACACCAATGGCCGATCCAGAGCAGCCTCTTGAAATACTCAGAACCGTTCATTCTTTCGACCCTTGTCTTGCCTGTGCTTCTCATGTTTTTGATATGAACGGTAAAGAAATCACCAAGGTCACCATCGTTTAGACAGGGAGGAAAACATGGGCAGAATTATCGAGGAAATCTATGTATGGAAGCTTCCGGTAAGGATGTACCACTGGATCAATGCACTCTGTATCACGGTTTTATTTGTATCGGGCTTGTACATCGCTTCACCATTTCTCAATCCACCGATCGGCGAGGCAGTTTGGTTCAAGCAGATGTCCATTTTTCGTTTTTTGCACTTTACAGCGGCGTTTATCTTTATTGCTAATTATCTGTTCCGTATGTACTGGGCGTTGTTCGGGTATGACAAATATGCACGATTTGCCGGTTTCAGGCCATGGTCTCCGAAATGGTGGGGGAAACCTTTCAGGGAGCAGATGGCCTCGTATCTTTTCCTGCGATCGGACGAGCCGAGATATATCGGTCATAACCCGGTAGCTGCAATGTCCTATTTCATTTTCATTTTTCTTGGTTCGCTTTTCATGATTTTTACCGGTCTTGCAATGTATGGGGAGAATAATCCAGGAGGATTTACCGATACCATGTTTGGTTGGCTGATCCCCCTTTTCGGCAGCAGTTATAACCTCCACATCGTTCATCACAGTGCAGCCTGGATTTTTCCGTTTTACGTGATTCTTCATCTCTATGCTGTCTTTCGCCATGATGTCGTTGATCGTACCAGCGTTACATCATCGATTATTACCGGGTATAAACACAAAGTGGAGGACGAACCGTCCTTGGATTGACAAGAGCAGTAGTTATTACAGTCGTCGGTCACATCATCTTTTCTTACTGTCATTTTCGGGTTCGATCCGTGAAATCCGGAACAAGTATTCCACTGAACGTATCCTGAGATCTAGCTGTCAGTGGTATTTTGCATGGTGGTCGTAAAGTGCGACATGGTTAATGACTGGAGAAGTGTCATATGGAAAAAATAAATGTCATCGGTCTCGGCAATATTCTGTTTGGTGACGAGGGATTCGGGGTAGAAGCGGTAAGGCGGCTCGAAAAAGAGTGTCCGGAGTTAACCGATAGAGTTCAGTTCATCGATGGGGGAACACAAGGTCTCTACCTTCTCGACTATATCGAGTCGGCCGATGTGGTCCTGATTTATGATGCCATTGTTCCTTCTGATTACGACAGGCAGGTTTATGTGTATATCGATAATGAACTGCCGTCGTTCATCCATCGTCAAATGTCATCACACCAGATGGGTTTGAGCGAGCTTCTTTCGATAGCAAGGCTTCATGGAAAAGTGCCTCGAAAGATTGTTTTGATAGGGGTGCCGCCGAGAGATCTTCGTCTCGGCAGCGGGATTAGCGAAATCGTTGAAGAACTGCTTGTTACAGCTGTTGATGAAGGTAAAAAAATGCTCAGCAGTGTTCTCAGCGATTGATCAGACGCAGAAACTCGCTTCTTGTTGACTGAGAAGAAAGAAACTCGCCTGACATAGCTGACGTTGTTGTGGTTGAGTTCTGCTTTTCAACTCCTCTCATGACCATACACATATGTTTTGCCTCGATGACAACACCTACCCCTCTTGGATTCAGGACATCCTGAATGATATCTCTTACCTGTTGGGTCAAGCGTTCCTGTACCTGTAAGCGGCGGGCATAAACCTCGACCACACGTGCAAGTTTGGAAATGCCGACTATTTTTCCATTCGGAATATAGGCTACATGAGCCTTTCCGAAGAATGGCAGCATGTGATGTTCGCACATTGAAAAAAGTTCAATATCCTTGACAAGCACCATCTCATCGTAAGATTCGGTGAAGACAGCTTTTTGCAACATCTCAACCGGGTTCTGCCGGTACCCTTTTGTAAGAAAGCGCATTGATCGCGCTACTCTTTCCGGAGTTTTCAAAAGCCCTTCCCGTTCGGGATCTTCTCCTATGCCTTCCAGCATAGTGTAGACAGCGTTTGATATGCCGGAAATAGCCTCCGGGTCGGTGTTGCGGGTGTCGTCGAAACATTCGTCATCGGCGCATGAACTGTATCCTGAATATGATGGAGGCTCATTCACCAAGGTATCTGACGGAGTTTTTTCTTGTTTCATGGATTGTGACTTCATGAAGGGTTATTCCCTTGTTAATGTAACGTTGCAATGCGGTTGTTAAAATATCCCATACCGTAACGGCAAGTATCTCGGTACTCGGGACCATATCCCTGAGTTCTTCAACATCGAAGTTGAGATGTTTATGATCGAACCGGCTCATGATCTCTTTTTCAAGAATTTTTTTCAACTCTTTCATGTCGAGCAGAAATCCAGTAGCACGGTCTACGATTCCGCTTACAGTTATTTCAAGTTCGTAGTTGTGGCCATGGCCATACGTGTTGCTGCATTTGCCGTACAATTCACGGTTTTCATCGTCAGAAAGATCAGTGCTATACAATCGGTGTGCAGCATTGAACTCGATGGTTCGTGTAACGTAAACTTTTCTCGGTTTCTTTAGAATATCATTCATCATTCATAAAGTAAAAAAAACGAGGTAAAATATGAGTATCTTGTGAGGAGGGTTGCATTTTTGGTTGAGGGTTAGACAAAGAAGAGCCAACTCATGTTTCATAGTGGTTGTTTACGAAGAGTAAACTTGTGCCTCAGTTTATAAGTTTCAGCTTCATTGAAATACTCTGTCGCCATAATGCCATGATTTGAAAAAGAAGCATATGAAAGAGTTGTTTTTTCGGGAATGAATTTGTGAAAAAAAGGATTATAACCTCAAAAATGCAACCCACAGCCTGCAACAATACTTTGGATTATGGCAAAAAATCATTTGATCAGCTGATACAGGAAAGTGAAAAACCGGTTTTTGTGGATTTCTGGGCGGCTTGGTGCGGGCCGTGTACTAGCGTTTCGCCCTCGATCAAAAGGCTTGCCAGGGAATTTCAGGAAAAACTGACCGTTGTTAAAATCAACGTTGATGAGCAACCGGAAGTAGCCGCTAAATATCAGGTGCAGGGTATTCCTGCCTTGGTGCTCTTTGACAAAGGTACGATCAAATGGAGGGCGACAGGTGCGTTGCCCTATGAACATATTCGAGCAGAGGTGATCAAGTCTCTGGGAATATAGAAGAAGAGCTGCGGTTTGCGTGCTGTTCAAATTCTTCTGCAAGGTTCGTTATGTACCGATCGACAAGGTTTTCGAACTCGAACCGGATCAATGGAGAAAGAAGCAATTCAAGGAAACCGGGCATGTTGACGGTAAGGGTGCCGAGAGATTGCAGGGTGGCCTTGCTTCCATATCGTGTTGGCATGATTGCCCATTTTCCGCTGACAGTAGCATTGCCGATTTCTTCGACAGGTATCCAGGTGACTGTTTTTCGTTCTTTACAGGCGTTATATTTGCAGGCATAGATGGATTGCTGAAGCGTATGTTCTCCAATGCCGATACGTTCCATTTCCCATCGCCAGGTATTGCCGCCAAGATCAACCAGTTTCTCGACTTTAGGGAAAAAAGACCCAGATTTTGCAACATCGGAAAGAAGTTCGAAAACCTCTTCGGAAGAAGCTTCGGTCTCGAGGTTCTTGCTGATATTGATTGTTACTGTAAAAGACATAGGTTCATGGATTAGCATAATCAGACCAGATGTTCGAGTAAAATATGCGATTGTATTTTGGATCTCCCAACACCGATCGATAAAAGTTGTTCAGAATGAGCTCATCACCATTACCATCTAATATGATCCTGGAGAGACAGGTATGAAAGAGAGCGGTTATGATTACCAAATAGTACGCGGATTTACGTTTTCTGCGTTATTCTGGCTGATAGTCGGTTTGATTGTAGGGCTCTGGATAGCTTTTGAAATGTTCAACCCGGTACTCAATCTTACTCCATGGCTGAGTTTCGGACGCTTGAGGGTAGTACATACCAACGGTTTGGGGCTTGGTTTCGGTTTGGCCGGTATTTTTGCCACCTCCTATTACATTCTTCAGAAGCTCACCCGGAAGTCGCTTGTTTATCCCGGTCTGGCCAAGGTACATCTTTATCTGTTCAATGCCATCATCGCGTTAGCGGCTCTCAGTCTTTTCGCAGGAATGAACACGACCAAGGAGTATGCAGAACTTGAATGGCCGCTTGATATCGCGGTGGTGGTCATGTGGGTGATCTTTGCAGTCAATGTCTTTGCAACATTGGCGAAAAGGCAGGAAAAGCAGATGTATGTTTCGCTCTGGTACATCATTGCCATGACTGTCACCATTGCCATTCTGTATATCGTCAACAACCTCGAGATACCGGTAAACTGGTTTAAATCCTATTCGCTCTATGCGGGTGTGAACGATGCGAATGTGCAGTGGTGGTACGGTCACAATATCGTCGGTTTCATCTTCACGGTTCCGATTCTTGCGATGTTCTATTACTTCCTGCCGGTTTCGTCCGGACTTCCTCTTTTCAGTCACCGCTTGTCGATTATCTCTTTCTGGTCGCTCATATTTGCTTATCTCTGGACAGGGGCGCACCACCTCATGCTGACACCGTTGCCTGAATGGATTCAGACTGTTGCCATTGCATTCAGCATTTTCCTGATAGCACCGTCCTGGGGCTCCGTAGTCAACGGATACTACACGCTTCGGGGAAATTGGGAACAAATGCGCTCCAACTACCTTGTGAAGTTTTTCATTGTCGGTATCACTTTTTACGGTTTGCAGACCATACAGGGGCCGGTTCAGGGACTGAGAACACTGAATGCTTTCTTTCATTATACCGACTGGGTTATCGGCCATGTGCATATGGGGACGATGGGCTGGGTGACCATGACTATTTCGGCGGCTTTTTATTACATGATCCCCAAAATCACCGGGTCCAATTTATACAGTATCAGGATTGCCAATGTTCACTTCTGGCTTATTCTTGTTGGGCAGCTCATCTGGACGGTTACCATGTGGGTCGGCGGTATTCAGCAGGGCGCCATGTGGAAAGCTACCGATGCAGACGGTTCACTGACATATAATTTCCTTGACTCCATTGCTTCGCTTTATCCCTACTATAAAATCCGGTTCGCAGCGGGTATTGTTTACTTCGCAGGTATCGTTCTTTTTGCGTGGAACATTTTCATGACGATAAGAACACCAAAAAAAGCCTTTGAACAGAACAAGGAGGGCATGTGATGAGCGTTTATTCAAAACCGGCTGTTTTTGCCGTCCTTTCTGCTGTAGTGATTCTCGTTGGTACGGTGGTCACGGTTTTCATACCGTTGCTCATGCCATCGACTCAACCGGTGAGTGACTATGTCACTCCGTATACCGCCGTCGAGCTCGAAGGCAGGGATATCTATATCCGTGAAGGCTGCAACAACTGTCATACCCAGACCGTTCGTCCACTCAGAACGGAAGTGCTGCGATACGGAGAGTACTCGAAGCCGGAGGAGTTCGCTTACGATCGTCCGTTTCTCTGGGGTTCCCGCCGAACAGGGCCTGATCTTAACCGGGTAGGGGGGAAGTATCCGGATTCATGGCATTACAAGCATATGCAAAGCCCGCAAAGCATGTTTGAAAAATCGAACATGCCTCCTTATGGGTGGTTGGCGAAAAACAGGCTGGATACCCGTTATACCGTAAAAAAAATTTCTATTCTCGGTTATGGATACACTCCGGAAGAGGTTGCTCTTCAGATAGAAGAGTATACAGTAAAAGTCACCGGTCAGTCCTATGACTCAAAAGAAGCAAGAGAGGAAGTTACCCCTGAATCGTTACAGGCTGAGTTGACAGAGATGGACGCGATCATAGCGTATATGCAAAAACTGGGTAGGGATGTAAAAAAACTGGAGGCGGAACAGTGAGTTTTACGGTCTTGGCATACATTCTCTTCACGTTTTCACTGGTTGTTGTCTTGGTGTTTATCATAATCTATTACTATAACCCACGGCGCAAACAAGAGGTTGAAGCTCCGAAACACAGAATGCTGGATGATGATGATGGCCGATAAAATCAGCACAGGAGGTTTCCATGAACGATTATGACAATCCGACGGAAAGCAATAACAAGGTGCCAAAGGGTATGGCTGCTTTTTTTGTTTTTTGCATTCTTTTTGTTGTTGTGTACGTCGTTTTATATACACCGGGTATTTCCGGGTGGTCGTACTATACACTATTTGAAAAAAGAGTATCGGAGGCTCAAGCTTTGTCAACCGATGCACAACGTGAAGCGAAAGCGTCATACAGCGGAGATGAAGCCGCTATTGCAGAGGGGGGGGAAATCTATGCTTCGAGCTGTGCCGTTTGTCACAATGCAGATGGAACGGGTGGAATCGGCAGCAATCTTACCGGTGATCTCAAATTCGGTGGTTCGGAAGAAGAACTGTATGAATCGATTGCGGAAGGACGAGAAGGCGGGATGCCACCTTTCAAGCAACAGCTCAACGATACAAAAATACGAAAACTGATAGCTTTTCTCGAAACCCTCAGGAAGTAAAAGATCGTTTTGTGGCGCACATACAGACAAGCGGTTGAGATTCTGCAGGTTCTCTTCGTTACCGGCCTGCCTTTTCTTGTCATAAACGGGCAGAGCGCTCTGCGTTTCGATATTCCGGAGCTGAAACTTTACTTTTTCGGTTCGGTTATCTGGGTAAAGGAATTCTACCTGATCCTCAGCGTGATTCTTTTTTTCCTTCTTTTCATCACGTCGGTAACGGCTGTATTCGGGCGCGTCTGGTGCGGATGGCTTTGTCCGCAGACCGTCCTTCTCGACCTTTCGATGAGTATTGCGAGAATTTTCAACGGAATGTCGGTGAAAACCGTGCAACGCATTGTGCTTCTGCCGTTTTCAGCGCTGGTATCGTTAACCATACTCTGGTATTTCGTGCCTCCGGTAAAAGCGGTTCATTCGCTGTTTTCCAACACAGTCGTTACCGGTTTTTTTCTCGTACAATGGGTGGTGATTTATACGGAACTTGTCTTTCTGGGTCGCAGGTTCTGCACCACTATCTGCCCTTATGCGATGATACAGAATGCGCTTTTCGACAAGGATACTCTGGTGATCGAATATGACAAGGCCAGAGAAAGCGAGTGCATGAAATGTGATGATTGTGTCAAAGTCTGTCCGGTCGGGATCGATATAAAAGAAGGACTGAAAACCGACTGTATCGCATGTGCCGAATGCATCGACGCCTGTACGGCGGTAACGGAAAAAAGGAACATGAAACCGTTCCCACGATACCGAGGAAACATCCTTCGTGCCAAATCGTACTGGCTTGGTGTAGTGACGCTTCTTTCAGGGTTGACACTTGCCATTATAGTGTATGCGAGGCCTGAAGTCTCGTTTTTGGTGAATAGGGACCCGGAACGGTTACCTCAGGGAATCAACCGTTATTCCTGGACGCTATACAACAACGGAGGAAGTTCAAAGCAATTCGAGCTTTCCGTTCAGAGTGGTTTTCTGATTATCGGAGAAACTACACTGTCTGTCGAGCCATTTTCGTTTAAAAAAGGAAAAGTGCTCATCAGATCAGAGGGCGGGAAAAGCGAGGTTGTGTTCAGGGTAGAGAACGAGAAATTTTTCATAGAAAAAAAAGCGGGATTCCTATGAGCTGCAATGGATTGTTGGTATGCACAACAGAGTTGAAAACAGTGGATTGTTGTGTCACAACCCTTTGTATGTGATTTTGATTCGTGAGACATGAATATCCATTTCTCAGGCTTTTGAAAAAATCCATAATTTTTCAAGACAGTGAGTACTATCGAAACAACAGGTAAACAGACAATACTTGTTGCCGGAGCGACTGGAAGCATCGGCGGAGGTGCAGCAATCGAGCTTGCAAAACGTGGTGCCAGGGTTGTTCTGCTCGGGCGCAAGCGCATAACCTTGGAAACCAAGGCGGATTCTATTCGTAACAGGTTATCTGAATCCGGAATAGACTGTCAGAACGGGGATATCACCACATTGGTGGTCGATTTCTCGGATATGGAGTCTGTAAAGTCAGCAGCAATGGAGGCTATGGATCGGTTTCCGGAAATTCACGGGCTGATACTCTCCGCTGTCGTCCTGGTCCAAAATGGTCCGAGTATCCTGCCCAGTGGTCATGAGATGATGTTCGCTACAAACGTGATGGGACCGTTTTTGTTTACCCAGCAGTTGGTGGAAAGAATGGAGCAATCCGATGGATTGGTTTTGCATGTGGTTTCACCATTTTACAAAAGGATCGATTGGGAAGACCCTGAAAGTATCAGGACCCATAGAACATGGACTGCATATAACAGAACCAAGACATACAACCGGATGGTCGCAGCGGAACTGGCCAGGCGGTATGCCGGAAAGATATCTTCTGTTGCATTCAATCCGACGTTCATTTTTGATAAATCAGATCCGGAGCTGGAAAAACGATGGCCTTCATCCGGGTTGATGGGGATTTTCTGGCGTGTGATGACAGCGCTTTTTTCAAGACCGCCGGTAGTAGCCGGTGTGCCGATTGCGGATCTCATGCTTTCTTGTCCTGATCGTAATGCTATCAACGGGGCCATGTTCAAACTACGTAAGCGCATTGAAAAACCCGATAGAGCAATGAATGACGAGGAATCGGGAAAAAAGCTATGGGATGCTTTGGTGAAAAAAACAGGATTGATGTCCGGATGAAGGCGGATAGCCTGTTTCGAACCGTTACTGCAGAGTTTTTTCCGGTTGTTCATGATGCCTTTTTTCAGCAACGAGCAAGTACCATAAACGCATCTTGATTGTCATGGGTTGTTTCTCGATGAGCGATCGCTTCGAAAAGGGTACATTACTGTACTATCACTGTTATGGACAGGACAGCAAGTATGTGTAAAGCCTTGACATTTTCGTTACAGCCATGAAAATCTTTCTCTACGCTCTGTATACACTGTTTCTCTTCGCCATGGCGATGGGATTTTATGTTGCGTATCGCGGTGCCGAAGGGCTTGTCGAGGAAAATTACTATGAAAAGGCAACCGGCTATTTTTCCACGAAAGAGCTCGAGGATTCACTCGGGCTGAAAATTATTCTGCCCGATTCTTTAAAAAAAGGAAACAATGCGGTTGAGGTGTTTGTTTTCTTGGAGGACAGGCCGTTTTGCAGGGCGGAAGTGACTTTTTTTGCAGGAAGTGTATCACAGAAAAGCTATGATGCTGAGTATTCGATGATTGAGGATTTGCCGGGGATATATACTGCTGATGTACCTCTTCCGTTTTCGGGAAAATGGTTCGTGAGAGTCGATGTGGCAGATACAACAATTAAAACAAGCAGGCGATGGTTTACAGAAATCGAATGAAACATGGGTGGCTGTGGAGCTGCTCATTGTACCTTGTTCTTGCTCTTGTAAGCTGCTCATCCGGAACGGATGCAATACCGGACTGTGATCCTCATGCAGGAACCTGTACGAAACAGGCCGGTGATTATACGATAATGCTCGATATCTCACCGAAGCCAGTGCCGCACATGAAAGAATTGACTTTCGAGCTGAGCTTTTCCAGCGATTCCCCGCCAATTTCATCGGATACCCTGTTACTCGATCTTTCCATGCCGGGTATGGATATGGGAAAAAATGAAGTCGTGCTTCGAAGAGTTGGAGAGAGTCGGTACAGCGGAAAAGGTATCATTGTCAAATGCCCGAGCGGCAGGACTCTGTGGCGGGCTACGCTGTTGCTTTCCGAAAATCTGAAACCGGCATATACCTTCAATGTCAGAGACTGAAACACGTGGATCGGCAACTATCCGCTGCGATCACTGTCTGCTGGAGATGAAGCCGGAGTCGGCCGTGAGCGCTGACTTCGACGGAGAAACGAAATATTTCTGTTGTCATGGTTGCCTCGGCGTGTATGAGCTGATTCACAGGGAATCACTCGATACTTTTTACAATAGCCGATGCGGTTGGACTCCCGGCCCCCCTGAAAAAGCAAAAGTTGAGCCGGCTGCATTTCGAGAGTCTATCCGTACAGCCGGCACCATCTCTTCTCTCGATATAACGCTCTCGGGGATTCGATGTGCATCGTGCGTCTGGCTTGTCGAAAAGTTTCTTGTGAAAATGAACGGCGTACACTCTGCCAGGGTAAACTATGCAACTCATCGTCTTTCGATCGAGTGGGACGAGAGTAAAATAGCGTTGCGCAAAATTCTCGAGGGCATCCGTTCTATCGGCTATGTTCCGCATCCCTATCACAAGATTGCGTTCAACGAGGCCATGCGGCAGGAGAAAAATGACCTTTTACTCAGATTTGGAACGGCAGCGTTTTTTTCGATGCAGCTCATGTTGTTTGTTACCGCTCTTTATGCCGGTTTTTTTCAGGGTATCGAAGAAGAATACAGGCAGGCGTTTCAGATTATTTCATGGGTTCTTGCAACGCCGGTGCTTTTTTATTCGGGATATCCTTTCTTGAAAAACGCTGTTCGATCGATGCTCAATCGTGCCCTCAACATGGATGTGCTGATCGCGCTTGGGTCTTTTTCTGCATATGCTTACAGTGTCGTAATGATTTTTCGGGGGGGGGAAGTGTATTTCGATACTTCGGCAATGATTGTATCGTTCATTCTGCTCGGCCGTTTTCTCGAAGCCGGCTCGAGGTTGAAAGCAGGTGATGCCCTGACGTCGCTCATCGCAATGCAACCGAAAGAAGCTCGGCTTGTCATGATGGACGGTCAAACCGGTATGGTTCCTCTCGATGAGATTCACCAGGGTGATACGATCGAAGTACTGGCTGGAGAAAAGATTCCCCTCGATGGCTCGGTTCTCGAAGGTGGAGCCGAGGTTGACGAGTCTATGCTGACAGGTGAATCCACACCCTCTTTCAAGTCGAAAGGAGAGGAGGTCTTTGCCGGGACCATTTCGCTTAACGGCAGGTTCTCTGTTCGGGTTTCAGTTACTGAAGACGATACAGTCCTTTCGAAGATCATACAAACTGTCGAAGATGCCCAATCAAGAAAAGCTCCCGTTCAAGCTGTGGCCGACAGGGTGGCCGGTTATTTTGTTCCGGTTGTCGTGCTGTTTGCTGTTTCGGCTTTTTTGTATTGGAAATTGACAACTGCCGATACAGCTGTCGCTCTCATGAATGCCGTATCCGTCCTTGTCGTAGCATGTCCATGTGCCCTTGGTCTGGCAACGCCCCTTGCAATTCTGCTTGGAACAAGTACAGCGGCGAAAAAGGGAATCGTTGTAAAAGGTGGTGACATTTTTGAGAGCATATCCAGAACCAACCGTGTGATGCTTGATAAAACCGGTACGATAACCAGTGGCAATCCTTCGGTGACCGATGTTGTGAGCAAGATGAAACGGGAAGAACTGCTGCACTTTGCGGCATCTCTTGAAAGGTATTCCGAACATCCTTCAGGAAAGGCCATTGTAGAGGCGTACAAGGCTGATGTTTTCGACGTTGAAAGTTTTACGGTTGTTCCCGGTAAAGGGGTGGTGGGTACCGTTAACGGAAAATCAGGCTTGGCTGGAAATCGGGTTTTCATGCTTGAACGAGATGTATCTCTCTCTCATGAATCTGAAGAAGCCTTTACGACATTGACGCGTGAGGGAAAAACGGTTGTGTTTATCGCGATAGACGGCACCCTTGCCGGTATCATCGGTCTGATTGACGATGTTCGCGATGATGCGGTCGTTCTTGTTGAAGCTCTCAGAAAAAACAAGGTTCATGTGAGCATGCTTACCGGAGATGCTTTGAATGTGGCTCGATACGTGTCGGCACAGTGTGGTATAGAGGACATCAAGGCAGGTTTGAATCCCGTTGAAAAAGCTTTGGAAGTTCAATCCATGAGATCGAAAGGCGATACGGTGATGATGGTCGGAGACGGTATTAACGATGCTCCTGCATTGATAGAAGCCGACACCGGAGTGACTCTCGGCCATGCAAGTGATATTGCGCTTGAAAGTGCCGGTGCTGTTATAATAAAAGATAACCTTGACCTGATAGCTACGCTTATCGTTGGTTCCAGGCGTTGTTTTGCAATCATTCGTCAAAACCTTTTCTGGGCTTTTTCCTATAATCTCGTAGCGTTGCCACTTGCGATCGGTGGTTATTTACACCCTATCATGTCAGCTTTTCTGATGGCGGTGAGTTCGCTGGTTGTGGTGGTGAATGCGTTGCGGTTGAGGAAGTTTTGAAGATAGTGACGAGTAACGAGTGACAAGAGACGAGAGAGCAATCAAACCGTCGAGTTGTCCGGCTTTTTGACTTTTACCTTTTGACTTTTCATTATGTACACCACCTACTTTCTCATATTCATCGTGTTTTTTCTGGGGTTTGCCGCTTGGCTTCTGTTTGTCTGGGCGGTAAAAAGCGGACAGTTCGAGGATCCGGAAGCCCCCAAATACCGTATGCTCGACGATGAAGATGCCGGTGAAGCCATCGATAAATCAGCCTCTTCTCAAGAGGATGAAAAACCATACACCCACTACTGATGGAAGAAAGTGCTCTGATCGTCATGTTTCTCACCGGACTTGCAGGAGGTTTTGGTCACTGCATCGGGATGTGCGGGCCTGTTGTCGCCGCGTACTCTCTCGGTGAACAGAGGCTGAAATATCTGCACCATATTCTCTACAACTTCGGTAGGGTTACAACCTATATGTTCATGGGGGCGATTGTCGGGCTGACGGGGTCGTTTCTGGTGCTGACGGCATCGATAGAAAAAATACAGATGATGATCATGATTGTGGCAGGAGTGTCGATCATCATCATGGGCATTGTGATCGGCGGATGGATTCCGGTAAGGAAAACCTCACGAAGTGCTTCCTGGTTGACTTCCCTGATTCAGAAAACGATGGAGTTGTTCAAGGGACCTCGAACGGCAGGAACCTATTATCCAATGGGTATCGTGCTCGGGTTTCTGCCTTGCGGCTTGACTTACACTGCTCTTCTTGCGGCAGCAAGGGCTTCCATGGAAGCCGAAAATCACCTGGCAGGTCTGCTTCAAGGTGCTTTCATGCTATTTTTCTTCGGGCTCGGTACAGCCCCTGCTCTCTTGCTTGTCGGCAGAGTTATCAATTATGTCGGTGTAAAAGCTCGTGACAGGTTCTACAAACTCGCAAGCCTGATCATGATTCTAACTGGAGTATACTTCGTGGTGAAGGTGCTGTAGTTCTTCTGATATGGAATGAGTGTTGAGGAGGAATTGGCATACTCAGAGAATTATGCTGTAAAGCAGTATTGCTGTATATTTGTTCTGTAAACATTCTAATATGGAACATATAGGTATTATTCACACTCCGTACAAGACCAAAGAGGAGTGTCCTATACAGCCACTCTATTCTTTAGGTTCTTTTGGACGAGTTGAGGTGTTTAGGGAATACGAACTCGGTTTGAGAGATATCGAAACATTTTCCCACATCTATATACTCTATCTTTTTGATCGAGCGGGAAAGATCGAGCTGGTCCGGTCAACTTTCCTGGGGGATGCACCACGTGGCATCTATGCTTCGAGGCACCCTTGCAGGCCGAATGGAATCGGCTTTTCGATAGTCGGGCTTGTTAGCCGAAATGAAAATATTCTTATGGTCGAAAGACCTGACATACTTGACGGAACTCCACTTCTCGATATCAAGCCTTATATTCCCAAATATGACTGTATCGGTAAGGCTTCAGAAGGTTGGACTGCTGGGCAAAAGTGGCGTCGAAAGCCGGAAGGTAGAGAGTAAGATGTATACGCACAGGCCTCTACTAAAAAAGGATTTGGAGTGTATTTGCACCTTTCCTCAGTCTGCTGATGAATTGTTTTATATGTTTCCGAAGGCAAGCTATCCATTGACGCCTGAGCAGCTGTTCGAGGCTGCACGAAACAGGTGCGATCCTTTAGTCGCGTTCGTAAACGACGTTATTGCCGGTTACGGGAACTTTATCGAGGTCGATCGAGGAAGTCATTGTTCAATAGGGAACCTTATCATCGAACCTTCACATAGAGGTAAAGGAGTTGCCTCCTACCTCATCGGTACATTTGTCGATATGGCATTTCAGCGCTATGCTGCGAACTATGTGCGTATATCCTGTTTCAACCTGAATATTGCTGGGCTGTTGCTGTATTACAAAATGGGATTCAGGCCTGTGGACCTCGAGGAGAGAAAAGGTCCGGGTAGCCAACGTGTTGCATTGATTCATATGCATTTGAACCGTGAAGAAAGAGTCTGACAAGACGCATTTCGTGAATCATGCTGAAGTATCGAAAGGATAACTGAAAGTCTGAAGGAACTTGCCGGGACAAAGACGCTGCGGAGGGGGAAAGGTGCTCTACATCAGTTCCCTGAAATCGTGAATAACCGGGAAATGTTCGGTTTTTTTCGGTTCGCTCATCGAGCTGGCTTTTGCCTTGAACAAGAGGTGGCGGATTCCGTATTCTTTTGCGGTTATCAGTACATCTTCAGTATCATCGATGAACAGTGATCGTTCCTTGTCGAATTTGAGTTTTTCTTCTGCCTTGTGCCAGAATTTCAGGTTCTCTTTAGGATGCCCGACGTGGAATGAACTGAGCACCTCGTCAAAGTATTTACCGATGTGTGTTTTTCTGAACTTGATTTCTACTGCCTTTACATGAGCGTTTGTCAGGAGATAAATTTTTTTCCCTTGTTCGCGCATGAGGTTGAGAAAATCGAAAACATGCGGATGGACATCGATCAGGTGGTTTATCTCTTCTTTCAAAGAGGGGATATCGAGATACAGTTCCTTTGACCAGAAGTCGATATCACACCAGTTCAGGGTTTTTTCATGTGACTTGTATTTGGCAAGCAGTATTTCCTTCGCAGAGCCGAAGGAAATACTGTGCTTTTCAGCATACTTTTCCGGCACATGGTGTCCCCAGAAATAATCATCGAAATACAGGTCGAGCAGCGTACCATCCATATCGAGCAGAATGTGAGAGATCTCCTGCATCGGGATATGTATATGCTTCATAGCCATTTCTTTCCTGTGCCCCTTTCTTTTCCTGCCATCGAGCTCTCAGATTATCCTTACTGCCAGTACACCCTCGATTTGCTTGATTTTGTTCACTATATCGCCGTCTGCAGCTGTTTCGAGGTCGACCAAATTATAGGCGATATCCTCGCGGGACTTGTTAAGCATGTCGACGATATTGATGCCGGAGTCGGCAAGTACCGAAGTGATCTGGCCAACCATTTTCGGAACATTCGAGTTGGAGATCGCCATTCTTGATGCTCCTGCCCTCGGCATCTTCATTTCAGGGAAGTTTACCGAGTTGGTGATATTGCCGTTTTCAAGATAGTCCTGTATCTGGCAGGCAACCATGACAGCACAGTTTTCTTCCGCCTCGAGTGTCGATGCCCCGAGGTGCGGCAGCGACACAACTCGGGGGTGGTTTTTGTTTTCGTTCGTCGGAAAATCGTTGATGTAGGCGTATAGTTTTCCCTCATCGAGCGCCTTGATTACCGCATCGTCATCGACAATCCCTCCACGTGCGAAGTTAAGAACGATTGCATTGTCCTTCATATGCGCGATGCGTTCAGCATCGAGCATGTTCTTTGTCGCGTCGATGAGAGGGACATGGAACGTGATATAGTCTGCTTTCGACAGAAGCTCTTCGAAACTATGAGCTCGCTGGACTTCTGCAGAGAGGTTCCAGGCATGCTGGATAGTGACGGTTGGATCGTAACCGATAACTTTCATGCCAAGACCGATAACCGCATTTGCAATTCTTCCGCCGATAGCTCCGAGGCCTATGACTCCGAGTGTTTTTCCGGGCAATTCGGTGCCGGCGTATTTTTTCTTTCCTGCTTCGACAGCTTTTGCGATTGAAGCATCGTCTCCTTCCAGATTTCGGGCATAGTCCCAGGCCTGTGTGAGATTACGGCTGGCAATCAACAGTGCTGCTACAACCAGCTCCTTGACGGCATTGGCATTTGCTCCCGGAGTGTTGAAAACGGGAATACCCATGTTTGTGAGTTTTCCTACCGGGATATTATTGACTCCCGCTCCTGCACGGCCGACAGCTTTGAGGGTTTCGGGGATTTCCATCTCGTGCATTTTGAAAGAGCGCAACAGTATTGCGTCAGGGTGCACGATTTCAGAGGCGACCTCGTATTTATCCCGTGGTAAGCGGTCAAGTCCGGCAACGGAAATATTGTTTAACGTTAAGATCTTGAACATGTCGAGTAGATGTTAACCGTTTTTTTGTTCGAATTCCTGCATATAAGAGATCAGTGTATCGACACCTTCCTCAGGCATAGCGTTGTAAATACTTGCGCGCATGCCTCCTACGGAACGATGGCCTTTGAGCGTGAGCAGTCCTCTTGCTGTGGCTCCTGAAAGAAAATCAGCATCCATACCGGGGTCGGCAAGCGTGAATGGAATATTCATCCAGGAACGGGCATTTTCTGCAACGGGGTTTGCATAAAATGCTGAATTATCGATAACTGTGTACAGTTTCTCAGCTTTTCTCCGGTTTAGTTCCGCCATTGCTGAAAGACCGCCCTGTTCTTTGATCCATTCGAAAACCAGCCCGGCGACATACCAGTTATAGGTGGGGGGGGTGTTGTACATAGAGCCGGCGTCGGCATGAGTGGCATAGTTGAACATTGTCGGTATTCCATCGGCGGGATTGCCGATCAGGTCTTCACGAATGATAACGATGGTCAGTCCGGAAGGCCCGATGTTTTTCTGGGCGCCTGCATAAATGAGTCCGAACTTTGAAACGTCGATAGGGCGTGAAAGGATATCGGAAGACATATCCGCAACCAGTGGTGTATCTCCTGTATCAGGGACATAGTTGAACTCGACACCACCTATGGTTTCGTTAGGAGTGTAGTGTACATAGGCTGCATCTGGATCGAGTCTCAGGCTGTCCTGATCGGGTACAGTCGTGAAATTGTTCTCTGACGTGTCACCGGCAAGGTTCACTTCGCAGAAACGTTTGGCCTCGGCAATCGCTTTTTTTGACCACATGCCGGTATTGATATAATCGGCTTTCTTTTTGTCTTTCAGCAGGTTGAGGGGAATCATCGCAAATTGGCTGGAAGCGCCTCCCTGCAGGAAAAGCACTTTATGATTTTGCGGAATAGCCAAAATGTCACGAAGATCAGCTTCAGCTTTTTCCGCGATAGAGACGAACTCTTTGCCTCTATGGCTCATTTCCATTACAGACATTCCTGAACCATTCCAGTCCAGCATTTCTTCTCGGGCACGCTCGATGACTGCAGTTGGCAGCATCGCCGGTCCGGCACTGAAATTGAAGTTTCTGGTCATATTTTCGTTTTTCCTTCTTTTTTTGATGATTAAGAGAAAAAAAGATAGTACTTCTCAGGGAACATGTCGTTTCCTGTAATACCATGGTCATGCCATTTTAGTATTTGGCGAAAGAGATGACAATGGAAACCTCTTTCGCCAAAATGGGATGCTGTAATTTAAAAACATTCAATAACTTTCGGTATTGAATCTTCCTTAATCATGGTAATTCAACACCTTCCTTTGTCATAAAAAAGAAGGGGTTCTGGTAGCAGAAAGTGTCAGACAATACCAGGGTAATCTTCTACGAGAGTATCTATCGCACAATTCTGATAGATCTGAACAGGTGATTTGTGGTATGATACCTATACAGCGAAGCCTGTTTTTCGAAGTCGACGGTATTGTGCATCACTATGATGATGTAATGCAGGCAGGATTTGAAGAAATGGTATTGCCGGTTCAAGGTTCGAAACCGCAATATCTCTCTATGAAAAGGTGTTGATGGAGAAAGAATCAGAATGGCGTATGTCGAAAGAACAGAGTTTTGAAGAACGCTACGCAAAAGGTGAAATCCCCTGGGACTTGGGTAGGGCGGATGCCAATCTTGTGTCGGTAGTCGATGCGTGGCCGATCAAAAGCTGCAGGGTGCTTGATATCGGATGTGGTACCGGTGATAATTCCCTATGGCTGGCTCGCCGGACATTTGATGTTACAGGGGTTGACATTTCAGCTCTGGCGATACAAAAAGCAAGAAGAAAGGCATTACAGATCGGTATTGAATGCAAGTTCGTTGTTGCAGATTTTCTGAAAGAACGGATCGATGAAGCTCCTTTTGGTTTTGCTTTTGACAGGGGCTGTTTTCATTCTCTCGACTCTCCGCAACAGCATGCATTATTTGCTCAAAACGTCAGTATTCATCTCGATCATGAGGGAGTATGGCTCAGTCTCATCGCCTGTACCGATGCACCGCAACGAAATCCTGGACCTCCAAGGCTATCGGCAGCTGAAATCACGATAGCGGTCGAGCCTTTTTTTGAGATTCTTTCCCTTGTTTCGGGAAATCTGGATTCCGACCGTCCTGACCCTGTAAAGTGCTGGGTGTGTGTGATGAAGAAGAGAAGGCTCTGAACTATTGGGGATGGGTATGCTTGTCTTTCCAGGAAATAAGGCTAACTTATACCTGTTTTTTCCCAAAAGACAACAATACTATGAATAACGACTTCAAAATATACAGGGACGGGGAACGGTTTGTTTTTGAAAGAGTTGTTTTCCCGAGGCTTAAAGGGTATATATCGAAAACAGTTACCGACAATCCTTTGACGAATCCCCGCAGTTGTTCTACAGAAGAAGAGGTGCCCCAGGATGTTTGTCTTGCTGAAGAGGTGGAACTGCTGGAAGACTGTTCTGATGAAGCCGCCATAGATAAAGCCATTCAGGAGGCAGGTGAGTACATAATCGGTTATTTTTTCAATACCAAGGGATTGGAGTAGCCGAATGTGATTTCCCGGCTCGGGACAGGGGAGTGCCGGAATGGATGTCGCATTTGTTGCGGCATCCTTGATTCCTGTCACGAAAGAGATGAGGTGATCATTATTTTTTTGGCTCCCAGTAACATCTCTTTGGAGAAACTATCAGGTTTTCTTGCTTTAACGATTTCATTACCTTATCGACCTGCTTGCGGTCCAGGCCGCTGATTTCTGCAATTTGTCCGGCACTGAGGGGTTTTCCTTCTTTGTTCATGATTTCCAGAACAGTATTTTTTACATCCATGGTCTCTTTTCTGTTAAATTAGCGGGACTGCTTTGTAAACATGATATTTTCTAACTGCATGCAGTTAGAAATAGTGCCATGAAAATTCTGTTTTTTAATATTTTACTCGCCAATGTATCGTCAATTTAAACGAATTTCTACGATGAACCGCTTTTCATGCCATTCGCTGCTTTCTCTGTGTACCGTTCTTTTGTTATTGATGACAGGCGGTTGTAACGGAAAACAGGTGATTGAACAGAAAACGGCAGAACCTGTAACCGATGTTGATGGAAATGAATATGAAGCGATACAGATCGGTGATCAGGTCTGGATGGCTCAAAATCTTTCGGTTACGCATTACCGTAATGGTGATCCGATACCACAGGTGACGGACGAAGAGGAGTGGATCACGCTTGAAACCGGAGCGTGGTGCTATTATAACAACGATCCCGAAACCGGAACGATTTACGGGAAACTCTATAACTGGTATGCCGTCAACGATCCTCGCGGTCTTGCCCCGGAAGGGTGGCATGTGCCTACCGATGAAGAGTGGGCTGCAATGGAGATGCAGCTTGGGATGGATAGTAACGAGGTCAATGATGTTGAGTTTCGGGGAAGAGAAGCTGCTGTCGGCAGTAAACTGAAACAGGCAGGAACCGAGCATTGGAAAGGGCAAAACGCTGATGCAACCAATGAAACAGGTTTTTCAGCTCTCGCAGGTGGTTATCGCGATAATGACGGTCCATTCTGTTTTTTTGGAAAATACGGCTCTTTCTGGACCTCATCGAAAGCCGAAGACGGTAATCGTGTTTTATTCAGGGGGGTGACTTCGACAGAACCGGGTGTCTACCGCTTCAGCTTCAATCAGAAGTGCGGTTTTTCGGTACGCTGTGTAAAGGATTAACCGGGATAGTACCATATCGATGCAAGGGAGGTTTCAGGATGTCAGTCATGGTGATGCCAAAGTGGTAGTCCGGTATCTTCATCGATGCATCTGTTGAAATCAAGTCCTTCGAAAGCCTCGATTATCGTCTCGCATGCAAATACGATGGTGCCGGGAGCGAGATGACCACCTGTAACGTTACCCTTTTCGTCTGAAAGCGTCATGTGGGCATGAACCATCGGTACACCGTCACGTAACGAGACGTTGCCTATCAGTGAAGTGATTTCATGAGGGGCGTGGATTGTAAAAAAGTCATACTCTTTTCGTATCTGATCGTAATAACCAAGTGTGGCTTTCTCTACGGCTCCAATTGCTTCCACTCTACCGAGGCGGATGTTGTTTTCTCTGCAAATAACACTGATGGCTCCCAGAAGATCATCTCCATGTTTGAGTTTGCCCATATAGAGCGATCTCGATGCGACCTTGTGTATTCTTGACATAGCTGATAATGGAAGACTTTCGGTGATCGAATGAACCGAGCAATTGTCTGGGGTTAAGAAGTTGTATTTCTTATTCAGGTAATGGATTCATGATGAATCAGGTTGCGGAGAGCTGTTTTTCAACACTTGATACAACGAACAGAGTAGCCGCTTTCAGCAGGACCACCTGTATGAACCACCTTCGAATCGAAATATCCAAGGACCTTTATGGATGTACAGTTGTTTTTGAACAGTGTTGAGGACCAGAAATAGCTGTACAGTCCGAGGTGACGGTAGTCTCCGTAAAGACTGCGGAACCCGCCGGGTAAGGCAGAAAATCCGCTGCTGTTCGAGGCTCCGCTGTTGGGCCTTTTCCAGTGCTTGACTCCTTCCTGTTTCAGTGCACCGCCCGCTTTTTCATTACCACCGAGAAAATCAAACAGTGTCTGCCAGTCAGAATCTTCAGGTAAGCGCCATCCCTCAGGTGCCAATCCTCTGGGATCATTGAGTGCATACCCGTTATATAAATAGCCGAAATTCCGGCTATAACCGTTTTCTCCTCCGTACGGGCACATGGCTCCAGTTGTCGAATTCCTCCATTCATGAGGGTCATCCACTTGAGGTATTGGGTCGCCATTCCTGTAGCTGGTTACCTGTAGGTTGGAATCCATCCAAACCTGCGAACCGATGGCAATTGAAGAGTAGGCGGAAAGCGTCTGCTTTGGCATACTGTTTCTGTTATGTTCGAGCGTTCATACTGACTACGCCGAAAAACGTGATTTTAATAATGTCCCCTTCGAAGGTTGGGGGGGGACATCTTCACAACGATAGATAAAATAGGTAATTGCATTATTTATGCAAAATGATCGGGCTGATTATAACATTGATAATAAACAATACTTCATATTTGCTTTGTTTTTTATGTATTGTGTAGCGCACATCGAAATGTTCACTCTTCCTGAGTGAAAAACAAGCCCGATTCGGTCAAATCTTTGTGAAGCATGATACGTATTTGTTCTCGGGGATGCTCAAAGGGGTATCGCAGAGGGCGAGACTGTTATGGTGTTTTTACTTTGTAGGTTACGAAGCCCCATACTGAGAGGGCTGCAGAGATAACAAAGCTTGTCCAGGATGCGGAGAGTGGCACCGTGACGCTGTCTATAACAACGATTGTGTCTGCGATCAGTACGCGGAAAAGGTGAAGCATGGCAACAAGGGCAAACAGAATTGCCGACAGGGCAGTATATCCTTTCGATCCGAGAAATCCCCATGCGCCAAGGCAAAGCGTAACGCCAAAAACAACCCATGACCTTGCAACTGGCAGCGTATAGTCACCTATTGTCACCTCCCATGCAAAGAAAACGCGAAACAGATGGAGTAGAGCGACCATGAAAAACAATATGGATGAGACAGTTGTGTAATAGTTCTTGTTCATCATGGTTTTCTTTTCGTGTGGATTTCACGACCGATTTCCTTGTTTGAAAATTTTCTGCCGAAGTCAAACCGTCTTATTATCAACAACGGGATTCCGATTGACAACAGGAGTAGAACTATACCCTGAAGAAGATGTTTCATTGTATTGTTTATTAACTGCCGGGATTGAATCTCAAGGATAATATACTCTTATTCTTTCTCATAATTCCTCATGCCGGTCATGGAATCTTTCGGAGATCACAGACATTCTTTTATCCATCGGTGAAGGTGACTTTCAACAAGGATGTTGTTTGAGAGCAGACAACGCTCCGAGCAAGGCTGTAACCTGCTTTTCCAACTCATCGGTCTGGTTTGAGCGGCAACTTTCTTCCAGGTTCTCTGCTGCCAGCCTCAAGGGCTCAGCGCCAAAGAGAGCGGCATTGCCTTTCAACTTATGTGCTTGAGTGCGAAGGTATTCGATATTTTCTTCGGCAAGGGCTTTGTACATCGATGTTTCGATGCCCTGAAATTCGTCGAGGAACGTTTTGAAAAGGTCTTCGACGTCAGCACTTGACAGACCCATCGATTCAGGTGAAGGGGTCAGGCTGAACGGTGGCAGGGTGCAATCGATCGGTTGCTTGAATGGTGATGAAGAGAGCAGCTTTTCAACTGAAGCCAGCAAGAGGTCCGAATTTTCGGTTTTGAGCCTGAACTCATCGATTCCTAGGGCCTTAGCTGTTTCCGCTTCTTCCTCGGCACCACTAAGACCGATTATCGGTAACCTGCGTAAACGTTGATTTTCGCTTGTGCGGAGCAAACGGGTCAGTTCCAGACCATCCATCTCGGGCATCCGGATATCGGTGATCAGCAGGTCGAACTCGAGCGTCTGAAGCATATGCCAGCCTTCTGCTCCGTTTTCGGCTAATGCCACCTGGAGACCGGTTTCGGTCAGGTTCATGGCCAGCAGTTCCCGGTTCGAAGCTGAATCGTCGACCAAAAGTACTCGTGAGTTTTCAAACAGGTTACTTTTGAGGGCTTTGTGTTTGCCTGTCTCGAGAGCTTCGTGTAGAGCGTTAATCAACTCAGCCTGGCTGCAAGGTTTTGCAACCAGAGCCTGCATACCTGCCTTTTCAGACATTGCTCCTGCGATGTATGCCGGTTCGGTGCTGTGGGCGATGATCGGGGTTGTAACCGCTGCTGCACCGGCTTCTCCGCATCGCAGCCGTTCTGCCGTTTCGTAACCGTTCATTTGCGGCATGTTCAGGTCCATGATGATGAGATCGTACTGATTTTCTGCAGCGTATACCATGGCTTCAAACCCGTTTGCCGCTTCATCGAGGGTTACTTCAAGAGGCAAGAGGTGTTTTTTCAAAGTCATTCGGTAGAGCGGTTCATCGTCGACGATCAATAACCGTTTTCCGCGGAAATCAGGCAGGGCGCTGGCTATAACGTCAGCATTATGGCGAGCCAGATCGTTGTTGCTGACAACCGGAAAAGCAAGGGAGAACTCGGTATATTTTCCTTTCACCGAATCACAAGTGATGTTTCCGCCAAAAGCTTTCATTATCCGTTTGCAGTATGCGAGTCCCAAACCGGTGCCACCTTGCTTTCCTTTTGTATGAAAGCTGTTAAAAATGTGGGGTAGATCCTCTTTTGCGATACCGGGTCCGGTGTCGCGAAAAAAAAGATAGTTGTATTCACTGCCACTTTTCAGCCGAATCCGGATCTCGCTATCAGCATGATTTCTGAAATAATACAGTGCATTTTTCAGCAGATTGAACAGGATAAAAAGAAAAAGAGTTTCATCGATATGGAAAATAAACGTTTCACGAGCATCAAAGTGTACCCGACTCCGCTCACTATCTGAATCATAGCCATACTCATCGAGGGCTTTTCGTGTGATCCGTGATGCTGAAAGATAGTTATAGCTGTCAGGGGTGATAGGTTTTTCCCGTATTTCGCCGAGAACCATATCAATTACCTGTATACCTCGTTTTACAGCCATTTGCCCATGTGCTACATTTTGATACAGTCGGTTGAGTGATCCCTTTTTGATCGACAGGGCAATTTGTTCTGGATGGATAGGCGGTAGCAGTTTTTGTATGCTGGTAAGACAATGACGAATCTGTCCTAGTGGATTACGCATTTCATGAGCGATACTACCCGCTAGGGATTGTAATGCCTTATTTTTTTCTTGGGCCATTGCCCCCCTTTTTGTCGTGTAACTAAAAAGCAGTGCTAGGAGTATTGCCATAGGAATAGGAAGCATATACTCTATGACTTCGGTTGTGAGGACTAAATGAGTTCCTGTTGAAAAAACAAAACCTGCATAGGCGATAGATATACCAAAAACCATCAGAAATGTCATCAGGAAATAATTTGGTACAAAAATTATGAATACAAGAATCATCATGGTTTCACATACCAGCCACATTCCTGAAAGATTGTTCATGAGTGTCAGGAAGGTAAAAACTATTGGCAGGGTAAGAGTTAACCATAAATACCAGTAGAGATTTATCCATGGTTTGAAGCTTGAGGGATAGTTTTTGTAGAAAAACAGGGGAATGAAGGTTATTGCTGAGGCAAAACGAAGTAAAGGTGACTCGTAAGGTTGTGGGAAAATGGCTGTCCAGATCAAATAGTAAAGAGGGTGTGCCCAGAAGCCAACGTATCGTGAAATGTTTATCGTGAACTCGTTGCGTTCATAATCTTTTCGGAAAAAATCAAAGCTTTTTTTGAATAGATTTGATATGGGGGTATACTTGAAAACCATGATTGCTATTCTCCTCCAAGAGTACAAAAACCATAATGTTTGTAGATATCCTCTTCAGTGTTCAATACGGCTCCTGAACAAATATTCTGCTGTATTTTGAGGTGATGTGTTTTGGCAAGAATACGGATGTTATTATAACCATTAATGAATGATTCTCCCATTTTGCGCATATTTTTCATAAAATTTTCTGCTTCTCTGATGCCGGTAGTATCTTCTATAAGATCTTTGGATACATAATCAAACCAGATACAAGAGCCATTAGACATTATTTTTTTGATAGATGTAAAAATGGTGTTGAGGTCTTCATCTTGAAAGTACATTGATCCCCCTTCCCAGATAAAGAAGGTCGGGAGGTAAGGATCGAACCTGCATTTTTCGCGTAATGCTACGTCTATAGGCTGGAGCGTGAGATCGATATCAACATTTTGTGTCGTTTTGTTTTTAAAGTAATCGAAAATCCGTTTTCTTTCGTTCAACATGACAGGTAAATCAAGGTCATAAACGAATGCATTTTCAATATTTAACCGCCAAAATCTGCTATCATAACCTACACCGATATTAACGACATTAAAGATGTCTGTTTTCTTGGAGTATTGTGTTACAATTTTGTCTAGATGAGATGTTCTGGCTGCAACCATATTTTGTAGTTGCGGGGTATTTATACTAAAACGTCTGGCTAGAGTAATGCCGTGTTTCCCTGCCAACATGAAAGCGTAAGGATCATCAAATCGTCTTTCTCTGTTAGGTTTTTCCTGTTCTAATGCCCGCAAACCGGCAATAAGCTTTGCAGTTGTTTTTGTTTTGTATTCGTAGAGCACATTAATTTTGGTAACATCAAAGGCATTTCTTTTCATGCCATTAATATCCTGCATCCAATAAGTGAAGTCAGCTTCTGCGACAAGCTTTTTACCGTTAAACATTTTGATCGGGATAGTAACTACTACTTTGTCGCTATTTGCAAACCTTTTTGCTAAATGTTCCCATTTATTTTTTTCAATTTTTGCCTTGCAGGTCAAATTGTGGCAACTGGGAGCAAACCAGTGAATAAAGGCTTTGGCTCCCCACATATAGGCGGCACTATCATTCAAAGATGGCCAGAAGCCGATTACCGGTACCATGTGCAACAGAGATGCAAGTGCAAGACCTCCTGTATAATCCGCAGCAAGAAGCATTAAGGCTGCCTGATGAGTAATGTGTTGGTTCGATGCATTTGGTGTCAGAGGGAGGACTGTTTCGGTGTAACCACGTTTAACGGCTGTGATTTTCCAGTCAAGAAAGTCCAGTATAGGTACTGATTCATGAAAAGATTCTGTCAAAGACACAAGATTGAATCGTTTCTCACGATCTTGTTCCCATGCATCAATAGAGTGAAGAAGAAATGAGGTGTTAAGATGAAGACTCATGGTGTGTTGAACTAATTAAGTCGAGGTAGGTTTGTATTGACTACCATTGTTGCATTCTCTATGGTGATTAAAGGCTACTCATGTAAAAGGAATAGTAGAGATCTTTATAAAATGGATTGAGCCTTTATTGTTGTTACTAAGCAATTCCTGATGGTTTTTGATGAAATAAATAGCCAATTAGTGTCTCGGATACTTTTTTGAGAATGAACCGAAATGAGCTTGTTTGTGGCTTGGTTCAATGGGCAAAATCGGCAGCCGCATGTATGGGACTGGACGAACAAGATAAACGCAAGCTCTGACGGATGGTCGGCGAACTTTTCAAAGTGTGTACAAACATGGGGGAAAACATATAGCTTTGAGTTACTCATTTTAAAATACAGTAACGATGTTCCTCTGTTTGGCGGCACTGCTTTATTTTTTAGATGATCTATTTTTTTACAAGATTAAAAAGAGTGATTTTGTTTAAAGTATTGTTAAAATATTAAGGTAATTGTTCTTGTTTGCCTTTTTTGTACTTTCGTGATTCAGTGATGTACACTAACAATCTTTGATAAATTTTGAATGGAGTTCTCTTATGCATAAAGATAATTCATGCTGCTGCCAGAAGCCTGAAAACCTGAAAAGAACGCCGGAAGAATGCACGCCGGAAACCATCAAGCAGTGCCATGGGGAAGAGTCTTCCCATACCTGTGTACCGGAGGACCAGAAAGAGCGGGAAAAAAAAGATAAAGAAGAGTAATCTTTCTGCAAAGTTTTTACAGATAAAAGAGGCTGTCTTATTTGTCCAGTAAATAAGTCCTTATGTAGTTACCCTCGGGCTCGACCCGTGAAATCCGAAGGGGGCTGCATGACTGTTCTCTCCATGTCATCCACGGGCTTGACCCGGGGATCCATCTTCCGATCAAAGTCAGTATGGATGCCGGATCAAGTCCGGCATGACTTATTAGGGAGATTGGGTGCCGCTTTCCTGTGATATACGAACTTCAATTTCGCTGGTCGGCATGGCTCTCTGCCGGATACTTTTGCATGGCGGCCGATTGTCGGGAAGCAGTTTTTTACAGTCTGCCTCTTTTTTTTCCAGCGTGTGTATATGACGACTCAGGTGCTCTCTATTAGTTTTTCCTTTTGAAGTCCGTTAGTCTCTCTTATTTTTTCTGATGTGTTTCTCATTCAATTCTGCAGCCGTATTTCGATCAGTTTACAGGGGCGTTCCCAGCCATTGACGGTAATGTCTCTCGTATGTTTTTTGCCATACTGATAACGGAGCGCTATAGGTTTTATTCGTCGAAAATAAGTTATTGGACATGGCGTGTTGAGCGTGAGGTTGCAGGAATGTCTTGATTTGGAAAAAATGACGTTTGTCGCTTGACAACCTAAGGAGAAAGGGGCTGGGAGTCACGGTAATCAATTATTTGTATGCAGAAGACGTTGGCAGATAGTGTTGTTGTTTTGGATTTCGAGACGACGGGATTGGCGCCACAGTACGGGGATCGAGCCATCGAGATCGGGGCGGTGCGTCTCGAAAATGGAAAGATTGTCGAACGTTTTCAGAAGCTGATGAATCCGGGGTTCCGCATCAGCCGGTTTATCGAAGGGTATACCGGAATTACCAACGAGATGCTCTATGGACAGCCTCGGTGTGAAGAGGTGATGGCCGAGTTTTCGGAGTTCATTGATGGTAGTGATATTGTCGCCCATAATGCATCGTTCGACAAGCGTTTTCTGGATTCAGAGCTGAAACGGGCAAATCGGACATACACGGGTGACTGTTGCTGTTCGCTGCTTGTATCGAGAAGGGTGTTTCAGGATTCACCGAACCATAAGTTGCAGACGCTGGTGTCGTATGCGGGTGTGCCGAAGACCGGAGATTTTCACCGTGCACTGGCCGATGCCGAAATGACAGCGCATCTGTGGTTGTCGATGATCGAGCGGATTAGTCGGCAATACAAGATTTCAGGAGTATTCTTCGACCAGATGATCGAACTTTCGAAAATAGATAAACTCTATACTCATCGGTATCTTACTTCTTTGGCTGGCACAAGCGAAATATAGGGGTGAGCTGGTTCATGACTGATCTATCTGCTTGAGGATTTCCCTTAGCGAACCTGCGGTCGTCAGTTTTTCCTCGTCGGAGGAGGCGTTATAAAAACCGACAATGGCCTTGCTGCCGATATTGATAGGGGGGTATTCCTTTTCAGCGAGCATCGGCATCAGAGAAAGGATTTTCGATACGGCATCCGTTTCCATACCGTTGATTCTACCGACGATATCTTCAACGATATCCGATGCTGTTTTTCTGTCCATTCCCGCCACGTAAGCCGCACTTTGCACTGCGCCGTACTGGAAACCGAGTACGGCAAAAACGACGTCTCTGTTTCTTGTTTGTTCGAGTCCTGCAGGGCATTGTCCGATCGCTTCGGCGAGAAACTGCAGCGACAGTTTCGTTACGGCTTCTATGTTTTCTTCAGGAGTCTTGTACTTGGTCATTGAACATCAGGATAAGGAAACGGTTTTATGGCAAAATAACGGTGTATATGGAACGGCTCACTTTCTCTGTTCATTGTTGACCGGAATCATAATCAATACCGAGGTGCAAAATCACGGTTTCAGCAACGAGTAGAGTATCTTTTTCTCTTTAAATTATTTACGTGTCTCTGACGTTTGTTCTTGCAAGTAGTTGCATAGTATACTTGAAAACAACGTGAAGAAAAAATCGAGCCCAAAAAGAAAAAGGTTTTTTCCTGAATCATGAGGTGCAAGGCTGATCGTAACAGTACAGGGTAATACAGAATATGAAGTATAAATTACTGGTTTTTGATTTTGACGGGACACTGGCTGATAGTGAGGCAAGTATCATGGAGTCCCTGCGGCTGGTGGCGAAGGATTTCGGTCTTTCGGAAGTTGATAAGGAAAATGCCCGGCGGAGTATCGGTCTGTCGCTGCAGCATACCATTGAAGTTGGGCTTGGGCTTGAGCCTTGGCAGGTGCCGGAAGCGGTAGAATTGTATAGAAAGCACTACAATGAAGTTGCCTTCGAGTCGACGCGCCTGTTTCCGGGGGTGAAAGAGACGCTGAACCTTTTACGACTGGATTTTCTGCTAGCAGTCGCTTCCAGCAAGAGCAAACACGGTCTTGTGGCCATGTTGCGGCATCTCGGGATTTTCGAGCGTTTCTCTTTTATTGCAGGAGCACAGGATGTGCAGCAGGGAAAGCCTGCTCCCGATATGGTTTTGCTTGCATTGGAAGCATTGGATATTCCTGCGGGAGAGTCTCTGGTTATTGGTGATACTGTCTATGATATCGAAATGGGGCAGCGAGCAGGTACAGATACCTGTGCGGTTACCTATGGAAACAATTCAGCGGAAGATCTTATCGGCCTCAACCCAACGTTTCTGATCGATACGTTTGAGAGCGTTGTAGCGTTGGTACGAGCTTGAGGTTGTCCTGTTCAAAATGGCTCCTGTGATGTACTTTTAAAATACTTGAGTGAAGGGCGGTATTCGAGAGGTAAAATAGGATGCGTTTCTTTGTCTTCCGTTTACAAGTCGAGGCTGTATTGAAAACTTCTCAATGCGAGTAATGATGATGGATTCTCTTTCACTGTTCAGGGACTTCGCCCGTTATACAGAATGGGCGGATGCGATGGTGTTTTCATCTATAAGAAAATACCCGGATGCCGGTAATGATGAGTTAGTACTTGCGAAACTCCGTCACAGCCATATGGTGCAGCAGGCATTCCTCGATGTTCTCGAGCAGGAGCCTTTCAACCCTGAAGTTACTCGTTCGCTTGAAATGCCTGAGCTCGAACAGTTCGCCATGAACCTGCATCGGAGAGCTGCAAGCTACCACGAGGCGCTTGAGCCGGATATGCTCGATACCGTCATCGAGCTGCCCTGGGCGCAGCAGTTCGGTGAGAAAATCGGATTCAAGGTTCGGAAAACAACGCTTGCAGAGCTTCTCGTACAGATATTCTCGCATACAACGTATCATCGCGGGCAGGTGAACGCCAGGCTACGGGAGCTCGGTACTGCTCCATCAATGACTGATTTTATTGCTTGGGTCTGGACAGATAAACCTGCTGCATCGTGGCAAGGTTAGTCATTGAAAAGTGTAATGGGCTTAACAGAACACATGGTAAATTTATTAAATGAAAAATGTTTTTTTTCGGACTATGAAACACAATGTTCTTATCAGAGATGAAACACAGCGTGATGTTTCTGCGATAACCCAGGTCACTATCGAAGCGTTCAAGGCGTTGGAAATCAGCGATCATACTGAACAGTTTGTTATCGAAAAATTGCGTTCTGCAGGAGCATTGACTCTATCCCTGGTGGCTGAAGTGGACGGTCGTGTGGTAGGGCATATTGCTTTTTCGCCCGTGACTGTATCGGACGGTACTCTCGATTGGTACGGTCTTGGACCTGTTTCGGTTCTGCCGGAGTATCAGCTGCAGGGTATCGGTGGAGCTTTGATTCGGGAGGGACTGAATCGGCTGAAAAAAATAGGGGCTCTTGGGTGCTGTCTTGTGGGGCATCCGGGATACTATCGACAATTCGGATTTGCTAACCAGGAGGGACTTGTACATGAAGGGGTACCACAAGATGTTTTTTTTGCTCTGTCTTTCGAGAAGCATATGCCGGAAGGGACCGTTACATTCCATAAGGCGTTCGAGGCTGATGGCCGATAATGTGGCGCGCTGAATGACTGAGAGGTCTGCAATGGTCGTAACTTTTGCTTCGTCTTTGATATTTTGGTTTTTTTTGTTTTTTTACTTCGGGTCAAATGACATTGTGCAGTTCATACTGTGTAATGTTCGAGACTATGGCCGTTAAAGCGTGAGTTTATGAAAAAACTGATACACATATTCAAGGAGCGGACAAAAGCGATTCCTGCAGAGAAGGCAAAAGCTCTTGGTGGAGCTGTTGTGCTCGCCGGGCTTTTTTCGATAGGTTTTTTGCTGAAAAGTCATATTTCGCCACAGCCTCGTCAGAAGCTTGAGCGGCGCAATAACGAGTATGTGAAAACCCTACAGAGCGATGAAATTGAATGGCTCGCACGCAATATCTACCATGAAGCCCGTGGAGAATCTTGGGAGGGTATGCTTGCTGTCGGAGTCGTGACACTCAATCGGGTCAAATCCATGGATTATCCCGACTCGATTGAAGAAGTTGTCAAAGAGTACAAGCAGTTCAGCTGGTTCTGGGATGGTTTACCCGACAGGGTTGGAGACCGTGCCGCCTGGAAAAAGGCAAAAACGGCAGCGGCTGAAGTCATGCTCAATCCTGATCTTCCTCTTGCAAAGAAGCTTGAAGGCGTTACGCATTACCATGCCGATTATGTTTCGCCTTACTGGGCGGGAGCTAAAAAAGAAGTCGCCACGATCGGCAGACATGTGTTCTACATGTAAAATATCGATCCTATAGATAAAGTAACCTTGAGGGAAGCCCCCTTGCAGCTATCAGTTGCAAGGAGGCTTTTTCTTTGAGACAGGTTGTCACTGCTTCGTGTTGAGAGCGGATGAGATACCCGACAAAACATCTTGTACGAGCTTGAGTGTCGATGTTGCTGCGCCGGTCGCTATAGAAACGCCGAGGTTTGCATATTCCTGAGCAGCATTGGTCACATTTGTGGCTCCGTTGATAACGTTATCAGCCACATCCTGTGTGGTGTTGCCAACCGCATTGAAGAGGTCGGAAAAAACGCCGTTGTTGTTTTCTGCCATAGCTGTATCTGTTAATGGTTTGAAATGCTGTTGAACCGAGCTATGCTGGAAATATAGCACAATTGGCCAAAGAAATTATGCGGATTTTTTCGTGTTGCCAAAACATCTTCCTGTATATTAATAAGATACCTCTAATCAGAGGTCAAAATCAGGGGATGAATCAGCTATGAGTGAAGATATTCTCGGATTGGATCCACAGGAAGTCTGGAAGTATTTCTACAGTCTGACAAGAATTCCTCGCCCATCCGGCCATGAAGAAAAAATCAGGTCGTTCATGGCTGATTTTGGTAAAAATCTCGGATTGGATACCATTGTTGACGATGTTGGAAACGTTGTCATCCGAAAACCCGCCACAACTGGCATGGAAAACCGAGAAAGGGTTGTGCTGCAAGCGCATCTCGACATGGTGCCTCAGAAGAGAAGTGGTATGGAGCATGACTTCGAGAACGATTCGATCAAGGCGGTAATCGATGGTGATTGGGTGCGCGCCGATGGAACTACTCTTGGAGCTGACAACGGCATTGGGGTTGCAGCAGCAATGGCAGTGCTCGCATCGACAACGCTGGAGCATGGTCCCATAGAGGCTTTGTTTACCTGTGAAGAGGAAACCGGTATGACCGGTGCTTTCGGTTTGAAGTCCGGACAACTGAACGGCGGGATCCTGATGAACCTCGATTCGGAAGATGAAGGTGAGCTTTTTACAGGTTGTGCCGGCGGCCTGGAGATTACGGTGGTACTCGATTACGATAAAAGCCCTGTTTCCGAGGATTTCACTGGACTTTCGATCAGGGTTTCGGGACTGAAAGGGGGGCACAGTGGCATGGATATCGATCTTGGGCGTGGCAATGCTAACAAGATCATGAACCGTCTCCTCTATTACGGTCATAAACGTCATGGCCTGAAGCTGGCCTCAATCGAGGGCGGCTCTCTCGGTAATGCCATTCCTCGTGAATCGATGGCTACCGTTGCTGTTCCTGCTCAACAATCCGGTGACTTTCTCGAAGACCTTGCGATGTTGTCTCAAAATGTACAATGTGAACTTGCGGTTGCAGATTCAGGGCTTCGTGTCACAACGGTTCCTGTCGAGAAACCCGAATATTGTATCGAAGCCTCTGCCGTTTCCCGCCTCCATAATATGCTTTATGCATTGCCGAACGGTGTGATGCGAATGTGCGACGAGATACCCGGTCTTGTAGAGACTTCCAATAACCTTGCTGTCGTTGCTTCTTGCGATGGAGTGTTGAAGGTTGACTGTTTGCTGAGAAGCTCGGTGGAATCAGCTCGGGATGATCTTGAGATGATGATCCGAAGTATTGCAGAGCTTGCCGGAGCCGAACTGGTGCCTGGTGGAAGCTATCCGGGGTGGAAGCCTGATCCTGAGTCAATGATTCTCAGGAGCATGCGTGAGGTCTATAAAGCGAAATTTGGAAAAGTTCCAAAGATCAAAGCGGTTCATGCCGGTTTGGAATGTGGTATTATCGGGGCGACCTACCCTGAGCTTGATATGGTTTCTTTTGGGCCGACAATTCGTTATCCTCATTCTCCGGATGAAAAGGTCCACATCACCTCTGTAGGGAAATTCTGGGATTTCCTTGTGGAATCGCTCCGAAACGTGCCGGGTGTGTGAATTGCTAAAAAATCACTGCCATTTTGGGAAAAGAAAGCTGGTTTATCGTTGAGAGGTAGTTAACTGGCATGTGATTGGATGGGAGAGGTTCTCTATTACTTTTCTCTCTATAAGCTTGTTTTATAACGGATTGCTTTTTTTGTTCTGTTGTTTCACCTGTTTTTTTACTAGAGGGTTGTTCTGTGGAGACGTAATTGCTCAAGAACCGGTTTTCCGTGCTGCTACTGCCGAGTAAAGGGTACGCTTCACTAAGGGACGAAAAAGGGCAAGGGGTTACAGCTCTGATTTTTTTTCAAAACCCAAAAAGGAGGCGTGCTATGTCACCAAGCGAAAAGAACAATTTCGAGAGCATGACAAACGAAGAGTTGGAAAGACTTCTCGAAACAACTGTGGCGAAAAGACTCGAGGATGGAAGCCGGAAATGTTCCTATACAGAGGGGCCGGTTAATCACAAGATTAAAGGTTCTCCCTGGTTTGAGTGGTTCAAGGATGTCCAGACCGCATGTCAATTATGTGGTAAGCCTGCGGTTGAAAAGCATTACAAGAAGATGTCGAAAGCAAACTGTTATCAGTGGCAATGCACTGAAACTCAGCCGCATGCAGATCATAACGTTGAGCTTGTTGTCTGGGATTGTGTCCAGGATCTTAACGAAAACAAAAAAGAACTGGAAAAGACGTGTAATTGCAAATGAACAAGCAAATTGATTGCTCAGAGGTGTTTTTTTCAGAACCTTCTTAGGAAACGGAGAGATTGAACATCCTGTTTGCTCGAAGTCATACCTGGCACAAAATGTGGTATCCAGACTTTACGAAAGTCATGCCGGACTAGATCCGGCATCCATAGTGAAAAACAGGAATGTCGCTGGATCCCCGGGTCAAGCCCGAGGATGACGAGAAAAGGGGCTTGTGCCGTCCATAATGGAGGTAGTCAACTCCCTCCAGAGTCAGCCATGGAAGTAGCTGTGCTATTGAAAGAATGCTTAGTTTCGCCGGTTCATTATCGTAATGAAGTAAAGCAGTTGCATGATGGCCTGTGCCGCTGCGGCGACGTAGGTGAGGGCTGCAGCATCGAGCACGGCATTGACTCCTTTGAGCTCTTGTCTGGAAACAATGCCTTGAGAAACGAGGATTTCTTTGGCCCGTTTACTGGCGTCAAACTCGACCGGCAGGGTTACCAGAGCAAAAAGAGCCGTTGCTGCAAAAAGCAGTATTCCAGTCCAGGCAAGAGTGGTTCCGAAAGATCCTGCCATGAACATGCCGACAATGAAAATTATCGGTCCGAGGTTGCTGCCAATGGAAACAGCCGGAACCATTGCTGAACGTATTTGAAGAGGAATGTATCCTTTTTTGTCCTGCAATGCATGCCCTGCTTCGTGGGCGGCTACACCGACGGATGCAATGCTGGGAAGCTCGTAAACCTGTTCACTCAGGCGCAGCTTTTTGCTGCGTGGATCGTAATGATCGGAAAGCATGCCGCGAGTTTCTTCAACATCGACATTTCCGAGACCGCTTCTGTCGAGAATCATACGGGCAGCCTGCGCTCCGCTGATGCGGTTTGAGAGTGTGACCTGGGAATATTTATTGAATGCCGATTTTACTCTGAACTGTGCCCAGAGGCCCAAGAGCAAGGGTGGCAGCGCGAATAGAAAGTATAAAGGATCGAAATAAAACATATATCTGATATAGGTTATGTTATAAAATGTACTGCCTTATCTGATGCAATAATTCATTAAAAACTTTCCAAATTACTTTTAAAGATTTGACGGTGGAAAAGAGGTATTCCAGCGGCTCTTATATCGAGCCTATAGGGTTTGCAAAGGATCACCGCGATGTGAGTGTTTAATCTTGGACTTTTTTCGTCTGGTCAACACAATGCCAAATTTAAGCATGATGGATCTCGGAAGAACTCGTCCGACATGTATCAATATCTTGTTTGCAAACCCTGGAACGGTATATGGCTTGTTTTTATTCAGAGCATTTATTGCTGTTTTTACGACCTGTTCGGGTGGCCCGACAGGCATGAACGTCTGGTGAGGATCGATCCCGGTTTTATCGAAAATATCGGTTTCGGTTAGACCGGGGCAGAGAGCCAAAACCCGTATACCCGAGTTTTTGAGTTCCTCTCTGATCGATTCTGAAAAGCTGAGAACGAATGCTTTTGTGGCGGCATAAACCGCGTTATACGGTACGCCCTGGAATGCAAGAACAGAAGAAAGGTTGAGGATTTCTCCCTGGTTTCTGAGTTTCATCTCAGGCAGAAAAAGATACGTAAGCTTGATGAGCGTGAGCGTGTGCAGCACGATCATCTTTTCGTGGCTTTCAAGAGGCTGGGCGTCAAATGTTCCGTCAAGAGCGAAGCCGGCGTTGTTTACCAGTGTTCTTACCATAAGCTGTTCACGTTTGCAGAAGTCAAAAACCTTCTCTGCGCTGTCTGGTAAGGAAAGGTCCTGTTGGCAAGTTCGGACATCAATCTCGTACGTGTTGCGGAAAGTGTTTGCCAGGGCATCGAGTTTTTCGCTCGATCTGGCGACAAGGACAAGGTTGTTTCCGCGAGATGCATACTCTTCTGCAAATACTTTTCCAATTCCTGATGAGGCTCCGGTTATCAATATGTGTTCCATATGTTTTTTTGGTGTGACTCAGGTGTCGATACCCTGATGATATCAGGATGATAGGGTGCAAGCTAAAACAGATAAAAATGGAAGATAGCAAATATCCTAAAGCGGATGATAACATTTGCAGGAACAGAATGTGTGTACAAAAGGTTTGATTATATTTACATAGAGATTCACAGCGTTACTGCTGTTCAAAAGAGATAAAATCGTTTTTTCTGCCACCATGAGCCGAATTCTTTCACGAAAATTTTTTCTCTCGTTTGCGTTCATACTATCGCTTGGGGTTGTTTTCAGCAATAGCGATTTGTCTTACGCAGCAAGAGATGATGGCCGAAAGGTAGTGTATCTGCTCTCTCTTCAGGGAACGGTGAATCCTGGCAGTGCTGATTTTTTCGAACGTGCCATTGATGAAGCTGAAAAACAGGGGGCTCATGCAGTACTTGTGGAGCTCGATACACCGGGGGGGCTGGTTTCTTCTCTGCGAAGTATGATTCAACGTGTTCTTGCATCGCGTGTTCCGATAATCGTTTATGTTGCTCCCCAGGGAGCTCAATCAGCTTCAGCGGGAGCTCTACTGACTATTTCCGCGCATGTTGCTGCGATGTCGCCGGGAACGGAGATCGGCGCTGCAAGCCCGGTCGGTCTTGGAGGTGGCGGGGGAGACGGTGATGGTACCATGAAAAAGAAGGCGGAAAACGATCTGGCGGCATTTGCAAGAAGCATAGCCGAAGAACGGGGAAGAAATGCGGACTGGGCCGAAAGAGCGGTGCGCGAGAGTATTGCTTCGAGCGCGAATGAAGCGCTGAAAGAAGGGGTCATCGATTATGTTGCAGCCGACCGTAACGAACTTTTTACCATGCTGGATGGCAAGCAGGTCGAAACAGTCGCTGGCAAGGTGACGCTTGACTTGACGACCGTCGTTGTCGAAGAGTTCACACCTACCCTGCAGGAACAGATACTTATCAAACTGGCTGACCCTAATCTTGCCTATATTTTCATAATGGTTGGTTTGGCAGGGCTTTATTTCGAGCTTGCCAATCCAGGATCGATATTCCCTGGTGTGCTGGGTGCGATATCTCTTCTCCTTGCCCTTTTTGCGCTTCAGGCTTTGCCGGTCAATGTTGTTGGCTTGTTGCTTATTGTACTTGCAGTGGTGTTTTTCGGATTGGAGCTTTTTGTCGCAAGCGGAGGAATTCTTGCTTTAGCGGGTCTTGTCGCATTGTTTGTCGGATCTCTCATGCTTTTTAATACTGCTGAAACCGGTGTATCCATTTCCCTGGCGGTATTTCTGCCGGTGTATATCACCGTTTCGGTTGCTATGCTCGTTATTGTTTGGCTGGTGGCTAAATCAACGAGAATGAAGCTGACTTCCGGACCTGAACAGCTGCTTGGCGAAGAAGGTAGCGTGATTCACGGGATCTCTCCGGGTGAACCTGGAAAGGTTTTTGTTCACGGTGAAATTTGGGAAGCGGTAAGTGATGAGGCGATTCCGGAAAAGGAGGCTGTAAGGGTGAACGGCTTGAAAGGGCTTGTGTTGCAGGTAACCAAAAAACAGGAGAAGGCATAATGTCCACCATCAATCTTATACCAATCATTTTTCTTGCAGTGGCGTTTCTTGCTTCTGCAATCAAAATTCTCAGGGAATACGAACGCGCCGTTATATTCAGGCTCGGGCGTGTTATCGGTTCAAAAGGGCCCGGAATCATTATTCTCATTCCTTTTATCGATAAAATGGTCCGAATCGATATGCGTACCGTGACCCTGGATGTTCCTCCTCAGGACGTCATCACAAAAGATAACGTCACGGTTAAAGTAAGCGCTGTGGTTTATTTCAGGGTAATTGATTCCATCAAGGCTATTGTCGATGTCGAGGATTTTCATTTTGCGACCTCCCAGCTTTCTCAGACGACCCTCAGAAGCACATGCGGCCAGGGAGAGCTGGATCACTTGCTTTCTGAGAGGGATGAGATCAACGAACGGATCCAGACAATTCTCGACAAGGATACCGAGCCTTGGGGCGTGAAAGTGAGTAAAGTGGAGATCAAAGAAATTGATCTTCCGATAGAAATGCAGCGTGCCATGGCCAAACAGGCGGAAGCCGAGAGAGAGCGGCGTTCAAAGGTTATCAATGCAGAGGGTGAGTTTCAGGCTGCAAAACGTTTGAACGAAGCGGCTGGGATCATCGCTGAAAACCCGGGTGCTTTACAGTTGAGGTACCTGCAAACCCTCCAGGATATTGCGGCAGAAAACAACTCAACGACTATTTTCCCTATACCGATCGATCTTCTGAAACCTTTCATGGAAAATGGAGGCGGAAAGTGAAGAGTGGTATCGATTTGATTTTCCAACAATGAAAAACCTCTGACCATGATAAAAATCCGTAGAATTCTTTGTCCGGTTGATTTTTCCGATGCATCCCGTAAGGCTGTTCGTTATGCCCACGAGTTTGCTAAAGGGATGGGCGCGTCGCTTGTCCTGCTCAATGTTGTCGAGCCCAGGCCGATGGCGGTTGATATGTCTCTTTCCTATGTTCCGTTGGAAGAGGATCTTGAAAAAGCAGCCAAAGAGGACCTTGAAGAAATCATACGGACCGAGCGTGAGCAAGGTGTTGAAGTGCAGGCCGATGTGCAGATTGGAACGCCTTCCGAAACCATTCTTGAAAAAGCGGAGGAACTCGATGTCAACCTGATTATTGTCGGTTCTCATGGAAAAACAGGATTGAGTCGAATCCTTATGGGAAGCGTTGCCGAGTCTGTGGTGCGCAAGGCGAAGTGCCCTGTTTTAATTGTCAAGGCAGAAGAAAAGGAGTTTATCGAGGAGGGCGAATAACTTTTTCCACCAGCTTTTTTGCCCCGGTGAACGGACTGATACTTTGTTCTTCCACGGCTGCTGTAACCTTTCCAAGCCATGACTGGGTCTGCGGGTGGTTATGAAACATTTGTTTCAGTTGCAGGTCTACCTGTTCGTAAAAAAGCTGGCGGAGCTGTTTTTTGCGAGTTCCTTCAAAAATTCCGTTTCCCCTGAGTATTCGGTTAAACTTGAGAATATTGTTCCAGATATTCCCGATGCCTTCCCCTGTAACTGCGGAGGTAACCGCTACATGGGGTTCCCATGCGGTATTCTTTTTCGGTAGAAGTTTCAAGGCAGATTCACATGCAGCCTGAGAGTGAAGGACGCTTTTACGTGAAGCTTCATCGCTTTTGGTGATTGCGATGTCGTCAGCTATTTCCATTATGCCCCGTTTTATTCCCTGCAGTTCGTCGCCCGACCCTGGCAGCATAAGCAGCAAAATGTAGTCCACCATTGATTCGACAAGAATCTCCGATTGACCGACACCGACGGTTTCAACGATAATGATATTGTATCCGGCAGCTTCACAGAGGAGAATCGTTTCGTGAGTTTTTGGTGATGTTCCCCCAAGATACCCCGATGATGGAGAGGGGCGGATGAACACCTCTTTTCGTCCGGAAAGCTTTTCCATACGAGCCTTGTCACCGAGGATGCTTCCACCGGAACGTTTGCTGCTCGGATCGATGGTAAGAATGGCGATTTTATTATAGGGGCTGTTCAGGATTTCGAGACCCAAAGCTTCTATGAAGGTACTCTTTCCTGATCCGGGAGGACCGGTTATTCCTATTCGGAGTGATTGGTGCCCTGATTGAAGACAGTTGTCGAGGATCGTATAGGCCAGTTCCTGATGGTCGGTTTTTGTTGATTCAACAAGCGTAATTGCCCGGCTCAATGCATTGCGGTCGCCTTGCTTTATTTTTTCTGCAATCTTTTCGGCGGAAATATGTCTTGTCGGTTCTGACATTATTTCCTGTTTACTGTAGTGTGGACTCATCGACTGCTGAAGATCTGTCGATCAACATTTGCAGGATTGTTGCGGCTGCCTCGGTGATGACCGTGCCCGGTCCGAAAACTTTCGTGACTCCCGAATCGAGCAGAAATCCATAGTCTTTTTCCGGAATCACTCCTCCGGCAATTACGAGAATGTCGTTTCTTCCCGCTTTTTTCAGTCCATTGACTATTGCCGGGACGAGGGTTTTATGACCTCCGGCAAGACTTGAAATGCCGACAAGATGTACATCGTTGTCGAGCGCTTGCTGGACGACCTCTTCAGGTGTTTGAAACAGCGGACTGATATCGACGTCAAAACCAATATCGGCAAATGCAGCAGCAATGACTTTTGCGCCGCGGTCATGGCCGTCCTGGCCGACTTTTGCCACCAGGATTCTCGGTCTGCGGCCGGCATTGTGGGCGAATGCTTCTGCAAGCTCATGTGCTTTCATAAAGAGTTTGTTGTCGTTCATCTGAGATTGATAAACATTGGTACTGAGCCGGACGGATGAGCGATGCCTGCCGAAAGACTCTTCACAGGCGTTTGATATTTCACCGAGAGTCGCTCTTGCTCTTGCTGCAACCACAGCGGCATCGAGGAGGTTCCCCGTGCTGTTCCGTGCAGCGTTCTTGAGCTGTTCAAGTGCAGCATCGACTGCAGTTTCGTCTCTATTCTGTCTGATTGTTGAAAGTTTGTCCAACTGGTTTGTGAGCACTTTCGTGTTGTCCACTTCCAGAATTTCTATGTCAGTGCCATCGGAGCTGTTTGTTTGGCAGTTGACTCCGACAATGAGATCTTGTACGCTGTCTATTCGAGCCTGGCGTTTTGTGGCGGCTTCCTCGATGCGTCGCATTGGTAGGCCTTGTTCGATTGCTTCGACCATACCGCCCATCTGTTCGATTTCCTCGATGAGGTTCCATGCTTTTCCGGTAAGCTCTGTAGTAAGGGTTTCGATGAAATAGGATCCTGCCCAGGGATCGATCGCTCTTGTAATATCGGTTTTTTTCTGCAGGAAAAGTTGTGTGTTTCTGGCAATGCGGGCGGAAAAAACCGAAGGCAAAGCGATAGCTTCGTCAAGGGCATTGGTGTGCAAGGACTGCGTATGGCCTTGCACTGCTGCAAGTGCCTCTATACAGGTTCGGGTGATGTTGTTGAATGGGTCCTGTTCGGTCAGGCTCCATCCTGACGTTTGACAGTGGGAGCGCAACATCAGGGATTTCGGATTCGAGGGGTTGAACCGTTTGACAATCTTTGCCCAGAGCATTCTTGCAGCTCTGAGCTTGGCGATTTCCATGAAGAAATTCATGCCGATACCCCAGAAAAACGAGAGGCGTGGGGCGAAGTCGTCTATGCCAAGTCCTGCCTCGATGCCGGTTCTCAGGTATTCAAGGCCGTCTGCAAGAGTATAGGCTAGTTCGAGATCAGCCGTTGCGCCGGCTTCCTGCATGTGATATCCGGAAATGCTTATGGAATTGAACTTCGGCATATTTTCGGCAGTATAGCGGAAAATATCCGAAACTATGCGCATTGACGGTTCTGGGGGATAAATATAGGTGTTGCGGACCATAAACTCCTTGAGTATGTCGTTCTGGATGGTGCCGCTGAGTTTGTCCGGAGCAACCCCCTGTTCTTCGGCTGCAACGATGTAGAATGCCATGATGGGAAGTACAGCGCCATTCATGGTCATCGATACCGACATCGTGTCGAGAGGTATCCTGTTGAAAAGAACTTTCATGTCTTCAACCGAATCGATGGCGACTCCAGCCTTGCCTACATCTCCTACTACACGGGGATGGTCCGAATCATAGCCGCGATGTGTCGGCAGGTCGAAGGCTACGGACAAACCTTTTTGCCCTGCTGCAAGGTTTTCCCGGTAGAACTCGTTCGATTCCTCAGCGGTCGAGAATCCTGCATATTGACGAATGGTCCATGGACGGACCGTATACATTGTTGTGTAAGGACCTCCCGTGTATGGCGGAAAGCCTGGAGCAAACCGGAGTTGTTCGGCTTTGCTTGTATCCTCCGATGTGTAAATGTTCTTGATCGGTATTCCTTCGAGGGTTGGTCGTTCGCTAACTCTGATGTGGTTACATGTCTTGGAGGAGTACTCGATGGTCGTCTTTTCGGTTTTCGTTGCCGTCTCATCGGTAAAGCATTTTTTTTCCGAAACAATCAGTTTGATCGGTAAACCTTGTTCCGTGGCGAGGCGCATGCCTCCGCATTCCTCGATAGCCGTAAAAACTTTCCAGGCTGATTCGGCGAGACTTGATGAGAGCGTTTCGATATATGCTGAACCTGCAGCAGGGTCGATAACCCGGCCGAGCATGCTTTCATGGTTGAGGATGTGATGGATGTTTCGCGAAAGGCGGGCGGCAAATGATCTGTCTGTGTTGTTTTGGCGATCGAAATGGCTTATGAACAGTGTATCGTATCCTCCCATGATTGCTGCCGCGGATTCGGTCGCGAGTTCTATGAGTGTGTTGTGAGGATCCCCCATGAAGGGTTTTTCGGTGAAGGTCGTTGCCGTTACGGTCGGCTCGGGAATGAATGAGCTCGAAACCTGCTGTGTTATTCTTTTCCAGAGAAGCCTGAATGCCTTGAATTTCGCTATTTCTGTGAAAAAGGAGCTGTTCGTGGTAAAATTGATGGTTAAAAACGACGCTGCGTCAGGTGGATCGATTGTCGGTTGCAGTTCCCTGAACAAATTGCATACAGATGCGGCAACCAATCCGATTCGCTGAGCTGTAGTCGCTCCTTTTTCTTGCCATTCGCGGTCACTTATCCCTAACGTTTTGAACTGCTCTGCATGCTGAGAATATTGAAAAAGGTCTGTAGCGACGGCATCGCCTTTATCGATCAACCCGCCTTTGAAATGATTGAACAAGGAGTGTTGAGAAAGTTTGTGGGCAAAATGCCGGGGGTTCGCAAACCCTGAAAAATGGAGAAAAACAGAGCGGGGATCGATATCGTGTAACAACAGGTTGAAAAATGTATCGTCTGGTTCAACGATACCGGATGTATCGAAAAGAAGGGAATGCATACCCTTTTCGATATGCTCTATCGCTTCTGCATTTGCCTGACGAGGATTTGATGCGTCTATTTCCACACCCGCTTTCCAACAGTTATCTTTTTTGCCGACGGCAGGAGGATGGCTGCATTGCGGCCTTTCTTCGGGGCTGTAGTAAGTGTCGAGGGAAAAACCGTCAGCATTGAACCATTCGATTGCGCTGTAGTCGGTTCCTCTGAGGTCTGTTTGAGCCTGCTTCTTCCACTGTTGCTTCGTTACCGGGTTAAAATCCTCGAACATAGTTTTCAAACGTGATGAATAGTTTTCTGAATAAACTGTAATTGGTGTTGGCAGTAAAGGGTTTCAAGCGTTCATAATGCAAAGGTTTTCCGATATTCTTCGATAATGAGCGAAAGTCGATGTCTCAGATTATCTGGTTTGACGATGTGCTTTGCATACCCCTTTTCTTCAAGCCATCGGGTTGTCTGGAACCCTCGGGAGGTTTTTTTTCCGGTGTATTGTTCGATGACTCGTTTACCGGAAAAACCGATGTTCCCTGCATTGTATTCAAATAACTGAATTCCTCTCGAGCCGATACCGATGGCGATACCTCCGAGGGTAGGGTCGGTAATGATGGTGATCACAGGAAGGGATGCTTTTTCAACCCGCGAAAGGGCTACATGCACTTTTGGGATGCTGACCATCGAGGAACAACCTTCATGCATTCTCGCCCCGCCGCCTGCTGCCTGGAGTATGATCGGGCACCTGCGTTGAATGGCGGTTTCACAGGCACGCCAGATTTTTTCTCCCGTTGACATGCAGAACGAGCCTCCCAGAAAGCCGAAATCAGTAGCACAGAACACAACGTCATGCCCGAAAATTGTCCCATCGCCCGTTATGAAAGCCGATGCCTGACCGGTCGCTGAGCGTGCTTCTTCGAGCTTCTCGCGGTATTTCGGAAAAAGGAGGATATCCCTGTCCACAATGTGGCGTGTGTTGGGATGTTCACGGAAAGAGTCTTTGTCGAGGGCATGCTTGATATAATCTTTTGCAGAAAGCCGGGTATAGCGATAACCGCATTCAGGACAGACATAGTTGTTTTCCTGAAGTTCAGGAAAAAAAACAGGGTCGTAGATCCTTTTCTTGTCATTGTTTCTGCACCCCTTATGGCGCTTGATGTACAATCCTCCGGCTGGTTTTTTCAAACATCTCGAGATGTTGCGTTCAAAAAGAGTCATATCGGATTCCTGCATCTCGTCCCATTGGCCAACTGCTTTCCACCGTTCTACTCTTTCTGAAAAAATCTTTTCGGAAGGGATGGTTGCAAGCTCCGTTGCATGAAAGATCAGCGACTGTTTTAGTGAGGCTATTGCGGCATTGGGAAATCGGTGTGCAGGTCCTTGCGGTTCGGTGACAAGTGCGTCGACAATGCCGTGAGAACGTGCTTCTCGGGCCGTGATTTGTGAAATTTCGGCAGCGTAGTTTGCTTTTGCTCGCGTTCGGAAAAGAATCGAAGAACAGGCCTCGGGAGAGATTACCAGGTATGTGGCGTTTTCCATGGCGAGAACCCTGTCGCAGCCGGTTAAGGCTATGGCTCCGCCGCTGCATCCACGGTTCATGATTACCGAGATTGTAGGGACGGGCGTTTCGGCAAGCGCTTGCATGCATCTTCCGATTTTCCAGGCAATGCCCCCTGATTCCGCTTCTTCAGTAGGGTCGGCTCCCGGAGTATCGATCAATGTGATTATGAGACGATTTTCACATTCGGCTGTCTCTATTGCTTTCAAAGCGCGTTCATAGGACGCCGGTGTGGGCATTCCCTGATTCCATTGTTCGGCAAACCCATTTTTCTGCATGAGTTCCTGGAGGTGCTCGAAATCGGAGGTGGGAGCAGATTGTTGGCCGATCAGCATGACTTTCAATGCCCCCTTTGGGGTATCGAGCATGGCTTTATGTGTCTGTATGAGACAACCGCCGTATGTGTCGGTTTGCAGATACTCCTCAACCTCTTCGAAAATGTCCAGATAATCGAGGTATTTTGGACGTTCGGGGTGAAATGATAACAGGTACTTCTCATATTCGCTCAGCTGTTCGATATTCTCGGCCGAATAGCTGAAACCTTGTTTTTTTTCGAAAGGGAGAAAAAAATGCTTCACAATGCCTTAATCCTGAATCTTCTGAATAAACTCGACAAGAACTTTACTGGTGTCTTTGGGGTTGAAAAATACAACTTTTTTTCCTCCTGCCCCTTCAGAAGGATTTGAAATCGGCAGGAGATTTTCCTTGACGGCTCTTTCAATTTCTGCTTCCAGATTTTCGGTTTCAAGCGCGATATGGTGGAGGCCTTCGCCTCGTTTTTCAAGAAATTTCGAGATTGGACCGGCTGTACCAAGTGGTTCAAGCAGCTCGATTTTCGAGTTTCCGACTTGAATGAACGCTACCCTGACTTTTTCGGAAGGAACCTCCTCGATAAGTATTTGTTCATCGGTTGCACCAATTAACGTTCTAAACCGTTCAAGTGCGTTTTCAAGATCGTGCACCGCAATGGCTATGTGATCGATATTCGAAATCATCAGAAAAAGTTTGTTTGATGATGGCCAGATGTCGACCGATTAGTTTGCGTATCCGATTGACTGTAGGGCTTCTTTGATTTCGTCGAGGATAGCCGGATCGTCGATTGTGGCCGGCATGGTATATTCCTCACTGTTCGCGATTTTTCTCATGGTACCCCGAAGTATTTTGCCGGAACGGGTTTTTGGTAAATGGTCGACGATGACCGCTTGCTTGAACGATGCGACAGGACCGATGTTTTCACGAACATACTCGATGACGTGCTTGATAATCTGGCCATGCGGAGTGTCGACACCTGATTTCAACACGAGAAATCCAACCGGTACTTCTCCTTTGAGTTCGTCTGCAGCACCGATGACGGCACTTTCAGCTACATCCGGATGAGCACATAGCTCGGCTTCTATTGCTCCGGTTGAGAGGCGGTGTCCGGCGACGTTTATAATATCGTCAGTACGTGACATGACGAACAGGTAGCCGTCTTCATCGATGTAGCCGGCATCGCTGGTAAGGTAGTAGCCGGGGTATTTCGACATATAGCTGTCGATAAAGTGATTGTCGGCTTTCCACAGTGTCAGCATGGTCCCCGGGGGTAGAGGATGACGGATCGCGATGTCGCCCATCTGGCCGGCTGGAAGTTCTTCTTTGTTCTGGTTGATAACTTTGACGTTATAACCCGGGACGGCTTTGGAAGCTGATCCATATTTGATTGTACCGGGTTCTATCCCCAGGCAGTTTGCTGCGATTGCCCAGCCGGTTTCGGTTTGCCACCAATGGTCGATAACCGGTACATTCAGTTTTTCTTCAGCCCATCGAACAGTGTCGGGGTCGGCTCTTTCGCCAGCGAGGAAAAGCGAACGAAATCCTGACAGATCGTATTTTTCTATGTAGGAACCCTTCGGGTCCTCTTTTTTTATTGCCCGGAAAGCTGTAGGAGCGGTAAAGAAAACGGAGACACCATATTCATTGATGATTCTCCAAAAGACACCCGGATCGGGTGTTCCGACAGGTTTGCCTTCGAAGATGATGGTAGCGTTGCCGTTGAGTAAGGGCCCATAAACAATGTAGGAATGCCCTACGACCCAGCCGATATCACTTGCGGCCCAGTAGGTTTCTCCCGGTTTAACACCGTAAACATGCTCCATGCTCCATTTCAGAGCGACCATGTGTCCACCGTTGTCACGCACGACGCCTTTTGGTTTTCCGGTGGTTCCCGAAGTATACAGGATGTAGAGCGGGTCGGATGATTCTACAGGGACACAAGGAACCGGTTCGGCTCCGAGAAGAGCTTGTTTCCAGGTTAGATCACGGTCTTCGTTCAAAGGAGCCCTGAGTTTTTCCCGTTGGCGGATAATGCACATTTCAGGCTTGAAGTGAGCCAGTTCAACGGCAAAGTCCAGCAACCGCTTATAATCTATAACTTTGTCTCTTTCGATACCACAGGATGCTGAAATAATGACTTTCGGTTTACAGTCATCTATCCTGACTGCCAATTCATGCGGTGCGAAACCTCCAAATACCACCGAATGAATGGCACCGATCCTTGCACAGGCAAGCATGGCGATGACAGCTTCCGGAATCATCGGCATGTAGATGATGACACGGTCTCCTTTTCTTACACCTCTTGACTGTATGGCTCCAGCGAAAAGTGCAACCTTGTCACGGAACTCACGAAAGGTGAAACGCTCTTTTGTTCCTGTCACCGGGCTGTCGTAGATTATCGCAGTGTCATTACCGCGACCTTCATCGACATGACGGTCGAGAGCATTGTAACAGGTGTTTGTTTTGCCTCCGGCAAACCATCGGTAAAAAGGAGGGTTGGTATCGTCGAGCACCCTGTTCCATTTCGTGTACCAGTGGAGATTTTCCGCGGCATCCGCCCAGAATTGTTCAGGGTTGTCAATGGATTTCCCGTAGGCATTTTCATAAGACTGTTTCATGCTGGAGTCACGTTTAATAAGGTTTAATGCGGGCGTTGTGAATGTTTACAACGATATTTTCAGAGCGCCTTGACTGTGACAAGGAAATGAAAAAGATAGAAGATTAAGAAGGGTTGTTGTAAACTCTTATTTTACAAAATATCAATCGTAAAACCATGACTTTTACCCTGTGTCTTATGAGTGAAGGGGAGCGAGAGATGTTTGTGATGTGAGCGGTTACGGTGAATGTTGATATATAACGGTAAGTAGAAAAAAGTTATGAAGATTCTTCACACTGCCGACATCCATATCGGTTATAAAAATCATGGAATCATTGACCCGAAAACCGGTCAGCATTCAAGGCTTGGGGATTTCGAGCGTTGTTTTCGATACATGGTAGACCATGCCATAAAAGAAAACGTTGATCTGGTTCTGTTTTGCGGAGATGCTTATCGGGATATGAATCCGAGCCAGACAGATCAAAGAATATTTGCCCGCAGTTTGAAGCCTCTTCTCGATCGCGGCATTCCGATTGTGATGATCGTGGGAAATCATGATCATCCATATACGTTTGGTAAAGTGAACTCCATGGAGATATTCTCGCTTTTCTCTGACAGCATCCATCTCTTTACTACGTGTGAATCAAGGGATATCATGACGAAAAGCGGACCGGTTAGAGTCATCGGGCTGCCTTGGCCGATGATTCATGAATTGCGAACAAAAGAAGCGTTTACAGCATTGGCTAAAGAAAAACAGCATGAAAAAGTTCATGAGATCTATTCTGAATTTGTGACGGCTGAAACCAGGCGCCTGAGAAAAGAGCCGGCAAACTATCCGGTCGTTGTTGCCGGTCATTTGCACGTGGAAACGGCTGTTATGACAGAAGGTTCGGAGCGGGTGACCCTGGTTACAAGAGATCCTATTTTCTCGCTTTCCATGTTGAAGCAACCTGAGTTCGATTATGTTGCACTGGGACATATACATAAGCACCAGGAGTTGGGTAAAGAGAAAAAGCCGCCAGTCGTCTATTCTGGAAGCATTGAACGGATAAGCTTTGCCGAAGCCGGGCAAAAAAAGGGATTTGTAATGATCGACATCTCGAAGAATAAAGAGGTGACGTTCCGTCATATTCTTTCACCTTCGAGGAAGATGATACAGCTCGAGATCGATGTTCGGGAAGAAGAGGAACCGATGTCTCTCATTCTTGAAAAAATTGGTGACGAGATGCTGGAAGAGGCTGTTGTGAGGGTGGTTATAGCCTGTCGTGCCAGCCAGCGGAGTCTTGTGGAAATGAAAGAAATACGCCGGTCATTACGGTCAGCATTTGTTATTGGCGGTATACAGCTCCAAGTTGAGCAGGAATCTTCTCGGAGCAGGGTTCCCGAGTTACACCGTAACCTTTCGACAAAAGAAGCTTTGGAGATGTATATCAATCACAACAAACAGTTTCTTCCCCTTAAAAAGGCCATTCTAAATGCAGCGCACCTGCTGGAGGAAGAGTGCGAGCATGACTTAGCCGATAAGAGAACGGACTTCTCTGAAGAGTGAAGAGAAATCGTCGATCGAAAGGGATTCCGCGCGCCGTGTCAAATCAATCGAGGCGACTTTCGAGAGGTCGTAGTTTTTTTTGAGATTGTTCTGAAGAGTTTTTCTTCTCTGACCAAAAGCGGTTCGGACAAACCTTCTGAATGCTTTCTCGTTTACATCCAGGGGCGTGCTGCGTGGGATAATCTTCACCACAGCACTGTCAACCTCTGGTTTCGGTCTGAATACCTTTCGGCTTACCTTGAAAAGGTAGGTGACCTCGCAGAATGTTTGAAGCTGAACGGCCAGAATACCGTACTCTTTCGTATTGGGTTTGGCTGCGAGGCGTTGAGCCACTTCATGTTGCATCATCAAAGTTTCTGAGACGATGTGTTTGCGATTGTCGAGGAGTTTGAACAGGATCGGAGAGGTAATGGAGTAAGGTATGTTTCCCATTATCTTCAATGGTCCTTCGGCAGAAAGGTCAGTGATGTTTATCGTGAGAAAATCTCCTTCGATCATCTTGACAGAGAGAAATTCCTTGCGAATGAACGCTGCTAGTGCGCGGTCTTTTTCCACAGCGGTGAAACTTTCTGGAGACGCCTCGAGAATTGCACTGGTGAGTGCTCCGAACCCCGGACCAATTTCAAGAACACGGTCATTTTTTCCGATTCCAGCGGACTCAACGATTTTTCTGCAGATATTACGGTCGGTCAGGAAGTTTTGGCCAAATTTTTTTTTTACCGCTATTTCTGTATGCTTATATTCAACTTTTGTCATTTCGAGCGATTTGAGAGAAAAAAATAACAGCAGGGAAGTACTTTTAAAAATTTAAGTTATTCTTTGAATAATGGCTGAACAAAATACCCTTGCCGAAGCTGCACAATACATTTCTCGCGGGTCACTTGCAACCCGTAAAGGATTTGGTGAGGCATTACTGGAAATCGGTGAAAAAGATGATTCAGTAGTGGCGCTGTGTGCCGATCTGACCGGTTCACTGCATATGCATCATTTCCAAAAGGAGTTTCCCTCCCGCTATTTCCAGACCGGTATTGCCGAGGCAAACATGATTTCCATGGCAGCAGGTCTTGCCACAACTGGTAAAAAACCTTATGCAGGGACATTTGCTGCATTTGCATCCGGCAGGGTATATGATCAGATCCGTCAGTCGGTATGTTACTCACGTCTCAACGTGAAGATTTGTGCATCACATGCGGGTTTGACGCTTGGCGAGGACGGAGCCACTCATCAGATGCTTGAAGATATCGGGCTCATGCGTGGCTTGCCTGGAATGACCGTGGTTGTTCCGGCCGATTACAGTGAAACCAAACGGGCGGTAAAGGCTCTTCATGAGCACCAAGGTCCGGTCTACCTTCGTTTTGGCAGACCGTCGGTTCCTGATTTTTCTCTTGACGAGGATGGTTTTGAGATAGGGAAATCTATCGAGCTGAATCCAGGAAAGGATATTACGGTTATCGCCTGTGGCATCATGGTCTGGAAAGCACTTGAAGCTGCAAGAGTCCTTGAAAAAGAAGGTGTGACCGTAAGAGTTATCAATATGCATACGATCAAGCCTATAGACAAACTTGCGATTGTTCGTGCAGCGAACGACACCGGTGCAATCGTTACGGCAGAAGAACATCAGGTACATAACGGGCTTGGTGATGCAGTCGCTCATGTTTGTGCTGAAAGCATTCCGGTTCCAATTGAGATGGTTGGTGTCGAAGATACTTTCGGTGAATCCGGGAAACCTGATGAGCTGATGAAGAAATACAAGCTTGCAACAGAAGATATTCTTGAAAAGATATATCTGGCTTTGCGTAGGAAGATATGAGGGATAATGGAAACGTGGTACACCGGTTTTATGTTGTGATTATTGGGCCAGGCAATGAACAAAGAGAACCGATTGCACGAGAGTTTCGGGAAAATGTTTAGCACAAGGAGAGAAAGGTTATGTCAATGCCTAATTTAAATGACATGATGAAGCAGCTCCAGCAGGCAGGAGCAAAAATGCAGGATGTTCAGAAGCAGCTAGAAAAAATAACTGCTGAAGGGGATGCCGGGGGTGGAATGGTAAAGGCCACGGTCAGTGGAAAACAGAGGGTGCTTTCCATAACCATTGATCCTGAAATCCTCGATGATATGGAAATGGTCGAGGATCTGGTTGTTGCTGCGGTAAACACCGCTCTTGAAAATGTAGGAGAGAAGGCTCGTCAGGAGTTATCGAAAGCCGCCGGTGATATGCTCGGTGGTGGAGATATACTGAAAAACTTCAATTTTGGCCAGTAGGACCATCAATGCGATACACTTCGGCGGCAATTGAAGCATTGATAGAAGAGTTTGCGAAATTGCCCGGAATTGGGCGAAAGACAGCCCAGCGACTCGCTATGCATATTCTTCATGAACAACAAGGAGAGGTCGGTAAACTTGCCAAAGCTCTTATGGATGTCAAGGAGAGGGTTATCAGCTGCTCAATCTGCCAGAATGTTACCGATCAGGGAGATGATCCTTGTTCCATTTGCAAGGGAAGTAACCGTGACAGGTCGGTGATCTGCGTTGTGGAGTCTCCTACCGATGTGCTTGCATTCGAAAAAACAGCTCAATATCGTGGATTGTATCATGTCCTTCATGGGGTTATCTCTCCGCTTGACGGCATAGGGCCGGACGATATACGGATAAGAGAGCTGCTTGCACGATTATCTCAGGAAGATGATAGGAAGGTCACTGAGGTTATTATGGCGTTGAGCCCTACAGTTGAAGGTGAAACAACGGTGTTATATATAAGCAGACTCTTAAAACCGCTGGGAGTTGAAGTGACAAAGATCGCTCGAGGGATTCCAGTGGGTGCGGAGCTTGAGTTTATCGATGAGGCAACTCTATCCAGGGCGCTTGAAGGGCGGTCGGTTTTGTGAAAAATAATAAAAAGAAGCCAGGTGGAGCTTCTTGATCAGTACGAAATAAACGTAACATTTTATTAGAAAATGCAAGGTAATAAGAAGTCTGTTGTAATACTTGGTGGAGGTCTTGCTGGGCTTACAGCCGCAAAGCGTTTGACGGATCAGGGCTTTTCAGTAAAGCTATTTGAAAAACGCTCCATATACGGCGGGAAGGTTTCGTCATGGAAGGATGAAGAAGGTGACTGGATCGAGTCTGGAACTCACTGCTTTTTCGGGGCGTATGATGTCCTTTATGATCTCATGCGCGAGATAAACGTCTATGATTCCGTCCTCTGGAAGGATCATAAGCTTACCTATACGCTTTCGGAAGGCAACAGATTTACGTTCAATACGTGGGATTTACCGAGTCCACTGCATCTTTTGCCTGCTATCGTCAAAAACGGGTATTTTTCATTTGGAGAAATGTTGTCGTTTTCCAAATCTCTGATCCCGTTGGCTCTGAAAAAAGATAAATACCCTCCCACACAAGATCATCTAACGTTTACAGAATGGGCAAAACAGCATAACTTCGGTAACCGTTTGCTTGACAAAATGTTCAGGCCAATGGCGCTTGCTCTCAAGTTTATCCCGCCGGAAAAGATATCTGCAAAGATCATTCTCGATGTTACTGAAGTGTTTTACCGTATTCCCAATGCATCGTGCATGGGTTTTCTCAAAGGTGCACCACAAGAGCATTTTATCGGTCCGCTTCAGGAATACTCTGAAGCAAAAGGTGCCGAATTTTTCCCCGGTACGACAGTCGAAAAACTGGTTTACGAAGGGGGCTCGGTCAAAGGTCTCCGGCTTGCGAATGGTGAAGTTCATTCGGCCGATTATTACCTTTCTGCCTTACCGGTTCATAACCTCAACGGGGTGCTTTCGGAATCGATGAAAAAAGACTGGAAGTTTTTTGGAGAACTCGAAAAGCTCGAAGGTGTTCCGGTGATCTCTGTCCAGATATGGTATGACCGAAAGATAACTGCCGAGGATAATGTGCTCTTCAGCCCAGATGGTATAATTCCGGTTTATGCCGATCTTGCCAATACGACACCCGATTACAAAATGCTTCGTGGAAAGCCTCATGAAGGGAAATCCCGTTTCGAGTTCTGTGTGGCACCGGCTGGAGAGTTGATGGCGTTGTCAAAAGAAGAAATTATTGCCAGGGTTGACCGTAGTGTTCGGAGCTGCTATCCGGAATCATCGAAAGGGGCGAAGATCCTGAAATCGACTCTTGTAAAAATTCCGCAATCGGTTTATGCGCCATTGCCGAATATGGAGCAGTACAGACCAACACAGAAAACACCTGTGCCTAATCTTTTCATTGCAGGAGGATTCACTCAGCAGCTTTATTACGATTCCATGGGAGGGGCGGTTATGAGTGCGAATCTGGCCTCGGATGAGATAGTTCGAGCTGCCAGAGGATAGTTTGAGGATATCGAGGGGATAATATGGTGGATTTTTAACTGAAAATGTTATCTTCACTCTCCCGAACCGACAGGGATGCGTACTGAATGAGAATGAGTTGGAGAAAGCGCAGAGTCGGGTTGAAACGCCCTTGTAGCTCAGTGGATAGAGCAGTAGTTTCCGGAACTAAAGGTCGGCAGTTCGAATCTGTCCAAGGGCGCGCTAAAAGGTTAAGTATCGGGGTGTGGCTCAGCTGGTAGAGTGCTGCGTTCGGGACGCAGAGGTCGTGGGTTCGAGTCCCGCCACCCCGACACAGGCGGTTACGGCAAGTTCTGTAACCGCCTTCGTTTTTGTCAATATTAGGGGACGTTGTAAATAAATTGTATATTTGTCATCGATACAAGGATAAAAGCTATAAAAGGTTATAAAATCGTTACAATGCCAAGAGGTCCAAGACTAGACGCACCAGGAACCCTGCACCATGTAATGCTTCGGGGAATTGAAAAGCGGGATATTGTTACTGATGATAAGGATCGAGATGATTTTGTTTCCCGTATGGGAAAACTTGTTCCGGAAACAGGTACGACAATCTATTCATGGGCGCTATTAAATAATCATGCACATATCCTACTTCGAAGTGGAAAAGCAGGGATGTCTACTTTTATGCGAAGGTTGCTGAGTGGCTATGCAAGTAACTATAACAGGCGACATGATAGGCAAGGCCATCTTTTCCAAAATCGATACAAATCAATTGTCTGTCAAGAGGATCGTTATTTTATACGTTTGGTTGCGTATATACATTTAAACCCTTTAAGAGCCGGACTGGTGAATTCTTTGGATGATCTTGATGCATATCCATGGAGTGGGCATACGGTCGTAATGAATGTTTTTTCAAATGACTGGCAAGATCGTGATTTTGTTCTTCATCATTTTGGAGAAAAAGAAAGAATGGCAATGTATGCCTATCGAAATTTTTTGAAAGAAGAGGTTCAAAAAGGTCATCAACCTGAATTGATTGGGGGTGGCCTTGTTCGTTCTGTTGGAGGATGGTCGGCAGTGCAAGGAATGCGAGCTAGAAAGGAAAAGCAATTGAGCGATGAACGAATTTTAGGAGACGGTTCCTTTGTTAGCAAGATACTTGAGGATGCAGATGAGTCGGTAAAGAGTCAGGTAAATGTGCTTGATTTCGATGAAATAAAAGCAAAAGCTCATGCTGATATTGAGGAATTATGCGAAAAAAATGGCATAGGGTTAAGTCAATTGCTTTCGGGAAGCAGAATTCGTTCAGTATCAAAGGTTCGAAAAACACTTGTAGAAAAGTTTGTGAAAGAATACGGGTTTTCACTTGCAGAGACAGCAAGAATACTAAAAATTTCTACATCTGCTGTTGCGCAAATTGTTCGGAATTTTAAATATGTGTAAATTATTTACAACGTCCCCTATTCCCTATTCTGGGTTGTTAATAGTAGGTAAAATGTTTTACATTGGTTGAAGAGTTCTCTCGTGTTGTGGTGGGGGAGAATTCTCGTTATCTGCTTGCCTATTGATGGCGCCCTCATGAAGATTAATGAAGTAGGAAACGATGACAAATGTCGATGATGACTATCCTGTTGTTGATCATCTTGATGCTGCTTGTCTTTATTCTTGCCATGATGTTTACCGTTTTACCGCGACGGCAACGTGCTGAAATCGAGAAAGCGGTCAGTGCATTGCGTAGAGAAATGGCCGAGTACCGAGGGGATTCGATGCGGTTGATGCAAGTTATCCGTAATGAAGTTGAGGATGCCGTCCAGGAGTCTCTCGACCGGGAAATGGCTGATTATATGAGAGGTAGAGGTCGTTCTGCCATTCCTCCTTCGTGTTCCGAGGTTCCTGTATGCGAGGGGAAAACGGATGGCTCGTTTGAAGAGGGAAAAAAGAATGTTCAGGGGAAAGACGGTAAGGCAAAATATTCCACACAGTTGTCGTTGTTTGAGCAGACTGTTCCTGTTGAGCCGGTTTCTTCATCTGAAAAAGAGATAATGGATAAAAAGCCGGATGAGCCCGAAAGCGAAGAAATGGAAAGAATACAGGTCATAATTGATGACGATATTCCCGATATCGATGACATTCCTGATTTAGAGGACATCAAGTGAGCTGTTCTCAAGCTGGCATATCGGACGAACGGCAGAAGAGGTGTATCAGATATTGTTAGACAATGAGTTCTCCCGCTTCACGGCTTACATAAAAATCCCCTGTTATTCCGTTATTCGAAAAGAGTATCTGCCAGAGTTGAACATTACGGGCGCGGAAGGAGCCTGCTGCGCTAAGCAGGTAGTATCGCCACATCCTGTAGAATCGTTCGTCATAGGCGCGCTTCAAGTCTGGCCAGTGGTGCTCGAAATTTGTGTGCCATGCTTTGAGTGTTTTGCAATAGTCGTTACCGAATGCATGCCAGTCTTCCATGACGTGCAGCCCTTCACTCGCTGTTGTGATCTGTTTTGCAGAAGGGAGCATGGAATTCGGGAATATGTATTTATGGGTCCATTTGTCGGTATTCATCGATGAGCGTTTGCTTCCGATAGTGTGCAGAAGAAACAGGCCGTCATCTTTCAGGCATTGTGAGGTGATCTCGAAAAACTGTTGATAATTCTTCACCCCGACATGTTCGAACATACCGATGGAATAGATTCTGTCATAGGTTCCTTGTATGTCACGGTAGTCCATCAGCCTGACATCGACCGGCAGGTTTTGCCCCAGTTCTTCGGCTTTCTTGACCTGTTCGCTCGATACGGTAACTCCTGTAACACGGACTCCATACTGTTCAGCGGCAAACCGGGCAGCTCCTCCCCAGCCGCATCCGATATCGAGCACTTTCATGCCTGGTTCGAGCTGTAGTTTGTTGAAAATCAGCCGTAATTTATTTTCCTGAGCCTGATCGAGATTGTCCGCTCCTTTCCAATAGCCACAGCTGTAAAGCATGTGTTTATCAAGCATGGCTTCGTAAAGGTCGTTTCCAATGTTGTAGTGGGTTTCTCCAACGTGGAAGGCTCTCGATGGATGCTGAAGATTTATCAGGATACCGGCTAGGTTACTGAGAACGCGAGTGAACTGTGAAACTTTTTTATCAAGTTTCGCTCGCAGCACTTTATAAAAGAAATCTTCAAGTGCATCACATTCCCACCATCCATCCATGTAGGATTCACCAATACCGAGGTGGGATTCAGTGATGACCCGTTTGTAGAAACGAGGATCCAGTACCCTGATGTCCCACGGGTTCGGTCCGTTTACCTGTATCCCTGCAGATGCAAGAAGGCTTTTTAGTTTCTTTTCATATAAGGTCTCTGGCATTGGGTCGGAGTCCTGAATTGAGTTGTTATGCTATCAAGAAGGAGCTTATTCCGGCATCGATGAGACAAATGTCTCAATTGCATCGACTTCCTGCCGATCGAGCATTAGATCGGCAGCACCGACTATTCCTTCTACCTGTTCAGCACTACGTCCTCCGACTATAGCGCCAGTAACGCCAGGGTGCCAAAGCGTCCATGCAATGGCTACTTCTCCGGGAGATGCCCCATGTTTTTTTCCGATTGTTCTCAGGTATTCAACAAGCTCGAGATTGTGTGCAAGACGTGGTTCCTGGAATTCCTTATTATTGCGCCGCCAATCGTTTTCTGGTAACTGTAATGCCCGCTCGCGTGTCATCTTGCCGGAAAGCATGCCGGAAAGCATCGGGGAGTAGATGATGACTCCGATATCATGCTCCATGCAGTGAGGAAGGATCTCTTTTTCGATTCCTCTGCGAAGCATGGAGTAGGGGGGTTGAAGCGAAGCGACAGGTGCTATGCCCTGCGCTCTTTTCATTTGCTCGACATTGAAGTTCGATACACCGATATGTTTTACAAGTCCTTCTTCTTTCAGTTCAGCCATCGTTCCCCAACCTTCTTCGATATCCTCCTCTGGGTTAGGCCAATGAATCTGGTATAAATCTATGGTTTCGGTTTTCAGGCGTTTCAGGCTTGCCTCGCATTCCCGCCGGATTGAGTCACGTTTGAGGCTGTTGCCGATTTGACGGTTGTTGTCCCAGACAAGAGCGCATTTGGTAAAAACGTAGGGCTTGTCGGTTGTGCCTTCGAGCGCTTTTGCGACAAGCTCCTCCGAATGGCCGAGCCCATAAACAGCAGCGGTGTCAATCCAGTTGATGCCCGATTGGAGGGCGCACTCTATTGCTTCTATAGCCTGATTGTCGTCCTGAGGTCCCCAGCCGTGAGACCAGTTTTCTCCGCCAATTGCCCAGCTGCCGAAGCCGATGGACGTGATGTCCATTCCTGTACTACCGAATCGTCGTGTTTCCATATAAGGGGAAATGGTTTAAAAACTTCTGGTTACATGGAGAGTGTTTATCAAGTAGAAAATAACAAAACTTCGCTAAACGTTTATTTCTTCAGAGCTGAAAGTGAATTGTCGAGTAATTGTTTTGCCTGGTCGAGAGCGCTGTCGATATGGTCTACAATATTTTCCTGACCAATCTCATCGGTAATACCGTACTGTCGCATTGTCGAGAGTGTCTCCGGGTTGACTCCTGAAAGGATTAACTTTGTTCCGGTCCGACTGCTGTCGGCAACCATTTCCTTTAGCATGTTCAGGCCGGTTGCATCGATCACCGGGACGTTGCGCATGCGCAGTATTCTCACTGGTGGTGGATTTTCGACGATTCGCATGGATTCTTTGAATTTTGAGGCGGCGCCGAAAAAGAATGGTCCATTGATTTCATACACCTCCACTCCATCCGGAACGTCACGGTTGACAATGGCATTCGGATCATTGCTATCCTCTTCGCGGTCTTTCAGTTCACGAGTGATGATTTCTACGTTTGCGATACCTGCCATATGTTGCATGAAAAGCACAACGGTCAGCAATAGGCCAACCTCTATTGCGATTGTCAGATCGAAAATCACCGTTAACCCAAAGGTGGTCAATAAAACGATGATATCTCCTCTCGGACTTTTGAGAAGTTGACGGAACACGTGGTATTCGCTCATGTTCCAGGCGACAACAATCAGTATGGCGGCAAGTGTTGACATGGGGATGAGTTTTGCCCAACTTCCGAAAAGCAGCATTATACAAAGCAGGGTGATGGCATGAACTATGCCTGAAAGCGGTGTTCTGCCACCGTTTTTGACATTCGTGGCCGTTCGCGCTATCGCGCCGGTGACGGGTATGCCTCCAAAAAGGGGAGACACGATGTTTGCGGCTCCCTGTGCTATCAGCTCCATGTTTGACTTGTGGCGCCCTCCGATCATGCCATCGGAAACGACCGCCGAGAGCAGTGCCTCGATTGCGGCAAGGATTGCTATGGTTGTCGCTGGCATAATGAGGTTCTGAATGGTTGACAGATCGAACTCGGGTATCGAGGGAGCAGGGATCGTTGACGGAATCTCCCCAAACCTTGTTTCGATTGTTGCGACATCGAGGTGCAGCAATTGCACCATTGCCGTGGTGACCAGAATGGCGATGACTGAGCCCGGTATTTTTCTCGATACTTTCGGCCAGAAGATGATGATGGAAAGCGCAATGAACCCGATTGCCAACGTCGGCATGTGCAGAGTTCCGAGGTGAGAGAGATATTGTCCCCATTTTCCTATGAAATCACCGGGAAGATTTTCAATGTCAAGCCCGAGAAAATCTTTGACCTGGGTTGAAAAAATAATAACGGCGATACCACTGGTAAAACCGACGATGACCGGATAGGGAATGAACTTGATCAATGAACCGAACTGCGCAACTCCCATGATAATGAGAATTACGCCTGCCATGATCGTTGCAAGCATGAGCCCGTTGATGCCATATTGCTGGACTATACCGTAGACGATAATGATAAACGCACCGGTAGGGCCACCGATCTGTACGCGGCTGCCACCCAGCAGTGAAACGATAAAACCGCCGATAACGGCGGTGATGAGTCCTTTTTCAGGTGAAACTCCGGAGGCTATTCCGAATGCGATTGCGAGGGGGAGGGCAACGATGCCGACAAGAATTCCGGCAGTAATGTCTTTGAGTAGTCGTTCCCGATCAAGTTCGGGAAGCAAAACGAAGAGTTTGGGCTTGAACATTTCTTACCATAATATCCATTGTGATTTCTTCAGATTCTTTTGTGTACAATGTATGTTTTTCAGGGAATTAACAAAGGACGGTGAAAGGATTCTTTTCAGGAGTTTCCTTCTGTTTTGAATTCCGAGGTTTCATGGAACATAACTCCGGGGTAGTTTTCTTTGGCGACGTTGAGCATCCATTCGCTTTCGGCAAAGAATACCGGGTGTTTTTCTTTGTCTTCAGCTATGACCGATGATTTTCGGCGCAGGAACTCGTCGTACTGGTTGTTGTCTTTCGGGGTGATCCAGAAGGCCTTGAAGTAGCGCAGCGGCGTGAAATCACACTTTGCACCGTATTCATGTTCGAGTCTGAAACGGATGACATCGAATTGCAGTTCACCAACAGTACCGAGGATTTTCCGGTTGCCGTACTGCAGGAAAAGCTGAGCGACACCTTCTTCTGTTAGCTGGCGCAGACCTTTTTCCAGCTGCTTTGATTTGAACGGGTCACGGTTGATAACCTCTTTGAAAATTTCGGGGGAGAAACTCGGTATTCCTCTGAACTGCAGTTCTTCTCCTTCCGTAAGCGTATCGCCGATTTTAAGGTTTCCGTTGTCATAGAGGCCAATGACGTCTCCAGGCCATGCATCTTCAATAAGGTTTTTTTCGTTTGCCATAAACTGGGTGGGGTTGGCAAAACGCATTTTTTTTCCGAGCCGGGTATGAAAATAAAAGGTGTTACGCTCGAATTTTCCTGAACAAATTTTGAAGAATGCCGTACGGTCTCGATGGTTCGGATCGAGATTGGCATGGATTTTAAAGACGAAACCGGTCAGTTTGTTTTCAGAAGCTTTGACGACACGTTGATCGGTTTCACGTTTTTCCGGGCTCGGGGCGATATCGAGGAAGGTTTCGAGCATTTCTTTGATGCCGAAATTGTTGACGGCGCTTCCGAAAAAAACCGGTGCAAGAGATGCGTCAAGATAACTCCCTTTGCTGAAAGGTTCGTAGACTCCTTCGATGAGTTCTACTTCTTCACGAAGCTTGTCGGCAAAGGTTTCAGATACCCAGCGGTCGAGTTCGGGATCTTCTATTCCCTGAATTTCGATTTGTTGTTCAGTAATTTTTGTCTGGTCGGGTTCAAAAAGGTTGAGCTGCTTGTGATAAAGGTTGTAGACTCCCTGGAAACTTTGCCCCTGGCTGATTGGCCAAGTGAGAGCCCTTACCTGTATCTGCAGTTTCTCTTCGAGCTCGTCAAGGATTTCAAATGGGTTTCGGCCTTCCCGGTCCATCTTGTTCACAAAAATGATGACCGGGGTATTCCGCATTCGGCAGACTTCCATAAGGCGTTCTGTCTGTGCCTCAACACCTTTGACGCTGTCGATCACCAGAATGACGCTGTCGACTGCAGTCAGGGTGCGGTATGTGTCTTCTGCGAAATCTTTATGTCCCGGAGTGTCGAGAATGTTGACTTTTTTCCCTTTATACTCGAAACCCATGACCGATGTCGCCACGGAAATTCCGCGCTGTTTTTCGATTTCCATGAAATCGCTGGTGGCGGTTTTTTTTATCTTGTTCTGCTTAACGGCACCGGCTGTTTTGATGGCCCCTCCGAAAAGCAGGAATTTTTCGGTAAGTGTCGTTTTGCCGGCATCGGGATGGCTGATGATGGCGAAGGTTTTTCTTTTTTCTATTTCTTGCTCAAGATTCATGGTTCAGAATTCATATATGGCACCGCCGCCGTTACTGCTGTGCAGTCCGCATCGCTGTCTTTTGGTTTGAAATCATTTCCGGCGGGAAAGGGCCAAAGATACAAAGCTGATGAGGAAAAAGAAAATAGTCCTCGAGTGCGCTTTTCGGCAGACGCAGGGAAATGATAACTTTCAAAAGAATGTAAATCTCCTGCCAATGCATATTCGATGCAACTTTTTTTCGCTTATGGTTGTCTATGTTTCGGTGTCCCGAGAAAAAAGGTTTTTCACCTCTAACCCAGTTAATCATGCAAGTCCATCCCCATGCCGGCCGGCTTCCTGAACAAGAGATGCTTGTCGATGTACCCCGTCTCGTTACCGCATTCTTTTCTATGAAACCCGATCCAGGATTTTCAGCCCAACGGGTTTCTTTCGGTACTTCGGGTCACAGAGGGGCATCCCTTGATTGTTCTTTCAACGAACATCACATTCTCGCTGTGACGCAAGCGATCTGTATGTACAGAAAGAAGGAAAATATTACCGGGCCTTTGTTTTTAGGAATCGACACCCATGCGCTTTCTGAGCCCGCTTTCGTTACCGTATTGGAGGTGTTGGCGGCCAACGGCGTCGAGGTGATGATTGCCGGTGAAGAGCGATATACTCCGACGCCGGTGGTATCGCATGCTATCCTGACATGGAACGAAAAAAAAGTGAACGGGATGGCGGACGGTATTCTCCTGACCCCCTCCCATAATCCTCCGAGTGACGGAGGAATCAAGTACAATCCTCCTCATGGTGGTCCGGCAGGAGGTGAGGCTACTTCATGGATCGAGAAGAAGGCAAACGACTTTCTTGAGCAAAAGCTCGAGGATGTTCGCAGAGTGCCTTTCGAAAAAGCGCTATCGGCTCCGACTACGCACCGGTACGACTATCCCGGGAGGTATATCGAGGACCTTGACGCTGTGATCGATATGGAGGCTGTTGCCGAATCGGGACTCTCTATAGGGGTGGATCCTCTTGGCGGGGCAGGATTGGCATACTGGGAAAGGATTGCCGAGAGATATGGTCTGGGCATTACTGTATTGAACAAAACCGTCGATCCGACGTTCCGGTTCATGAGCGTCGACTGGGATGGTAAAATCCGTATGGATCCCTCTTCTCCTTACGCCATGCAGCCTTTGATCGAGCAAAAAGACCGGTTCGATATAGCGTTTGCCTGCGATACGGATTACGACCGTCATGGTATTGTAACCCGTAGTTCAGGTTTACTGCAGCCCAATCATTTTCTTTCCGTTTGCATCGATTATCTTTTTCAGCATCGGCAGAATTGGGCCGATAGTACCATGATCGGCAAAACCCTGGTAAGCAGCAGTATGATTGACAGGGTTGCTGGAAAACTCGGTCGAAAGGTCTATGAGGTTCCCGTAGGCTTCAAATGGTTTGTCGACGGTCTGTTGAGCGGTTCACTGGGATTCGCCGGAGAGGAAAGTGCAGGTGCTTCTTTTCTGAGAATGGACGGTAAGGCATGGACGACGGACAAAGACGGGTTTATTCCTGCACTGCTTGCTGCGGAAATAACCGCAAAGACTGGAAGCGATCCTGGCGAAGTGTACGGTGGTTTGACCCGTGATCTGGGTGAGCCGATGTATACAAGGATCGATGCCCCGGCTTCTCCAGATGAAAAAACAAGGCTGAAAATGCTTTCGCCAAAGGAGTTGAGTATCGATAAGCTTGCCGGGGAAAAAATTTCCGACATCCTTTCCGACGCTCCCGGTAATAATGCTGCAATAGGGGGGGTGAAAGTTGTAACCGATAACGGATGGTTTGCAGCGAGACCATCAGGTACCGAAAATATATACAAAATCTATGCAGAGAGTTTTCTCGGCAGTGAGCATCTGGATGCCATTCTTGCCGAAGCTCAAGACGTTGTCGGTTGTGCTCTGTCGAGCGGTGTGAAATGACGAAAAGTAAGAGGCTGAAAGGAGGTATACCAATATCACAGTCAATGTTTTTTCTTCGAGGCTCTTCCTTTGCTCGGGGTATTCAGGGCCCGGAATGAAGGCCGTAGTTGATGCTGCCGACTGACATGTCGGGTGTTTTTGATTATCTCTTCATGGTTACATTTTGAAAATTCAGGAATCTTTGTATACTTCCACAGCTTTTTTTTCAGATTTTCAGTTGGTATTCCTACCGAAACCATAACCCATTAACAGCGACGCTTACTATGAATTTTAATCCATGGCATCACGTTGAGATTGGTAAAGAGCAGCCACATATCGTCAATTCCATCATTGAGATTTCCAAAGGAAGCAAGGCTAAGTACGAGCTTGATAAAAAAACAGGAATGCTCAAACTTGACAGAGTGCTTTATTCCTCTGTCTTTTATCCTGCCAATTACGGGTTTATCCCGAAAACTCTTGGAGAGGACCATGATCCTCTTGATATCGTAGTGTTATCCCAGTGCGCAATTGTCCCGATGTGTCTTGTACGTGCGCGTGTTGTCGGGGTTATGCGAATGATCGATCACGGTGAAAGTGACGACAAAATTATCGCAGTTGCCGACGGCGATATGAGTGTAAGCACCATCAATAATGTCAATGAGATAAGACCGCATTTCCATTCCGAACTCAAACACTTTTTCGAGGAGTACAAAGCGCTCGAAAATAAAACGGTTCTGGTAGAAGAGTTCCAGGATGCGGATACGGCAAAGGAAATTATTTTGCGTTCCATAACAAAGTATCAGAAAACCTTTGGCGTAGCTGAAGAGATTCGGCCTGTTCCCGTGATTGGATAGAAGAGTGGTTGGTTTTTCCTATCTTTAGCTTTTTGCGTCATTTCGCAAAGGGTATTTACACAACTACTACACACAAGCGATCATGGATTACAGAATCGAGAAAGACACCATGGGGGAGGTACGTGTCCCCGCCGATAAATTCTGGGGAGCTCAAACCCAGCGCTCCGTTGAAAATTTTAAAATCGGTCCGTCCGGGTCGATGCCGATCGAGATCATCGAAGCTTTTGGATATCTGAAAAAAGCAGCGGCTATCACGAATTGCGATCTTGGTGTCCTTCCTGAAGAGAAGCGGAACGCTATCGCTGGCGTATGCGATGAGATTATCGGTGGAAAGCTTGTCGACCAGTTTCCCCTTGTGGTCTGGCAGACCGGGTCGGGTACTCAGTCGAATATGAATGTCAACGAAGTCGTTGCAAATCGGGCTCATGTGCTTGCTGGAAACAGGCTCGGAGAGGGAGATCGACTCCTCAATCCCAACGACGATGTCAACAAGTCGCAATCATCCAACGATACGTTTCCGACGGCCATGCATATCGCAGGGTATAAAGTACTCGTCGAAAAAACCATTCCCGGAATCAAAAAACTTCGCGGCGAGCTTTCCAGAAAATGCGAGGAGATGGATGAAGTCGTCAAGATCGGACGGACTCACTGGATGGATGCTACTCCTCTTACGCTCGGCCAAGAAATCTCCGGTTATGTCTCTCAGCTCGATCATGGCATCAAGGCCATCGAGAACACGTTGCCTCACCTTGCGGAGCTTGCACTTGGCGGTACAGCTGTAGGTACCGGCCTCAATACACCTGATGGTTATGCTGAAAAAGTTGCAGAGACCATTGCATTTCTGACAGACCTTCCTTTTGTGACCGCTGAAAACAAATTCGAGTCTCTTGCTGCACATGACGCCGTTGTCGAATCTCATGGTGCCTTGAAGCAGGTTGCTGTGAGTCTCATGAAGATTGCAAACGATATTCGGATGCTTGCCTCAGGTCCCCGTAGCGGTATCGGTGAGATCGTTATCCCGCCAAACGAGCCTGGATCGTCCATTATGCCGGGCAAGGTAAACCCCACGCAAGTGGAGGCGATAACTATGGTTTGTGCTCAAGTGATGGGCAATGATGTTGCGGTCAGCATAGGGGGCTCGAACGGTCATTTCGAGCTCAATGTGTTTAAACCTGTCATGATCTACAATCTGTTGCAGTCTGCCGAACTGATTGGAGATGCCTGTGTTTCTTTTGCTGAAAAATGTGTTTGCGGGATTGAACCGAACCATCCCAGGGTGAAGGAGCATCTGGAAAATTCACTCATGTTGGTCACTGCGCTCAATCCGCACATCGGTTACTACAAGGCTGCCGAGATTGCAAAGAAAGCTCATGCCGAAGGTACAACATTGCGAGAAGCGGCCGAGGAGCTCGGCTACCTGACAAGTGAACAGTTCGACGAATGGGTTATTCCCGCCAGAATGACCGGCAGATAAGAAGGTCTGGGGCGAAATTCTTTCCCCGGCTCAGCTCTGCGAGATTGCGGAATTGAGGATCCAGAAGACTTTGCATATATCGAAATGCCAATTGTTCCTCTCATGTTTGCCATCCCCGGGACCTTACCCGGGGTGGTTACTCCAATTTTTTCTATAGGTGCCCCATCAAGTTCTAGATGACTTTTCTCCTAGGGTATTTTTTTCTTTTTTTCCACGAGAGCCGGCTTTTGTGACTGTCCCATCGCTTATCCGGGCATGAATGAACGATGTCGAAGGATTGGTGACCATCTTCCTGGAGGTATGGATATCAATTTTGGTGTACGGAAATAGCCGGTTGTTTTCATTTCAGTTTGAAAACAGTTTATTTATAAAAAGTTACGCTATTTCTTTAATCCGTTTCTTCTGCTGCGATGAGCAAGATAAGGCTGAAAGATTTCAGGGTTGTCGAGGGTCGAAAGGTCGCGCTGAAAAAGTGGCCGACGGACATTCCGAAAATGTATTCTTCCAAGGATGCATACAAGGAGAAACTTGGTGAGCATGTCAAGGAGCTGAGTGAGCTACAGCAGATCCACTACGCAGATGACCGTTATGCGGTACTTCTGATCTTTCAGGCTATGGATGCAGCGGGAAAAGACGGTGTGATTCGCCATGTCATGTCGGGTATAAACCCCCAGGGGTGCCAGGTATTCAGTTTCAAACATCCTTCCAGAAAGGAACTCGATCACGATTTTCTTTGGAGAACAAACTGCGCGCTTCCTGAAAGGGGGCGCATCGGTATTTTTAACCGATCGTACTATGAAGAGGTACTCATTGTGAGGGTACATCCCGAAATTCTCATGAGTCAGAAAATTCCAAAGGACCTCTTGAACGGTAACGATGTCTGGAAAAACCGGTTCCGTTCAATTAACAATATGGAGCATCATCTGTACCATAACGGGACCAGAATTGTCAAGTTTTTCTTGCACCTGTCAAAAGAAGAGCAGCGTAAACGCTTTCTGCGGAGAATTGACGAGCATGAGAAAAACTGGAAGTTCAGTATCGCCGATATCGAAGAGCGAAAGTACTGGGATGATTATATGAGAGCATATGAGGAGTGTCTCGAGGCTACAAGTACCGAACGGGCTCCCTGGTACGTCGTTCCGGCGGATGACAAGAAGAACGCACGCCTCATTGTTTCTTCGATCATACTTGAAACCTTTAAATCACTGAATATGTCATACCCTGAAACCAGCGATGAGAGACATGAAGAACTGCTGAAGATCAGGGAAATGCTTGTGGCCGAAGAAGAGTAGATGTTATCTGTTTTGAAAAATGAAATGAAAGTAAACGTTTCAACCTATTGGGGGCCGAATCGTTATTGTACGCGGCCATCCGTCGTTTTTTGTTTTGAAGAGATCTCGGAGGAAAAAATGTCGGTTATGCAGCGTTCGTTTGTCGCGCTCGCCAAGTATCTGCAGAAAAATTTTGGATATAGCCACACTTTTGACGAACAAAGTGCCATTGTCAGAAATGATGTTTTTGAGTTTTTATCGAGTGCTGCGATTTTCATTCTGAACTATGTAAGAGGGGACTTGGAAGAAAGCGGTTATGTCGTTGACAACATGGTTCCTGTCCTTTTTGTCGAATTCCACAAGCCCGAGTTAACAGTTAAGGCTGTAAACATTCTACTGAAGTTGCTCTTTAGGGGTTCAAAGGGAAAAGAGCATGAAGTGTATTCGGTATTAAACGCCTTTTGGGATGAGTGTCAGAGGGGGCACCCGGATTTTCAAGCGCACGCATTGATTACTGCCGCGAAATCAAAAAAACTGTTCTACCAAAATCTTGATAAAAAAGTATGGCTCTATGGAATGGGGAAAAAATCGAAGATTTTTTTTGAAACAAGTACTATAGAGGATTTACAACGTGAGGTTAAAACCGACAAACTCTCGGGAAAAAATATTTTCAATGCCGTTGGTGCACCGACAGCGCAGTATAAGATTGTGAAGGATCGTGATGAACTGTTCGCTGCGGTGCATGATATTGGTTTTCCTTGTGCGGTTAAACCTGTTCATTCAGATAGCGGAAGGGGAGTGACTGCGAATATAAGAACATTCGATGACGTTGGATTTGCTTATGCCGAGGCGAAGAAATATACCGGGAAAAGTAATGAGATAATGGTTGAAGAACATGTTCCTGGAAGAGATTATCGGCTGCTTTTCCTTCGGGGAGATTTTATTGGTTGTGCCAGCAGCGTTGCTCCTTTTGTAATCGGTGATGGTGCAAGGAGCATTCGTGAGCTGATAAACGCTGTCAACAGCAAAAGAACCAGAAACCTTTATGTAAGTAATTATCTGAGGCCAATAAAAATCGATGCATCGGTCAAAGAAGCGCTTCTGGTTCAAGGTTACGACTTGAGGACGGTTTTGGAGCAAGGCCAAAAAGTTACCCTGCGCAGAAATACTAATTTAGGGGGAGGCGGTAGTACCGAACTGTTTGAAAATGTACATCACGATATTCTGAATCATGCGAAACAAATTGCGCGCTATTGTGGCTTGCACAGTGTCGGAATTGATTATATCACCGAAGATATAGGCGCGCCTCCATCCATATCCGGCGGGAAGTTCACTGAATTAAACAAAATGCCCGGGGTTCCCTTGTTTTTAGCCGCAGGCTATGATATCGCCAGGTTAGGGGATCAATTTCTGGGGAGCAGGGTTGGCAACATTGAACTGAATCTGTTTGTCTTTCAAAAGGAGCGATGTAATGAGCTGTTACATTCCTACAGTGGAGAGTATGCGGTGTTTTTGCCGAATACCATTGTCAGGAAAGGCCAAAAAATCAACGTTGAAAACGGTCATTTCAGGCAGTTGGTCGGTAAGGTTTTGTCGGATAAGCAGTTGAAATCATTGGATATAATAGCTGCTTTGGAATTTGTCGAACAATACGGTTTTCCAACTGAACATATTTCAACCGTGTTTATCGGAGAGTTGTGCAAAACAAGGATTGTCTGTGAGACCATCGAGAAACTCAATTGCCGAGTGCAATACGCTTAAGCTTCTTGAGTGTTTCTGTTTTTTTCAAGCAGAGGTCTCTTTTTCGATTGTTGCCTACAACTTCATGTGCTTGACTTGAGAAAGAAAGATCATGCGATCAACCTTTTTTAGGCACAACTTGAAAAGCGAAGGCAAATCGACTTCAACCATAGCAGTGTTCAAAATCGGTAATAAATCCGGCCAATGTCTCTACCTCTTCAGGTGTCACCGCGTTGTAAAGGCTTGCCCGAAATCCTCCACGCGAGCGATGTCCCTGCAGTCCTAGAAGTCCTGCTTCTTCTGCTTTCTGGTTGAAGATCGGGACGATCTTTGGGTTAACCGTATCGAAAACCACATTCATCATCGAACGTGATTTCGAAGGTACAGGGCAGTGAAAAAGCGTAGATGCGTCCAGTGTTTTATACAGCAGACCAGCCTTTTGTCTGTTAAGGGTTTCCATGGTATCCAGGCCGCCGATTTCCTTTTCCAGCCAATCAAGCATACACTCAACGACGTATATGGCGAATACTGGTGGTGTATGATGGTTTGATCCGGCATCGATATGAGTGCGGTAATCGAAAAAAGAGGGCAGGCCAGGTTGTATCATCTCTTGAGTTTTCCGCGGGACGATCACCACGGTAACGCCGGCAGCACCTATGGTTTTCTGTGCATGAGCGTAAATCAAAGCGAAACGTCCGGTATCGATATTTCGGCTCAGAATGTCCGAACTCATATCGGCCACCAGCGGCACCGGAGATTCCGGTATGTCCTGCCATTGCGTACCCATTACCGTATTGTTGGTACATACGTGCAGATAGCGGGCATCGGCTCGGATATCGAGTGCAGTAGGAATCGTATCATGAGCCTTACCGGCAACATGTACATCCCGTTCCAGTTGGCGAGCGGCTTCTATGGCTTTAGCCGCCCAGTATCCTGAATCAATGTAATCGACAGGATCTTCTGCCGCTGAAAGGTTCATCGGTATCATGCTGAATTGTAATGTGCCTCCTCCTTGCAAGAGCAGTACATCGTCATCAACGGCTAATCCCATCAATCGTCGAATCTTTTCCTGTGTGCGTTCAAGCAGATTCAGAACCGGCTGTGCACGATGGCTGATTTCCATCACCGACATTCCGCTGCCCCGGTAATCGGTAAACTCGTTGCGGATGCGTTCGATGACCGATTCGGGTAATTTGCAAGGTCCGGCGTAAAAATTGTATGGCATATAGGTTGTTACGTCTCGTTGATCAAGAATGGCGGTGACAGTATTACCAGCGATTCTTGATATTGTGCTGTTATCAAAACTTCCAAGATGCTTTTGGGGATAACCGATGCTTTTTGTCAAAGACTTCACTTTATAGTGAATATCCTCGATGATACCAAAAAACAATTCACCATAATTATTCGAAAAAAAACGTGTTATCGTCGTAGAACGATGCTCGGTTCTTTTGGGTAAGATGTGTTGCCGTTAGAAATCTTGCTTCTGATTCCTGATCGCATTTTTTTTAATTGATCTCTTTGTTTTTGTCAACAGCGGCAATATTTTTACATTCAAACAAGATGTTCTTTCGACAATTCTGATGAGGCAAGATACCCCTTAATCGGGGTTTAATAGGGAATCTCGTGAAAATCGTGAGCTGACGCGCAACTGTAAGCCCATTGAAATGTTTTCCGGCAGTATGCCACTGTTCCTTTCATGGAATGGGAAGGCGCCGTGAAAAAGGGTAAGCCAGGAGACCTGTCTTGTGCCTTATTGTTTCAGCAACTACCCGGTTGCTGATAGGTATAACGATTATGCTTTCGCGTCCAAAAGCATGTGACTGGAATGAGGCTGGTTTTTCCTTTCTCGATATCCCTTTCATAGCTGTTTTCCGCGGGAGCATGCCTGTACAGGCTTTTTCACATTCTAACTATGATGCTCATGATGGAAAACAAGATGATGTGTGATGACACGAAGATGATCACCAAGCGTGATGGCAGGATTGTTCGTTTCAATCAGGATAAAATCACGTTCGCGATCTTCAGAGCCCTACGGGCTGTAGGAAATCCTGACCGGCAGTATGCTGCTGAACTGAGCGCCCAGGTTGCTACATCACTTGGAGGAAACGTTTCACACGAACCTCCTTCGGTCGAAGAGATTCAGGATGTCGTTGAAAAGGTGCTCTTTAAAAATCATGCTTTCGATGCTGCAAAGGCATATATCATTTATCGATTTCAGCATCACAATATGCGGGAAGCGAAAGAGATCTTCGCCAACATCGATCTGGTCGATGATTACTTGCACCTCAAGGACTGGCGTGTGAAGGAAAATGCCAACTTGAGTTACTCACTTCAGGGGTTGAACCATCATATTTCGAGCATCATCAGTTCGCAATACTGGCTCAATGAGATCTACCCGGCAGAAATCGCACAGGCTCACAAGGAGGGGCGGATGCATGTTCATGATCTTGGTTCGTTGAGTGTATATTGTGTTGGCTGGGATCTCGAGGATCTTTTGATGAACGGTTTTCGGGGAGTGGAGCGTCAGACTAACAGTGCTCCGGCGAAGCATCTCAGGAGCGCTCTCGGTCAGATCGTGAATTTTTTCTATACCATGCAGGGAGAGGCTGCCGGCGCGCAGGCTTTTTCCGGTTTCGATACATGGCTCGCTCCGTTTATCCGTTATGATAATCTTGAATATGAAGAGGTAAAGCAGTGCCTGCAGGAATTCTTTTTCAATATGAATGTGCCGACCAGAGTCGGGTTTCAGACTCCGTTTACCAACGTGACGCTCGATCTTCTGGTTCCGGGTCCAATGAAAAACCGACAGGTCATTGTCGGGGGGAAGTTACAAGACGAGGTATACGGTGATTTTCAGGTTGAAATGGATATGTTCAACCGGGCGTTTGCCGAGGTGATGCTCGACGGAGATGCAAATGGTTCGGTATTTTCTTTTCCGATTCCCACCTACAACATCACACCGGATTTTGATTGGGAAAACCCTGTCTACGACGGTATATGGGAGATGACGGCAAAGTACGGGATCCCGTACTTCTCGAATTTTGTCAATTCTGATATGAACCCTGATGATGTACGGAGTATGTGCTGTCGTCTTCGTCTCGATAAACGTGAGCTGCAAAGCAGGGGCGGAGGGCTTTTCGGTTCCGACCCGCTGACAGGTTCAGTGGGGGTAGTGACGATCAATTTGCCGGAACTCGGTTATCTCTCTTCTTCCGAAGAAGAGTTTTTTCAACGTCTGTCAAGGGTTATGGAGCTTGCCAAAAGCAGTCTTGAAATCAAGAGAAAAGTGATTGAACGTCTTACAGAGCAAGGGCTCTATCCGTACTCGAAGTTTTACCTGCGTAATCTCTACAAGAAAAACGGCAGGTACTGGGACAATCATTTCTCGACCATCGGTTTGCTCGGTATGAACGAGTGTTGCCTCAATTTTCTTGGATGTGCAATTGGTGATCCGGAAGGGGCTGCCTTCAGCTTGAGAGTTCTGGACTTCATGCGTGATCGTCTTGTTGCGTTTCAGGAGGAAACCGGCCATATATACAATCTCGAAGCTACACCTGCGGAAGGAACCTCCTATCGTCTTGCAAGGCTGAACAAGGCAGTTTATCCCGATATCATCGTTGCCAATGAACAGGCAAGCAAGAAAGGGGCGGAACCTTACTATACCAATTCTTCACAACTACCGGTCAACTTTACCGATGATTTGTTCGAAGCGCTGCACTTGCAGGATGAGATGCAGGTTCGTTATACGGGGGGAACCGTTTTTCACGCTTTTCTCGGTGAACAACATCTTCCTGCATTATCGGCACGCCAGCTTGTTCGGAAAATCACGGCAAATTTCAGATTACCTTACATAACACTTTCCCCGACATTCAGCATTTGCCCCTCGCACGGTTATCTGGCCGGTGAGCATCAGGAGTGTCCGTTCTGTCGTGAAAAGGGGGCGGTGCAGAAGTGCCTGGTTTTTTCGCGTATAGTCGGGTATCTCAGGCCCGTCGAGCAATGGAACGCGGGAAAGCAGGCGGAATTCAAGGATCGCAAGCTCTTTGACGGCAAACATTCTCCCAGCTCCGAGATAACAGGGAAGAATGAGAGTGCTCCGATCTGTGTGTCATGAACGATAGCGGTGGATTGCAACAGCAGGCTGGTGGAAAAAAAGGTTTTCGTTTGCCGATCGGAGGATTTCTCAAGCAGAGTTTCAGCGATTTTCCCGGAAGGGTAGCTGCAGTTCTTTTTACCAGAGGATGCAATTTTCGGTGTATCTACTGTCATAATCCGGAACTCGTTCTTCCGGATCTGCTCCGGCATTCGAAGCCCTATGAGGTGAAAGGAATCCTCGAGTGGCTTTCGTCGAACAGATCCCTTCTCGATGCGGTTGTCATAACCGGAGGAGAACCTACCATGCATCCGTCTTTACCGGATTGTATCCGGCAGATAAAGTCTTTGGGCCTTGAAGTGAAGCTGGATACAAACGGGACCAACCCGCAGATGCTGGAGACGCTTATCAGTGATATGCTTGTCGATTATGTCGCTATGGACGTTAAAAACGTTCTGGATCACCGGAAGTACGCTTCTGTTTGTGGGGTGCGTTTTAGCGAAACCATGCTGGCTGATGTCAAGCGATCGTTGGCTCTGTTGCACGAAGCCGTTATCGATTGCGAAATTCGTACGACACTACTTGGATCGCATCACTCGGAAAATGATATCGCTGAGCTGGTTCGGCTGGTTCGTATCCCCTATTTTCTTCAAGAATGTAATTCGTCAAAAACTCTTCAGGCTATTGCCCCAAAGAGGTTGGGCAGAAAGGAAATTGCAGAATTGATGGAATCACTAGAACCAAAAGTGGGAAATGTTTGTTTAAGGTAAGGTAGTGATTGTTGTTTTTCTCCGTTCGGCCTGTCCTGTATCGATCAGGGCAGGTTTTTTCCGCTCGAGGGTTTTCTCTCGAAATAATTATTCCAGATTCTGTTCCGTTCGATAGATGGCAAACCTCATCTTCTTCTTTCAGATATTGTGGATAACCACTTTATAATCGGCAGGCTTACCAAAATACATCCAGGAACTGACAAGTACATCGGCACCGGCTGCAGCGTATTTTTCCGCATTCATGTCGGTTATCCCACCAGCCGCAGCAATCGTTGTTTCATTGCCTCTTTGCTTTAACGTCTCGGCAATTTTCCTGACCGACTCGTCTGAGAGTTTGTCGAGTTGTACGATATCAGCGCCTGCTTCTGCGATCATGATCGCATCACCGATGCTTTCGACTTCAACAGCGACTTTCTTTTCCGGGCATCGTGCTTTTATGGATTGAAGATCGGTGCATAAGTTTTCCAAACCACCAAGCAGGTCATAGTGATTGGAAAATAACAGGATGGAGTCGGAAAGTCCCAATCGATGTGGAGAGCCTCCGCCAGAGCAGAGTGCTTTGAGCGAAAGATGTTTTGTTCCAGGGAGATGTTTGCGGGTGCCGCATATTTCGACACTTTTTCCGCTACGGTTTGCTCCCTCAACCATCGAGCGTGTTCTTGTTGCTATTGCGGAAAAATGTTCCAGAATGTTTTGAGAGACTTTCCAGCCCATGTGAAGCTTTTCAGCATTGCCATTGGCTTTCAATACGGTTTCTCCCGTAAGGGCTTTTCGACCGCTTGCGACAACCAATTCGGTTGTGACATCGAGTAAGGTGAAAATTTTGGCTGCCTCTTCGCTACCGGATACTATGACTGGCTCTTTCGGGGTAAACAGAATTTCTGCGTTTTGTGATGAAAGATTGAGTAAAGAGCTTGTCAGATCAAAGTAGGGGACATCTTCTCTGAGTAATGCCTCGACCTCGGGAAGGTTCAGTGTGAAATTCACGATTTGAAACGTTTAATGTTCGATATGATTCGTTGCCGTACGATGCAATATAATCCTCATCGAAAAATTGGTGATATTTTTGCGTACAATTTTTTTTGCATTTGTCAACGATGAGTGTTGAAAGTTGGAACAGTTGTTGCACATCGTGGCGTCCCGATGTAGTTGTTGGAAAACAGGGCACGAATAAGAGCGTAGTGGTTAAGTTGCTATTTATAAAAAGTTTAAGTTTTTTTGTCAACTTTTTTATGACATTGCTGTACCGGTTACATGTGGTAGGCTTTGCAATGTTTTTAAGTGTTGGCGAAATGTTGATAACTTGTGGGCAATTGACGATTGCTGTTTGATAAGTTGTTAAAATGATATATTAAATCCCTTGTTTGCAAGTGTTTAAAAAATAGCGAAACAGGATATGATAAAGCTGTCAACCGAAGAGTTTTTGCGTCGGGCAAAAAATATAAAACTTGTGCTCTCCGACAATGATGGTGTTATGACCGATAATGGAGTGTATTATTCCGGGCGTGGTGAAGAGCTAAAGCGTTATTCAATACGCGACGGGATGGGCGTCGAGAGATTGGAGGCCGTCGGGATTATTACAGGAATCATGACGGGTGAAATGTCTCTTAATCTTAAAAAGCGGGCAGAGAAACTGAAAATCAAACATCTTTATCTTGGTATCAAGGATAAACTGGCACAGCTTGGAAGCGTTCTTTCGGAAAACGGTCTTGCGCTCAACGAGGTGGCTTATATAGGAGATGACGTCAACGATTTCGGGATCATGGATGCCGTTGCCGTTGAAGGGTTGACTGCTTGTCCTGGAGATGCCACTGATTTTGTTCGTCCTGTGGTTCACTATATTTGCAAGACCAACGGAGGAGATGGTGCTTTTCGTGAGTTTGCCGAACTCTTGATACAGTTGAGGCGTTCCTGAAAAGATCGTTTTTTTGTAGAAAGTGGAAATGTAATGTGCTGTTCAGGGTTTGGTATATTATATTCCCGCTGTTAATGTTAGCCACAATTTCTCAGATAACGGCGCGGAGCACTGTTGGTTTGGGTCTGTGCATGGATAATTTTTACCCCAAAAAACTGAAAACAAGACAGAAAAGGATGAGCGAAAAAAAACAGCAGAAAGTACAGGAGTTCGAATACAAGGCAGAGATGAAACAGCTTTTGAACCTTATCGTTCATTCGCTGTATACACATCCTGAGATTTTTCTTCGGGAACTGATATCCAATGCTTCTGATGCATTGAATAAAGTCCATTTCAGTCAATTGACTGAAAACGAGGTCCAGTCCGAAGGAGAAGAGTTGAAAGTTACCATTACGCTCGATGAAAAAGAGCGCTCATTTATTATCGAAGACAATGGTACCGGGATGAGCGAGGATGAGCTGATCGCAAATCTCGGGACAGTTGCCAAGTCCGGCACACTTGGGTTCCTGCAGGCTTTAAAAGAGCAGCAACCTGACAAGAACGGTATCGATGCCAATCTTATCGGCCAATTTGGCGTCGGTTTTTATTCTGTTTTCATGGTTACCGATGAGGTTACCGTCGAGACGAAGACAGAAGATTCTCAGGGGTGCAGGTGGCGTTCATCTGGTGAGGGAACCTATACGATAGAAACCATCGATCGGGAAAAACGCGGTACGAAGATATCGTTTATTCTCAAGGAAGATGCCAAAGAGTTCGCTGAAGAGTTTCGGGTTGAAAACATCATCAAGAAGTACTCCAATTTTGTCGATTTTCCGATCTATCTCGATAACAAGAAAATCAACAGTATCACAGCTCTCTGGCAGCGGCCGAAAAGTGAAATCAAAGATGAAGAGGTCAATGAGTTCTACAAGTTTATCTCGGTTGACTATCAGGAGCCGCTGGATTATCTCCATCTTTCTCTGGAAGGTGCTGTTACTTTCAAGGCTTTGCTTTTTCTTCCCAAAGAAGCACCGATGGATATGCTTTACCAGCAGGGCGCTCTCGAGAACCATGGTCCACAGCTTTACGTCAGAAAGGTTATGATCCAGCATGAATGTAAGGATCTGCTTCCTGAGTATCTTCGCTTTGTAAAAGGGGTTGTAGAGACTGAAGATCTTCCGCTGAACGTGTCACGCGAGGTTGTTCAGAACAGCCCGGTCATGGCGAAAATCCGTCAGATTCTTACCACCAAGATCATTGGTTGGTTCGAGTCACTCGCCCAGGACCATAAAGAAAAGTTCCGTCAGTTTTACAAGGCATTCGGTCCGGTGGTCAAGATTGGACTCAATACCGACTTTACCAATCGTGACAAGCTTATCGAACTTCTGAGGTTCGAGAGTACTACAACCGAAGATGGTGAATTTGTGACGCTTCGGGAATATGTAGATCGTATGGTTGACGATCAGAAGGAGATCTACTATCTGTCAGGTGATAACCGGCAGCAGATGTTATCGAACCCGAACCTGGAATATTTCCGTAAAAAAGGTATCGAGGTGTTGCTTCTGGTGGATCCGGTCGATGTTTTTGTTATTCCTTCGATTAACGAGTATGACAAGAAACCTCTCAAATCCATTGAAAAAGCGGATATCGATTTCAAGGCCGGAGAAGATGAGGAAAAGGATGCACTCGGTAAAAACATGATCGAACCGGTTCTCAGGATTTTCAAAGAGGCTCTTGGGGACAAGGTGGAAGATGTGATTGAGTCTCACCGCCTGGTTAATTCTCCGGTCACATTGGTTTCCGGAAAAGACGACATGGATCCGCAGATCGAAAAAATGCTGAGAATGATGAACCAGTCGGATGCCTCGGGGAAAAAAGTGCTGGAGATAAACCCTTCCCATGCGGTTATTAAAAATCTCGCAAGTCTTTGCATGCTCAACGAAAATGATCCGATTATTCGAACAACCATGAATCAGCTTTATGAGGGGGCTTTGCTGCTCGAGGGTAATCTGGAAGGCACCGCGGATTTTGTCTCGAGAATGAATGATATCATCGAAGCGGCTACGAAACAGGCAAAGGCCTGAACCGTTTTTTTCAACATAGGCGACAATCAATCCATAAAGTGAAAAACCTGAAAGAAGTTAAGCCAGCGCACATTCTCGCTCTTCAGAAAAGCGAGCTGACCGAGCATTACATTTACAAGCGTCTCGCATCGAGCGTCAGCGGTGTGAAAAACAGACGGGTACTTGCCCAGATCGCAGATGATGAACTTCGTCATTACAACATCTTGAAAGGATATACTCGTCAAGAGGTAAAGCCGAGTAAGATGAGAATCTGGTTTTTTTCGATGGTCAGTTCCCTTTTAGGTTTGACGTTCGGCGTGAAGCTGATGGAAAAAGCTGAAAAAAATGCAGGAGATATCTACGGGCGCCTGCCTTCTTCTTTCAGGGAGCTGCAAGGTATTATCAGTGATGAGGAAGAACATGAGCAGGCGCTTATTGCGTTGCTCGACGAAGATCGTCTCAAATATACGGGGTCGGTCGTTCTCGGGCTCAATGATGCTTTGGTCGAGCTCATGGGCGTCTTGGCCGGTTTGACATTCGCTCTCCAAAATTCTCGTTTTGTCGCTCTCACAGGGATCATTACCGGCTTTGCAGCTGCGTTGTCCATGGCTGCTTCGGAGTATCTTTCAACAAAAGCCGAACCGGGAACGAAAAACCCCATAAAAGCGGCATTCTATACAGGAATGGCATATATCGCAACCGTCATTCTGCTCATTACACCTTTTTTTGTCGTCTCCTCTCTCTATGTCGCTCTCGGAACCGCATTCGTGGTGTCCATCTGCATTATTGCGTTCTTTAATTTTTATGTTTCGGTTGCGAAGGATATACCGTTCAGGAGCAGATTCATGGAGATGGTTGCGCTCAGTTCCGGCGTAACGGTGCTGAGTTTTCTTGCCGGGATGATAGTGAGGGTGGTTTTCGGAGTGGAAAGCTAAACTCTATTTTCACCCTGTATGCGACGCACTGTTTCTGCAATGCCTTTCTCTATCGATGAAAGGGTTGATGTGTCGATGGTGATCGTTCTGTGCTGTTCCGTGGCTGAAAATGGTAAGAAACGCCGGATCTGTCGACGGAGTATGGTTTTATCAGCTTCTGACGGATCGTTGCCTGCAGTCTGTCGTTCGCCGACTCGTTTTTCGAGAAGTTTTTCGGGAGCATGGCAATGAAGGATGACGACGGGAATGTTTTTTTGTTCTCCTAAACTGACGAAACGTTTCCGTTCATCCTCATTCAGAAACGTTGCATCGATGATGACCGGGTAGCTGTTCTCCAGACATGTTCCGGCTATGTTGTGTAGTTTCGAATATGTTCTCTTCGAGCTTTGAGCTGAGTACATCGCCTTGTTTTTCTCCGGGTCGCTTTTTTCGAGAGGCTTGAGCCCGAACAGTCTTTTTCTTTCTATATCCGAACGAACATGTATTGCGGGCATCCGTGATATGAGTTTCTTGGCCACGGTGGTTTTGCCGCTTCCGGAAACTCCGCAGGTGAGGACCAGTCCAAATGGTGCTGGTGTGATATAGGAGAGTGCCGTCGAAATATAGGAGCGGTGCTCGGTAAGTGTTTTTTCTTTTTCGTGTTGATTTTTTTCTTGAAGATGGCGTATGGCGGTGACTTTCGCTCGCACCATCGCCCTGTATGTTTTATAGAATCTTAAAAGGGCGAGCCCTTTGTAATCTCCGGTCAGTGAAAGGTAGCGGTTGAGAAAGCTCGATGCATGTTCTTTGTGGTTGCTATGCTCAAGGTCCATGACCAAAAACGCTATTTCACTGAAAACATCAATCGTGCTGAGAAACGGGTTGAATTCGATACAGTCGAAAATCATCACCTTTCCTTTCCAGAGTACCATATTTCCTGTATGCATATCACCATGACACTCTCGTATCGCTCCTTTGGATTTCCGGAATAAGAACTCCGGCATGAGCCGCTTGTATTCTTTTTCAGTCCATTGTTTGAGTTTTTCAAGCTGTTTTTGTTCCTGTTGATCCTTAGTCAGACGTTCGGCTTCGGTAAAGTTGTCACGTATGGGTTTTATGATGATTTCAGGGCGGCCGTACGGAGTATCTGGCTCGGCTACACGAGTCGAATCGTGGAATGCAGCGACGATGTTGCTTATTTCGGCTATCTGTCTGCTTGTGATTTTCCCTTGTCTAAGGAGGGTATCCAGTTCAAGTTCACGGTCGAACTGTACCATTTTTACAGCATAGTCGACAATTCTGCCTTCTCCTCCGACTTTTATCGTACCGGCCTCTTGTGTGACAGGAACCACATCGAGATATATCTCACTACACAGCCTTTTATTGCGTTGGAGTTCTTCGTGGCAGAAATGTCTCCGTTTTTCAAGTGTAGAAAAATCCAGAAATCCGAGGTTGACCGCCTTTTTGATTTTATAGGCATATGTGCCTGTTAGAAAAACGAGTGAGATATGTGTTTCGACGATAGCGATATCTTCGACCCGATGAGGATAAGCTTCAGGGTTTCGAAGAGCATTTTCGACAGTAGTCATGTGTTTGTTGGGACACCTTTCAGGCATATGCCAGCAAGTGTTTCTTTTTCGTGAACGATAAGGATAACGGCTGGTTTAATCATAAAAATTATTGTAGATTCAAGGTTTATTAAAATAACAAACTGTGCTTTAACGGCAGTGAGAAAAAGGGATAAAAGTAATAGTTCATTGTTGCGCAAGTTTGCAAACAAAACAAAAAAGATTGACCCTGCATGATACAGTTGTCTAAAATTCTATGCCCTACCGACTATTCGAAAACTTCAGACAAAGCAGTACGGTATGCAATCGAGCTTGGCCGAAAAGTCGGTGCTCATGTGCGTTTTCTTCATATCATGCAACCTGAAAACATAGCCGAAAAAACAGCTTACAGTTACGGTGTCTCCAAAAAAGGCGGTAAGGCAGAGGTGGTTTCCGAAGAGTTCAGAAAGCTTTTGATGGAAGAAAAGAAAAAAGGGCTTTCAGCCGATATTCTCATACTCAGAGGAAATCCCTATGATGAAATTATTGAACAAAGTAATGCTTGGGGGGCAGATCTTTTGGTTATGGGTTCCCATGGGAGAAGCGGTCTGACCCGTATTCTCATGGGTAGCGTCGCTGAAGCCGTGTTTCATGCCCTCGATATTCCGGTTTTGCTGGTTAAGCAGAATGCCGCCGACAAGGCGATGCAAGATTACTCCTGAACATGAATGTTTCTCACACTGAGCGATAATCTCCTTAATAATCAACACCTCACATTTTATGATTACCGACGGCTTAATTCTTATGGTTGTGGGAATGGTTGTTGTTTTTCTTTTCCTGCTTCTGTTGAATGTCTTGATATCAGGGCTTTCATGGCTTCTCAAGGATCATGCATTGCAGGAAGAACAGCGGTTGCTCGAGGCAGAGGCTGCGAAAAGAAAGAAAAAGAATTCAAAAAAGATATCCGGTCCGGCTCTTGTTACAGAAGGTGGAGAAGATCCAGGCAGGATAACGGCGGTGATTTCTGCAGCGGTTCATGCGCACAGAAACAGGTGACTTCGCGCCGATTACTTTCTAACCAATAATTAATTACGAATCACGAAAAGAAAGGCTCATGAAAAAGATAAAGTTTATGGATGTGTCCTTTCGTGACGGGTTTCAGTCCTGTTACGGGGCAAGGGTAAAAACCGATGATTTTCTGCCGGTGCTTCAGGCAGCCGTTGATGCAGGTACGGATAACTTTGAAATCGGGGGAGGTGCCCGTTTCCAGAGCTTGTATTTTTATTGCCAGGAAGACGCTTTCGATATGATGGATGCAGCCCGGAAAGTCGTAGGGCCGGATATCAACCTGCAGACTCTTTCAAGAGGTGCGAATGTTGTGGGATTGGTTTCACAGTCACGTGATATCATCGACCTTCACGCTAAGATGTTCAAGAAACACGGGATTACAACCATTCGGAATTTCGATGCGTTGATGGATGTTCGTAATCTTGCGTATTCTGGCCAGTGTATTCATAATGCCGGAGTCAAACATCAGGTTGTTATCGCTTTGATGGGTCTTCCTCCCGGCCTGAATGAGAAATACTGCCATACACCGCAGTTTTATCTCGATAGACTCAAGGAAATTTTAGATGCAGGGATACCGTTCGACAGTGTCGCATTCAAGGATGCTTCTGGGACGACAACTCCAAGAATTGTTTTCGATGCTATCAAAGGTGCCCGGAAAATACTGCCTCCGGAAACGATTATTCAGTTTCACACTCACGATACTGCCGGAATGGGGGTTGCCTGTAACTTCGCTGCAATCGAGGCCGGTGCGGATATTATTGATCTGTCTATGGCACCGGTGAGCGGGGGGACGGCTGAAGTCGATCTTCTGACAATGTGGCATCGTCTTCGCGGAACCGATTATACTCTGGATATCGACCATGAGAAGATCATAGAGGTCGAGGCGATGTTTATCGACCAGATGGAAAAATATTATATGCCTCCTGAAGCGAAAGAAGTCAATCCTCTGATTCCGTTTTCACCCATGCCGGGCGGCGCGCTGACGGCAAATACGCAGATGATGCGCGATAACAATTCGCTGCATCTTTTCCCCGAGGTTATAAGGAATATGCGTGAAGTCGTCGCCAAAGGCGGTTTCGGCTCTTCGGTAACACCGGTTTCACAATTTTATTTCCAGCAGGCTTTTGCCAATACCGTACAGGGAAAATGGAAAAAGATAACGGAAAGCTATGGTAAGATGGTACTTGGCTATTTCGGGAAAACGCCGGCCGTACCTGATCCGGAAATTGTAAAGCTCGCATCGGAGCAGCTCGCGCTCGAGCCGACGACAGAGGATGTTCATGATATAAACGATAGGAATCCTGAGCTCGGTGTCGAGTACAACAAGAAAATTCTCGAAAAAGAAGGTCTTCCTGCAACCGATGAGAACATTTTCATTTCGGCAACCTGTGGGGCGAAAGGAATAGCGTTTCTCAAAGGTGATGCACCACTCGGGATTCGTTATAAAAAGGATGTCGAGGCTGCGGCTTCTGCCAAACAGGGAACGAAAGCTTCTACAAAAACCGAATCGTCAGCATCGAAGTCGTCTTCTTCTCCAGGAAACTATACGGTTACCGTCGACGGAAAGGCATATAATGTGACCGTTGCTGAAGGGAGCGGAGCAGTTCAGGCCGTTACCCCTGCTGCGGCGGCGACTCCTGCGTCAAAAGAGCCGACAGGTGAGGGCGTTCCGGTTGAAGCGGCAATGCCTGGAAATGTTGTTGCAATCGAAGTCGAAGTCGGAGATAACGTCAATGAAGGTGATGATGTCCTAGTCATCGAGGCCATGAAGATGGAGTCTCCGGTAAAAGCGCCAAAATCCGGTACTGTTATTTCCATTGACGTGTCCCCCGGAGATACGGTTGCTACAGGTGATACGCTCATGTTCATCGCTTAAGCGGAGTTGGCTGACGGTATGAAAACGCCTGTCTCTTTCTGGGGGGCAGGCAAAGATCATGGTTTTTAACTGTTTAACGGTTTATCAAAAAAATTTATGCGTACGTTCATTCTTGTGCTGCTGTCGGTAGTTTTTTTCGGCACAACGGCTCGTGCTGAGGATTTCTTTACTGAAAACGAGGCGGGAATTGTGACGCTTCAAGCTCCTATGGAGCTGGAGCTTGTCACGGTGCCCGTCAAAGACAGTCGTACTCTCCGGGTGGGGGATGAGGTTCATGTTGGTGATTTTCTCGGATTGTTTGCCGATAAGGAGCATAAAAAAATAACGGTATCTTCAGGTGTAACAGGGCGTTTGGTTTATATCCATCCTGAGCTTTATTCCAAGTATACTCGTGTTCCTCAAGGAACCGAGCTGCTCAGGATCGAAAAGCAGCCCTTACTTGTCAGCGCAAAGGGATCGCAAAGTACAGCTGAAGGCCTTTCAATAGGAAAGGTTTTTGGGAATCTTGTGGAAAGCACCGGTATTTATGCATTGATCAACGATAACAGATTGAGCTGGACGGAGGGTTTTGGCCGTTTGTTTATGATCAGTATAGGTGCTTTGCTCATTTATCTGGGGATTGCCAAAGGATTTGAGCCTTTGTTACTTATTCCTATAGGTATGGGGGCTGTTTTATCGAACATACCGCTGGCCTACATCAATGACGAGGGTGGAATTCTGCGTTATGTGTATGATGTGGGCATAGAGACCGGAGTGTTTCCGTTGATTATTTTCATGGGTGTGGGAGCGATGACCGATTTCGGTCCGATGATTGCAAATCCCAAAACCGCACTCCTGGGAGCAGCTGCACAGTTCGGTATTTTTTCGACGTTGATAGGTGCGCTTCTTCTTTCCCAGTATGTCCCCGGTATCGAGTTTTCAATGAAAGATGCAGCTTCGATAGGTATCATCGGAGGAGCGGATGGTCCGACATCCATTTTTCTTGCATCGAGGCTCAGTCCACAACTTCTGGGCAGTATCGCCGTAGCGGCATATTCCTATATGGCTCTGGTGCCGATTATACAGCCGCCTATCATGAAGCTGTTTACCAGCGAAGCTGAACGTTCGATCAAGATGAGTCAGCTTCGCTATGTATCGAAGCGTGAGAAAATTCTTTTTCCGGTTATCGTCATTATTCTCTGTGCATTGCTTCTTCCTTCTGCGGCTCCTCTTATCGGTTTTCTCATGTTCGGCAACCTGATGAAGGAGTGTGGTGTCGTAGATCGTCTGAGTGACACGACCCAGAACGCTTTGATCAACATCGTGACAATTTTTCTCGGACTCGGTGTCGGGAGCAAGCTCTCTGCCGAAAAGTTTCTAAACCTCGAAACGCTCGGTATCATCGTGCTCGGTCTTATCGCTTTTTCCTTCGGCACTTCTTCCGGAGTGATCATGGCCAAGTTCATGAATATCTTTCTCAAGCAGAAAATCAATCCTCTGATCGGTTCTGCAGGGGTCTCTGCCGTACCGATGGCCGCTCGTGTTTCAAACAAGGTGGGACTGGAATCCGATCCTCATAATTTTTTGCTTATGCACGCTATGGGACCCAATGTGGCCGGGGTAATCGGTTCTGCGGTTGCTGCAGGAATTCTGCTTTCGGTCTTTCTGTAGAGGGCTGGCATTATCAAAAAGAGGCTGTCACAAAATGGCAGCCTCTTTTATTTTGGTCAGGTAATCTCGTTAGCGCGTTAGCGATTATGCCGGGGCCTGATCCCGCCAAAGTATGTCCCTTTGCTTATTGCTTCAATATGATTTCACAGTCGGGGTGCAGTTCGAGAAACTGTTCAAGTTCTTCACTGGCAATCTGGCCAGCCGACAACTCGATTTTCTCAAGATTTTCGAGATGCATCAGAGGTGCGATCGAGGTGACTCCAGTATTGGCAAAAGAAATTTCTTCGAGTTCCGGTAGTTCTGCAAGAGGGGCCAGTGAATCGATCGGAGTCTGATTGAAGCTCAGTTCTCTGAGATTTATAAGCCCGGATAGGGGTTCTAGAGTGCCGATAGATGTCCGGCTGCAACGGATATATTCAAGGTTTTCCAAATCGCTGAGCGGCGAGAGGTCATCGATTTGGGTATTGTTGAAGCCCAGTTCTATAAGATTTTCAAGTTTTTCAAGTGGCTCGAGTGAGGAAACGTTGGTTTTGTAGCAGCTGATTTTTTCCAGTTCGGTCAATCCGGAAATCGGTGAAAGATCGTTTATCGCCGTTTCAGAACAATAAAGCTCTTCGAGATTGACGAGATTCGTAATTGGGGCGAGACTGCTTACCTCTGTGCTGGATATCCAAAGCAATTTCAGACTGGTAACGTTGCTGAGAGGTTCCAGTGAGGAAAAGTCGCAGTCGAATGCATAAAGCCGCTGCAATGCTCTGAGATCTTTAAGTGGTTCAAGGCTTTCAATCGGGGATTCGTCGCAGCGTAATTGTTGCAATTTTTCCAGAACACGTAATGGCGCAAGACTGTGTACTCTTCGGTTATCACATCTCAGATGTGTAACATTGAAAAAATCGAGCAACTCCTGATCAGAGGGGGGGTCGGAAAGTTTCAGCGTGGCTTTCACCACCTCTTTCCAGTCGGTGTTCAGTTTGTTCCACCATTCCTGCCGTTTTGAACGATCCTGGAGAAGCTGTTTGCGAGGCAATGAAAAAACAGGCGCATCGATCAGTTTTCCCCCTCTTTCTGCAGTGACATGGCAGGTGAAATCTTCGTCATTATTTGGTGTTGGTGTCTGCATTTCGCAGCAATTCAGCTTGTCGACTACACATCGGGTGTACCAGTCAGCCTTTTTTTCTTCAAGGATTTTACAATGCTTTTCCTGTGATTGCTCATCAAGAGATGAAATGTCCTCAAGAATATCGTTTCCGCATCGTGGACAGACAGCGCTTTGGTCGGTCAGAGGATAGTTGCAGACAGGGCAGTTGTTGTATATATGCTGTTTCAAAGTCGGGGTGGATGTTAAAGTTGTAAAGCAAATCAGTTACACTCAGCCCTAATTATAACAAAAAAATGAATGAACCATATGGCCAGGATGTCTCTAATAATCTGTCATGTTCCCTAATCGCTTTTTCGAGCTTAGCCTTCGGGGATTGAAATTCTGATTTCTCTCGATGCACCTGGCTTGTGTCAAGATGATATCGACCTGCAATTATTGCATAAGATTTTTTCTCTTTTGCATTGTTTCTGTGTGCTGAATACAGGACGTACAAGGACAAGGAGTGACCGTGGGAACGATAAGGCAGGGTATTTTTGTTATAGCTAAACACGAAAAAACGAAAAGTTTCATATCCTCATCGAGTATACTCTTCGTTTCTTTCGTAGCAACATCCCCCGTTGAAACGTGCAGTTACCGGTATTTTTTTCAGATTTGAGCATCTGGAGAACCTATGAACACGCAGAGTGACGATGTCCGTGATGACCGTTTCAGAGAAGATCCTGTTTTTCTGCTCGACTTTTCGCCGAAGCAGTGGCTTCTAAGACGAAGCGGTTACAGCAATCGCCCGAAACGGTTGCAGGTCAACGAAACGTTGATGACGATCGGTAATGGTTATCTCAACATCAGAGGTAGCCTGGAAGAACTGCCGCCCGGCAGTTACAGGGGAATGTATATCAATGGAATATATGACGGGTCCGAAGCGGACGTCGAGGAGTTGGTAAAATGTCCTGTCTGGACCGATGTTTCGTTGTGGATCGATGGACTGAAAGTTTCCCTGCCGGATTGCAAAGTGATTCGTCACGAGCAGATGCTCGATATGAGAAAAGGGATTCTTCATCGGAAATCAAGATTTCGACTTCCAAACGGAAAAATTGTAACGTTTGCGACAACAAAACTTGTTTTTCTGCATAAGGTGCATTGGGGTTATATGAGGGTCAGGATTGTACCGGAAAACTTTTCGGGTAAGATTAGGATACTAAGCGGTTTGAACGGAGACGTTCTCAACCGTGGATTTTTTCCGGGGGAACAACTCAAGCACCTCCACCTCGAACGTATCGAACGCGGACGTGACCTTATGTATCTGGAGATGAAAACCAGAGAGCACGGCATACGTATTTCCAATGCAGCGTCATGGCGAATTGTCGATCGTGACAGGGCTGCCATTACGTGGGAGCCAAGGATCTATGGGGAGAAGTTTACCAGCGAGATGACGCTGGATGTGAAAAAAGGTGTTTCCTATGAGTTTGAAAAATATGCTGTAGTCTATACAAGCAGGGAGATTCCGGAAGAACGAATGTTCAGCGGGACTATCTGTGGTTTGAAATCCTATCTTCGCAACGGGGCTTACAGGGAAATTGCCAGTCATATCAAACTGTGGAAAAAGTCTTGGCAGCAGGCAGATATCGTCATAGAAGGGGATCGCAACGCACAGCTGGCCATACGTTACAATATGTATCAGCTTCTGATAAACGGTCCGAGGCATCGAGGGAGTATAGGGGCGAAATTTCTCAGTTCTGAAGGATATCTCGGACATGTTTTCTGGGATACGGAAATCTTTATTTTTCCGTTCTATCTCTACAATTTTCCCGAGATAGCGAAAAACATGCTCATGTACCGGTATGAAACGTTACCCGGTGCGATAAAGAATGCAGAGCGTTCCGGTTACAAAGGAGCGAAATATGGCTGGGAAACCGCTACGACCGGAGAAGATGTCACTCCGAGATTTGCATCGAAACTTGAAAGAACCATAAATCTTATCTATACCGGTGCAGAGGAGGATCATATCGTATCGGATGTCATTTATGCCGTGGAACAGTATTTCAGGGTAACCGGCGATGAAGAATTTTTGCTCGAGTATGCTTTGGAAATGGTTTTTCAAACTGCACGTTTCTGGGCGAGCCGTGTTGCTGCATCAGGGGAAGTATTCGAAATAAAAACAGTTATAGGGCCAGACGAATTTCATGAACATGTGGATAACAATGCTTATACCAACTTCCTTGTGAAATGGCATTTAAGGCTCGCAGCAACTCTGTTCGAATATTTCAGTCACCGTGACGTTGAGGGGTTTGCGGCATTGTGCAAGCAACTCGATCTGCAACGAACAGAAGTCGGTCAATGGATGGATATCAGTAACAGACTTAAGTTCAACATCGACAGTTCTTCCGGACTTATCGAACAGTTCGACGGTTATTTCGATTTGAAGGATTATGTGATAACGCGACACGATCGTAAAGGAGGGTCGGTTCTTCCTCAGGGGATCACCTATCGAAATATCAGTAAGACACGATTGATAAAGCAGGCTGATGTGCTGATGATGTTTTTGCTTTTCCCTCATGCCTTCAGTGACGAGGTCAAGCGGGTCAACTACAACTTTTATGAAAAAAGAGCGTTGCATAAATCATCTCTCAGTCATTGTTCTCATGCGATGGTCGGCCTTACAGTTGGAAACCGCCAGCATGCGTATCGGTATTTCATGAGGACGGCATTGGTTGATCTGGAAGATTTACACGGTAACACCGAACTGGGAATACACGGGGCTGCTGTAGGTGGTACATGGCAAACTGTTGTGAGAGGTTTCGGTGGATTGACACTCAAGTCTGACAGGATTGTACTGAAACCCTGGTTGCCGAAAAGATGGAGGCGCTTGTTATTCAAAGTTCACTGGAGAGATCGTATCATCAAACTGGAAATATGTCACGATAATGTTTCGGTTTTCATCGAAGCCGATGTCGAGATACCGGTTCCGTGTACTTTTTGGGGTAGGTGCTTTACTATTTCTACGAACAAGCTGTACAAATTTAACTATGACCCGATTCTGTGTGTAAAATCTGGAGGATGTGATGAAACCCCTTCGCATTGCGCAAATAGCGCCGTTGATTGAAAGTGTTCCGCCAGCAAAATACGGTGGAACCGAAAGAGTTGTCTATTCCCTTACCGAAGAGCTCGTCGGGCGGGGACATGATGTCACTCTTTTTGCCACCGGTGATTCCCGGACATCCGCAAAACTGTGTTCATTGGTCGAGAGGGGACTGCGGCTCGACGGGAAGCAATCTGCAAGCGTTGTCAGTTCCTTACTCGAACTTGCACATGTATACCATGAGATGAGCCATGAGTTTGACATCATTCATTCACATGTAGATATCTTCACCTTACCGTTTGCGGCAACGTCGATGATTCCAACAGTACTTACGCTGCATGGTCGTCTCGATATGCCTTTTCTTATCAGAATGCTGCAGATATATACAGATATGAATTACGTTTCCATCAGTAACGCTCAGCGTTTTCCTGTACCAAACGTCAACTGGGCAGGAACGGTATACCATGGTTATCCTCCTGAATGTTTTCCATTCAATGAATCGCCATCTGACTATTTTCTTTATTTGGGACGTTTTTCTCCTGAAAAAGCACCCGATCAGGCAATTCGCCTTGCAAAGGCTTGCGGTATCCCTCTGAAAATTGCAGCGAAAGTCGATCCGGTCGAAGCGGATTATTTCAACGAGCACATCAGACCCATGCTGGACGATCCTCTCATTGAATACGTTGGAGAGGTTATGGAAAGCGACAAGATAAAACTGTTGAAAAATGCCAAAGCACTGCTCAACACCATTGATTGGCCGGAACCTTTCGGGCTTGTTATGATCGAAGCTCTTGCTTGTGGTACTCCGGTCATAGTAAGGGGCTGCGGTTCATCACCAGAAATCATAAAGCATGGCAAGACAGGATATGTCTGCAGTACGGAAGATGATTTCAAACAAGCAGTTAACGATATAGAGAAAATCAAAAGAAAGGCTTGTAGAAATGATTTTGAAAAACGTTTCAGTCATAAAACAATGGTTGACGGTTATGAAAAAATTTATTTCCGCCTGCATCAAAGTCGAACACGGCAAAGAGTACTGCCTCTGCCTCGTAGAATGGTCTCCTCGGGTTGATAAATGATTTGAAAATGTTATACTGCATTGCCCGTAGAGAAACCCGCCTTCAATGGTGTTTTGTAGTCGAAGAGCTTTTTCCTGAGCGGCTAATTTCTATGTAAAATGATGACCGAAATGGATTTTGTGCATTTGCATACACATACTCATTTTTCCATGCAAAGCAGTCCTATTTTTCCTCAGGAGCTTTTTGCCGCTTGTCAAAAGAGTGCAATGCATACTGTCGCGGTCACCGATTATGCAGCAACATTCAATATGCCTGAGCTGTTCAGTCTTGCCGATGAAGCTGGTGTCAGACTGATTATAGGGAGCGAAATATATCTTCTCGAGCGTGATGCATATCATAACGGCAAGAATTTTTCTTCTCCATCTTTGATATTGCTGGTCAAGAATGAGGAAGGGTACAGAAACCTCTGTGTTTTACTTTCGAAAGCCGCTCGTGAAGGCTTTAGCAATGGCGTGCCTCATGTTGACAGTAACTGGCTGGCAGATGCCAGTGATGGATTGGTATGTCTCTCTGCTTACTATGCCGGCCGTATAGGTAGAGCGTTGCTGGCTGGTGATTTCGAGGAGGCGACATCGTTTACGACTTTCTACAAGGATATCTATGGTGAAGATTTTTTCCTCGAGTTGCAGCGTCATCATACTCCATTCGATGAAACGCTCAATGCCGATACGATTCGACTTGCAGAAGAGAACGGTGTAAAACTGGTGGCTACAAATAACGTTCATTATCTCGAAAGAAAAGATGCTGATCGTTACCGGGCTATGGTCGCTATTAGAACCAAGGAAAAGCTATCCAGCAATCAGCTCCAGTGTCTACCGAACAGTGAAAACTATTTCAAGTCTTCAAAAGAGATGGCTGCACTGTTCGACGACGCTCATGGAGAACTTTCCAATACGCAACGTATCGCTCAAAAGTGTACGTATCGTTTTCGCAAGGAGGAGCCGAAGCTTCCTCATTTTCCTTTGCCAGAAGGATTTGACGACGAGGTTCAGTATCTGAAACATTTGACTTATGAAGGCGCAAAGGAAAAGTACGCTGATCCTGAATCTCAGGGCCTTTCGGAAAAAATGGTCAATGAGCGGATTGAAAAAGAGCTGGAAACCATTTCCAGTATGGGATTCAGTTCCTACTTCCTGATTGTCAGCGATCTTATTGCAGCGTCACGCCATATGGGGTATTCTGTCGGACCGGGAAGAGGGTCTGCAGCCGGGAGCATCGTTGCCTTTCTGACAGGTATTACAAGCATCGATCCATTACGTTACAAATTGCTCTTTGAACGTTTTCTCAATCCCGAACGGGGGTCGATGCCGGATATCGACATTGATTTTACCCCGGTCGGGAAGCAAAAAGTTCTTGAATATACCGTCGAGAAATACGGTGAAGAAAGTGTCGCAAAAGTCGTTGCGATCGGCACGCTCGGAGCAAGAGCTGCAATCCGCGACGCTGGACGTGTGCTCGAAGTACCGCTCAATGTTGTTGACCGGCTCGCCAAACTTGTGCCGGGTAAGCCTGGAATAACCTTGAAAAAGGCGCTCGATGATGTCGGTGAACTCAGGGATATGGTGAAGAGTTCTTCAAGAAACGCCAGTTTAATGGATTATGCCCAGGCTCTCGAAGGAAGGGCGAGGAATGTTTCGATGCATGCAGGTGCGGTTGTCATTACCAACGGCAGGCTTGATGAACAGGTGCCTCTGTATGTCTCCAATAAAATCGAGACGGAAGAGCGTAAGTATGCCGATGAGATGAAGCAGGACGAGCTTGAGCGTGGTGCGGCTAAATCCAGCAGTGATGATAAACAGGTTGTGACGCAGTTTGACAAAAACTGGATTGAAAACGCAGGGTTGCTCAAAATCGACTATCTGGGACTTGAAACTCTTGCCGTTATTGATGAAACACTTCATCTGATCAGAAAAAGACATAACGTTTCTGTCGACTTGGAAAAGGTTGCTATGGATGACAGAAAAACCTTCAGGATTTTCCAGGAAGGTAAGATGGCTGGGATTTTCCAGTTTGAATCCCAGGGTATGCAGAATTACATGACGAAACTTCAACCGACACAGATTGGTGATATCATCGCCATGAGTGCACTCTACCGGCCAGGGGCTCTCAATGCCAAAATCGATGAAAAACGAAATGCGGTAGATCTGTTTGTCGACCGGAAGCATAACCGTGAGCCGATAGACTATATGCATCCGATGCTCGAGGATATTCTCAAGGAGACGTATGGAGTTATTGTGTACCAGGAACAGGTCATGCAGATCTCACAGGTCATGGGTGGTTTTTCTCTGGCTAAAGCGGATAATCTTCGCAAGGCAATGGGAAAAAAGAAGCCGGAGATCATGCAGAAATTCAAGGCGGATTTTGTCGAGGGTGCGGTTGAGCAGGGCGTTCATGATAAGCTCGCCAACAGGATTTTCGACCTGATGGCCGAATTTGCCGGGTATGGTTTCAACAAAAGCCACTCGGCGGCATACGGGGTTCTCGCATATTGGACAGGATACCTGAAAGCACATTATCCGGCTGAGTTCATGACGGCCATTTTAAACAGTGAAATTGGTGATGCCCCAAGAATGAAGCACCTGACCGATGAAGCCAAGGGGTTCAATATCCCCGTTCTTCCACCATCGGTGAATAAGAGCGATGCATTGTTTGCCATCGAGGAGGTCGATGGAAAAGCGATGATACGTGTTGGTCTGAATGCCATAAAACAGGTCGGTAATGCCGCTCGAGCGGTTGTGTCATCCAGGTTGCTGAGGAAAAAAGACTTTATCAACCTATTTGACCTGACCGCATCGGTTGATTTGCGTGTTATGAACAGAAAAGCGCTTGAATGCCTCATTCTGGCCGGTGCTCTCGATGATCTTGATCAAGACAGGGCGAAACTGCTTGCCAATATTGACAAGGCGATCCGCTTCGGTCAACTTCAAAACAAGTCGGTAACGCTTGGCCAGTGCGGTTTTTTCAGTGATGAATCCAACGAAGCGATTCATGATTCACTGTACCCTGAGATGGATGCTGCACAACCGATGCCTGAAAGCGAGAGACTACAAGCGGAAAAAAAGCTTGTCGGTTTTTATCTGAGTCGCCATCCTCTGGAGCCGTATCGCCGTGACTGGGAAGCTTTTGCAAATCTTCCTCTCAGCACCAGGAGTGTACAGCAGGCAAGACAGTACAAAGTTATCGGTGTGGTTGTTTCAGTACGTCATCATCAGGACAGAAAAGGAAAACAAATGCTTTTCGGAAGCATAGAAGACTTTACCGGAAAAGCTGATTTTACCGTCTTTGCCAGTGTTTATGAGCAATATCGCCATCTTCTCAAACCTGAAGAGGTTTTGATGCTTATTGTAGAGGCTGAAGTCAGTGGAGGCATGCTGAAGTTACTTGTCAGGGAGGTTGTTCCGATAAAACAGGTTCGTGAAACCTGTATCGACAAGGTCATTTTGAAAATCGATGCCGATGACCCGACCGAACTGGAGAAGTTAGAGAGAGTCAAAAAGGTTTTGGAAGAGCATAAAGGTGGAACTGCGGTTGATTTCGAAGTCAAGGTACAGGCAGCTGAAAATATTGAACTCTTACATATATTTGCACGGAGAAGTCCTATCGATGCCGATGAAAAAACGCTCGGTGAACTTGAAAATATTCTCGGTCCTGATAATGTTAAGATTGCCGGGTAGCTTTAATAGGTATTTTTTATTACTTTCATCACTGTTTAGTTGTATTGTCATGAAGTCTGAGTTTTCTACAATCACCCTTAAAACATATATACAATGAGTGGACAATATCTGACTGCTACGGACCAGAATTTTAAATCCGAGATTCTTGACTCTGACAAGGTAGCCCTTGTTGATTTCTGGGCTGCTTGGTGTGGCCCTTGCCAGATGCTCGGCCCTGTGATCGAAGAACTTGCAGGTGAGTTTGAGGGCAAGGCTGTTATATCCAAGCTCAATGTTGACGAAAATCCGAATACCGCAGCACAGTATGGTATCAGAAGCATTCCTACCATGTTGATTTTCAAGAATGGTGAAGTCGTCGACCAAATGGTCGGGGCTATGCCAAAAAACATGATCGCCGAGAAAATCAACGCACAAATTGCCTGATTGTAATATTGAAAACCGGATTTTCCGATCCGGTTTTATCGCTTCGGCACTGCTCATGAAAAAGCTGCTGACTGCTGTTCTTTTGTAAAGATTAGCAGTCAGCAGCTTTTCTCTCATAATCTCTATATCATTTCAAACAACAAGTTACGCAGGAAAATGGAGAAAGAAACCCGAGACGTAGTGATTATCGGAACAGGTCCTGCCGGCCTTACCGCAGCTATATATGCCAGCAGAGCAAACCTCAAGCCCTTGGTGGTTGATGGCGAACAACCTGGTGGACAGCTTATGATTACCTCCGATATTGAAAATTATCCTGGATTCCCTGAAGGGATACGAGGGCCGGAAATGATGGAACGGTTTCGTGAACAAGCAACGAGGTTCGGGGCGGAGTTTATTCACGGCAGCGTCAGCGAAGTTGATTTGTCCAGAAGTCCTTTCTGTATTTATCTCGAAGATGGTGCCCGGGAAATTCTCACCAGAACGCTGATTATCGCGACAGGTGCGAACGCGAAATGGTTGGGGTTGCCTTCTGAAGAAAAATATCGGGGGAGAGGTGTGTCGGCGTGCGCGACATGCGATGGTTTTTTCTTCAAAGATAGTCAAGTGTATGTTATCGGAGGTGGGGATACTGCGATGGAGGAGGCGTTTTTCCTGACCCGCTTTGCCGAAAAGGTGACCGTTGTCCACAGGAGAGAGGAGTTTCGTGCTTCGAGGATCATGAGTTTGAGGGTGGAAAAAAATCCAAAAATCAATCTGGAACTCAATCAGGTTGTTGATGAGATTCTCGGTGATGGACAGAAGGTTACCGGTGTCAGGCTGAAAAACCTCAAAACGGGAGAGTTGAAAGAACATTCCTGCGATGGAGTCTTCGTGGCTATAGGGCATACTCCGAACTCTGAAATTTTCGAGCGTCAACTCGATATTGACGAGTATGGTTATATTGAAACCGCAAAAACGTCTACCGAAACAAATGTTCAGGGGGTTTTTGCCTGTGGAGACGTACAGGATTATACGTACCGTCAGGCAATAACGGCTGCAGGGAGTGGCTGTATGGCAGCGTTGGATGCTGAAAAGTACCTGGAATCAATACGGTAAAGCTTACGCGAGTACTATAAACCTTTCGTTACCGAGAACGAAAGGTTTTTCTCTATTCCGAATTTTTTCAATTTACGATACAGGGAAGAGCGGCTTATACCAAGTATTTCAGCGGTTTTTGTCTGGTTTCCTCCTGCCAGTTCGTAAGCTTTGAGTATTGTCTGAAGCTCGGCATTTTTCAACAACAGTGTGTTTCCTCGCTCGGGCACCGTTGTCTCCGGCAAGGGTTTGTCAGGTGCTCTTTGTTCTTGTGGTCCGGTAAGAGCGGGGATTTCGACATGTGGTTGATCGGATGGCGATCGAGCTGCTCTCTCTTCCTGTGAGTGAGCGTGAGGGAGGAGAGGAACCGAGGTTATTTCATCACCACTGCGATTTATTGCCGCTCTGCGAACGATGTTCTGGAGTTCGCGGATATTGCCCGGCCAGTCATATTTCGAGAGATTTTCGAGGACAGAGGCGCTGAATGAGATCGATTCAATATTGTTTGCAGTACAGAAGCTATCAAGAAAATGATTCGCCAGAAGCGGAACATCTTCTCTGCGATCTCTGAGCGGGGGGATGAAGAGTGGATATTCTTCAAGCCGGTAATACAGATCGGCACGGAAGGTTTTATTTTTTATGGCATCGGAAAAATTCCTATGTGTTGCTGAAATGAGCCGGAAATCGATACTTTTTTCTTTTTTTTCCCCAACTTTTCTGATTTTTCTTTCCTGGAGAACCCGAAGAACTTTTGCCTGGATGTCAAGGCTCATATCACCGATTTCGTCGAGAAAAATCGTGCCACCATCTGCCTGTTCAAAGAAACCTGTATGGTCACTGTTTGCACCGGTAAAAGAACCTTTCACATGCCCGAAAAGCAGGCTGTCGGCAAGCTCGTTGGTGATCGCTGCGCAGTTTATGGTTACGAAAGGGCCGTTTTTCCGCTTACTTCCGTTATGAATGGCTTGAGCAAAGAGTTCTTTACCCGTTCCGCTTTCCCCGATTACCAGGACGTTGACCTCGGTTTCCATCACCTGCATTGCCTGTTCGATACATCTTTTCAAGGCAGAACTTTCCCCATAGATGCGTCTGAAGATATTTTGCTGTTTCAGCTCCTTTTCAAGAAGCTGAACCTTTTTTTTCAGGCTTGACTCGGAAAGGGCGTTACTGACCGTTATTTCAAGCCGATCGTTTTTTACCGGTTTGGTAAGGTATTCATAAGCTCCCATTTTAATACACTGGACTGCCTGACTGATGTCATCTGAAGCAGTAATCATGATGACTGGCAGAACCATGTCGTTTGCCTTGAGATACGAGAGCACCTCCATTCCGTTTTTCCCCGGCATGTTCAAATCAAGAAGCAGAAGATCGACTTTATCTGAATTCAGGGTGTGAATACAGGCTTCTCCATCATTGGCCGTAAGAGCTTTATAACCCAGCTTTGTAATGACGTGGCTGATCAGTGTCCGCATAACCGAACTGTCGTCGGCAATCAAGACATTGGGTTTTTCTCTTTTTGTATTCATTGGGGGTGAATAAACATGATTGTTGTTGCTATGTGAAATATATCATACAGGTTAGAGTGAAACAAACATGGAGAAAGTATGCTCTTGCTGCTTATTGTGCGTTGGATGCACATTTTGCTGTCTCATTTGTGGGTGTGCGTTTCCGGAACAGTTGTGTTGTTATGGCGCTATCGGCTTGATTTCTTTATCAATCAGACTCATAATAATGGGCGAATTGATGAGCTTGAAGGTTTGGTACGATATTTGCTAAATGGTTGTGAAAGGTTTTTTTGAAACTGTACATAACCGGAGATAGCCATGTTACCTATCGAAAAAGTAAGGGAAATTCATAACAAGCTCGATGCATTACAGAAACTCATCGATAAGATTCAGTCAGATATCAACTCTTTTTCCGGTTTGTTTCCTGAAGATCATCGACGAGTAGAGGAAATACTCGATGCGTTACATGAAGACATTCTTGTTCTTGAAAAAGGTGCAGAAGTGATTACAGGCATTATGGCGGGAAAACAGGAATAGGGAGTGGGGTATTGAATCAGGTTACAATGTATCCAGGAAATTCTTATTGGATATTCAATGTGATTGTGAACAGTTCATTTTTTGTTTCATTGACCAAAAGTAATTTATTGTTATCGGTGAAAACAACTGACTCTATCTGTCCCGCACCTTTCAGACCCACTTTCATTTTTCTGCCCGAGAAAAAATCATCACCAGGAAAGTCGTAAAATATCCAGAGTGATTTGTAGGTGAGCACGACCAGGATTTGTTCATCATCCGATATATCGGCAGCCGTAACGTAACCCTCTATCGGGAAAGAGGTTACACGGGTTAGGTTGTTGACTGTGTTTTTTTCTTTCCTGTCAAGACGGTAGAGGGTTGTGGATGCATCGAACAGTCTTTTGGTAAGCAGGTAGAGTTTCTTTTTGAAAATGAATGCTGCCTCGCAATCATAGATCAGCCTGTCGGGAGAAACGAGTTCCTGGTCAGGATAACGTATACGAATCAAGTCTGCTTTTTCTGAAACATCGCCGTTGAGGTGTGGTTCGGGAATTGTATAAATTTGCAGCTCTTTTCTTCGGCTGTAGTTGTTTCCAACATCACAGATATAGAGATTTCCCGAATGGTCTATCGCCAAGGCTTCCCAGTCCTTGTTTTGAACGCCAGGGATCGAGATGCTTTGGCCCGATACGGAAACTACCTTGCCTTTGGTATTGATTGGTACAATTGCCGGTGGATTTCCCGAATCATTTATTGCCCAGTATACATCTCCGTGTCGTTTGCTTTTTACCAGGCCGGAGATTTCAAGGCCGGCTTTTTTTTCTACATGACCTATTGGGTTGAGAGAAAGAGAGTGGTTGCTGTTTTCCTTGTCGCTGCATCCTGATGCGACAAAGCCGGTGAATATGGAGAAAAGCAGAGCGATTATCGGTGGCATCGGGATCATGAAAAGAAGCTCAGGAAAGACGTTGGATACGGGTTTTCGGTGTTGGTTGTTTCGACAACCTTCGAAAAAATATCATAAACATCGGCCGGAAACAAGCTCTACTCTCTGAGACGGTATATTTCAGCATTCCGTAACCGTTTGTTTTCCCTCACTGCAAATGAAACAACGGTAACTTCCCGGACCTTGTTGGTTACCGAGATGAGCATGCAGTGCCCGGAGCAGCTCATCGATTTCTCGAAGAAGATGCCGGTGTTCAAATGCAAGAGAAATGAGAAAAAGGGGAAAGGTGATGTGCTCCCTTCTCAGCTTTTTCAGAACGTTCCCCATCGCTCTTGTAACATGTGGGAACCAGTGGGTATGTTGCTGCTGTGTTTCAGTTTTGTCCGTATTGTCATCAGTAACTTTATAGTCACAAGAAAAGAAAAAGTCCTCACTGTTTGTCCATTCTATGACTATACGGTAGGGTTTCACTTCTTGCTGTGACATAGGCACAGTGGAAAAGTTGCCGGGCGGGTAAGCGTATTCTTTTTTTTATATACAAAGATTTCCCTTTGCTTGCGAGCGGGGTTTGTTACACTTCGGTGAACTGTCACCGCTAAAGGCTCAGATCTATGTGATTATTTTCCCTTTGCTGTCGAGTTCAGGGTAGGAACGGCCCAGTCGAGTCATTTTGTCGCTGATGACAGGGTAGGAAAGTTCAAAGATGCGCTTTTTCATATATTCAGCAGGAAGCCTCGGATGGTTGTAAAATCCGGCTTCAACTCTCTGACGCTGTGCTTCGAACAGGATGACTGCGGCAGCTACAGAGACATTGAGTGATTCAACCATACCTTGCATGGGAACATAAATGAAATGGTCAGCTTGTGATGCAGCACTCTCCGAGGGTCCGAAAAGCTCAGCACCCATGACGATCGCTGTTGGCTTTGCATAGTCGATGTCTCTGAAATTGACCGCTTCTTCATTATAATGAGCTACAAGTATTTGCATCTTTTGACTTCTAAGGGCTTGATAGGCGGTCTCTATATTTTCATGTAAAACAAGGTTTACCCATTTGTTCGAGCCTCTTGCAGCTTTCTGACGGTTTAGTATGACATCGTTTGATGAGACTGCATGTATGGTTTCGACGCCAACAGCATCACAGCTTCTTATGATTGCCGATAAGTTGTGAGGTTTGTTCACATTATCCATGAGGACAGTAAGGTCAGGCTGCCGTAAAGAAAGGAGCTGTTTGATTTTTGAGAATCGTTCAGGACTGATCAATGCTGGTTTGGTTTTTTGATTTTTCGGATTACGATCAAGATTGTTTGCCGTTAAAAAAGATCGAAACCTTTAATTCATCTTTTTTGAAATAAGTAACCCAACTTGTTCAATATTACGAAGATGAGGAAGTTTCTCAAGTTTTTTCTGGTATTGCTGGTTTTGTTTGCAGGATCGATTTCCATTTTTCTCCATATCCTGAAATCTGGTTTGAACGATTTCATCAAAGAGACTCTGAACAATCCTTTGGAAGCAACGGTCGATTATCAGGAGACGGATATATCTCTATTCAAGGCATATTCTGGTGTGAGCATCACCTTTCGTGACCTCCTGGTTACGACGAAGAGTGCCGAAAGTAGAGATATGTTGACAACGGTAGATCGCTTATCCGTTACTTTTGAAGCGTTGTCGATTTTTTCAGAGGAATTGACGGTTCATTCACTGAGGGGTGAACGGTCGAGGATTACTATCGAAACCGATAGTGCCGAAAACTGCAATTGGGATATTTTGCCATAAGCCACTTCCCGGCAAAATGCTTGTAACACGACCGACTTTGCTTTTTCTGTCCGCGATTTCAAGAAAAAGGATGCTGCCATAACCTTTTGTGATAAGACCAATGGGAACAGTGTGCTTGCAGAAGGTCTGAACCATGACATGTCAGAAGAACGCTCGAAAGATCCCAAGTGTTTTTCACAGGGACAGTTTTCAGGAAGTTCACAAGGTTACCGATATACTGCAGAAGTTTATTCCTTACATTTTTGCTTGACAAGAGAGGATTTCATTGGTTAATGACAAGCAGAGAGAGTGCTATGCAATGGCTTTACTGTGATTTTCATATTCATACAACGTGGAGTGACGGCCAATGTTCACTCGACAGGGTCGTTGAGTTATATGGGACGGCTGGATTTGACGTTATCGCGATTACAGACCATGTGCTCGATAGTAAAAGCATCGTAAACAGTGGTAAAAGAGAATCCGAACTCTGTGCTGTCAGTAGAGAGGGGTTTTCCGATTATCAGCAGGCCTTGTGGGCGGCTGCGAGGCGGGCGTGGGAGAAGTATGCCATGCTGTTGCTACCGGGTATTGAAATAACCAACAATACATCCCGTTATCACATCCTTGCACTCGATATCAAGGAGTATATATCTCCAGACCTCGATGTCGATACCATCATTGAAAAAACAAGAGCGCAGCAGGGTATTTCCATTGCATGTCATCCGTATGTGAGAAATCATTCGGGTGAAGAGCCTTCGGTATATCTCTGGAAAAACCATGAAAGGCTTGCGACAAAGTTCGATGCCTGGGAGGTAGCTAATCGTGATGATCTCTTTAATGTTGTTGGTTTGAAAAAGTTTAATTATATCGCTAATTCAGATTTTCACGAAGAACGACATTTGCTTTCCTGGAAAACGCTGCTGAGATGTGAGAAAAACATCGAGGCAGTCAAGGAGGCAATAAGAAACAATGACAGAGTATCCCTTTTTCTTTACAGAGGCGGAAAAATCAAATGATCTACCGTTTTCAAGCGGGCCGAGCCGGGTATGAAGCTGCTTAACAACAATGACAAGCATCCGCATCTCGAACGTCTGCTGAAAAGGTCAAAAAATATTGATCTTGACGGAGAATCGAGGATTCTGATCCTGAGCGACTTGCATATGGGCAACGGGGGGAGACGTGACGAGTTCAGGCACAATGCTCCCCTTGTCGATGCTGTGATGAGCAAGTATTATCTCCCGGAAAAGTATAGTCTCATTCTCAATGGTGATATTGAAGAACTTTTTAAATTTCCTCTCGATGATATCGTTGCTCAATGGCGGCATATTTATCAACTCTTCCTTCGTTTTAACGAAACAGGCTTTTTTTTAAGAACCATTGGCAATCACGATGCTTCGCTCCAGGATGAAAAAGATTACCTTTTGGCGCCTTTTTTGCTCGAATCACTGAAATTGTCCTATCGTGAAGAGAATATTCTGGTTTTTCACGGTCATCAAGCGTCGGTTTTCCTCTGGGAGACATATCCGGTCGTCAGCCGTTCGATAGTCTGGTTTTTACGCTACGTAGCTAAACCGTTCGGTATCAGGAATTTCTCGATCGCTTACAACAGCCGTCGCCGCTTCGCGATTGAAAAATCGATTTATGATTTTTCCAATAACGCGAAAATTGTTTCGGTTATCGGTCATACACATCGACCTCTTTTCGAATCGCTTTCCAAGGTTGATTATCTCAACTATCGGATCGAGGAGCTCTGCCGTGCATTTCCTGCCGCACAAAAGCAAGAACGAGAAATAATAAAAGATAAAATATCGACTCTCAAAGAAGAGCTGGCTGCCTGTTACGAGCAGGGGAAAAGAATCGGCTTGCGGAGCGGGGTATACAATAACCTGACTATACCCAGTGTTTTCAATTCAGGGTGTGCGATTGGCAAAAGGGGAATCACCGCGCTGGAGATAGATCACGAAAAGATACGCCTTGTTTACTGGTATAACGGTAAACAGAGCCGGAAATTTTTAAGTGATCGAGACAGCCGTCCGATACGGCTCGATGGAACAAGTTATTACAGGATTGTGTTAAATGAAGATCACCTTGATTATGTTTTTTCCCGTTTACATCTGTTGGCGTGACGTAAACTTAGGATATCTACAGGGGCCCCAGGATATGTTTCGTAAAATCAAAACCTCTGTTTGACAGGTCAACCAAGAGAATGACTGAAAAGGGTATACAAAAAAATATTATAACTAGGGTTGAGCGCTTGATTTCGCGGATTAATATCTCGAGTGCCAGCTAAACCTGATATCCATACATGAGAAGATTGCAGTTCTTTTTGTTTCTATTCATTTCATTTTCTGTATTTTTTTATGACTCTTTGTCTGCAGAGGAGTCAATGCTTGCGAGGTATGATCTCGATAATCCGGAGAGTCATGTGAAACTCGCTCCGGTGCTGAAAGAAATTTCAGGAATCGCCGTGACCGATGATAATCGATTGTTTGCCCATGATGATGAAAAAGGGACGGTTTTTCAGCTCGATATGAAAAGTGGCAAAATTATCAAGCATTTTTCACTCTTTGAAGAACGCTGGTTCGGACAGGATCCGGTCATGGAAGACTTTGAGGATATTGCAGTTTCAGGCAAACAGTTTTATATGGTATCCAGTGCCGGGGTCATTTATGGGTTTCGAGAGGGAAATGATGGAGAAAAGGTGGATGCTGTCAGGCATGAAACATTTCTGAATGATCTCTACGATGTCGAAGGGCTTTGCTATGATCCTGAGTCAGATGCTTTGTTGCTGGCCTGTAAAGAATACCCGAAAGAGTTTTCATTGCAGCGGCTGGTCTTCGACAAGGAAAATTCAAAGCGTAAAGAGAAGCCGGTTTATTCGTTTTCACTGAAAAGCATGTCGCTTGACAAAACCCCCAGATTTCTTATTGACAGCAAGTTTTTGAAAAAAAAGAGCGCTAAGAAAAAATTCAAACCTTCGGCTATCGAACGGCACCCTCAGTCGAAGACATATTTTGTCCTGGCAGCAAGGGGAAAGCTTCTTGTGGAAATAGATCCCCAAGGGAAGATTATCGATGTCGCCCGTCTTCCGTCAAAAGATCATGCTCAACCGGAAGGCCTTGCTTTTACTGCCGATAACGAAATGCTCATCAGTAACGAAGGTGTTGGTGGGAATGCAACGTTGCTTCGGTACTCGATGCGAAAGCAGCGTCCAGCCTTACAGTAAGCCTTTATAAATTTATTTTTACGAAACCTGTCTATTTCTCGCTCGTACTCATGATTTCAGGCGAATCAGGGAAGGATTCAATATCGGGAAGATTATGAGATTTTCATTGAAAAGATATATTGCGGCGGAATTGGCCATCATCGTGACCTCGTTATGCTGGTTTTCGATTGGCAGTGCACAGCCCAAGAAGATCCCCCAATCTGTTATTGGCGATCGTAAAAGTGTCAAGGTCGTTCCTGGAGAACACTACAGTGCAGGAGCTTTGCACCGTATGCTTCTCGGAGATCATTGGCGTTCGCTCTGGGCTTCTCCGATGAATGTCGAGGTTCTTGACTTACAACGTTTTGCCGGTGGCCTGAAACCGTATAAAAAAGGGGGAGGCTTTCAAACAATCAGCCTTCGTTTCAGGGCTTCTGATGGAAAAGAGTATCGTTTCAGGACAGTTGACAAAGATCCGGCAAGGGGAATGCCGGAAAAGTTACGCGGTACGGTGGTTTCAGCTGTTGTTCAGGATCAGGTGAGTTCATCGAACCCGGCAAGCGCTGTTATTGTTTCTCCTCTGCTCGATAGGGCTGGAATTCTCCATGCTCCTTCCAAGTTTGTCGTTATACCTTATGATCGTGAACATCTCGGGAAGTATTACGAAGAATTTGCCGGTCTCCTCGGCACGATTGAAGAGCATCCTGACGAAAATGACGGTCCGGTAAATGCGTTTGCAGGGGCGGACAAGGTTGTCAAAACCTATACCATGTTTGAAGCGCTTGAAAAAGACAACCGGAACCGGGTGGATGCCGAGGCCTATCTCAAGGCTCGTCTTATCGATCTTTTTATTGGTGACTGGGACAGGCATACCGGCCAGTGGAGATGGGCTGGCTTCAGGGAAAATGGAGGTATTGTTTGGAAGCCGGTACCTAAAGATCGAGACAATGCCTTTTCACGTCAGGATGGTGTGTTTTCATGGGTGGTAACCCAGATTATTCCACGTATAGAGGGGTTCGGTGATGACCTCGATGAGGTTTACTTTCTATCCTGGTCGGGTCGCCCTCTCGATCGTCGTATTTTTTCCGGGTTGTCACAGACCCAATGGAAAAATGTGGCAACCGAACTGCAAGCTCTCTTAACGGATGAGCTTATTACCGACGCTGTACGTCAAATGCCGCCTTCGATGTATGCAGAGGAGGGAGAGAAAATCGAGTATGATCTCAAGGTCAGGCGCGATTTGCTGAAAGATGCGTCGGATGAATTGTATCGAATCTATGCAGAGGATGTCGATATTTACACCAGTGACAAGCCGGAATTTGCAAAGATAGAACGTAAAAGCGACGGTACCGTTGCCGTGAAGATTTACAGAATGCAGGATGATTTGGCGTCCCGTGATGCAGTCCCTTTTTATTCGAGAGTATTCGAGCCGCAGCACACTTCCGAGATCAGGCTGTATCTGGAAGGTGGAAACGATTATGCCGTTATCGATGGTATCCTTGCTGAAGATATCGATGTTCGGGTTATCGGTGGAGAAGGTAAAGACAAAATCATTGACAGGGTGGCGGCTTCAAGAGGCGGTTTCAGCACGAGAGCCGGAAACTATTTTTATGATCAAGGGCCGGAAACAGTGTTCGGCAAAAGCGAATTTACGGCTGTTGATAACAGTGAGATCGACAAACCGATTGACGAACGCGCAAAATATGATTTCAAGACCAGAGATTACGGGCGTGAACTGGACGCGTCGATTGCGAACCTCAGATTGGACTACGCTCCGGAATATGGTGCTTTTCTTGGGTGGGGGGTCGTTCTCGAGGATTATGGGTTTCGCAAGGATCCATACAATTACAATATGGAGCTGAGCGGTGGTGTTGCTTATGATCCGGGATCCGAGTTTCGCTATAAGCTCGAGTACAGGGGGGATTTTCGTTCATTTATCGATGATACGGAACTGCTTCTCGAAATTGGAACCACCGAGCTCGAGGTGATCAATTTTTATGGTTTCGGAAATGAATCGTCCTTTGATACATCTCTGTATGATGAAGATGATTTCGAGATAAAGCAACAGTTGACCTGGATACGTCCGACACTGCATTTTCCCGCCGACTCCGAATTTCAGTTCAGGACCGGTATGGAGGCAAAATTCGTCGATCTCGAGGTTGATCCGGGTTCACGGCTGGAAACCATGGCACCCTATGGCATCGATGAAGATTTTGTCGGCAGGATTATTGCTGGTTTTCGCTATGACAACCGTGACTGCGGTAAAGGAATCATGCTTTCACCAAGAAAACAACTCGGTAGACTTGCACGTGCAAGGTCTTCGTGTGCTACAGCTGCGTTGAGTGGTATGGTACTGGACGTTGAAGGAGGGTACTATCCGGAGTTTTTTGGAAACAGTAATTCATTTTGGAAAGTGAAGGCCGAAGGGACAGCTTATCTCCCTTTGCCGTCGTTGCCTTATTCGAGGCTTGTTTTGCGGGCAGGAGGGGAAAAAATCTGGGGAGATTTTCCGTTCTACGAAGCAGCGTATATCGGAGGTTCGGAATCGATTCGTGGTTATGACAAACAACGTTTTGCAGGCGATGCTTCTCTCTATGCCAATTCCGAGTTCAGGGTTTACCTGGGTACGTTTAAATTTCTCGTTCCCGTTATGTTCGGGCCCCTCGCTTTTATAGAAACAGGGCGGGTTTTTTACGATGGTGAAGATTCCGACAGATGGCATACCGGATATGGTGGTGGACTTTGGTTTGGCTTTATCGAGCCGCGTTATGCTTTGAGCATCGCAGTTGGCAGGGGTGTTGACAGTGCGAGGCTAACCGATGATATCGGAATATACGTGAGAACCGGATTCAGTTTTTAAGTAATTCTCCTGGCAAGTGGTTTGTTATAATTCTACCTTGTTTTTGATCCGCATTCCCCCCTGAGGAATTCCTCAGGGGGGACGTTTGTTTTGGCTCTGGGCACGAGTTGTCCAACTACATGATTTTTTATTATGCGAACACCTCTGAAGATATCCAGAAATCTGAAAAGTATAGGGCGGATCATCTTCGGTTTCTTGATGGCGCTTTATATTTATCTGGCTTTTTTAAAGGCACTTAGCCATACATGCGAAGAGTTTGTATACTCTAACGACTACTTTGTTTTTGTCCTTTTCACCGCTGTTGGATTTGTTGTGGGTGCCGTTGTTGCTGTATCGGATGTTTTTTTTCTTTCCAGGATTACCAGTAACCTCAATTTTCTTCTGACTCTTTTTGTCAGAACGGTATTCTATGTCATTATCGCATTGATGGTATTAGTGTTTTTTGTGATTTGGGAAGAATATCAATTACTTGGCGGGACAAACGTTTTTTCTTCTGAAAGATGCCTCAGAACATTTTTTTTCGGGGAGTTTTTTGTGCTGATTTTGTACTTGACCATAGTCGGAATCGTAATAAATTCTTTTCGGCTCGTTGTCCAGAGAGTGGGAGAAAAAAATTTCTGGAATGTCGTTGTGGGAAGGTATCATACTCCTCATGAGGAGGAAAGGGTTTTCATGTTTCTTGATCTGTACAGTTCGACCGCCCTTGCCGAAAGCATGGGGCACGAACGTTACCACAATCTTCTTTATGATGTTTTTAATGATATTGCCGAACCGATTACAACATATGGTGGTGAAGTCTATCAGTACGTTGGCGACAGCGTTGTTATTACCTGGAGAATTCAGGATGGCACAAAACGGCTCAACTGCATTCGCTGCTTTTTTGATATCTTGAAACGTATTGATAAACGGGCCGGGGAGTACGAAAGGCGTTATCAGCACGTTCCGCATTTGAAAGCAGGTTTACATGCAGGCAAGGTAATGGCGGGTGAGGTCGGTGTGGAAAAGAGGGAAATTGTTTTTCACGGAGATACGGTCAATACAGCCGCAAGGATTCAGGAAGAGTGTGTTGCAATGGGTGAGCAGATTCTTCTGTCGGAAGAGCTTCTTTTTCTTTTTCCTGCAAGACAGCTGAAGAAAATCGCTACACGTTTTAAAGGAATCATTTCTCTCAAGGGCAGAATATCGCAAATCGCTCTCTATACCATCAGCGAAGTGGAGTAAGCCCTTGCCGCATCTGTTTTTTTGTGCTTCATGTCGTGCGTCATATGTTCGTATCGTTCTGTACAACCGATGATAAGTACTGTTTCGTGTGCGTTCAGTTGGTGAATGCGTAAGCATAAAGACTGATTGAAATAATCAGGCCAACCATGAAAATTTCATAGGAAAGTTTGAGATACTTGTATTTTTTATCGAGGACTTTCCCGAGATAATAGGTATCACGTATCATGTTGGTAATATAGTACGGTTTATCCTTCAGCATCTCTTTGACTCCCCATTCGTATTGATCGAGATCGAGATTGACAAAAGATCCGAAAAACAACAGATTCGCTTTTCTGTTCTTGATATCTTCTATGGTTGTTTCATGTCGTGTCACTTTCGGGCGTGTGGCGAGCACGGATGTGATAATTGTTGCAACGCAGGTGAAAAGCATCAGAAAAGTCGGTATGATGAGATCGGGAAGCTGATCGAGTTTGCGGACAAGAAGAGAAATGATGATTGAAAAAATAAGTGAATTTGTCTGGATCATAATGTTTGCTTTCTGATCCACGATAGCGCTGAAACTCACATGATTTCTGGAAGATGTCCGGTAATACACTTCCATATTTCGTTCGACGCCCCTGTTTTTTGTTGCATTTTCCTTGTTTTTCTTTTTGGCTTCTTTCTTCTGTTGCTTTCGGAGTTGTTCTTTATGTTGTTCATGTTTCAGCAAAACAAGGTTTTCCTCTTTTTTGCCCTTGAGACTTTCTTGTGCAAATGCAGTGAAAAAGCTGTGTTGGAGAAAAAAATCGATATTGAGCTGAAGCCATTCACTATCGGAAAAGGGCAAACCTCTATTGTTTTCGAGTTCGATTCTGAGAAGCTCGCTTTTCTTCTTATAGTGGTCTGAGCCAAGGTTTGCAAGATCGGCATCACAGACAATCTCCTGAAGCTGATTCGAGGGAGACTGTGGGATTTTTGTCGCATGAATACAACCCTTGATGATTTCTATCGTTTCCTTGTCAACGCCTTTCTCGACAAGAAAACTTTCGGCGATTTCAGCACTTTTTTCTTCATGTTCAATAGCGGATTCTATATAACCGACATCATGAAACCAACATGCAATCATGACAAGCAGAACGGACCGTTCGGGCAGGCCTGTTCCTCGCGCAATCTCCCGTCCGACTGCGACGGTCTCTTTAGTGTGTGTTAAATCGTGATAAACGCCTGTGTTACGCTTTCCGCTTTCTTCGAAACGCTGTGAAACATAAGCTGATACTTTTTCGAGAAGTGTGTTATTGACAGTCATTGCGCTATATTGACGGTACTGTTGACAGTATGGTATCTTCCTCTATTAACTTTTTGTTCAGCGACATGATTCCATTTTACGATGACACGATGGAATCGCAAAAATCTGACCCTTTTATCAGGAGCCTGGTTTCTTCGTTCTCAATGTAACTGTGTGCTGTCTCGAATGTGCAATCGATCACGACTGTTAACCGAGGTACCTGTATAAGAATTTAGGGACTACTTTCGAATAAAATCAAAGGGATTTTTTGTTATAGGGACTGTAATGAATGTTATGAGCTGTTTGTCGAGACTTTCCTGTTGTTTCACGGTAATGTTTTTTTTGCTCTGCACATCGTTTTTTCTCGGTATGTCGTCAGCCGAAGCCGAAAACCGTTCGACAGGCGAAATACTCGAAGATGATGTCGCTCGTTTCACTCATGATTTCAGGGATATCTTTTCTTCCCCTGTACATTTTGACGGCAGTGATTGGATGACGGTTTTTGCGGTTGCTGGTGCAGCAACTGCCTCCATGGTATTGGCCGATGACCCTGTTCGGGAGTATATGCTCGGCAATCGTTCCGGCTTTATGGATGATTTGGTTTCTGTCGGTGATTACTATGGAAAACTAACTACCGGTTACTACCTGGGGTCGACTCTCTACGTCGCCGGTATTGTCAGTGATGATGAATGGGTTCGCTACACAGGAAGGGCTGTACTGGAAGCACACACATTTTCGTTGCTTATCACGGGAATTCTGAAAGCGGTTACAGGACGGTCAAGGCCTTACCTCTTTGAGGGAAACGAACGGTTCGGCTGGTTTGAAAAAGAGAACAGCAGGTGGTCTTTTCCTTCGGGCCATGCAACTGCGGCATTTGCAATGTCATCGGCATTGAGCAGAAGAATCGATAGGCCTTGGGCAACAGCGGGTCTTTACGTTTTGTCAGGTATTACCGTACTGGACCGGATATATGACGATAAGCACTGGCTTTCCGATACCATAATCGGAGCTGCGATAGGTACGGCTGTTGGACTTGCTGTGGGAGAAATGATCAATGAGGAAGAAGCCAAACGAAAAAAGGGCGGTTTGGAGTCTTTGAACGAGCGTCCGGTCGAGCTTGTCCACTTCTCGATGAGTTTTTAGAGAGGGGGGGGGGTTCCTTACGTGTCGTTTCCGGAAAGAACACTGATTATTGCCTGGGGTTTTTCGACTAACAATTTCGCACCGCTTTCGAGTAACTCTTCTTTTGTTCTAAAGCCCCAGAGCACACCCAGGGGAAACATTCCGGCAGCGTTCGCAGTCAACATGTCTACATTACTGTCTCCTACGTAAAGAATTTCCGACGGATCGGTTTCCATTTCCTTCGCCATCAAAAGAGCTCCTTGCGGGTCCGGTTTGTGATTGATTCCGGGATGATGCCCCGTAACACAATCGAAATTCCAGCGGGAGAGCAACGTTTCGACGCATAGCTTTGTGAACTTGTCCGATTTGTTTGAAAGTACACCCTTTTTGATCGAAGTAGTATCCAGCCAGTCAAGCAGTTCACTGATTCCGGGGTACGGACGGGTATTGTTTTTCCAGGTTACTGCATAATGTGCCAGCATTTCCTGCATAAGCCTATCGAGAAGTTCGCGCTGATTTTGCAGATCGGATGGAAGAGCTCTTCTCACCAGTTCACTCATGCCGTACCCGACGAGGTATCGGAACCGCTCGACATCGTGTGTTGGATAGCCGTTCTTTGCAAGTACGCTGTTGAGTGTATCTGCAAGGTCTTTAAGGGAGTCGAGAAGTGTACCGTCAAGGTCGAAAATAACTGCTTTGAAGTTCATTGTTCTTTACTCTTTCGTGCAACGACCAAAAAAACAGTATACGTTTTTTCGATATTTACACGGTTGATTTTTGTCAGTGCTGCAGCAGTTGAGAAAGAAATATCGGTGAACCCGTGCTGTAACAACTGTGTTTTAAACAGGCTTCTCCTGAATCCGTGATGGACTTTTTCGTTACCGTCGTTATGAAAATAACCGTCTTCTTCATCAAGGTCGGCAACAGCCAGATAACCACCCGGTAAAAGCAGCGAATAGAGTTTGTGCAATACCCCGTTGACGTTTGCAATATGATGAAAAGTCATGTTGCTGAAAATGAGGTGGTACTCTTTTTTCTGTTCAGGTACGTGAGGAAAGGTAAAGATATCGGAAACAACCGGTTGTATGTTGGAAATGCGCCGGCTACGGATTTTTTTGTTCAGTTCATCAATCATCCCTTCCGACGTGTCGAGGGCGGTCAACGAGGTTATCATGGAGGAAACAGGGCATGATAGCAGCCCGGTTCCACAACCTATTTCCAAGGCATTCCAGTCTGCCTGAAAAGGAAGGCGTTTTTCCATCGATTGCATTACATGCCGGGCAAGGTTCACTCGCCGTGGATTTACATCCCATGTTTCAGCGGCGGCATTGAAATGGGGGCGGTTGTCTGGGTTCTGTATCAAAAGAGAGTTCTGCTTTCTCTTGCAATATGCCAAGCAAAAGAAGGTAATAAAAAAAAATCCGTTACAGAAAATATAAGAGTATCAGAAAGTTGATGGTTATCAGAAAAGCGGCAATGAGGTTCATGAGAAAACCGAGTAGAAGTAAGGTCTTGATGGATACATTTTCAAGTCCACCGAATGCAAGAGCATTGACAGGTGTGGCGATGGGGCTCATAAAGGCACCTGAAGCCGCAACCGTGACAAGCAAAAGCAAAAGAAGTTGTTCAGAGTGAAAGAGTGGTTGCATGGCGACAATCGCCGGGGTGACGACAAGCAAAACTGTGGTGTTATTGAGTATCTCTGTGGCGAAAATGGTTGACAGGGCGGTAACAGCATAGAGGATGGCCGGGTTGTTGGAGAAAGAGGTCGCCCAGGCGCTGTATTTTTTCAGTACGGTAAAAAGCCATCCGTCAATATTCTGAGTTGATGGATTGTCTCCAACTGATATGACAAGCAGTAACAATAGAGCTGTAAAGGTCATCAGAAGGATACCGAACCAGGGGATTTCAAGCATAATACGGTTGATCGATAGTACGGAATTGAAGTTGTGTATGGATAGAGATCCGAAGCTTTCTCCAAAAAGCGGTTTCCAAAAAAAATTGAGCATCCGCAACAGAAATGTGTCGAGCATGGTGTAAGCATTTCCTAATGGGACCTTGACTCTTTTTTCAAGCTGCTCCAGTGTTTTGCTGACAAAGATGAGGGGAAACGCCGCTAGAAACAGGAGTAGAAACGTGAGATTCTTCAGGACATTTCTTGGCGTACGGGCTTTGCGGGGAAAGATGAACGCAAAAAAAAGAATGGTCCCAAGATATCCGGTAAACAAAAGATCAATGATGTTCATCCCTGCTACCAGAGGATCAGGTGAGAAAAGAAACTGGGCAGCGCTGAGAAGGAAGATAACGGTGATATTGCCGACAAAGAAGATAAGCGGTTTTTTCGGCAAGAGAGAACCCATCCTGTGCGGTGTCGGTAAAACCGATGGTTCAAGGTTTGATGGGGTATGCGCCAGGAGAAGCCATCTTCCGGCAAGGACGAGCGTGAACGAAGCCGGAACGCCGACCATTATCCATGTAAAAAAAGTGATATGCTCCGCTCCGGGAAACGCTTGAAAATTTGCGAAGCTGACTGCGGCAACATTCAGTGGACTTCCTGTCAGAGAGGCCATTCCTCCTGTATTCGCTCCGAAAATCAATGCACAATAGAAAAGGGCTGCGAGTGTCTTGTGATTTTTCACGTTTCCGAAAATAGCCATCAGTTTTCGTACTACGGGCAGCAAGGCAAGAACGACAACCGTATTGGAAAAGAAGATCGACAAACTGTAGGAGAGAAATAATGTTGCCGTTAGGAGCCCGCCTGTTGTAGTGCGCGAGTGACCGAGAAAGTAAGTGGCGAGTTTGACATGGGTTCTGGCTGCAATCAGTATCTGTGAGAGTAAAAACCCGATTGTCAGGATGATTATGTTTTGTAACCAGCTCATGCGAAGACCGTCTTGGGGATGGTTCGGTGATTTCTTTCTGACGCGTACACTTCAATGTATGGTTAGGGGAATATGCCAAATCGCTCGTGCCATGAGTTTACACAATATTTACCGAACCGTAACTATTCGGCAACATTCTTTTGAGTATCTCTTTAGGTAAGCACAACAAAAGAGATCCTTCATGAAAAGCATTTTCAGAATGAGCTATTTGCGCGAAAATCTCTTCGGCAAGCTCCCGTTTCTGAAACCGGTCGAATCAATGATTTTGAGGTTTTTCATGATTCCGACTCTTCTTTTTGTTCGCGTACAGGGCCTTGAACACATAAGGAATAGGCGTGGGCCTATGATTTTTGCATTCAACCACAATAATTCAATTGAAACGATTCTGGTCCCGGCTTTTCTTGTTTATCACAGTGGTGGACAAAAGATCAGCTTTGTCATCGACTGGATGTTCGGGAAAATACCATTGATAGAGCAGCTTTTCGAGCAAACAGATCCGGTTTACGTTTATCACAAACGTTCTACTCTCAGGTTTCTTGAATCCCAAAGGCCTAAAGCGGTACGACCCGCTGACGTTGTTTCGGTTTGTTGTGAAAAACTCGGTGATGGCAAACGTATCGGTATTTTCCCCGAAGGAAAACGAAATAAAGATCCTTTCAGGCTTCTGCAAGCAAAGCCGGGTATTGGGCATATCGCTCTTCGGTCGCAAGCCCCTGTCGTTCCGGTAGGAATCAATTGTGTATCAGGGGGAAAGAATAAAAAAGTTCGCTCGTTAGGCAAAATTTCTCTCAACATAGGTGAACCTTTGCGTTTCGATGACCTTGCGAAAGCTTACCGCCAAGCGGACTCTTCCGACTTTTCACCATTGCCTGCAGACCGTGAGCGGCATATGCTTGCCCGAGCTGTGACAAACAGGGTGATGTCCGTAATAGCAGGATTGTGCGGTAAAGAGTACCCTTTTTCGGCACTTGCGGTACAATCACGATATACAGCAACAGTGATTCAAAAAATAGCAACCATACCATAAGGAGGTCATATGTCCTGTATAACGGTTGAAAGGGTGTTGTCCAACGAAGCACGCAGGGATGCTGTTCAAATTATCGAGCAGGTGTTCAAAAAGGAAAAAAAGTGGATCCGTAAAGCACAGGAACAAATGCCCAAAGCCCTCGAGGAAACCGGCACGTACTCATGGTTTCTTGCGAAAGTTGACGGTCGGCCGGCAGGAGTGCTGAGATTAATGTATGATCCGCCTCTCGAACTGCCTAAGGAGTATGATGTCAGGTTGCTTCCCGGTGTCGATATCGAGAAAATGAAGCAGGAGGGTCGTTATGTGGAAATCGGCCGCTTTATGATCAGAAGCGAGTTCCGAAAAAACCCGAGAATTGCTCTCCGCCTGATGCGCACGGCTACAAAAGAGGTCATTGAAAGAGACTATACTCATTTTATTACGGATGTATTCGAGGGAGAACCAAACTCTCCGCTTAATTTTCATACAAGGGTTCTTGGATTCGAAGTTATCGGCAAACACCTGTTTGGTGATCTGAACTGCAGCTCTACCCGTATCATTCTCACTCTTGACATCGTGAACGTGTACCGCAGAATTCGAAATAGCCGAAGCAGGGTATACAAAGAACTCACCGAAGGCATACGGGGAATTCTTGACCGAAAGCTCTCGGCTGCCGGATCGCGAATGTAAACAACTCTTCAGAGTTTTAGGTAAAAGCGAGGTGATCTATGTTGAAACTTGAGGAACTGAGGGACGCGATCAAGGGAGAGATTTTTGTCCAGGAAGATATGGCGAAACACGATATCAAAAAGGTTGAAGGTGTTGCCGATATTCTGGTCAAACCTGCAGGGAAAAAGGATCTCGCAAAAGTTCTTCAACTACTCAAGAAGTCCCGTTTTCCTTATGTCGTAATCAACAAGAAAGGTAGAGTGATTTTTCCTGACGAACGATATCATGGTGTTGTTATCGTAACGGATTGATATGCCGGATTTTGCAGACAAAGGCATTGTAACGATATCGTTTCATACCTGTAACAGTTCCTTAACACAATGAGTTGTAGATTATCCCCCGACGAGGGCAAAAGCAGCAAATGCCCATGTTCCTTGTAGCAAAACCAGAAAACATAATCTGTTTTATCATGAAAAAATTTATTGCGCTTTTTGCTTTTCTGCTCGTTTCGGGATGGAGCACCGCTCATGCAGTCGATTGGAACTGGAAAGGTGACATTCGTTATCGATACGAGTCGAAACTGGATGAATCCAAAGACGAAGACAACAGCAGGGACCGTCATCGTCTCCGCGTTCGTCTGGGAGTATTTCCTTGGATCACCGAAGAACTGAGTGCTGGTGTCCAGCTTTCATCCGGTTCCGATGATCCGGTTTCACGAAATCAGACACTCGGTGACGGATTCGCTCCGAAAGATATAAGGCTTAACCAGGCATTCATCGACTATCATCCGATGTTCCTCGATGGTCAAGCAAATTTCATCTTCGGTAAAAGGGAAGTCAAGCAGACGCTCATACGCGTCAACGACCTCGTCTGGGACAGTGATCTGACCCTCGAAGGTATGACGTTGCATTACGGTAAGGACGGCAAGAAGCAGCGCCAGGGTTTGAACGCCGTAGCTGGTTATTACTTCATCGACGAGATCAAAACGGGTAAGCCATTTGATGAAGAAGATCCATATTTCTGGGCAGCTCAGCTCGCATATACCGGTCAGGCCGGAGACCTCGGTTTCATGCTTGGGGCCGGTTACTATGATTATGTCAACATCGAAGGTATGGCTGAAGGCATTTTAGGGGATTGGGCTGACAGTTTCTATGGTAATTCCCATAACGGCGTGTATCATTTCGACTATGATATTCTCGAGATCTTTGGTAATGTCGGAGGTAAATTCGGTGGCGGTCTTCCTTGGAATGCTTATGGCCAGTACGTTATGAACGTTGCTGACGATGTGGATGAAGATGACAAGGGATATCTTGTCGGCTTCAAGTTGGGTAAAGCAAAAAAAGTCGGTCAGTGGGAGATCGATGCCAACTATACCTATCTCGAGAAAGATGCTGTTCTCGGGGCATACACGGATTCCGATCGCTTTGGCGGCGGTACAGACGGTCAGGGTTTCGAGGTTGGTGCTAAATACCATCTTGTTCAGAACATGACTCTTGGCCTGAAGTATCTCGGCCATGAAAAGAGAATCGACAGTGAAGATGATGTTCATATTCTGCAGGCTGACATGGTCGTTAAGTTCTGATGGACGAACAATTGTGCCTTGATTTGTGTTGCTGTTCTTTCTTCGTTAGGTGAGCTGCAATGCTCACGATTGTTACCGTTACCGCTTCTCCTTCGAACGGGAGAGGCGGTGATTTTCGGGAGAGACTGCAAAGCTTTTCTATTTTTATAATTTCATAATTAAGAATGAAGATGATGAACAAGATGAAAAAAATGCTGATGCTTGTTGCGGTTTTCTGTTTCGCCGCAGCCGGACCTGTTCAGGCCAAGGATGCCATTGTCATGGACGGTTCAACAACAGTCGGCCCGATCGCAAAATCTTTTGCGGCGTATTTTACAAAAAACACGGGAGTTCAGGTTACCGTCAGTGAATCAGGCAGCGGTAACGGCGCTAAAAGTCTCATCAATGGGGCTTGTGATATCGCCAACATGTCCCGTCCGATGAAAGAAAAAGAAGCTAATGCTGCAAAAGCAAAGGGAATCGATCCTGTAGAGCATGTTGTCGCTCTCGACGGACTGTCGGTTGTTGTGCATCCGAGCAACTACGTCGCCGCACTGAAAATCGAGCAGATCCGTGACATTTACACCGGCAAAGTTACCAACTGGAGTAACGTTGGGGGGCCAAATGCAAAAATCGTCGTTATCCAGCGTGAGTCGAACAGCGGTACCCAGGACTCCTTCAGGAAACTTGTTGTCGGTAAAGGCAATCCTGTTACCAAGCGTGCTGAAACTCAGGCCAGCAATGGTGCTGTTAAAAGCCGTGTTGCATCGACTCCTGCCGCTATTGGCTTCATCGGCCTTGGTTTTGTCGATGACTCGGTCAAGCCTCTTATTGTTAACGGTGTCGAGCCAAGTGAAGAAACCGTTAAAAACGGTTCCTATCCGGTTGCACGTCCTTTGTTCATGTACACGAACGGCCAGCCTTCTGGCGTTGTCAAGGAGTTCATCGATCTGCCGAAAACCGAAGACGGTAAACGTATGATCAGCGAGCTTGGTTACGTTAATCGCTATTGATCGGCTGTAAATGGATTGATTGCGGTTTTTTCTGACAGTAAGAGCCACCCCTTGGTTGGGGGTGGCTTTTTTTATTGTGTTTGATACAGTTGTGTTACAAAACTGTCAACAATTACTCATATAAATAGAGAAAAGTGGTTCAAGTTGTAACTACTACAACATACCAGTCATGGTACGTTCTTGCTGTTATTCTCTATTTCAAAAAATATAAAAGGGGATGGAAATGAAGAAAACTGTTTCTTTGGCAGCGTTTTTGCTTTTGCTGGCAGGTTCCTTGTCGGTGATCGGTTGCGGGTCCAAAGCGGATCAGCCCGGCAAGAAAGACGAGGCTGTCCGTCAGACTGGCCAGGCAAGCGAAGGTGCGCAGTCCGCACGTGGCTACATCAGTATTGTCGGTTCCTCGACCGTGTATCCGTTTGCAACGGTTGTTGCCGAGCGGTTTGGGAAAACAACCGATTTCAAAACTCCAAAAATCGAGTCTACCGGTTCCGGCGGTGGTTTCAAGCTCTTTTCTGCCGGGGTAGGAGTGGAACATCCGGATATCACCAACGCTTCCCGCAGGATCAAAAAATCCGAATGCGAGAAATGTGCTGAAAACGGTGTGGCGGAAGTTGTCGAGATAAAGATCGGCTATGACGGTATCGTTATGGCAAACTCGAAAAAAGCCATGCCATTCATGTTGAGCCGCAAGGATATCTTTCTCGCTCTTGCAAAAGAAGTTCCTGCTCCCGGTGGTGCGGAGGGTGAACTCGTTGTCAACCCGTACACAGCATGGAAAGAGGTAAACCAAAATCTTCCGGAAATAAAAATCGAAGTGCTCGGTCCGCCTCCTACCTCGGGAACTCGTGATGCTTTCGTGGAGTTAGCTATGGAAGCGGGGGCAAAGGAGTTCGGTTGGATAAAAGCGCTTAAAAAAGAAGACAAGGACAAGTTCAAGAAAATAAGCCATACCCTCAGGGAAGATGGCGCGTATATCGAGGCTGGTGAAAACGATAACCTCATTGTTCAGAAGCTCGATGCCAATGCAGATGCTCTGGGTATTTTCGGTTTCAGCTTCCTCGATCAGAACAGCGACAAGATCCAGGGTACTTTTATCGATGGTGTTCAGCCTGCTTTCGATGCTATTGCCGATGGTTCATACCCTCTTTCACGACCTCTGTTTTTCTATGTCAAAAAAGCTCATGTAGGGACTATTCCGGGTGTGGGTGAGTATCTCGCCGAGTTTACATCCGAAAATGCATGGGGCGATGAAGGGTACCTTACCGAAAAAGGCTTGATTCCGATGCCTCAGGAAGAAAGAGATGTATTTGCGAAAGCTGCAGCGGAACTCACTCCGATTTCATGTGACGAATTGTAGTTCGCAGGTGTTTAGAAGTAATGTTACATCGCTTTTCTCATGGCCGGCAGATACACTGCCGGCCGATACTATTCTACCCTTCGCGATAGTTTGAGATTGTTTTTACCCAATGGGAAAAAACTCTTAGGGTTGACGGTAGGTATATACTTTGTCGGTTATGCAAGATGTACTGAAAAAAAAGAGCATGGAAAAACGTATTCTTGCTCCAAGAGACAGCCGTGAAACAATTGGAAACATCAATGTTCCCAATCCACGAATGGTTTGTCGAAACGTCAATGTCTATTACGATGACAAGCAGGCGATTCGAAATGTATCGATCGATATCGGGTCGAACGAAGTACTTGCGATGATCGGTCCGTCAGGATGCGGGAAATCAACCTTTTTGCGCTGTCTGAACCGGATGAACGATACTATCGAGAGTTGTCGTGTGAACGGTCAGATTTTTTTCGACGGTTCGAACATCTATGATCCCTCCGTTGATGTCGTTCCTCTCAGGGCACAGATAGGTATGGTTTTCCAGAAACCAAACCCTTTTCCAAAATCAATCTACGAGAACGTCAGTTGGGCTCCTATAATTCATGGGCTCGTCGAGACGAAAGCCGATGCGGATGAGATTGTCGAAACCTCCTTGCATAAGGCCGGTCTATGGGATGAGGTCAAGGATCGACTCGGCCAACCGGGTACAGGCCTGTCTGGAGGGCAACAGCAACGTCTTTGTATCGCTCGTGCAATTGCCGTCAGTCCGGAAGTTATTCTCATGGATGAACCCTGCTCGGCACTCGACCCAATAGCAACTGCAAAAATCGAGGACCTTATTGACGAGTTACGTGAACAGTATACCATTGTGATCGTAACGCATTCCATGCAGCAGGCGTCAAGGGTCTCGCAACGAACTGCGTTTTTCCATCTCGGAGACCTGATAGAAGTGGGTTCGACAGGGACTGTTTTTACCAAACCGTCCCATCAGTTGACCGAGGATTATATTACCGGTCGATACGGCTAAAGAATCAATCGAGCTAACCTTATGATTTTACCAGTACTTCTTCTGATACTGCTGGCATTGTCGGTTGCAGGGTTTTTTCTTGGTCGAAAAAAAGCTTCCGCTGTGGCAAAATCAGCGGGGGGGCGGCATAAACTGCATTCGCGTCCGAACTACTATGGGATTGTAACAGGATTGTGGTGCTGTCTGCCGGCCTTTTTCCTTTTTTTACTCTGGCTGATTTTTGAGCAACGTATCGTCACCTCTCTCGTAATCGCGGATCTTCCACCCACACTGCAGCAGCTTCCCAGAGAGCGTCTCGTGCTGATTGTGCAGGATATTCGGAATCTGGCGACTGGAAACATCGTGTCAGGTGAGATCACTCCCGAGATGAGAGACGCTGCGGCACATTTCCTGGAGTTGCAGGATATTGGCACCATGATTACCAGTGTGCTCGTTCTTGTTGTTGCTTTGGCGGGTATACTGTTTTTCTATCGACGTATAACACCGGAACTCCGGGCCAGGAATCAGGTGGAGATCGTCATCAAATCGCTTTTGATTGTCTGTTCCACCATTGCGATTTTCACTACGGTAGGTATTGTGCTTTCTGTGCTGTATGAAGCCATTCGTTTTTTTCGTCATGTGCCGGTTACGGATTTTTTGTTCGGTCTTGAATGGAGCCCGCAAATGGCGATCAGGGAGGAGCAGGTTGGTTCTTCGGGTGCATTCGGAGCGGTGCCCGTTTTTGCGGGGACACTGCTTATTTCTGCCATTGCCATGATGGTCGCCGTTCCAGTCGGTTTACTGTCCGCTATTTTCCTGTCTGAATATGCAGATAAAAAAATCAGAGCTGTTGTAAAACCCCTCCTAGAAATTCTTGCGGGTGTTCCTACTGTTGTCTATGGCTTTTTTGCCGCTCTGGTCGTTGCTCCTTCCATACGGGCGGTCGGTTCGCAAATCGGTCTCGATGTTTCTTCGGAAAGTGCTCTGGCGGCCGGACTGGTAATGGGAATCATGATCATTCCGTTTGTTTCTTCACTTTCGGATGATGTCATAAACGCGGTTCCCCAGTCATTGAGGGATGGAGCCTACAGTGTAGGCGCAACCAGATCGGAAACCGTCAAGCATGTATTGATTCCTGCAGCATTGCCGGGTATCGTCGGCGGAATTTTGCTAGCGGTATCACGGGCGATAGGTGAAACCATGATCGTTGTCATGGCGGCGGGTCTTTCTGCCAATCTAACGGCGAATCCTCTCCAGGCCGTAACGACCGTGACGGTTCAGATCGTTACGTTACTGGTGGGTGATCAGGAATTCGACAGTCCAAAAACTCTTGCAGCGTTTGCACTCGGACTGGTGCTATTCATTGGTACGCTTTTGTTGAATATCATTGCCTTGACGGTAGTGAGAAAATATCGGGAGAGATATGAGTAGCCAGAAGGAACAGCGTCCGGTTGCAGGCAATCGGGGCTACATTCGACAAAAAAAGGAGCGAACAATCGATATCGTCAGCAGAAGGTTGGCGCAACGATATAGAAAAGAAAAACGATTCAAGCTCTATGGTTTGTTTTCCATTATACTCAGCACGGTATTCCTCGCTGTTCTGTTAACGAGTATCGTCTCGAATGGTTACAGTGCTTTTTTTCAGACATACATCAAACTCGATGTGACCCTCGAATCAACGATGCTGGATCGTGAAAATCTCGGGAAGTCTGACTTTCAGGGAATTATCAAACAATCGATCACCAAGCTTTATCCTGAGGTCGCGGATCGGAAAAGCAAGCGTGAGCTTTATGCGCTGTTCAGTTCGGGTGCTGCTTTTCAGCTTCGTGAAACGGTTATGAAAAATCCGGGGCTTGTCGGAAAAACGATACCTTACTGGGTACCTGCTGATGATGATGTTGATATGCTTATGAAAGGGCATAGTAAAAGGGGGGTTCCGGAAAACGAGAGACGTCTTGATGACAGGCAGCTTGGCTGGATAGACAAACTGGTCGATCAGAATAGAATAGAAAAAAAGTTCAACGTCACTTTTTTTACGGCCGGAGATTCGAGAGAGCCTGAACTGGCTGGAATCTGGGGGGCGGTGAAAGGCTCTTTTTTTACATTGCTCGTTACCCTGGCGCTTTCATTCCCTATAGGGATCGCTGCAGCCGTCTATCTCGAAGAGTTCGCTCCGAAAAACCTTGCAACGGATTTTATCGAAGTCAATATCAACAATCTTGCTGCTGTACCGTCGATTGTTTTCGGTTTACTCGGCCTTGCCGTTTTTCTTAACTTTTTCGGCATGCCAAGATCGACCTCCCTGGTGGGAGGGTTGGTTCTCATGCTCATGACACTGCCGACAATTATCATCGCCAGCAGGGCAGCGCTGAAGGCTGTTCCTCCGTCAATTCGTGAAGCTGCTTTAGGCGTTGGTTCTTCAAAAATGCAGATGGTTTCGAACCATGTGTTGCCTCTCGCTCTTCCCGGGATGCTGACCGGTACCATAATCGGAATGGCGCAGGCGCTGGGTGAAACCGCACCATTATTGATGATCGGAATGGTTGCTTTTATCGTTGACATCCCCGGAGGTTTTACCGATCCGGCCGCTGTCATGCCCGTTCAGATTTACCTTTGGGCTGACAGTCCCGAAAGAGCTTTTCTCGAGCGAACATCAGCCGCCATCATGGTTTTACTTGCTTTTTTGATCATGATGAACGCTGTGGCGGTCATCATGAGAAGGCGCTTCGAAAAGCGTTGGTGAAAGTGATGGTGTTGTATCAGATGTAACAGATTTGTAACATGGCGGGCATTGTCAGCTCCAGCAGGAGAGTATACATTACAGTACATTTTTCGAGTGCCTTTCTCATTATCTTTTTTCAGATTTAAAACGCGTGTTGTATGGCTGAAGCGACACTGGATGGCGGGAAAAAATCGGATGCTTTTGTGCTCACTCCCGAAAAACTTCGCAGACAAAGAATCGCAAGGTTTTTCGGTGAAGGCTTTCTGTTGCTGGTGGCGTCATTTGTCGCTATCGTCGTTCTCTTCATTTTTTACTTCGTCGCGGTTGACGCCATTCCTTTCTTTCAGCAACGGGGGTTTGTGGAATTTTTTTCCAGCACCAACTGGTATCCGGCTGACGAACCCGGGGAGTTCGGAGCCCTGGCCATTATCTATGGCAGTGGTATGGTGACCATCGGGTCTGCACTTATTGCCGTACCTCTCGGAATATCTGCAGCTATATGTCTGAGTGACGTTCTGCCTTTTTCAATAAGGCAGTATGCCAAGCCGGTCATTGAAATGCTCGCAGCGATTCCTTCAGTTGCTTACGGCTTTTTCGCGCTTGTTATTTTCGCTCCTCTCCTTCAGAATTACGGTGGTCCGATATTGATGTGGGCATGGTGGCTCATTGCAGGTCCTTTTGTGATTCTTGCCGTCATCGTTGTTTCCGATCTGTTGACTTCGGGAGACAAAGGAGGGGCGAACCGCGAGACAATGCGGTTCATAGTGACAGCGGTGCTGGGAGTACTAGCGGTTCTCTTTCTTTACTGGGTGGGAAAGACACTCAATGCGATCCAGATTCTCAGTGGAACAAACGCTCTCAATGTTTCTCTGATTCTCAGTTTCATGGCATTGCCGACTATAGTCAGTGTTTCTGAGGATTCTCTGCAGGCGGTCGGCCGGGAGTTGAGAGAAGGCAGTTATGCACTCGGGGCAACGAGAGCCGAAACAATAGTGAAAACGGTGCTGCCGGCCGCCAGCAGCGGTATTCTCGCAGCGGTTATACTCGGTATCATGCGTGCCATAGGTGAAACCATGGTTGTATGGATGGCATCGGGTAACTCTTCGCATATTCCCGATCCCTGGTATAATTATCTTGATTCTATACGAACCCTGACGGCGACCATTGCCGGTGATATGGGAGAGGCGGATCAGGTTACCGGTTCGGCCCGCTATCATGTTCTTTTTGCGATGGGACTTCTGCTTCTTGTTTTCAGTTTTATCAGTAACCTTGTCAGCGAGCGAATCGTTGTTCGGCAGAGGAAGATTCTTGCCGGAGAGTAGGCCACTGTCACTCAATTATCATTGAACTCATGGATCTCGGAACCAGAAAAATACTTGACCGATCGTTTACCGCTGTCGGTGTTACTTCGATACTGTTAATGGCTATGGCTTTGTTGGTCGTGATTGTACCGATTTTCTCCAATGGTATCGGGGCGATATTTTTCAAGGGTACGATCGAGCATAGAAAGTTACAGTACAACGAGTTCCGAAAAGGAAATCCGGATGTTCTTCAGCAACAAATAACCGAAACCGATTCTTATAGAAACAATGCCTTCAGTATCGTCGAGGCATTCGAGGCCGAAATGGAGGGCATGGAGCCAGGTGAAAAGAAAAAAGAGTATGCCTCTCAGTATACAAGCGTCAGAAAGATCCTCGCTCATCTTCTCGGCCCGCTTCCGGGGGATATGGAGCCTATTCTGCTGCGTTACCAGTATGGAGCTACACGCTGGGAAAAAGCCGAGGAGGCTCTGCACGAACTCATGTTTGTCACGAAATGGGATTACTCGGATCCCACAAAGATGGCAACACAGTATTTTGTGCCCAGAGCTGATGAATTTGCCGGGACGGCATTAGCCGATCTGTTTCCTTACATGGAAAACAATCTCGAGAAAATGCTGCTTCCCGAACAGACCTTTTACTGGGGGTTCATTACCGAACGTTCGCTCGATGCTCATATTTTCGGGGGGATCTGGGCTGAGATTCAAGGTACTTTTTTCCTTGCGGTCGGTGCAATGCTGTTTGCCTTTCCTCTTGGGGTGATCGCTGCGATATATTTTACGGAATATGCCAAGGATAACTTTTTTACCAGTATTCTTCGCAGTGCCAACAGTACACTCGCAGGTGTTCCGAGTATTGTTTTCGGTCTTTTCGGCCTAGCGTTTTTTATCAATACCATGAAAGTTTCCGAGTCGAAAAGTGTTCTTGCGGGTTCACTGACACTTGCGATTATGATTCTACCGACAATAATCAGGGCTGCTGAAGAGGCGATTCTGGCGGTACCGAAAACCTACAAAGAAGCATCTCTCGGGCTTGGTTCGACCAAGTGGAGAACTATTGTAACCGTTATCCTGCCTGCGGCTTTACCCGGGATCATAACCGGAGGAATCATCAGCCTCGGACGTGCAGCTGGAGAAACCGCGCCGATAATTTTCACTGCAGCGGTCAGTGTCGGTGCTACAATAGGTCTTGCCGATGTGTTCAATTCGCCTACACCGGCCCTTTCATGGAACATCTATAATCTTGCCAGTGAACATGAGGCTGCAAATGAGATTCGTCATGTACAGTATGGCATGGTACTTGCACTCATATCGATCGTGCTATTGCTGAATTTATCGGCTATATTGCTGAGAGCCCGGATTTCTCAAAAATTAAAAGGTTAAAGAGTAATGCAGATGACCGCAGAAGAAAGAGAGGTAAACAAGGTCGCAGCTAAAAGTGGGGCGAACCGGGAAATTTTTCTTCCTCCAGAAAGAGAAAGGGTCAAGGATGGAGGAAAACCTCATGTAAGTGCAAAGAATTTCTCGATTTTCTATGGAAATTTCGAGGCGGTAAAAAAAGTCAATGCCGATATTCTATCGAAGTACGTCACTGCTATCATTGGACCCAGCGGTTGTGGAAAGAGCACGTTTTTACGAGCAATAAACCGTATGAACGATCTCATTCCCTCCTGTTATACAACCGGAACGCTTATGTTTGACGGTGAAGATGTCTACGGCAGGTATACCGATGAAGTCCAGCTCAGGAAGAAAATCGGAATGGTTTTCCAGAAACCGAATCCTTTTCCGAAGTCAATTTTTGACAACATCGCTTACGGACCTCGACTTCATGGCGTGAAAGATAAAAAAATGCTCGAGGAAGTAGTAGAGAAAAGCCTTCGTAAAGCGGCATTGTGGGATGAAGTGAAGGATCGTCTCGACAGAAACGCTCTCGGGTTGAGCGGTGGCCAGCAGCAGCGTTTATGCGTTGCCCGTACCCTTGCGGTTGAACCGGAAATATTGTTGCTCGACGAACCCACATCGGCTCTTGATCCTAAGGCAACGGCTAAAATTGAAGATCTTATCGAGGAATTGCGGGGAAGTTATACTATACTTATCGTGACTCATAACATGCAACAGGCATCCCGTGTCTCCGATTATACCATGTTTTATTATGAGGGTGATCTTGTAGAATATGCCCCTACCAAACAGCTTTTTACCAATCCAAGAGATCAGGTGACCGAAGATTATATCACCGGAAGGTTCAGCTGAACACAAAAAAACTACTCTTATGGCGGACAGACCCGTTCACGAGCACATAAAGGATTTATCCAACTCCTTGGTTATCCTTTCCGACAAGGTTCTCAAAAACTTTTCGGGAGCGATGGCGGCTTTGTTCAGCAGTGACCTGGAGGGCGGCGATCATATAAAACTTGCTGATGGTGAAATTGACGCCTCGGAAGTCAGACTCGAGGAACAGTGTCTTGTTTTTCTTGCGCTTCAACAGCCGGTGGCAAGGGACCTGAGAACCATCATTACCATCCTGAAAATCAATACGGATCTTGAAAGAATCGGCGATCTGGCTGTACATATTTCCGAAAGAATTCCAGAAATCGATCGGGCGTTTCTCAGAGATTTTCATTTTGAAAAGATGGGAGAGCTGGCAAAAGAGATGGTCCAGAAGTCTATACAGGCTTTTGTCAACAAGGACCGTCAACTTGCTGAAGAGGTATGTGAAATGGACGAGGAGCTCGACGCGATCCATCGGGCGGTTTTTAAAAAGGTGTCTGCAGAAATACGGCATGCAGAGGCCGACGCCACACAGTATATCGTCGCGATGAGTATTTCGCGATACATTGAAAGAATCGGTGATCATGCAACCAGAATTGCAAGAGAAGTTCTCTATCTCATCACTGGAGAAATTATTCGTCATTCCGAAAGTTCCTTCGAAAAGCTGATCCAGTCTTTGAAAGATTAATCTTGCTATACAAAGCCCGGCATCATAGTTGTCTTTGATGTCGGGTTTTATTTTTTTTTTGCAATTGACCCATTTACTCAGCTAAATTGTCACCACTTGGATTGAGCTTTCAACTTGTGCTCGATACATTCATATTGTGTTGTCCGATGAATTTGCTCCTGGAAAACGATGTTGTAAGAAACGTTTTTTTACTACAGAGCTTCCGGAGTGATTTCGTCATCTCTTTACAAACAGCTTAGCATACACTGAAACAATGAAACTTTTCGGGAAAAAAGGTGCCGGTAGTGGTGGCGCGAAAAAGGGAATAGAAAAAGTTGCTCGTCCAGACGCTTTTACAATCAAGATCGATCCGGCCAAGTTCAGACTCGCGACAAAACCCGAAGGGCCTGTTCATGAGCAGCTTGAAACACTGAAACAGAAGTTGACAAAACTATCCTCGAACGTCGAGAACAATCTGATGCTCGTTATTCGTGCGTCAACCAAGAAGAACAGCGATCTTGCTCAATCAGCGTTCGAGTTCGACAAAGAGTATATTCAAAAAGGTAAATTTGAGGTAGAATATCTTTGTCTTGCCTATAGTTGTTTCCAGGATCTTGGTGAAGAAAATAAGAAAGTGGTCGATACGGCTCGCGAGATCATGCAGAAACTGGAGGTTATCGGTCAGTATGCGCTGAATATCGCGGACAAGACCGAGTATGTCCAGTTGGCAAACATCGAGGTGCTCCATAAAGATGAATATGATCTCAAGCCTATGGGGGATATAACAGCCGAGATGATCAAAAAAGCCGTCGAAGCTTTTGCGAGTGGCAACAGTAAGCACGCTTCCGAAACTCTCGATATGATGAAAGAGATCGATGAGATTTATGAAAAAGCGGTTACAAAACTCAGGGATGAGGTGACTGACCAGAACATCACAAACTCTACAGGAATACTCTCTGTTGTCGAGCATGTAAAAATGTCGGCAGATATATCGTGCGATATATCCCGTATGCTGTTGTAGGGGTACAATACAATCCCCAATATCATCGCCAGATCCGGTCACATCCGGATCTGCACAAGCTGCATGTTTTGTTCATTCTCCTTTTCCCCAACATGATATCCTCGGGTTTTCCTTATCTTCCTTCATTTCTCCATCACGCATATTTTGCCCATGAACAGGTTTAAAGAGAATTCTCCCGTCCTTGTAACAGCCCGTCTGGTTCTGGCTTTTTCATGGATATACCAGGGGGCGGTACCAAAACTTATCTGTCGTAGTCCTGGAGAGATAGAGCTATTGGAACATGTAATCAAAGTTAATGAACTGGCCTGCACTCTCATCGTCTGGATGGGATACGGGGAAGTGTTGTTCGGATTTCTTCTTCTGTTTACCTCCCGCAGTTGGGTCTTCCTGCTGAATATTTTAGCTTTAGTCATTCTTCTGGGTTACGTTGCCGTTTTTCAGCCTGAACTTTTTACCTTGCCGTTCAATCCGCTGATCCTCAACGTATCTCTTATCGGTATGTCCCTGATAGCTTACGGTGAACTCAGAAAAAACAACTATCGTGCAGAGCGCTGACAAAAACAGGTTTACAATCGAACCCGCTACGATTGTAAGGATATACCTTTCGGTATCTGTTTTCATAATAGCATTCGCCGCCATACTCGGTGCTGCAGGTGCCTGGGCGGAAAGCGAATTTCTCAATACGGTTCATCCTTATGTTTTTTTCGTCGGTTTCGGTAACCTTGCGATTCTTATTCTCAATCGTTATTTGATTTCGGCAGTCTATCCGGAACTCGAGGTCGATCCTGAAAAGCAGATGCGCTACATTTACGGAGTAGTGTTTTCCCTGTTTTTGGTTGTTCTGGCAGTGTACATGAAATGGCCGCTTCTGAAGGCCTTTGTGGGTTTGTTTCTGCTTTTCATCGTCACCATTGCGGCGAAGGATATTTTTGCAGCGCTTTCTATAGGTAAGATTTGGCACGAGGTATCCGTTCGATACTATATTTTTGATGTGCTTTTTTTGTTTGTTGCCAACCTCGGGCTGTTTGCTTTGGGAGTTAAAGAAGCATTTCCTGAATCGGGCATCGTTCCTTTTTTTGTGACCCAGTCAACCTACTTTCTGGGTTCCTCTTTTCCCTTGAGCATCAGCGTCATGGGATTTCTTTATACGTATGTTTGGCGTCGTTCGTCCGGTAAAAAATTGATCAGGAATCTATTCAGTATCTGGTCTTACATTTTCGTTGGCGGTGTTCTGGTATTTCTCATTGCAATCCTCTTGGGAAACTATCTTGGCATGATGTTGGTGAGTCATACTCTCATGCTCGGTGTCTTTGTGCTTTTGGTGGGTTTTGGCCGCTACCTGTACCGTTTTTTTTCTACGCAATTCCAGCATCCGGCACTTGCTTTTTTACTTTCCGGGCTTGCGATGCTTCTGGCTGCGAGTGCTTACGGTATTCTGAATATCTATTTTTTCAGATGGTTCGGCGCTGTGCCGCCAATTGCCGAAGAGAGGATGTGGATTTATCACTCACATACCCATGCTGCGCTCTTGGGATGGATATCATTCTCATTTACTGGGATGATCTATATCGTTGTCCCTGCCATTGTAAAATCGAACTCGCTTGAACTGTTGCGTTCCGAAAAAGCACTTTCACGCATTCTCGACACAGCGACTCTTTCCCGGGCTTTCCGTCAACTGACAGTAGCTCTTGTTGCCGCAACGTCTGTTTTACTCGCGTTCTATATGGAAAGTAACTCTCTTCTGGCGTTCGCTGGTGTTGTTTTCGGGTTCACGGTATATTATTCAAGAATAAACCTTGGAAAGGCCTTCAAAGGCCGTTAACGAACATTCATGAAACAATTCTGTATTGTCTGGGTCTTGTTGTGCTGTATGTCGATGCTCACTGTTTCGGGGTATTCTTACGACAATGAGCATTACAGTGCATTACAGCGAGGAGTCAAAAGCTGGAATGCAATGAGGGCCAAAGAGCCGGAAACCCGTTTTGATTTGAGCGGGGCGAACATGAAAGGCAAAAACCTCAAAGGCATCGATTTTAGTTATATGAACCTGACTGGAGCGATTTTTGAAGGTGCGGATCTCAGTGAGGCCGATCTCCGCGGAGCGGTTTTCGACAAGACGGTTTTCAAAAACGCTTTTCTCTATGAAGCTCTTCTTCGCGAGGCATCCTTACGTGATGCGGATCTGGAAGAAGCCGGCCTCGATGGGGCGGATATGAGAGGCGCCGTTCTGGACGGAGCCGTTCTTCGCCAGGCAGAGCTTGCCGGCAGTTTGTTGAGAGATGCGAGTCTCAGGGGAACAGATTTACGTGCAGCGAACCTCAGAATGGCTGATCTTGGGGATGCGAACCTCGATGGCGCTTATTTATGGCGTGCGGTTCTTGATGGCGCCAATCTTGAAGGAACTGTTGTTACGCCTGTTACCATCGTCGAAACCGGAAGCTTTGCCGACCGGGCGTGGGCAGAGAAAAAAGGGGCATCGTTAGCGAAATCTGAACATAGCGTTTCGGGAACAACAACCACCGAAAAAGAAGTGGTCGAGCAGCGAAAGAGCGCTGAAAAGATATTGGCAGAAAAAGAAGAGACGCTACAGGACGATCAGGATACGGCAAAGGTATATCTCGATAAAACATGGCCTATAAATCCTGTTCAGCAGAAGATACGTTTCGGGGTTACACGAGACAGTGTCGGAACACTCTTGTATGACGTGCATCAGCGGGAGCTCTTGGTCGATAATGTTTCCCGGTGGAACAAGATGCGAAAAGAGCATCCGGAAAAAGCCATACGTCTTGCTGAGGCAAAGTTGAGCGGAAAAATGCTCGATGGAGCTGATCTGCGAAATGCGGACCTGAGCGGGGCCTTGTTGAAGCGTACCGATCTTGTCGAAGCAGATATGAAGGGGGCAAATCTGAGAGGTGCCAATCTTCGTGAAGCTGATCTTACGAATGCCGATCTTCGGGGGGCCGATCTACGGGGAGCATATCTCTGGAGAGCGAACCTGAGCTGGACTATGTGGGAGGGTGCGACAGTCGATGCTCAAACCGTTCTGGGGACTGGCAAGAAAGCTACACCAGAATGGGCTAGACAGACAGGAGCGCTTTTCCGGCAGGGGGATTGAGAAGAAGCTCCCGTCACTGTTACTGTTAATACTGATATTTCCTGTTATCTTTTTACGATATCGCATATGAAAAAAAGCCTGCGATCCGGGAGAAATGAAAACTTGTGAGAGATATGAAAAGAAGAGGCGAACCGCTAGTGACGGTTACCATTCCTATGTATAATAATGAGAGATTCATTAGACAAACGATTGAATCGATTCTCGATCAAACATATTCGAATTTTGAACTGCTGATATATGACGACAATTCAACGGATGGATCATACGAGATAGCCGCTTCTTTCAATGACCCCAGGCTACGGGTTTTCAGAAACAAAAGGAATCTCGGACCTGAAGGAAACTGGAACAAGTCGATAAATGAGGTTAGGGGCAAGTACGTCAAGCTTGTATGCGGAGATGATGTTCTTTATCCGGATTGCCTTGAAAAGCAGGTTGCGGTTTTCGAAAAAAGCGTTTGTTCAGGCATAAGTCTCGTCTGCAGTCAAAGAACAATCATCGATCCGGAAGGCAAATCACTGATCAAGAAAATAAATCTTGTCGACAAGGGCCGGCACAAAGCTGTCGATATTACCAGAAAGCTCATTCGCATGGGAACAAATATTCTGGGAGAGCCTGCCTGTGGTCTGTATCCCGCATCACTTTTGCAGTATACTCATGGTTACAGTGCAAGGGTACCCTATACCATCGATCTTGAGTTCTGGATGCAGTTACTCAGGCTCGGTGATCTGTATATGATCGACGAGTCGCTCTGTGCGTTCAGGATTTCCGATGAGTCATGGTCGTCGAGGATTGGTGATATGCGCTATCATCAGTTCATAGAGTTCATGGAGCAGACAGCATCGGAAAAAATGTTCGAAGTGACAGACCTCGATATGTTCATCGGAAAAATCAATTGTGCCGTTCACTCGATGACCAGTACCGTTGGGTTCAAGCTGTTTGCCGGAACTGCTCAGGAAGAAGGTGGTTTTTTCAGTTGACAGGATAGCAGCTCCGGCTGTTTTTTGCCCCATGGTACTGGTATGAGACGTAAATATTGTGGATATTGAAAGGTAATAGACTTCTCGGTAACCTTATTATTGTGTGGTTATGTCAGTACAATCAGCAAAAGATTTTTTGGAAAAAATTACATCGGATGATGCATTTCGCCATTCGTTGATCAGCGAACTTGCAAAAGTCCGGTCTGAACTTGTTTCACAGGCCGGTTTTGAGTTCAATGAAAAAGAACTCGAAGAGGCAAAAAGCTCTTTGCCGGCAGGAGTCCTGGGTCAGATACCGGGCTGGTTTTGCGATATGGAAGAAAGCGGTAAGCCGTACAAGGGTCGAAAATGTGGAGGAGGACTTTGGCATTAGTCGACGATATTTTAGTGAAAAAGACGTCACCATCAACCTGATTAACTCCCTCGGATATGAAACCAATCTGCATCAACAACTACTGTTTTGACCATGTCCATATCTGGATTCAGTACCATTATGCGATTCCTCAGTTTGTGGAAGTGGCCATCGAGATCTTCTATCCTCGTGACCGTCAGGCTAACGGGCTTGTGATGTTTAACCATGGTTTTCTTATCGGTGTCGACCTGCTGTTTTATCCGAAAAAGATCCTCGGTTCATTGATCAACGACAACCCTCTTTTCGGCGTTCATCCATCGTACTATTATAACTACTCCAGAGCTCTTGCCGAACAGAACTGGGCCATGGCATATGTCACCGCCACGCATATGCAGATGCAGGGTGTTCCCTGGACCGATTTCGGAGGTAACCCGAGAGTGGGACAGGAGGCGTTCGCAGCGGCCTCGTATCTTATCAAGTACGGTGTGACCGATGAGTTTTACAAGGCAGAAAAAAAGTATAAAAACACTGCCATGTATAAACCGGAGGATGTAGAAAAAGCACGTTTTATGCGCTCTAACAACGTGATCTTCGCAGGACACTCGGTTGGAGGTGCACACGCACAGGTTCCCGCTACAGGTTTCGAGACCATGCAGCAAATTGGCAGTGACAGCTGCCGCCCGTTCGATCCTGTGATCTACGACAGGGAGATCTTCCCGAAATATTCTGAACGCATGTCCAGATGGGCTCCGGAAGAAAGAGCGGACCCGGTAGGACTTGTACAACTTTCTCCTGTTGATCAGAAAATGCCACTCATCGGTCCGGGCATGGCGGAGTACAGGAAGGTCCTGTCGGAAAGACAGCTGCCTATTCTCATGGTAGTCGGAGAATGTGACAGCGCCTCTTTGAAGGATTCCCAGCCTCCTGCATGGTCTCCCGATCCCGATACGACATCACAATTTACCCAGCTTGCCCCGCAAGGTGGCGACTCATGGGCGGTCGTGGCCAATGTGAAGAATGGCAGTCATTGCGGTTATCTGACTAAAAAGAGTGATTTGTGCAGCCTGGCTGATGAAGATTCGGGACTTTGTCCGGAAGGAACGAAAACCTGGAAAGCCGGCGGAGAAGAAGCTGCATTCACCACGGAGCTTTTCAAACAGTTCATCGGCATGTATCCCGACGGCCAGGGATTTCCAGGTGACTTCAAAAAATGGATTCACAGCGATTTCATCAAGTGGCTCAACCGAGAAAATCCCTACGGTAAGATCAACCTGGTGCCGTTTTCTGACGATACTTATATCGATTATGCCTCTCGAGGAGGCTGCCCGCCGTTGGAAGGAAAGAAAGAGAAAAAATAGGGGAGTCCGAATATACCTTCTCAGAAATTCAGTGGTCAAAGAGTTGTTGGACTGTTGAGTTACAGAAGGTGCTCTCAAAAGCACTCTCTCAAGACTGTCGGTCTCCGCATATACGTTTCAGGCACGGAGTCATGTCTACCCTTGAAATAGGTGTAAGGATTTCAAGGGGATGTGACATTAACCGTTGCCATCTCTTCTTAGTTTTCCCCTCAATTTTCGGGAAGGAACTGACTGCCTGAGCGAAGGCTGGGTGGTGCGTGTGAGCGGCTCCCGGAAAGCCATGATTAAAGCGATTTTGACACTTTATCTTGGTAAACAATTGTTATACGGGTATGATCCCCAAGCAGGATCGATTGAGTTATATGGTGAATCCGCGAAAAAGAGCAAGGATAAGTGATGACAGTGAAGATCAAGGAGTTTGACACTGCAAACTATCTCGATAGTGATGAGATGATTGTGGAATACCTCAAGGCTGCTGCTGAAGATAAAAATCCGGAAATTTTTCTTGCTGCTTTGGGGGATGTTGCTCGTGCAAAGGGCATGACTGAGGTTGCAAAACGGACAGGTTTTGGGCGAGAAAGTCTTTACAAGGCACTACGGCCCGGTTCACAGCCGCAGTATCAGACTATTTCGTCTGTACTTCGAGCTATCGGGTTGAAGATCACGTTTACCAAAGAGAATGCGTGATCCTGCTATAGAGGTGGCAATAAAAAAGCCCGGCGCGAGGCCGGGTTTTACGGTTTCTTGTAGGAATTTGGAAACCCGTATGGTTCATACTAACTTGAACTCATCAATAACAAGACGAGTTCTGCTATCAGCCTGACTATTTCGGCCAGGATTTCAATGATTTCACGTATCATAGAAAGTAGCGTTTTGTTTATTGGCCATTCGCCGCTTGTTTGAGCCTTACCTGTTCAAACAAGCGGTTTTTTAATTGTGTGCAGGAGTCCTGGCCAAAAAAGGATCCCCCTAAATGCTTGCATAAGCTTATGGGATCAAATATACAATCAACGCCCCACCAGGTTTTTATGGGGTGTAATAGATCGCTCTCGATCCTCTCTTCTAACGTTACCATTTAATACCTGTTCGTAATACGCACAAAAATAAAAATCGTGCTTATAAGCAGAGATTTGTTTCAATACGCCTTCATAGATCTGTTCGACCTGCTACTTTTTAATTATACAATCTCATACCCGCTATTTTGGGGGTGAAAATTTTCTTTCCTGTCGATTCTGCCTCGATAAGCCCCTGTCATCGATGTAAGTTGTGATATTAGATGGGCGTTTGGCAGTCCCTGTCGTAAATTTTCTGAGATTTTTTATGCTTAACAGTGTGCTTGATCTATGCGAAATTGATTATCATTAAGGCCTGATGGCGGAAAGTCTGGGACGAACATTCCATAAAAATGCCACCAGGATCTCATTGAGTTCGCAATGGAGACATGGGGTCCAAACCTGTACTTCTTGACACCGAGGTCTGATGCAGTAAGAGAAGAAGACGCTATCGAAAATCCAGAATCTGAAAATTAAGTAGCAACACCTTTATGCCTAACGTCGAACAGCTTCGCAACCGCCTTCTCGAAAAGCTTTTAGAGCTCTTTCAGCTCAACCAGCCTGATCTCGATTTCGGTTTTTATCGCATCATGCACGCTAAGGCACAGGAAGTACAGGAGTTCATCGATAAGGACCTTCTGAAAATCGTGGAGGATGCCTTTGGTGAGATTGACGAGTCTCGTAAAACCGAACTGCAGGTTGCATATGAGACGGCTATCCAGACAGCTAAGGATTTTGGGGCTCCAAATCCAGAGGAAACTGAGGCAGCCAAAAAAGCCAAGGTCGAACTTGTTGCTGCCCAGGATACAGCCAGCTCTGAGGCTGACGTGTATGATCATCTCTACCGATTTTTCGAGCGCTATTACGATACAGGTGATTTTGTTTCACGCCGCTATTATACACGGGAGAGTGCCGGTAAGGCAGCTCCGTATGCCGTGCCATATAATGGGGAGGAAGTAAAGTTGCACTGGGCTAATGCAGACCAGTATTACATCAAATCATCAGAGTATTTCTCGAATTACACTTTTGACCTGCGACAAGCCAGAGAAGTTCAGGAGTTAGTCAAAAAGAAACAGGCAGGGGTTTTGTTTGAGGATGATGATTCGCCGCTGAAAGTGCATTTCAAGATCGTTGATGCAGCAGAAGGTGACCATGGCAATATCAAGGCCTCCGAAGCAAATAAGCGTTTCTTCATCCTGCATGCTGATAATCCTGTCACCCTGTCTGAAACCGGTGAGCTGATCGTGAATTTCGAATACCGGCCGGATTCGGAAAAAACCGGCAAAGAAAACACTTGGAGGGACAAACGCAACGTCGAGGCGGTGGAGATCATTTTAGCGCGTCTTGACAATATGGCTGCTGCCGGTGGTGAATACGAAAAACAGGTTGCTGAATATTTGCGTCTGCTCAAGGTGCCCGCTCCCACTGAAAAAGATAAAAACCGCCCCGTACTGGCTAAGTATGTGAACCAGTACACCGCCCGCAATACGATGGATTACTTCATCCATAAAGACCTCGGCGGGTTTCTCCGGCGGGAGCTGGATTTCTATATCAAGAACGAGGTGATGCGACTCGATGATATAGAGAATGCCGATGCACCCTCGGTCGAAAGCTATCTGGCCAAGATCAAGGTGCTGCGCAAGATTGCAGGCAAGCTGATCGACTTTCTGGCCCAGCTTGAGGATTTCCAGAAAAAGCTCTGGCTCAAGAAGAAGTTCGTGGTCGAAACTAACTACTGCATTACGCTTGACAGGGTTCCGGAGGAGCTTTATCCAGAAGTGGCTAACAACGTGGCGCAGTGCGAGGAGTGGATCAAGCTGTTTGCCATTGATGAAATTAAAGCGATCGATGGTGATTTGGTGCATCCAGGTCAACCCGGGTATTCAAAGCCATTGACCACTGAATTTCTCAAGGCGAATGACAAGCTGGTGCTGGATACCCGGTTTTTCGATGAAAGCTTCAAAGCAATCCTGGTAGCGTCGATTGAAAGCTTTGACGAGCAGTGTGATGGATTGTTGATTCACTCGGAGAATTTCCAAGCGTTGAATCTGTTGCAGGAGCGGTATCGAGAGCAAGTGAAGTGTGTGTATATAGATCCGCCATATAACACAGCCTCCACACCCATACTCTATAAAAATGAATATCGCCACTCTTCATGGGTGGCTCTAATGTGGGATAGGTTGGCAGCTTCAAGGGTAGTCATGAAGAATAATGGTGTAAAGTCTGTAGCCATTGATGACACCGAGATGGTAAATTTATCGAAAATACTCGAAGATGTATACCCAGAATTTAGACAGTCGAAGGTTACAGTTATTCACAATCCTAAGGGATCTATTACTAAGGACTTTAACCGTGTGCATGAATACAGTCTTTTTCTCACTAAGGAAGAGGATAAATCGGCTATTGCACGAACCTGGGAAGAAAACGATACACCAAGAAAAATGCGCCGTTGGGGGGAAAACTCCTTACGGACCGAACGACGGCTTTCTTTTTATCCTATCTATGTGAAGCAAGGGAAAATCGTTCGCGTTGGTGAGGTTCCCTCTGATGATTTTCACCCTACTGGTAGGAACGTGAAAATGGAGAATGGCGAAATAGAAATATGGCCTATTGATCAGGATGGTGTAGAAAGACGATGGAATTTTGGACTGGAATCAATTCATGAAAATATCCAAAGAATTACTATCCAACATGTAGGTAATACACTGGACTTGTTTTTAACACACGAACTTGCTGTCCCTAAAACGGTCTGGGTTGGTGGAGATTTTGACGCGGGTAATTACGGGAATACACTACTCATAAATATTTTGGGTGATAAGCGGTTCGATTTTCCTAAATCTATCAATCTGGTAAAACGCTGCGTCTATCTGGCTACAGCAATCGAAAAAAAATCAGTTGTTCTCGACTATTTTGGTGGCTCTGGAACAACAGCCCAAGCAACCATTGAACTCAATAAAGAAGACAATGGTTTGCGCAAATATGTTTTGGTTGAGATGGGAGCGCATTACGACAATGTACTTAAACCACGAACGCAAAAGATCATATATGCGCCGGAGTGGAAGGGGGGCAAGCCTACTACTCGTGACAGCGGAATTTCACACTGCTTCAAATACCTCCGTCTCGAATCCTACGAAGACACGCTCAACAATCTTCGTTTCGATGAAAATCCCCACCGGCAAAAGTCGATAGCGGCGAACGCTTCTCTTAAAGAAGATTTTATGCTCCGCTACCTGCTGGATGTGGAGACACGGGGGAGCCAGTCGTTGCTCAATATTGATGCATTTGCTAACCCGAGCGCTTATACCCTGAAGGTCAAGAAACCAGGTACGGACGAATACATCATCCACCCGGTTGATCTGATCGAGACCTTCAACTATCTGATTGGTCTTCGGGTCGAGCATAGCTCTGTTCCGCAAACCTTTCAGGCAGCATTCAAGCGTATTCAAGACCTCGAACTGCCCGAAGACCAGCACACCAAACTGGTGGTTGATGGCTGTATCCGGCAGGATGAAAACGGTCCGTGGTGGTTTCGAAAGGTCGAGGGATGGTTGCCGAAAGACTCGTCGAATCCCAATAATGGACAGCAGGAAAAAGTCCTGATCGTCTGGCGCAAGCTTACCGGAAACATCGAAGAGGATAACCCGATGCTTGACGAATGGTTCCAGAAGAACCGCATCAGCACCCGCGATTTCGAGTTTGATACTATATACGTGAACGGCAGCAATAACCTGCCCAACCTGAAACTTGATGGCGACAACTGGAAAGTACGCCTCATTGAGGAAGAGTTCATGAAGCGGATGTGGGGGGGGGAAGGATGAGTGATCTGATTCAGCCGAAAGGCAATTCAATGTTCGACCGTGTTGTCTCCATTCTGGAGCAGGCAAGGGGAAATGTGCTGCGAGCCGCCAATACCAACATGGTCCTGGCCTACTGGCTGATTGGCCGGGAAATCGTGCAAGAACTACAGGGCGGCCAGCAACGGGCCAAATATGGAAAGCAAGTCATCGAGGATTTGTCCGTTCGTCTGACAACCCGTTTCGGCAGAGGGTTTTCAACGACCAATCTGCGCTATATCCGAACCTTTTATACGGTTTATGCAGATCGTCACCCCGAGATTCGCCAGATCCGATCTGGCGAATTGACGTCTGATTCAAAACGCCAGACCCAATCGGGCGTTTTGGAAGACATGTCAATGGCTGTTGAGACAGGCGATGCTCTCAGAGGATTTTCTCCTGTGCTGAGCTGGTCACACTATCAGGTGCTGATGGGGGTGGAAAACGTCAACGAACGCCTCTTTTATGAGATTGAAGCTGAAAAAGAGGGCTGGGAGGTCGAGCATCTGAAACGCCAGATTCATTCGTTTCTCTTTGCCCGGCTCCTGAAAAGCCGTGACAAGGCAGCGGTGATGAAACTGGCCAGCCAGGGACAGGTGTTGCAAACTGCGGCTGATGCCATCCGCAATCCCTATATCCTCGATTTTCTGGGACTTCCCGAAGCTGATGCTCTGCATGAATCCTCACTTGAATCGGCGATTATTCAAAACCTTCAGTCCTTCCTGCTCGAACTTGGCAAAGGCTTCGCCTTTGTCGGTCGGCAGAAGCGCCTGCAATTTGACGCAGACTACTTCTATGTCGATCTGGTATTCTACAACTGCATTCTGAAGTGCTACTTGCTGATTGACCTGAAAATTGGTGAACTCACCCATCAGGACGTTGGGCAGATGGACAGCTACGTTCGCATGTTCGATGACAAATACCTGACTCTGGGGGATAATCCAACCATTGGCCTGATTCTTTGCGCCAAGAAAAATGAAACGATTGCCCGGTACTCTGTCTTGAACGAGAACCGCCAGATATTCGCTTCAAAATACATGCTTTATTTGCCAACCGAAGAGGAGCTACGACTGGAAATTGAAAAAGAACGCAGACTGATTGAATCCGCCATTGAAGATGGTGGCGAGGGAGGTGAGCATGGCGAGAGGTAAATCGAAAGGCCCGCAATCTCATGATTTTCGCCATAAGCTGCTGCTCAATCAGTAGCTGATCAGCCTTTTTGGCATCGATCCGTTGGCTAACAATAAACTGAGAGGGCAGAAAGTTCTCCCTTTTCATCTACTTGCCGATCCTATAAAAGATATCAGACTGAAAGGTCTGGATCACGATAATCTGCATTACTTCTATCATGCTTTGGTGAGCAGCCCTCTTTTCTGGAATGATCTGTGTGATCTCAGCAAAGAACGGATTCTTCTATATGAGGAGAACATTGTTGGCCATACCCAGATGATCAACGAAAAGCGTCACAGGTCGGTCGAGTGGAAATACTACCAGTGGCTGACATTGTTATTCGTCGAGATTTACCTGGATCGTTTTTTTGGAAATCGTGAGGGGTTGTTGAACGATCTCAATGCATATCTATATCGGTTCAATAGTCATTGGATTGATTACGCTGACGTTCCTGCTTATAATGAAGACGATCTGAACAAACTTTGCCTGCAGAATGCTACCGGCAGTGGCAAGACGCTTCTGATGCATGTCAATCTGCTTCAATACCGCCATTATGCTGAAAGAATCGGGAAGGGAAGTGATCTTTCACGGGTGATTCTCCTCACCCCGAATGAGCGGCTGTCAGAACAGCATGCGGCAGAATTCAGGGAAAGCGGATTGGTTGCTGCGCATTTTGCAAAGGAAGGGCACAACCTGTTCACTCAGGCGAATGGACTGCACAGGGTAGATGTACTCGAGATTACCAAACTTGGCGACCAGGAGGGTCCCAGCACCATCGCTACGCGAAGCCTGGGAGATCAGAATCTGCTTCTGGTGGATGAGGGGCACCGAGGGATGAGCGGCAAAGAAGAAGGGGCTTGGTTTACCAGAAGGTCTGATCTTTGCGCCAAGGGGTTCACTTTCGAATATTCGGCGACCTTCGAACAGGCTGTGCAGGCTTCTGGAAGCTCAACATTCGAAAACAGCTACGCCAAAACGGTTGTTTTTGACTATTCCTACCGCTGGTTCTATGAAGATGGGTTTGGCAAGGATTACCAGATTCTCAATCTTCCGGAGTCATTCGAGGAAACGCAGTCGATGTATATGACTGCCTGCTTGTTAAAATTTTTCCAGCAGCTTCGTATTTACGAGGAAAAGTCGAGAGATTTCGAGCCGTTCAATCTCGAAAAGCCGCTCTGGGTTTTTGTTGGTAGTACGGTTTCCTCGGGTAGGATGAGCAAGGATGAAAAGATCGTTGCGACAGATGTAGCGCTGATTATACAGTTTATCGCGGACTTTCTCGATGACCAGCAGTCCACCATGCGCCGCATACACGAGATCCTGATCGGAAAAGGGCAGGATACCGGGCTGCTGGACAAGGACGGGAACGACATCTTTGCAGGGGCTTTTGTTTACCTGGGCCGGGCCATGAGTGCAGGAGAAAGTATTGACGACCTCTACCGTGATATTCTTGCCAGACTGTTCAACCATGCTGCAGGTGGCCATTTGTCACTGGAACGCATTAAGGGTGAATCCGGTGAGGTGGCTTTGCGTGTTGGTACGAGCGAAACACCATTTGGCCTGATCAACGTTGGTGACGCCAAGGGTCTGTGTGACCATCTTGAATCATTGAATGTTGCGAACCTTAAAGTGGAAGACAGCGACTTCAGCGAGGCGATGTTCGCCTCTGTGAAGGATTCCACGTCACCGGTCAACCTGCTGATTGGTTCAAAAAAGTTTGTGGAGGGCTGGGACTGCTGGCGTGTCAGCACCATGGGCTTGATGCATGTCGGACGTTCGGAAGGGTCTCAGATTATCCAGCTTTTCGGGCGAGGTGTTCGCTTGAAGGGTTATGAGTGGAGCCTGAAGCGGAGCGGTCATACTCATGCACCGGTCAAGCCCAACTTTATCGAGGAACTGGAAACGCTCAACGTGTTTGGCATTGAATCGGATTTCATGGAGAAATTCCGTGAGTTCCTCAAAGAAGAAGGCCTTCCAGGCAATGAACAACGCAAGATCATAACCCTTCTGCTGAATATTACCTATGACTTTGGCAAGAAGCTCAAGATCCTGCGACCGAAACGAAAGTCATCCGATGGTAATGAATACGATTTCAAGAAAGATGCACCTGTGCCTACGGTTGGGGATATCCCAGATCATATGATGCAGAATCCGGTGATTGCTGACTGGTATCCGCGTATTATGGCCATGCGATCTCGAGGAACAACCATAGAAACCAACAAGGATCAGGTATTCTTGCGGGAACAGCATCTTGCCTTGTTGGATTATGATGCCCTCTATTTTGATCTCGAGCAATTCAAGCAGGAACGGAGTTGGTACAATTTCAATATTACAAAGAACGGAATCAAAACTCTGCTCAAGACCTCATCCTGGTACGTTCTCTACCTGCCAGAAACCCGATTGAACCTGAAAAATTTTGAAGGAGTTCTCTTGTTACAGCAGGTGGCATCTGGACTTCTGAAGCGGTATTGTGAGCACTATTACAACTACCGCAAGCGAGAGTATATCGAGCCGCGCCTGGAACTTAGAGATCTGGAAAAGAGTGACGACAATATTCCACAGGAGGAGTTGTACCAGCTGATCGTCGATGGCGATGAAGAGCAGGTTATTCAGGGAATCGAGCAGATCAAGAAGGATCTGGAGCAGAAGAAAGATGATCTGTTGCAAGTTGGCGATCTGAATGCCTGTAATTTTGGCAAGCACTTATTCCAGCCTCTCTTTTCTGTTCGTCGTGGTGGAAAAATCACTATCCTACCCGTTTCCCTTAATGAGAGCGAGTATCAGTTTGTTACGGATTTGAAGACATGGTGTGATATGCGCAAACTATCTCTGGAAAATGACGGGATAGAGCTTTTTCTGCTCAGGAATATGAGCAGAGGTAAAGGTGTAGGATTCTTTGAAGCGGCTAATTTTCATCCGGATTTTATTCTGTGGATGCTTATCGGTGGCAAGCAATATGTCACCTTCATCGAACCGCACGGCCTGATACACGAAGGCCCTGGTAGTGAGAAGATTTTATTCCATAAGCGGATCAAGGAAATCGAGTGCAGGCTGAATGATCCTGCGGTTATTCTCAACAGTTTTATTCTCTCCTGGACCAAATATCCACAGTTGAAATGGGACAGATCTCAGCATGAACTGGAAGAGCAGCATGTACTGTTCATGAAAGATGACCGTGATAGGTATATCGACAAGCTATTAAGCCATATAAAATAAGGATGCTTAATAGACGAATAGAGGGCGTAGAATAGTCATTGATCGGATCTTCAGTAAATTCATCTGCCCTCACGACTTGCTTGATTTTGATGGAGACGATACCGGTATTAAATGATGCGGTTGGGCACGCCTCAGCAGACAAAATCCGGGCTGATTTAAGCTGGCAACCTGCGGTTCATGCAGCTGATTGGCTGCTGCCCCAATTTAGCAAAATTATCAACAATTTTGGCATCCCCACCCGTTGCTGAATCATAGACAGTATTCGGGGTTTGCGCAAGGAGATCGAACAACGTGTGGTGCCGAGAACGAAAGCCAAGCAAAGGGGTTAAGCAGCAAATATGCTTGTAATTACCTGCCGGGATGGCGAGAAAAGATGATTTTTCAGAGAAGAGTGCGTTTATCAGGCAGATTAACAATATTTTATACGCATCCATTCTATTGGATTGAATCAAATTCTGTATCTGTAGTAATACAGATAATCACTAATGGACACCTCTAAAAAGACCACTGGGTCACAGGGAAATGAGATGGCGGTTACACTTGTACATGCGAAAGTTGAGGACGCTGAAGCACTGAAGGCAATCAGTGTCGAGGCTTTCACAGATGACTATGAGCTATACGGCTCATATCCACCTGGCATTGAGTCGTTAGATTGGCATAAAGCCGAGATTGAAACAGGGCATTATTACAAAATTCTCTATGGTGATGAGCTTGCAGGCGGCATTTATGTTATCCCCACCGATGACGACCAAATCGAGATTAAATACATTTTCATTTCAGGCGGTTTTCAAAACAAACGAATTGGCTCCGCAACAATGGAATTAATTGAGACACAATACTCCAACGCAAGGGTTTGGACGCTTGTAACTCCATGTAAAGCTTACAGAAATCATCATTTCTATGAAAAATTCGGCTATTCCAAAGTAGGTGAAATTCAGCCGGATCCGAACACAGAGTTCAAGTTGTATGAATACAGAAAGGAAGTCAGGAATATCGATAAGGACAATACATGCTGAAACCGACCGATCAGGAAAAACCGGCCCCCGGAATATCGGTTCCGACTATTTCGATACAACAGAAGAGGCTATACAGTGAATATGCTTGTAATTTTCAATCACGATGAAGAAACTGTTAGGCCCTGACCGAATCCATTCACACCCATAAGAAGTTTTTTCACAATGGACATCCCGCGAATATTCAACATCACTGAAAGTGCCCACCGCATCCACAACCCGATCACACCCGAAAAGCTCGCCACACTCGGCGTAGCGCTGCGCCTGGAATCGGGGAATCGAGTGCTCGACCTCGGCAGCGGTTCGGGAGAGATGTTGTGCACCTGGGCACGTCCCCACGTATTACCGGTATTTGGAGGTTTGAAAAACAAGAACATGTTAGGGCTAACAATCAATAATGTTAGTAGTCCACAAGAAAAAGATGAAAGAATACCTAATACCAAGTACATACATTGATTTTGATAACGAGAACGTCAGTGTAAAAGCAGCACAGCTTTCTGCTGGCATTCAAGGGGAATTGTCCATTGTTGAAGCTTGCTATAAGTTTGTTCGAGATGAAATTCGACATAGCTGGGATTATAAGTGCAATCCTGTCACCTGCAAAGCATCGGATGCGCTGAAGTACCGTACTGGCTTTTGCTATTCCAAGAGCCATCTATTAGCTGCACTTCTGCGAGCAAACGGCATTCCCGCCGGTCTTTGCTATCAAAGACTGTCGGTTGGCGATTCTGGTGCTCCGTATTGCCTGCATGGATTAAATGCAGTCTTCCTGGAAAGCCATGGTTGGTATCGGTGTGATGCTCGTGGCAACAAATCTAACGTAAATGCACAGTTCATACCGCCTGATGAAGTGCTTGCATTCCCAATCCGAGAACCAGAGGAATATGATTTACAGGGAATCTGGAGAGCACCTCTCCCGGTTGTCACTGAAGCCCTTGAGCGCTATTCGGATGTAACGGAGGTACATGCTAACCTTCCCGATATAGATGAAAATGAGTAAGAGCCAGAGTATTAGCGTCTGGGGAAATCTGCAAGACCCTGTGAATATCGAGGGCCACGTATTATAGGTACTTGGAGATGTGAAAATGATGATCAAAAGTTATACGGCGACCGCATAAGGAGGATAACAGACATCAAAACCTATCCAAGGATAGTTTTGATGTGCTTGTTTGATAATGAATTAGGGTGTTTTTACGGTATATGGTTGGTGAGTGGTTGGATATTCTGAGTACAGATAATAATTAATGTTCGGCGATAAAGGCATATGAGAATATTCAGCATCAAAGAAGACTGCAAATTTGAGGAATTCTCTCAAACCCATTTTCATGTCGATCATGAGGAATCGGTATTGGAGAATTGGCTTGAGAGTAACTCCGACGAGATTCTTGAAGACGGGAAACTTCTCATTATTGGTCGACAGGTCACAACGAATCTCGGGAGCATAATCGACCTTCTTGGAATTGATAGGGAAGGAAATACTGTCGTTATCGAGCTAAAACGGGACAGAACACCCCGCGATACTCTGGCCCAAGCTTTGGAATATGCTTCATTTGTGGAGGAACTCGACACCGATCAGCTCGAAGAAATTCTCCAGCATTATGTAAGTGACGAGGCACTAAACCTAGCCAGCTATCACAGAAATTATTTTGAACTCGCTTCAGATGAAGCCGTTTCGTTTAATAAGGAGCAACGTATTGTCCTTGTTGGCCAGCGAATCACCGGAGAAATTAGACAAACGGCATCTTTCCTACGCAGAAAAGGCATGAGAGTCACATGCCTTGAGTTCTCCTATTTTCAAGCGAATGGTGGCAAGCATCTTTTTTCCTATGACATTGTAGTTGGGAAAGAACCAACAAAAATAAAACAAATAACATCAGGGGCCTTGCCGATTGTCTCGCAGGATTCATTCATGGAGTCTTTGGACAAGAACGGCAAAGAAGTTTTTGGCCAATTGCTCACGGTTGCTGCCGAGAAATCATTTCCCATTCACTGGGGAACAAAGGGTTTCTCAATGAACGTTGACAAAAATGGCGTTCACGTCGCCATTTGCTACGGATATCCACCAAAAGCAGTGTTCAAACAGTCGGTTTACACGGCCCTAATTGGTAGAGGTGGATTCCTGAGTAAATTGGACGTTCCAGAATCAGAAATTAATGAACTTTGGCAAGAGGCGCAGGCAACAGGTCTCTTTCAACTGGCAGGCAGAGAACTCAAAGCTCTGATAAACCGTAAATTCAACAACACAGAAATTCAAACACTTATTGGTTGGCTGGAGAAGGTGGCAACAGCCATTGAAAGCCATGAATTAAAATAAACGGCGACGCCGAACCAGAGGTGGTTTACATGACGCCGTGAACGTCGTCGGCGCTGACGCAGTAAGGCTCGGTGGCGGTGCAAGTGATCTTGATCGTTATTAAATTACGTCGTTCAATAAATTATACAATACTGGGCGCTCGAAACTTATTTTGCGCCCTAGAAAATGAGCCATAACCACAGCGTCAGTGTTGGAGAGATTTACAAGACCCTGTGAATATATAGGTACTTGGAGATGTGAAAATGATGATCAAAAGTTATACGGCGATGATCTTACTTTGTTATACCATATGGTATAACAAAACGGAGGTGATTGTATGCGAGCAACAGTAACCAAGATTGGTAATTCGACAGGTGTTATCCTGACAAAGGCTGTAGCAGAGCGCCTGAAGATCAAGCAAGGGGACATCGTGTATTTGACGCAAACCCCTTCGGGGTATACCGTAACGCCCTACGATCCGGAATTTGCCGAGCAAATGGAGGCGGCTCGACAGGGAATGGCTGAATACCGGAACGCTCTGCGTGAGCTTGCCAAATGAGATGGCGATGGCTTCTGGATGGGGTGATCCTGGCTTTGGCGGCAGGTGAAATCGATGAACCAGGCTTTTCAAGATGGCTGAAAAACAAGTCCGTTATTTTGAGCGAACGGGAATAACAAGTGAACGACCGAAACAAAAGGAATCATCCATGGAAAACGGTTTCACAAGATCCACGGATAAAAACAAATGAGATATCATAAATCCCCATTCGATCATTCAATCGAATGGGGATTACACCGTTTCCGTTCTAT